>OBXT01000001.1_pt1:5000-446351 | contig 446351 bp, 438 predicted proteins | sample 1476621 | NCBI WGS metagenome assembly OBXT01 (sample SAMEA2580169, study PRJEB22360) | human gut metagenome | biome: human gut; feature: human-associated habitat; material: faeces | place: Denmark | collected 2008/2010
CCATCACATGTTAAATTCTTTTCAAGAGTGTTTACAAATCATACGACAGGTGTTGTTTGTCCCAGTGAACGTGTAATTGAAAAATTACGGGATTATGGAGTGACTGCACCAATGAGAATTATTCCAACAGGGATCGAAATTGATAAGTTTTTACGTCCCGATATTACTGAGGAAATGATCGCTGGAATGCGTCAACAACTAGGTATTGAAGAGCAACAGATTATGTTGTTATCGTTAAGTCGAATTTCTTATGAAAAAAATATTCAAGCAATTATTCAAGGATTACCACAAATTATTGAAAAATTACCACAAACTCGTTTAGTAATAGTTGGAAATGGTCCCTATCTAGAGGATTTAAAAGAATTAGCAGAAGAACTAGAAGTCAGTGAATACGTTCAATTTACGGGTGAAGTGCCAAATGAAGAAGTCGCGATTTATTATAAAGCTGCTGACTATTTTGTCAGCGCCTCAACGTCGGAAACACAAGGCTTAACTTATACAGAAGCGATGGCCGCTGGCGTTCAATGTGTTGCAGAAGGGAACGCCTATTTAAATAATTTATTTGATCATGAAAGCTTAGGCAAAACTTTTAAGACAGACAGTGATTTTGCCCCAACATTGATTGACTATATACAAGCAAATATTAAAATGGACCAAACTATTTTAGATGAAAAATTATTTGAAATTTCTTCTACAAACTTTGGCAACAAAATGATTGAATTTTATCAAGATACATTGATTTACTTTGATCAACTTCAAATGGAAAAAGAAAATGCGGACTCAATAAAAAAAATTAAAGTAAAATTTACATCTTTAAGAAAATAAACTGCAAAACTTTCCTCCTTCGTTTATACTGAAGGAGGAAAGTTTTTTATTTTAAGAACGGAGGAAGCTACTATGTCTAAAATCGGCTTTATTGGAACGGGTGTCATGGGGAAATCAATTATTCGTAACATGATGAAAAACAATTTATCTGTCAATGTTTACAATCGAACAAAAAGTAAAACAGATGATTTAGTTGCTGAAGGAGCAGTTTGGTATGATACGCCAAAAGCAATTGCGGAAGCGAGTGATATCATTTTTACAATGGTTGGCTTTCCTTCAGATGTTGAAGGCGTGTATTTTAATGAAACAGGGATTTTTCAAGCAGATCTTACAGGTAAAATAGTAGTAGATTTAACCACAAGTACGCCGACCTTGGCTGAAAAGATTGCCAAAAAAGCAGCAGAAGTGGGTGCTCATGCGTTGGATGCGCCAGTTTCTGGTGGTGACTTAGGTGCTAAAAATGGTACTTTAACAATTATGGTTGGTGGCGATCAAGAAAGTTATGACACCGTCTTACCAATTTTCAAAACATTTGGTAAAACGTTTATGCTACACGGCTCAGCTGGAAAAGGGCAACATACTAAGATGGCGAATCAGTTAATGATTGCAGGCACAATGACCGGTTTGACTGAAATGCTCGTTTATGCAAATGCGACAGGATTAACTTTAGAAAAAGTTCTGGAAACAGTCGGTGGTGGTAGTGCTGCGAACTGGTCATTAAGTAATTATGGTCCGCGTATTTTAAAAGAAGATTATACGCCAGGCTTTTTTGTTAAACATTTTATCAAAGATTTAAAGATTGCGTTAGATGAAGCAAAAAAACTTGACCTTCCATTGCCAGCGACGCAAAAAGCGACAGAATTATATGAAAGCCTTGCAGATAAAGGGTTTGAAAATGATGGCACACAGGCCTTAATTAAGCTTTGGTGGACAGATGGCAAGCAACCAACGAATAAAAATTAAAGAACAACAAAAAAATCAAAAAAAATGACGAAAAATCATGCAAGTTAGGCAATGTTTTGTTACAATGGTACAGAACTAGTTTGCAAAAGGAGGCCCACTGATGAAACATTCACAACTTGTGGCGATTATTAAGAGACTGGAAGCAATGATCGAAGCAGCAGATAATGAAGTACAAGTACGCCGCTTTGAACGTGAAGGCGTAGAGAAATGTATTGTAAGTTTTGATAAATCAACAGAAACATTTGAATTAACAGAATCTGATACGCACCAAAGCTATCAATTCGATAACATCGATATTGTAGCAATGGAAATTTACGACTTAATTCAATAATTAATCGTCCTACATTTTAATAAGGGAGTGGAGTAGAAGCACCAAAGCTTCTGGTTCACTCTCTTCTCGTATTATCCAGTCAAGTTGTAGCAATAGCTTAGTGGGAGTTTAAGAATTATATAACAAAAATCACTGGCACTTCTCAATCAGGGGAGTGCCAGTGATGCTTTTTAGTTGCACTTCTTTCCTTTTTCTGTGAAAATAGTTTGGGTATCAAAGTAATTGATCCTTTTTTTAAAAGCCTCGTCCCTTGAAAATGCGCCTTTTTTGAAATATTTGAAGAATATTTCATTAAAAATATAGAAAATTCTCTTGCATTCTTTGCTTATTTACGATATAGTTTGAACATCAAATGTTTTGATAATCAAAGTATATGGATGGTGCACAGAATGGAACCTAATTTAGAAACAGTCAACGATTACTTAGTCAGTGTCTTTAATGACATCTTAACGATTGAAGAATCTGAATTGAAAAAATCACAATTTAATGATTTATCCATTACGGAGATGCACACAATCGAAGCAATTGGTATGTACAAGAAAAAAACGTCTTCAGAAGTAGCCAAGGAACTGTCAATTACCGTCGGAACACTTACTGTAGCGATTAACAACTTAGTTAAAAAAGGCTATGTTGAACGTTTGCGTAGTGAAGATGATCGACGTGTAGTAAAGCTTGGCTTAACCAAAAAGGGAAAATTACTTTTTAGAGTCCATCAGCATTTTCATCGTGAAATGGTTAAAAACATTTTGAAAGGCATGGAGCAAGAAGAAGAACAAGCGCTGTTAAGAGCACTAAAAAATCTTCATGATTTCTTGCAAGAATACAAATAAAAAGTGAGGATCCCCATGAAGAATTATGCACGAATTAGTTGTACAAGCCGTTATGTTCCAGAGAATTGTGTCACGAATCACCAACTGAGTGAAATGATGGATACCTCTGATGAATGGATACATTCGCGAACAGGCATTAGTGAACGTCGCATCGTTACGCAAGAAAATACGTCTGATTTATGTCATCAAGTCGCAAAACAGTTATTGGAAAAATCTGGAAAGCAAGCAAGTGAGATTGACTTTATTTTAGTCGCAACAGTGACACCAGATTTCAATATGCCTTCTGTTGCTTGCCAAGTGCAAGGCGCAATTGGCGCTACTGAGGCTTTTGCTTTTGACATCAGTGCAGCGTGTTCTGGTTTTGTCTATGCCTTAAGCATGGCAGAAAAACTAGTCTTAAGTGGTCGTTATCAAACAGGTCTAGTAATTGGTGGCGAAACATTTTCCAAAATGTTGGATTGGACCGATCGCTCCACAGCGGTGCTTTTCGGTGATGGGGCTGCCGGCGTCTTGATTGAAGCGGCTGAGACACCGCATTTTCTAAATGAAAAATTACAAGCAGATGGACAACGGTGGGCGGCTTTAACGTCAGGCTACACGATCAACGAAAGTCCTTTTTATCAGGGGCATAAGCAGGCGAGTAAGACGCTACAGATGGAAGGACGTAGTATTTTTGATTTTGCGATTAAAGATGTTTCACAAAATATTTTATCACTCGTGACGGACGAAACCGTGGATTATCTTCTATTACATCAAGCAAATGTGCGCATTATCGATAAAATTGCACGTAAGACGAAGATTTCCCGCGAGAAGTTTTTAACGAATATGGATAAATATGGCAATACCTCAGCTGCTAGTATTCCTATTTTGTTGGATGAAGCAGTTGAAAATGGGACCTTAATTTTAGGTTCCCAACAACGCGTGGTGCTAACAGGATTTGGCGGCGGCTTAACATGGGGCTCACTGCTCCTAACGCTGTAAAAAACTGTTCACATATAAATGAAGAAAATGACTATTTTGGAGGAATATACACATGGTATTTGAAAAAATTCAAGCAATTATCGTAGAAGAATTAGGAAAAGATGCTGAAGAGGTACAATTAACTACAAACATTCAAGAAGAATTAGATGCGGATAGCTTAGATTTATTCCAAATCATTAACGAAATCGAAGATGAATTTGATGTGAAAATCGAAACAGAAGATGGCATCCAAACCGTTCAAGATTTAGTAACATATGTAGAAAAACAACAAGCAAACTAATACATGAAAATAGGGGGCTGGGACATTTAATTGCTAAATGACCCAGTCCCTAAAAAAACAAGTAAATAAGCCGGAAAAATCCTTTTTTACTTGAATAAAGTGTACTTATCTTAGAACTAAAGGACGTATAAAATCAATGAATCAACAGTTATGTGAGTTGCTTGGAATCAATTATCCCATTTTTCAAGGCGGTATGGCTTGGGTAGCCGATGCTTCATTAGCAAGTGCCGTGTCAAACGCTGGTGGATTAGGGATTATTGCTGGCGGCAATGCCCCAAAAGAAGTCGTAAAAAAAGAAATTAAAAAAGTTAAAGAATTAACGGAGCAACCCTTTGGTGTCAATATCATGTTACTTTCACCTTTTGCCGATGAAATTGTCGATTTGGTTTGTGAAGAACAGGTTCCTGTCGTAACGACAGGTGCAGGCAATCCAGCCAAATACATGGCTCGTTTTAAAGAACATAACATTAAAGTAATCCCAGTAGTTCCTTCTGTTGCTTTAGCAAAAAGAATGGAAAAAATTGGTGCCGATGCTGTCATTTTTGAAGGAATGGAAGCTGGTGGACATATTGGCAAGTTAACCACTATGAGTGGCTTACCGCAAATCGTTGACGCTGTGTCAATTCCTGTGATTGCAGCAGGTGGGATTGGTGATGGTCGTGGTATGGCTGCGGCCTTTATGTTAGGTGCTGAAGCAGTCCAGTTAGGCACACGTTTTTTAATTGCCAAAGAATGCAACGTTCATCCAGATTATAAACAGAAAGTTTTAAAGGCACGTGATTTAGATGCAGTAATTACCTGTCAACATTTTGGCCATCCAGTGCGTACTTTAAAAAATAAATTAACTGCTCAATATAATCAATTAGAAAAGCAAGAACTTCAAAAAGAAGTACCTGATTTAGAAATGTTTGAAAAGATTGGTCAAGGCGCTTTGCGCAAAGCTGTCGTTGACGGGGATATGGATTACGGTTCCGTCATGGCGGGACAAATTGCCGGGGTAATAAAAAAAGAAGAAACAGCCCAAGAAATCATTGATTCACTCATGTCTGAATGCAAAGCGATTGTACATAAGATGAATCAGCGTTGGGGCTAAGTGAATAATTTTAACAAAAAATGAGGTGTCGTATGAAAACAGCGATTTTATTTAGTGGACAAGGAGCCCAGTATCAAGGGATGGGTGAAGAATTATATCACCAAGAAGCGATTGTTCGGGAAACTTTCGATGAAGCAAGTCATATCTTAGGTTATGAGATGGCAGAACTTTGTTTTACTGAAAATGAACGTTTAAATGAAACAGAATATACGCAACCTGCTATTTTAACAGTCAGTGTCGCATTTTACCGTCTTTTGCAACAAAAAGGACTAACGCCTGATGTCGTAGCGGGTTTAAGCTTAGGGGAATATAGCGCTTTGGTTGCCAGCGGGGCTTTGCGCTTTTCAGAAGCAGTGGCCTTGGTCCAAAAGCGCGGTCAGTACATGACAGAAGCAGCACCACAAGGAACTGGCAAAATGGTTGCTGTCATGAATGCTGAGCGTGAAGTAATTGAGAAAGCCTGCCAAGAAGCCAGTGCTTTCGGAATTGTGGCTCCAGCAAATTATAATACACCACAACAAATCGTGATTGGTGGTGAGGTTGCTGCTGTTGATCAAGCGATGACACTTCTCAAAGAAGCTGGTGTGAAGCGAATGATTCCGTTAAATGTGAGTGGCCCTTTCCATACGGCGCTGTTACAACCAGCATCAAAAAAATTGGCTCAGGATTTAGCAAAATTGAACTTTCAAACGATGCAAATTCCTGTCATTAGTAATACGACTGCCGAAATTATGCCCCAAGAGGCAATTCAAGCGTTATTGGAAAAGCAAGTCATGTCTGCGGTACGTTTTGAAGACAGTATCGAAACGATGAAGGCTATGAACGTGGGAACGATGATTGAAGTTGGTCCAGGGAAAACATTAACTGGTTTTGTTAAAAAAATTGACAAAACAATTGAAATGCACCGTGTGGAAGATGTTGCAACATTAACAGAAACGTTAACAGCACTTACTGGGAGGTAAAAAATGGAATTAACAGGAAAAAACGTATTTATTACTGGAAGCACTCGTGGGATTGGCAAAGCAGTTGCGTTGGCTTTTGCGAAAGAGGGCGCCAATATTGTTTTAAACGGTCGGAGTGAGATTACGCCAGAACAACGACAAGAAATTGAAGCCTTTGGGGTAAAATGTATTGGCCTTTCTGGAGATATTTCCGATTTTGATGCAGCGGGTGAGATGATTCAAGCAACCGTTGACCAATTAGGCTCGATTGATATTCTGGTGAATAACGCTGGGATTACGAATGATAAATTATTATTACGAATGACAAAAGAGGATTTTAATGCCTGTTTAGATATTAACTTGGTAGGAACTTTTAACATGACCCAGCAAGCGGTTAAACGTATGATGAAACAACGAAGTGGCCGGATTATTAATATGGCTAGCGTTTCTGGTTTAATGGGAAATGTTGGTCAAGCAAACTACGCTGCGAGTAAAGCGGGTGTTGTTGGTTTTACTAAATCGGTGGCGCGAGAAGTTGCGCCGCGTGGTATTACCTGCAATGCGATTGCACCAGGATTTATCCAAACCGAAATGACGGATGTTTTATCGGAAAAAGTTAAAACACAAATGAATGCGCAAATTCCCTTACAAACGTTTGGGCAAGTCGAAGATGTCGCAGCTACAGCGATATTCTTAGCTAAAAGTCCCTATATTACTGGGCAAGTCGTGAATGTTGATGGCGGCTTAGTCATGCACGGATAAACGAAAGGAGTCAAAAGGATGAATCGAGTAGTTATTACCGGTTACGGTGTCACCTCGCCGATTGGCAATGAACCTGAGACTTTTTTAGAAAGTTTGAAAACAGGGAAAAATGGTATCGGACCGATTAGTAAATTTGATGTTAGTGAAACAGGTGTCACCTTAGCAGCTGAAGTGAAAGACTTTCCAATGGAAAAATATTTTGTTAAAAAAGATGGCAAACGCATGGATAAATTTTCGTTATTTGGCATTTATGCGGCCTTAGAAGCAATGGCTATGAGTGGCTTGGATACCAGTCAACTAGATGTGGATCGGTTTGGCGTCATGGTGGGTTCCGGGATTGGTGGTTTGGAAACAATTCAAAATCAAGTAATTCGGATGCACGACAAAGGACCTGAACGTGTGGCACCGTTATTTATTCCAATGGCGATTGGAAACATGGTGGCGGGAAATATTGCTTTACGTGTTGGTGCCAAAGGAATTTGTACTTCAACAGTGACGGCTTGTGCTAGTGCAACTCATTCAATCGGGGAAGCGTTCCGCAATATCAAACATGGCTACTCCGATGTCGTTATTGCTGGTGGAGCAGAAGCGCCTATTACAGAAATCGGTATTTCAGGATTTGCTTCCTTGACCGCTTTAACAAAGGCGACTGACCCAGAAAAAGCCTCAATTCCCTTTGATAAAGAACGTAGTGGATTTGTGATGGGAGAAGGTGCGGGTGTCTTTATTTTAGAATCATTAGATCATGCTCTAGAACGAGGCGCAACTATTTTAGGTGAAGTGGTTGGCTATGGTGCTAATTGCGATGCCTATCATATGACATCACCAACACCAGATGGGAGCGGCGCAGCGAAAGCCATGGTACTAGCAATGGAAGAAGCGGGGATTTCTCCAGAAAAAATTGGCTATATTAACGCTCATGGAACAAGCACACAAGCCAATGACAGTGCAGAATCTAAAGCAATTGAATTGGCTTTAGGTGATGCCGCAAAAACGGCGTATGTAAGTAGTACGAAGAGTATGACGGGACATCTCTTAGGCGCCGCTGGTGGAATTGAAGGAATTGCTACCCTAAATGCTTTACAACATCAATTTATTCCGCCAACCATTAATGTGGAAAATCAAGATGAAGCAATTACGGTGAACGTTGTTTTAAACGAAAGCAAAGAGCATAAATTTGATTATGCTTTAAGTAACTCACTAGGCTTTGGTGGCCACAATGCAGTTATTTGCTTAAAACGCTGGGAGGATTAACATGCAGTTAGAAGAAGTAAAAGCACTATTAACACAATTTGATCAATCAACTTTAACCGAATTTGATTTACGAGAAGGCTCGTTTGAATTATATATGAATAAAAATACAGTTTCTGGGCGAAGTGCCGTAGAACCAGTGGTGCAACCACAAGAAACACCAGTAGCCGCTAGTGGTGTGTCAGTGCCTGTTGAAACAGTTTCTGTCGTTGAAGAAACGCCAACTAATACACCGACAGCCAATGAAAAGACAGAAGAAATTACGTCACCTATTGTAGGAATCGTTTATTTACAACCAGCACCAGATAAAGAGAACTTTGTCAAAGTAGGAGACACTGTTAAAACGGGTGACGTTGTGTGTATCGTTGAAGCGATGAAATTAATGAATGAAATTACGGCGACAGTTGACGGTGTGATTACTGAAATATTAGTCAACAATGAAGATGTGGTTGAATTTGGTCAGCCGCTATTCCGAGTTGCTAAAGGAGAATAAAACATGAAATTAACAATTACAGAAATTCAAGAAATTTTACCACATCGCTATCCCTTTTTATTATTAGATAGTGTTGAAGAAGTCATTCCCGGGGAACGCGTTGTAGCGAAAAAGAATGTAACGGTTAATGAGCAAGTTTTTCAAGGTCATTTTCCTGGGAATCCTGTTTTGCCAGGAGTTTTAATTATTGAATCGTTGGCTCAAGCAGGCGCCGTGGCATTACTTTCAATGCCTGAATTCAAAGGGAAAACGGCATACTTTGGTGGATTAGATAAAGCAAAATTTAGACAAAAGGTAACACCAGGCGACACATTAATTTTAGAGGTTGAACTTTTAAAAGTCCGCGCTTCTGCTGGAATGGGTAAAGGTGTGGCAAAAGTTAATGGAAAAAAAGTTGCCGAGGCTGAATTAACCTTTATGATTGGATAGGTGAAAAATGTTTTCGAAAGTATTAATCGCAAACCGCGGAGAAATCGCTGTTCGTATTATTCGTGCCTGTCGCGAATTAGGCGTTCAAACAGTTGCTGTTTACTCTGAAGCGGATCAAGAAGCGTTACACACACAGTTAGCAGATGAAGCCATTTGTATTGGACCGGCGAAAGCAACTGATTCTTATTTAAATGTTCAAGCTGTTTTAAGTGCAGCGATTGTTACCAATGCTGAAGCGATTCATCCAGGGTTTGGTTTCTTATCTGAAAATAGTCAATTTGCTTCAATGTGCGAAGAATGTAACATTACTTTTATCGGTCCTAAAGCAGAAACGATTGATGCAATGGGCAATAAAATAAACGCACGTCAACTGATGCAAAAAGCCAAGGTACCTGTTATTCCTGGGAGTGATGGCGTCATTGATTCTGTCGAAGAAGCGTTGACGATTGCTGAAGAAATTGGTTACCCAGTTATGTTAAAGGCAGCTGCTGGTGGTGGCGGAAAAGGAATCCGAAAAGTTCTTTCAAAAGAAGAGTTACCGAAACACTTTACTTCAGCGCAGCAAGAAGCCAAAGCCGCATTTGGTAATGATGATATGTATTTAGAAAAAATTATTTATCCAGCACGTCATATCGAAGTGCAAATTTTAGGTGATCAATATGGGCATGTGATTCACTTAGGGGAACGTGATTGCTCACTACAAAGAAATAATCAAAAAGTGTTAGAAGAATCACCATCGATTGCTATTTCTGAAGAAAAGCGTCAGATGTTAGGCGAAACGGCCGTTCGAGCGGCACAAGCTGTGCATTATGAAAATGCCGGAACCATTGAATTTTTGATGGATCCAGCTGGCGACTTTTATTTCATGGAAATGAATACCCGCATCCAAGTCGAACATCCAGTTACGGAAATGGTAACAGGGATTGATTTAGTCAAAGCACAATTAGAAATTGCTTCAGGTGAACCTTTAGGCTATACCCAAGAGGATGTTATCCTGACTGGGCATGCGATTGAGTGCCGAATTAACGCTGAAAATCCTGCCTTTAATTTTGCTCCTTCACCAGGTAAAATTCAAAATCTCTTGTTGCCTAGTGGTGGAATGGGCTTGCGTGTAGACAGCGCTATGTATTCAGGGTATTCAATTCCGCCTTATTATGATTCAATGATTGCAAAAGTCATCGTACATGGTGAAAATCGTTTTGATGCCTTGATGAAAATGCAAAGGGCTTTAAATGAAATTGTAACAGAAGGTATTATTACGAATGCCGAATTCCAATTAGATTTAATTACACATGACAATGTTTTGACAGGTGACTATGACACAAGCTTTTTACAAGAAACATTTCTACCAAATTGGGAGCCAGAAAGCAATCATTAAAGAAAGAACGCCGCAAGAGCTGTGCTCTTGCCGCTAAAATACGAGGAGTAAGCAAATGGCATTATTTAAAAAGAAAAATTACATTCGCATTAATCCAAATCGTGCTGATGCAAATGATGCATCAAAGAAGCCTTCTGTTCCAGATAATATGTGGGCAAAATGCCCTTCTTGTAAGCGAACACTGTATACAAAAGAAATGGGTGCAGAAAAAATCTGTCCGCATTGTGGCTATAGTTTTCGGATTGGTGCATGGGAACGATTAGCGATAACCGTTGATGAAAAAAGTTTCCACAATTGGGACAGTGAATTAGTGACAAAAGATCCACTAAATTTTCCTGGTTATCTTGAAAAAATTGAAAAAATGCAAGAAAAAACTGGGCTAGATGAAGCTGTCTTAACGGGAGAAGCAACAATTGAAGGACAAGCTGTTGCAATTGGAATCATGGACGCTAATTTTATCATGGGCAGTATGGGAACGATTGTTGGTGAAAAAATCACACGCTTGTTTGAGCGGGCGACAGAAAAGCATTTACCAGTAGTGATTTTCACTGCATCTGGTGGTGCCCGTATGCAAGAAGGAATTTTTTCATTGATGCAAATGGCGAAAATTTCGGCCGCTTTGCAACGGCATAACAAAGCAGGCTTGCTGTATCTTACGGTATTGACTGATCCAACGACTGGCGGTGTTACCGCAAGTTTTGCGATGGATGGCGATATTATTTTGGCAGAGCCTCAGAGTTTAATCGGTTTTGCTGGCCGCCGTGTAATTGAACAAACGATTCGTCAAGAGTTGCCAGATGATTTTCAAAAGGCCGAGTTTCTTTTAGAACATGGTTTTGTAGATCAGATTGTGCCAAGAAATCTTTTGCGTCAACGATTGAGCGACTTGTTACGTTTACATTCTTTGGAAGGGTGGCGCTAACATGGAAAAGAAAACAGCCAATGATGTTGTTACCTTGGCAAGAGACCAAGATCGTTTGACAACTTTAGAATATATAGAAGCCATTTTTGAGGACTTTTTAGAATTTCATGGGGATCGTTACTTTGCCGATGATTTAGCTGTAGTCGGTGGTGTTGCTACTTTGCAAGGGAAACCAGTTACGGTGATAGGTATCCAAAAAGGCCGAAATCTACCAGAAAATATTGAACGTAATTTTGGTTCACCTAATCCTGAAGGGTATCGCAAAGCGTTACGTTTAATGAAACAAGCGGAAAAATTTAACCGCCCAGTCATTACCTTTGTGAACACTGCTGGTGCCTATTGTGGGATTGGTGCCGAAGAGCGGGGAGAAGGGGAAGCCATTGCGCAAAACTTGTTAGAAATGTCTGATTTGAAAGTGCCAATCATTTCAGTCATCATTGGTGAGGGCGGTAGTGGCGGTGCTTTGGCTTTAGCAGTCGCAGATGAAGTTTGGATGTTGGAACACACGATTTATGCGGTTCTTTCGCCAGAAGGTTTCGCCTCTATTTTGTGGAAAGATGGCAGTCGTGCGAAAGAAGCAGCAGAATTGATGAAAATCACAGCGACAGAGCTGAAGGAATTAGCTATTGTAGATAAAGTAATTCCAGAAGTTATGAACGGTCAGCCTCTGGAACAAGCAAAAATTAATCGCATGTTACAAAAAGCGTTCATTTCAAAATTAACTGAATTAGCTAAATTAGATACGGAAACGTTACTAGAAAAAAGATACCAACGTTTTCGCAAATATTAGAAGTTACTACTCATCAACGAACTTTTCAGGGGTTGATGGGTGGCTTTTTTTATTTTTTCTTTTATTTTACTTGTTCTTTTACAAGGAACGACCGTCCTTTATAGAAATTTTCAGTAAAATGCAGTATAATACAATAGGTAGAGACTGAAGCATAATTGTTTAGTTATGTTTCAGTCTCTTAAAATCGAAGAAACTACATAGTGTCAGTGAGAGGAGTCACGATGTTTTCAAAATATAAACCGACATGGATGATTGATGCGATTTATAAAATTACCCCCGCACAATTAAAAAAACTAGGGATTAAGGCAGTACTAACTGACTTAGATAATACGTTAATTGCTTGGAATAATCCCGATGGAACAGAAGAATTAAAAACTTGGTTATTAGAAATGAAAAATGCAGGAATTACTGTCCTCGTTGTTTCAAACAACAAAGACAGCCGGATTAAACGCGTTGTTGAAAAGTTTGACTTAGATTATGTAGCACGTGCCTTGAAACCAACCGCACGTGGCTTCAAATTAGCAGAAAAAAAATTAGGCTTGAAGCCATCTGAAATGTTAATGGTCGGCGATCAGATTATGACAGATATTCGGGGAGCTAACGCAGCGGGTATACGCAATGTTTTAGTTCAACCGATTGTCGATACAGATGGCTGGAATACTAGAATCAATCGGTTTTTTGAACGGAAAATTATGAAATACTTATCAAAAAAACATCCAGAAATGACATGGAGAGGCGGATTAGAATGACAGAGGCAATTCATTGTATTGGCTGGGGGGCGATTATCCAAACGGAAAATCCTCATGAATTAGGCTATACACCAAAAACAGCTTTCGAAAAAGGAATGGAAACAGGGGAAGTTTATTGCCAACGTTGTTTTCGCTTAAGACATTATAATGACATTCAAGATGTCCAATTAACAGACGATGACTTTTTACGTTTATTGAATGGTTTAGGAACAGAAGATGCACTGATTGTGAACGTAGTGGATATTTTTGACTTTAATGGCTCTCTTATTCCAGGACTGCATCGTTTTATCGGAGATAATCCTGTGTTGTTAGTTGGCAATAAAGTGGATATTTTGCCTAAATCATTAAAAAAACCTAAAATGGTTCAATGGATGAGAGAACGGGCCCATGAAGCAGGATTACGCCCTGTTGATGTTTTACTAACAAGTGGCAAGAAACCACAAGAAATGCAAGAGTTATTAGATACGATCGAAAAATATCGTGAAGGCCGAGACGTTTATGTCGTAGGTGTGACCAATGTTGGAAAATCAACATTAATCAATCAAATCATTCAACAAACAGTGGGTGTTCAAGATGTGATTACGACATCACAATTTCCTGGAACAACGCTAGATAAAATTGAAATTCCATTAGACGATGGCCACTTCTTAATTGATACGCCAGGAATTATTCACCGTCATCAAATGGCACATTATCTAGGTAAAAAAGACTTGAAAATTATTGCACCGCAAAAAGAAATCAAACCGAAAGTTTACCAATTAAATGCTGAACAAACCTTGTTTTTAGGTGGCTTGGCTCGCTTTGATTATGTCCAAGGTGCTAAAAGTTCCTTCATTGCCTACGTTTCCAATGACTTAAATTTACACCGAACAAAAACAGCAACCGCCGATGCTTTTTATGAAAAACATGTTGGTGGCTTATTGCAGCCTCCACGTGCCGATGAAGTCGCTGAGTTTCCTGAATTAGTGCGCTTTGAATTTTCCGTGAAAGAAAAAACGGATATTGTGTTTGCTGGTCTAGGTTGGATTACTGTCACAGAACCTGGTGTAGTCGCTGGTTGGGCGCCTAAAGGTGTCGATGTTTTACGTAGAAAAGCATTAATTTAAATTTTAGAGAGAAGGCAAACAATTTGAAACTTAGAGGAAAACAAAAACGTTATTTACGTAGTCAGGCACACCATTTACAACCTATTTTTCAAGTAGGCAAAGGTGGTTTGAATGACGCAATGATTACACAAATTGATGAAGCGTTGGAAAAACGTGAATTGATTAAAATCACGTTATTACAAAATACAGATGAAGTAGCAGAAGAGGTTGCAGAAGAACTAACAGCAGCCATTCATTGCGATGTGGTACAAATTATTGGTCGCGTGTTGGTCTTATTCAAGCCATCAAGTAAAGAAAAATATCAAAAAATTTCAGCAGCAGTCAAAGAGATTTAATATTGGAGGGATGAACAATGGGAGAAAAAAGACAAGCGCGTCAAGGAGCGGACGTTCTCTTGCAAGAGGAACCGTTACGTTTTCAAACAAGAAAGCAAGTCGGCTTGTTAGGTGGTAATTTTAATCCCGTTCATTTAGCACATCTTGTCATGGCCGATCAAGTTCAAAATCAACTAGGTTTGGACAAAGTTTACTTAATGCCTACGTACTTACCACCACATGTAGACGAAAAGAAAACAATTAGCAGTGAACATCGGTTAGCGATGTTAGAACTAGCGGTGGCTGATAATCCCTGCTTAGATATTGAGCCAATTGAATTAATTCGCAAAGGCAAAAGTTACACGTATGATACGATGAAAGCTTTAAAAGAAGCCAATCCAGATACTGATTATTATTTTATAATTGGTGGAGATATGGTGGAATACTTGCCCAAATGGCATCGGATTGATGACTTACTCCATTTAGTTCAATTTGTCGGCATTCGGCGTCCTAATTATCCAACGGAATCTACCTATCCAATTATTTGGGTCGATGTTCCGCAGATGGCGATTAGTTCCACTTTGATTAGACAAAAAGTCAAAAGTGGTTGCTCAACACGCTATCTTCTTCCAGAGAATGTGATAAACTATATTCAAGAGAAGGGACTGTATCAAGATGAGCTGGATAACAAATTATGATGCTGCACAACGTGAATTATTAATGCAAAAAGTTCAAATGCAAATGAGTGAACGTCGCTTTTGCCATGTGTTAGGAGTCGAGGAAACAGCTGTGGCCTTGGCAGCGAAATATGGTGCCGATGAAGCCAAAGCAAGTATTGCTGCTTTGACGCATGATTACGCCAAAGAACGTCCAAACGATGAATTCGAGTTGATTATTCGCCGAGATGGTTTTGATTTGGCTTTATTAAACTATGGCAATGAAATTTGGCATGGCTTAGTTGGGGCGGATATTGTTCAACGGGAATTAGCCATTGATGACGAAGAAATCTTGCAGGCAATTCGTGTGCATACAACTGGGGCTGCTAAGATGAGCTTGCTAGATAAAATTATTTATGTCGCAGATTACATTGAACCAGGACGTGATTTTCCAGGTGTGAAAGAAGCCCGTGAAATTGCCCTTGTTGACTTAGATGCAGCGGTTGCTTATGAAACGAAACATACCTTGTTACATTTGATTGAACAAGAACATAAAATTTATCCAAAAACGTTAGAGACCTACAATCAATGGGTCGTTAATCAAAAATAAAAGAAGAAAGAATTACTAGGAGGGAACTATCATAGATAGCCAGAAAATTTTAGAAATTGCTGTCAAAGCAGCAGATTCAAAACGAGCAGAAGAAATTGTCGCATTAGACGTAAGAGAGATTTCATTATTAGCAGATTATTTTTTAATTTGCCAAGCCAATAGTGAACGTCAAATCAATGCGATTGTTGATGAAATTAACGAACAAGAAGCCAAAAATCAAGTAGAAGTCAAACGTGTGGAAGGTAAAGAAGGCGGAAAATGGATTTTAATCGATTTAGGCGATGTTATTGTCCATGTATTCCAATCTTCAGAACGTGCCTTTTACAACTTAGAAAAATTATGGTCAGATGCCCCAATGGTTGATCTAAGCGCTTGGGTCGACTAAAATGGCCTATGAAACGTTTGCTTTCGTCTATGACGAAGTGATGGACGAAAGCCTATACCAAAAATGGTTGGATTTTTCCAATCGTCATCTCCCACAAGGAACCCAACAAATTCTTGAAATGGCTTGTGGTACAGGCGCTTTAGCAGTTGATTTTGCGAAAAGTGGTTATGATGTGACGGCCTTAGACTTATCAGAAGAAATGTTGATGATTGCTAGTGAACGAGCCTTTGAAGAAGAAGTGCCAGTTCAATTTGTTCAGGGAAATATGCTAGATTTATCTGAAGTGGGACAATACCAAGCCATCACTTGTTTTTCTGATTCACTGTGCTATATGGCTAATCGCCAAGAAGTACAACAAGTGTTCGATGAAGTTTATCAAGCGTTAGAAGAGGAAGGAACGTTCATTTTTGATGTTCATTCTACTTACAAAATTGATTCAGTTTTTCCAGAATATAGCTATCATTATCAAACAGAAGAATTTGCTTTTCTATGGGATAGTTACGCTGGTGAAAAAGAACACAGCATCGAACATTTCTTAACATTTTTTGTGAAAGAACAGGAAACAGATGAGCACTTTGTTCGGTATGATGAATTGCATCAAGAACGAACCTATTCGTTAGATAACTATTTACGAATGTTAGAAAGTGCTGGTTTCATGAACGTCAAAGTTTATGCAGACTTTACAGATGAAGCACCAACTGAAACAAGTGAACGCTGGTTCTTTGTTTGTCAAAGAGATTAATAAGATTTGGCTTATGAGCTTGGGACAGCGCTTAAAAACGTTTGTCTCTTTGCTGATAAGTCCATTTTTTTATAACGGAGGTGGCTAGAGTGAAAGCCTGTGGCATTATCGTGGAATATAATCCCTTTCATAATGGACATCGCTATCATGCCCAACAAGCTCGCCAACAAAGCGGAGCTGAAGTAGTGATTGCTATAATGAGTGGAAATTTTTTACAAAGAGGAGAACCAGCCTTACTAGATAAGTGGGCCAGAGCAGAAGAAGCTTTGCAAAATGGTGTGGATTTAGTCATTGAATTGCCGACAGCTTGGTCGGTACAGTCTGCGGATTACTTTGCCAAAGGCGGTATAAAGTTATTGCAGGCGTTGCAATGTGAGAGCTTATGTTTTGGAACAGATAGTACAAGCGCAATTGATTATGCGGCTTTCGGCCAGTTTGTCCAAGAAAATCAATCCTTAATTGATCAAACGTTCCACGCATTGACAGACAAACAATTGAGTTATCCACAAAAAATGACTGCTGTTTTTCGTCAAGTATATCCTGAAAGCAGGTTCGATTTTTCTTCACCTAATCATATTTTGGGGATGAGTTATGCAAAGGAAAATGCCACGTATCCAACCCCGATGACGCTCTACCCAATTGCTAGAAAACAAGCGGGCTTTCATGATGCAACGATTTCTGGGAAAGTTGCTAGCGCCACGGCGATTAGGCAAAGTGTTTTTCAACAAGAAATAACGCAAGTGCTGCCAACGGTTCCTTCTATAACCGCACAACATTTACAAACACAGACAATGATTTCATGGGAAAATTATTGGCCCTTCCTAAAGTATAAAATTGTTCAATCCTCGTTAGAAGAGTTACAAGCCATTTACCAAATGACGGAAGGACTTGAATATCGACTAAAAGATCAAATCCAAGCAGCAGGTTCTTTTCACGAATTAATGGAACGTATGAAAACGAAGCGTTATACTTGGACAAGATTGCAACGATTAGCAACCTATATATTGTTAAATATGACCAAAGAAGAAGTTGAAACTGTTTGGCAAGACAGCTATCTCCATGTGCTAGGATTTACGCCAAAGGGACAAGCTTATCTAAAAGAAACCAAAGCACAGATTCAATTGCCGGTAATTTCCAAAGTATCTAAAGAAAACCGCGCAATGCTTTCGTTAGATATTCGCGCCAATCAACTATACCAGATGGGAGATTCTTCTTTAAAAGAACAAAATTTTGGTCGGTTTCCCTTACGATTTTCGCCAGATACCTAAAAAATACTTAACAAAAATCAGTTTCCCCAGTATAATAAACAAGGGATAAGATACTAACAACAAATCAGAGAAAGCGAAGTGAGAATATGGGCCGTAAATGGGCAAATATTAAAGAGAAAAAAGCTGCCAAAGACGCAAACAATAGCCGTGTTTATGCAAAATTCGGGATTGAAATTTACGTAGCAGCGAAGTCAGGAGACCCTGATCCTCATGCAAACCAAAAATTACGGTTTGTAATCGAACGCGCCAAAACATACAATGTACCAAAACATATTATTGATCGCGCTATTGAAAAAGCAAAAGGTTCAGCAGATGAACAATATTCTGAATTACGCTATGAAGGATTTGGGCCAAATGGTTCAATGGTCATTGTTGATGCTTTAACAAACAACGTGAACCGAACAGCAGCAGATGTGCGGGCCGCATTTGGTAAAAACGGCGGAAACATGGGTGTCAGCGGTGCTGTTTCCTACATGTTTGATAATACAGGTATCATTGGCTTTGCTGGTGACGATGCGGATGGAATTTTAGAATACTTAATGGAAAAAGACATTGATGTTCGCGATGTTGTTGAAGAAGACGGTCAAATTATCGTTTACACAGAACCAGAAGATTTCCACCATGCACAAGAAGCGTTAAAAGAAAAAGGCATTGAAGAATTCACGGTTACTGAGTTAGAAATGGTTCCACAAAACGAAGTAACATTAGAAGGCGACGATTTAGCGAACTTTGAAAAAATGTTAGACGTTTTAGAAGATTTAGAAGATGTTCAAAAAGTTCATCATAATGTAGATTTACCTGAATAATCCATTTGTTCGTTTGTTTTAAGATTTAGAAAGTGAGCCATCGGTCATTTTGACTGATGGCTCACTTTTTTTCATATAATACATAGAAAAAAGAAAGTTGATTGATAGGTCCATGTGACACAAAGCATTCAATGACAGGTTCAACTTTTGTCTGTTCCATAAATATTTGTCTAAACAATTGAATTAATAGTACAATAGTCTAGTAAGATAGATCATTGAACGGGGTGAATAGGCGTGAAAAAGGGAATGTTAGCGTTTTTTGTCGGGCTAGCGGTTTTATCATTAACTGCTTGTCGGGAACCAAAAGAAAAGAAAGTGACCGCTTCAACGGAGGCATCCTCTAAAGTTGAAGAGACGAATGAAAAAACCAGTGAAACAATTGATAAGACAAACGAACAAGCGAGCAGCAGTGTCGAGTCTAACGAATCAGTGAAAAATGAAGAGCCGACAGCTGATGGAAACAATAGTCAGCTAACTGTAGCTGATTTAGATACTACAGCGATTAATGCTGGCGATTTTACTACTTTAGTTGGAACATGGAAAAATGGTAAAGGAGAGAGTTTGATCATTCATCCTGATGGTAGTACAAATACCGGAGGAATGATTACGAAGGATTCACCTACTGATGAGTCGCGACCAATTACAAGCTTAAGTATTAGGTGGGGGCCTACTGGTGCTGCGTTATTATTATATAAAATTGGTGTTGAAAATCCTAACGGCGACCAATCGGATAAGACGAAACCGCGATTGTTAATTACTCAAGATAGTGGAAATTATCCTGCGGAAGAGTATTACTATCGTTCTTCTGAAGAGGAAATTCAAGACCAAAATGAAGAGGCAAAAATCATCGAGAACCAAGAACAAGCAGAGGCATGTATCAGAAGTACATTGACTGATGCAGAAAATAATGATACGAACCTTGGATTTTTGGGTATGAATGGAAATGACTTCTTTTTTAGAGCCCAATCGAAACAGATGGTTGCAAATGGAGGGACAGGGACTGTCGGTTTTTACAGAGTATCACCACAAGGAGCAGTCAGAATAACGGATGCACGAGGCAACTAAAGATAGTCTCGTGGCAATCTATTTAATTCCTATAAAAGTAGCAAAATAAGAATGAAATGATCACAAAATCTTCACATTTAGTTTGTAAGATATAAGCATATCAACAAACAACCTTAACAACACAAAACACTTTTTCATTTTTAACTCCTTTCCCGTCCTTACCCAAAGGGCGGGTCTTTTTTTGTGTAAAACTATTCGCTCAAGATACCAAAAAGCCAGCTTGTAGTAAGCTGGCTTTTAACTCTTTACATGTTGGCGCTTGTAGACACGAGATAATAATTAAGGTGTTGGAACAGTTGGTGAATAGTTCGTTTTTCGACCATAAAGTTCTTGTGTCGCCGCCGAGATATACGCAGATGAATCTTTTCCTGGGAGGTTATACATTAGATAAATACCATATTGCTCCGCTTTTGTACGTTTAGCATATTGCGCAGCTAGATTTTGATTGACACCAACTTCAACGGCAGAAGCACCTAAACGAGAAGCAGGCATCCCCGCAATTTGTGGCGGATTCCAGGTACTATAATAAGGGTTCCAAGCATAATCAATTAAAGAACTCATTTGAGGATTAGCTGAAGAGTTCGCAGCCGCTGGTCCAATATTATAAAAAGTAATTAATTTATCATTGCCTAAGCGATTTCTTAAGGCTTGAAGTAACCAAATGAACGAAGAATTATTTGGTTGAGGCGTCCCATTTTTTCCGTATTCAGCATACTCATCATCAAAATCAATACCATCTAAATGATACGTATTAACGACTTGTTCTAATTGAGCTGCAAAGGCATCCGCACTTTCGTAAGTTGGGAAATTAGCAAAGCCAGCACCTTCATGGTTGCCTAAAATAGACAATAGGACTTTAGTGCCGCGTGCTTGAACTGGACGAATTTGTGTTTCAGCTTCGTTTAAAGTTTGTTGGACCCGTTCATTTAGATATAAGTAAGGTTTTTTATTGACCGTGTCATAATTAATATTGGCTGCAAAAATAATCCCCATATCAAAAGCAGGTTGATTGGTTCCAGCTAAAGTATATTTTCCCACATTGTTAAAATCGTGGTTATTTACTTCTACATACATGACTGTTTTAGGTGTAACAGTTGATGCTGCTTGTACTTCAAATGCAGGTAGTGCAAACAGTAACCCACCGACTAAAAGTATCAAACTTAAAAAAGTTGAAATAATCCCTGTTTTCTTGTTAAAAAAATGAGTGCTCAATTGATGCCCCATAACTTTCTCCTCCTATAAAATAAATATTATTTGTAAGCGCTAACAAAGATATGTTATCATTTTTATAATTTAAACACAAGAAGAAGAGAACAAAAGTGAGCAAATCCACAGAATATAAAAGCGTCCTTCGCAAAATGGTCTTGCGAAGGACGCTCTTTTACCAATCAAAGAGTAAGGCATAGCCTAAAGAAAACAGCTCTCGACCAAAATTTTTGATATCTTTTGGAAAAGAAGAAGCCGCAGTGATGCCTGAAACATTTGAGATGCCTGCTCGCTTGGCTAAAAGTTGCGAGCGGTACATGTGAAAGTCACTAGTAACAATCACTAGCCGTTTAAAAGAAAGGAGTTTTTGTGAATTGACAATATTTTCTTTGGTGCGTGTGGCACGATTTTCTAAGAGAATCTGTTTTTCTGGAACACCTTTATTTAGCAAGTATTGTTTCATAACCGCGGCTTCCGTAGCCGGCTCATTTGCTCCTTGCCCTCCGCTAACAATAACGGGTGTCTCGGGGTGTTGTTTAATATAGGGGATAGCCACATCTAACCGAGCTTGCAAAACACGGCTGGGCAGTGCGGTTTCTTTAGACGTCCCTAAAACACGGGCCCCTAAAATTAAAATAGCATCTGGTTTATCGGTGGGTTGCGTATTTTTGCCAGTAAAAATAAGTAGACCTAAAATCAAAAGAATACAAAAGCCAAAACTGACAATGGATAAACTTGTTATTTTTAACCAATGCATGAAACATCCCTCCTTGTAATGTTAGTGTATACGAAGTACCATAGAAAAAGCGATAGAAAACAAAAGACTTATAAAAAAATCTATGTTTTAATAGAAACTTTTGAAGAGAGGGAGCGAGTGAATGCGTACAGAAGAAGAAATGTTTCAACTTATTATGGATGTAGCAAAACAAGAAGAACACATTCGAGCTGTGGGAATGGTGGGGTCTCGCACGAATGTGAAAGCGCCAAAAGATAGTTTTCAAGATTTCGACATTGTTTATATTGTAGAACCATGTGCTGAGTTTTTTGAAACAGCAACGTGGATAGCAAAATTTGGACAACCATTAATTATGCAACGTCCCAAGGAAATGACCTTATTTCCCACAGAACCGAAGACGCGGGAAACATTTTTAATGTTATTTGAAGATGGCCAACGTATCGATTTAACATTGTGTCCTCTCGCAGAAAAAGACAATTGGCATGAAGGAGATTCTTTAGCAATTATCTTGTTAGACAAAGATGAAAGTTTGCCGCCTTTACCTGTAGCATCTGATAAAAATTATACAGTAACAGTTCCGAATCAGCAGCAGTTTAACGATTGTTGCAATGAATTTTGGTGGGTTAGTACATATGTAGTTAAGGGGCTTTGTCGGAATGAACTATTTTACGCTGTCACACATCTCTATGAATATTGTCAGCAGGAACTGTTGCGCTTGCTTTCTTGGCAAGCGGCTTGGCAGGAACCGGAGCCAATTTCTGTTGGGAAACAATTTAAGTATCTGAAAAATTATGTCACTCCTGACACGATGGATCAATTAGCATCGTTGCTGGATTTTTCTAGTAAAGAAGCTTGTTGGAACAGCTTAATAAAGACACAAGCCTTTTTTGACGTCGTCGCTCAGGATTTTGCTAAAATGGCCCAGTTTACGTATCATTTACAAGAAGCAAAAAAAGTCACAGAGTATACAAATTCTTTAAGATTAAAGGATTTACAAGGAAAATAAGCTGAAAACAACATAAAAATAGTGTATAATTGAAAAAATTAATCTGCGAGAGAAAGGGAACCTTTTTTGATTGTAGATCACCGCAGTTGTTTGTTGCCTAGTCTCTAAGAAATAAACCTAAAATTATTGATATAAAGGATGAACAAATGAAAAAAGAAGAAATGCAAATGCGTAATACACGTTGTCAAAAATCAGGAAAAAATAATAAAAAGAAAGTAATTATTACTTCTTTGGTTGGACTAGCTCTGGTTGCTGGGGGCAGTTATGTTTATTTTCAAAGTCACTTTTTACCAACCACAAAAGTAAATGGAGTTTCTGTAGGCTGGTTAAATGTAAATGCTGCAGAAGAAAAATTAGCGCAAGTTAATCAAACCGAAGAAGTTGTGGTTCAAACGGGGACAAAAGAAGAAAAAATTCAACTTCCTAAAAAATACCAATTGGATCAAAAATTTTTAAAAGACCATTTACACAGTAGCAAGGTGAAGCTACCGTTAAACGAGGCATTCAAAAAAGAACTAGAAGCTAAATTAGCGACTTTAAGTTTTCCAGAGGGGAAACCAAGCAAAAATGCGAGTATCCGTCGAGGCAATGGCACTTTTGAAATTGTTCCTGAAGAACAAGGCACAGTAGTGGACACACAGCGCTTAAATCAGCAGATTATTGCGGATGTTGAAGCGGGAAAAGGCAACTATCAATACAATGCCAAAGATTTTTATAAAGCCCCTGAAATTACAAAAGAGGATCAAACGTTAAAGGCAACATTGACAACGCTCAATAACAAGTTAAATAAAACAATTACAGTTGATATTAATGGTGAAAAAGTAGCCTTTGATAAAACACAAATTCAAAACGTGCTGAATGATGATGGCACAATCAACAAAGAAAAACTAACTACTTGGGTGACACAATTAGAAACAACATATGGTTCTGCTAACCAACCAGTTTTATTTACAGATGTTCACGGCACGACACGTCGTTTTAAAAACAACGGAAGTTATGGCTGGTCGATTGATGGGGCCAAAACGCAAGAACTACTAGTAAACGCGCTGAATAGCCAAGAACAAACGAATGCAATCACTGCTCCGTTGGTTGGCGATACCAAAGAAAATAGTAAAATAGCCAATAATTACATTGAAATTGATTTAAAAGATCAAAAAATGTATTGTTTCATTGATGGCAAAAAAATAGTCACCACAGATGTCATTACTGGCAGATATAACAAAGGAACTGCAACAGTACCAGGATTCCATACAATTTTATATCGGACAACCGATGTGAATTTAGAAGGTCAAATGCTCGATGGTTCTCGATACAGTGTGCCAGTAAAATATTGGATGCCGTTATTAAGTCAAGGGGGCGTTGTCACACAAATTGGGATTCATGACTCCGACCATAAATTGGATAAGTATGGCGATAAAGAAGCCTTTAAAACCGATGCTGGTAGTAATGGCTGTATCAATACGCCAGGAACAGAAGTTTCAAAAATCTTTGATGTATCCTATGACGGAATGCCGGTAATTATTTATGGACATATCTATGATGATGCACCAGGTGAATTTGATAAACCTGTAGATTACGGCGAAGAAGTATAAATGATTATTTACAGCACCAAAAGGGCAAATGAGCAGTCTTTTTTGGTGCTGTTTTAGTTGAATAGATAATTTATAAATGGACAAGCAAGGAGCAAAACCATGGCAGAAAGAATTTTATTAGTAGATGATGAACAAGAAATAGCTGATTTGCTGGAAGTATATTTAACGAGTGACGGTTATGAAGTAGAAAAATTTTATCGAGGGAAACCTGCTCTGGAATCAATGGCAAATAATCAGTTCGATTTAGCGGTACTTGATGTAATGTTACCAGATATTGATGGCTTTCAAATGGTTAAAAAAGCACGGGAAAAATATTTTTTCCCTATTATTCTTTTAACCGCTAAAATTGAGGACATTGATAAAATTACTGGGCTAACTTTAGGCGCTGATGATTATATTACAAAGCCATTTAATCCATTGGAAGTAGTCGCACGTATTAAAACACAACTAAGACGTTTTCGTAAATATAATTCACAGGCGAGTCTACAACAAGAAACAGAAGGAACAGAAATAGATATTCATGGTTTGGTGATAAATAAAATACATCATACAAGTAAACTATACGGGGAGGATATATTTTTAACGCCATTAGAATTTTCAATTCTTTGGTATTTAGCAGAACGTCAGGGAGAAGTAGTCCCAGCAGAGATATTGTTTGAAGAAATCTGGGGTGAAAAATATTTGGAAAACAATGGAAATACCGTGATGGCACATATTGGCCGTTTAAGGGAAAAATTAAAAGAACCACCAAGGAAGCCAAAGTTTATTAAAACTGTTTGGGGAGTGGGGTATAAAATTGACTGAAAAGAAAAAAACAGGAAAACAGCAATTTAAAGAACGAATGATTAAACAACTACTAACAAAGTTTTTGTTTTTTAGTTTGGGAATATTGGCGTTATCAGCAGTCTTGTATTTTTTTAGTAATTTTTTGTTTGGATTACGTAGATGGGGCATGGAAGATCCACTCTACCTTTTAGCCAAAGGAATTGAGGAGAACTACGTTTATTTAATTAGCTTAGTAATTCTAGGTGGTTCAGTAATCATTCTTTTTCGGATATGGTTGCAAAGCATCAATCAATTAACAGAAGTATTGGAGGCAACAGGGAAACTCTATCAGAATTCCGAAGAACCGATAGCCTTGTCAGCAAATTTAATGGAGTTTGACAAAGAGTTGAATCAAATCCGTCAAGAAGTTAACTTACGCCAGCAACAAGCGAAGGAAGCTGAGCAAAGAAAGAATGATTTGATTGTTTATTTAGCACATGATTTAAAAACGCCTTTAACATCAGTCATTGGTTATTTAACACTTCTTCATGATGAACTGGAAATTTCGACGCAATTACGAGAAAAATATTTAGCTATTTCATTAGAAAAAGCAGAGCATTTAGAAGAGTTGATTAATGAATTTTTTGAAATAGCTCGATTTAATCTCTCGAATATTGAATTAGAACCAACGAGTGTTCGCTTGGATCGTATGTTAAATCAAGTAAGTTATGAATTTTTACCTATGTTGAAACAAAAACAGTTAACTATTGAAACAGATTTTACTGAGGCTTTGTCTATTCATCTTGATGTCGATAAAATGCAAAGAGTTTTTGATAACTTAGTTCAAAATGCCATTAACTACAGCTATGCAGGAACAACCATCTCTCTTTCCACTAAAGTTGATAATGAAAATCAACGAGTAAATATTTATTTTACAAATCATGGCCCTACTGTTCCACCAGAAAAATTAGCCCGAATTTTTGAACAATTTTTCCGATTAGATACTGCCCGTCAAACAAACCGAGGAGGTGCAGGACTAGGTTTAGCGGTTGCTAAAAAAATTGTGGAGCTGCATGGCGGGGTGCTTTCAGCTGAAAGCGAAAATGAAAAAACTACCTTTATGATTTCTTTATCGATTTTGTAAGAAAATCGTTAGAAATTCTTGCGAAAAAAAAGAAGGCTCCTTTTTACTAGCTTGCTATACTAATTTTGTTAAGTAAGTAAAGAGGAGAGAAATAAAAATGAAATTTAAAGTTACAATTGGTGTCGCTATTTTAGGGCTTTTTATTGTGGGCATGGCTGTTAAACAAGTTGCTGAGAAAAAAATAGTTTCAATAGGAAATGAGCAAGCCCTCAGTTTAGAGGAAGAGGAAAAAATGAGTTCTCCTGAAGAAGGCGATCAATCATGGAAATTATTATTAGTAAATCAAACGCATCAGATTCCTGAAGATTATCAAATCCAATTAAAAAAATTACCTAACAAACAGGCAGTGGATAAACGAATTTATCCAGCTTTGAACAGGATGTTTAAAGATGCCAAAAGACAAGGCTTCTATCTTGAAGTCACTTCTAGTTATCGAACAAATGAAGAGCAAAAAGAAATTATGGCAGAAAAAGTACAGGCTTTTCAAGATCAAGGATTCAGCGAACAAGAAGCGATTGAAACAGCTGAAAGTTGGGTAGCAGTGCCGAGAACTAGTGAACATGAAGTAGGTTTAGCAGTGGATATAAATGCGCAAAGTAAGCGATCTACTGACGAAGAAGTCTACGCTTGGTTGGCAAAGAACGCCTATAAATATGGATTTATTCTTCGTTATCCTTCAGACAAAGTGGAAATTACGGGTGTTAGTTATGAACCTTGGCATTATCGATATGTGGGTAAAAAAGCAGCACTAGAGATTCAAAAAGCGAGTCTAACGTTAGAAGAATACTTAGCAGAAAATAATAATTAATTGTTTATCAATAAAGCTATCTTAGCTTTTACTGAACATAGGCTATTTTTTATTGACAAGCGTCATAACCCGCTCTATGATACAAACAGAACAAGCAATTTAAATTGGGGGAACGAAGATGCCATTTGTACATGTAGAATTAATTGAAGGCCGCACAGAAGAACAGTTAACTAATATGGTCAAAGATATTACAGAAGCTGTGTCAAAAAACGCTGGTGCACCAAAAGAGAATATCCATGTGATTGTCAATGAATTGAAAAAAGACCGCTATGCACAAGGCGGCGAATGGAAAAAATAAGTTTTCAGAGAATTTCTGTTGAATCACTTGCTTTTTCTGAAAATAAGTGGTTAAATAAGTGCATAAATGATTGATGAGAAAGACAACTGAACTTGCCCGCGATCTATTAGAGAGGAAAATCTTGGCTGAAAATTTTCCAGATTGGCACAAGGGATGACCACTTTCGAAACCTTTGTTGAAACAAAGGCGGTCGCACCGTTAACACGCTAGAGGAACACAGATTATTTGTGTTCAAAATTAGGTGGAACCACGATATTTTCGTCCTAGTATTCGTTAGAATACTAGGACTTTTTGTTTTTTAACAAGGGGAACAGGTGGCTGTTTCGTTTCATTGTGAAAAACAGGAACACAATGAAACGCTTCAAATCAAAAAAATTAAAAGGAGAGAATTTTATTATGTCTATTCACATTACTTTTCCAGATGGCGCTGTTAAACCGTTTGATTCTGGGGTTACAACATTTGATGTTGCTAAAAGTATTAGCAACAGTTTAGCCAAAAAAGCTTTAGCTGGTAAATTCAATGGTGTTTTAATCGATTTAGATCGTCCTATCGCAGAAGATGGTTCGCTTGAAATCGTGACACCTGATCATGAAGATGCTTTAGGAATTTTACGTCATTCATCAGCTCATTTAATGGCTAATGCCTTACGCCGTCTTTTCCCTAACATTAAATTTGGCGTAGGTCCTGCGATTGATTCTGGGTTCTATTATGATACAGATAATGGAGAATCCCCTGTGACAGCGGAAGATTTACCTGCAATTGAAGCCGAAATGATGAAAATTGTGAAGGAAAATAACCCAATCGTTCGTAAAGAAATCTCACGTGCAGAAGCGTTAGAATTATTTGCTGATGATCCTTACAAAGTTGAATTAATTACAGATTTACCAGAAGATGAAATCATCACTGTCTATGATCAAGGCGATTTTGTTGATTTATGTCGTGGTGTTCACGTCCCTTCAACAGGACGGATTCAAGTCTTTAAACTACTTTCAGTAGCTGGTGCTTATTGGCGCGGAAACTCTGACAATCATATGATGCAACGGATTTACGGCACTGCCTTTTTTGATAAAAAAGATTTAAAAGAATTTATCAAAATGCGCGAGGAAGCCAAAGAACGTGACCACCGTAAATTAGGAAAAGAATTAGATTTATTTATGGTTTCACAAGAAGTTGGTTCAGGGTTACCTTTCTGGTTACCAAAAGGCGCAACCATTCGTCGTACAATTGAACGTTATATTGTGGACAAAGAAATTAGCTTAGGTTACCAACATGTGTATACACCAATTATGGCAGATGTGGAATTATACAAAACATCTGGTCACTGGGATCATTACCATGAAGATATGTTCCCACCAATGGATATGGGCGATGGCGAAATGCTAGTATTACGTCCAATGAACTGTCCACACCATATGATGGTTTATAAAAATGACATTCATAGTTACCGCGAATTGCCAATTCGAATCGCTGAATTAGGGATGATGCACCGCTATGAAAAATCTGGCGCATTATCAGGGTTACAACGCGTTCGTGAAATGACTTTAAACGATGGCCATACTTTTGTTCGTCCTGACCAAATTAAAGACGAATTTAAACGTACTTTGGAGTTAATGGTGGCAGTCTATGCTGACTTTAACATTACGGATTATCGTTTCCGCTTAAGCTATCGTGATCCAAATAATACAGACAAATATTTTGATGATGATGCGATGTGGGAAAAAGCGCAAGCGATGTTAAAAGCTGCCATGGATGAATTAGAATTAGATTACTTTGAAGCAGAAGGCGAAGCTGCCTTTTACGGTCCGAAGTTAGATGTTCAAGTAAAAACAGCTTTAGGAATGGAAGAAACATTATCAACCATCCAATTAGACTTCTTATTACCAGAACGTTTTGACTTAACTTATGTTGGCGAAGATGGTGAAAATACACATCGCCCAGTTGTTATCCACCGTGGTATTGTCTCAACAATGGAACGATTTGTGGCTTACTTAACAGAAGTTTACAAAGGCGCTTTCCCTACTTGGTTAGCACCAATTCAAGCAACTATTATCCCAGTTTCTGTAGAAGCGCATTCTGAGTATGCTTATGAAATCAAAGAACGTTTACAAGCACAAGGCTTACGTGTTGAAGTCGATGATCGTAACGAAAAAATGGGCTACAAAATTCGGGCCTCTCAAACACAAAAAGTACCTTATCAATTAGTGGTCGGGGACAAAGAAATGGAAGATGCAACGGTGAACGTCCGTCGTTATGGAAGCAAAGAAACGTCTGTCGAAGATTTATCAATTTTCATTGACAGCATGGCTGCTGAAGTTCACAATTACAGCCGTTAAAAAAAGGGAAAAAGTCAAAAGGACTTCTGAATTCAGAAGTCCTTTTGACTTTTTTCAAAAACAAAATAATTAAATATTTCCTTAGAGCTGGGAATAATCCTGATTTTTTGACTATTTTTTGTTACAATGAGAATGCGAAACTTTTTAGTGAAGGGACTAGAGGTATGAAGAAAAACTCATTTATAGATAAAATAAAAAAAACAGATGCCGCAGCAAAGAGTCAACGAGGTAGAAAGCCACATATTCCTTTTCGATTGAACTTATTATTTTTTGTGATATTCACTTTATTTGTTTCATTAATTGTTCGTTTAGGGTATTTACAGATTGTAGAAGGAGAAGAGTTTAACAAAAAAATCACTGCCAATTCTTCACTACAAATCACGACACCATCCCCTCGAGGACAAATTTATGATTCACAAGGAAAAGTCTTGGTTTCTAACAAAGCTAATTTAGCAATCACATACACACGAGGAAAAAATATTGAAGGAAAAGATATTTTACCGATTGCGAATAAAGTCAACGAACTTATTAACGTTCCAGTTGATCCAAACTTAACGGACCGTGATAAAAAAGATTATTGGTTAGCGAATCCTGAAAATTTAAAAGCAGCCCAAGCCCGTTTAACCGATCAAGATAAAGAAGATGAAAAAGGCAACAAAATTACGGACGAAGGCACATTATATGCCAAAGCAGTTGAAAAAGTCACCCCTGAAGAAATTGCGTTTGATGACCGAACCTTACAAGCAGTGACGATTTTTAAACGAATGAATGCCGCGTCACAAATGAACACGGTCTTCATCAAGAATGAAGGGGTAACAGAAGGTGAAATTGCGACAATTGGTGAACACACAGCGGAAATATCTGGTGTTTCAACAGGGACTGATTGGACGCGTGATTATTCTCAAAGTGGTGCATTACGTAGCCTGTTGGGTACCGTTTCAACTGAAAAACAAGGATTGCCAGCCGAAGAAGTCGATGAATATTTGAAAAAAGGCTATGCACGAAATGACCGTGTTGGAACTAGCTATTTAGAAAAACAATATGAAGACGTTCTACAAGGTAAAAAAGCAAAATCAGAAGTCGTTTTAGACAATAACGGAAAGATTGTTTCACAAACCCCAATTTCCAAAGGGGAAAAAGGCTCCAACTTAAAATTAACGATTGATTCAAATTTCCAAAACAAAGTTGATGAAATTTTACAACGAAACTATTCACAAATAGTCAAAACCATTGGACCATACTCAGAAAATGCATATGTCGTTGCTATGAACCCTCAAACAGGTGCTATTTTAGCGATGTCCGGAGTTAGTCATGATTTACAGACAGGAGAAGTCACACCTAATCCTTTAGGGCCTATTTTAAACTTTGAGGTACCTGGATCTGTTGTGAAAGCAGGTACTTTAACAGCTGGTTATGAGGCGAAAGTATTACAAGGAAATGATACTCTATTAGATGAACCAATTATTTTAGCTGGTACAAATCCAAAAGCTTCTTGGTGGAATAGTGGTGGTCGTAATGCACAAATGCAATTAACTGCTGAGCAAGCATTAGAGTACTCTTCTAATGCTTACATGATGAAAGTTGTGTTTAAACTAATGGGTGTAAATTACTATCCTAATATGGTCTTTCCGTATGAAATTGGCGATGATAAAGTTTTCAAAGAGCTAAGAAATGCTTATGCTGAATATGGAATGGGGATTAAGACAGGCATCGATTTACCTGGTGAAAGTCCTGGATATGTAAATAAAGATTTCAAAGATCCTGCTGAAGCGCCTAAAGGCGGAAATCTATTAGATTTATCATTTGGACAATATGATAACTACACACCGTTACAATTAGCACAGTACGTTTCCACTGTCGCAAATAATGGCATCCGCGTGCAACCCCATGTAGTAGAAGGAATCTATGGCAATGATGAAAATGGAGCTTTAGGAAAAATTTTAAAAGAAATCGAACCGAAAGTTTTGAATAAAGTGAATATTTCTGAAGACCAGATAGGAATTCTTCAACAAGGTTTCTATAATGTGGTAAATGGAACTAGTCAATTTACTACGGCACCGGGTTTAAAATCAGACAAGTTTTCGATTGCTGCTAAAACAGGGACCGCCGAAACGCAAGCAACGGATGCTAACGGAGTTGTTCATACAACGGTTAATAGTAACTTGGTGGCTTATGCGCCGTACGAAAACCCTGAAATTGCAATTAGCGTTGTTTTACCACACTTAAATGATGAAGAATCCAAACCAAACCAAACGATTGCCAAAGAAGTTTTAGAAGCGTATATGGAAATGTACAAAAAATAAAATTTGTAAAGTAGAACTACTTTACAAATTTGCCCAAAAGGGTAGTCAAATGACAAAAAAAATGGTATGATATTCAAGTCTAAGAAATCTCTTGGAAAGATCAATTATTAGTAGGAGGGGAAAACATGCGCGTAAACATCACTTTAGAGTGTACTTCTTGTAAAGAACGTAACTACTTAACAAATAAAAATAAACGTAACAATCCTGATCGTTTAGAAAAACAAAAATATTGCCCACGTGAAAGAAAAGTTACTTTACACCGTGAAACTAAATAATTTATTTAGATAGAGCCTAGAATCCTTGTTGTGTAAGGGTCTAGGCTTTTTATCTTTTGATTCATTACATGTTCATTTGTAGATGGAATGTAGAGGGAGGATTACCCAAGTTTGGCTGAAGGGGACGGTCTCGAAAACCGTTAGGCGAGTAACATCGTGCAAGGGTTCGAATCCCTTATCCTCCGTACTGAGAAGCAGTTGAGTTATTAGTTGCAAATAAAACGACAGAGACGTACACTTAAAGTAGAAAAATACTTAAGAAGAGGTGTCTATTATGTCAAACTATGAAGAAAAAGAAGCGCAAGCATTAGTAAAAATTGCCGACGTTTTGAACAAATTGGATGCAAGTTTAGAAGAGTTGGCCTCGCTAGATGAGGATACAAAAAAACATAGTATGAAGAAATGGATTGTTGAAAAAAAAGCCATTCATGAGATTAAAAAAATTGCACACGAAGCTGGTAAGTATGACAAGTATGATGAAAAAGAATTAGAAAAAGAAATGGATCTGTTGGAAAAGTTTATGTAAAAAAGCGCTAGCTTTTGTTCAACAGTTATTTAAGTTTGAGTCTAGAATTAATCGTTTTGATTTTTTCTAGGCTTATTTTTTATGAAGTAAGCAAATCGTATCGGGAGAGGTATTGAATTAAGAAATAAAGCATGTATTGATTCAGAAAAAAAGTTGTAGTAAAATGTTCGTCACAACTACTTTTCTTCTGATTTCATAGAAGGAAAAGTTGGAATAATGAATTGAGAAGAGTCGATTTTTAGGAGATGATTTTAGGTGACTTTTTATCAATTATTGCAGTTAGATCCATTTATTTTAAAACAAAAAATTCATCAAGCGGATACTAAAAAACAGCGGAGATATTTTTGGCGCGCCTTGTTAATAAGGGATATCTTATTAGTTTCGTTTGCGATTTTATGGGTGTCGACGATTACTTTTTTCTTTGGAAAAGCTGTAGCGCCTTTTTCAATTGTATTATTTTGTTTGCTGTTGAGTATCCGTTTCGTCTCATATGGCTACAGGGAAAAACAGGCCTTGCTTAGTTTAGGAATCGTGTTAACAATTCTAGGTGTTAGTCCATTAATTTCACTGATTTCTGTATCATTTTTACAATTGGGCCTTCATTTTATCTGCTTGCTGGCATTGTTTTTCTTAACTGGTAAAAACCCTAAAATGGGTAATCCTGGCTTGTATACGTTCTCCTACTTATATTTAGTTGGCACGGTTCACTATCAATCGTTTCAGCAATTAGAACAAACTTTCTTTGTATTAGTGTTTGCTTATCTACTTTTAGCTTTTGTTTATCATGTGAAACATAAAAAATTGGATCAAGAGATTACTTTTATACAGATGGTTACAGAAAATGGTTTTTTTAATCAAAGAAATATTTGGTTTGGTTATTACGCTTTAGGCATTAGCTTATTACTTTTTATAGGAACGCACCTTCAGATTGACCGCTTTATGTGGGCAACATTTGCTAGTTCGTCATTATTTTCTGGGTATGATACGTTTAAATTGTCTGAACGAGCAAAAGAACGAATAATAGGGGTCGTTATTGGTTCTCTAGTATCGGCTATCTTGTTATTTTATATACCAACGAACCTACTTGGTATTTTAGGAGGACTTTGTTTAGGCTTATGCACATCTTATAAAAGTAAAACGATTTTTAATTGTGTTGGTGCTATCATGGCAGCTTCTATGATATTTGGGCTAGAAACAAGTCTTTACTTAAGAATTTTGTTAAATATGTTGGGGCTAGCTTACGGTTTGCTTTATCATTTTGTCTTTGTAAAAACTATGTCCTATTGCAATCGCAAGGAGTGGCTGAAATTGTCTGAATAAAAGGAGCCTAACATTCTTTCTTGAAAGAATGTTAGGCTCCTTAGACATTTTTGTTTATATTCCATATTATCAAATTATATGCATGCTGTTAATCAATGCCCAACTGCTATATCAAATGTCGCAATTTTTGCTGAGCCAGTAGGTACAAGGTCTAGTTCCACTTCGTCAAACCTATTGCCATCAACTGGTATCCCAAAGTAAATGGTAGATGGTCCAGTTCTACTTTTATAGATTATTATCTATTAGTATACCTAAATTTCTATTTAATTCGTAATGACTGACCAGGATAAAAAACAGAAGTTTCAATGCCTGGATTTAATGCTAATAATTCTTCTAAGGTTAAACCATTTCTTTCGGCTAACTGTCGCCCACCTTCACCACTTCGTACCGTATCGTATATAGGTTGGTCTGATTTAGAATTTTGTATTTGTTCACGAGAATCAGAGTTTTGTGGTGGTTGCTGTTCAGATTGTTCAAAAACTTGTTGAGTTTGAGTATTTCTTTCAATTAATTGTTCCAACGTAATATTACCTAGATAAGTGTATATTTGTCCATTAACAGTTAAAGTACCATCATTATTTTTCGTTACTGTTCGGGGCGTATTATTCAAAAGAAACGTCATTGTTTGATTACCATTCTCATCCACAGAAAAACTTACATTTTGAAGAGGAACATTCGATTGAGTTATGCTAGTGAGTGTTCCGTCAGCATTTATAAAAAATAAGTTATCACTTTGAGGAATACCCCAACCGCCTATAAAATCAGCTAAGCTAACTTGTGGTAGCGGTTCTTTAGTAGTAGATGAAGAGGTAGATTGGTTTGTTTCAGATGAGACGTTTTGATAATTAGAGCTGGTTTCTTCCGTTTTATCTTTTTGAGTGGAAGAATCAATACTTTTCTTTGTGTAAGGTTTCAAAACTAGTTTTGTTTGGTTATCAGAATTGTTTGTCTTAGTAGGAGTGAAAAGTAGATTTTGCTTTTCTTTTTTTATCTTGTAAGCTACTTCTTTTCCTTCATTTTTCCAACGAATTTGATTGTTTTTTAGATGGTATTTGACTTTGTATTCTATTTTATTTGCAATTTGTTTACCTAATTCTTCGCCTGCTTTTTCCAAATCATTTTTTGCAGTTGATGTGTGTTCATCTGTATTGATTTTGAAAGTAGCGGTATCTTCGCTGAATGATACAATCATTACTACTTCATCAACGTTGGAGTTTACGGCCCACTCGTTTGCCATTAGCTCTTTTGTGGTCACTTTATTTCTGCAAGAAGTAAGGTTCAGTAAGGATAAAAAAACAATCAACCCCAGTAAACTTTTTTTCATTTTTAATTCAATCCTCTTTTCTATTTTACTGTTTTTTTGTATCTTCGAATCTCTCTCAACCCCAGCCAACCACTCGCTGATAACAAGTACCAAAACGGCATAAACTGGATTAGATAGCGAGAGCGGCCGCCTTCAAAGAGCAATAAATACAGAATAGCTCCAATGAAAGCTAATTTTAAAATCGCGTAGTTATTTTTTGAATCTTTTAGAGGGATACTGAACAATAGACCTAGTAATGTGAGTAAATAGAAAAAATGCATATAAATTCGTAGATAGTTACTTTTTTGATTTTGCGGATAATACAGTGACCGCAAGTGTTCTTGCCAACGATTTTTAGAAGGTGTTTCTGGGATTAAATCACCGCCATCCCAACCCCAGTCAAAATCACCATTGGCAGTATTATGACGATTTTTTTGAGCCAGAAAACGGAGATAACCAAAGAATCCTTTATTTTTTAAACGGTCTTGAATCATTTTTATGGTATAAGCTTTTTTGGCTTCTTGTGTAGGCAACTGATTTACTGCTTGTGTATCTGCATCATTGTAACCGCCAGTTCCAGTCAAACCCATCATTACAAAAAGTGTCCAAGGTTTGGCTTGTTCTTTATCGATTTCCGTAATCGTTTGTTTTTCCACAAAAAATTGAAAACTATAATATGCGCTGGCGAAACCAGTCAGTAAAAAGAGAGCAACCACGGTTAATTTTACGATAGACTGTTTGTTCCGATTTACTAAAAGAAGTTGCAGCACTTTGATACAACTAAATGCAATAAAAAAGATAATAGACGAAGGTTTCATTAAAAAACACCAAGCTAAGCCAATTCCAATAAACAGTAATAAACAATATTTTACGAAGGGATGGGAAACTTGGTCAAAAAGGCTATATGCAAAAAAGACTAGGTTGATGAACAATAAGACGGCCGTATCTGTATAAGGCGTGAGTAACCATGGAGACAATCCGAAAGAAAGAAAAAATAAACTATAAGCAACGAAGGCCGTTAATGGATTAAAGACACGTTTAGAGGCATGATAAAAGAGAAATAAACTGCTATTAATAAACAAGCAATTAACCACTTGCCAACTAAACCAAGTATTGCTCCAGCTCTCTGTTACATCAATGAAACGCAAAAATTTATTCAGGTAATACATCATGAAAAAGAAAAATTCGTTATTGGGGTTTAAAGAAAGTACGATTTTTGAATAATCCCTATTTTCAGTGGTAATACTATGAAAGTTGTCAAAAACATCCCAACCAATCGGCACAGTAATCTGCCTCAGGAGTAAAAGTTGCAGTAAAAATAAACTGATCAAACTACCAATAATAACCACACGATCATGGGCTTTTATTAAGTGCCAGAGCGCTTGAATCTTAGTGTAAAGAAATTTTTTGTTTTTATAAATAATCAACAATAGAATAATTAATAGAGGAAGTAAAACAAGCAAGTGCTTAGGCTTTCCCAAAAGAATTTTTACCAGCGAATAGGGAGAGTTAATTGCGCCGTAAAAGACAAATAAAATAAAAAAAGTAAAAATATAATTTTCTAGATTCAGAATCCGTTTAAAAGTAGCCATATTTTCTCCTTCCATTTTTTTAGCTAGACTAGTTCTTATTTTATCATAAAGATTTTAAAATAAGAAAAAAGCCCTTCTTTTAAAAGAAAGGCTTAAAACTTTTCCTTACTTCACTTCTTTGTAACGGAAGAAGAAGCGTAAGACGCTATTTTGGCTAGTTGTTGTTAGTTTATCTGTCGGTAAGACTGTTAGTAAGAAGAAAAACAGACTAATCACAAGAGTGAAAAATAAGAAGACGGGACTGCCACCTGTTATCACAGTATCTGTTTGAACATCATATTTCAGTGTTGACATAACAGAGAAAACTTGTGTATAGCTACAGGCAATAGAAAGTAGATATAAAACAAGCACGCCCCAACCTGTCATCCCAGCATCACGATACCGACGTACACACATTGCCCACGTTGGTAATAATAAAGCTAACCATAAAACAAGTGCAAAAAGCATCAACGGTAATAAGTTTCCAAAATCATAGGTTTCAAAATATTCAGCTGCTAAAATTGCTGACACGGCTTTGCCGACAATGGCAATATAAAAAATAAGTGCTAAAATGCTTAATACCAATGTCATCCACCAATAACCAGCACGTGTGGTCCGACCTTTAAAATCAACATATCCACGAAAATAATCTTTAAAAGCTTGTCCAAATGTTACTTTGCCTTTTTCCTCAATTTTAACCATAAAAACACCCCTTTGTATTTAATAAAATGATTATAACGGAAAGTAATAAAATAGGAAAATGCGAATTCGCATATTTTGTGATTTTTTTGATAAATCATATAAAGAGCAGGTTTTATCAAAAAACGGTAAAATAAGAGAAGATATTTTATAATGGAGGAATCATGAATGAAAATCAGTATTAGACATCGCTACATAGCAAAAATTCCAGCATTAGAAGTGACAACAGAAGAGCAAAAAAACGAAGCATTACCTTTAATTGTTTACTATCATGGTTGGCAATCAGCTAAAGAATTATCTTTAACACAAGCAAGAAAATTAGCACACGAGGGGTTTCGGGTCATTTTACCAGATGCCATGAACCATGGAGAAAGAAAAACAGGACCTATTTCCACGATTCCTTCGATTACATTTTGGAGTAGCATTCAATATAATTTAATTGAATTTCCAGTAATTATCCATCATTTTCATAAATTAGGGTTGATTAAAGAAAATTGGATTGGCGTGGGTGGTGTATCCATGGGCGGTATTACTACTAGCGCTCTTATGACCCAACATCCTGAGATTCAAGCTGCTGCTTGCTTAATGGGAACACCCTATCCGGCGCGCTATATTCAGCGAGTGATTCAACGGGCGAAAGAATTTGCTATTTTTGTACCTAAAGACTTGCCACTGTTGCTAAGTTGGGTGCATCAATACGATTTATCACAAACGCCAGAAAGACTACAAGAACGACCGATGCTGTTTTGGCATGGAACGGAAGATGAAAAAATTCCCTATGAAGACATGGCTGATTTTGAACAATTAGTGTCTGGGAAAACGTATGCGAGAAATACGCAATTTATAACGGAAATCGGTGAGCGGCATTTAGTGAAAGGAGAAACAATGGATTTGGTTGTTGACTTTTTTAAAGAAGCGTCAAAAACGTTAGAAAAATAACGGGATTTTTCAAAGAGAAAAGGGGAATCAGCTTGTTTTTTAAGAACACTTTCTATAAACTTAACAGAAAAGGGGTTGAAGGTGTACATGGAGAAAAACAAGTTGAGAAAAGTGGGCTTAACTGCCCTAGAATGGCTAAAACAACATCCAGAAATTAAACAACATAAAGAATCAAGTCTCTATGAACAGTTGTTTGCTAGTCAGCAATGGCAACAAGCACAAACAATCGGAATGATTCGGTCGTTACCGCTAGAATTATCAACACAGCCAATTTTCGAACGGGCCATGCAAGAAGGCAAGCAAGTGGCGGTGCCGCGAACATTTAAAGGAGGCAAAATGTACTTTTATCAAGTTTTTCCAGAGACGGTTTATGACACCAGTGCATTTGGCGTGGAAGAACCTCCGTTAACAGCGGCAGAAATAACAGCTACAGCGATTGATTTATTGATTGTGCCAGGGATTGTTTTCAATCGGGCTGGCTATCGAATAGGCTTCGGCGGTGGTTTTTATGATCGTTATTTGGAACATTTTTCGGGCCATTCATGTAGTTTAGTTTTTAGTGAACAACTCCATGAACAATGGCAACCAGAAGCGTTTGATCAGCCAATCGAACAATTATTTATACAATAGGAGGAATGGAATGAATTATCAAACAGAAATGAAATTGAAACGGCTAAAAAATCAGCCGTTCATTACGTATGCCCTTTTAGGTATTTCAATCATTGTTTTCCTTGGATTGGAATTAACTGGAGGATCAGAAAATATTTTAAACTTAGTTAATTGGGGAGCAATGGTTCGTCCACTGGTAGCTCAAAATCATGAATACTGGCGGTTTATCACGCCAATGTTTCTTCACATTGGGTTTATGCATATTATTTTGAATATGGTTACTCTTTATTATATCGGCGCACAGGTTGAGGCAATTTATGGGCATTGGCGCTATTTGGGAATTTATTTATTGAGTGGGATTGCTGGAAATATCGCCAGTTTTGCCTTTGGGACACCCAACAGTGTCTCAGCCGGTGCTAGTACAGCGCTTTTTGGTTTGTTTGGAGCATTTGTTATTTTAGGACGCCATTTTAGAGACAATCCAGCGATTATGTATATGGTGCAACGCTATTCAATGTTTATTGTGATTAATTTGTTATTTAACTTGTTTAGTAGCTCTGTAGATATGATGGGTCATGTTGGCGGTCTAATCGGTGGACTATTAGTCGCGACGGCTTTTGCTGTTCCAAATCGTGAAGAAGCATTTAATAAGCACGAGCGAATTATGGCCACGTTAATTTTTATTTTTCTTGTCGTAATTTGTCTGTTATTGGGTTTTAAAAAATACGGTTTACCTGTATAATAAGGAAGTGTTTTCGTATGGAAACGTTATATGATGTACAACAACTTTTTAAACAGTTTGGGATGTATATTTATGTCGGTGCACGGATTTATGATATTGAGTTAATGATGATTGAATTAAAAAAATTGTATGAAGGTCAATTGGTAGACCGAGATACGTATTTACAGGCCCGGCATATTTTGCAAAGAGAGCATCGAATAGAAGAATCTAGAGGGAAGCAGAAAGGAATCGACTAAATGGATAAGAAGATTATTGGGATTGATTTAGGTGGAACGACCATCAAATTTGCTATTTTAACAACCGATGGCGTTGTTCAACAAAAATGGAGTATTGAAACGAATATTTTAGAAGATGGCAAGCACATTGTGCCATCAATTATTGAAAGTATTCGTCACCGTATAGATCTTTATAATATGAAAAAAGAAGATTTTGTGGGAATTGGTATGGGAACACCAGGAAGTGTCGACATTGAAAAAGGAACTGTTGTAGGTGCCTATAATTTAAACTGGACGACTGTACAGCCTGTCAAAGAACAAATCGAATCTGCTTTAGGAATTCCGTTTGCCTTAGATAATGATGCCAATGTTGCCGCTTTAGGTGAGCGTTGGAAAGGCGCGGGGGAAAACAATCCCGACGTGATTTTTATTACTTTAGGAACAGGTGTCGGCGGAGGCATTGTTGCAGCAGGAGAATTACTCCACGGTGTTGCTGGCTGTGCTGGTGAAGTTGGGCATGTGACGGTTGATCCTAACGGCTTTGACTGTACCTGTGGGAAACGTGGCTGTTTAGAAACTGTTTCTAGTGCCACTGGTGTCGTTCGTGTTGCACGTCATTTATCAGAAGAGTTTGCAGGTGACTCTGAACTGAAACAAGCGATTGATGATGGACAAGATGTTTCAAGTAAAGACGTTTTTGAATTTGCCGAAAAAGGCGATCATTTTGCTTTAATGGTTGTGGATCGTGTTTGTTTCTATTTAGGCTTGGCCACAGGAAACTTAGGTAACACGTTAAATCCAGATAGCGTGGTTATCGGTGGAGGTGTTTCTGCAGCAGGAGAATTTTTACGTAGTCGTGTCGAAAAATATTTCCAAGAATTTACTTTCCCGCAAGTTCGAAATAGTACAAAAATCAAATTAGCAGAGCTAGGTAATGAGGCCGGCGTCATTGGTGCCGCTTCACTAGCATTACAATTTTCAAAAGAGAAATAGAGAGGGCTTTTTAGAATGAGTATTTTATGGGTAATCAATGGCATTTTGCTAGTTATTGTACTAGCGATGGTATTCAATGAATTATATTTGAAAATTATGGTGAAACGTTCAGCAAAAATGCTGACGGAAGAAGAATTTAAAGAAACAATGCGTAAAGCACAAGTGATTGACGTTCGTGAGAAAGATACATTTGATGCTGGGCATATTTTAGGGGCGCGCAGCATGCCATACAGCATGTTAAAAACAACAATTGGTTCTCTTCGTAAGGATCAACCTGTTTATCTTTATGATCAGAAGAAAGCTTTAAGTATCCGAGCAGCTAATTTATTACGCAAAAATGGCTATACTGATATTTATATTTTAAAAGGCGGCTATGATGGCTGGACTGGGAAAGTGAAAAAGAGAAATAGTTAATAACAAAAAGAGTTGGTCTTCATTGAGACCAACTCTTTTTGTATAGGAAAGCTTAATAGAGATGTTGCTTTTTGTCAGTCCTCACTTTTTGAGCTACAATAAAGAGAAGAGGTGAAGGCAGATGATTCAAATCAAGCGAGCATATGAAGCACCGACAGAGCAAGATGGCTACCGTGTTTTAGTTGACCGTATTTGGCCACGAGGAAAATCCAAGGAATCTGAAAAGTTAGATGAATGGCTCAAAGAAGTGGCCCCAAGTACAGAGCTACGGAAATGGTTTAATCATGAAGTAAATAAATATCCCGAGTTTAAACAAAAATACCAAGAAGAATTGAAACATGAGCCAACTGCCACAGCGTTTAAGCAGTTACAGACGATTGTAAAAAATCAGCCAGTAGTCACGCTGGTCTATGGGGCGAAAGATACAGTGCATAATCAAGCGGTTGTCTTAAAAGAATTATTAGAAAAATAGAGTAGGTGATTGGATGAAAATTGCAATTGTAGGTGCTGGACCCAGAGGCTTATCAGCTGCAGAACGAGTCATTGAATGGGCTCGTAAAACGGAAATAAATGTTCAGCTCACGTTGTTTGATCCATACGGTCCAGGTGGGAAAATTTGGCGAGCAGAGCAACCTAATTATTTATTAATGAACACCGTGATTAGTCAAGTCACTTTATTTACAGATGAATCTTTTAGTGGCGAAGGACCAATTGTCAAGGGCCCCACTCTCTATGAATGGACCCAAACAGAAGCTGCGCAGTACATTCAACAGCAACAACCCTATAATTATCTTGAGTTGTTGAAAGAATGTCATCGCCTTGGACCGAATGATCACTGCTCGAGGGCTTTTTATGGCATGTACCAAAAATGGTTTTATACGTATTTAGCCACGAGGTGTAACGAACAAACATCGCTGACGTTTTTTAAAGAGCCAGTAACTGCTGTGCGGGCAGGAGAGGATAACTATTATGTGTATACTCAATCCATTGAGTTTACGGCAGACAAAGTAATTTTAGCTTTGGGTCACCAAGAAAATGAATTAACGACTGTTGAACAAGAGCTTGCGGACTACGCCAAGGAGCATCGTTTGTTTTATTCTTCTCCTAAAAATGCGGCGGATGCTTTATTGGCACTTGCCAATATACCTGCAAAACAACCCGTTGTGTTAAAAGGCTTAGGTTTGGCATTTTTTGACTATTTATCTGCCTTGACGATTGGCCGCGGGGGTGTTTTTTCTCGTCAAAATGGCCGCTTACGTTATGAAACTTCTGGAAGAGAGCCTATTATTATTGCTGGTTCTGGTCGCGGTTTTCCTTCTCATCCTCGAGGGATTAATCAAAAAGGCTACGGGGAAGCCTATCAGCCTGTTTTTTTAACCGAAACGTATTTAGCTGAATGTCGTAAAAAAGGACAGGTTACAGGCGCAGAGTTTTTTGGGTATTTAAAAAAAGAAGTGGAATATGTGTATTACACTTGCTTAATCGAAGAAAAATATCCGCATCTTTCTAAAGAGGCCTTTCAACAGCTGTTTATTCAAACCAAGGGAGCGCCGGAAAGCTTAGCCCACTTTGAAAAACAAGATTGGTTTGATTGGCAAGCGTTAGAACATCCTGAAACAAAGAAAACCACTCATGAAAGTTTTCGTTCGTTTTTACTAGAGTATTTAAAATGGGATATTCAAGAAGCAGAGAAAGGCAATCTTAGCGGTCCTTTGACCACTGCTTTAGACAGTTTAAAAGATTTAAGAGATCAGATTCGCTTTGTTTTGGATGAGGGGTTATTAACGAATGACGAGAGTCAAAAGTGGTTGTGGCATTGGTTTACCCCGTTGAATACCTTTTTGTCAGTGGGACCTTCTGTTGAAAGAACAGAAGAGATACAGGCGTTAGTTGAACTGGGATTAGTCACGATTCTGGGGCCAGAAATGCGTGTCGAAATGAAAGCGGGTCAATTTATTACTTATGCTAATTTGTTTCCGGAAAATCGGTATAATAGTCACTTTTTAATTGAAGCACGCATTCCCAAAGTTAATAATGAAAAAAGTTTGAATCCTTTAACGAGACAGTTGTTAGCCGATAAGCTAGCTACGCTCCATCAACTGGCATTAGCTGATGGTCAAATAGTCAAAACAGGCGCACTCTTGATTGTGCCTGCCACGAATCAAGTCATCACAAAAGGTGGACAGGTGGCGACAGGCCTTTTTAGTTGTGGTATTCCAACAGAAGGTATTCATTGGTTAACAGCCGCTGCAGCTCGTCCTGGTGTGGATCCTTGGAATATGCGTGATATGGATCGGATTGCTGCTACTATTTTTAATAGTTAAGAAAAATAGTCAGCTCCTTTGGTAAAAAAAAGCATAACAAGTGGTCATCCATCAAAGCGATGGATGACCACTTGTTATGCTTAAGAGAATCAACAGAGCCAGAAGCGCTCCTGTTGATTTCTTGCCGTTAGATTTTTTATCTCAACGTCACAGCTATTTTTTAACGTGCAATACGTTTACGCATCGCTTTTTTACGGTTTTCTTCAATCATATCTTCTTTTTCTTCAATTGGATCAATGACTGTTTTTTTAATAGTTGTAGCCACACCGGCTAAAGCAGCAACTGTGATAGCAGTACCGACTAACATACCTGATACAAATTTTTTCATCGTTCATTCCTTCTTTCAAATTGTATTTGTTTCTATTATGACGGAAAAAAGCAAAAAAATCCAATAGTTACAATGATTTTTCATAAACTCTACGACTAATTTAGAGATTTGTTAAAATTTACCAAGTCTTTTCTGTATTTTGATAGGAAAAATGAATAAGGAGAAATGGCCAAATTAAATCCTGTTTACAAAATGAAATAATTCAGAAGTAAACCTTATTTAATGGTACAATAGAAAAAGAAATTAGAGAGAAAAAGGAGCGTATTTATGTCTATTTTAGTATTAGGTGGCGCAGGCTACATCGGCTCACATGCCGTCGATCAATTAATTTCAAAAGGATATGCCGTTGTGGTTGTTGATAATTTATTAACGGGGCATCGTTCAGCAGTTCATGAACAAGCGACTTTCTATGAAGGCGATATTCGTGATAAAGCTTTTTTACGTAGCGTCTTTGAAAAAGAATCAATTGAAGGGGTGTTGCACTTTGCGGCCAATTCTTTAGTAGGAGAATCCGTGGAGAAACCGTTAATGTATTTCAATAACAATGTTCACGGCACTCAAATTGCCTTGGAAGTCATGCAAGAATTCGGAGTGAAACACATTGTTTTTTCTTCCACAGCGGCCACTTATGGCGAACCAAAAGCAATGCCTATTACAGAAGAAACCCCAACGAATCCTAAAAATCCGTATGGGGAAAGTAAATTAATGATGGAAAAAATCATGAAATGGTGCGACAACGCTTATGGAATGAAATATGTTGCTTTGCGTTATTTTAATGTTGCAGGAGCAAAAAAAGATGCCTCAATTGGTGAGGATCACACGCCAGAAACGCATATTGTGCCAATTATTTTACAAGTGGCATTAGGCCAACGAGCAGAGCTAAGTATTTTTGGGGATGATTATGATACACCAGATGGCACGTGCATTCGAGATTATGTTTACATTGAAGACTTGATTGCAGCACATATTTTGGCTTTAGAATACTTGAAAAATGGCGGCGAAAGTGACGTCTTTAACTTGGGAAGCAACAACGGCTATTCTGTTAAAGAAATGTTAGATGCTGCACGCGAAGTGACAGGTCAAGAAATTCCTGCGACAATCGCGCCACGCCGAGCAGGGGATCCTAGTACGTTAATTGCTTCTAGTGAAAAAGCCAAACGAGTTTTAGGCTGGCAACCAGAAGTAACTGAGGTCAAGGATATTATCGCCACCGCTTGGCAATGGCATCAAGCTCATCCACATGGATATCAAGAAAAGTAATAGGAGGAATGAATCGATGACCACGAGTCAAATGATTGCCGATTTTACCACACTTGCTATTCAAGCAGGTGGTTGGATGGAATTGGATCGCTTATATCTTCAGAACCGTTTATTATCAATGATTGGTGAACAAGAATTAGGCGAAGTAGACATACGGCCTGTGGCAACACCCGCCGCTGATTTGGCGGAACAATTGTGTCAAGTTGCGAGTGCCAACCAACTTGTAAAAACAGAGCAACAAAAAGAACAGTTCATGGTGCAATTGATGGATTTGTTAACACCGCCACCTTCTGTGGTTAATGCTTTTTTTGCACAACATTATGCCAAAGAGCCACAAGAGGCTACCGAGTATTTTTACCAACTTTGTCAAAAAAACGGTACGGTCATTGAACAGGAAGAACCTGTTGTTTTTTCAACAGTCTATGGAGATTTTTTAGCAAATAAGGTCCACAGTGAGGCGTCAAAAGCAACGCTCTCTGCACAAAGCTATCCCCGCTGTGAATGGTGCATGGCAACAGAAGGCTACCAGGGAAGTCAGCAATTTCCTGCGACTACGAACCATCGAGTGATTCGAATGAACTTAGATGGCGAAAGCTGGGGGTTTTCCTTTGTAAAACAGGCACAATATCAGCAACAAGGTGTGATTGCGTTTGAAAAACATCAGTCAGCGAAACGTTCAATTAAGACTTTTCAGCAATTGTTGAAAATTGTTGAGGTCTTTCCTCATTATTTTGCTGGGATTGATGCTGACTTTGAACAAAATGAGCATGTCTATTATCAAACGGGTTTGCAACAATTTCCATTAGCCGAAGCGAGCATTTCAGAATATGTTGAGTTAGCTAACTATCCTTTAATCAACGCAGGAATGGTGAATTGGCCAGTTGCGACATTTCGCCTAGAGGGACCGAATGCGTCAGAAGTTGCCCAAGCCGCAAATGATATTTTTGAGCAATGGCAAATGCTAAAACTGCCAACGGATGAGATACAAATCGTTGCCCGACGAAAAGAACTTTTATATGTCATGGACTTAATTTTTAGTCGACCTCAAGCAAAGCCTTCGTTAACGTTAGCAGAAGTCCAAGGTTTAACGACTTGGAACAACCAGAAAACGCAGGCACTTGAAACGGTCGCTTCAGCGTATCAACAGCGATTAAAAGAAGCCAGTGCGTTTGCAGAAACAAGTGAAGGAAAAGCGGCTTTTTTAGCAATGGTTGCGCCAGTGACTCATTAAAAGAAAAAAGATGCCGAATGACTAAAAATCACGTATAATAGATAAGAATGAAAAATAAGGGAGGGTAAAAAATGGCTTATCAAGCACTTTATCGGGTCTGGCGTTCACAACGTTTCGATGACGTAGTAGGACAAAAAGCAATTACTCAGACACTGAAAAATGCGATAGTGCAAAAGAAAACATCTCATGCCTATTTATTTACTGGCCCTCGTGGTACAGGTAAAACCAGTGCCGCAAAAATTTTCGCTAAAGCGATTAACTGTAAACATAGTCAAGATGGTGAACCTTGTAATGTTTGTGAAACCTGTGTAGCCATTACGGAAGGTCGTTTAAATGATGTCATTGAAATTGATGCGGCGAGTAATAATGGCGTGGAAGAAATCCGTGATATTCGTGATAAAGCAAAGTATGCACCGACACAAGCCGAGTACAAAGTTTATATTATTGATGAAGTTCATATGCTATCAACAGGCGCGTTCAATGCACTTTTAAAAACCTTGGAAGAACCGCCACAAAATGTTATTTTTATCTTAGCAACGACTGAACCACACAAGATTCCGTTAACGATTATCTCACGGACGCAACGCTTTGATTTTAAGCGAATTAGTACGCAAGATATCGTCGATCATATGGCCCATATCATGCAGGAAATGGCTCTCGATTATGAGGAACAAGCCCTTTATGTGATTGGGCGTGCTGCGGAAGGTGGGATGCGAGATGCCTTGAGTATCTTGGATCAAACGATTTCATTTAGTGATGAAAAAGTAACACTGGAAGATGCAATGCAAGTGACAGGCAGCCTAACCTATGAAATGATGGATCATTATATTCAGTGTTGTGTCGCCGGTGATGTTGAACGAGCATTAGAAGGTTTGGAAAGTATTTTAGGCGAAGGCAAAGAAGCGCGCCGTTTCTTAGAAGATTTGTTATTATATTGTCGAGATTTACTGATGTATCAGCAAGCACCGAAGTTATTAGCAGAAAAAGCAGGAACTTTGACAGAAGCATTTAAGGAACTAGCTACACAAACACCTGCTGAAAAAATCTACCAACTAATCCAAATTTTAAGTGACACACAAAATGAGATCCGCTTTACCAACAATGCGAATATCTATCTGGAAGTAGCCACTGTCAAATTGGCTAAAACGGTGCAACCCAATAAACACAACACGCCAGAAACAGCTAATCAAGATGGTAGTGCAGAGGGAAATCCAGAATTAGCAGATTTACAAAATCAAATCGGGCAACTGAAGAAAGAACTGGCTGAATTAAAGAAACACGGTGTAGCTGCCAAAGAAGCAGATGCGCCACGTCAACAAGCACGACCACAAGCGCCAAAAAGTTCGTTCCGTGTACCCACAGAACGCGTATATCAAGTCCTAAACGAAGCGACTAGAACACATTTAATGAATGTGAAAAATGTCTGGGAAGACTTACTGCAAACATTATCTGTGACTCAACGAGCGATGCTCAAAGCTAGTGAACCTGTCGCAGCGAGTCCTAAGGGCATCGTGGTGGCATTTGACTATGAGATTGTTTGTGCTCGTGCAACAGACGATGAAGAGATGCAGTTAGCTTTCAATAATAATTTAAGCCGTTTGATGGACTATACACCAGAGATGGTCTGCATTACTAGAGAAAGCTGGCCAAAACTAAGACAAAGTTTTATTAACCAAAATCAGGGCAGTTTGAATCATTCTGAACCTGAAAATGAAATGGCTCGTCTAGCGGACGAACCGCCTGTAACAAATGAACATTCACAAGAAAATCCAGTAGTAGATGAAGCAATCGCTATGTTTGGTGAAGAGCTTGTCGAAGTACTAGATGATTAATATGAAGGAGTCGAGGAATTATGATGCGAGGAATGGGCAACATGCAAGGCATGATGAAACAAGTACAAAAAATGCAAAAAGAAATGGCCAAAGCGCAAGAAGCGCTAAATGAAAAAGAATTTATCGGTGAGGCAACCAATCAACTTGTGACAGCGACCTTTACTGGTGATCGCACAATGAAAGATTTGACCATTAAAGAAGACGTGGTTGATCCTGAAGACGTTGATATGTTACAAGATTTAGTCATTATGGCTGTCAACGATGCGTTAGTAAAAATTGAAAAAGAAACTGAAGCAACTTTAGGTAAATACACCAAAGGAATGCCGGGATTCTAAAAAATAAGACAAACGAAAGTATGAAAAACGTCATGCCCAAAAAATCGAACTTTTTGGGCATGACGTTTTTTCTATTTTTGAGGGAAAACTCTTTGGCAATTTTAGTAGTCGCTTCCAAAAAACTATGCTATACTAAAGCCAATTGAAGAGAAACATTTGGGGTGCTATTAGCTGAGATTATACCCATGGAACCTGAAACAGTTAGGACTGGCGCAGGGAAATGTCTTGAAATTTTGACCGATTATTGCACCCAACTACGTTTATTTGTGGTTGGGTTTTTCTGTCTTTTTCAGTCGCGCCTCCTTTTGCTTCTCGCAGAAAGGAGTTTTTTTACGTGGAAAAAAATCGAATCCACAGAGTTACGTTACTAGCTTTAATGATTGCGATGGACGTCGTATTATCGCCGTTAATGCGAATTGAGGGAATGGCCCCTATGTCCAGTGTCATGAACATTATTGCCGGAGTTTTATTAGGTCCTCTTTATGGAACGCTCATGGCACTTGTCTGCGGCTTAATCCGTATGACATTCTTAGGTATTCCGCCATTAGCGTTAACAGGTGCCGTCTTTGGCGCGTTTTTTGCTGGTTTATTTTATCAATGGGGACAAAAATTAGGCTGGTCGATGCTAGGGGAAATTTTTGGGACAGGCATCATTGGCTCGTTATTGTCCTATCCTGTAATGGTTTGGTTTACTGGCAGTAAGCAGAATTTTTATTGGTTCATTTATACACCACGATTTATTGGTGCCACACTGATTGGTTCAGTGATTGCTTGGCTTGTCTTAGTAAAACTGAAAGAAACTCGGGTATTTAAACAAACACAGGAATTATTTTTAGGAGGGTACTTTTATGAAAACAAGCGTTAAGTTTGAAACGATTTTTCCACTGACAACGGCACCATTAATTCAGTGCATTACGAATGAAATTACGTGTGAGTCTATGGCGAATGCATTACTTTATATTGATGCTAAGCCCATTATGGCAGATGATCCCCGGGAATTTCCGCAGTTGTTTCAGCAAACCAGTGCCTTGGTTTTGAATTTAGGCCATTTATCACAAGAACGAGAGCAAAGCTTGTTAGCAGCTAGTGATTATGCTCGGCAAGTGACTAAACCGACCGTGGTCGATTTAGTCGGTTATGGCGCCAGTGATATTCGCAATGAAGTCGGGGAAAAGCTGGTGCACAATCAGCCAACCGTTGTGAAAGGGAATCTTTCAGAAATGCGGACTTTTTGCCAGTTGGTGAGTCATGGTCGAGGAGTAGACGGCAGCCCTTTGGATCAAAGTGAAGAAGCAATTGAGGAACTGATTCAAGCTTTACGTCAACAAACGCAAAAGTTTCCCCAGACGGTATTTTTAGCAACAGGGATTCAAGATGTTTTGGTTAGCCAAGAGCAAGTGATTGTCTTACAAAATGGCGTGCCTGAGTTGGATTGTTTCACTGGCACGGGCGATTTAGTCGGCGCATTAGTTGCCGCTTTATTAGGTGAAGGCAACGCGCCAATGACTGCGGCAGTAGCCGCAGTGAGCTATTTTAATCTTTGCGGAGAAAAAGCCAAGACTAAGAGCCAAGGGCTGGCCGATTTTCGCCAAAATACGTTAAATCAGTTATCTCTTTTAATGAAGGAGAAGGATTGGTTTGAGGCGGTGAAAGGACGAGTGCTATGAGAGAGCAATTGAAAGTTTATTTGGTGACAGGACGGTATGATTTTAGTGATACTGAATTTTTAAAACGAATTGAAACTGCTTGTCGCAGTGGAGTGACATTGGTCCAACTGCGTGAAAAGGAAGTGTCAACACGGCGCTTTTACGAATTAGCAGTGAAAGTTAAAGCGGTAACAGATGCGTATCAGATTCCGTTGATTATTAATGATCGTGTCGATATTTGCTTGGCAGTGGATGCGGCAGGTGTGCATATAGGGGATGATGAATTACCGGTTGCTCTTGTGCGAAAACTGGTTGGGTCCACAAAAATCGTAGGTGTTTCAGCCAAAACGGTGGCACGAGGAGTTGAAGCGGAAAACGAGGGCGCCGATTATTTAGGCGTGGGCGCAATTTTCCCCACAACGACTAAGGACAGTCCGTTAACTTCTTTGCAGACACTTTCTGAAATTGCCGCAGCAGTCACGATTCCTGTTGTAGCGATTGGTGGAATCAAAGAAGAAAATATAGAACAACTTATGGGAACGGGAGTGGCTGGTGTTTCACTGGTCAGTGAAATTATGCTGGCTGAACAGATAACCGAGAAAGTTCAAGGGTTGATGCGTGTAACGGAGCGAATGTTGGAGGTGAGAAAATGACCGAATATAATTTGACCCCACAAGTAGTCACGATTGCTGGTTCTGATTCTGGTGGGGGAGCTGGCATGCAAGCAGATTTAAAAACATTTCAAGCACGGCAGGCATTTGGCTTAAATATTGTCATTGCATTGACGGCACAAAATACGTATGGCGTGCAAGATAGCTTACCGATTCCTAGTTCATTTATTGATGCACAATTTCAATCACTGGCGGCTGATTTTAAAATTGGGGCAGCGAAAACGGGGATGTTAGCAGATAGTGAGCGTGTCGAAGCTGTTGTTCGCAATTTGCAGAAAGTTGATTTTGGTCCGTTGATTGTCGATCCTGTAATGGTGGCTAAAGGTGGACATCATTTGTTAGAAGCCGAGGCAGTTCAAACGATTAAAGAGAAACTGTTGCCATTAGCAACGGTCGTGACACCTAATTTACCAGAAGCGGAAGTTTTACTAGAGACGACCATCAAGACAGAACAAGAAATGCAGACCGCAGCAAAAAAATTACAGCAATTGGGCACAAAAAATATTATTATGAAAGGCGGACATAGCACAAATCAACAAGCGGCTGATTATGTGTTAATGGAAGACGGTTCGAGCTTTTGGCTAAGTGCACCACGAATTGTAACGAAAAATACTCATGGAACAGGAGATACTTTTTCAGCGTGTATCGCAGCCGAATTAGCAAAAGGTACGCCGTTAGAAGCGGCGATTGTGATTGGCAAACAGTTTATACAAGGGGCCATTAGCCAAGCAATTTCTGTTGGACATGGCCACGGACCCACTAATCATTGGGCCCAATTAACGCAAGATATTCAAGTTATTAAAGCATAAGAAGAGCCTGGGGAAAAATCTAAAATGATTTTTCCCCAGGCTCTAAATAGCTTAAAGCTCCCTCTTAATATAGTTTATAAACGTTTTGTTCACTAATCTTCACATTTTAAATAAATTTCTTGGCCTTGTTCTTGCAAATGAGCCACGTGGGATTCTCCCCAATTACATAAGTTATCTAAGACAGCAGAGAGGCTTTGACCATAATCGCTTAAATAATATTCGACTTTTGGTGGAACTTGGTTGTAAACTTTCCGCTCGATAATGTTGTCTTCTTCGAGTTCCCGTAATTGTTGTGTCAGCATTTTTTGACTAATGCCAGTAATACCGCGTTTTAAATCGCTGGGGCGCATGGCGCCGTGCCGTAAATTACACAGAATAATTGGTTTCCATTTACCGCCAATAACATCCATCGTTGCTTCGACACCAATCGCATATGTACGAGTTTCCAAAAAACATTCCTCCTTAATAGGTTGATAATAAACAAAAGTTACTAAAAGGTACCTATGATACAAAAAAGTAGGTACTTATCAAAATTTCAATCTTAGTATATAGTAATTTTTGTTGAAATTCAAATGTTTTTTAGGAGGAAGAGAATGGAAAAGAAAATTTCACCAAATTTAACGCTCTTTGCATTAGCTATCAATGCTTTCGCAATCGGTTCAACAGAATTTATTAGTGTGGGTTTATTACCAATGATTGTTAAAAGTTTTCATATTAGTCTTTCCCAAGCAGGTTTGACTGTTTCTTTGTACGCTTTAGGTGTGACGATTGGGGCGCCGTTATTAACAATTTTGACAGGAAAATGGAATCGTCGCTCATTAATGCTGGGGATTATGCTTCTTTTCATTAGTGGGAATTTAATTGCTGCGTTTGCACCAACGTTTATTATTTTATTGGTAGGGCGGATACTTTCTGCATTGGCGCATGGCATTTTCATGTCTGTTTCGACTGTCATTGCCGCAGATGTTGTGCCGCCATCACGTCGTGCCAGCGCCATTGCTATTATGTTTACGGGCTTAACGGTTGCAACAGTGACTGGTGTACCTTTAGGGACGTTTATTGGGCAACAAACAGCTTGGCATATGTCCTTTCTTTTTATAGCCAGTATTGGCTTGGTGGGACTGATTGCTAGTTATTTTTTAGTTCCCAAAAATTTACCGATACCAGGGAAGGTTGACTTAAAAGGAATCACGCGGATTTTTACGAACAAACCCCTCGTTTTCTCTTTTCTAATTACTGCTTTTGGTTATGGTGGAACGTTTGCTGCATATACGTACTTGTCACCGTTATTGGAAAATTTAGGCTTTTCAGCCAACGCGGTAGTGATTATTTTAGTTGTTTATGGCGTAATGGTCGCAATTGGCAATACAGTAGGTGGTCACTGGGCAAATAAAAAACCTTTAGATTCGTTAGTAAAAATGTTTAGCTTATTAATTCTGTCCTTAGTCTTTTTATTCATTACTGTTTTAATGGATAACAGTCTTCTAGGCTTATTAGCAAGTTTGATGTTGGGTCTATTTGCCTTTATGAATGTACCTGGTTTACAACTATATGTTGTAGAATTAGCGGAAAAGTATGTTCCAGAAGATATCACTTTGGCCTCAGCTTTTAATATTGCAGCCTTTAATATTGGGATTACCGTTGGCTCAATGACAGGTGGGATGGTCACAGATCATTTATCAGTAACATATACACCGATTTTTGGTGGTTTTATCGTGCTAATTGCTGTCTTGTTCGTACTTTATATTCGGAAGCAAGAAGCATAAAAAAACAACTATCTTTAGAAAACTAAAAAAAGCAGCTGGTCACTATGGAACTGACCAGCTGCTTTTTTTTAAGCTTTTTTGCGGAAATAATTCCAGCAAGCAATCAAAACAATCACTAATAAGGTTAGCAAGAAAATCAGAGAAATGAGTGAGCCCATCGTTGTCCCCTGAGCAAAATTATCTGCGTGGTCTTGAGCGATATTAATAATCGTCGCTACAATGGCCGTCGCAATAGCGCCAGAAAATTGTTGAAGTGTATTAAATAACGTATTGCCGTCGCCAAAATCTTTCTCCTCTAACAAGCTCATACCAGTCGTCATCATATTACTGTATGCAAAACCTAGACCAATCATATAGGTAACATGTCCAGCGACGAATCCTAATAAAACAGGCATCTCTAGTAAAATTGTTAAAGCTAGCCAACCGATTGTCGCCAAACTTAAGCCAAATAATATAGGTTTTTTAGCGCCGTATTGATCCAACACTCGTCCAGAAAGTGGTGCCAAAATGGCCCCGACTGTAGCACCTGGCAGCATGACTAGCCCAGCTACAAACGCATTTTTTCCAAGGACGATTTGAACAAAGTTTGGTAAGACAAAGGAAATACCTAACAATAAGAATTGACAAACTAAAAAGCCACATAAAAATAAAACGAAGGAGGGATTTTTTAAAATTGTCAAACGAACTAGTGGCTGTTCAGCGGTTGTTGCTCGTTTATAAAAAATAACAAAGCCAATAACGGCTGCCAGAAGTGAAAGCCAGCCAAACAATGTACCAATTTTACTTAAAAACATCAACAAACCACTAAATAACAGGGCAATACCAATTAAACTAACCAAATCAAGAGTGGTGGTTTTTTTAACAGGTATTTCTGGAATAGCAGATAATCCCATAAACAAAGAAAGCAGTAAAATAGGAATTAAGAATAAAAAGATGGCGTGCCAAGACAGGGAAGATGTTAAGATTCCACCATACGTTGGACCAATGGCTGGAGCAATTGAAGTGGTCAATGTGCCTACCCCCATCATCGTTCCTCGTTTTTCTAGCGGGGTAAAGTTCAAAATAATATGAAACATCAGTGGCAAAGCAATCCCAGTGCTAGCCCCTTGGAAGAGTCGGCCTAATAACAAGATACTGAAAGATGGCGAATAGACATCAATCGCTAAACCAATCAAAAAGAAAAGATTCGCAACAATAAATAAGCGTCTTAACGAATGGGTTTTTAATAAATAATTGGATAAGGGCACCATGATAGAAATAACTAATAAATAAATCGTTGTCACCCACTGCACGGTACCGGTGGAAACACCAAATTCCTTTGTTAATGTCGGAAAGGTTACATTCATTGCTGTTTCAATTAATACGCCAGCAAAAGACATAATTCCTGTCGCTAAAACGGCAGGGAATAATCGTACGTTTTTTTGTTCCATTTAATCACCTCTATAGTTTTCATTTTTTCGTAAAAAAATAGAAGCAGTTTCTATAAGAATAGAAACCGCCTCTCTCTCGACACGCAACTTGCGTGTTATCTGTACGATTTGTTTACATGTTGCATTGTAAACACTTTTTAGGCAATCGTCAAGCAGAAAATAATTAACGTTGCATGAAGAAACTAATAATTGCAAAAATAGCAATGTGAGCTGGATAGAAAATATAAAAGAAATTCCGCATGCCACGGCCTTTTTCACCATTATAAAGAACAATTGGAATCGCTGCTAAAATCATCATCCATTGGTGGTTCACCCCGAATAGTTCTTGGAAATTATAGCTGGCTGCTGAAATCAACGCAACAACGCCAATTGCTGAAATTTGTAACCACTTTTTGCCATGGAATAAATAAAAAGCTACGGCCAAGAGAACAAATAAAAACCCACCTTCTGTCATCATTAGTGATGGCACAATCAGATTGAAAATTTGGAAACCAATTAAGATAGCAGGGTTGCTTAATATGTCTGGAGAACTAAAAACAACGAGAGGTAGAGCACTGATTAATAAAGGCACAATAAACCAAAGAAGCCCTTTACCAATTTGTTTTTGTTTAAAATAGTCCATAGACTGCATGTAGACCGTACCTAAAAATAACGTCCCAAAAATATTATTGATAATTAAGCCACCTGTTGAAAAATACGCATTTAAAATGCCGTTCAGAATCCCCATAATCCAGAAGCCTAACAATAACCGGAACATGTATTTTCGCCGATTGCTTGTGTGAATGAAGCCTTCAGAACTTTCAAATAAGAAAATAGGTGCAGCAATTCGTCCAATCCATCCGAACCAACCAGGCACGCCTAAAAAACTAAAAAATTGCAATAGATGGTCAAAGACCATTGAAATAACCCCAATGACTTTCAAATGAAAGCCAGTTAATGTTTTACCCATAGTATAAACGCCTCTCTTTCATAAAGAACAATATAACAAAGTCCAGAAAAACCAACCATTTATTTGCCTAACAGTTATCTTACAAAATTGTTTGATTTCTTCAGCTTTTGATGAAAGAAAAAAGTGTCAAGACTAGTTTTTATAATTATTCTATGCTATAGTAAAAGTACATTTTAATAAAAAACATTTGGGGTGCTGTTATGGCTGAGATGATACCCATTGAACCTGATGCAGTTAGTACTGTCGCAGGGAAATGCCGATTTACTTTGATTTTTCACGCACTCATTCTGTCCTAGGATGAGTGTGTTTTCTTTTATCAGGGTTTATTTAAGTCACTCCTTTTGCTTTTTGTTAAGAGAAAGGAGTTTTTTTATTGAAAAAATGGTCATTGCAACAAGTCGTCTTACTCGCTTTTTTAGCCTTTTTGTTTGGCGGTGTTTTTATGGGGGCAGGGTTCCTCTATGCGTTATTGAATGCTGCGCTGTTACCATTAGGCTTGAGTCCATTTGCCAATGAGCTTTTATTTGGAATGTGGACCATGGTGGCACCAATTGCAGCGATGCTGATTCCACGAGCGGGAAGTGCTGTTTTGGCGGAAGTTTTAGCCGCTTTGGCAGAAATGCTTTATGGTTCGTATTTCGGACCTAGTGTATTAATTTCTGGTGTGATTCAAGGCCTAGGTAGTGAAAGTGGCTTTTTTGTGACACGCTACAAACGGTACGATACACTAACGTTATTTTATAGTGCGATTGGGACGACTATTTTTAGTTATGTGTATGAATACTTTAAGTTTGGTTATGGCAATTACGGTCTGGGGATGAACATTGCTTTAATTAGCGTTCGGTTCGTTTCTATTTGTTTCTTTGGTATTTTCTTAACGAAAGTTATTTTACGAATGTATCAGTCTGCGCAAGGGTTAGCTGTGAAGGCAAAATGAATAGTATCCAATTAAAAGCTGTGTCCTTTTCACGAGAACAACCCTTGTTTGAAAAGACAAATTTAGCAATTCCTCAAGGAACGTTTTCCTTATTAATTGGCGATAGTGGTAGTGGAAAATCAACGCTCTTACGATTGATTGCCGGATTTGCTCCGCTTGATTACCAAGGAGAAATTTTGATTGAAGGAATGGAACGCCGACAATTATCAACTCGTGAAAAGGCGCAAAAAATTGGCATGCTGTTTCAAAACCCCAGTCAACAATTTACAATGAAAACCTTGGAACGAGAACTGATTTTTGCTTTAGAAAATTTAGGAATCCCGCCTGAAGAAATGAACCGAAAAATCCAAACAGCGCTTCAACTTGTGCAGACTCAAACCTTATTCACACGAGAATTAGCGACGTTATCTGGTGGTGAAAAACAAAAAGCGGCGTTGACAGTTCTGCTAGCAATGAACCCAGATATTCTTTTATTAGATGAACCTTTTGCAAGTATTGATCCAACCTCTCGAAAACAATTTATTCAAATTTTAGCAAGACTCCATCAAGCAGGCAAAACGATTTTGGTGTGCGACCACGATTTCAGCGATTACGCTGATGTTGTGGACCAAGTCGTCACGTTGAAAAATGGCCAGTTTGAAAAGCAACCGTTGACGTTTATCAAAACAAAACCGCAGACATTTCAGCTTACAACTTCTGTGGTAAAACAACCAATGCTCCAATTGAAAAATTTTCGTTTGTCTCAGGGAAAACGAGTGCTACTTGAAGAAAAAGAAGCGCTTTTGTTTAAAGGAATTACCACGTTGACGGGGCCAAATGGGGCGGGAAAATCCACCTTATTAAAAGCCATCGTTCAGAGACAAAAATATCAAGGGAAAATGTTCTTGGCAGGCCGCCGCTTGCGGGCTTCAAAAAAATTGTATCAACACATGACATTAGCGGTGCAACAAGCCAATCGTCAGTTTGTCACGTTGACTTTACGAGAAGAGCTTTTGTTTGGTCAGAACATGACAGCAGAAAAAAGAAGAAAACAAGAGGAAGCCTTAACTTTTTTAGGTTTAAAAGAAAAACTAGAGCACAGTGTTTTTCAACTAAGTGAAGGGCAAAAAAAGATGGTGCAATTAATTAGTTTGCTGAGCTTAGATTTGGACTGTTTACTTTTAGATGAACCTTTTGCTGGATTAGATGAGCGAGCATGCAATTATTTTGTTGAATGGATCAAAGAAAAAAGTGCGCAACAAGATTTTCTAATCGTCACGCATCGGCTAGAACCTCTCTCTGGCGTGAGCAATTATCGAATAGAATTGCTGCAGCAACAACTGATTATCTGGCAGGAGGGAACCACATGCAAATAAAGCAAACAAATGCAGCAATTTATGCTTCTTTGATTCTTATTTTGACCTTTGAATTATCTTTTTCTCAGTCAATTTTGGCAAATTTGGCGGTTTTTATGGGTTGTATCATTTTTTTAATAGGCCAGCGAAAATCCCGCTTACTGCTTTGGTTATTTTTCTTGCCACTTTTACCAGCAATCGGGACGTTTTGGTCTATTTATTTGCATGGTACGAGTAGTCAACAAGCCTGGCTTTTGTTTAGTCGAACGTATGCCTTTGCCGGTTTAGGACTAGCTTTTGCTGTAGGCGTTGATTTTGAAGAATTATTGTTGTTATTGGAACAAAAGGGGCTAGCACCAAACTTTGTTTATGGAATTTTAGTGGTGGTTCACGCCTTACCGGAAGTGAAAAGAGAAATTAATGATTTAAAAGAAGCAAGCCTACTCCGTGGCAAAACGTTTCATTTTTGGTCGCCGATGCTTTATGTTAAAACACTGCTCGTTGCTGTTTCTTGGCGAGATAAATATACGGAAGCAATGTCTGCCCATGGCTATGAAGAAGGAGCCACCAGAAGTCGAAAAGAGCATTTTGTGTCAGCAAAAGTCAGTCTTGGGCTTGCTATTTTGATCATCATTTTTACAAATTTGTTTATTTTTCTAACGTAAAGGAGAAACCTATGACATTTACAGAACAAGCCAAAGAACAAGCGCAAGCTTCTTGGCAAGGAAGTTTTCAGCATCCTTTTATCACAGAGTTACATGAAGGAACCTTGAGTCCAACGATTTTTCGCTACTATTTAATTCAAGATCATTACTATTTAAAACATTTTAGTCAGCTTTATCGCTTGATTGCGGCACAAACGCAACAACCTCGATTGAAAAAATTACTCTTAACAAATGCGGAAAGTCTCGCGTTGGGCGAATTAGCTATTCGTGAAACTTTTTTTGAAGAACTAGCGATTACAGAAGAAGAAGTTGCAGCGACACCGATTGCACCAACCGCTTATCACTATGTTTCTCATATGTATCGCCAACTTATTGAAGGAACGCCTAAGACGGCCGCAGCAAGTATGTTGCCTTGTTCTTGGCTCTATCAAGAAATTGGTGCACAGTTAGTCAAACAACACTCACCAGAGCCACTGTACCAACGTTGGATTGAAACCTATGCTGGGGAGGAAGCGTACCAACACGTCCAAGAGGAACGCCAACTGTTAGACCAATTATATGAAGAAAGTTCACCACAAGAACAAGCAGCTATGATCACCGCTTTTGTTATCAGCAGTGAGATGGAATACGCTTTTTGGGAAATGGCCTATACACACGAAACCTGGATTGGTTAATGCAAAAACAAGTCGTTTAGTGCTCGTAACTAACGACTTGTTTTTGTATTAGAACGCAGTAATTGTCAGTTGCTTTTTTGACAGGGCATGATAAGATATTCAGTGACGCAAAATCTGTTATAACTCGTTTAGTAATAACAGAAACGCCTTGCTAAGAAAGGACTGTAGAAGCCTCATGAATTATCCAGAACCGATTGCAAAATTGATTGAAAGTTATATGAAATTACCAGGAATTGGTCAAAAAACAGCGACACGGCTTGCTTTTTATACAATTGATATGAAAGAAGAAGATGCTAATGCTTTTGCAAAAGCGCTAATTAGTGTCAAGAGAGATCTCCATTTCTGTAGTATTTGCGGAAATATTACTGAAGAAGATCCTTGTGAAATTTGCCAAGATAAAAATCGTGACCGTAGTATTATTTTAGTAGTGGAAGAACCAAAAGACGTTATGGCAATGGAAAAAATGCGTGAATATCAAGGCTTGTATCACGTACTCCACGGGGTGCTTTCACCGATGGAAGGAACAGGACCAGAAGATATTAATATTGCCTCTTTGATCAAACGATTGCACGATGATGAAGTGAAAGAGGTCATTATAGCAACCAACGCTACCACTGAAGGAGAAGCGACGGCGATGTATTTATCACGGCTCATTAAACCAGCTGGAATCACCGTTACTCGTTTGGCACACGGCTTGTCTGTCGGCAGCGATATTGAATATGCAGACGAAATAACCTTGCTAAAAGCAGTCGAAGGACGTCGAGAAATTTAAAAGAAACATCGTTGGAAAAAGAAGTTGAAATCGAAGTAGGTCGTTTCTGTGAGAAAATGTCGCAGTTCAAGCTTTTCCGTACTTCTTTTTCAGTTTCTTTTTTTCAGCGGATGCATCACTTTAAATAGGACATAAGGATTTCAATTAGACTGATAGAGCAAGATGAAGTATAATAGATACAAGTAAAAATTGATTGGAGTTTTCGCACGTGCAGGGTATTTTTATCACATTTGAAGGTCCAGATGGTGCTGGTAAAACCAGTGTTTTGAAGGAAGTTTCTGAAAGATTAGCTAAAGAGTCAAAACGAAAAATTGTCACTACAAGAGAACCAGGCGGCATACCGATTGCCGAAAAGATTCGAACAGTTATTTTAGATCCAAGAAATGACAGAATGGATGAGCGAACAGAAGCTTTACTTTACGCAGCTGCTCGTCGTCAACATTTAGTGGAAAAAATCTTGCCAGCTTTGGAAGCGGGTCATTTAGTCCTATGTGATCGTTTTGTTGACAGCTCATTAGCCTACCAAGGCGCTGGGCGTAGAATTGGGATTGCCCCCATTGCTTCAATTAATGCGTTTGCGACAGAAGGTGTCTCACCAGATTTTACAATTTATTTAGACGTTGACTCAGATACTGGCTTACGGCGGATTCAAGAAAATCGAACACAGCAAATTGATCGCTTAGATTCAGAAGGATTAGAATTTCATCAACGTGTTCGTCATGAATATTTGAAATTAGCAGAAGAAAATCCACAACGTATCAAAAAGATTGATGCACGGATGAGTTTAGAACTTGTCGTAGAAGCAACGTATCAGGCGATTATTGAACGTTATCCAGAAAACTTTTAATTATAGGAAGGTGTAGACCATGAAGATTATTTTAGCCATTGTACAAGACAAAGATAGTAACCGATTAGCCAACGAATTTATTGATGCCAATATTCGTGCTACAAAATTATCCTCAACAGGTGGGTTCTTAAAAGCGGGAAACAGCACATTTATTATTGGGATTGATGATGAACGTGTCGACGAAACATTAGCTTTAATTAAAGAAACATGTCAATCAAGAAAACAATATGTTTCAACACCTGTGACTTTAGATATCACAATGGATGGCCAAATTCCTTATCCTGTGGAAGTTGAAGTAGGCGGCGCTACTTGCTTCGTCTTACCAGTTGAAGGATTCCATCAATATTAAGATGAATGAAGCACAACAGCTACAGCAAATGCAACCTTTGCTGTACAAGCAACTCCAAAAAAGTTTTGAGCATGGTCGTCTTGCCCATGCTTATCTTTTTGAAGGAGATACAGGAACTGGAAAACAAGAATTTGGCTTATGGATGGCGAAACATGTCTTTTGTACGAATTTAGTAAATCAACAGCCTTGTAACGAATGCCATAATTGTGTGCGGATTAATGAAAATGAACATCCAGATGTTTTAAGAATTGCGCCAGATGGGCAAACCATCAAAGTGAACCAAATCCGTGAATTAAAAGCGGAGTTTTCTAAAAGTGGGGTCGAGACTGCTAAAAAAGTTTTCTTAATTCAAGAAGCAGATAAAATGAGTACCGGCGCAGCTAATAGTCTCTTAAAATTTTTAGAAGAACCAGAAGGACAAATTTTAGCTATTTTAGAAACCACTTCGCTTTCTCGAATTTTACCAACGATTCAATCACGATGCCAAACCTTACATTTTCAACCATTAGTCAAAAAAACATTAATTGATCGCTTAATCAAACAGGGGATTGGTGAAAAGACTGCAACCCTTTTAGCTGAGCTGACAAATAGTTTTGAGAAAGCAGTTGAAATCTCTCAAGATGAATGGTTTAATGAAGCTAGGGAAATCATTTTGCAATGGTTTAATTATCTAAAAAGTAATGATTTACAGGCATTTATCTACGTTCAGAAGAAAATGGTCAAAGTATTTAAGGAAAAAGAACAACAAGCGCTTAGCTTTGACTTGCTCATGGTTTATTACCGTCAATTATTGGAAGAAAGTGTTGCGACACAGCAAGCCAAAAAAGTAACGGAAGAGCAGGCGGAACGGTTGGCGCTAATTTTGAAAGCACGCCAAAAATGGACTGCCAATGTTAGTTGGCAAAATGTTTGTGAACAATTAGTTATCCAAATGATTCACCCTAAATCATAAAGGAAAAAAGTGCCAAGTGGCATTCAGTTTCATAATATAGTAGGAACTTAGTTGTTTCAGCAAGTTCCTTAACCGATTGAAGCGACGTTCACTTGAACTAGATTAGGAGGAATAAAATGGTAGAAGTAGTAGGAGTTCGCTTCCGTGAAGCCGGTCATATCTATTATTTTGCTCCTGGAAAATCTGAGTATATTTATAATGAGAAAGTACTCGTTGAATCTCAACAGTCAAAACAATTAGCTACTGTTGCTATTCCTAAAAAAACAGTCGATTCAGACGATTTACCAGAGGACCTAAAACCCATTTTAAATAAAGCAACAGCCAATGATTTAGAAAAAGAACAAAAAAATTTGGCTGATGCAGAAGCTGCCAAAAGCATTGCCAATGAAAAAATTCGAGCTCATGACTTAAAAATGAAATTAGTGCGAGTAGAATATACCTTCGATCGTAGCAAAATGATTTTTTACTTTACGGCAGATGGGCGAATTGATTTTCGTGAATTAGTCAAAGACTTAGCGGCTATTTTCCGGACGCGAATTGAGTTACGTCAAATTGGTGTCCGAGATGAAGCGAAAATATTAGGTGGCATTGGCCCTTGTGGCAGACAACTATGTTGCTCAACATTTCTAGGAGATTTTATGCCAGTTTCAATCAAAATGGCTAAAGATCAAGGGTTATCTTTAAATCCTGTCAAAATTTCGGGATTATGTGGCCGCTTAATGTGTTGTTTGAAATACGAAAACGACGAATATGAAGCCGCTAAAAAAGAATTACCAGATTATGGAAAAGAAGTAATAACACCAGATGGCAAAGGCAAAGTCGTCGGGTTGAATCTATTAAGTCGGATTGTCAAAGTTCGTCTGCATGGTCGTGAAATCGCAGCGGATTATGATTACGAAGAAATCAAAGAAGCTACTGCGAAAGTTGCTGCTGAAAAAGGTGATCAAAATGGATAAACGTTCGCTCTATGATGGATTAAATTCGTTGGAAACTGATTTAGACAGTTCAGTGACACAATTAAGAGAAATTAAAGCAGCACTCCATGAGTTGGTAGAAAAAAATACCACGTTGGAAATCGAAAACCAACGCTTACGGGAGCATCTCCAAGAACTGAATAAGTTAGCAGGAAATACAACTGAAACTGAAAAACAAGAGCTATCAAAATCACGTATGAATTTGGAAAAACTTTATGAAGAGGGCTTCCATGTCTGCAATATTTTATATGGTTCAAGACGTGAAAATGATGAAGAATGTGCCTTTTGTCTTGATGTTATTTATGGGGAACGTACGCGTTAAGTCTAGTGGACACTGCAAATAAAAAGGAAAGGTTTGGTTTGACAGTCAATCGATTGTCAAATCAAACCTTTATCTATTTATAGAACGAAAAAGGGAAATGAGGGATGCGCTATGCAAAAACAGAAAAGTTTTGATAAGCAAACAACAAAAGGAAAATTGTATCTTGTCCCAACACCGATCGGCAATTTAGAAGATATGAGTATTCGTTGTTTAAACATATTGAAAGAAGCAACGGTGATTGCTAGTGAGGACACAAGAAACACACAAAAATTGCTAAATCATTTTGAGATTACAACACCACAAATTAGTTTACACGAACATAATTACAAAGAGCGAATTCCTCAACTGATTACACGATTGCTGAGTGGTGAAACGATTGCCCAAGTTAGCGATGCAGGTATGCCTTCAATTAGTGATCCTGGTCATGAATTGGTTACAGCATGTCTTGAAGAAGAACTGGCAGTGATTGCCTTGCCAGGACCTACGGCAGGAATGACCGCCTTGATTGCCTCGGGTCTTTTACCACAGCCATTTACGTTTTATGGTTTTTTACCAAGAAAGAAAAAAGAACAGAAAGACGTGTTATCAGCATTAAAAGAAGAACGGCCGACACAGATTTTTTATGAGTCCCCCTATCGGATTGCTAAAACGGTCGCAACGTTTGCTGAAGTCTATGGTCAAGAACGCCCCGCTGTGATTTGTCGAGAATTAACGAAACTTCATGAAGAGTATTTGCGTGGTACCTTAGGAGAACTAACAGAATATTTAGCAGAAAATACGCTAAAAGGCGAGTGTTGTTTATTAGTTAGCGGATTTACTGGTGAGAAAGAGACAATAGCAGCAATGCCAGCTATTTCCCTCAAAGAACATGTACAAGTTTTAATGGAGGAAGAGGGACGGAGTTCCAAAGAGGCGATCAAAGAAGTGGCCAAATTGAGAAATGTAAAAAAACAAGAAGTATATAAAGAATATCATTCCATTTAAAAAAGGAGAGAAACATGAGTAATTTATTGCGAGCAGAAGGCGTGTCTTATCAAGTAAATGGTCGTAGCATTCTTTCTGATATTGATTTGTCATTTGAAACAGGCAGCAATACAACAATTGTTGGTCCTTCAGGTAGCGGGAAAAGTACATTTTTAAAAATTTTATCTTCATTATTAAGTCCTACAGAAGGCGAAATTTTTTATCAAGAAGCGCCAATTACTACAATGCCAATCGAAACATACCGCCAAAAGGTTTCTTATTGTTTTCAGCAGCCAACTTTATTTGGTGAAACCGTGTATGATAATTTGTTATTTCCATTTACCGTCAGACAAGAAGCGTTTAATCAGGAAAAAGTCGTGGCATTACTCCAACAAGTGAAATTGCCCGCTGCTTATCTTGAAAAGAAAATAGCCGAACTCTCTGGTGGTGAGCGACAACGGGTTGCTTTGCTACGAAACATTATTTTTGTACCAGATGTTTTATTATTAGACGAAGTTACAACGGGATTAGATGAAGAAAGCAAACAGATTGTCAATCAATTGTTAAACCAATTAAACAAAGAGCAAGGAGTCACGCTGGTTCGTGTCACGCATGATACCGAAGAAATTCAGCAAGCACAGCAAGTGATTCGTATTGTAGCAGGAAAGGTGGCGCCGACAGATGGATTTAGCAGTTAATAATTTATCCTTATTTTTTTCAGCCATGCTAGTGGTGGTCGCATTAATTATTAGTACTAAAGAAAAATTAGGTTTTACCAAAGATATTATTATTAGTGTGATTCGAGCAGTCATTCAATTAGTCGCAGTCGGCTATTTATTAAAATATGTTTTTCAAGTCAATAACCTGATTTTAACGCTCATCATGGTTTTGGTGATTGTTTCCAACGCAGCCTTTAATGCAAAAAAACGCAGCCAGCAATTACAAAAGGGCTTTTTGATTTCTTTCATTGCAATTGGTTGTAGTACAGGAATTACCATTGGTATTTTGATTTTTTCTGGTTCTATCAAATTTGTTCCTTCTCAAATCATTCCTATCAGTGGGATGATTGCCAGCAATTCGATGGTGGCAATTGGTTTATGCTATCGCAATTTAGATACTCTTTTTCAAAACCAACGGCAAGCGGTAATGGAGAAACTAGCATTAGGTGCAACTATCAAACTCGCCTCTTTACCAATTATCCAACAAAGTGTGAAAACCGGGATGGCGCCGACGATTGATTCTGCCAAAACTGTCGGAATTGTTAGTTTGCCTGGGATGATGTCAGGCTTGATTTTTGCGGGCGTTGATCCTGTCCATGCGATAAAATATCAGATTATGGTGACTTTTATGTTGCTATCAGCAACAAGTATTGGTTCAGTGATTGCAACTTATCTTGCCTATAAAGGCTACTATAATCAACAAAAACAATTGGTTGTTTAATTAAAAAGCTGGAAATCTGTGTTTATAACTTCACGGATTTTTAGCTTTTTCTGGTTGAAATAAAGAAGTTTCAATTTGAAAAAGAACGGACGTTCGTATATAATGGAGGGAGGAGGCGAATCAAAATGATGAGCGAATTACGTTTTCCCTTAAAAAAAGATACGTCGAGAAAAATTATACATATAGATATGGATGCGTTTTTTGCTTCAGTTGAAGAACGAGATCATCCAGAGCTAGTAGGACATCCGTTAGTTATTGCGCGCCATCCAAGTGATACTGGGGGCAAAGGAGTGGTGACCACAGCGAATTATATTGCTCGACAGTACGGTATTCACTCGGCTATGAGTGCTCAAAAGGCGTATGAACTATGTCCAAGTGCCATTTTTAAGCCAGGTAATTATCAGAAATATAGTGAAATTTCTCAAGAAATCCGTGAAATTTTTCGCCGCTATACAGATGTGATTGAACCAGTATCTATTGACGAAGCGTATTTAGATGTAACTGAAAATAAGGTCAACAGTAAGTCGGCTATTAAAATTGCGAAAATGATCCAATATGATATTTGGCATGAATTGCAGTTAACTTGCTCGGCAGGTGTTAGTTACAATAAGTTTTTAGCCAAGTTAGCATCAGATTTTCAGAAACCAAAGGGCCTGACGGTTGTCTTACCAGAAGAGGCCGAAGATTTTTTGAAAGCATTACCGATTGAAGATTTCCACGGAATCGGGAAAAAAACAGTGCCTAAAATGCATGAACTAGGGATTTTTACTGGAGCAGATTTATACAAGCAAGATGAGATGACGTTGATTCGGTTATTCGGTAAAATGGGTTATTCATTGTATCGTAAAGTCCGTGGTATCCATGATGCGCCAGTTCAAGTGACTAGAGATCGTAAGTCGGTAGGCAAGGAACATACTTACGGCACCCCTTTAACGACGGAAGAGCAGGTTACGGCTCAATTGAGACAATTAGCAGCAGGTGTTGAGCGTGCATTGCAACGAGTGCAAAAACATGGCAAAACAGTAGTCCTGAAAGTTCGTTATACTGACTATACGACGATTACGAAACGTGTGACATTACCTGAATATATTTCTAAAAAAGAAGAACTTTTCTATCAAGCGAATTTAATTTGGGAAGATATTTTAGGTTTAGAACAAGGAATCCGTTTATTAGGCATTACTTTAACGAATTTAGATCCACTAGCGTATGAAAACATTGTTTTACCTTTATGGGAAAAAAGTTAGCCCTTTAGACACATCCTCAAGAGATGGCTAAAGGGCTAACTTTTTTAAATTGATTTTTTGATTTGTTCATAAGACGTTTCGGCGTCATGACATTTTACCCAAATAACAGCTTTGCCAGCAGCAAGTGATTTGGGTACATCAATAATCCGTTGATTACTACTGCCACGAAATTGTAAATTTAAATTACGTTTTGCCAGTTCAAAGCGCCCATCAACTAAAATGTCAATTGAATGGAGTAGTTCAAGCTTATCAGGCGTTTCTAAAAGTAGTTCTTCAAAGGTATACCCAGACCAAGACCAGATATCTTTGGCTGAGCCAAATGTTTCCCGCACACGTTTGACCACACTAAGACAAACATCTGTATTCAGAAAAGGTTCACCACCCAAAAGAGTCAAACCTTGGACATAGTCATGGGACAAATCTTCAATAATTTGATTCATTAAAGATTCTGTAAACGGCGTACCGTAATTGAAATTTTGGACAGCTTTGTTAAAACAACCTTCACAAGCAAAGAGACAGCCACTCACATATAAACTATTGCGTACACCTTCGCCATCAACAAAGTTGAACGCTTTGTAATCGGCAATCTTTTTTTGGCTGTAGTCTTCGGTTTTCCATTCTTGTGGTTTCGGATTACGCATCAGCAAAACTTCTTTCTATAGAATAATCGAGTTTAATTTTTTAAATGTTTCACACGAGAGGAAATTTCTTTGTGACGACCATGTACCATTGGACGAGCTTGCGGGTTACCTAAATAACCACAAGTCCGTTTAACGACATCACAAGTCTTAGGATCATGATTGCCACATTCTGGACATTCAAAGCCACGTTCAGTTGGATGGAAGTCCCCTTCAAAACCACAGGCATAACAATGATCAATTGGCGTATTGGTTCCTAAATAGCCAACTTTGTCATAAGCGTAATCCCAGACAGCTTCAAGTGCTTTGGGATTTTGCTGTAACATGGGGTATTCACAGTAGTGGATAAAACCACCAGAACAGTATTTTGGATAATCCTTTTCAAAATCAAGTTTTTCAAAAGGCGTTGGATTTTTGCGTACATCATAATGGAAACTATTTGTGTAATATTCTTTATCTGTAATATTTTCGACGATGCCAAATTTTTCAGTATCTAAACGGCAAAAACGGTCAGTCAAGCTTTCGCTCGGTGTAGAGTAGACACTAAAATGATAGCCGTATTCGTTGCCCCAGTTGTCGGCATTTTTTTTCAGTTCTTTTAAAATATCCAGTGTAAAGTTTTTGGCCTCTTGATTGTCCTCCCAAGCACCGCCGTAAAAGGCAGAAGCCACTTCATACAAGCCAATATAGCCAAGTGAAACCGTGGCACGTTTGTTTTTAAACAGTTCATCTACGGCATCCTGTGTAGCTAAACGTTTTCCAAATGCACCATACATGTATAAAATCGGTGCATTCGCTGGTTTAGCTTCTTTAACACGTTCAACCCGATAAACCAAAGCATCTTTAACGATCGCTAAACGTTCATTTAAAATTTGCCAGAACTTTTCTTGGCTTCCTTGCGCTTCTAAAGCGATTCTTGGTAAGTTCAAGGTCACAACGCCTAAATTCATTCGGCCAACATTTACTTCTTCACCTTGTTCGTCTTTCCAGCCTTGTAAAAAGGAACGACAGCCCATTGGTACCTTAAAACTACCTGTTAGTTCAACGATTTTATCATAGTTTAAAACATCAGGATACATGCGTTTCGTTGCGCATTCCAGTGCCAGCTGTTTAATATCGTAGTTTGGATCAGTAGGTTGCGCATTGACGCCTCGTTTAATTGTGAAAATCAGTTTTGGGAAAATAGCTGTTCGTTTTTCAATCCCTAAGCCATTAATTCGGATTTGTAAAATCGCCCGTTGAATTTCTCGCTCAAACCAGTTGGTACCTAAACCAAATCCCAGAGAAGTAAAAGGGGTTTGTCCATTGGAAGTAAATAAAGTATTAATTTCATACTCAAGACTTTGCATGGCATCAAAAATATCTTTTTTCGTTTTCTTCCGAGCGAATGCTTTTTGGCGTTCTTCTCCTTCAATCCATTCTTGCGCATCTGCTAAATGTTTTTCATAATTACGTTCTGCAAAAGGCGCTAATAATTCATCAATCCGATCGGCAGAGCATCCACCATATTGACTGGAAGCTACATTGGCAATAATTTGAGAAATTTGTGCAGTGGCCGTTTGAATTGATTTTGGTGATTCGACATCAGCGTTCCCAATTTTAAAGCCATTGTTTAGCATGCCTTTAAAATCAATTAAACAGCAGTTTGTCATGGGCGTATATGGATGATAATCTAAATCGTGGTAATGAATGTCGCCTTTTTGATGGGCATTAGCCACGTGTGAAGGCAACATCTTTAAACCAATTGATTTTCCAACAATCCCAGCGGTTAGATCACGTTGCGTATTAAAAACGTCACTGTCTTTGTTGGCATTTTCGTTCACGACAGTCTGATCTTTATTAATTAATTTGCCGATAGATACATTAATATCAGTCGCTTTACTACGCTCAAAATCACGTTGGGTTCTGTAATGAATGTATTCTTCGGCTAAGGCATATTCGTTGTTGGATAGCAGAGTATGTTCCACAATATTTTGAATTTCATAAATTTTTACGTTATTGGTAAAACGTTCGGCAATTTCTCGATTGACATCGGCAACAATCGATTGGACTTTTTGATGTGTCAAAGGAGTGACTTGGTCATGTATTTTTTGTTCAGCTTTGATCAAAGCATCGTATATTTTTTGATCATCGAAAGTCACTAAACGACCATCTCGTTTGACAACTTTAATTGTTGAGAGATTAACATCCTCGGCTTTTTCATCAGTAATCTTCATCATTTTATCCAGCTCCTTATATCTCGTTAGTAACTATCCTAATACAAAGGTCGGCTAAATTCAATCGATATATTGCGTATTTTTAGTAAAATATCACTAGACAAACACTATATATTGTGCTTGCGTTGTTTTGAAAAAATATGAAAACAAATGAAGAAAAGGATTGAGCAAATTTTTTTGCGTGAAAAAAATTCTTTGTCAAAATTAAAAAACAGCAAAGAGTTTTTTGCCAAATTGCTAAAAGCAACACTAAAAAATAACAATTATTAAATAATAATTGCTTGCGGATTTATTCACGAAATGCCAATTATTCTTTGACTGCCGAACGATATTGTAAGATAAAACGATGTTCATTCAGATTTTTTCTTGGTAAAATAAGAGTAATAACAAAACGTTGGAGCGAGAAAAATGAAAAAAATTGTAGAAGTAAACCATGTCAGCAAGACATATGGTCGTTTAAATAATAAAACAGAAGTATTAGATAATATTTCGTTTACCGTTGATGAAGGCGAATTTGTGGGGATTATGGGTCCCAGCGGTGCTGGGAAATCGACACTGTTGAATGTCTTATCCTCGATTATTTTGCCAACCGCAGGAATCGTGCGCATCGCCGGACAAGATATTTTAAAAATGCGAGATAATCAATTAAGTGATTTTCGAAGAAACGAAATGGGGTTTATTTTTCAATCGTTTAACCTAATTGATACGTTAAATGTGAAGGACAATATTCTGTTGCCTTTAGCTGTAGAAAAAGTTTCATTAGAAGAAATGGATAAACGTTTGTTACATGTGACTTCGATTTTGGGGATTCAGGAGCTTTTATCTGCTTATCCACCAGAGATATCTGTGGGACAAAAACAACGGGTAGCAGCTGCTCGTGCTTTGATTACGAACCCTAAAATTATTTTTGCAGATGAACCAACTGGCTCGCTGGATTCAAAATCAGCAACAGAATTGTTGAAATATTTAGCTGAAATTAATCTGCATGATGATGCCACAATTTTGATGGTGACACATGACCCGTACACGGCCAGTTTTTGCAATCGCATCTTATTCATTAAAGACGGTGCGATTTTCTCAGAAGTTGTTCGTCAAGGATCACGTAAGGAATTTTTTAATCGTGTGATAGATATGCAAGCAACGATTGGTGGAGGCGGGCGCGCAAATGATTTTTAAACTATCATTAAAAAATTTAAAAGCTCATGTACCTAATTATCTGGTTTATTACATTAGTATGACTTTTGCAGCGGTCGTTTATTATTGTTTCCGTGCGATTGCTTACAACCAGCCTCTTGTCGCAGGTGCAGGCCGTGATATCGAAATTAAGCGATCTTTAGGACTCGGTAGTACCTTAGTCACCATTATTATTTTGGGCTTTATGTTGGCAGCAAATCGTTTTTTTATAGGAAAACGTAGCCAAGAAATTGGCTTGTATCGATTAATTGGCTTGAGAAAGAGCCAAGTTTCACTAATTTTTTTAGTAGAAAATTTAGTTTTAGGCTTTGTTTCACTAATTAATGGAATTATTTTAGGAGTGATTTTCACCAAGTTGTTTTCAATGATTTTAGCCAAAGTTATGTTTTTAGAAGTCCCCAGTTTCTTCTATATTTCTTGGCGTTCCGTTATTGAAACCGGTGTAGCTTTTGCATTTATGATTCTGATTGTCTGCTTAAGAAGTATTTGGATGATTTATCGTTATCCATTGTCGCAGCTTATGCACCAAGAAAAAATTGGTCAAATTAATTATAGTCGTTTAACGAAACGGCGGCAGTTTCTAGGTATTTTAGGACCTATTTGTTTACTGGCTGGTTATTTTATTGCGTTTGATTTTCGGAATTTAGCGACAGGTATTGTGTATAAACAATTAAATGATTCATTGGATATCTCGATTCCGATGATTATTACATTGACGCCTTTTATCATTTTGGGTCTCTGTGTGGTGGGAACTTATTTATTTTTCCGTTATACCATGTATTTTATCATTCGCTTATTTAATCATAGAAAAAAATGGTATTACCAAGATTTACGTATGATTACTTTAGGCAATGCCAAACGCTACTTATTTAAAAGTAGCAAAACACTCACTGGTTTGACCTTGTTAATTGCGACAGCCTTGAGTGGGATCGGCGTGATGGTTTTTGTGTATACGATTAGTATGCACACGGTCAACAGTGATGGCCCCGTGGACTTTTTAGTTTCACAGGAAAGCTATCCTAAATTGAAGAAAGTTCTCGATGAAGCGAAGGACACCAAAATAAAAAATGAAGTGACACTTTCTTATAAAATTACTGGAATTGAACGAAGTTTGCGAATTGGTCAAGCGCAAGAGGAACAAGAAACGATTGAAGCAGTTAATGTTTTATCCTTCTCAAATTACCGCAACTATCAAAAAATTAATCCTTATTTAAACGATTTACATTTAAAAAATGACCAAAGTGTTATCTATATGGATAGCTTTACCAATATTTTAAGTGGTATGTCTCGTTATGAATCGAAACTGCAATTTGTTGAAGGAGAGAAGGCACAACTGCAACAAGTGCTGCCTAACTATCTAGGCAATTTTTTATTGCAATATTCCTTACCAACGATTGTCGTTTCCGATGCCCTTTATCAGAAAGTGACAAAAAATTCCATTCAGTATCAGATTAACGCCGTAAATGTTGACACGAAAAGCCGTGAAAAACTTTATGAAGCCGTAAATAAACAGATTGCCACAGAATGGCAAGCGCCAATTTTGTATAAGTATGAAAAAAATAACCAGCAGTTGAGTGGTTTTGCCAAACAAATGCCTAACGAAGAGGTAAAGAATACGCAAGATGATGTCACAGAAACTTGGCGGCTAAATATGAATGATCGCTACGCCTCTTTACGCTATGAACGAAAAATTAACGGCTTGACTTTATATGTCTCCATGTTTGTGGCAATTTTAGCGTTGTTTATTACGGGCAGTATTTTGATGTTACGACAACTCTTTTCAGCTGTAAGTGAGCGTCAAGATTACGTGACTTTAAAACGGATGGGTGTTTCTAGTAAAGCGATAACTAAGCAAATTTATCGACAGAATAGTTTGATTTTCTTTCCGCCGATGGTCATTGGGATTTTGCATACCACCTTTGCCATTTATTTGTTAAGCCAATTTATTAAGAGTCCAGGATATTTGTTAGTATATCTTTCTTGTGGAATCTTAATAATTGTTTATCTAATTTTTTATATTTTAACGTCTGCCATTTATGCGCGGATGATTCGACACATCCATTTTTAAAAAACTGTAAAAGCCGTTGTGAAGCGGTTTTTACAGTTTCTTTATGCGAAAAAATTATGAGAGTTCCGTTTATGAAAATCATGAAAATTTAAGAAGTGACGAAATTGTTAGTTTTTTTATTAAATTGTAAGAAATTTCAATGGACTTTGCTGAAATATAGCATAAAATAATGGATAGCGATTAACCTTAGGAGGTGAATGATAATGAAAACAACTTTTCAGAAAATTCTCAATAACGAAAGTCTTAAATTCATCGGTAAAACGTTATTTTATTCTTTCATTGTCATTGCATTAATTTATCTTTATCATTACAAGAATATCAATGGAGGAACCTTCATTTATAACGAGTTTTAAGGAGGCGGCTATACATGGAAAAAGTAATTAATATGATTCAAACGATTGATGAATGGGCACGTAAAGAACCCCAACGGCCTGTTTATTTAACCGAAGAAAAAGTCTCTACGTATGGAGAGTTAAAAGAAAAGTCAGACAATCTAGCCGCTTATTTAGCTGAGCTGAAAACGGACAAGTCAGCGATTGTCGTATATGGAGAATTAGATTTTGAAATGATTGTGAGTTTTTTAGGCGCATCGAAAGCTGGTTTTAGCTATATCCCCATTGATGCACATACACCAAAAGAACGCATTGAACTAATTCTAAACGTAGCCAAACCAACCGCAGTGATTGCTGTGCATGAATGGCCTGAGTTAGCCACTGAAGTGCCAGTAATTACGGCGGAAGAATTAACAGAAATGATGATACATGCACCCCGGCATGCGCCTGCGTTAATACCTGTCACAGGAGCAAGTAATTACTATATCATTTTCACTTCAGGGACAACTGGCGTACCAAAGGGTGTGCAAATCAGCCATGATAATTTAGTTAGCTTTACGAATTGGTTGTTGCAAGATTTTGGTTTAGAAGAAGGGGCCCGCTTTTTAGCACAGGCACCTTATTCGTTTGATTTATCGGTGATGTCTATTTATCCCGCATTGGCGTTAGGCGGCTCATTAACTCCGTTACCCAATGAAATCATTAACGATTTTAAACAATTATTTACGCGTTTGCCACAATTAACAATCGACGTCTGGGTTTCAACACCGTCCTTTATTGAATTGTGTCTAATGGAACCAAGCTTCGATGGTGAACATCTACCAGCACTGCGCACGTTTTTATTCTGTGGAGAAGAATTACCAAAACCAACGGCTGAGAAATTAGCCGCTCGTTTCCCAACTGCGCATATTTATAATACGTATGGGCCGACAGAAGCGACTGTAGCGATTAGTGCCATTGAAATCACTCAAGAAGTTTTAAAAAGTGTTCAACGTTTACCAATCGGGTATGTGAAAGAGGATACGCAAATTTATATTATGGAAGGCATGTCAAAATTACCTGCAGGTGAAATTGGTGAAATCGTCATTGCTGGACCAAGTGTTTCCAAAGGCTATCTAAATAATCCTGCGAAAACAGCTGAAGCTTTTTTCCAATTAGATGGCGTACCAGCTTATCGCACAGGCGATGCTGGAAAGTTAGTCGATAACCTATTGCAGTATGAGGGACGCTTAGATTTTCAAATTAAATTGCATGGCTACCGCATTGAGTTAGAAGAAGTGGATCATCACTTAACGAATGTTTCCTACGTGAAACAAGCAGTCGTTGTGCCGAAATATCAAGGAAATAAAGTCCAACAATTAATTGCCTATGTCGTTCCGCAAGCACATGAATTTTCAAGTGATTTTCAATTAACTAAGGCAATTAAACAAGAATTAGCCACGTTGACAATGGACTATATGATTCCGCAAAAATTTGTATATGTTGAACAATTACCTTTGACAAGTAATGGTAAAATTGATCGGAAAGGGTTGATGAATGAGGTGAATGCCACATGATGAATTTTCCTCATATGATTCCCTATAATGCACCGTATTACTTTGTTCTGCTAATTGCGGCCTTGTTGCCGATGATTTTAACTTTAGCCATTAAAGGGACACGTTGGCCTTGGTACCAAACACTCGTGACACTGGTCTTTCTATATATCAGTTTTGGTGGCGAATTTTGGCAACAAGGAGTCGCTCTGATTGTATATGTTATTTATCAAACGTTACTAACGTGGGGCTATGCGGCTTATCGAAAAAATAAAAATGCAGGTTGGGTCTTTTATCTGGCTGTCTTTTTAGCTATATTACCGCTTGTTTGGGTGAAAGTTTCTCCCTTCATGACAGGCAAAACAACCTTACTTGGCTTTTTAGGGATTTCTTATTTAACCTTTAAAGCGGTCCAAGTGGTCATGGATTTACGGGATGGCGTAATGAAAGAATATCATCCGTTTCGTTACATTCAGTTTCTCTTGTTTTTCCCGACTATTTCTTCAGGACCCATCGATCGTTATCGGCGCTTTGAAAAAGATTTGAAAAACCCGCCGAGTGCGGAGAAATATTTAGACTTTTTAGAAAAAGGAATTTTTTATTTATTTCTAGGATTTTTATATAAGTTTATTATCAGTCATTATCTTGGTGGTGTCTTTTTACCACATGTGGAAAAAATGGCCTTGGCACAAGGTGGTTTATCTTGGTGGACAGTCGGCTATATGTATAATTACAGTTTGTATCTATTCTTTGATTTCGCAGGCTATAGTTTACTGGCCGTTGGCACAAGTTATTTAATGGGCTATGATACACCAATGAACTTTAACAAACCGTTCCTAAGTTGGAATATTAAAGAATTCTGGAATCGTTGGCACATGACCTTATCTTTTTGGTTCCGTGATTACATTTACATGCGCTTAATGTTTTTCTTATTGAAAAAGAAAGTCTTTAAGAGTCGGATTGTGACTTCTAATATTGGTTACTTTGCGTTGTTCTTAATCATGGGCATTTGGCATGGATTAACGTGGTTCTACATCGCTTATGGGCTCTACCATGCAACACTAATTTGTGTGACAGATGCTTGGCTACGTTTTAAGAAAAAACATAAAGACAAGATACCATCAAACAAATTTACACATGCATTTGCAGTCTTTTTAACTTTCCAAGCGGTTTGTGTCAGCTTCCTGATTTTCTCAGGATTTTTAGACAAACTATGGTTTAAATAAACAAAAATAAAAATATAAAGGGGCAATTTACAATGAACATTCAAGAAACAGTATTAAACATTTTAGAAGATATTACAGGAACAGACGAAGTTGTGAACAATCAAGACATTCAATTATTTGAAGAAGGATTATTGGACTCTTTAGCAACGGTTCAATTATTAGTAGAAATTGAAGGACAATTAGGAATCCAAGTTCCTGTATCAGACTTTGACCGTGAAGTATGGGGAACACCAAAACAAATCATTCAACAAGTGGAAGCTTTACAATAATGTCTAGAAAAAAACGACTAATCAGAATCTTAGGTCCAGTGCTTTGTTCAGCGGTCTTGGTTGCAGTGTTCTTTTTTGCACCGTTCAGAATCAATTTAACTTCCGAAAAAACGTTGAAGGAAGCATCAACGTCAATGGCACCGAACGTTTTAAAAGGCAATGTGATTAAAAACAAAGCAGTGGCTTCTGGTAAATATGTTCCTTTTTTTGGCTCTTCTGAATTAAGTCGATTTAGTGCTTTCCACCCTAGTGTGCTCTCTGAAAAGTATCAACGGAACTACCGACCGTTTTTACTAGGAGAAGCGGGCACACAGTCATTAACCCAAGCGATGGTCATTCATTCGATGGGCGATGCGATTGCCAATAAGAAAGCGGTCTTTATTTTATCTCCGCAATGGTTTGTCAAAAAGGGTGTACCTAATGATAGTTTTGGTGCACACTATTCACAATTACAAACCTATCAATGGTTAGCTAATTTAACCGAATTAACCAGCGGTGACCAATATCTAGCACAACGTTTGACCAAATTTCCAGTTGTTCAAAAAGACAAAGTCTTAATGGAAACCTTGGCAAATCTGCAGGCAGGGCAACTTCCCCAACGCTCTCAACGAGATTATTTTATAATGAATCTCCGTTTCTTGAATCGTGAAGATGAATTGTTTAGCCAAATTGGCATGGTTAGCAGAGAACCAATTGTTGAAAAAGATATGAAACAATTACCTGCTACTTATAATTTTAATGAATTAGATCAGCTAGCTGGAAAAATTGCGGCAAAAGCCATTAATAATAATAAATTTGAAATTAGTAACGGTTTTTATCGCCAACGGATTAAACCAGTTTTACCGAAATTAGCTCATTCACAAAAGAAATGGGATTATCGTTTTTCTCCAGAATATGGTGATTTCCAAGCTGCGTTAGAACAGTTAGCAGAAAAAAATGTCGATGTTTTATTTGTAATCCCACCTGTTAACAAACGTTGGTCGGACTATACGGGCTTGTCACAAGATATGTTGCAACAAGTAGCACGCAAGCTGAAATATCAACTTCAAGAGCAAGGCTTTACTAACATTGCTGACTTCTCAACATGTAGTAATGAACGCTACTTTATGGCGGACACGATTCATTTAGGTTGGCGTGGTTGGCTCGCTGTTGATCGTCAAGTAGATGAATTTATGAAACAACCTGCGTCTAAAAAGTTAGCGTATCAAATTGATGATCGTTTTTATCAGACAGATTGGCAACAACAAAATCCATTGGTCTTACCTCAATTTTAAGAAGGCAAGATGGATCAAGTACCAATTATCTGAAGCGGACTAGAAGCGCTTCGTAACAATGAAAATAGCCTGTACCTGCCGTTGAATAACGAGCGTGCAGGCTGTTTTTTCGTTTATTTTTAGTGGAGAACGTTGCTCAATTTATTTTTTGTAAGTATTTTTTTAGTTCGTGGTATAATGGATAAAATTGGTTTTTGAGGGGAGTTATTTTTATGGATGCAAAAGAAGAAAAAATGTTAATTGATTTAACAAGTGCTAAAGGGATTGCTGGGAATGAAGACGAAGTACGTTCGTTATTTAAAAAGTATGCAGCACCGTATGCGGATAAATTTTTATATGATGGTCTTGGCAGTATTATTGCAAAAAATGTTGGTGATAAAGAAGGACCAAAAGTCTACATTTCTGGGCATATGGATGAAGTCGGTTTCATGGTTACCCAAATCACAGAAAAAGGCTTTTTAAAATTTCAAACCGTTGGCGGTTGGTGGGGGCAAGTGATGTTGGCCCAACAAGTTCAGATTAAAACCACGACTGGTAAGGTTTACCATGGTGTCATTGGGTCTAAACCACCGCATGTGTTAACAGTGGAAGTTCGTAACAAACCCTATGAGATTGCAGATATGTTTATTGATATTGGTGCAAGTAGCGATCAACAAGTTGCAGAATGGGGGATTCATCCAGGGGATATGGTGACACCATATATTGACTATCGTCGCATGAATGATACAAAATTTTTATTGGCAAAAGCGTGGGATAACCGAATTGGTACGGCCGTTTCATTAAAAGTTTTAGAAAATTTAGCGACAGAAGGGCACCCCAATATTTTATTTGCAGGCAGTGATGTGCAAGAAGAAGTCGGGCTACGCGGTGCGCAAACAAGTACGCATCTTGTGAATCCAGACATAGCGTTTGCTTTAGACACAGGAACAGCTGGTGACACACCAGGAATGACACCTAAAGAAGCCGACTCTGTTTTAGGTGAAGGACCACAAATTTTGATTTATGATGCATCGATGATTCCGCATAAAAAATTACGTGATTTTGTTATTCAAGTGGCGGAAGAAAATAACATTCCCTTCCAATATACAGTGATTACAGGGGGAGGTACGGATGCTGGTCGCATGCATTTAACGCGCAACGGGATTCCATCATTAGCCATCACGGTGCCTGTTAGATATCTGCATTCACATACCTCAGTTATTCATGAAGATGATTATTTCAACACAGTCAAATTAGTCACAGAAGTGGTGAAACGTCTAGATAAAGAAACAGTCGCTAAATTGACTAGTTATTAGTTTCAGAAAGGATGGAATGAATGAAGAGTTTAGTAACAAATTCGCAACATCGTGCCAATGCTCGCAGAGCTCTTGATGGGCAATGGGGGATCATGGCTTGGTTAACTTTCTTAGGAGTGGTTTTACAGAGCTTCTTAACATCGATTGTGCAAAATTTATTTTCTGGTGAAAATCAAGTTTTTCAAAGTAGTTTTGCCGCAGTATTACTGCAAATTTTTGTTTTATTCGCGTTAAGTTATGCGCTATATTACGCAGCCTTGAAGGTGTTACGTGGTGAAAAGGTGCGGGTCAATATTTTAATGAGTGTTTTTCAAGGAAAATATTATGGTCCGCTATTTGTGGTCAACCTACTTCAAAAAGTACTTGAACGTGTAATTGGTTTGTTATTTTTGTTACCAATTTTATTTGGGGCAGGGACAACCTTGTATTTCAAATTGATGTTTAATACAGTTACACCAGAGGAAATCCAAGCCTTTTTCTTAAATGATTTTTCCTTTTTCCTAGCATTTGGCGTTGCCACTATCTTGATCTTTTTAATTGGTTTATTTGTGAGTGGCGTTTTTCAATTTGCTGTGTGGCTACGTTTTGATAATCCAGAACTGCCAATTATGATGGCATTGAAACAGGCGTTATATTTAATGAAAAATCGTTTTTGGCAATATTTATGTTTACAATTTTCTTTTATTGGTTGGTATATTGTGGGCTTTTTAGCTATTGGTATCGGTCTATTATGGGTGATTCCTTATAACTATGTAGCGTTAGCTAGTTTTTATCAAACTGCCTTAGAAGAAAAAGGTTTAGCCGAAGAATAAAAAAGAAGCTTGAATCCTTCGTTATCTCGACAAAGGGTTCAGGTTTTTTCTTTGGTCTTTTTGTGAAAATTTAAGCGTTTTAACCTCGTTTTTCCGTTATTTTATGGTAACATGGAAGTATCGTATTGAAGGAGGTTGTCCACACATGAAATTGACTGTCTTAGGCTGTTTAGGTGCTTATCCATACAAAGGAGAAGGAACGAGTTCCTATTTGTTAGAATCTGAAGGCTTTCATTTGCTTATTGATGCAGGCAGTACGACATTAGTGCGTTTAGAAAACTATCTAGATCCATTGAAATTAGATGCTGTCATTCTGTCGCATTACCATCATGACCATATCGCAGATTTAGGTGTTTTACAATATTATCGTCAGCTTTATCCAACGCTGGAACCGACGCCTATTTTGCCAATATATGGCCATACACAAGATCAAATGCATTTCAAAGAACTAACGCTTCCTAACGTTTCCGAAGGGAAAGAGTATTTTGAAGCAGAAGAGTTGGCAGTAGGACCATTTTTAATTACTTTCATGGAAACGATTCATCCTGTCACTTGTTACGCGATGCGGATTGTTGAAAAAGCGACTGGCAAAGTCTTTGTCTTTACAGGAGACTCTGGTTACTTAGCAAGTTTTGAAGACTTTGCAAAAGACGCCGATTTATTCTTAGCGGATACGTACTTATTTGAAGGTAATGAACGACATCATGCACATTTTACGTCAAGAGAAGCGGGTGAAATTGCCAAAGCAGCACAAGTCAAACAATTGATGTTGACCCATTTACCACAGCATGGGTCATTGGAACAACTACGGGAAGAAGCGCAAAACTATGCTGGAACGGAAATTCCAGTGACATTAGCCCAACCAGATTTAACAGTTGAGATTTAAAAAAGTAACTATACCAAGGGAGAGAACCGATTGTGATTTTTGTACCGAATGAAAATAATGACCCACGAGTGAACTTAGCAATTGAAACATATTTGTTAACAGAAATGCCTTTAGATGAGCCCATTCTTTTATTTTACATTAACGAGCCGTCAATCATTATTGGCCGTAACCAAAATACAATTGAAGAAATTAACAAAGAATATGTAGATGAGCACGGCATTCATGTTGTTCGTCGCTTAAGTGGCGGCGGCGCCGTTTATCATGATCATGGTAATTTGAATTTTAGTTTTATTATGCCAGATGACGGCAACTCTTTCCGTGATTTTGCGAAAGTTACCCAACCAATTATTCAAGCATTGCACGACTTAGGCGTTGAAGGTGCCGAATTAAAAGGGCGCAATGACCTAGTGATTAATGATATGAAGTTTTCAGGAAATGCGATGTACGCTACCAACGGCCGCATGTTTGCACATGGAACCTTAATGTTTGATAGTGATATTGATGAAGTTGTAAATACATTAAAAGTACGGAAAGATAAAATCGAATCTAAAGGTATCAAGTCTGTTCGTTCACGGGTAACAAACATTAAACCATTTTTATCTGAAGATAAACAAGAGATGACAACGGAAGAATTCCGCCAAGAAATTCTTTTGAAAATTTTCGGCGTAGATTCGATCGACCAAGTTAAAACGTATGAATTAACTGATCAAGACTGGGCGGCTATTAACAAAATTTCAGAGCAATACTATCGCAATTGGGATTGGAATTATGGTAAATCACCTGCATTTAACTTAGAACGTCGCCATCGTTTTCCAATTGGTTCAATTGAAATGAAAATGAACGTGGCGGATGGTGCCATTCAAGAAATTAAAATCTTTGGGGACTTCTTTGGGCTTGGTGAAATTAAAGATGTTGAAGATATTTTAACCGGCGTGAAATATGATAAAGCTTCTTTAGAAGAAGCCATTGATCAAATTGACGTTAAAAAATACTTTGGCAATATCGAAAAAGAAGATTTGCTTGGGTTAATTTATTAAAAAAAAAAGACAGCCGTTTCAAACGGTTGTCTTTTTTCTAGCTAAAAAATAATTTTTAGCTTTTAGAAAGGTAGTGCTATGTGCAAAATCGTCGAAACGATTTTTATCAGGGAACTATCAAATAGCTCGCCTGCATATGTACTTGAACCAAGTCAAGTCCGGGAATTTGGTTATGTGCTTCACTATAAATCACTATCTGTAAAGAGTATACAAGATTTCCTTTCTTTTGTGATATCAAATTTTTACAGACAAAGTAGTAAAATTTGACGTTTCTTATTTTGGCAAGGTTATAGGCTTGTTTTGGGGCTTGAAATAGCAAGAATTAATAGTGATTTAAGGGAAAATATTAACATATGTAGAAATATTTTTATAAGAAATAACGAGAAAAAATCAATAGGTATGTTCTTGAGGGCTACTTTTTGACGTTTTCTGAATAAAACTTAATAAAAAATAGCAGAAACAAAGAAAAAATGTGCTTACAAGAAGTAATCCGCACTTAGCTAGGAAGTTAAGAATGTGCATGTTATTTTCAAACAAATAATAAGAATCCTATTTCAATCCTTTACAGAGGAACAAGGACTTCGTATAATAAAGGGACGAAAAGGAGCGAAAGTGATGAGAAACGAAATGATGCATCGACCAGTCGTTAAACCAGAATTGGTTGAGTATATGCGTACAAAACAAAAGAAACTTCCCGGAGAATTAGGTGCAGTGGAGGCGGAAGCCAATGAAGCAGGAGTGCCGATTATTCCACACGAAACAGTAGTTTTTCTACAATTTTTGCTAGGACAACTAAAGCCCAAAAATATTTTAGAAATCGGGGCAGCAATTGGTTTTTCTTCAAGCTTGATGGCCCAATTTGTCGGTGAAGATGGTCACGTGACCACGATTGATCGTTTTGACGTAATGATAAAAAAAGCGAAGAAAACCTACCAACGCCTAGACTTAGAAGAAAAGGTCACTCTTTTAGAAGGACAAGCAGCTGAGATTCTACCAACGTTGGAAGGACCTTATGACTTTATTTTTATGGATAGTGCCAAATCAAAATACATTGAATTTTTACCTGAATGTTTACGGTTGCTACCAGTTGGCGGCGTTTTGATGGTGGATGATGTATTTCAAGCTGGGACAATTTTAGACCCTGCTGAGGAAGTACCGAAAAAAAATCGAGCGATTCATCGTAAATTAAACCAATTTTTAGATGTAGTCATGGCGCACCCTGATTTAACTTCTACTTTAGTTCCTCTCGGTGATGGAGTTATTTTAATTACCAAAGAGAAAGAAACGATTATTTTAGATAGTTAAAGAATGTCTTCACAAAAAGAAAGCGAATCATTAAAAAGCAAGTTCTTTTAATGATTCGCTTTCTTTTTTATGTTATTTAAAAAGTTATCTCGCTATTTCTAATTGAGAATGATAATCATAAAATTCTCAATAGGACAGTATTATTCGTTAATAAAACCTTGTTTGTTTATAATTATTCTATTGACGGAATAATTATAAACTGTTATCCTTAAAGAGTAAAAAAACAGAGGAGGAACGACAATGAATTTAATTAATCAAAAACTTTTTGACTTTGAATGTGATGCCTATCACGATGGTGAATTTACACGAGTATCAACAGAAGATATTTTAGGAAAATGGAGTATTTTCTTCTTTTATCCAGCTGATTTTTCTTTCGTGTGTCCTACGGAATTAGGGGATATGCAAGAGCATTATGCGCATTTACAGGAATTAAATTGTGAGGTTTACTCTGTTTCAGAAGATAGTCATTATGTGCATAAAGCATGGGCTGACGCTACAGAAACGATTGGAAAAATTAAATATCCAATGTTAGCCGATCCCAACGGTCAACTTGCTCGTTTCTTTGGCGTTTTAGATGAAGCTTCTGGAATGGCTTACCGTGCTTCATTTATTGTGAGTCCAGAAGGTGAGATCAAATCTTATGAAATCAACGATATGGGTATTGGTCGTAATGCTGAAGAACTTGTTCGTAAATTAGAAGCTTCTCAATTTGTAGCAGAACATGGTGATAAAGTTTGTCCAGCCAATTGGCAACCAGGAGAAGAAACAATTGCGCCAAGCTTAGATTTAGTTGGCAAAATTTAAATTCGCTTTGTAAATAGAGGTCAAAGAGTTGGATAAAACAGAGAAAATGTTTTGTTCAGCTCTTTTTCTGAAACACAGAAGAAAGAGGAGAAGCAAGTGACAGAAGAAATCTACGATTTGATTATTATTGGTGGCGGCTCAGCTGCTTTATCTGCAGGTATCTATGCAGGTCGCGCAATGATGGATACCTTAATTATTGAAAAAGACAAAATTGGCGGACAAGTAACGACGACTTCTGAAATTGTGAACTATCCAGCGATTCGTCACACAACAGGTCCAGAACTAATGGAAGAAATGCGCATTCAAGCACAAGACTTCGGTGTAGCTTTTACAAAAGACGAGATTATTGATGTTGATTTTAGTCAAACGATAAAAACTGTTCAATCGGCGAGTCAAACCTACCAAGCATATGCAGTATTGATTGCGACAGGGGCCTCTGCTCGTAAAATTGGTTTCCCTGGGGAAAGTGAATTTACAGGACGCGGCGTGGCCTATTGTTCTACTTGTGATGGGGAGTTTTTCCAAGGCCTAGATATTTTTGTGATTGGTGGCGGTTATGCAGCAGCGGAAGAGGCCGTTTATTTGACACGTTACGGTAAATCAGTAACGATGATTATCCGAGAACCTGATTTTACATGTGCAAAATTAACTGCGGAGGCGGCTAAAAATCACCCGAAAATTAAGATTGTTTATAACACAGAAGTGAAAGAAATTACGGGAGATGATTTTGTCCGAAAAGCTGTGTTTGTCAATAACCAGACGGGAGAAGAAACGGTTTATGAAGCGCCAAAAGACAGTACATTTGGTCTGTTTGTTTTTGCTGGAAATAAACCAAGTACAGAAATTTTTGAAGGAAAAATTGCCTTAGACCGTGGGTATGTGCCAACAACTGAAAATATGGAAACCAATATTCCCGGAGTTTATGCAGCAGGAGATTTACGAATAAAAGAATTACGTCAAATTGTGACGGCGGTTGCAGACGGTGCAATTGCCGCCACTCATGCGCAACGTTACGTGACAGAACAAAAAACACAGGCGGGCCAATCGATTGTAACGAAGCGAATGACTGAACGATTAGCTAATCAATCTGCCCCTGAAACAAGCAGTCAGCAACCAAAAGAAAAACAGCCAGCGAAAGTTACTGGTAAGCATCAGTGGTTCCCAGAAAGTATGCGCCAACAATTAAGCGGTATTTTCGCTAAACTAACCAAAAAAGTGACATTGCTTCAGTTTTTGGATGCAAGTGATGAAAAATCATTGGAACTTCAGTCATTCTTAACAGAATTTGCAAGTCTGGATCAGAAGATTACTTTAGAAACGATTTTGAAAGATACTGAGCCAGCCAAAGAATTGCTGTATGGGATTGAAAAAATGCCTAGCGTTGTGCTCTTAGATGCGGCAGGAAACTATACAGGAATTAAATTTAGTGGTATTCCTAGTGGCCATGAAGTAAACTCGTTGGTTTTGGCGGTTTATAATGTCGGCAGCGAGGGGCAGCCGTTAGAAGCAAGTCTGCAAAAGAACATACTTGCATTGCCAAAAAGAAAAATAGAAATCTTTGTTTCACTAACATGTCATTTCTGTCCCGATGTCGTGGCCGCTTGCCAACGGATTGCATCAATTAATCCTCATGTTGAAGCAGAAATGGTGGACATTAGTCTATTTCCAGAGTTGAAAAAAGAAAAGAAAATTATGAGCGTTCCAGCAATGCTGATTGATGGCGAACAAATGATTTTTGGTTCAAAAACAATGACAGAAATTATTGAAGCTTTGGCTTAAAAGAGGCGGAAAAAAGTAATTAGCCTAAAGACCTAAGTCATTCAAAAAAGTGAGAAATACGTCGAGATGATGTATTTCTCACTTTTTTCGCATAGTTAGTCAAGTACCTTTTTTGATTAAGCGATTGAGTTTCCTAAAAAGAATTAAAAAGACACAACAGCAAATGAACAATAGGCTTCCTGTTAGTGGTAAAAAGATACCTTGCATGTAGCTATCGATATGCATTAAACCAGGTACCTCACTGAAAAAATCATGGATAAACTGTTGAATGAGCTTATTGGCTAGAAAAGCAGCTAAAGGCAAAATAAAAATCAAATAATAGATGGGTTGTAAGGCATAGCTAATTAAAATTTGTAATTTTGTCGTACCTAAAAGAGCTAAGATCAGTAAGTCGTTTTTTTGCTCTAAAAAAGTTAGGAAGAAAGTTCGGCAAATATAACTAATCAGGAAGAAAAAGAGTGTTCCAGCGCTGATTCCAGCCAAACCTCTGAAAATTGTCAAGGGAGGAATCACTGCATAATTATCAAGAAGAATCATTTGTGAAAGCCATCGAGAAAACAACAAAGTCAATAATAGAGCAGAAAAAGTCAGAAAACTAATAATAAAGATAAGAATCAACGTACTAAATTGGTTTTTTGAGCGCCACGCATTTTTGAGAGAGTCTATGAATAAGTAAAGAATCGAATACATCATCGCGTCCTTTCTGAAAAATTTTTGTTTTAGCGGAAAAGTTATGTAAAAGAAAAGACGTTATCTCCTGCCAACTAGCCACTGAAAGAGATAACGCCTTCGCTGGAAACAAGAACTGGATTATTTCACCAATACTAATTTTTTTAAAGGTTCAACCCCAAATCGTTGTTCTTGCTGTAAAAGAATTTCGGCACAAGCTCGGCTATCTTCTAAAGCATCATGATGATTATTTAAAGTGATATTGAGGTTTTCACAAACGGTATTTAATTTATGATTAGGAAATTCAGGAAACAGTTTGCGACTCGTTTTGACTGTACATAAAGAAAGGTAATTAGGTTGTTCTAAGCCATAGTAATCTAAACAGCCAGCCAAAACACTACAATCAAAACTTGCATTGTGAGCGACCACTAACCGATTTGGTTGAAAACAATGCTGAATTTGTTGCCAGACTTCAGGGAATTTGGGCGCATTGACAACATCTGATTCATGAATGCCGTGAATTTGCGTATTTCGCCAGAAAAAAGGTGTTTCTGGTTTGATTAACGTGTAAAATTCATCCACAATCCGACTATTTTCTACTTTAACAATTGCAATGGAACAGGCACTATGTTTATCATAACTAGCTGTTTCAAAGTCAAAAGCGTAAAAGTTCATTAAAAAAAACTCCTTTCAACGCGTTGAGTAACACTTAAAAATCAAGTACAACTTCCACTGGACAATGATCACTACCAAGAATATCTGTATGGATTTTAGCACTGACTAAACGTTCATTCAAGGATTCTGACACAACGAAATAGTCAATCCGCCAACCTGCGTTATTTTTTCGTGCATTAAAGCGATAACTCCACCATGAGTAGATGCCCTCAGCTTCTGGATAAAAATAACGGAATGTATCAGTGAAACCACTGTCTAATAACTCAGTAAATTTTTGCCGTTCTTCAGGCGTGAACCCCGCATTTTTTTGATTGGTTTTCCAATTTTTTAAATCAATATTTTGATGAGCTACGTTTAAGTCACCGCAAAGAATGACGGGTTTTTCTTGATTTAATTCGTTTAAATAGGCACGAAACGCATCTTCCCATGTCATTCGATAAGCTAAACGCTTTAGTTCAGCTTGTGAGTTTGGTGTGTAGCAAGTGACCATGAAAAATTCTGGATATTCTAAAGTGATCACGCGGCCTTCTTGATCGTGAGCCTCGATACCTAAGCCATAGCGAACACTTAACGCTTCTTCTTTAGCGAAAATTGCTGTGCCAGAATAGCCTTTTTTTTCGGCGTAATTCCAATACTGATGATAGCCAGGAAGTTCTAAATCAATTTGTCCAGCTTGTAATTTTGTTTCTTGTAAACAGAAAAAATCTGCATCCAATTCATTAAAAACATCCATAAAATTCTTTTTAACAACCGCTCGTAAGCCGTTGACATTCCAAGAAATACATTTCATTGTTGAAACTCCTTTCAAATAAGAAACGCTTTTGCTCGTTTCAGTGCAAACCAGAACCAAAGAAAAGGTCGCTTGGTGCTTTCTTCTATTCTAATACTTTTTAAAGAAGTTTTAAATACTTGAAAAGAAAAAGAGAAAATGACTGATTTTTGGAAAGAAGTAGTCTATGATAAAATAGTAAAAAGAGCAGAAATGAGGACAAACGAATGAAAATTGGAGTCATTGGTTTAGGAAATATTGCACAAAAAGCGTATTTGCCAACTTATAGTGAATGCCGCCACTTGGCAGAGTTTGTATTAGCAACTAGAAACCCAGAAACACGACAAAAAATCGCTGATCAGTATGGCTTTACAGAAACCGTTGGGACCATAGAAGAATTGATTGAAGTAAAGATTGATGCTTGTTTTGTCCATGTAGCCACAAAAGTGCATGGTGCAGTCGTTCGCCAATTATTACAGGCTGGTATTCACGTCTTTGTGGACAAACCTTTAAGTGAAGACCTTGCTGAAGTCAAAGAATTACAAGCATTGGCGGCAGCAAAAAATCTGCGCCTGATGGTTGGCTTCAATCGTCGTTTTGCCCCTTATACGGAAGTATTGAAAAATATTCCTGAAAAACAAACAATTTTTATTAAAAAGAACCGCATCAATACAACGAGAGAAACAAGTTTTATGATGTATGATTTATTTTTACATGTCGTTGATACCGCAGTTTATTTAGCGGAAGGACCGCTCCACGTGGTGCAGTCAAAATTAGTGGAAGAAAACGGTCATTTAAAACGAGCAATTTTACAATTAGAAACCGAACAGACAACGATTGTTTGTTCCATGGATTTACACTCTGGAGCCAATACAGAAACTTTTGAAGTCACCAGCCCCACAGGTACTTATCGCTTGGAAAATTTAACGCATTTGACCATCCAAACAGAAGAAGAATACCAAGTAAAAGAGATGGGAGATTGGACGCCAACATTGGAAAAAAGAGGTTTTTACCAAATGGTTACTGCTTTCATTCAGGCCATTCAAAAACCGCAAGAGCAAGAGTTAAAGCAAGAAAAAGTCTATGAAAGTCATGCGTTATGTGAAGAAATGCTACGCCAACAACAACGGCATGTTCTTTAAAGAGGACTAGCAACTTTCTTTCTATCATGCTAGAATAAGACAGATATTTTGAAAAGAAAGGACTAACTTTCGTGAACACTAAAGCTATGTTAGAAACATTAAACGAAATTACTTTATTAGTAGATGAACCATTAAAAAACGTAACCTTTACCAAAACAGGCGGCCCAGCTGATGTGTTGGCCTTACCCAAAACAAAAAAAGAAGTCGAAGAGATTGTGGCGTATTGCCGAGAACAAGGACTTTCATGGTTAGTATTAGGCAATGCTAGCAACTTGATTGTTCGTGATGGCGGTATTCGCGATGTCGTGATTATGCTAACAGAAATGAAAGAAATCAAAGTAGCCGGTACCACCATGATTGTGGATGCTGGTGCCAAGCTGATTGATACAACCTACGAAGCCTTAGCAGCTGATTTAACTGGTTTTGAATTTGCTTGTGGCATTCCGGGAAGTGTCGGTGGTGCTGTTTATATGAATGCTGGAGCATACGGCGGGGAAATTAAAGATGTTTTCCAATCTGCAGAAGTGCTGTTGGCAGATGGAACTATCCAAACAATGACGAAAGAAGACCTGAATTTCCGTTATCGTCATAGTGAAATTCAAGAATTACATTGTATTGTCTTGCAAGCAACGTTTGCTTTAGAAAAAGGAAACCATGCAGAAATTAAAGCCCAAATGGATGAATTAACGGAACTTCGTGAACTGAAGCAACCGCTAGAGTATCCCTCTTGTGGCAGTGTCTTTAAACGCCCTGTTGGTCATTTTACAGGAAAATTAATCCAAGACGCTGGCTTACAAGGCTTAAAATGGGGCGGTGCTCAAATTTCCGAAAAGCATGCGGGATTTATTGTTAACATCGATCATGCAACCGCAACAGATTATGTGGAATTAATTGCACATATCCAAGAAGTGATTAAAGAAAAATTTGATGTTGAATTACAAACGGAAGTTCGAATTATTGGTGAAGAAGTCTAAAGACTCTTTAATTTTTCGAATGAAAATTAAGTATACTTGTATTATGATCATAGGGAGATTATAATGAATTTTATTTATAAAAAATGGCTACCTTCAGCCATAAATGGGCTTTTTTTATTTTTTATTTCGATAACATTAATAGGTGCTTTCCGCTCAGATAACTTAAAAATCAGTACTCTTACAAACCATTTTTTTTTGATACTGTTAATAGCAATACTTGCGATAGTAGTACTTCTTTTTAGTAAACATGCTAAAAAGTGGATTGATAAATATCTGTTTGGTGTAAAAAAAATATTTTTGGAAAATATAGGATTAATTACAGGCATTTATTTTATTTTTGGCTTTTGTTTACAAGTGTTTATCTTAACTAATATTTCCGCTCCTATTGGTTGGGATGTATCAGCTATTTTTAATGGTGTAAGTGCTTTGCCTGAAAATAAAGAAGTTATCAGTAATTACCTATCAATAAATCCTAATAATTCTTTTTTCTTTTTTTTGATGTATGGAATTTCTAAGGTGATGAATCTGTTTAATCATACTTGGGGATCGTCTTGGTTTGTCTGGCAGTTGTGGAATATAATTTTTATGGATATAGGATTTGTTATCTTATTTAAAGCAGCTAAGTATTTGTTTAATAAAAAAGTTGCATATTTAACTTTCTACTTGGCTTCTTTTTCATTGATGTTTTCACCATGGATTTTAGTACCATATACTGATGTAATAATGATTCCTGTTATATCAGCTGTGCTACTTTTATATGCTAAACAAATCGAGATAAAAAATAGTGGCGTATGGAATTTAATATTTATAGGTATTCTTCTAGGTATTTGTTATCTTTTAAAGCCCTCCTCTATTGTATTCTTAATAGCATGGACTATTATTATGGGAATTAAATTACTCACTACCGGAAAGCTTTATAAAAAAAATGTTTTATCATTTTTTGTAGCGATGTTTTTCTTTATAATAACTGTGGGATGTTTTTCAATTTTTCAGAAGCAGCAAACAATCGTTAATTATGATGCTGAGATGCAAAAACCGTGGACGCACTTTGTAATGATGGGTTTGACTGGATCTGGAGGATATAGTGAGAAAGATACAAGAAAAGTGAATAGCCTTCCTACATTAGAAAAGAAAAAGAAATATACAACTGAAACTATAAAGAAACGGTTGGAAGATTATGGGATGGTAGGTTACACTAAATTTCTTCTAGTAAAACATTTTAATAATACTGATCGTGGCGATTTTGGTTGGGGACGAGATGGTACACCACAAAATCCTACAAAACCTTCGAAAAGTGAATTTCAAACGAAGCTTAGAGATACCTACTATCAACAAGGAAAACGTACAAATAATCTTCGGTTTGTCATGCAAATACTGTGGATTGTAGTTTTACTAGGAATGTTGTTATCTTTTTTTGTTAAGGACATTCAAGGAGGTACACTATTAATAATAAAATTAACGATTATAGGAGCATTTCTATATTTGCTTTTATTTGAAGGTGGACGATCTAGATATTTAATTCAGTATTTACCATTCTTCTATCTTTTATCGGCAAATGGTTTGGCACGAATTAATGACATTGTTTCTATAAACGGAATAAAAAAATCATTTACATCAACGGACTATAGAGGCTCTTTGCCAATAAGGACTGATGAGTTGTAAAAAATCAATTTTAGATTCATCAGTTCTCTAAATTATAGAGATATTTTAGTAGAAAATAAAAAACAACGATACAGTTCCCATAAAAGGAACTATATTGTTGTTTTTTACTTATATTACTAATAGTTTTCGTTCGGTAATTCGTAAATTTTACTCGTCTTCTAAATTTTCCAATTCTACAACTTTAAAGTTTTTCCGCTCTAAATGCTCTACAATGGCTGTACACGTTTCGGCAGTTGTGCCGGCAGGTAAAGTAATAAGTGTGCGACGAACAAATTCTTCACTATCGACATCCAATGTAATACAGCTGGCGATGCTGCTATATTTGGCAATGATTTTTGAAATGGCTGCTAAGTCGCCTTGTTGACCAACTGAAGCAATTGTTAAAACGTAGCTCCCTTGTTTTACATTCCAAGATTGCGCTAAAATATTTAATAAGGTGCTGTGTGTTAAAATGCCGTAAAAATAATTATTTTCATCTAAAACAGCAATGTAAGGTAGTTCTTTAATAGTAAAAAATACCTTGAAAAATGAAGTGTTGACATAAATAAATTTTGTGGCATTTTTTAACAAATAGGTAACAGGTAAACTCATATCGCCACCGTTTGCTTTGTGGCGGTAAATATGCATTTTATAAATATTTCCTCGGAAAATTTTTCCAGATTCGTCTAAAATTGGGACACAACGGTAACCTGAGTCTTCTAAAATAGAAAGAGCTTCTTCTAGAGTACAAGATTCATTGACTGTTGTTAAATTATCTTTTTTAATAACTACAGATTTTAATAACATAAACAGGCCTCCTAAGGGTTCATTTTTAATAAATTTATCATATCATAACTTAGCAGAAAACAATAGCTGAGACCTCAGAATAAAAGCAATTTTGTTAAAATAAATAGAAAATAAAGAAAAATCAGATATTTTATAAAAGAAATCAAGCACGTATTCGCGATAATGGTAAAAAATTACGTAAGAATCGGCACGGCGCTTCTTTAAAAAGTAAATTAAACTTTGACAACTTTTTCGAATAATGGTACTGTTAAGAAGTAAATTTGTGAATAGAGGAGGTCGAAGAACATGGCAACAAAGAAAGCAGCTCTTGCTTGTTCCGTTTGTGGCTCTCGCAACTATTCTAAATCCGTTAGTGAAGGTAAACGTGGCGAACGCTTAGAAATCAATAAATTCTGTAAATATTGTAATCAATACACGTTACATAAAGAAACGAAATAGATTTAGAGGAGGGTATCAACATGAAATTTTTCCGCAGCGTTGCTGATGAGATGAAGCAAGTAACTTGGCCAACAAAAAAACAATTGCGTAAAGATACATTAGTTGTAATTGAAACATCTATTTTATTTGCAGCATTGTTCTTTATCATGGATACTGTTATCCAAACGGCATTTGGCTGGATTTTAAAATAATTAATTCTAGTATTTCTCGACGAGGGGTGCTATAATAGTATTCGAGAAAAAGCTTCGGGAAACTGAGCTTTTTTTATTTGCTCGAAAAAAATAAACTAAAACATTTAAAGGAGCCGAATCAGTAATGGAAACTTTTGAAAGAAATTGGTACGTATTGCACACCTATTCAGGCTATGAAAATAAAGTAAAAGCAAACATTGAATCACGTGCACAAAGCATGGGGATGGGCGATTATATTTTTCGTGTCGTTGTACCAGAAGAAACAGAAAAAGAAGTCAAAAATGGTAAAGAAAAAGAAATCGTTCATAAAACTTTCCCTGGTTATGTGTTAGTGGAAATGATTATGACCGATGATTCTTGGTATATTGTTCGTAACACGCCAGGCGTAACTGGTTTTGTAGGCTCACATGGTGCCGGTAGTAAACCCGCTCCTTTATTACAAGAAGAAATTAACCACATTTTACGTTCAATTGGCATGAGCACCCGTCAATCAGACTTAGAAGTAGCGCTAGGCGATACAGTGAAAATTATCGAAGGTGCCTTTTCTGGTCTTGAAGGTGTTGTGACAGAAATCGATGAAGAAAAACAAAAATTAAAAGTAAACATCGATATGTTTGGTCGTGAAACAAGTACAGAATTAGACTTTGAACAAGTCGATAACATTGATTAATAAACAAGCTGACAAACTATTGTTCAGCTGATTGATACAGATTGTAGGGTCTGGAAAAGCAGTCAACTGACTTCTTTTCCAAGCCCTTTTTTAGTTCATCGCAGAAAGGAATGAAAAAAATGAAACATGCCCAAAAATATCGTTATTTTTCTTTGCTAATGGGTCTTGTTCTATTATTAAGTGCTTGCCAAATTGGGGCAACCACGAAGAATGACAATCAAGCCGCCACAAAAGAAGCAACTGTTGAGTTAAACCGCACAACAACACCAACGCTTTTTTTTCATGGTTACGCAGGAACTAAAAATTCGTTTGGCTCGTTACTGCATCGCTTGGAGAAACAAGGTGCCACAACTCAAGAATTAGTGCTACTCGTTAAACCTGATGGGACCGTGGTTAAAGAGCGAGGAGCTTTAAGTGGCAAAGCGACGAATCCCAGTGTTCAAGTTCTATTTGAAGATAATAAAAACAATGAATGGAATCAAACAGAATGGATAAAAAACACATTACTCTATTTACAAAAAAATTATCAAGTGAACAAAGCCAATATTGTCGGGCACTCTATGGGCGGTGTTAGTGGCTTACGTTATTTAGGAACCTATGGGCAAGACGCATCGTTACCTAAAATTGAAAAATTCGTCAGCATTGGAGCACCTTTCAATGATTTTATTGATACGAGTCAACAGCAAACCATCGAAACGGAACTAGAGAACGGCCCCACAGAAAAAAGTAGCCGCTATTTGGATTATCAAGAGATGATTAATGTTGTTCCAGAAAAACTGCCCATTTTATTAATTGGTGGTCAATTAAGTCCAACAGATTTAAGTGATGGAACGGTACCGTTATCTAGTGCCTTAGCAGTCAACGCCTTGCTAAGACAGCGAGGAACTCAAGTCACTAGCCAGATTATTAAAGGAGAAAATGCACAACATAGCCAATTACATGAAAATCCTGAAGTAGATCAATTGCTAATCGAATTTCTATGGCCGAGTAAAAAATAGCAAAAAGGCACATGTTCCATAAAAAATGGAACATGTGCCTTTTTCTATACTTTGGCTAGCGAAATAGCTTTTTTCAGCTATAATAAATAAAATTATTTATTTTTAGGAGATATTGGAATGGAGTCCTCATGATTTAAATAAGCACAAATCAAGGCTTCAAAGGTGATTAATGTTTGGCCAAAAAACATTTGTGGCTGAGCGACACTTGTTGAAAACGGGCTGTAAGAGTCAGTTGAAAAAACGAGATCTGCCAGTCGACCAAGAGTTGAATTTTTGGCGCCAACAAAAGAAATGATAGGATGTTTTTTCTCTTTCGCAAGCAGAGCTGTTTCTTTTAAGTATTTTTCTTCACCAGAATGTGAAAGGATGATAAAAAGAAAATTCTGATTATTTTGACTATTTATCGAATGAGTATGGGCTGTTGTGATACTGGGGATGCCATGAAAATTGAAAACTTCACTAATGTAAGCCGCCAAATGTCGTGAAAAGTCATGACCTAAAATAACAAATAAATGACTTTTGTGTTTGGCAAGTAGTTGACAAAACTCGTTGGTTGTTTCAAATGAAGGCGCTGTTTCAAAAGGGATTGGCTGAGAAAAATGGGCTTCTTTTAATTTGTAAATAAGTTCATTATAACCTGATAAATTTAATTTTTTGGCTAAACGAATGATGGAACTAGGCGAAGAAAAGCAGTGTTTGGCAACTTCTCGAATACTCAAATCGGCCGCGTTCGTACTTTGTTGATCCAAATAATACAAAATCTGACTTTCTGTTTTCGTTAAATGATATGTTTCTTTTAAGTAATCTAAGTTCATGAGCAAACCTCCTTTATCAGATTATAAATAATTTTATGGGAAAAAGGTATCAAAAAATAAAAAAATGAGGTGTTTTTATGAAAAGGGCAACAAAGCAAAGGCTGTCTTTGGCAGCAATCATGGTTCTACTTCTCTCGGGCTGTGGAAGTGTTGGGAAAGAAACCAAAAAGCAAGAACAACAGGTATTACGGGTCGGGATTGATTCGGAATTATCAACGGCAGACGTGTCGTTGGCAATGGATAATACCGCAGCAGATGTAATGAGTCAAGTAGGGGAGGGACTTTTCTCCTTTGACGAAAAAGGAGAAGCGAAACCAGCATTGGCAACTGAAAAAGTACAGCCCTCCAATGATGGTTTAAGCTATACTTTTACGATTCGAAAAGATGCAAAATGGAGTAACGGCGAGCCAATCACAGCCAATGATTTTGAATACTCTTGGAAGCGCACAGTGGACCCAAAAACAGCTTCCCCGCAAGCGTATTACTTTGAAGGGCTAAAAAATTATCGTGCTATTGTTGACGGTGGCAAATCTAAAGAAGAGTTAGGAGTAACAGCCATTGATGACCATACCTTGGAAGTAGAGCTAAGCTATCCTATGAGTTATTTTCAACAATTATTGGCGGTACCAGCTTTTTATCCTTTAAATGAAGCATTTGTCGAAAAAACGGGCAAAAACTATGGTACATCAGCTGAGTCAATACTTTACAATGGCGCCTTCACATTAGAAGGTTGGGATGGCACGAATAATACTTGGTCCTATGTGAAGAATAAAAATTATTGGGATCAAGCGAATGTTTCGCTAGATAAGGTGGATGTCCAAGTAGTTAAAGAAGTCAATACTGGGAAAAATCTTTTCGAAGGGAAAGAATTAGATGTTGTAAAAATTTCTGGAGAAATTGTTGCACAAGAACAAGACAATGCAGCTTTGAAAATTCGTGAAATTCCTGGAACGTATTATATCCAATTAAATACGCAAAAAGATCTTTTGGCAAATAAGAATGCACGTCGAGCAATAGCATTATCAATAAATTCTGAACGTTTAGCTAAAAATGTTTTAAATGATGGCTCAAAAAAAGCACTTGGCTTCGTGCCAACAGGTTTCACTAATCAAGAAACGCAAAAAGATTTTGCAGAGGAATTAGGAGATTTAAATCCTAGTGAACCAGAAAAAGCGAAAGAGTTATGGCAAACGGCTAAAAAAGAATTAGGAATTGAAAAAGCGGAGCTAACGATTTTAAGTTCGGATACAGAAAATGCTAAAAAAATCAGTGAGTATGTTCAAGGAGCTTTAGCAGATAATTTAGAAAATTTAACAGTCAATGTTTCGCCAGTTCCTTTTAATAATCGTTTAGAAAAAAGTCGCAGCGGAGATTTCGACATTGTGGTTGGTGGCTGGACGCCAGTATATGCTGATCCAATCGATTTCTTAAACCTATTGCAATCAAAAAATTCCAATAATTTTGGTAAATGGTCTAATAAGACCTTCGATCAGTTGCTTCAAGAAGCAAACGTAACTTATGCAAATAAATATGAAGAACGTTGGAAAACATTACAAAAAGCGGATCAATTGGTTGCGGAAGAAGCACCCCTAGTTCCTCTTTATCAATTAACAGAAGCACGCTTAGTGGCCGATTCTGTCCAAAATTTAGTCTATGGTCCATTAGGTTCAGGCTATTACAAATCAGTCTCTATCAGTGACAAGTAAAGGTTGGGAAAAAATGAAAAAAAGTCAAGCTGTTCAATTAATTCAGGAACTTTCAAATGCTAATGGTGTTTCAGGCTTTGAAACAGAAGTCGTTAGAATCCTTCAACACGCAACTGCGGATTTTACTATTCAACGGCTAGATGCCATTAAAAATTTATATCTTGAGAAGAAAAATAATCTAAGTGAAGGTCCAGTTGTGCTTTTTGATGCCCATAGTGACGAAGTGGGTTTTATGATTCAAGCAATTAAAGAAAACGGCTTGTTGCGTTTTCTTCCGTTAGGTGGCTGGGTCCCTAATACGATTTCTGCACAAAAAGTTCGGATTCGTAACCGGGAAGGCACCTATCTGCCAGGCGTAGTTACTAGTCGGCCCCCTCATTTTATGACACCAGAGGAACGTCAGCGGCCATTAACCATTGCTGATTTGACGATCGACATTGGTGCTACCTCAAAAGAAGAAGTAATTGAAACGTACAAAATCGATCTTGGTGCACCGGTCATTCCAGATGTGACGTGTTGTTACAACGAACAGACAGATCTTTTTTTAGGAAAAGCTTTTGATTGTCGCATTGGCTGTGCTTGCTTAGTGGACGTCATGGAGGAGTTGAAAGAAGAGACACTTCCATTCAAGTTAGTTGCGACAGTAACTGCACAAGAAGAAGTTGGCGAAAGAGGAGCACTTATTGCCGCAAAACAAGTCAATCCTGATTTAGCTATTGTTTTCGAAGGCTGCCCGGCTGATGATACGGCAGAAACGCCAGAGATGATTCAATCAGCAATGGGAAAAGGACCGATGTTACGTTATTTTGATGTTTCTATGATTACGAATCCGGAATTTCAAGAGTATGCACTAGAGATTGCTAAAATACACAAAATTCCTGTTCAAGTTTCTGTTCGAAGTGGTGGTGGAACCAATGGCATGGCGATTACACAAGTTCAAGGAGCCCCGACGATTGTTGTAGGAATTCCTGTCCGTTACGCTCACACACCCCATTGCTATGTAGATTTTCAAGATTACCAAGCGGCGAAAGAATTAGTCATTCAATTAATCAAAAATTTAGATGCTGACAAAATTCAAGCACTGGTTCAGCCATTGTCAAAGGAGTGGAACAAATGAAGATTTATGTATCATGCGATATTGAAGGATTAGCAGGTATTGCGACATTTGATATGGAAAAAGAAGACACCGTTTTATTCCGAGAATTATATCACCAACATGTGGCTTGGTTAATTGAAGGGATTCAAAAGAGTGCCAAAAATGAACAAATTACAGAAATTACTATTGCCGATTCGCATAGCCGTGGATTGAATTTAGCTTATGCGCGCTTGGCAGAAATGGATGAACGAATTTCCTTAGTGAGCGGCTTTCCTCGCATGGATTATATGATGAGTGGCTTGGATAGTAGCTATGATGTGGTCTTTTTCTTAGGTTATCATGCCGGTATTGGTAAACAAAAAGGGAATATGGATCATGGGTATAGCGCTAGTGTTGCTTATGATTTAAAAATAAACGACTTAGCGATGAATGAAACGACAATTAATGCAGCTTACGCTAGCGAATTAGGTGTCCCTGTTGGTTTAATTATCGGTGAATCAGGCTTAGAGGAACAACTTTTTCAAGAAAAAATGATGCCCGAAGTTCCCTTTGTTTCCACCAAAGAATCTCTGGGACGTTATGCAATCAAAAATAGACCCATGCAACAAGTTCGGGAAGCTATAGTAGCAACTACAAGTCAGGTGTTAACTTCCTTTGCGTTGTCTGAATTACCCCGATATGCCTTGCAAACACCTGCAACTGTAAAATTGCAATGTGTGACGACAGCACAAGCAGATCGTATTGAAATGTTACCAATGATTAAACGCATTGATGGTAGAACTGTTTCATTTGTAGGTGAAACGATGAAAGATGTCATGAATGGAATTGTCGCTGTGGTTGGTTTAGGCGGAACAAGTTATTAAAGTAAGAAGCTTACGGAAAAAACGAATGGACATTTTTTTCTGTAAGCTTCTTGCTATAGTTATTTCTATTTTTGTTTCTCTAGAATTTCTTTGCTTAAACGTTGTGCAGTTGGTGTCACCGCAAGACCGCCTTCAGCTGTTTCCTTGAAAATTTGTGGCATTTGGCGACCCACTTGGTACATTGCGTGGATGACTTCGTCTGGTGGAATAACACTTCGAATCCCCGCTAAAGCCATATCAGCTGAGATGAAGGCTTGAGAAGAACCTAATGCATTTCGCTTCACGCAAGGAACTTCAACAAGTCCCGCAACAGGATCACAAATGAGGCCCATCATATTTTTTATCGTAATGGCTACAGCTTGAGCAGATTGATCAGGCGTACCGCCAGAAGCCGCAACTAAAGCGGCACTTGCCATTGCACTAGCAGAACCGACTTCAGCTTGACAACCACCTTCGGCACCACTGATTGAGGCATTATTGGCAATCACTAAGCCAAAAGCCCCAGCGGTAAATAGAAAATCCAATTGTTGCTGATGCGTTAACTTTAAGCGGTCAATAACTGCCAACAAGACGCCAGAAACTACTCCGGCACTGCCTGCGGTTGGTGTAGCACAAATCAAGCCCATTTTTGCATTAACTTCATTAACAGCAATCGCATTTCGCACGGCTTGTAAAATGGTCTCACCGCTTAAAAAGTTGCCTGAATGTATGTAATCATTTAAGCGGGTTGCATCGCCACCAGTTAGCCCTGTTACTGAGGTAACACCAGCGATTCCTTCAGCGACGGATTGTTTCATAACGGCTAGATTTTTTTCCATTGTTTCAATAATTCGTTCACGAGAATACCCGCCATGAGCCATTTCTGTTGCAATCATTAATTCGCTCACAGAAGGGTAATCTTTCGCTTGAGCTACCAAATCTTTAATTGAATAAAACATCGTATTACTCCTTTACGTTCATTTAGTCAAAATAGTTAACGCTATATATATGAGGGATTTCAGCTAATTGCATGACAATGTCACCGACTTCGGCTTGATCAACTTCAATAATCATAATCGCTTTTTCCCCTTTAGATTCTCGGGTAACGGTCATTGTACTAATATTGATATCGCTAGCTGAAAGGATGTTGGTCACCTTAGCAATCATGCCAGGAACATCTTGATGAACAACGATAAATGTTGGCGTGCCCATACTTAAAGACAATTTGAAGCCATTTAATTCAGAAATTTGAATGTTTCCACCACCAATTGAAATTCCTGTCACAGATAGTTTTCGGTCGCCAGAAGAAACCACAATTTTAACGGAATTAGGGTGGTCTGCTTTTTCACTTTTAGGAATAAAACAAACTTCCATTCCTTGTTCATAAGCAATTTCCAAAGAATTGGCTAGTTGCTCATCATCTGGTTCCATACCTAAAAGGCCGCCAACTAAGGCGATATCTGTTCCGTGACCACGATAAGTTTTGGCAAAAGACTCATATAAATAAATGTCAACGCTATCAGGTTGCTGTCCAAAAATACTGCGAACCACTTTTCCAATTCTTGCCGCTCCAGCTGTATGAGAACTGCTTGGACCAATCATAACAGGTCCGATAATATCAAAAACACTATTAAAGCGTAACTCTTCCATTTCAGCACCTTCTTCATTAGAATATGTTTTCATTGGAAGTCTAACACAAAAAATGGCGGGGAACTAGGCAATCGCTTGTGTTTTAGCGAATAATTTAAATTTTTATCAGAATGAAAGCAAGGGGCCTTCGTTGACAAATCAGTGAAGAGATGCTAAATTCTAGATAATAAAAGACGAAAAGAGGGATTCGTGCGTTGAAAATTTAAGTTAATTTTTTAGAGAAACTGTATAACTTTGCCTGAATATAACGGGTGGAGTGTGCGGATTTTCGGAAATTAGCTTAAAGAATTCAACCACGGGTCTTTTTGTATACCTTGGATTGATGCCGCTGATTTCCGTAAAGCTGCATCAATTTTGCTTTATGGAGGTATATTTATGTCGAAAATTGAACTAAAACAACTATCTTTTGCCTATGATAATCAAGAAGCGTTGCTTTTTGATCAGGCAAATATCACGATGGATACCAATTGGAAATTAGGATTGATTGGCCGCAATGGCCGTGGGAAAACAACCTTATTAAGATTGTTACAAAAGCAGTTGGATTACCAAGGAGAGATTCTTCATCAAGTCGATTTCGTCTATTTTCCACAAACAGTTGCAGAAGAACAACAGCTCACTTATTATGTCTTACAAGAGGTGACTTCTTTTGAACAGTGGAAATTAGAACGAGAATTAACGCTTTTAAACGTTGATCCTGAAGTTTTATGGCGGCCCTTTTCTTCTTTATCAGGCGGCGAAAAGACGAAAGTTTTATTAGGTCTTCTTTTTATTGAAGAAAATGCCTTTCCTTTAATTGACGAGCCAACAAATCATTTAGATCTAGCTGGCAGACAACAAGTGGCTGAATATTTGAAGAAAAAGAAACACGGGTTTATTTTAGTCAGCCACGATCGGGCATTTGTTGATGAAGTGGTTGATCATATTTTGGCGATTGAAAAAAGTCAATTGACACTGTACCAAGGGGATTTTTCTATTTATGAAGAGCAAAAAAAATTAAGAGATGCTTTTGAACTGGCAGAAAATGAAAAAATCAAAAAAGAAGTCAATCGCTTGAAAGAAACCGCTCGTAAAAAAGCGGAATGGTCGATGAACCGTGAAGGTGATAAGTACGGCAATGCTAAAGAAAAAGGAAGCGGGGCGATTTTTGATACAGGAGCCATTGGTGCCCGGGCAGCGCGCGTAATGAAGCGCTCGAAACACATTCAACAACGTGCCGAAACACAATTAGCAGAAAAAGAAAAACTATTAAAAGATCTTGAGTATATTGATCCTTTGTCAATGGATTATCAGCCAACGCATCACAAAACATTATTGACGGTGGAAGAGCTTCGTCTAGGCTACGAGAAAAATTGGCTATTTACGCCAATTTCTTTTTCAATAAACGCGGGAGAAATTGTCGGAATAACAGGAAAAAATGGCTCAGGAAAATCGAGCTTGATTCAGTATTTGTTGGGGGATTTTTCTGGAGATTCAGAAGGAGAAGCCACTCTGGCTCACCAATTAACCATTTCTTATGTGCGCCAAGATTATGAAGACAATCAAGGAACTTTATCCGAATTTGCAGAGAAAAATCAGTTAGATTACACCCAATTTTTAAATAACTTACGAAAACTTGGGATGGAGCGCGCCGTTTTCACTAATCGAATTGAACAAATGAGTATGGGGCAACGGAAAAAAGTCGAAGTAGCCAAATCATTGTCTCAATCAGCTGAACTTTATATTTGGGATGAACCCCTTAATTACTTGGATGTGTTTAATCATCAACAATTAGAAGCGCTAATCTTATCTGTGAGGCCTGCAATGCTAGTGATTGAGCATGATGCACATTTCATGAAGAAAATAACGGATAAAAAAATTGCCTTGAAATCATAAAAACATCTTGAAAAAGTAAAGGGAATCCTGTATAGTAATAGGGTATGTTTTAAATGTACGTTGAGTGGGAGGGGAAATCTCAACCCCATTAACCACGCACGAGAACTTAAGGAGGTATTTTCGTGGCTAAAAAAGTAGAAAAAATCGTTAAATTACAAATTCCTGCGGGGAAAGCAACACCAGCTCCACCAGTAGGTCCAGCGTTAGGTCAAGCAGGTATCAACATCATGGGATTCACTAAAGAATTCAATGCTCGTACAGCTGACCAAGCAGGCTTAATTATTCCAGTAGTAATCTCTGTATATGAAGATCGTTCATTTACATTCATTACTAAAACACCACCTGCTGCAGTCTTATTGAAAAAAGCTGCAAAAATCGAAAAAGGTTCAGGTGAACCAAACAAAACTAAAGTTGCAACAGTTTCAAGCGATCAAGTGAAAGAAATCGCTGAACTTAAAATGGCAGACCTAAACGCCGCTGACGTTGAAGCAGCAATGCGCATGGTTGCAGGAACTGCACGAAGCATGGGTATCATCGTAGAATAATTTTTATTCCACACTTACTCAAAGAAGTAGCTTCTCAGTTCGTTTCATATTTAAAGATATGAAAGACGTGGGAGGTACAACCGTTATAACCACAATCAAGGAGGAAACAAAATGGCTAAAAAGAGCAAAAAAATGCAAGAAGCATTGAAAAAAGTTGATGCTACAAAAGCTTACTCAGTTGAAGAAGCAGTAGCTTTAGCAAAAGATACAAACATCGCGAAATTTGACGCAACAGTTGAAGTTGCTTACAAATTGAACGTTGACCCTAAAAAAGCAGACCAACAAATCCGTGGAGCAGTTGTGCTTCCAAACGGAACTGGTAAAACACAAACTGTTTTAGTATTCGCTAAAGGCGAAAAAGCTAAAGAAGCTGAAGCTGCTGGTGCAGATTTCGTAGGCGACGACGACATGGTTGCAAAAATCCAAGGTGGATGGTTCGACTTTGACGTAGTTGTTGCGACTCCTGACATGATGGCTACAGTTGGTAAATTAGGCCGTGTCTTAGGACCAAAAGGTTTAATGCCAAACCCTAAAACTGGTACTGTAACAATGGACGTTACAAAAGCTGTTGAAGAAGTTAAAGCTGGTAAAGTAACTTACCGCGTTGACAAAGCTGGTAACATCCACGTACCAATCGGTAAAGTTTCATTTGATAACGAAAAATTGGTTGAAAACTTCAACACAATTAACGACGTATTATTGAAAGCTAAACCATCAACTGCTAAAGGTCAATACATCAAAAACATTTCAGTAACAACAACATTTGGACCTGGAATCCACGTTGACCAAGCTTCTTTCTAATTTGAAAGAAAATAATTAAAAAATTCTTGACTCACTCACTTACCCTATGGTAAAGTGAGTGAGGTTAATAATTAACTGTACCGAAGACAGTAGGTGACGCAAGTCTTAATTTCCTACCGAGGACAATTGTTGAGTTATATACAATTCGGTCCCTCTATGTCTACGGTGGCATGGAGTTTTGTTGTTTTACACGACTTTTTGAAAAAAAGCCGATGTAAAACAATACTTGGCGAACGAAGTGAGCGAAGTTTCATTTGATTCTTCTACTTTACATAACGTAAACCAAGTCCAACTCCACCATCAAAATCAGGAGGTGAAATAAATGAGTGAAGCAGCAATCGCTAAAAAAGAAACCCTAGTTCAAGCAGCCGCTGAGAAATTTGAATCAGCAGCATCAGTTGTAATCGTGGACTACCGTGGTTTAACAGTTGAAGAAGTCACTAACTTACGTAAACAATTACGTGATGCAGGCGTAGAAATGAAAGTCATCAAAAACTCAATCCTTTCTCGTGCAGCTAAAAAAGTTGGTTTAGACGGCTTAGACGAAGTCTTTACAGGCCCAACTGCTGTCGCATTCAGCAACGACGATGTAGTAGCACCAGCTAAAATCATCGACGAATTTGCTAAAGATGCAAAAGCATTAGAAATCAAAGGTGGCGTCATCGAAGGAAAAGTTTCTTCAGTGGAACAAATTACTGCGTTGGCAAAACTACCAAACCGCGAAGGTTTACTATCTATGCTATTATCTGTATTACAAGCGCCAGTCCGCAACGTGGCTTACGCTGTCAAAGCAGTGGCAGAGAAAAACGAAGAAGTTGCTTAATTGCAGTCTAATTCAAACAAATAAAAAACAAACAATTTTAATTTAAATGGAGGAAATTCAAAATGGCATTAAACATTGAAAACATCGTTGCTGAGTTAGAAACAGCAACTATCTTAGAACTAAGCGAATTAGTTAAAGCTATCGAAGAAAAATTTGACGTATCAGCAGCAGCTCCTGTAGCAGTAGCTGGACCAGCAGCAGGTGGAGCAGCAGAAGAACAAACTGAATTCACTGTTGAATTAACAGCAGCTGGCGATCAAAAAGTTAAAGTTATCAAAGCAGTTCGTGAAGCAACTGGCTTAGGCTTGAAAGAAGCTAAAGCTGTAGTTGATGGCGCTCCTGCACCAGTTAAAGAAGCTGTTTCTAAAGAAGAAGCAGAAGCTTTAAAAGCTGCTTTAGAAGAAGTTGGCGCTTCAGTAACAGTAAAATAATTCATTCAACTTTTGAATGTTCGAGAACCCTTGTGTTGCAAGGGTTCTTTTTTTATAGCAAACGGTAGTTGTCTTTTGCTAAAACAACTACCGTTAGTAAAATATCTATAAAATTTAATTGTCTACTTTGACAAATTAACAACAATACAATCATCTACCACTCGGATAGAATCTTTGCTAGGCCAGACATTCATTTCTGCTTGTAAAGCTTTGTGTTTTTCAAAATCTTCTGGGGTAGGATCATTAAAATTTAATCCAAATGTTTTCATATAGAGCAAAGTATTTAAACTAGTATGCACCGAGTTAGGCATGAATTCAAATAATGAGACACCGTTTGTTTCCCCTTTTATATTTGAAACATTCCGAGGAGAACGATTTCCATACATTAAAAGTTTATAGGATTCTGGATTCTCAATTTCCATTGAATAAATATTATTTGTAATCATTTCCGCAGTACGTAAATCTTCTTCCGCTGTTAGATACTCAGAATATTCTAGGTTGGTTGTTTCCCGAACTTGAATAAAAGTAAAGAGAATTACTATGCCAACTAATAAATGTTTAAGCACAAAGTTGTATCCCCAGTAAATCATAATAAAGATGAGTAATAATGCTAAAACAGCAGGAAAGTTAGGCACTTCACCTCTAATTGCCGGACGTTTTCCACCTAAAATTGTAAACATGAGTGGAGTGATTAGAATACCTAACAAGGTAATAAAGATGAAGAAAACATTTTTGCGTTTCAGATAGGACATATTAATTAATACAATGACCAGTAAAAGAACACATATCAAAAATAGCGGTGTAAAAAAAGTGTCTCCGACTGGAGGGAAGAATAGTTCTTTGGCGTAATCTTTAATATCGTTGATAGAATCTATCAAGGGGCGTTTACCCCAAAGAATCATATTATCTAGATAGGAGCTTTCAACGTTTAAAACTTTTTTCGCTAACATCGCCATTAGTTGAGATAGAACGAGAGATGAAATAGCTAGTAGAATAAAATGACCAATTTTGAAGGCATAGTCTTTAAAAGAAATTTTAAGATCATTTAACTGAGCAAAATACAATGTCATTAAAATCTTGAATAAAACTAAGGTACACGCAAATACAAAGAATGATTGGTACATAGTAAGTGTAAATGTCAGCAACAAAAAGCCGAATAATTTAAAAATTTTATTGGGAATATGGTAAATAGCAATGAGAGAAAGTATAACCAAACAGATACCTAATGAAAATTCAAAATTTTGTAGGACGAAGTAAAATTGTTCGCTAAATAATTGACTGGTTGGAAAAATACTTGGGATAATATATAAATACTTTTTGTTATAAATCTGCTTAGTTGAAAGATCAACATAATAGCACAACAAGATAGTGGCGATAGCAAAGAAAATAATAGCTAACAAATTTAAAAAATAAACATTTACATAGTTGTATGTTAAAAGCTTTAAAGCTACTAATCCTGGTCTACCAATGGAAACCCAATGTTTTAAGTAGCCTCTGTAGTTAGTCATTAAGTGCATAGTATCAATAGCGTAAGTATTGTTAAATAGTTTAATACCATAAGTGGCAAAGACAATAAAAAAGCTGTAGATGGCTAAACCTTTGTTTTCTTTAATAAAATGTTTCATTTTTCTCTCCAATATTGTTTATTTGCTAAAACTTGTAAATTATTTATTGGTTTTGATTAATCTATATATCACACTCCCACCTATAATAAAACCCTAATTAATTATAAAATAGATAAGTTATAAGAACTACCTAAATTTGAAAATTATCAAATAAAGCGTTTTTTACTTTAACTACAGATAAGCAACAATTTATTTTAAGTCAAAAACTGTTGACGATATTGTCGAGGTGTCATCTCTTTTTTCTGGAAGAAAAATTTTGAAAAATAAGAAGGTGAAGAAAAACCTGCTTCAAAACTGATTTCCGTGATGGTTAAGGAACTTTTTCTTAACAGAGAACAGGCTTTTTGCAATTTTAAGTTTTGTACATAAATACTAGGATTTGTTTGTTCATAACGCTGAAATAGCTTAAATAAATAGCTACGATCAATGTTATACTCAGAAGCTAATTGACTAATTGAAAGATTGTTTGAAAAATTTTCGTGAATAGCCATTTTAATTTGGTTAAATAATTGTTGGCTTTGATTTTCGTGCTGTGTAACGGAATGATGCTCTAGATAATTCAACAATTGAAAGCTTTCACTTAAACTGCCAAAATGATTATGTTTCTTCGCTTCTTGGTAAATATTTTTAAATAAACTTTCTAATTTCTTATCAACAGTTCCTTTTAAAATACAATTTTCGGTAGTCAGGCCTATTTTTTCTAAATACTGAGACGAAAGATCTCCAACAAAACCGACCCAATGATAGGTCCAAGGATTTTGCCGATTAGGATAATAAATATTGCGACAATTGGCTGGAATCATAAACAAATCGCCAGCGGTAATGTGTTGTTTTTCCATAAAGGGTGTTGAAAAATAACCTTCACCATCGCTACAATAATGCAAAACCCAATAATTAATGGGGGCAAACTCAGTTGGTTTTGTCGGACGGCATTTTTCATAGCCAGCTTCATAAAGATGAAATTCTTGGCTAATAGGTTGATCATTAATCAGGATGCTGACATTATTTGTAAAAACATTTTGCATGCTATCACCTCTTTATAAGAGTATGTAAAGGCTTTCTAAAAGTCAACATCTTTACAAGAAATAGGCAACATTTTTTATTTTTAAAAAACTGTAAGCGTTTTACAATGTGTGAGTACTAATTAATTTGATAAAGAGAGGATGTAGTAAAATGGCAACACATTCACGGGAACGATTAGGTTCTGTCGCATTGATGCTCATGACTTTTTCAGCGGTTTTTGCCTTTCCCAGCATTGTTAACAACAGTATTCAGATTGGCCTAGCAACTATTCCAGGCTATTTATTCGGCTCTATTTTTTACTTTTTACCATTTATTCTAATGATTGCAGAATTTGCTTCTGCTAATTCTGAAAATGAATCAGGCGTTCATAGTTGGCTGGAATCTGTGTTAGGACCTAAATGGGCATTTTTAGGCGCTTGGTCGTATTTCTTTGTCAACTTGTTTTTCTTCTGTTCATTGCTACCGAATACATTGATTTATGGTTCATACGCTTTTTTAGGTCAAAACGTTTTTCAAGGAAACCATAGTACTAAAATAATTGCAGTGATTTCTATTCTGTTATTTTGGTTAATGACATGGGTTTGTATTAAAGGGGTTTCGTGGATTTCGAAAGTGACTAGCTTAGCGGGTGGTGCTCGTTTATTTATGGGCGTGGCTTTTGTGGTTTTAGCCTTTGTCGTCGTGTTTGGTTTTGGCAATGAACCAGCACAAGAGTTTACCACGACGTCAATTATGCCAACTTTTAATTGGACTTTTTTCATGACGATGGCGTGGATTTTACAAGCTGTTGGCGGTGGTGAAAGTATTGGTGTATATATTAAGGATGTTAAAGGCGGCAATAAAACGTTTGTCCGCACGATGATTGGTGCAACGATTGCGGTCGGCATCATGTATATTCTTGGAGCTGTTGCTGTAGGTTTGGTAGTGCCAACGGACGTCTTAAAAGGAAACTTTTCAAATGGTATTTTTGATATCTTTAAAATTTTAGGTACGTATTTCCATATTCCCGCAGCAATGATGGTGCGCTTAGTAGGAATTATCTTATTTGTCGGAAGTCTTGGTTCTTTGGCTCTGTGGACGGCAGCACCAGTTAAAGTATTTTTCTCAGAAATTCCTGATGGGGTCTTCGGTAAGTGGCTAGTGAAAACGAACGAAGAGGGAAATCCAACCAATGCTTTGTTAGTTCAAGGAATTATTGTGACGATTTTAGTTGCCATTCCAGCATTAGGAATTGGAAATATGGATAGCTTTTTAGAAACGTTAATTAATATGACAGCTTCTACGTCATTAGTGCCTGTCTTGTTCTTGTTAATCGCCTATATTGGGCTTCGTTGGAGAAAAGAAACAATGCCGAGAAGTTTCCGCTTTGGTAATCGAACCTTTGGCTTAATTGCGGGAATTTTCTTATTAGCCATTTTTATCTTTGTATTCTTTATGTCAACTGTGCCGGATCCAAAATTAATCATGGAAGAAATCAATGGCACGTTACCGAAAGGAACCGCTAGTCCACTGGGCATGTTGGCGTATAACATTATTGGGTTAATTGTCTTTATGGGCTTTGCTTGGATTTGTTGGAAACGATATGAAACAAAAGAAAAAAATGAAGTTGGTAAAGGAGAAATGGATTATGAAGACTTGGGAAAATTATAAAGTAGATAGTATCAATCGGTTGCCTGGACGAGCACATTTTTCGAGCTTTCCTTCGAAAGAAACAGCGTTATTAAATGAAAATAAATATACACAAGCATACAAAAATTTAAACGGATGCTGGCATTTTCTCTTTTTAGAAGCGCCAGAATACAGCCCAGAAAACTTTTTTGCGACGGACTTTGATACAAGCCAAATGGATCAAATCACTGTTCCTGGAAATTGGCAAGTCCAAGGATATGGCAAAATGCATTACTCTGATTTATGGTACAATTTTCCCATTAATCCGCCGTATGTACCAACGGAAAACCCAACAGGTATTTACAAACGGACATTTGCTATAGATGAAACATTTCACGATAAAAAAATCATTTTACGTTTTTGTGGCGTAGATTCAGCTTATCATGTTTGGGTGAACGGCCATGAAGTTGGCTACAGTAAAGGTGCACGAAATGAAGCAGAATTTGACATTACGTCTTACGCTAAAATTGGTGAAACAAATGATTTAACGGTGCGAGTCTATCAATGGTCAGATGGTACGTATTTAGAGGATCAAGATATGTGGTGGTTAAGTGGTATTTTTCGTGATGTTGAATTACTCGGTGTACCAGAAAATGGGCTGGAAGATTTCTTTATTATTTCCGATTTAGATGATTCGTATCAAAATGGCCACTTGGCAATTACGGGTAAATTTTGGCAAGACAAAGGACAACAAGTTCAATTGGAGTTGATGGATCAGCAGGGAAAAACGGTTCTTAAAGAGACTGTCGCAGGAAATCAAGGTACGGTTGAATTTTCAGCAAGTTTACCGTCTGTCACTGCTTGGTCAGCTGAAAAACCATACTTGTATCAACTATTTATCACTGTTTTTTCTGAAGGGGAAGTCGTCGAAGTTATTCCGCAAAAAGTTGGTTTCAGAAATATTCATGTATCTGGTGAGACTTTCTTAGTCAATGGTGTGGTCATTAAACTAAAAGGAATGAATCGTCATGATTATAATCCGAAAAATGGTCGAGTGGTTAGTCGTGAAGAAATTGAAAAAGATATTCGTTTAATGAAACAATTTAATATTAATGCCATTCGAACCAGTCATTATCCAGCATCTGCTTATTTTTATGATTTATGCGATGAATATGGAATGTATGTGATTGATGAAACTGATTTGGAATGTCACGGCTTTGAATTAACCGGAGAATATGATTGGATTAGCAACGATCCAGAATGGGAAACGGCTTATGTTTCTCGGATGGTACGGATGATTCAACGGGATAAAAACCATCCATCAATTCTCTTTTGGTCGTTAGGAAATGAATCTGCGTTTGGTCATAACTTTATTGAAATGGCCCGTATTGCAAAAGAAATGGATCCAACACGTTTGGTTCATTATGAAGGTGATTTTGAGGCAGAGGTCACGGATGTCTATTCTACAATGTATACGTGGTTGGAACACCCAACTAGAGAATTACTGATGAATACGATTATTGAAAATTCAAAAAAACCGCATATTTTATGTGAATATTGTCATGCGATGGGGAATGGCCCTGGGAATTTAAAAGAATACCAAGAGCTATTTTATGCTCATGATAAATTACAAGGTGGCTTTATTTGGGAATGGTTTGACCATGGCATTGAATCGGTAACAGATAACGGTGAAGTTTATTATCGTTATGGCGGCGATTTCGGCGATGATCCAAGTAACAAAGATTTTTGTATTGACGGGATGTTGATGCCTGACCGTACGCCATCTCCTAGCTTGTATGAATACAAAAAAGTCATTGAACCCATTACAACTAGCGCTATTGACGTTCTGTCAGGTGAATTCTCATTATTGAGTCGGTTTGACTTTGAAAACTTGGCTATCTTTAATCTGGTTTATACAATTACTGAAGATCAAACAGTGATTCAATCAGGGACAGTATCAGTGCCAGCAATTGCTGCTAGAGAAGAAGGAAGACTGCACTTACCTTATCATTTAGATTTTCCTAAAAAGGCAGGAGCCGCCTATTATTTAACTCTTTCATATCAATTGAAAGAAACGACCGCCTATGCATCTGCTGGTCATGAATTAGCTACCGCACAGTTTGAATTGCCAATTACAACACCAGGGATTGAGATCACACCAGTTGGCTTGCTAATGGCAAAGGAAATTGGCCCTCATTTATACATTGAAGGACCAAACTTTTCAATTAATTTTGATAAAGTGAAGGGTGCCTTAACGAATGTGACACGAGATGGTAAAAAATTATTGCATAAAGGGCCGAAATTTACATTTTGGCGGGCACCGATCAGTAATGATATGGAAATTATTGATGAAATGAAGAAGAAATATTTCTTACATTTAGAGCATGAAATTGTCCGTTCTTTTGAGTGGAAAAAAGTTGATGATTTTATCCAAGTCATCGTAAAAACAATTAACGGAACGACTAACAGTGCTTGGCATTATCAATGTACCTATCAGTATTTAATTGCACCAAATGGCGAAATTTTCTTCGACTTAAAAGGTAGTCCTGCTGGTAAAATTGAAAATGCGCCAGATATGTTACCACGTTTGGGTGTGACTCTCCATTTAGACAAGTCTCTATCAGAAGTAAAATATTTCGGTAAAGGGCCGAGAGAAAACTATGTAGATTCACAAGAAGCTGGTTTACTTGGCGTTTATGATGCTACAGTGGCGGAAATGTTCACTAATTATGTTGTTCCACAAGCCAATGGTAACCACATGGCGACTAAATGGTCCGCATTCACGGATGATCGCGGCCAAGGGGTAGTAGCAACAGCGGCTGATTCATATAATTTTAGTGTTTCTTATTTTGAAGAACAAGCGCTAGATGTTGCTAAGCATACCAATGAATTACAAGAAAGTGAGTATGTTGTTTTAAATATCGATTACAAACAAAACGCCCTAGGTAGCTACTCTTGTGGCCAGTGGCAATTAGAAAAATACCGGACTACGTTTGAAGAATTCCAATTGGCATTCCGCTTAACACCTTTTAATAATAAAGAGATTCAAGCAGCGGATGTCGCACATGAACGAGTAAAACGACCAACAATTTCTTAAATAAAAGCTCAGAACAGTGCACTTCTTTCTCCTGTTCTGAGCTTTTTTAATGAAATTATCAGAAATTATTGCTTTTTTTCACGGAAACAAGCAAACTATTTTGTTATCTAATAAAAGTAGTCCATAATAGTAACATAGCGAATTATTCGCTAGATAAAGCATTTAGGAGGAATTATTTTATGCATACTTTATGGGTTTTAATCGTTGGTGCTGTTATCGGTGCTATCGCTGGCGCACTTACAAGCAAAGGTCAATCAATGGGTTGGATTGCGAATATCGTTGCCGGTTTAGTTGGTTCATTTATCGGAGAAAAAATCTTAGGTAGCTGGGGTCCTCACGTAGCAGGTATGGCAATTGTGCCATCAATTATTGGGGCAGTAATTTTAGTTGCTGTGGTTTCATTCTTCTTCGGACGAAAAAATAGCTAATTAAGTAAATAATTGTTTGATTAGTTAAAGGAGGTCGGGACAGAACCGTTTAGCTCCGAGAAATAAGAAGAAATTTCCGAAAATTGCTTTTTAATTTTTGGATAATTTCGGCTTATTTCCGAAGGAGTTGGTTCTGTTCCCGCCGTTTATCAGTTTTTGAGCGTGGAGCAAAAATCCAAAGTGATTTTTGTCCCACGCTCCTTTTTTTATTTTCTCGTTAATTTTACGACAACTTCACAACGAGCGGTTTGTGGAAACATATCAACAGATTGTAAATAGTCTACTTGATATACTTTGGCTAATTGAACTAAATCACGTGCTAACGTGGATACATTACAAGAAATATACACCATTTTCTTAGGTGGTTGTTTCAAAAGGGCCGTTAATAATTTACGATCCAAACCAGTCCGTGGGGGATCAACTACAATGGCATCAGGTTTAAAGCCTTCTTTGAACCATTTAGGTAATAAGTCTTCAGCTGTTCCAACAGCATAATGTGTGTTCGTAACACCAAGTCGTTTTGCATTGAATCTAGCATCGTCAATTGCGGCGGGAATGGTATCCATACCACGAACTTGATGCGCTTGTTTCGCTAAACTTAAGCCAATGGTCCCGACGCCACAATAAGCATCAACAACAGTTTCGTTTGGTTGTAAATCTAAGGCCTTGATTCCTTCATTATATAAAACTTCCGTTTGTTCTGGATTCAATTGGAAAAATGCTCGCGGCGATAAATCAAAGACAACGTCGTTAATGTGTTCTTCAATGCTTTCTTTGCCCCATAAGTGAAGGGTATCATCACCCATTACTAGAGAGGTTTTTTTATTTTGGACATTTTGCATAATAGAAACAACTTCTGGTAATTGTTCATTAATTGCGCGAACCATTTTTTCTTTTTGTGGAAATTTCTGCGATTGTGTAATGAACACTACTTGGACTTCGCCAGTTTGGATGCCCACTCGAACCATTAATGTTCGAAAGATACCACTATTTTTACGTTCATCATAAATTGGTAATTGAAAGTCATTCAATAAATCAACTAATGTATTCATCACCTTGGTTGTCGCAGGCTGTTGGACCAAACAGTTATCAATCGGTACTAATTGATGTGAATCAGCTTGATAGAGACCAGCTTCTACTTGGCCATCGATTTGGCGTAATTGGAATTGGGCTTTATTTCGATAATTCCAAGGATTCTCCATCCCAATTGTTTTTCGTAGTTCATAGTTTTGATAATTGGCTGGTTTAAATTTGTTAAGTGCCTGCTTTAATAAATCTTTTTTAAAGTCTAATTGTGCTTTGTAGGCTAAATGTTGTAGTTGGCAGCCGCCACATGTTTCATAGACAGGACAAGGAGGGACCACGCGATCTTTAGCAGCTTTTTTGACAGATTGAAGGGTTCCTTCAGCAAATTTGGGTGTAACATTTGTGATCGTGGCAGTCACTTCTTCTTTCGGTAGCGCCCCAGGAACGAAAATAATTAATTTTTTATAATAGCCGATACCTTCGCCATTAATTCCTAATCGTTTAATTTTTAAAGAAATTTGTTGGCCTTTTTTTACTAGTTGTTGGGTCATATTCTTTCATCCTTTAGTCATCTCACATTTTTCACTTCCTCCCATTTTAGCACATTTTTATTTATTTGGCTTCCAAGGATTCTATGGTATAGTAGAATATATGTTCTGATTTAGAGGGGCAGGAGAATAAGATGACAACAATCACACGAATTAGTAAAGATAAAGGTGAATTTTATCTACTTTGGCTATCTTCAGGCGAAAAACTGCGTGTCTCGGAAGATATTTTAGTACGGCAGCGTCTGCTAAAAGGTCAAGAGTTATCAGATACTTTAATAGAAGAAATAAAAAAAGCCAGTTCTTATGATGTCGGGTTACAAATGGCGATGAATTACTTAAGCTATCAATTACGTTCAAAGAAAGAGATTTTTACTTATTTAAAAGAGAAAGAAATTGAACCTGAAGATCGAGTAAAAATCGTTCAACGTTTAGAAGAGCTACGGTTGTTAGATGATGCAATTTTTAGTGAAAGTTACGTACGGACAGCTATGCGAACCAGTGATAAAGGACCACGAAATGTGGCACAACAATTAAAGCAAAAAGGCATTAGTGAAGAAGATATTCAGCATGGTTTGACCTTTTATACGTTAGATGAACAGCTTAATGTTGCCACAGCAACTGCAGAAAAAGCCATGAAACGCTATCGAACTAAAAGTTTTAAAGATGCACTTCAGAAAACGCGTCTGCATCTGATGCAAAAGGGCTTTACAAATGAAATCATTGATCTAGCTTTGGAATCTTTAGCTTTTGAAAAGGACGAAGAACAAGAACAACAAGCGTTAAACAAGGAAGGCGAACGTTTATGGCGTGCCAATCAGCGATTTGATTTTTCTAAAAAAGTTCAAAAAGTCAAACAAAGCTTATTCCAAAAAGGGTTTGACTATGATTTGATTCAGCAATTTATTAGCGAAAAGGAAGTAGAACATGACGAATAAAGAGCCTTGGGAGGCGTGGAGTCCCGAAAAAGTTAGTTCATTCCAGGAAGATTTTTTAGCTTGGTATGAACGAGAAAAACGCAATTTACCTTGGCGAGCGAATACAGATGCATATCGTATTTGGATTTCTGAAATTATGCTACAACAAACTCGCGTAGATACAGTCATTGATTATTTTTATCGATTTATGGAATGGTTTCCGACGATTCAAGATTTAGCGGAAGCGCCAGATGATAAGTTGTTGAAAGCTTGGGAAGGGTTAGGTTACTATTCACGAGCGCGTAATTTAAAAGTGGCAGCGCAACAGATTGTTTCAGAATTTGGTGGGAAAATGCCTGACACAATCGAAGATATTCGGAGTTTAAAAGGAATCGGCCCCTATACGGCTGGTGCGATTGGCAGTATTGCCTTTAATCTCCCCGAACCAGCAATTGACGGTAACGTCATGCGGGTAGTGAGCCGTTTATTTGAAATTGATGCAGATATTGCAAAAGCGAGTAGTCGTAAAGTATTTGAAGCGGCGATGCTTAAAATCATCGATCGTGAGCGTCCAGGGGATTTTAATCAAGCTTTAATGGATCTAGGCTCAGCCGTCTGCACCCCAACTTCACCTAAGTGTGAAAGCTGTCCGCTTCAGCAATATTGTGCGGCCTATCAGGCAGATAAAATGACCGCTTATCCAGTCAAATCAAAAAAAGTTAAGCCGAAAGATGTGTATTATGTCGGCACTATTATTGAAAATAACAAGCAAGAATTTTTATTAGAACAACGACCTGAAACAGGTTTGTTAGCCAATATGTGGCTGTTTCCGATTGAAGAAATTAGCAAAAAACAATTTCAACAATTGCAAAAACTGGCGCAACCAGTAGAAACGGAAAAACAATTAACTTTAGAGTTAGCGCCTGTAACAGAGCCTTTGGTCGCTGAAGAACCTGTCAGCTTTTTTACGGACTATGAAACAGTTGTCTGGCAAAAACGTGCCTTAGGCGAAGTCGTTCATATTTTCAGTCATTTAAAATGGCATATCTTAGTCTTTTATGGCCGAAATACAGGCGAATTAGCCACACTAGAGTCGCAGCGATGGGTGGCAGCACAACAATTTTCGGACTATGTTTTTCCAAAACCACAGCAAAAAATGGTGGAATTGTTCAAAAAAGAACACAAAAATAAATAACAAAAAAGAGAGGCTTTTAAACAAACAAGCCCCTCTTTTTTGTTTCCTCTAGGTTATACCCCTATATAAATTCTGCTATGTTTAGTTTTGAAGGGGACTGGTAAGATAGACTTGTCTCTTGTCTGCTTAGAGGAGTAGTAATGATGGTGGAGACTTTTTAAGAGAGAGGAAGTACAGCCAATGAGTAGGAAGCGAAAAATCAGCTTAATTAGTTTAGTCATCATTTTGGTTTTTGTCACAGTCGGCTCAGCATACTTTGCTGTAGCGGGTAGCTATTTAAAGAAAACAATTGATAAAGGCTATGTTCCCATAAAAAATGATTATAATGAAGCGCAAAATAAAGATAGTCAATCGTTTTTGATTATGGGGCTAGACAATACAATTGAACGGAAATTAGGCACAACTAGGACTGATGCTATGATGGTGATTACCGTGAATAACAAGACGAAGAAAATAACCTATTTAAGTTTGCCACGGGATAGTTTTGTGCAAATTGATGCGAAAAATTACCAAGGGATGCAGCGAATTGAAGCCGCCTATACCTACGATGGACCAACAGCTTCTGTTAACACAGTTGAGAAATTATTGAATATTCCAATCAATCATTACGTTGTGTTTAACTTTTTATCTTTTATTAAGTTAATTGATGCAGTTGGCGGCATAGATGTCAATGTCAAGCAGGCGTTTGATGGTGTCACCAAAGACGGGCCAGGATCCATTCATTTTGATGCAGGGAAACAGCATTTAGATGGTACGAAAGCTTTATCTTATGCCCGTGAAAGACATAGCGATAACGATATTATGCGTGGATTCCGACAACAAGAAATTATTCAAGCAGTTGAAGACAAGTTGAAATCTGGTCAATCAATCATGAAAATAATGGACATTATTGATTCGTTAAATGGAAACATTCAAACTGATGTGGATTCCAATGAATTGACTCATTTAGTCAAAGAAGGTTTGACTTGGACCAATTATGATAAACAACAGCTTTCTTTTGACTGGCGCACTTTTAGTAATGAAGGGCGCAGTATGGTTGAACTATATCCAGATAGTATTGAAAATGTCCGTCATCAATTACGTGTGTCTTTAAATTTAGAAAAGCCAGATGAACGAGATCAAGACGGCTATGTCTTCCATACGAACGGTGAATTTTTATATCAAAGTGATTATACCGTTCAAGATGAAGCAGCTGAGGAAAACGAAATGACTTCCATCAACGGCAATACGTATATTGGTGTTCCTGGCAATACACAGACCGGCCCGTTGCCATCAGTTAAAACGGAAAATGGCTTTATAAAATAATTTATTTTCCAAGTGTAGAAAATCCGAACATAACAGATTAAGTAATCCGCTTACTTCTTATTCTTCTAAGAAAAAAACGAAGGATTTTAGCAAGGAAACAGCGTATCATTTGATATAAACCCAACATTCCCTTTATAATGAAAGTAACAAGCAAATTTTTGTTACTTAGAAGGGGAAGGGAGCAAGGAGTTATGTTTAGTTATACAGATACCATTTTGTCAATTATGCAAAGAATTGAAGTATACAACGAAATTTTCAAAGCCATCTCTAAAGAAGTTCAAGAATACGGTTGTAATCAGGCTGCACATCGGAGAGGCCGTGACACTTATATGTTTTGCCGAAATAATGTGAATCGTTTTTTTACAGAAGAAATGATGTTTCGTAAAAATTTAGAGCCGTATTATGATAAAGAAGCAACGAAAATCTTGCTAGAAGGATTAGATACGTATAAAGAAGGAGTATTTTTCTGGTTAGAGGCATTAAGTGAATCTTGCCAAGTGACAGATGAATTGAAATATCAATTAGGAATCCGCCAAAAAGAATCCTCTTATTTATTAATTAATCAAGCTTGTAAAGAAGCCTGTGAGGGCATTCAAAGCGCTCATAGTGTTCATAAGATGTAAAAAGTTAGGGATAGCTGTCAATCTGGCAGTTATCCCTAACTTTTTTATTTCAATATCATCTGATAAGCATAACGTTCGCCATCGTTAACATCTAAAATCACGTCACCTTGATAAACAAAGCCAGCTTTTTTAATCAGGTGCTGCATAGCGAGATTTTGTGGATGTGTATCAATTCGAATATCAGTAGCACCTTGCAAACGAGCGGCTGTAACCAGTGAGCGCAAAAGCACCAAGGCCAGTCCTTGACCTTGAAAGGAACTTTTTAGAGCAACACGATGAATCGCCGTATACGTAGTTTGAGAATGAGGTTGCCAAGAACCATTAAAAATCGCTTCATAAGCAGGATCAATCTCCGAACATAAAACACCAACGCCTGCCAAGGCATCCTCAACCATTAAAATATAGCAAGTTTGCTGGTCGATATCTTTTGCTAAAATTTCTTGATTCGGGCCATCGCCATTTTGCCATTGGGGAATGCCACTTTTTTGTAAGGTGCGGCGTCCATCTTCAATGATAGCAAGGATGTCAGGCAAATCAGAAGGTTCTGCTTTTCTTAAGTAAACAGTCAAAAAATATTCCCTCCTCTTAGAAACCTGTTGTTGTTTTCAATTGGTAAATTTTTGAAGGGCGGCCAATGCCAACGGGACGTTCACCTAACTCTTCAAAATATTGTGTCATGGCTTTTTTAAAATTTGAATGGTCAATGCTACGATAATCAACGCCGAGGAACTTCGCAAAAACTTTACGGGCTTCCGTAATGGTGAAATCTTTTCCTAAGACTTGAAGCACTTGCGGTTCATGTTCCATTTTATCAACAACACGATTAAACGCCTTAATTATAATTTCACTATGGTCGAAGGCTAATGTATCTTTACCAAGAGAGGCCGCTGTTTTCAAGTCTAAAGTAATTTCCACATCTTCATGAGATAACGTGATGTGTTGACCATGCCGTTCAAGATTGAACCAATGGACTTCTTTGGCATCGTCGCCAGCAATTAAAGGTTCTTCACCAATAAAGGCTAAATAGCTGACTGTCACGACCCAACCACGAGGATCTCGATCTGGGCGACTAAAGCTGTGTAATTGTTCAATATTTTCTTGAGAAATCACCACACCAGTTTCCTCTTTTGTTTCTCTTAAAACACTATCTTCAGTAGATTCGTTGCGATTAACAAAACCGCCAGGAAGCGCCCATGAGTTTCTAAAGGGGTGACCTTTACGTTGAATCAGTAAGACTTTTAATTGATCAGCTTCCTTGTTGTAACAAAGAAGAACCATATCAACGGTTAAAGAGGGTTTTTCATATTCAGGTAATTCTTGTTGATGATACCAAGTTAAAAACTCTGCTAAGCTAGCTTGGCGTTCATAATAATTTTTTTCTTCGGCTTTAGAAGCAAATTGTGGCACAATTGCTCCTCCTTTCAAAAAGAAACATGATTTTCTTTTATTGTATCATTAAGTGGCTGAAATACAATATTCAAGCGTAAAAAGAAAAGCAAGCCTGGGACAAAAATCCAAAGTGATTTTTGTCCCAGGCTTGTACTATAAGAAGTTTGTTCTAGACGTTATTTATTGTGTTAATTCTAATAATTTATTTTTCAAATCTTCTTCCATATGGCCAAGTTCGATTTCGGCAGCTTGGCGTTTTTCTTTTCCTTCTTGTTGAATACGTAATGTTTCTTGGATAGTTTCAATTAAATCATTTTGTGTTTTTTGTAATGTTTCAATATCGACTAGGCCACGTTCGTTTTCTTTTGCTGTTTCAATTGCAGAAATTTTTAGCATTTCTGAATTTTTCTTCAGTAAGTCATTGGTGGTTTCAGAGACTTGACGTTGAGCAGTCACAGCATCTTTTTGACGGAGTAAGGTCAAGGCGATGACTACTTGGTTTTTCCATAACGGAATCGCCGTATTCACCGATGATTGAATTTTCTCAGCCAAAGCTTGGTTAGTATTTTGAATTAAACGAATTTGTGGGGCTTGTTGAATCGTAATTTGACGAGCCAAGCGTAAATCATGGGTTCTTTTTTCTAAACGGTCTAGGAATTGGTTATAATCATTAACAATTTGGACATCCATTTGATCTCCAGATTCTTCCGCTTTTTTCATGGCTTCAGGAATAATTTGCGTCCGTAGTTCTTCTGCTTTTAATTCCCCAGCGGCAATATAGATGTTTAAGGCATCAAAATAATCTTTATTTTTTTGATACAATTGATCTAACATGGCATTATCTTTTAAAAGACCATCTTTTTCATGGGTTAATTTGACAGCAATTTTGTCAATTTGCGCACCAATTTTTTGATATTTGGCGGTAATTTCGTAAACGGATTGTTTGACTTTACCTAACATTTTTTGAATAAAGTTGCCTTCGCCAGCACGTAATTCATTGGGATTGGCTTCATTTAAACGAAACATTAGATCGGTCAGTGAATCACCAACAGGACCAATGTCTTGTGCTTGAACGTGGTTTAACATCGCTTGCGAAAATTCGCCAAGTTTGATTTGGGCATTTGAACCATAGGTAATTACTGCTTGTGAATCTTGGACATCAATTTTTGAAGCTAATTCTTTTGCTTGGGCTTGACGTTCTTGTGGTAATTTATCAATTAAACGAGGAGCTGATTGCTGTTCTTTTAACTCAGATAGTTCATTTTGTTGCGTTGGTGTTAGTTCATCCATTGATGAAAATGGATTACTTAATAAATCGTCCAATGTATTGGTTGCAGATGTTGTTTCTTTGGGTTGTTGCTCAGTCATTTTTTTTCCTCCCTAATGATTATTGCTGGTCTTCGTTTACTTGAGGTGATTCCTCAGTTGCAGCTTTTTGCGACAAGCTGCTTTTAGCGATCGACATTTCGACATCTAAATCGTCTAAGTCATCGGAAACGATTTCCTCATAATCATTTTTAACTAATTTTGACAATTGGTCAATGATTTGTGCGCTTTCTTCTAATTTTTCATACGTTTGTTTGTTTTTTACTTCATGTTGTTCGATTTCTAAATGCTTACTTGTTAAGTCAACGATATTTGGTAAATGTGTATAGAGAAAGTGATTGGCTAAGTGTAACTTTTTAGGTTCTTTCACTAACTCTTTAAACAGAGCTTTAGAAACCTTCGTTGTATCATTACGTAAGTCAATCGCCCGTAATTTAGTTGAACGATTCATGTTTTCTTGTAATTGTATGATTTGTTTTTTGGCTGTGCTCATTGTACTTCTGAAAAAATCAATTTCTTGTGGAGATAACCCCAATTCACGATAATGGGCTTCTTTATCTTTTGTTAAGTAAGGCATTTGATCGCTCTTGTCGGCGGCATTTTTCTTTTTTCGATAGAGAACGAATACTAAAAAGCCTACCAGAATCACAAAAGCGAAGAAGCCATATTCTCTAGCGACAGCAATGATTAAGGCTCCTAAAAGAATATAGCCAATCAGTAATTTTGTATTTAATTTGTTCATTTATATAGTTCCTCCTATCTATCTAATCCTCGAAAGAGTCAGCTCTCGTTACAATAGTTATTTTAGCATACTCTGTGAGAGAAAAGACATACAGCGGAAGATGTATTTTATGATTTAGTGAAATCCTAAGAAAAAAAGTATAAAACGCAAAAAAAGACCCGTCCTAATTGGGGGTAGGACGGGAAAGGAGTTAAAAATGAAAAAGTGTTTTGTTAGGGTTGTTTGTTGGTATGCTTAAATAATACAAGGAAGTTGTGAATTTTTTATGTCTATTTTTTTTCGAAAATGTAATTTTTTTCTAAAGCAATAAATTTTTTTCTTTGAAAAGGGTTTAACTAGAGAAGAAGGGGTGCGATTTTTATCATTTTAGGGTATGATAAACAAGAAAGGTTGGTGAAAGATATGTTAAATTATGAGGACTTCGAAGAAAAAACACTTCAACGTCGAGAAATTTTTAAAGGAAAGATTATTGATGTTTTTTTGGATGACGTGGCTTTACCGACAGGCGGCACTGCTAAACGCGAATTGGTTTTTCATTCAGGCGCAGTAGCTATGATTCCGTTAACCGCAGAAGGAAAAATCGTCTTAGTTAAACAATTTAGAAAACCCTTGGAACAAGTGATTTTAGAAATTCCAGCGGGAAAAATTGATCCTGGAGAAGAAAATCAACTGGAAACGACGGCTATGCGGGAATTGGAAGAAGAAACTGGGTATCGTGCGGGTCAGCTCACCTACATAAATTCAATGTATCTGTCACCAGGATTTGCTAATGAAAAATTGGCTCTCTATTTGGCAACGGATTTGCAGAAAGTCGAAAATCCGCGTCCTCAAGATGAAGATGAAATCTTGGAACTTTACGAGCTAACAATAGCTGAAGCCAAAGCAGAAGTGGCAAAGGGCACGATTTGTGATGCCAAAACACTTTTTGCTATACAATACTGGGAATTGTATTTACTGCAGAGACAGTTTAAGGAGGACACGCAATGAGCAAAGGTCCGTTAGTCACTCGGACAGAACTTCGCAAACGCAGAGAAGCAGAAGAAAAAGAAGCAGAACGTCGTCAGCAGGAAGAACAGAAGCTGGCGGAAAAAGCGTATAAGCGAAAAGAAAAAGAAATTTCGACGTTTTATCGTAAAGAAAAGAAAAAACAAAAACCGATCAACAAGTCACGAGTAGGAGAATACTCGAAGCGTCGAGAACGGAGTACTTGGTTAAACAAGGCAATTATTATTGTAGCGATTTTATTAGCCGTTGTGGCATATATCGTTTTGAATTTATAGAAAAGAGGAATCACTATGAAAATTGGAATTATTGGAGCAATGGATCAAGAGGTCAAAATTCTAAAAGAAAAATTGACAGACACGATGTCATGGGAACGAGCAGGCGCTTTATTTGTTTCTGGTTCGTTAGGAAGACATGAGGTGATTGTGGTTCGTTCAGGAATTGGTAAAGTGGCCTCAGCTGTGACCACGACTTTATTGATTCATCAATATGGCGTAAATATGGTGATTAATACAGGTTCTGCTGGTGGTATCGGTGAAGGACTAAAAGTCGGCGATTTAGTCATTGCAGATAAATTAGCTTACTTTGATGTTGATGTCACTGGTTTTGGTTATGCCTATGGACAATTGCCTGGTGGTGTGCCTTTGTATTTTGAAACAAGTGAATACTTGCGGATGGAAATTGCGAAAGCTGCTGAAAAAACTGGTTTAGCTATTCGTAAAGGATTGATTGTTACTGGAGATACTTTTGTGGATAGCGCTGAGAAAATCGCCAAAATTAAGAAAGAGTTTCCTGAAGCCTTAGCTTGTGAAATGGAAGGCGCAGCAATTGGCCAAGCGGCTTCACAGTTCAATATTCCATTCTTAGTTGTACGGGCAATGAGTGATACAGCAGATGGCGAAGCAACTCAAAGCTTTGACGAATTCATCGATGAAGCTGGGAAAAAATCAGCCGAAATGGTTATTCATTTTGTCGAGAACTTAGTTTAAAAAGAGAAAGAAACAGCCATCATTTCATCAATGAAATGATGGCTGTTTCTTTTTGCTTGTTGTCATTTAATGAAAGGTTTTTAAATACTGCTCTTTTTGTTTGCGCGTTAATTTTTTAAAGGCGGCTTCGGCTTTAGTGGCCGCGCTACGTGTTTCAAATTTCTCTGTATGAATCATTTTGACTGGCCGTCGTTTGGCTAATCGTGTATATTTTGCACCAGTTCCGCTATTATGTTCGGTTAATCGACGTTCTGGCTCAGTTGTATAGCCACCGTAAAAGGAACCATCTTGGCAAAGTAAAACATAAAAATAATGGGATTTCTTATTCTCCATACAGCATAGCCTTCATTTCTGCTTCGTATTCGTTCTTCTCATTGTATGTAAAAAGAGGTGGTAACACACGAAAACCGTCTTTTTTGCCTTGCTTAATGCCTTCAATTAGTAAAACATTGGCTTCTTTGCCTGGCTTCGGATAAACAAACCGAGCTTTTTTCGGCGCAATATTGGCGTTTTCCATGGCATGTAAAATATCCAGGAAACGATCAGGACGATGAACCATTGCGAGGCGACCATTTGTTTTTAATAAATCCGCCGACACAGTGACCACTTCTTGAAGAGACGTGTGAATTTCATGACGGGCAATCGCTAAATGCGGGTTTGGATTTTTTTGGCTAGTTGGTCGTTCTTTAAAGTATGGGGGATTACATAGTACTAAATCAACAGAATCTTTTTTGATGACCTCTGTCGCTTGTTTTAAATCACGTTCATACATCGTTACTTGTTTTTCCAATTTATTTAATAGAATACTTCGTTGACCCATATCTGCCAAACGAGGTTGTAATTCGATTTGGTCGATCTTTGCAGCTGTTTTCCGACTAACGAAGAGGCCGACCGCGCCATTGCCAGCACACAAATCGACAATCTTGCCTTTTTTTGGTAGTTGCGGAAAATTAGCCAATAAGACTGCATCAATGGAAAAAGAAAAGACTTCTTTGCTTTGAATAATTTGAATATCATCCGCATATAATTGATCAATCCGTTCGCCGGATAATAACATAGATTAAGAACCTCCAACTTTTCATCTGATTGTTCATGTATTATACTACTTTTAAACCCGTATGACAAAATCTGTTCCCTAGATTAGTAGGGACATGTTATTTCTCTGATTGATAGACGTAAAAAAAGCTTGTCAAAAGGTAGAGCTTTCGGCATACTAGAAAGCGGAGAGAAGAAAGGAAGAAAATTATGTTTTTTACATTTATGCGTGGCGTGGTTCGCGTCATTTTATTTGTGATTAATGGAAATGCACATTATGAAAATAAAGAAAAATTACCAAAAGACCAAAACTATGTCTTAGTTGCGCCGCATCGAACATGGTGGGAACCGCTGTATTTAGCTGTTGCTGGCAGTCCTAAGAAGTTTAGTTTTATGGCAAAAAAAGAGTTGTTTAAAAATCCTGTTTTACGTTTCATTTTAAAACATGCGAATGCGTTTCCGGTGGATCGTGAGAAGCCCGGTCCCAGCGCGATTAAAACACCTGTCAAAATTTTAAAAAATTCTGATTTAAGTTTGATTATGTTCCCTAGTGGCACGCGTCATTCCTCAGAATTAAAAGGTGGGGTAGCCTTGATTGCTAAAATGGGGCGAGTACCTATCGTGCCATCTGTTTATCAAGGTCCGTTAACTTTAAAAGAGTTGTTTAAACGTAAAAAAGTAACGGTTCGTTTTGGGGAGCCAATCGATATTAGCGATATTAAAAAAATGGATAAAGACGGTTTAGCTGAAGTGGAACGTCGGATGCAAGAAGCATTTGATCAGTTAGATAAAGAAATTGATCCAACTTTTAAATATGAATCAACAGAAAAAGAATAAAACAAACCGCTACAAAATAGGAATGTTACTGGCAGGTAGTCTCATCAAAAGATGATGCTCCCTGTCTTTTTTCTTGTGTTAAGAAAAAAGTTTGTTAAAAATCTAATTCTTCTGTCCGATTTTCTTAAAAAATACCAGAAATTTGTTATAATAATAAGAAGGACTTTTTTAGGCGGTGAAAAAATGAAATTTTTACATACAGCAGATTGGCATATTGGCAAAAAATTACATGGTTTTGATTTATTGGCAGAACAAAGGGAAGCCTTTAAACAAATCTTAGCAATTGCGAAAGAAGAGCAAGTGGATGCTGTTGTGATCGCTGGAGATTTGTATGATCGCTCTGTTCCAGCGGTTGAAGCAGTCGAGATTTTTAATGAAATGATGATTCAAATGAATCTCAAAGAGCATTTCCCCGTGTTAGCTATTTCGGGAAACCATGATAGCAGCACTCGTTTAGAAACAGGAGGCCCTTGGTTTAACCAAACGCAATTTCATTTGAATACGCGTTTAGAACAAGCCTTTCAACCAATTGAAATCGACAATACCCAATTTTATTTGTTGCCTTATTTTGAACCGATTGCGGCTCCCTTATATTTTGAAGATGAAACGATTCGAACGATTCAGGCGGCGATGGAAAAAGTTGTCGCGAAAATGCAGGAATCTTTTCTTCCCAACAAAAAACAGGTGTTAGTTAGTCATTTTTTTGTCGCTGGCAGTGAAAAAACTGATTCTGAAACAAAATTAACAGTGGGTGGTTTGGATGTTGTACCGACGGCTTTGTTAGAGCCTTTTGATTACGTCGCGTTGGGCCACTTACATGGAAAAAATGCGTTGCAGGCACCTAATGCTCGATACAGTGGCTCGCCTGTAAAATTTTCTTTATCAGAAATGACACAAGAAAAGGGTGTTTGGCTTGTTGAAACAGAAGCTGAAGTTCATTTTCAATTCCGTGCTTTGAAACCATTGCGAGACATTCAACAATTGACGGGCTCGTTTCAGCAGTTAACGGATCCCGCTTTTTATCAAGAAGTGAATCGGGAAAATTATTTACATGTCCAATTAACTGACCGAGCGATCATTCCCAACATGATGAATCAATTGCGAAAAATTTACCCCAAAATTATTGGGTTGGAACGTTTGAATGGTCGAGAAACAAGCAACGGAAATCAGAAAAAAGTGGTACAAATAGAACAACGTTCACCAGAAGAACATCTGCATGACTTTTTTAACGATGTGACAGGAGAGGCCTTGACAGAACAACAAGCACAATGGGTCCAAGAAGAACTGAGTACACTTAATCAATTAGAAAGAGGGAAGTAACAGGATGAAACCATTATCTTTAACATTGAAAAACTTCGGACCGTATATTAATGAAATCATTGATTTTACGAAGTTTGAAGATTCTTCACTTTTTCTAATTAGTGGAAAAACAGGGTCTGGGAAAACAACGATTTTTGATGGAATGAGCTATGCTTTGTTTGGTGAAAGTTCTGGGAAATTACGTTTAGGCAAAGAAATGCGTTCCACATTTGCTGACCCCTCAGAAGCCACTGAAGTTACTTTGCTTTTTAAACATAACGAGTATCTCTATGAACTGAACCGCCTTCCCGAACAAGAACTTTTTAAAAAACGTGGCACAGGAGTCCGTAAACAAAGTGCCAAAATTTCTTTAATTGTCAAAGATGCTCAAGGGAAAGAACTACGATCCTATTCTAAAAGACGCGAAGTGGACGAACTCATTCAAGAATTATTGCATTTAAATGCCAATCAATTTGCTCAAATTGTATTGTTACCACAAGGAGAGTTTCGGACTTTTTTAATTGCTAAAAGTGATGAAAAAGAAAAGGTTTTGCGTAATTTATTCGGAACAGAATTGTATCAGTTGTTCAGCGAAAATTTAAAAGAACGCTTAAAAATTGCCAATCAAGAGATTCAAGAAACCCAGCAAAAAATTGAACTGAAAACAGAACAGTTGCATTGGTCAGAAGAACCTGAACCGACAATGACACTTTTTGAAAAACTTCAATTATTAGAAAGCCAACAACAAGAGGCTCAGCAACAACTATTAGTTGAAAGAGAACAAATTGCAACCTTAAAACAAGCCAAACAAGCAAAAGAGCAAGTTCGTTATGCTATTGAAGAACGACAAAACTTGCAACAGCAAAAAGAAGAATTACTGGAAAAGAAAGCAAAACAAGTTGAACAGGAAACCGTCATTGAGCGGTTAAAGGAACAGATTCAGCAATTAAAATGGAGCCAAAAACAGCAATCTTTAGCTGAAAAAGTCTTTGAAAAACGAAGCGAAAAACAACAAAAAGAGCAAGAAACAAAGTCCAAACAACAAGCTCTTATGGAAACGCAACAAGCATTGACAGATTGGCAAGCAATCATGAGTGAGTTGGAAGAACAACAACCATTGATTGCTGAAAAACAAGAACGTCTTCAAACGATTCAACGTCAATTACCACAATACCAAGAATATGAACAGTTAGCCCAACAACAAATAGCAGAACAAGCCAATTATCAAGCCATTCAAAAAGAGTATGAATCTTGCCAACAGGAAAAAATAACATTAGCGGATAAAGTGGCGACAGCCAAACAATTTATTGAACAAGAAGGAACACTTGAAAAAGCAAATTTTGAATGTTCTAGTGTAGCAGATCATTGGCAAAATTTTGTAGAACGTTGGCAAAAAAATCAAAAAGCTTGGCAAAAAATTAGTCAAAACCAAGTGGAATTGCACGAGTTGACACAACGGTTTGCTGTTGAACAGCAACAAAAAAGCGCCGAAGAAGCGAAGTTGCAGACAAAGAAAAGTCAATGGGCCTCTTTACAAATCCAACGATTAAGCTTGTTACTTGAAGAGGGAGAACCTTGCCCAGTTTGTGGCTCTTTAGAACATCCAAAGCAACAAACACATCAAGAAGTTTCCTTAGAAGAGATTGATCAAGCGGAACGGGAATTAACGGAAGTTGAAAAAACGGTTCAACGATTTACTGAAACGCTCTCTGCATTAGGGGCGGAAAAGCAACAGAAAGAAAGCCAATTACAAGAACAGGAAGCTGCGTATACTGAGGAACAAGAACAATTAGCAGCGCAGTTTGCTGACTTGCAGTTGCCGTTAACAGGACTAACTTTTTCACAAGTAACACCTGCAGAAATTGCGGAAGTTGAGTCGCAATTAGCTAAAGAAAAACAACAAATAGCACAAAAACTAACGGAAATTTCAGTCGAAAAGGACCGTCTGGCGGAACTAGAAGAACAAGTAGCTGAAAATTCTCAACGCTTTGAAGTGCTCCGACAACAAGTAGAAACAATGCAACAAAGTCTGGAAAGAATCACTATCCAGCAGCAAATGATTGCTAGCCAATTATTGGATGCAACCGTCACATACGAAGAAATGACCAAACAACAAGCTTTGCTTCAAGAAGAACTCTCTGCATTTGAACGTCAAAAAGAAAACGTGACGACACAAGGAGAAACCTTGAAGAAAGAAGAAATGATCCTTGAAAGTACGTTGACTCATTTGGAGAAAGAACAACAAACACTTCAACAAACAGTCGCACAACTTGAGAGTCAGTTAAACGCAGTTTTAACGGAACAAGGAGTGACAGAGGACCAATTGACGGAGTGGTTGAAAGAGGTACCGACACTAGAAAGTCAGCAAGAACAAATTGCTTTATTTGAACAAGAGCAAACCCAACTGACTATCCAACTCGCTGAAATTGAGAAAAAATTATCTAGTGATACGTTCCCAGAATTATCTTTAATCACCACAGAAATTGAACAAATAACACAACAAATTGAAGAACAAGAAAAAAAATACTATCAACTGCATGAAAAAATGCTGAATAACCAACAGTTGGTTCAAGAAATTAATGCGCAAAGAACAACAATTGAAGACAAGTTTGAGGAAGTTGCTGCACTACAACAGTTGGCAGATACGGTGAATGGCAATAATCCTAAAAAAATTAGTTTTGAACGGTATATGTTACAAACGTATTTAGAAAGAGTGCTGACAGTCGCTAATCAGCGTTTAGACCGCCTGACCAATAGTTGTTATCAATTTGAATTGAATCACGAAGCAGGCAGTTATCGGAATCAAACGGGGCTAGAAATCAATATTTATGATGACAATTCAGGGACGGTGCGCAGTGCTCACACGTTATCAGGCGGGGAAAGTTTTATAGCAGCGTTAGCTTTGGCACTTTCTTTAGCAGAAGTGATTCAAGAACAAGCCGGCGGAGTCTTAATTGATGCGTTGTTTATTGATGAAGGCTTTGGTTCCTTAGATGAAGAAGCATTGGAAATGGCAATGGAGGCGTTAGAAACGATTGAAAATGAAGGCCGCATGATTGGGATTATTAGTCATATTGGCGAATTAAAAGCACGAATTCCACAACAATTACAAATAAAAAGCAATGGGAATGGTCAAAGTACCGTTCACTATCAGCTAGCTTAGTAGAAGAGGAGGTGAGTCGATGAAATGGAGTATTCCAGAGCGAATCGTTGAACAAGGGCGCGAATATATGCAAGAAGGCCGGGTCTTATCTATCGTTCAAAATCCAGAAAAAAGGATCTGGTTGTCTGAGGTTTTAGGGGAAGAACTTTATCTTGTTGAATTGGATGGTACCGCCAAAGAACAAGATGTTTGTGAATGTCAATATTGGATGGAACATGGCTATTGCAAGCATACAGTGGCAGTTGAACTGGCACTGAAACAACGAGGCGTGTCAAGAATTATTCAAGCGAATCAAACAGTCAGTTTTGAGAAAACAAATCGATCAACAGCTGAAATGTTTACCAAAGGCTTTGCCAAATTAAGCAAAGCTTCTGCCGAAGTTCCCTTGCAGCCTTTACGTTTAGAATTTCATTTAGATGTGATCGAAACGAATAATTACTATCCAGAATTATCAACGATTGGTCTTTCTTTAAAAATTGGTTTGGAAGGCACCAAACCTAAAACATATATTGTGAAAAATATTGGTGATTTTTTACAAGCATATGAAAAAGAAATGACCTTTATGGTGAATAAACAACACCAATTTACCTTGCTACATGATTCTTTTTCAATGGAGATTCAAGAAATTTTAACAGAACTTGCGGCAATTTATCATACCAGCCAATTATTAGGTGCAAACGGTATTCAAGTTAAAGGGAAAATCGACAAACGTTATCTATTATTACCAATTGATCGCAGTCAATCGTTAGTTGAAAAAATGAATCGAACGGGTCAGTTTATATTGACCAATCAAACTCATAAGTATCGCTATCTAACGTTCAAAGAAACCAGTTTGCCACTTACGTTTACAGTGCAAAAAACCGAGGAACAAAGCTTCAAATTAACTATTCAGAATCCTATTACAACGTTTCTAGCCCACTATCACTGGGCGATTGCGGATCAAACGGTTTATTTACTAACAGAAGAGCAGGAAGCCATCTACACCACGTTACTTCAATTAATGAAACGCTTGGAAGAGCCGTCAATTATTTATGAAAAAGAAACAGTTTCTGATTTATTTAGTGAAGTGTTACCATTATTGGAAAAAATTGGTCGAGTGTCTGTTGAAGAATCAGTTGAAGAATTAGTCGTCCATCATCCTTTAAAAGCAGTCTTTATTTTTAAGAAAATTAAAGGTCGGATTAATGCTCGAATTGACTATCACTATGGAGAAGTCATTTTCTCGACAAACCCGAAATATGCTCAATTACCTGAAGTCAATCAAGAAATCGTTCGAGATAAAGCAAAAGAAACAGCAATTAAGCAACAATTTCAACAGTTTGCCTATCAGCAAACAACCACAGGCTTTGAAAAAGTCTTACCTGCTGGGGAGTCCTTGTATTATTTCTTTAAAGCCGAAGTACCAGCTTTCCGTCAATTAGGAGAAGTTCGGATGGGACGGAAATTACGGGAATTGTATTTAGATGCCCAGCATCATCAACCAACGATTGAAGTTGCGGAAGGGGATTCTTGGTTGGATATTCGGTTTGATGTCACTGGCATTGATGAAACCGAAATCGATGCAGTATTGACTAGTCTGCTACGTAATGATGCTTTTTATACGTTAAAAAGTGGTGAAATTCTTGCTTTTGACTCAGAGGAATTTTTCCATACAAGTGCAATTTTAACGAAGCTGCGAAAAAATATGCATCAAGAAGACAATGTCATTCATGTGCCCAAAAATCAAGGTCTCATGATCGAAAGTTTATTAGAAGACAACGAGCGGGCACATTTTTCAGATTCCTTTAAAAAAATGGTCACGGATTTAACACATCCAGAAAACTTTGAAGCGCAAGTCCCCAAAACCTTACAAGCAACGTTACGCCATTACCAAGAAACAGGGTATAAATGGCTGAAAATGCTTAGCCATTATCAATTTGGCGGTATTTTAGCTGATGAAATGGGTTTAGGGAAGACACTGCAAACCATTACCTATTTACTTTCGGAAAAAGAAGAAGAGTGCTTGAAAGGGACAGCTTTGATTGTCGCTCCTGCAAGTTTAACCTATAACTGGTTAGCCGAAGTCAAACGTTTTGCGCCAACCTTAAATGTTCAAGTGGTTTCTGGCAACCGCCAAGAACGAGCAGCGCTTTTACAAAATAGCACCGAAGATATTCTGATTACTTCTTATGCAAGTATGCGACAAGATGTTCAGCTTTATCAGGAAATGCGTGTCGGCTATTTGATTTTAGATGAGGCCCAAATGGTTAAAAATAGTGGAACTAAAACGGCGCAAGCCTTAAAAAGTTTAAAAGTACCGCAACGTTTTGCATTAAGTGGCACACCAATTGAAAATAATTTAGATGAACTGTGGTCAATTTTCCAAATGATCTTACCGGGATTGTTCCCAGGCAAAAAAGCCTTTCGAGAAATTAAGCCGGAAGAAATTGCCAAAATGATTCAACCATTCATTTTACGACGAGACAAGAAAACGGTGCTCGCAGACTTACCAGAAAAAATTGAAAATAATATGTACAGTGTCTTAACAGAAGAACAAAAAACGGTTTATTTGGCCTATCTAAAACAAATGCAAGCAGATGTCAGTCAAATGGATCAGGCGACCTTCAAGAAAAATCGCATGAGTATTTTAGCAGGCTTGACCCGTTTACGACAAATCTGTTGCGATCCGCGTTTGTTTATTGAGGATTACACGGGAGGTTCTGGCAAAGTGGAACAAGTCAAAGACTTTTTAGTGGCTGCCAAAGAAAACAATCGTCGTGTTCTATTATTTTCTCAGTTCACAAGCATGCTTTCTATCTTAGAAAAAGAATTGAATGAATTAGGTTTAGAGACGTTCTATTTACGAGGAAGTACGAAGCCTCAAGATCGGTTAACGATGGCGAATGCCTTCAATGAAGGAGAAAAAGATGTCTTCTTAATTTCATTGAAAGCAGGGGGAACCGGACTAAATTTAACTGGTGCAGATACAGTTATTTTATACGATTTATGGTGGAATCCCGCAGTCGAAGAACAAGCGGCTGGTCGGGCGCACCGCATGGGACAAAAAAAAGTTGTTGAAGTGTGGCGGATGATTGCAGAAGGAACGGTTGAAGAAAAAATGAATTCCTTACAGCAAGAAAAACGCGAGCTGTTCCAAAAAGTGATTCAAGGAAATGAAGAGCAATTAGCGAAAATGACGGAAGAAGATATTCGCACAATTTTAAGCATTGGGGAATAGCCGTTCAACTTAGTTGCTATCTTATTTAAAGAGAAATGGAGTAATTCGTTTGAAACAAAAAGAATATATGGAATATCGGCCACTAGGTGAAGAAATTGAACGGATTCGTAAAGGGAAAAATATTCCTCTGCGTGTCTTTGATGAAAATGGTGTTTCTAGTCGAAGTTATCAACGCTTTGTCCAAGGAAATAGTGAATTGCGTATTTCGGATTTAGCCATTATTGTCGAAATCTTGTCTATTTCGCCGATGGAAATGACAGAAAAATTAACGCCAATGTCCAAAACGGTTTTAGCTAAGGAGCAGTTTAATCAAGCAATCTTTAGTAAAAATTTTCAAGAAAGTAGTCGAATCGTTGCAGATTATCGGGCGTATTATGATAAATCGTCTTTTGCTTTAGGAAAGCAAGAAGTAATGTATTCGATGTTGGCGTTGGAATATCTTTTTAACCCTCAAACGGTTGTGACAAAAGAGGAAATTATTGCATTAGAAAATCAGATTCTGGAACGATTAATTAATGCCGATGTGTATACTATTTTTAATTTGAAATTTATAGCATTACAAAAAAACGTTGGCTTGCAGCCGTTTCCAACTTCGTTACTTTTTCGTGTACTACAATCTGTCAATGAGCGGGAAATTATTGATATTCGCTCGCTAGAAATTATCGAGCAAGTAATTATTGATTTTTTATTTGCGGCGATTGTCAGCCAAAATGTTCCCCATATTCTTCATGTATTAAGCATGTTTAAAGAATATGAAGTGGGTGAAAATAACTGGCGAATGATCCTCTGGAAAAAAATAGCAGAAAAAATAGAAATGATTTTAACCAATGAAGAAATATTCGCAGATTGGTCAATCTTTAAAGAACAGATCCTTTTATCTATCACATTGTTTTTACCAAAAGCCAAACAAGAATTTTTTGCTGGGCAATTGGAAAAAATAGAGGATAGTTTAAAAGAAATAAAAGAAAACTAGGCATAATTGAGAATTTGTCATAATACATTCTGGTTGTGTTTAGCGACAAAGAGCGCCAAATAGGGGTAGAAAACCCTATTTGGCGCTCTTTGTCTTGTCTATACAAATTAATTTGGACAGTTTGTCGTAATTGAACCCATTTTCAGTTGATATTCACTATAATTAAGAAAATATCAGGAGGTGAAGTTTATGAAAAAAATGTGCATCTCCGCAGTTAGTGCCTTACTTTTGGGTAATAGTTTGCTACTTCCTGTAACAACTTTCGCCGAAACGACCGAAACAATTGCATCCTCCAGTGAAGAAAATGTTTCATCTGTTTCAGAAGAAAAGATTCCAGAAACTTCATCGGCAGAAGAGCAAAATTCAGCAACCAGTAGTTCGGAGATTCCCCAATCAGAAGAGTTAACGACTGTTGAAACAAGTGAAGAGCCGCCAAATGAAGCACTAGCGATAACGGAAGCACAACTGATGATGCCCCAATTATACGCAGGTGCTGTCTTAGATAAAGCGACGCCTATCAGTACACTATTTCCTGATCCAGCCTTTGCGGAAAATATCAGAAAACAGTTAAGCAAATCTCGGACCTCTAATACTGTCACCCAAGCAGAATTGGATAAATTGAATAAAGTTATTTTAGAAAATGTCGTTGTTTCTAATGTGGAAGGAGTTCAATACCTAAGAAACTTAGAAGAATTATCTTTTCAAGATTCACTCAATGTAACAGATTTGAGTCCTTTTGCTAAAGGTGAATTTAAGCTATTACGTTTTTTATATATGAGAAACAATAAAATAGCTGATCTTAGTCCGTTAGGTCAAGCAGGATTAATTAATTTAGAAGGCTTGTATGTTGAGAACAATCAATTAACGACATTAAATGGACTTGAAGGAATGGCTGCTTTAAAAAATTTAAGTATCCAAAATACGACAGATCATCCGTCAAAAATCACGCCGAATAATCGAGTAACTTCATTCGACCCGCTTCGTTCTCTTCGTAATTTAGAAACCATTTGGGCTGCCAATAATCAGATTGCTACTTTAGATGGGCTTACGGAAGCAAATAACCTACTCCGTCTTTATGTGGAAAATAATCAATTAAAAACAATTGCGCCCTTGGCGAATAAGCCACGTCTAGAAGAGTTGAGTATTATGAATCAAACGATTGCTAGTCTGGAAGCTTTAAGCACTGTTCCTAATCTGCGTGTACTGTATGCAAGAAACAATCAAATTTCTTCCTTGGCACCGTTAGAGAAAACACTCAATCTAACAGTTTTAGATGTGGGAGAAAATCAAATTTCAGATATCAGTCCGTTAAAAGGCTTAACGGCCATTACAGGGCTAGATGTATCTAATCAAATGATTATCTTATCTTCTGTCGATTATATTGCTGGGAAACCACTGCAATTAAAAAATAAGGTGGTATCTCGTGATGGTCAACTATTTCCACCGCTGACGATTAGCCCTTATGGAAGTTACGATGCCACAAAAGGACTGTTTGAATGGAATTTACCCAAAGCTCATGAAGGCGTTTCTTATATCTGGGAATCAACAGATAAAGCATACTTAGGGAACTTTTCTGGAACAGTCGTCCAACCTGTCAAAGAAGTTTTCTTAAGTGAAACGAAACTATCTTGGTCAAAAGAGCGTATAGAAAAGTCGATGGAAAAAACAATCGATATTGATGACTTTCAAAAAACAGCCCTGCCTTTTTATTGGCAAGATGTCGATGCTGGGAATAGATTACAATTTATTGTCAAAAAAGAGGGCCAAGAAATCCAGAAATTAGCAGATGAAACAACCACTAATTCTAAAACATTTAAGGAAAAAGCCTTGTTATTACCAGAACTAACTTATGGAAAACAGCAGTTGGTCGTGGAAGTCTATGATAAAGGCTACAAGATTGATGAATTAGCGCTAACAGTCACTGTGGTTGGCTCTGTCAGGTTCAAAACGGTACCCACAGCGATTTCCTTTGGGAATGAGCTGCAAATCGCTAGTAGCACGACCCAATATCCAATTGTTTCCATGGATCAACCATTAGTGATACGGGATACTCGTCAAACAGGGAATAATTGGTCGCTTGCACTAACCGTTACTTCTGATTTCAAATCTGAATCAGGTGCTACGTTGCCGAATATTTTAAAATTTAGAACCAACCATCGCTTACAGGACATTCCAGAAGGCCAATCGATTCTTGTTCACAACCAAGTCAATGGACATCAAGAAACAAATATTTCTGATCAATGGAAAGAAAATGACCAAGAGTTGTTATTATCTGTTCCTGGAGGGACGGCCAAAGCAGAAGAATACGAAGCAAAACTAACTTGGCACTTGATGGACGTACCTGATGGCAGTGCAAAATAGGGGGTGAGTCTTATCAAAAAAATAGTTAGCGGTGTATTGCTATTAGGATTGATTTCATCAGTTGATGTATTTGCTGAAACAAATGCCTATCCGACAAATACAGAAGTTTCTTTTTATGGCGAGTATGAATCACCAGCCAACAAAGAAAAACCAGATGGTAAGATACCACAGCGTTTCCCCAAGCAATCGGAAGCAATACCAGCAGTGAGTGGAGAATCATTGAAGCACTCAACAAGTAAAACGGTTGATCAAAAAGGCTCAGGCTTCTTACCTCGAACTGGTACTAAACAGCAACAAATGTTTAATTATCTCGGAATAATAGTCATCTTTATGGCTAGTTTTATTTTAAAAAAAAGAAAGAAGGAACAATAAAATGAAAAAAATTATCTTATCAACAATCCCCGCTATCACTTTAGGCGTGGCTATTGCACCAGAAGTGAATGCAGAAGAAAAAAACTATGAATCAAATGCCATCGTAGAATTTACGCCGGACACCTCTATCAACAAACCAGTCGATCCAGTGAATCCAGATACCGAAAAACCTGTTGAACCCTTTGACCCAACGACACCAGACACAGGCAATAAGCCAAATGAAGGAACAACTGGTCCACTAAGTATCGATTATGCTTCTAGTTTAGACTTTGGCAAAAATAAAATTTCAAATAAAGATGAAAAATATTATGCAAATCCACAATACTTTTTCTTGGCAGACGGTTCTGGTCCTGATTTGACTAATCCTAAACCAAATTATGTACAAATTTCCGACAAACGCGGAACGAATGCCGGTTGGGCCTTAACAGTTAAACAAGAAACACAATTAACAGCGACAAAAGAAACATTAAATAAAGTTTTAGACGGTTCAGAAATTAAATTAAGTCAAAACAAAGCAGTGTCTAATTCCAAAGCAGTCACACCAACTGCGCATGAAGTAACTTTAGTAGCTGGCGATTCATCAAATGTGATGTCTGCCGCTGAAGGTCAAGGTTCTGGAACTTGGCTTAGTGCGTTCGGTGGGATTGAAAAAGTGGAAGTTGACGGTGAAAGCGTAGATAAAAATACAGCGATCACATTAACTGTACCAGGAGCAACACCAAAAGATGCTGTTCAATACAAAACTGTTTTAACATGGACAATCGCTGATTTACCAAGCGTATAATTATTGAAACTATAACAATAGAAGAGAAGGAGCACTAACATGAAAAAAATGACCATCGCAAGCAGCTTAATTTTAGCAACCATCGCGGTAGGCACACTACCAGTTCAAGCAGAGGAAGTGGCTAATCGCGACACAGATGCTATTGTAAAATTTAAAGCACCAGATGAAAAGGATCCCAACAGCAAAAATCCTGTAGTGGATCCAGAAGACAAAGACGGCAAAGATCCTGTGACACCTATCGACCCAGTAAATCCTGACAAACCAGTTGATGAAGGTTCTACAGGCCCCTTAACCTTGGACTATGCTTCAAGTTTAAACTTTGGTGAAAATATCATCAGCACAAAAGATGAAATCTATTTTGCATCAGCACAAGTTTTAAAAGATAAAAATAATGTTGAAAAAACGGGTCCATTATTTGCTCAAATTACAGATAATCGTGGAACTTTAGAAGGCTGGACTTTATCTGCAAAACAAAATTCTGCATTTACTTCTGCTACAAAAGGTCAGACGCTTGAAGGAACTGAAATTGTCTTTCAAAACGCTTCAGCTGTGACAGCAGGACAAAGCGCTGCACCAACAAGTTTAGCGAGCGTAACTTTTGGTACAGTTGGTGAAAGTCATAACGTGATGGTAGCTGCAACAGATCAAGGTGCTGGGAAATGGTCATACTTATACGGCAATGCTAGTTCAATTGCTGAAGTTGACGGCCGTCAAGTAATGAAAGATGTTCAATTAAAAGTGCCAGGTAAATCAGTTAAATTAAATGATGCCTACAAAACAACAATTACTTGGACATTAGCTAATACGCCAGTATAAAAAGAACCTTTTTGGAGAAAGGAAGAGGGGAACTCAGCCTTTCTCCTTTACATAGAAATGGAGTGTAGAGCGAAATGAAAAATAGATATTTTATTCTGATGATCCTAAGTTTTTATTTCTTTGCTTTTGGGATTGAAACCTCAGCAGCAGAATTACGATTTAGTGTTGAAACAGAAATTCCAGAAAACCAAATAGATAAAACAAAAACATATTTTGATTTAATGATGAAACCAGACCAAGAACAAATTTTGAAAGTTCGAGCGGCCAATAGTACAGATGAAAATTTAGTGATTGATGTTAGTGTGAAGTCGGCCACAACAAACAGCAACGGAGTGATTGAATATGGCGAGTCGTTGACAGCATTAGATAAATCTGCACCAGCAGATTTATCAGAAATCATTCAACTGAAAGACGGCGGTGAGAGTGTTGAATTGCCTGCTAAAAGTGAAAAAGTAGTTGAATTGCGAGTGAAGATGCCTAAAGAAGAGTTTTCAGGGCAACTAGCGGGCGGGATCACGTTTAGTGAAAAAGTCGATGAAACGAAAGACAAGCAAAAAGAAAATACAAACGGCTTAGCAATTGAAAATCGCTATGCCTATACAGTAGCTGTTTTACTTCGAGAAAATGAAACAGTTGTACAACCAGAATTGTCTTTAGAGAAAGTTGAACCGACACAAAGAAATGCGCGCAGTGTTATTTCTGCAACACTGTTAAACCATGAAGCAGCCTATCTTCAATCAATGAAAGTAACGGCAAATGTTAAAAATAAGAAAACAAATAACGTTATTTTAGAGAAAGAACAAGAAGATATGCAAATGGCGCCCAATTCAATTTTTAATTTCCCTATTCCTTATGAAGAAAATGAAATGGAAGCTGGAACGTATGTATTGGCAATGACTGTGGAAGGCTCAGGAAAAAAATGGCAATTTACGAAAGAATTTACAATCTCAAAAGAGGAAGCAAAAACATTTAATGAGAAAGATGCAACCGTCAAAAAAACGGAATCTAAACTTATTTATCTCTTAATCGGTTTATTGCTCCTTTTACTGATAATCTGCCTGTTCATCATTTTACGTCTGAAAAAACAAAAAAATAAATAAAAAAAGCCGTTCTTCAATTTGAAGAGCGGCTTTTTTTTAAAGATTAAATAATTTCTCCACAGTCGGACAAAGTTCGGTGAAACAAGTGACTTCTGCAAGGTGTGATGCAGGTTGGCAACTTGGTAGTTCACGAGAGCGGTGGTTAAACCAAAGAGAATGCCAGCCACCATTACGTGCGCCTACAATATCATTGTCATAACTATCACCAACATATAAAGTATGTTCAGGTTCCATACAAAATTGATTACAGGCTAAATCAAAAATTTCCTTTTCAGGTTTTTGAAAACCCGTACTTTGAGAAATAATGATATTTTGGCTTGGAACCCATTTTTCAAGATTCAATTGTTTAACTTTTTTAAATTGATGGTCTGTTGGACCATTTGTAATAATCCCCATCGGAATTTCTTTCTCTTGTAAAGTATCAAGAAGCTTAGTAACTTCTGGATGCATCGTAATATTATCCAATTCTTCTTCATAAACTTGTTGGAAAATTTTTCCTTCTTCTTGTGAAATTCCTGGATAGTTTAGATCCTTTAATGTTTCATTCATCCGGAAAAACCGCATGAAATCTAGGGACCATTCATTGGCTAAAACTTTCGGAAACGTTTCATCGCTGTGGTGTCTAAAACGAAGATACAATTCATGCATATCCTCTGTCGCAACGTTCGGGAAAATTTTAGTCATCGCATTTCGAAAGGGTTGTTGCTGATCGTACAGCGTGTCATCAACATCAAAAACAATGGTTCTCATTTAACAAGTGCACCTCTTAACTTTTTTACAAAACTTTTCATATGTTATATTGTAGCCGATATTTTCACAAATAAATAGAGTATTTTTCACTGTATTTCAAGGTTTTGTACAGAAATCAAAGCCTTGCGGGAAAAGACAATTATAGTTATTTTTACCGAAAAAATGGAAACGATAAATGAAAAAATATTCTGATAATGAAAAGTTTGTGAAAATGATTTTGAGTCAAAGTTACTTAAATAACACGTGTTCTGATAGAAGTTAGAATTTTGCAAGAGACAGTCTTTTTCCGTATAATGAATGAGAATGAAGGGGGAGAGTTAGGGAGTTATGTTAAAGCGTTTTTTTGGGTATTATCGACCTTATCGTCGATTATTTATTTTGGATTTTGGGTGTGCCGTTTTTGCGGGGCTGTTAGAGTTGGCTTTTCCAGTAGCAGTCAACCAAGTAATTGATAAGATTATGCCAAAAGGAGATTTTCGCCTCATTGCATTAGCTAGTGCGGGCTTATTTGCATTTTATATAATCAATACGTTTTTACAATTTATTGTGGTTTATTTTGGTCATATGTTAGGCGTGAATATTGAAACAGATATGCGTGAAGAATTATATCAACATCTTCAAACACAACCGTTTGAGTATTATGATAATCAAAAAACAGGGAAATTAATGAGCCGTTTGACCACTGATCTTTTTGAAATTTCGGAAGTGGCGCATCATGGTCCAGAAGACGTCTTTATTACGATTATGACGTTAGCAGGTTCTTTTTTATTAATGTTAACCATTCACGTGAAATTAGCCATCGCTACGTTTATTTTATTGCCATTTATCACGATTGCGCTAGGCTATTTTAATAAAAAAATGACAAAAGCGAATACGGATATTTACGATAATTTAGGTGAATTTAATGCTGGGATTGAAGCGTCAGTAAGTGGGATACGTGTCACGCAATCTTTTGCAAATGAACCATTTGAACGAAAACAGTTTAATTATTTAAATCAAATGTATCGAAAATCGAAATTATATTTTTATAAGGTGATGGGTGTCAGTTCCGCCTATAATTACTTATTAATTCGTCTGATAAATTTATTTTCATTAATTTTTGGTGCGTACTATACAATTAAAGGAGAAATTACAGAAGGTCAGTTTGTAGGATTTATTTTATTAGCCAATATTTTTATTCGGCCGATTGAAAAAGTCAACAATATGATTGAAAGCTATCCCAAAGGATTTGCTGGCTTTAAACGTTTTACGGAAGAAATGGACAAACAACCGTCCATCAAAGATTTGCCAGGAGCTGTTGCTGTTTCACATTTAGAAGGAACGATTGCCTATAAAGATGTTTCATTTGCTTATGAAGATGGCACAAAAGTTTTAGACCATATCAATTTAAAAATTCAACCTGGTGAAACCGTTGCTTTCGTTGGCCAAAGTGGTTCAGGAAAAACGACCTTGTGCAATCTGTTGCCTCGTTTTTATGAAGTTAGTAGTGGTGAAATTACGATTGACGGTAGAAATATCCAGCAAATGACCTTGGCTTCATTACGTAAGCAAATTGGAATTGTTCAACAAGATGTGTTTTTATTCCCTGGAACATTACGAGAAAATATTGCTTATGGGAATTTAAATGCTACAGAAATAGACATTCAACAAGCGGTGAAATTAGCACATTTAGAACATGTAATTCAGCTAATGCCAGATGGCTTAGACACAATTATTGGCGAACGTGGCGTGAAATTATCGGGCGGTCAAAAGCAGCGAGTGGCAATTGCGCGAATGTTCTTGAAGAACCCGCCGATTTTAATTCTAGATGAAGCGACTTCTGCATTAGATACAGAAACAGAGCAAGTGATTCAAGAGTCATTAAACTCGTTAGCTGACGGGCGAACAACATTAATTATTGCCCACAGACTGGCAACGATTAAACATGCTGATCGAATAATCGTAGTGAGTGACCAAGGAATTTTAGAAGATGGAACACATGAAACTTTGTACGCGCAAAGAGGCCACTATCGTCGCTTATACGATGCTCAATTTAGAACATAAAAAAAACCGCGAATAAAACTTCGCGGGTTTTTATTATGTTTAGTTAGCGCCGAACTTTTCTTCCCAAACCAACAGCATTTTTCATTCGTTGAAGTGTTTTGTTGGCTACCTGGCGAGCGTTTTCTGCGCCCTCATCTAAAATCATATCTAATTCTTCTGAAGCTAGAAGCTCTTGGTAGCGCACTTGAATAGGTTCTAATAAGGCAACTACTGCTTCTGCTAAATCTGCTTTGAAGTCTCCATAGCCTTTGCCTTCGTATGCTTGAACAAGTTCCTCAACAGTTTGACCTGTCGCAGCAGAATAAATATTTAGTAAGTTAGTAATACCAGGCTTTTCTTCTTTATTATATTCAATTACACCAGTTGAATCAGTTACAGCAGAGCGGATTTTTTTGCGAATCACTGCTGGCTCATCAAGCATTGAAATAAAGCCCTTCACATTTGTATCAGACTTACTCATCTTTTTCGTTGGTTCTTGTAAGCTCATAATTCGACTACCTTGCTCAGCGATTTTTACTTCAGGCATCGTTAAAATTTCTTGATTTTTTTGGGCATAACGTTTATTGAAGCGTTCCACAAAATCACGTGTTAATTCTAAATGTTGTTTTTGATCATCTCCGACTGGCACTAAGTCAGCATTGTACAACACGATATCACCAACCATTAATGGAGGGTATGTTAAAAGACCAGCGCTTACGCCAGCACGACCATTTTTTTGCGATTTATCTTTAAATTGTGTCATTCGCTCTAACTCACCAATAGAAGTATTGCACTGAATGATCCAACCAGCTTCTGCATGGGCACTCACTTCAGACTGTATGAAAATTGTTGCTTTTTGTGGGTCTAAACCAACCGCTAGGTAAAGAGCTGCTAAGCTACGAATTTGTTGACGTAGCTTTTGCGGTTCTTGGGGAACGGTAATGGCATGTTCATCCACAATACAAAAATAACAATTGTATTCATTTTGTAATTCGATAAATTGTTTCATTGCACCAATGTAATTTCCGATTGTCGGAGTACCACTGGGCTGAATACCAGAAAAAATTGTTTTCATTAAATAACCACCTGACTTTAGACTTAAGATAGTGAATAGTTCTATTATACATTTTATTAGAAAAAAATACATGGGAACTTCTTGAAAAATCACCAAGAGAAGTAAATTATAACAGCAACCATAAAAATAGAAAACTGTATTACTTTTTTACAGAATCATAACGAATATCCATAAAATTTCATAAAAATTAACCCTAATTTTACACGGATGTAATGAAGGAAAAATAAACAAAGTTAATAAAAAATGTTTAAAAACCCCTAGTATTTTTATTAGAAATTAGGTATACTGGTTTTAAATAGAGGAACAGTACAGTTCCCTGTTTCAGAAACGCGATGATTCGCGAAAAGGAGTGATGCACAATGTTGACACTTTATACTTCCCCAAGTTGCACGTCATGTCGTAAGGCTAGAGCCTGGTTGCAAGAGCACGAAATTCCTTTTAAAGAAAGAAATATTTTTTCTGAACCTTTAAATATTGAGGAATTAAAAGCAATTTTAATCATGACCGAAGATGGAACAGAAGAGATTATCTCTACTCGCTCTAAAGTTTTCCAAAAATTAAATATGGATTTGGACGAGCTTCCACTTCAAGATTTATTAGAGTTGGTTCAAGAAAACCCTGGATTGTTGCGTCGGCCAATTATGATTGATGAGAAAAGATTACAAGTCGGTTTTAACGAAGATGAAATTCGCCGATTCTTACCAAGAGATGTTCGACAACTGGAATTGCGCCAAGCACAATTAATGGCAGGTTTATAAAAAATATAAAATTTTGTTCTTTATTTGTTAATTGTAATAAAGAACGATTCATATGAATTTAGGGCCAGGGATTTTTATCTCTGGCTTTTTAATACATATTTAGAACTTGTATTCATTTGATTTGGCAGAACGTGGTCAAGGAAAAATAGTATCTTTTTTGGAGAGACTGCGTTAAGATGAAGAGGTAGAAGGAGCGAAAAACCAATCGTTAAAAAAGTTCAAAGTTTATAAAACGTTCGCTAGTTTTCGAGGATTTATAGACTTTCCACTTTACTTTTGTGTAGTTTTCGCTACAATGAACGTAAGAAGTTTCCTGATTGAAGCAAAGAGAGGTGTAGCGCTATGGAAATGGAACATATTAATGAAAATACGATTCGTGTGTTAATTGGCAACGAAGACCTGGCGGATAGAGGGATTACTTTTCTTGACTTACTAGGAAACCACAAAGATGTTGAAAATTTCTTTTATAGTATTTTAGAAGAAGTTGATGTCGAAGATGAATTCCAAGGCAGTGAAGCAGTCACTTTCCAAGTCTTGCCTAAAAATGATGGTTTAGAACTGTTTATTAGTAAAAATGTCGCTATGGACGACTTGTCTTCCTTAGAAGGTCTGAGCGAAGTCAATGCAGATGTTAGCGAATTAATTCGCAAACAAATTGAAGCAGACAAAGCAGCCGCCGATGAACTTGATGAGATGGAAGCCACAGATGAAACAAACAGAAATGTAATCTTTGAATTAGATAATTTTGAAGCGATGATCCAATTATCCAAAGAAGTCTTCATGCAATCTGTTTTGACTAACTTATACACGTACAACGATCGTTATTACTTACAAGTTTTGTTCTTAACCGATGAATTAGAAAAAACAAATGTTGACAATGAAATTGCACAGATTTTAGAATTTGCTCATAAAACAACTGTCACTCAGGATACTTTAGTCGAATATGGCACTTGTATTATGGAACGCAGTGCGTTGGAATTAACACGTTATTACTTTAATGATTAAGCAAAAAAGCAAAAACTTTCGAGTTTTTGCTTTTTTTTTGATGAAAATTAAGAAACTTTGCGTAGTTTATTTATGAGAGGTGAAAATCATGTTAACAGCTTTAACGGCAGACAACCAAGAATTATTTTCTTTAATCGATTGCTCGATTGATGAATTAACACAGATACGAAGCGAACAAGCTTTTGTGTGTCCAATGTGTCATCAATCGGTCATTTTGAAGGCAGGCCCCATTAAAATACCCCATTTTGCTCATCGCAAAAAGAATAGTTGTTGGTACGAAGCAGAAGCTGAAACAGAAGAACACCTCCGCTTGAAGCAGCTTTTTGCGGAAAAGTGTTTGCGTGAAAAGCTGTCTTTTCAAGTTGAGGCATACTTACCCGCCTTGAAGCAACGCCCAGATTTACTCATTGGGAAGATAGCCATTGAAATTCAATGTAGTCCGTTGCCAATTAAACGTTTGGTGGAACGGACGGAGACTTATCAAGCTCATGGCTATCAAGTTGTTTGGATTTTAGGTGAACGATTAGTGCCTAAAGACAAGCTCACGCAATTAACGAAACAATTCCTTTACTTTTCGGAGTCCTTGGGATTTTATTTATGGACGGCCAATAAGAAGCAAGAACGAATAGAATTACTTTGTCATATTGAAGAGAGTCAATGTCAACAATTTTATAGAAGAAAACAATCATGGGCTTTTTACGAAAAAAAATTACTAGAAATCTTCCGACTACCGACCGCTAATTTAAATTTACTGCCAGATAGACGGCACACTGGCCAATTGATGCATGATTATTATCAAAAATTGACGCAACAACTTGGTTACAGAAATGCTCAGTTACTTAGAACACAAAGCTTTTTATACACGAAAGGTTGTCACCTTCTCCAGTTACCTCCTTGGTTTTACTATCCTGGATTGAAGCTAATACCTTCTTCTGAAGAAGATATTCATTTAAAAATGCTTGTTTGGGAAGCACTAAAAACCGAAGAAGAGCGTTTAGTGACCAAACAGGAACTATGGCGTATCTTGGAAGCTGTTTTTTTGGAAGAAGGGAACTTTGTTTGGCAGCCACTGCCGAATATTGGCTTAAAAAAGCTTTTTAAAATTGTGGGAAATAACTTATTGAGATGGTTACAAGAATGTTATGTGTTAATTAAAGTAAACAATAAGTACCTAATAACTAGTATTTTCCTAAGAGAAGATCCTGAAAAGCTCATTCATTGGCTAAAAAAAGTGAAAAAACAACATTTTTTTAGTCACACGTGTTAAATTATGATAGTATAATGAGTAAAACGTTTCTTAAAGGAGAGTAAACTATGAGCGAAATTAAACAATTACCAACACGTGATGAAGTTCCAACTCCATTGACTTGGGATTTAACCAAAATTTTTAAAGATGATGCTGCTTTTGATGTTGCGTATAATCAGTTGACAGAGGAGCTAAATCAAGCAGAGTCATTTAAAGGTACCTTAGGGAATGGCGCAGAAGCTTTTCTAGCTGCGTTAGAATACGTTTTAGATGTCTATCGAAAAGTGGAAACATTATATGTCTATTCTCATTTAAAAAATGATCAAGACACTACAAATACAGCTTACCAAGCTTTATATGCCAGAGCTAGTTCTCTATATGCACAAGTTAGTGAAGCTGTTTCTTGGTTTGACCCAGAGGTTTTAACATTAAGTGATGAACAAATCTGGGGATATTTTGAAGAGCAGCCCAAATTAGCTGTTTATCGTCACTATATTCAAAATATTTTAGATGAACGTCCCCATGTTTTATCGATGGAACAAGAAGCTTTACTGGCGGGGGCTAGTGAAATTTTTGGTGCCTCAAGTAATACATTTTCAATTTTAAATAATGCAGATTTAGAATTTCCAACTGTGCAAAATGCTGAAGGCGAAACAATTCAACTTTCTCATGGCGTTTATGGTCAATTAATGGAGAGTGTCGATCCATCTGTTCGTGAAGCAGCATTTAAAGGGTTGTACAAAGTGTACAAACAATTTAGAAATACATTAGCCTCAACTTTAGGTGCACATGTTAAAACGCATAATTATAAAGCAAAAATTAGAAATTATGATTCTGCTCGGGCAGCCTCTTTAGCAAGTAATCATATCCCTGAAAGTGTTCACGAAACATTAGTAGCTGTAGTAAATAAACATTTACCTTTGCTACATCGTTATGTAAAATTAAGAAAAAAATTATTAAACGTAGAAGAATTACACATGTACGACTTGTATGCGCCTTTGCTAGGTGAAGCACCAATTCGTTACAGCTATGAAGAAGCAAAAGAAAAAGCAATTGAGGCTTTAAAACCACTAGGTGAAGACTATTTATCTATTGTTAAAGAAGCTTTTTCAAGTCGCTGGATTGATGTGATTGAAAATCAAGGAAAACGAAGCGGCGCATATTCTTCCGGAGCTTATGATACAGCCCCATACATTTTAATGAATTGGCATGATAGTTTGGATCAACTATTTACATTAGTCCATGAGATGGGTCATAGTGTTCATAGTTACTATACAAGAAATAATCAGCCGTATGTTTATGGCGACTATTCAATTTTCTTAGCTGAGATTGCTTCAACCACAAATGAAAATATTTTAACAGAATATTTATTACAAACAGAAACAGATCCTAAAGTACGTGCGTATGTCTTAAATCACTATTTAGACGGCTTTAAGGGAACCATTTTCCGTCAAACACAATTTGCGGAATTTGAACATTTTATTCACACGGAAGATGCTAAAGGCACGCCATTAACGAGTGAATATTTGAGTGAGTATTATGGCGAGCTCAATGCTAAATATTATGGACCAGAAGTAGTTAGAGACGAAGAAATCAGTTACGAATGGGCGAGAATTCCCCATTTTTATTACAATTACTATGTTTATCAATATGCAACTGGCTTCTCAGCCGCTTCGGCATTGTCTAAACATATTTTAGCTGGAGAAGAGGGAGCTTTAGAGAACTACCTTAACTACTTGAAAGCAGGAAGTAGTGACTTCCCAATTGAAGTGATGAAAAAAGCGGGCGTGGATATGACACAAGCCGCGTATATCGAAGATGCAATGAAAGTTTTTGAAGAACGTTTAACGGAATTAGAAGCTTTGGTTGAAAAATTATAAGTCGTAACTTCTTAGTAAACATAAAATATAAACCTGGTTTTACACAGAATAGTAAATATATCTGTGTAAAACCAGGTTTAGTTATATAATTAAATAGATTGTTGCTGTGATATAAAAGAAAGCAAAGATTCTTTGCTTTCTTTTATATCAAGCTTCTATTATCTTTAGAGTAATAAAAGGAGGTTTTTTTTGAACATAGGGAATTCATTAAAAATGAGAAGAAATGAATTAGGATTGACACAATCAGAGGTTGCTGAGAAATTATACGTTACTAGGCAAACAATTTCTAACTGGGAGAATAATAAATCATATCCTAATATTGATTGTTTAATTGAACTAAGTAATCTTTATGAAATGACCTTGGATCGATTATTGAAGGAGGACAATACGATGGTGGAGAAACTTTCGAAAGATATTAGAGAGGGACAGAAGTACAAAAAATTATTTTTAATATTATTAATTATAGTACTATGTATAGGTGGATATTTTACTATTTTACAACTTCGTCTGAATAATTTTTATAGCGGTGTCAAAGAATGGAATCAAAATGGTCAAACTTATAATTTAATAGAAGATAACATTCAATATCATGTGGTTAAAATTGATAATTATAATCTGTTTACAATTCCAGAAGAATTGGAATTAATGAGTTCGTATATCTCTGAAAACGAAAAGTTTAATATGTATTATAGCGGTGATGATTCGAATATAAAAATTTACTGGACAACAGGAGCATTAAATGGCTTAGAGTTATCTTTTGATAAAGAATTCATCTTTGACAATGTAAATCAAAGAAATAAATTTTCTTATGAGATTCAGGAATTAATAAATAAAAATTTAGATAAGGATAAAAAAGAACTAACCATATTATATAAGCAGACTAAAAATAAATGGGAAGAAATAAATTAGCTTGTGTTAAACCGAATAAAATTTCCTCGATTTTTTGAGTTAGTATCGGCGAGTATTGTCTGATAGCGTTCCAAGAGGTTAGTCGATGAACTGAAATAAATATTGGTGGTCGATACAAATTTCGGTGTTAATATTTAAAAGTACATAATATATACATGGCCCCATTCCATAGCTGTCTTTTATAAGAACAAATCATCAAATGTAGCAGTATTAGACTTTATCTATTATTATAGAACATGGTGAAAATAGTAAAAGAAGGGCCAGTCAACTGGTCCTTCTTTTTTATAATAAATGTAAATGTCCATTTGGAAAATGATAATTGGAGCGACGTTTAAATTCAAAGGTTGCGTCATCTTGGCTCAGCAACGGTTCGTTATGTGGATGGACACGACACAGTTGTTTAATTTCATCCATGTTTTCAAAATTTTCGACTAAAATGCCGAAATCGTTCTCGCAAGTATAGTTGTAAACGACTGCGGTAGGATGTTGTTTAATCCCCATTTCTCGAGCAACTTTTTGGTCGGTTTGGAAAGATTCTTTGACAAAATCTGATTGTCGGTCTTTACGATACATATCAATATCCCCGCCGGCCGCTAGAAGTAGTTCTTCTGATAACTCAGGAGAGTAAGCTAGACCGTCTTCAGCTACTGCTTTTTGTAAGCCAATCAACAATTGTCGGCCTTTTTTTCGGCCTTGTAACTGTGCTGCTTTATAGTCAAGAGCGGCTGAGTATAAATCTTCAAAAATTCGATTCCGTCGTTTAATGTCATTAATCGGAATATGTTGACGACTCAAAAATTCATTGATCGTTTTCATGTTTAATAAAGGAATAAAGCGCAATTGTATTTTCTTCTTGTCGTTAACAGACAATTGTATAATTTCTTTTTCAATTTCTAAACAGACGCCGCCTAAAGGATTGACGAACAAATAAATTTCAACCATTCATACTTCCTCCAATGCCATGCTTTTTCAAATACAGGTGCCAGAACGTCAGTGCTTCGAATACTAAGGGGCAGTGGTCCGCATCATGCGTTGAATCTTGTTAGGTGCAAGCGTAATGGGAATGTTCAAATCAGCCATTAATGTTTGAAACGCTTGCTTGCCGCTTTCAGCTTCAGTAACTTCTAACTCTAATTCAAAATCGTGCTGTTGGTTATACCAACTTTCGTCTAACGCAAGTAGTCCTTGAGGAATTTGTTTTTCTGCACGTGCTGTTTTTAATGAACCAATTAAATGGATCGAGGCGATTTCAATACCTAATTCTTGTAATTTCTTCGCCACAGCCCCCTCAGTAGGGAGGTGATTCCTCTTGATAAAGTGGTTCGCCGTCTCAAGCGATAAAGGGTCATTGATTTCTAATAATCCTTCTGGCGCAGGAACTTTTAAGGTTAACTCACCACGATCTGCTAATACGCGAATTCTTAAGCCCATTCGTTGTGCTTTTAATTGAAAATCGTCCGTATCAAAATAATGATTTGTTTGCGTAAAAAAGTCCGTTTTTTGAATAGCAAAATGGTCGATTAATCGTTTGAAATCTTGCGGACTAACTAATGTTTTAAATTCAATTTCTAAGTGCTCACTCATGGGGTTCTCTCTCTTTCTTAAATCACTCCAATTTTCACATATTATATAGGTTTCCGTCAAGAAAAGTGGTCTTCTCTGTGAAAATTTTTTCTAATGAAAGGCGTTTGGAAATCAAATAGCGAATAACACCCTATTTTAGGGAGGACTGTGGTAAAATAATCAGTGAATGAAATTCAAGGAAATTGAGGGATCTACCATGGAACGAGAGTGGGAGCTGTTTTTAGCGCCATATGAACAGGCGGTCAGCGAATTAAAAGTAAAACTACGAGGTATTCGTAAACAATTTCGGGAGCAAGATAAACACATACCAATTGAATTCGTTACAGGACGTGTGAAACCAGTAGATAGTATTTTGACAAAGACGGCAATTCGGCATATTCCTTTAAATCGGATTGAAGAAGAAATGCAAGACATTGCTGGTTTGCGGATTATGTGCCAATTTGTGGAAGACATTTACCAGGTAGTCGCACTTTTAAGAAATCGTAAAGACTTAAAAATTGTGGAAGAACGTGACTACATTGAAAATAAAAAAGAAAGTGGCTATCGTTCGTACCATGTGGTGGTGGAATATCCTGTGCAATTAGTCACCGGGGAAAAGATTATTTTGGCCGAAATCCAAATTCGGACACTTTCCATGAATTTTTGGGCAACGATTGAACATTCTTTGAATTATAAATATCAAGGTGTCTTTCCTGAAGAAATGAAAGAACGCCTTCAGCGAGCGGCAGAGGCAGCCTATTTATTAGATGAAGAGATGTCATCTATCCGTGAAGAAATTCAAGAAGCACAACATTACTTCTCTCATGGCCGTGGATTGCTAGAAAACGAATACTATAAGCAAATTAAAAACGAAACACCAGAAAATCAGTAAAGGAGTCTGCTTATGAAAGTGGCGATTGTTCATAACTCGGAAGAAAAATCGAAACAAGTCACAAAACAACTGACAACACTATTAGAGCAAAACCAAATTCAAATAGACAATCGTCAACCTGAACTTGTGATTTCAGTCGGCGGAGATGGTACGCTTCTTTCCGCTTTTCATCGATTTAATCATCTGTTAAACGAAGTAAGTTTCTTAGGTGTACATACCGGACACTTGGGTTTCTATACAGATTGGCGTGATTATGAATTAAAAGAACTAGTTGAGAGTTTGTGTATTCATCGTGAAAAAAGTACGAGTTATCCATTATTAGATGTGCGGATTCGGTTTAGAGATGGGAAACCAGATAAACATTTTTTAGCATTAAATGAATCAACAATTAAACGAGGAAACCGGACGATGGTGGGCGATGTGTTTATTAAAGACGAACTGTTTGAACGATTTCGTGGTGATGGGTTGTCGATTTCGACCCCAACCGGCTCTACTGCGTATAATAAAAGTATTGGTGGAGCTGTTTTGCATCCTAGCATTAATGCGTTTCAGTTAACCGAAATCGCCTCCTTAAACAATCGTGTCTTTCGAACATTGGGGTCACCGATTGTAATCGCACATACGGAGTGGCTGGAGATTAAATTACAGGAAAGTGATGATTATTTTGTCACGGTGGACCAATTAGATATTTATCAAGAAAATATCGCTTCCGTCTGCTATCGAATTGCAGACGAACGGATTCATTTTGCCTCTTATCGGCACATGCATTTTTGGCATCGAGTGAAAGATGCCTTTATTGGTGAGGATTAATTAAACGATGGAATTTCAATGGACATACGACAAAGAAACAACACAACAAGTGAAATATTTTTTAAAGGAACAAGGCGTTTCAAAAGGGTTATTAGCTAAGGTGAAATTTCAGGGTGGTAAAATTCAAGTGAATGGGACCGTTCAAAATGCCATCTATCCTTTACAAACTGGCGATGTCGTTAAAATGACGATTCCAGATGAAGCGGAACATGAGACATTATTAACAGATGATGAACCGATTGAAATTGTGTTTGAAGATGATCATTTTTTAGTAGTTAATAAGCCCGCTGGCATTGCCTCGATACCTGCTCAGTATCATCCTTCAGGAACGATGGCGAATCGTGTTAAGGGCTATTACAAGCGTCAAAATTACGTGAATCAAGTTATTCATGTCGTGACTCGTTTAGATCGAGATACTTCTGGGCTGATGTTATTTGCGAAACACGGCTTTGCTCATGCTTTAATTGATCAAGAATTACGAGAAAAAAAGGTGACAAAAATTTATTATGCCCTTGTTGGTGGAGCGATTGAGCAGTTAAACGAGCATCAATTGATTGAAAAGCCAATTGGGCGCGACTTGTCCTCTTTATTAAAACGCCAAGTTATCGAAACAGGTCAATTTGCTAGTACAGAATATTGGCTCGCAAAAAGAGGAGCCCAAGCAGCAGCTGTGCGCATTCAGCTCCATACAGGACGAACACACCAAATTCGGGTACATTTTGAAGCAATTGGCTGTTCATTGTTAGGGGATGAGATGTATCATGGAGAGATGGATCAAGGAATTGAGCGGCAAGCGTTGCATTGCATGGAACTAATTTTTACTCATCCTTTTACCAAAGAAACGGTTCATCTGATTTCCCCACTAGCGGAGGATATGAAAAGTGTAGATGATACGTTATAATAATAAAGAGGCAGGAGGGGAAAGTGTAAGATGAATGAAGGCCAAGAAATGGAAGAGCAATTTGCCCTTCTTTTAGAAACGCTAAAAAATCAACAAATGAACGAATTTCGTGAGCTATTTTTAGCGTTACACATTTATGAACAAGGACAATTTTACCAATCGTTAGATGAAAAAGACCGACAACATTTATACAATTACCTATCTCCGAAAGAACTAGCGGATATGTTTGATGTTATCGAAGAAGATAATGAGAATATGAAAGATTATTTAGCTGAAATGCGTCCAAGTTATGCAGCAGATATGTTAGCTGAGATGTATACCGATAATGCGGTGGATTTACTAAATATGTTAGACAAAAGTCAAAAGGCGAAATATCTTAGTTTGTTAAGTAGTGAAGAAGCAGGCGAAATTAAAGAGTTACTTCATTACGAAGATGAAACTGCTGGGGCGATTATGACCACCGAATTTGTTTCGATTGTGGCGAATCAAACAGTGCGTTCTGCGATGTACGTCTTAAAGAATCAAGCGGACATGGCGGAAACAATCTATTACGTTTACGTAGTCGACCAAGAAAATCATTTAGTCGGCGTTATTTCGTTGCGGGATTTAATTGTTAATGATGATGATACCTTGATTGCTGATATTTTGAATGAACGGGTTATTTCAGTTCATGTTGGCGATGACCAAGAAGATGTCGCGCAAACAATTCGTGACTATGACTTCTTAGCTGTGCCAGTTACAGATTATGATGATCATTTGTTGGGGATTGTAACAGTTGATGATATTATTGATGTTATCGATGATGAGGCCGCTAGCGACTACTCTGGTTTAGCCGGGGTCGACGTTGAAGAAGTTAGTGAGAACCCTTTAAAAGCCGCTTCTAAACGATTACCTTGGTTAATTACGCTGCTGTTTTTAGGGATGTCTACGGCCTCGTTAATCAGTAATTATGAGTCGTTAGTTAGCGAAGCGAGTATTTTAGCCGTTTTTATTTCTTTAATTACCGGAACAGCCGGCAATGCCGGGACACAATCATTGGCGGTCGCGGTACGCCGTTTGGCTATGAAAGATGAAAAGGATAGTAATTTTGGTCGCTTAATCTTAAGTGAAGTGCTCACGGGACTAGTGACGGGTGCTGTGACAGGTTTAACCATTATGATTGTGGTTGGCGTGTGGCAACATAATCTTCCGCTTGGATTTGTGATTGGGATGGCAATGCTCTGTGCAATTACTGTGGCGAATTTAGCAGGGAGTTTAATCCCAATGTTAATGGATAAATTAGGGTTTGATCCCGCAGTTGCCAGTGGCCCGTTTATTACTACCTTAAGTGATTTAACCAGTGTATTAATTTATTTCAATATTGCCAGCATGTTTATGCGTTATTTTGTTTAAAAAATTGCACTTATTTATCATAAGACTGAGGTAAAAGGATTCGTTGGTTTGTTTGAAATCAAAAAAGTGAGATAGCCGTTAATACGACGGCTACCTCACTTTTTTAGATACAAGAAATTAAACAATTTTTGTGCCATGGACTTCTGTGACTTTTAAAGTGTCCATCACAGTTTGAACGTTTTCTGTGGAAATACCGCCACCTGGTAAAATAAGAATCCGTTGATCTGCGTAGGCAATTAATTCTTTTAAATGATCAAAGTTGTCTTCGATAGGGGTACCAGCCGGCCCGCCATGAGTTAAAATACGCGTCACACCACGCTCAGCTAACCAGTCAATCGCCTTAAATTGGTTTTCTTTCGACAAGGCATCAAAAGCCATATGGAAAGTGATTTGCAAGCCTTCAGCTGTTTCAATGAATAAGTCCAAAGCTTCTTCATCTAACCAACCGTCCTCAGTTAACCAGCCAATAACAATGCCGTCGGTTCCTAATTTCTTTGCTTCGATTAAATCGGTATGCATAATTTTTAATTCAATATCATTATAGACAAAATTGCCGCCACGAGGACGAATGATTGTCATCACTGGTACAGAATGTTCGCCAGCGTATGCTAAGACTTCTTCAATAACACCAGTACTTGGCGTCGTTCCACCCACGGCTAAGTTATCGCATAATTCGATGCGATTCGCACCTTTTTGAATGGCTTGGGGAATCTTAGTGAAATTTTCGGCACAGAATTCTTTAATCATTTCTTATCGCTCCTTGCTTTTTCTTCACAGACATTGTACCATAATTCTGCTTACTACCATAGCCCTGAAAAAAAGAGTGCAACTTTTTATAAGAGAAAATGTTCATTTAATGAACGTAAGGAGTTTTAAATGTTAAAGAAAATTGAACGAGCACAACAATTATTGAAAAAAGAAGCAGCCGTATTTCGCTGTCCAACTTGTCATGAACCAATGCATGTAGAAGGGGTTGGTCTGATTTGTCAACAGAGGCATCAATTTGATTTATCCAAGAAAGGCACGCTATACTTTCTAAATCATGGCGTTCAGACAGAATATAATAAAAAAATGTTTACTTCTCGAGGAAAAATGATTCAAAGTGGCATGTACGCGCCTGTTTTAAACAAAATTATGTACTATCTTCCTCAAAATAAAACAGTAGTCGATGTTGGTTGTGGTGAAGGGAGTTTTCTAGCTGAGTTAAGTCAAGCAGGCTTATCTGGACTGAAAATCGGGTTTGATTTATCAAAGGAAGGAATCTATTTAGCAAGTAATCAGCCAATTGATGCGTTTTGGTGTGTGGCGGATTTAACGAATTTGCCATTTGCGAATGAAGGGCTTGATACGATTTTAAATATTTTTTCCCCTTCACATTATCAAGAATTTCGGCGAGTACTAAAAGCTGACGGGACTGTGATTAAAATTATTCCTGAAGAGAATTACTTAAAGGAATTACGAGCGGCTTTTTATCCCAATGACGAAAAGAAACAAAGTTATTCCAATCAAAAAGTAGTCCAACGTTTTGCCGAGGAATTAGCAGTGGAAGTAGATGAACGAATAACTTATTGCTTTGACATTCCCGAGGAAAGACGGTTGGATTTATTAGAAATGTCGCCATTAGAGTGGCAAGTTTCTCAAGAAGTTAAAGCCAAACTACAACAGCGACCATTGGAAAAAATCACGATTGACGTCCGCTTGTTAGTAGGTCGTAAAAGATAGACTTTTTTGTGAAGAAAATCCTAAAAAAGTCTTGCAATAAAGTGACATTGGTGTTATATTACTTACAAGTTGTTTTTTCATTGGTTTTTATCAGGGTCCTGTTCTGATAAAAGTTAGTGAAGAGACCTTCACTAACGTAACGACTCGCCGTGCTAGACACCGAGACGGTACGTTTTTTTTAATTGGTTAGAATAGCTGCCGCCTGACATCATCGCGTCATGCGGTTTTTTTTTGAAAATAAGTATTGTGGGCGCTATTTATTTTGAATTTATGCTAAAATGAACACGATTGATATTTGAGGAGCTGAAGATAGTTGACGAACCATATTGTTTTATTTGAACCACAAATTCCAGCAAATACTGGAAATATTGCACGGACATGTGCAGCGACGAATACACCGTTGCATTTAATTGAACCTTTAGGATTTTCAACAGATGATAAACACTTAAAACGTGCCGGATTAGATTATTGGAATGATGTAAATATTACGTATCATAAAGATTTGGCTGCCTTTTTAGCCCATGTGGCAGGCAAACACTTGCATTTAGTAACCAAATTTGCTCACCAAACATACAGCGAGGTCAATTATAATGATGGCGAGGACCATTATTTCCTTTTTGGAAAAGAAACAACGGGCTTACCAGAAACGTTTATGCGAGAAAACGAAGAAAAGTGTATCCGAATTCCTATGAATGATGAACATGTGCGCTCATTGAATCTTTCTAACACTGCCGCACTAATTGTTTATGAAGCCTTACGTCAGCAAAATTTTCCGAACTTAGAACTGACGCATCATTATGAAAATGATAAATTGGATTAAAAAAAGTTAAGACAGTAGCGCTTTTTTCAAAAATGTCAGAAGAAAGTGGTTTTATTTTTACTGTTGCCCAATTTTCAAGCCTAGAACAAAAAACAATTTAGATTTTTGTTCTAGGCTTATTTTGCTTGGATTACTAGAAACTTCCATGGATATTTTCGCAGGGAAGTGATAAACTAGAAAGACATATGAAGAGATAAAGAAGTTTGGAGAAGTTACATGAAATTATATTTTACACGACATGGAAAAACTGAATGGAATCAACAGAAACGATTTCAAGGAATGACAGGAGATTCGCCGTTATTACCAACTAGTTATGACGAAATTAAACAATTAGGCCAATATTTACAAGATATTCCGTTTGAAAAAATTTATTCTAGTCCGCTATTACGTGCCAAAAATACTGCGCGGGGAATTCAACAAGAATTGACTCATCCAGTTGAAATTGTTTATACAGATACCTTAAAAGAATTAGGTTTAGGTCGTCTAGAAGGACAATATATTGAAGAAATGCGTAATTTTTATGGAGAAGAATTAGATCATTTACGGCATCGTTTAGATTTGTATGATCCAACAATTTTTGATGGTGAACCAATCGAGCAAGCGATTCAACGGATTTCAGAAACAGTTGCTGAAGCGGCGAAGCAACACGAAGGTCCAGTTCTATTTGTCGGACACGGAGCAGCCCTGACAGCGGCAATCCAAGCGATGGCTGGTAAACCATTATCAGAATTACGGACAATGGGCGGGCTGTTAAACAATAGCCTTTCAATCCTTGAAACCAAAGAGGCATCAAGGAACATGCCGTACGACTTAACGTTATGGAATGATACGTCTTTTTTAGCTAAAGAAAAAGCACAATAAGCACACAACAGAAAGGAGGGCTTGTAGTGGTAACACTTTTTGGTGAGGACGAAGAAAAAGCCTTTATTGTTGGAACTGTACAAGCAATCTTTTTTGAAAATCCCAGTAATTTTTATAAAGTCGTTCTTGTAAATGTGACCGATACAAATACAGATTATTTAGAAAAAGAAATTGTAGTAACTGGAAGTTTTGGCCAAGTTCAAGAAGAGGAACCCTATCGTTTCTTTGGTCATTTTGTGGACCATCCTCGTTATGGCAGACAGTTTCAGGTGGATAGTTATCAGCAAGAAAGACCGACTTCGGCTAGTGGGGTGGTTAACTATTTATCAAGTGACAAATTTCCTGGCATTGGTAAACGAACTGCTGAAAAAATTGTTGAAGTATTAGGGGAAAGTGCGATTGACCGAATTATTGATGACCCGAGTGTTTTGGAAGAAGTTACTGTTTTAAATGAAAAAAAACGACAAGTAATCGTCGAAACAATTCGCTTGAATCACGGGATGGAGCAAGTGATTGTGGGACTAAATCGATACGGCTTCGGTAGTCAGTTAGCTTTTTCAATTTATCAAACCTATCAAGAAGAAACCCTTTCTGTGATTCAAGAAAATCCTTATCAGTTAGTTGAAGATATTGAGGGAGTCGGATTTAAACGAGCGGACAATATTGCTGAACAAATCGGCATTCAGGCGGATTCTGCTGTTCGAATTCGAGCGGCGATTTTACATGAAGTGTTTGAGCACTCCATTCGCTCAGGCAATACGTATGCTCAAGCAGATGTTTTGTTAGAAGAAGCGATTCGGACCTTGGAAGCAAGTCGCCCAGTGGAAATCTCACCTGATCAAGTGGCTAATGAAATCATTACGTTAGTCGAACATGGAAAAATCCAACAAGAAGAGACTAAACTTTTTGAGAACAGTCTCTATTTTTCTGAATGGGGCATTGGTACTTCGATTCAGCGTTTACTTTCTCGTAAAAAAGAAATTCATTATGAGGAAGAAGAAGTCCAAAAAAATATCCGAATGATTGAGAAACGTTTAAATATTCAGTATGGCGACTCGCAACAAGCAGCGATTGAAGAAGCGATTAAATCGCCGTTATTTATTTTAACTGGAGGGCCCGGAACAGGGAAAACAACTGTTATTAATGGGATTGTCTCGTTGTTTGCGGAACTAAATGGTCTTTCATTAGATCTCAAAGACTATACGCAGGAGATGTTTCCAATCTTGCTAGCGGCGCCAACTGGGCGAGCAGCGAAACGTATGAACGAAACGACAGGTTTACCTGCAAGTACCATCCATCGTTTGTTAGGCTTGACAGGTCGTGAAAAAAATCCGAGTTTAACCGCCAAAGAATTAGAAGGTGGTTTGCTAATTGTAGATGAAATGTCAATGGTGGATACTTGGTTAGCCAATACGTTATTAAAAGCTATTCCGACAAACATGCAAGTGATTTTTGTTGGTGATAAGGATCAGCTACCGTCTGTCGGTCCAGGTCAAGTCTTACATGACTTATTGCAAATTAACGAAATTCCCAAATGTGAGCTAAACGAAATTTATCGTCAAGGAGACGGTTCAAGTATTATTCCTCTTGCCCATGAAATTAAAGAAGGAAAGTTGCCTGCTGATTTTCAAAAAAATCAAAAGGATCGCTCGTTCTTTGCAAGTGATATTGGTCATATTGAAGAATACATTCGACAAATCGTCACAAAGGCAAAAGCAAAAGGGTTTACGCCACAAGATATCCAAGTTTTAGCGCCAATGTATCGTGGCGCAGCTGGCATTGATGCCTTGAATAAGATGATGCAAGAAATCTTCAATCCAAATGAGGGGAAGAAAAAAGAAGTCAAGTGGAATGACACCGTCTATCGGATCGGGGACAAAGTTTTGCAACTAGTCAATACGCCAGAATTAAATGTGTTCAATGGAGATATGGGAGAAATCGTCGGAATTACTTTAGCCAAAGACTCAGAGGACAAAGTGGACGAGTTGGTTTTACAGTTTGATAATAATGAAGTAACGTATAAAAGAAATGAATGGAATAAAATTACGCTATCGTATTGTTGTTCGATTCATAAAGCGCAAGGTAGTGAATTCCGCATGGTGTTACTGCCAATGGTTCATCAGTATAGCCGAATGCTGCAACGAAATTTGTTGTATACAGCAGTGACACGTAGTAAAGAATTATTAATTCTATTAGGTGAGGTTTCTGCTTTTGAAACATGTGTCAAAAACGAATCGGCTAGTCGCATGACGATGCTAAAAGAACGAATCGTGAACGCAGAACAAATGACCTTAACGACTAGAACTCAGTTAGAAGCCTATGAAGAAGGTTTAACGGCAGACCATCCATTTACTGAAAAGGAAACAAAAGCTGTCTCTTATGAAACTGAACAGCAATCAACGAAAGCCAATCAGATCAAAGACACAGACGAGCAATTAGTTGACACAACGGTACAAGAAGTTTCACTATTTGCTGATGAAGGGGAAGAGTCAACCCCAGAAACAGCAAATAAAGCGACAAAAGTTGTCGAAGAACCATTACCAAAAGAACCACGACTAACAGTTGAAATTATTCAAACAAATGCTGTTGATCCAATGATTGGAATGAAGGATACGACGCCTTATCAATTTATGTGAGAAAAGGAAAGAGTGCCATAAGTCGTTTTGACTTATGGCACTCTTTTTCAACCTTAAGGGACTCAGTTAAAACCAAAACAAACGTTTTTGTGTGGTATAAACCATATCAATACTTCGTTTGCCTAAAATCTCGCCATCTGCGTGAATGGTTTGTGGAATCGTCGAAACAATTCGAATTTTGCTTGATTGAAAATGATGAAAATGCTTAGATTTCCCTTGTTTTTGGCGAAGCAATAGGAAAATAAGCCACAAAATTTTAAAAATATTGATTCGTTCCACGACAACTAAGTCCACGACTGCTTTGCGAGGATTGGCCGTCGGCATAATTGATACGCCCCCGCCAAAATAAGGATGATTTGTGACCGTACATAGGAAAGCACGATTAAATGTGTATTGTTTACCATTCATTTCAACTAAAATTGGAAAGCCTTTTTGTTTAAAAAAGACATGAATGATTGAAGAAATATAGGAAAGCGAGCCAAGCTTAAATTTATTTAAGGCTTTTTTTGATGACGATTCGTTGGTTTTTTCCACGATTGCCGCATCTAATCCTAAGCCAACATTATTGGTGGCTAAGCCGATTTCTTCTTGGTTGGCTTCTACATAATGAATTGTTTGAATTTCTTTTGGTCGTCTGGTGCGCAGGATTTGATGCAATGCTTTATCAATATTTCTTGATAATCCCACCCCTCGTGCAAAATCATTTCCAGAGCCGCATGGAATATAGCTTAAAGGAATAGCTGAATCATATGGAAGTAATGAATTAATGACATTATGTAGTGTGCCATCGCCGCCTAGCACGACTAGGATTGGAAAAGTTGAAACGTCTAAGTCTTCAGACCAAGGAAGTAAAGTTGTTTCTGCAAGTTCCTTCGTCAATTCTTTTTCATGTCCAGCGTAATCAGTGTAAAGAGCCGTATATTTAAGTTCTTGTTGCTTGAGTTGTTGAATCACTTTTCTAGCGACTTTTCGGCCATTGCCGCTACTTGCCTGCTCGTTGATAATAAGATAGTAGTGAATGTTCATTGAGCTCCTCCTTTGAATCGCTATTGTCCATTATACCAGAGGGAGGAACTTCTGCGAATAAAGATTGCTTAAAAAAGTAAAAAATGACTAGAAAAAGGCACGAAACAATGCATGAGAGGTGAAAACTGCAAATAAGTGCAAAGTAAAACAGGGCTTTCATTGACTATTTTGACTTTCCATATTAGAATGTGAACTGTTGCAATTGTAACCAAGGTTCATCAACCATCCCTTGTAAAAAAACTCGGAGAAAGAAGGAAAAAGTATGCAAAATTCGTTTCAAGCCAATCGAAAGCTAAGAACAGTCTTAGCCAATGGTATCATTATGGGCTTATATATTGTCCTCTCTTTATTGGTTCGGCCAGTTTCTTCTGGTATGATTCAATTTAGAATTTCAGAAAGTTTGAATCACCTAGTCGTTTTCAATCGCAAATTGATGTGGGGTGTTTTAGGCGGCGTTATCTTTTTTAACTTATTTTTTGGTTTCGGTGTAATGGATGCTCTGTTTGGTGGAGCGCAAACATTATTTGCGTTGAGCTTAACAGCTTTTTTACAAAAAAAGGTACCAAGTATTCCTGTTAGAATGTGTCTAAATAGTCTATTTTTTACTGTAAGTATGTTTTTTATTGCCTTTATGCTAGTACCAAGTGGCGGTCAAGCATTTTGGACAACTTATGGTTGGTTAGCATTAAGTGAAGCGATTATTATGACGATTTCAGCACCAATCATGTATTTTATCAACAAGTCATTAAAATTTGAAACACGTATTTAATTGAAAAGATGTGGATAGAAATGATTCATCCTTTGAATGGCAGTGAAGAAAAGTGTCGTTGCTATTAGTGAGCTAAGTGATAGAATGAACTGTTTCTACCTCGTCTTTTTTACATAAAGAATAAGATCTACATTTTTTCTAAAAATTTTCATGTAAAACTTTACTAGTCTGTTGGAATACACTATGATAGTGTAAGATAAACGGACTATTGGAAAGTCACAGCAGAGGAGTTTGAGCATGTACACATTTAAAATCGGTATTCCGGCAGAAGTACACGATACATTTGTTAAAAATCACCCATTATGTAATTTACTACAGTCATCTTCATGGGCAAAAGTCAAGGATAACTGGGGTTCTGAAATTGTTGGGGTTTATGAAAAGGATACATTAGTCGCATCAAGTTTAGTTTTAATCAAACCATTACCAGCCGGTTTTACGATGTTATATACACCAAGAGGTCCAGTAATGGACTATACAAATGAACGTTTGGTCAGCTACTTTATGGCTGAATTGAAAAAATTTGGCAAGAAAAAACGAGCTTTATTTATAAAAATGGATCCAGCGGTTCACTATCAAGATTTTCATTTGGGAGAAGAACATCAACCGCATGCTGAAGCGACAGCTATTATTGAGACCTTGAAAGAAGCAGGGGCCAAATATCAAGGACTGACAATGGATATGGGGGCCACCATCCAGCCCCGCTTCCAAGCGAATATTTATCGTGAAGATTTTAGTGAGGAACAATTGTCAAAAAGCACCAAGAAAATGATTAAAACAGCTGAAAAAAAAGGGGTCGTTGTGCAGCAAGGGCATGTTGACTTTGTTGATGAATTTGAAAAAGTCATTCAATCAACCATGGAACGCCAACATATTTCTTTACGGAATAGTGATTACTTTAAGAAGCTGTTGAACATTTACCCAGAAGACTCCTTTATTATGCTGGCGCAAGTCAATTTAAAGGAACGCTTAGATAGCACGCGACAACGCTATGACAAAAATCAAAAAGACTTGAGTAATTTGAAAGAAAATCAAGTGAAAAAGCGCCATAATTTAGAAGAATTAGATGCTTCCTTGACTCGGGAACTAAAAGAATTAGAAGAAAATATCGCAGAAGCTGGTGAAATCGTCACGGTTGCTGGCGCTTTGGCTGTGACATTTGGTCCAACAAGTGAAATCCTTTATGCTGGCTTAGATGATCGTTATAAACGCTACATGCCAACATATGTGACTTGGCGAGATGCCATTCAAGAATGTTTTAACCGTGGCTGCGAAAGCTGTAATATGGGCGGCTTAGAAGGTAGTTTAAATGATGGCTTAATTAAGTTTAAAGCGAACTTCAACCCAACGATTAATGAATTTATTGGGGAATTCGATTTACCGGTTAATAAATTATTATTTAAAGCCAGTGAATATGCCTATAAATTACGAAAACAAAAAAAATAAATAAAAAACACATGGACTAAAAATCAAACTTGATTTTTAGTCCATGTGTTTTTTTCTATAGTTTTTGTGTTGCATTCCGTTTCATTAAGCGAAGCAAAACGCTAGCAATTGCTGAAGCAGCTACACCAGCAACAAGAGCTTCTGGCACACCAGAACTGAAAATCGTCGCAATAATAGCTAGGTAAACAGCAGTTCCAGCTTTACCAATAATTTCAGCATAAGCTGAATTAAAAAGAAAATAAATCATGTTCATGACTAAAATGGTATTCGTTGCTGAGCCTAAAACACCAGCCACAAATAAGGAGACAGGTTGCGCTTTTTCCTTCGTTAATTTATTTAGCCATTTGTAAGCGAAATAAGGAACGACCCCAATTAAAATCCGCGGAATGAGCACAATTAAAAGTGCCTTCCAACTACCATGATCGGTACCGATCACAGGAATAAATGGAGAAAAAACAAACGACAAAGGTGTTGGTGCTGTCGTATTTTTAATTAAGCTAATGATCCCAAACGTGCCGCCCAACATACTACCGATTTTTGGCCCTAAAACAATGGAACCAATAATTACAGGAATATGCATCGTGGTCGAATTTAAAGGACCTAATGTGATAAATCCTAGCGGGGTTAAAGCCAGTAAAAGTAAGATAGCTAAGAACATTGCTGTTAACGTAAATTTTTTCGTGTTATTCATAAATTACTCCTTGTTATCAGATGCTAAAATTTTCATCACTGTTTGAAGGATATCTTCAACAGTGGCAAGTGCGCCACGACCATAATCGCCACAAGCTAATAGAGCTTCACGTGGGATTATTTCTTGATAGCCGACTTCTTTTAAAATGCCAATATTTCGTTGGACAATGGGGTTTTGGTACATATACGTATTCATCGCGGGCGCAATAATTTTGGGTGTTTCAGGATAAAGTGCCAAAGCAACTGTTGATAATAAGTCGTCTGCAATCCCATGGGCTAATTTCCCAATTGTATTGGCCGAAGCAGGTGCTACTAAAAATAAATCCGCTTTTTTAGCTAACTCAATGTGATTAATTTTACTGGGATCAATTTCCATCATGACATCCGTATGCACTGGATTCTTAGAAAGTGATTGTAACGTCAGCGGAGTGATGAACGCTGTGCTGCTTTTAGTCATTAAAATTTCCACATTGTAGCCAAGCTTAGCTAGTTGACTTGTAATATCTGCTGCTTTATATGCAGAAATGCTGCCAGAGACGCCTAATAAAATAGTTTTCATTGTTGTTCTCTCCATTTCTTTTCAACATTTTTAACGATCATTGAACCAATCCCTTGTTTTGAACAAGCTTCTTGGACAATGCCCGTTTCGTTAATTAATAATCCTTCGTGTTCTGTTTCATGAACGTTCATCAAGTCATTGGCTAAGACAAAGTCACACCGATTTTTAACCAAAGCGGCTTGTGCAACCTGGACAAGTTCTTCTTGTGAAACGTCGACAAGTAATTTAAAGCCCACTAAAACAGTTTGGGGTTGCTTGTCACGAATCATTTGGATGACTTTAGGATTTTTCTTTAGAAAAATTAATAATCGGTCCGTATCAGATGAAATTTTTGTTGCTGTTTGAGGAATATCAGCAATCTGATTCAATGTGTTTTGAACGATAGTTACCAAAGCTTCTTTGGTCTTTGGCAATGTTTGTTCGCTTAATTGTTGAGCAAAAGAATCAATAAATTGTTCTTCCGTTTGCGCAGTTTCCGTCGTAAAATCACTGACTGCCATTGCGTGAACAATCGCATCAAATTGCTTTTCAGCAAAGAGTTGTTCTAACGTAGTGGCTAATTCAACCGTTGTTTCTATTTCTTTAATTGATAAGTCCAATTGTTGGGTTGGACGTAATGCATGTTTGGTTGTTACGTAGGTTACGGTGTGTCCAGCAGCTAAAAAACTTTCAGCAATTGCTTTTCCTAGTCCGCCAGAAGAATGATTGGTAATCGAACGAACATTATCAATCGGTTCTGACGTTCCGCCAGCAGTAACTAAAACATCCATAATCAAAACGCCTCCTTAAGAAATTCGGACAATGGTCCGTCCAATATGTTGGCCTGCTTGTAATGCTTCAAAAACAGGGGGAAGTTCTTCTAAAGTAATCTCTTGATACACAGCTTTTTCAGTGATGTCTAAATCAGTGGCAAGACGTTGCCAAACTATTTTTCGTTTGTCCATACCAACATTAACCGAATCAATGCCCAATAAATGAACGCCCCGTAAAATAAAGGGTAAAACGGTTGTCTCTAATGTAATTCCAGCAGCGCGGCCACAAATGGCTGAACGGCCATCATAACGAAGTTGTGGTAAAACAGCAGAAGTAATTTCCCCACCAGTGGTATCAATTGCAAAAGCAAAACGCTGTTTCATTAATGCTTTAACAGGAGTTGCTAAGAAATCTTCTACTAATAAGCATTCACTAACACCTAACTCTTTTAAAAGCTCAAAAGAATCTGGCTTTCTAGTTAATGCAGTGATTGAAGTGTAGCCTAATTGATGCAACATCGCAATAGACAATGTCGCAACACCGCCTGTCGCACCAGTTACAATAATGGGGGCTTCTTTGTCGTCGCGTAAGCCATCGTCTTCTAAAGCTGTGACAGATAATCCGGCCGTAAAGCCAGCAGTTCCGAAAATCATTGCTTCTTTGAGACTCATTTTTTCAGGAAGTGGAACTACCCAATCGCCAGGAACACGCACATATTCAGAATAACCACCAGTATGACTAACCCCTAATTGATAGCCTGTTACGATCACTTTATCGCCTTCTTTGAAACGAGGATCTTCCGATGTGACAACAGTGCCACTGACATCAATTCCTGGAATCATTGGATAATTGCGAATCACACCGCCGTCTTTTTTTGAAGCTAAAGAGTCTTTAAAGTTAACTGAGGAGTAGGCTGCTTTGATTACTACAGTGCCTTCTGATAAATCGTCTAAAGTAATGGTTTCTAGTTGACCAATAACAGATGTATCTTGTTCTCTTAACGTAAATGCTTGAAATGAATTCATATAAAAACTCTCCTTCCAATTATGTAAAAAAGCAACTCGTCTTATTTTATCATATTCTGATTTTTTCGTATCATTTTTCTTCTTATAAACAGTAAGTTATACAGAAAAGAAAGATTGTGTGACAATTAGACTAGAAAAATAAAGAAAAATGGTTGAAATTTTTCAAAAAGTTCGTATACTAAAAAAGGTAAAACTAAACTGTAAGTTTAGTATTACAAAACTTTTGTTGAAAAGATTAGCTGAAAATAGAAACGAGGTGTGCCATGGAAATTGGTGAGAAGTTGAGAAATTTACGCATTCAGAAAAATTTAACACAAGAAGAATTAGGCGAAAGAACGGATTTATCCAAAGGCTATATTTCCCAATTGGAGCGGGATTTAAGCTCACCATCAATGGAAACATTTTTCTCAATTTTAGAAGTACTAGGCGTGACGCCAGAGCAGTTTTTTAGTCAGCAACCGCTTGAACAGAAAATTGTCTACAATGAAGAAGAAAGTACCCTCTATTATGATGAAGAACATGGCTATGAACTAAAATGGTTAATTCCAGCCTCAAATGAAAAAGAAATGGAACCTGTCATTATTACTTTTGATAAAAATGGCGAATACAAAACGTTTGAACCTTCTCTATCAGAAACATTTATTTATGTGATTGATGGCTCCATTCGTTTGACATTAGGGGAAGCCACGTATATTGCTAAAAAAGGTCAAACCATGTATTACCAAGCAACAGAACCTCACCAAATTAGCAACAATGGTCGAGGAAAAAGTCGTGCGTTAATTGTGGCGACAGAATCGTATTTATAAAGGACGAAATGGAGGAGTTTATCCAGTGAGAAACCATGTGATTTCATTTGAAAATGTTGTCAAACAATTTGACGATGAACCAGTATTAAAAAATGTCAGCTTTGAAATTGAAGAAGGAAAATTTTATACGTTATTAGGACCTTCAGGATGTGGCAAAACAACGATTTTGCGTATTATTGCGGGATTCAATGACGTGACTTCTGGCGATGTTTATTTTGATGGTAAAAGAATAAATGATGTACCTGCCAATAAACGCCAAGTCAATACCGTGTTTCAGGATTATGCTTTGTTTCCTCACATGAATGTTTTTGATAATGTTGCGTTTGGTTTAAAAATCAAAAAACTATCCAAAGCAGAAATTGAAAAAAAAGTGAAAGAGGCATTACGTTTGGTTCAATTACCCGGCTACGAAACACGTGAAATTAGTGAAATGTCTGGGGGCCAACGTCAGCGGGTCGCAATTGCACGAGCGATTGTCAATGAGCCAAAAGTATTGCTTTTAGATGAGCCGTTATCCGCTTTAGATTTGAAATTACGCACAGCGATGCAATATGAACTACGTGATTTACAACAACGTTTAGGAATTACTTTTATTTTTGTGACCCATGATCAAGAAGAAGCATTAGCGATGAGCGATGAAATTTTTGTCATGAATAAAGGTCATATCGTGCAAAGTGGCACACCAGTCGATATTTATGATGAACCGATTAATCACTTTGTTGCTGACTTTGTAGGGGAAAGTAATATTGTGGATGGCGTGATGCTGGAAGATAATTTAGTTTCATTTGTGGGAAAAAAGTTTGAATGTGTCGATGGCGGCATGCGGAAAAATGAACCTGTAGAAGTCGTTTTACGTCCAGAAGACTTAACGATTACCACGCTTGAAAAAGGCAAGCTAACCGTAACGGTGGATACACAGTTATTCCGCGGCGTTCATTATGAAATTATTTGTTTTGATGAACAAGGAAACGAATGGATGGTGCATTCCACTCGAAAAGCCAAAGAAGGTGCTCAAGTAGGTCTCTCTTTTGAGCCAGAAGATATTCACGTGATGCGCTTCAATGAATCAGAAGAAGACTTTGATGCCCGTTTAGAAAGTTACGACGAGTAAACGAAAGGGGAAAATAAAATGAAAACAATGCGTCGAATTTATTCGATTCCCTATGTAATGTGGTTACTTTTATTCGTCATTGCGCCAGTGCTAATGATTATTTATCAATCATTTTTCGATATGAATGGCCAGTTTACTTTGGCGAATTACCAAACGTATTTTACATCAGGAACGTATTTAAGTATGACCATTAATTCAGTGTGGTATGCTTTTCTGATTACCATTTTTACGTTATTGGTAAGTTATCCTACGGCTTATTTTTTGACAAAGCTCAAGCATAAACAGTTATGGTTAATGCTCGTTATTTTACCAACGTGGGTGAATTTATTATTAAAAGCTTATGCCTTTATTGGGATTTTCAGTATTCATGGGAGTATCAATCAGTTTATGAGTTTTATGGGTTTGGGTACGCACCAGATTCTGTTTACAGATTTCAGTTTTTTATTTGTCGCAACGTATATAGAAATTCCATTTATGATTATGCCGATTTTTAATGCTTTAGAAGAGATGAATCCTTCATTGATTAGTGCTAGTCGGGACTTAGGAGCTAGCAGTGCGGAGACGTTCCGCCGTGTCATTTTTCCTCTCTCCCTAAACGGTGTGAAAAGTGGCGTTCAAGCTGTCTTTATTCCTTCGCTCTCGCTCTTTATGTTAACGCGTTTAATTGGCGGCAATCGGGTGATTACGTTGGGAACGGCGATTGAGGAACACTTCTTAGTAACGCAAAACTGGGGCATGGGTTCAACAATTGGTGTGATTTTAATTGTTGCCATGTTTATTGTGATGTTGCTGACGGGTGAGAAGAAGAAAGGGCGTGGCAAATAATGCAAAAGAAAAAGTTTAAATGGTCTTATGTGTATTTATTCGTTGTCTTTGCGCTACTGTACGCACCAATCTTTTATTTGATTTTTTATTCGTTTAACGACACGCAAACGATGAATCAGTTTACTGGTTTTACGTTAGATAATTATCGGAACGTTTTCGAAGACACACGCTTGTTAACCATTGTTCTGAATACGTTTTTGCTAGCTTTCTTATCGGCTTTAATAGCAACCATCATTGGAACATTTGGCGCGATGGGGATTTATTATACAAAACGTCGTAAAAACCGGAACACGTTGCTTAGCTTTAATAACATTTTACTCGTTTCACCAGATGTTATTATTGGAGCCAGTTTCTTAATTTTCTTCACGGCAGTAGGGTTTATCAGTTTAGGTTTTACAAGTGTGTTATTGTCGCATATTGCCTTTAGTATTCCAATTGTTGTTTTAATGGTTTTACCAAAACTACAAGAGATGAACGATTCTATGGTAGATGCGGCACGGGATTTAGGGGCCAATAATGTTCAAGTGATTAAAAATATTATTTTGCCTTTTTTAGCGCCAGGAATTATTGCTGGCTACTTTATGGCCTTTACTTATTCGTTGGACGATTTTGCCGTAACATTCTTTGTGACAGGCAATGGTTTTTCAACATTATCTGTTGAAATTTATTCACGAGCACGTCAGGGAATTAGTTTAGAAATCAATGCCTTAAGTGCGTTAGTATTCCTATTCTCAATGATTCTAGTTGTCGGTTATTACTTTATCAGTAAAGACAATACGCCAAAACGTTTAAAGAAAATGCGTCGGGAACAAAGTGAGGTGGCCAAGTTAAAATGAAAAAATTACAGTCACTTTTTATTGGAATTATCGCTATTATTGTCATCTTGTTTTTTAGCGTCCGCCAATTGGAGAAAGCAAGTGGCATGGCAGGAGCAGATACCTTGACCATTTACAATTGGGGGGACTATATAGATCCAGCCTTGATTAAGAAATTTGAAAAAGAAACAGGCTATAAAGTCAATTACGAAACCTTTGATTCTAATGAAGCTATGTATACAAAAATTCAGCAAGGTGGTACAGCCTATGATATTGCCATTCCTTCTGAATATATGATTCAAAAAATGATGAAAGCGAAGATGCTTTTACCACTTGATCACAGCAAATTAAAAGGCTTAGAAAACATTGATGCACGCTTTTTAGATCAATCCTTTGATCCCAAAAATAAGTTTTCCGTTCCGTACTTCTGGGGCACGTTGGGGATTATTTATAATGATAAATTTATTGACGGCCGTCAGATCCAACATTGGGATGATTTATGGCGCCCGGAATTAAAAAATAATGTCATGCTGATTGATGGCGCTCGCGAAGTGTTAGGATTATCTTTGAACAGTTTAGGCTATTCGTTAAACAGTAAAAACGACCAACAATTACGTCAGGCTACCGATAAGTTAAACCGATTAACGAACAATGTCAAAGCAATTGTTGCCGATGAAATCAAAATGTACATGGCTAATGAAGAAAGTGCAGTTGCTGTAACTTTCTCTGGTGAAGCTGCTGAAATGCTAGAAAACAATGAACATCTACATTATGTGATTCCCAGTGAAGGCTCTAATCTCTGGTTTGATAACATTGTGATGCCTAAGACAGCCAAAAATAAAGAGGGTGCCTATGCATTTATGAACTTTATGTTACGACCAGAAAATGCGGCACAAAATGCAGAATATATTGGTTATTCCACACCAAATAAAGAAGCTAAAAAACTATTACCAAAAGAAGTTGCCGAAGATAAACAATTTTATCCAGATGATGAAACTATCAAACATTTAGAAGTTTACCAAGACTTAGGTCAAGAATACTTAGGAATTTATAACGATCTGTTCTTGGAGTTTAAGATGTATCGGAAATAAAAAAAGTATCTTCGTAACTTTCGAATCGCCCCTAAAAGTTAGATTTTTAGTCTAACTTTTAGGGGCGGCTTTTATTCATACAAGCTTCTAATTGAGGCACAAAGAATCCTGTGCTACACTTTGTATAAAGCATAAAAGGAGCAAAGAAAATGAAGAGGAAAACAATCCGAATACTACTAATCAGTAGCGGGCTTATTTTAATCCTGCTGGTAGGTTACCGTTTGTATCTAGAATATCAAACAGATATTCAATTATTTTTGAATCCTAAAGCCAGTAAGACACAATTATTAGAGCGAATTCGTTCACATGGTTTTTCAGCAGCGCTATTGTTGGTTTTTTTGACCGCGATCATGTGTGCAGTACCAGGGATTCCGACCTCAGTAATTGGTGTGATTGCAGGATTGAGTTTTGGTCCCTTCAGCGGCACACTCATTAACGTTTTAGGGAATAGTATGGGAAATTTGGTTGCAATCTTTTTGATGCATCATATAAAATTTTTAGATAAAAAAACGGAGACCAATCATTGGGTCCAGTCCATTCGACGGATGAAGCATCCAAAAATTGGGATTATGGTGGGCTACATGATTCCAATTATTCCTTCTTCTGTGATTAATTTTGCTGCAGATACTATGCAGTTGCCATTAAAAAATTTAATAGCCGCTATATTCATTGGTGTAATTCCTTCCTCAATACTTTACGCATGTGGAGGCGAAGCGCTATTTCATGGATATAATAAAACGGCAGTATTGTTAATTGTGAGTGTTCTTTTGTTCGTTGGATTGGTGGTCATTATTGAGAAAGATAGAAAAAGATTTCAAAAAACTGTTCTTTAAGAACGGTTTTTTTGTGCATTTGAACAATAAATCCTGTTAAATTTACAATTTTAAAAAGAAAGGACTTTGATAGAATGAAAGCGTAAACAATTTAAGGAGCTGATTTTGAATGCCAGATATTACAATATCTTGGGTTGCTGCAATTTTAGGATTAGTTGTAGCGATAGTATTAATTTTGAAAAAATTTAATCCTGTGTATTCCTTGTTTTTTGGTGCAATTGTTGGTTGTCTTATTGGAGGCGCTTCCCTGTCAGATACAGTCGCTGTTCTATTAAACGGAACACAAAGTATTATGGGAACCGCAATCCGTGTCTTAGCAGCCGGCATGTTGGCGGGTGTGATGATGGAATCTGGTGCGGCAGAATCAATTGCCAACGCCATTGTACAAAAGCTTGGCGAGAAAAAAGCTATTTTATCTTTGGCATTATCCACAATGGTAATTACAGCAGTGGGCGTATTCATTCCTGTTGCAGTGTTGATTGTTGCCCCGATTGCTCTATCTGTTGGGAAAAGTACGGGTATCAGTAAGTTATCATTATTGATTGCCTTATCAGGTGGCGGCAAAGCGGGCAATATTATTTCGCCTAATCCAAATACTATTGCAGCGGCGAATGGCTTTGATTTACCTCTAAGTGACGTTATGATTGCTGGCTTTATTCCAGCCGTATTTGGCTTAATTACAGCTGTTGTTCTTGCAAATATCATGAGAAACAAAGGATCAATGGTCAAAGAAACGGATCTTGTAGAGGAACAAACAAAAGAATTATTACCTTTGAAAAAGGCGTTGATCGCGCCAGTGTTAGCGATTGTCTTATTATTACTTAATCCGATTGGCGCCGTTTTAAATATTTCTTTCATCAAAAGTTTGAATATTGATGCTCTGTATATTTTGCCGTTCGCCTCAGTTGTTGGGACAATTGCGATTGGGCAAACAAAACAACTGGCCTTTTATGCATCTTCTGGCTTGAAGAGAGTAACCGATACCGTTTTAATTTTAATTGGTGCAGGTGCAATTGCTGGATTAATTTCTGTTTCTGATTTATCAACACAAATTGTCCACTTAATTTCTGTTATGGGAATTTCTGGAACCTTCTTGGCACCGATTTCTGGTATTTTAATGGGCTTAGCAGTTGGTTCAACATCCACAGCGGTTATTTTAGCGACAGGTTCTTTTGGACCAGCGATTTTAGATATGGGCACATCTTCACTTTCAGCAGCAGTCATGGTGCATACTGGTGCAACTGTGATTGATAGTGTTCCTCAAGGCAATTATTTCCATATTACGGCACAAAGTATGAATATGACGATTAAAGAAAGAATTCGAGTGATTCCTTATGAAATGTGTGTCGGTGGGGTAATGACGATTGTTGCAACCATTTTATATGGCTTTATTTTAAACTAGTTGGAAAGTAGGCGCGAAAAGATGACGAAAAAATTTGTTTTGGCTCCAGACTCATTTAAAGAAAGTATGAGTGCAAAAGAAGCCTGTCTGGCAATGGAAAAAGGGATTTTAGCTGTATTTAAAGATGCAGACATTCAACATGTCCCGATGGCAGACGGCGGGGAAGGAACGGTGGATTCCTTAGTGGATGCAACAGGAGGTACAAGAGTACCAGTGCGCGTGGCAGGACCGCTTCCTGATCAAATCGTTGAAACCTATTACGGCTTATTAGGTGACCAAGAAACGGTGGTCATTGAAATGGCGAAAGCCAACGGAATTGAATTGGTTAAAGCAGCAGAACGTAATCCCTTGATCACTTCTACTTATGGTACAGGAGAGATGATTCAACATGCGCTCAATCATGGGGCAAAAAAAATCATTATCGGCATTGGTGGTAGCGTGACAAATGATGGGGGTGCAGGTATGATTCAGGCACTTGGTGCGCGTTTGTTAGACAAGGAAGGGCAAGAATTGACACGTGGCGGTGGTGCATTAGATAAACTGGCGCAGATCGATTTAACACAGTTTGATCAACGTATTTTTGCTACCGAAGTTCTAGTAGCTAGTGATGTGAATAACCCACTAACAGGGCCAACAGGGGCGTCTCATGTCTTTGGTCCGCAAAAAGGTGCGACAGAAGAAATGGTGGCTCAATTAGATAAAAACTTAGCCCATTATGCAGCAATCATCAAAAAAGAGGTCGGCATTGATGTTGAGATGATGCCAGGCGCAGGAGCTGCTGGTGGTTTGGGTGCAGGGTTACTAGCATTCACAAAAGCTCAGTTACGCCCAGGGATTGATATTGTCGTAGAAGTGAATCAATTAGAAGAAAAAATAAAAGCTGCTGATTATGTCTTTACTGGTGAAGGCGGGATGGATTTTCAAACAAAATTCGGCAAAGCCCCTTATGGCGTCTCGCGTTTGGCCAAGAAGTATCAAAAACCGGTTTTCGCTTGTGCTGGCTATATCGGCAAAGATGTGGATGTCCTCTATGAAGAAGGGATGACGGCTATTTTTGGAATTTTGGCCAAAGCCGAACCATTGGAAGCAGCATTGAAAAATGGACCAGTTAACTTAGAAAGAACCGTTGAAAATATTGCTCGTACATTACAGCTGGTGCCTTGTGACTAAGAACTAACCATGGTATCATCAGTAATGAAAGCTGAAATAAAAATGTTCAGTCGTTGATCTGAAGAATTAAGCGTTTGGGACATAAGTCATTGCGGCTTATGTCCCAAACGCTACTCGCTTTTTAGAAAGTTGGCGATAGCAATGTTAAAATTAGACAAAATCCAAGCAAATAAAATTGTTGAAAAGTTAATGGCGGATATTCCTTATAACATCAATATTATGGATGAACGAGGAAAAATTATTGCGAGTGGAGATTCTGCTCGAATTGGGGAGCGCCATCGTGGCGCAGAAAGAGCCATCAATGAACGAAAAAATATTGAAATTTATAAAGATACTTCTTTAGAGAAAAAAGGCACCAATGAACCGATTATTTTGAATGATCACATTTTAGGTGTCGTAGGCATTTCAGGAGAACCAGACGAGGTGCGCAAATTTACCAAGCTTGTGCGCTCGATTGTTCTTTTACTGACAGAAGAATTAAATACACAACAAGAACGCGAAAAAAAGAAAAAACAAAAAAATCAGTTTATCCAGCACTTAATGCATGTTGATTCTGCTTACTCAGAAGCCTTAAAACTTGAAGCGTTGGAACTATATAACCTTCAATTAGATGACCAGAATCATTGTGTACTGACCAAGGATAAGCGCTTATTATCCAGTTATTATCCTGGCCATGAAATATTTGAATGGGAAAATTGTTATCTGGTGATTACTTCTGAACCACCTCAGATAACAAAGCCAGTAACAGAATACCTTGTGATAAGTTCGGAAAAAGCCACGATTCAACAAATGGTCCAAGAGGCACAAAACACGTATTTACTTCTATCGTTTCTTCAATTAGAAAAGGCTAAGTTTTACCAAGCAGAAGATTTTTTCATTCAAGGAATTTTTAATTTTCCTTTTCATATTGAATTGGATTTTTTTGAAACCATCCAGACGATTTATGATGAATACTATGAAACCGTTATTTTTTTCTCCAATCATAACTTAAACATCAATGAAACCTCACAAGTATTACATATCCATCGAAATACATTGAATTACCGTTTGAAACGAATTCATGAATTGACGGGGATGGATCCAAAAGTTTGGCAAGATTTTTGGAAATTGTTCTATTATTTTGCCTATTGCTTTAAAGAACGTTTTGAAAAGTAGTGAGGAGCAGGAATGCTTGTTTGTTAAGCAAGTGTCAGCATATTTTTCGCCAGAATTAAAAATATCTTTTATAATAATTGTAAGGAATCAAACGATTTAGATATCAATGAGGAGTGGTGCCAGTGAAAAAAGCAGTTTTAATTGTTAACCCCAGTTCTGGTGGTGAAAAAGCCAAAGAATTTGAAACGTTAGCAGAAGAAAAATTAAAGCAGTTATTTGATGAAGTTGTAGTGAAACAAACAGAAAAAGGCGGCGATGCAGAACAATTTGCCCGTGAAGCTGCGGAAAGTCACTTCGACAGTGTTTTCGTAATGGGGGGAGATGGAACCGTTAATGAAGGAATTAGCGGGTTGGCAGAACAAGCTTACCGCCCAAAATTTGGCTTTTTTCCTTTAGGAACGGTGAACGATTTAGCGCGAGCCTTGAATTTACCGATGGACCCTGAAGAAGCGATTCAACAATTAGATTTAGAAAAAACCAGTGCTTTAGATGTGGGGAAAATCAATGACGACTACTTTATGAATGTCGTTGCGATTGGGACGATTCCAGAGTCAATTAACGACGTGGACGTTGAACAAAAAACGAAGTTAGGAAAACTCGCTTATTTTATTTCAGGTGCCAAACATTTAGCGAATGCTCAAACGTATCCTTTTCATTTAAGATTGGATCAAAAAGAACAAACCATTGAAAGTAGTACCGTTTTAGTTGGCTTAACAAATTCAATCGGTGGGTTTGAAACATTATTACCAGAGGCCCAAGTGGATGATGGCAAACTTCATTTAGTTTATTTAAAAGATCAATCATTGTGGGATGCAGTAAAAGCAGTCCCAGATTTGTTAAAAGGCGTCGACCAGTCCACTGATAATTTAGTTTACCTAACCTTTAAAGAAGGAACAATCTCCTTAGAAAACCAAGAAGAATTAACCACTAATGTGGATGGTGATGAAGGAGCTGCTTTGCCAATTACGCTGGAAATTTTACCTAAACACTTGACGGTGTATTGCGGTGAAGAACAAACAAAATAGCTGATTTTTTGAGAAAAGCTAGAACATTTCTATTTGTTTAAAAAACAGATAAGTTCTGGCTTTTCAAATCATCTAAAAGAGAATCAATCAGGGGCTATGCTATACTTTGTTTCTACATATTGATAGATAAGGGAGTTAATGAGATGAGAAGAAAAAAACATAAAAACAAAAAGAAACAAGAACTTTTTGAAGAGATTGAAAAACAAGAATTAGCAGAACAAGAAACTAAGCAATTGAATGAAGAAATCGAAGACCCAGAATTTCGTTCTTTTTTTCAAGATGTCTTGAAAAAATTTCCACAAAAAACGTCTACGGCCATAATGAATGCTTTCGCAACTTCTAAAGGTAAAGCAGAACAATTAGTGACGAACAGTCAAACACAACTCGACAAAGTATTTGATGAATTTTTGGCTGGTGTTTCACCTGACGTGAAAAAGAAAAGTCATCAAACGATTCATTTTGCTGCATTGTCAGCAGCAATTATTGGGTTTTCGCCAATTCCGTTTTCGGATGCTTTTTTACTGGTACCTGTTCAATTAACTATGATGTCACGGCTGCATAAAATTTTTGGTCAGTCTTGGTCCGAAAGCTTAGGGAAAAGTTTAACCAAAGAATTAGTAGTGGTTAGTTTAGGTAAGAGTGCAGTCGGGAATATTCTAAAAGTGATTCCTGTTGTCGGAACTGTGACTGGTGGCATGGTCAATGCTTCAGTTGCGGTAGCAATTACGGAAGCGCTTGGCTGGGTTACCGTCAAAATGTTAAACGATGGTGTTGATATCTTTGATGATGTGATGTCTTTCAAAGGACAATTTTCAACATTATTTAAAGCCATCCAAAATGCTAAAAAGAAATAATCGCTGTATTGATTAACTAGGGTGAGACAGATTTAAACTTTTTTAAGTAATTCGTAGCAAATTTCCAAGGTTTTCGTCACAAATTATTCACAGGTTCTCGTTAATATATAAGCATACCAACAAAACACCCAACATAAACACTTTTTATTTTTACTCCTCAAGTAAAAATAACTCCTTTCCACTCAGTCTACCCAACTGAGTGGTTTTTTTTGCGAAAAAAGAGGGCGTTGAACAATTTGTTCAACGCCCTCTTTTAATAGATGGGGAAGTCATTTGTTAAGAATTATTTTTTCCATTCTGCTACTTGGTCTTTATGTGAATCAACCCAATCGCGTGCAGCTTCTTGTGGGTCTTTGCCTTCGTTAATTTCTAACATGACAGATTCCATATCCTTAGTTGTCCAATGGAAATTATCTAACACTTTGTAAGCTTCTGGTTGATCTTCTTTTAGGCCTTGGCGAGCCATTGTGTGAATCGCTTCTTCGCCGCCCATAGTGCCTTTTGGATCAGCTAAATATTTTAAATCATATTTTGCAAACATCCAGTGAGGAGACCAGCCAGTAATAACGATGTCTTCGTTGTTTTTAATTGCTTGTCCTAAGGCGACAGTCATGGCACCTGATGAAGAAGTTTCAACAGACCAATCTTTCAAATTAGGATAAGCTTCTTTAGTTTTCTCTGCTGCTGCAACAACACCAGCCCCAGGTTCAATTCCAGTAATCTTTTTCCCAGCTTGATCAGATAAATCTTCGATAGAATCAACATCCATATAAGAAGGGACGACAATTCCTAGCTTCGCACCTTTAAGGTTTTCACCAAGGTCGTCTAATTTATCTTTATATTGTTTATATTGCTCTGCGTGAGTTCCTGGCAGCCACGCACCAACCATGGCATCTGTTTCACCTTTAGCTACAGATTCCCACATAATTGCGTTATCTAAAGGAGTCGTTTTAACATCATACCCCATATCTTTTAAGACTTCGGCAACCACATGTGTGGAGGCTACTTCGGTATCCCATTCCACATAAGAAAGGGAAATTTGCTTATCATTTGTTGTTGTAAAAATTGAAGCACCAACTAAGCCAGCGACAATTACAACAACCGCTGCAATAATCCCATATTTTTTCTTTTTAGAGGTGGCACCAGCTGCTTTAGGGGCTGCTTTTTTATTATTTAAATGTTGAGTAAAACGGTCAATGATAATCGCTAAAATAACTAAAGCTACACCATTTACGAAACCGTTCCCGACTTGCGCACGTTGTAAAGCAGAAAGGACGCCACGTCCTAATCCAGGCGCACCAATCATTGAAGCAATAACTACCATTGATAGAGCTAGCATGGTTGTTTGGTTAACACCAGCCATAATCGTGTTTTTGGCTAAAGGTAATTCTAATTTGAATAATTTTTGCCAGCCGGTACTACCGTAAGAATCAGCTGCTTCAACAAGTTCATTTGGTACTTGTCGAATTCCTAAGTTCGTAAAGCGTACGGTTGGTGGTAAAGCGAAGATAACAGAGGCGAAGACCCCAGGAACCATACCAATTCCGAAGAATGCAACGGCTGGAATCAAGTAAACGAAACCAGGCATTGTTTGCATGAAGTCCAAAATCGGTGTAATAATACTCTTGGCTTTTTCGCTTTTCGCCATTAAAATCCCTAGTGGCACACCAATGATAATGGAAATAACACTAGAAAGTAAAACTAACGTAACGGTACTCATTAAATCGTTCCATAAGTTTTGATTATAGATAAACATTAAGCCGATAAACGTGAATAAACTTAAGCCGATTTTTTTATTAGAAATAAAGAAAGCAGCAATCGTTAATAGCACGATCAGCACAAGTGGTGGTACGGCTGTTAGTAAGGCAGTAATGTTGTCCATTACACTTTGACCAATTGTTTGTAAAAAGCTGAATAATCCAGCAAATGTTGAAGTTAACCAATCAGTAAAACTTTCAACCCAAGACGCGACAGGTAATTGATACTTATTCATGTTCGTTCACCTCTGTTTCTGCAAGTGCTTCAAGTACGCTACCACGGATGACCACGCCTAATAGTTTGCCGTTATCAGTCACAGCAAGAGGCGTTTGTGCATCATAAATCAGTGGGAAAATATCATTCACTAACATATCTTTGTCGATTGTTTGAATTTCTGGATCCACACATTCTACAAGAGAAGTCCCGTTTTTACGCGCTTCTAAAGCTTTTTCTGCGCGTACCACGCCTTTTAGTTGGCGTTTTTTATCCACGGCAAGTAACATACTCACTTCTTCTTGACGCATCCGTTTTAAAGCAACAGTTGGGCCATCAATTTCAATGTTAGTAGTTAAAGCAGGTACCATAATATTTTGGGCAGTTAAGACTTTTGAACGATCCACATCTTCCACGAAGGTTCGCACATATTCGTTGGCTGGGTTGGTTAAAATTTCTTCTCCAGTCCCAATTTGCATAATTTGACCATCTTTCATCAAAGCAATCCGGTCGCCGATTCGTAAAGCTTCATTCAAATCATGTGTGATAAAGATAATGGTTTTTTTGACATTTTCTTGTAAATCTAATAGTTCGTCTTGCATTTCACGACGAATTAACGGATCAAGAGCAGAGAATGCTTCGTCCATTAATAAAATTTCCGGATCGTTAGCCAAGGCACGAGCAAGGCCGACACGTTGTTGCATCCCACCAGATAATTGACTTGGTAATTGGTCTTTAAAAGCAATTAAGCTAGAATTTTCTAAGGCTTTTTCAGCTTTTGCTTGGCGTTCTTCTTTAGGAACACCACGAATTTCTAAACCATATTCCGTATTTTCTAAGATAGTTCGATGGGGGAAAAGACCAAAGTTTTGGAAAACCATGCTCATTTTATTTCGACGTACTTCACGTAATCCTTCTTTATCTAAAGAAGAAATATCTTGTCCATCAATATAAATATTTCCTGAAGTTGGTTCAATCAAACGATTTAATAAACGAATTAATGTTGATTTCCCACTTCCTGATAACCCCATAATAACGAAAATTTCGCCTTCTTCAACTTCGAAATTTACATCATAAACACCGACTGTGGCACCCGTTTTTTCTAAAATTTCTGTTTTGCTTTTGTTGGCACGAATCATTTCAAGTGCCGGTTTGGTTTTCTTACCAAAGATCTTGGTAAGGTGATTTACTTTTACTTTTGGCAAATCATTGTTCCTCCTCATTAAAAAAAGTGACTACATCAGACTACTATAAAGTTGTCACTTTGTCAAATTAGATGAAAATCTTTCTGAAAATGAAGAAAAACAGTATTTTAAATAGGTTTTATAGTGGTTTTTTATGAAAAATAGAAATAATAAATAAAAAAAGTGACTATTTACCGCAAGATAAGTAGTCACTTTTTTGTTTAAGGATAAAAGAAATTTTGGACACGTTGTAAGGTTGATTCGTCATGTCCAACAAAATAAAGTGTGTCGTTCAACGAAATCTTTGCATATGGACCAGGTGAGACCAGAAGCTCTTCTTTGTGTTTGATGGCGATAATCGTTGCCGAAGTGTTTTGCCAAAAATTCATTTCGCTAATCGTCGCCTCAAGATAAGCAGCTTCTTCTGTTAAAACTAATGAATAAGGATTCATTGGATTGAAAGAATCAAAACGCTTTGTTTGTTCAACAAGAGTATCTAGAATGCTAGAAAAATGAGTAAGTTCTTCTTTTTGTTTCGCCACGCTATCTAGCAATTCTTCTTTAATTTCAGCAATCGTTTGAACGTCTTGATATTGTGTCACAAAGTCCTGCGCTTTTTCTTTTGATGCCACATAGAAGCCGCTGCCGTGTTTGGCTTTAACGATTTCTAAATCAACTAAAACGATAATGGCTTTGCGGGCTGTTTCTGGCGACACTTGGTATTGGTTAGCTAGGGTGGAACGGGCATGGATTTTATCTCCGACATGTAATTTGCCTTCTGCAATTTTTTCCGCAACATCAACGGCGATTTGTTGATATTTGGGCTTCGTTAAACTGATTTTTTTGGAAGCCATAGTGAATCCCTCCGTTAATTGTTATTTTCCATTTCTTCTAATTCTAAACTGAAATTTTCCCATTGCTCAAGTAGTTCATCTTGTTGCTGACGAGCGTCATCTAATTGTTGGTTTAGAGCCAGCAATTCAACATGATTTTCTAGAATGTCTGGTTGACTCATTTGTGCTTCTAATTGTGCAATTGTCGTATCTAACTGAGCAAGATTTTCTTCGACTTGTGTTATTTTTCTTTGCAAAGTACGGAGTAATTTTTGTTGCTCCTTGTTTTGATAAAAGGTATTTTTGGCTGTAACTGGTTCGGGTTTTTTCGCCGCTTCTTCATTAGCTAAGAGGGCAGCTATTTCTTCTTCCTCTTGTTTCTTTTCTAAATAATAATCATAGTCGCCTAAATAAAGTTTGCTGCCTTTTTCGGAAAGCTCAACAACTTTTGTTGCAATTCGATTGATAAAGTAACGGTCATGGGAAACGAAGAGGATGGTTCCTTCATAATCAATCAGCGCATTTTCTAAAACTTCTTTATTATCGATATCCAAGTGGTTGGTTGGCTCATCGAGAATCAAGAAATTGTCACGATCCATCGCTAATTTTGCTAATGCCACACGTGCTTTTTCGCCACCGCTTAATAAAGGAATCGTTTTTTCAACATCGTCTCCACTGAAGAGAAAGCCGCCTAAAATACTTCGAATCTCTTTTTCAGGTGTGGTTGGGTGTTCATCCCATAATTCCGCTAAGACCGTTTTATTGCCATGTAAATTGGCTTGCTCTTGGTCATAGTAACCTACAGAAACATTGGTGCCAAAAGTTTTACTTCCTTTAATGAAAGGAATGCGATCAATAATTGATTTCAAGAGAGTAGATTTACCAATTCCGTTCGGTCCGACTAAGGCAATGGCTTCTTTGCGACGAATATCCAAATGAATAGGTTCGGATAAAATATGTTCTTGGTCGTAACCAATGGCGGCATCTTCGACTTGTAAAACAACATTTCCCGAGACTTTTTCACTATCGAAAAGAAAATGCGCCGATTTTTCATCTCCTTGAGGTCGGTCTAAACGGTCCATTTTTTCTAATACTTTTCGGCGACTTTGTGCACGTTTCGTTGTAGATGCACGAACCAGATTTTTGGCAACAAAATCTTCTAACTTATTGATTTCTTCTTGTTGCTTTTCATACGCTTTCCATTCACTGGCTAATTGTTCTGCTTTTAACTCTAAGTATTTGGAATAGTTTCCTTTGTAGTGAGTCATTTTTTTGCGACTCAGTTCATAAACTTCATTAACTACCTTATCTAAAAAATAACGATCGTGGGAAACAATCAATAGGGCGCCGGCATAGCTTGGCAAATAAGATTCCAGCCAAGAAAGCGTCTCGATATCTAAGTGGTTTGTAGGCTCGTCCAGAATTAAAATATCTGGTTTTTGTAAAAGCATTCTCGCTAATGCAAGCCGGGTTTTTTGACCACCAGATAAGGTTTGAATATCTTTCGTGTAAAAGGATTCATCAAAGCCAAAGCCGTGAAGGACTGAGCGAATTTCATTTTCATAGCCGTAGCCATTTTTTTCAGAAAACGTATGTTGCAATTGATCGTACTCTTTTAAAATTCCTTCATAAACGGAAGTGGTTGGATCCATTTCACTAATTTTAGTTTCTAATTCTCGCATACGCTGTTCCATTTCTAGGATGTCAGCAAAGGCTTTTGTCATTTCTTCCCAAACGGTTTTATCTGATTCTAAGCCGGTATTTTGAGCTAAATAACCTAACGTAGCAGTTTTATTTTTGGCAATGGTTCCGCTATCGGGAGCATCAATGCCTGCAATGATTTTTAAAAAAGTCGATTTTCCAGCACCATTACGACCAACTAAGGCAATCCGACTTTTTGTTGCAATTTCTAAATGTATGTTTTCAAACAATGTTTCCGAGCCAAAATGCCGGGCAACTTGATTTGCTTGTAATAAAATCATCAGTAGTCCTCATTTCTAAATTCATTGCCCTTAGTGTAGCATAAAATCTGCTAAAATAGCACGTATCAAAAAATGCTTTGTGAAGGTTTATACCTTTTATCACAAACTTTTGAAGAAAAATGCTATTTTTGAGCCATAGAATTGCTTTTTATTGTGAAAAACTGCTATTATGTTAATGGATAAGATTTAAGTGAAAGTATTGGAGGTCCAATTGTGAAAGATCAAGTTATTCCAAAAGCAACGGCGCGACGCCTTCCTTTATATTATCGCTACTTAAGAATGTTACATGATACAGGAAAAAATAAAGTCTCATCAACTGAATTAAGTGAAGCGGTACAAGTAGACAGTGCGACTATTCGTCGTGACTTTTCATATTTTGGTGAATTAGGTAAACGTGGGTACGGCTATGATGTTGAAAACTTAATGAACTTTTTTGCAAAAACATTGAATGAAGATGAGTTAACCAATGTCGCATTAATCGGGGTTGGTAATTTAGGAAGTGCTTTATTAAAGTACAAATTCCATCAAAGCAACAGTATTCGTGTAAGTTGCGCATTTGATGTGAATGAAGATATTGTGGGACGCATTGTTGACGGTATTCCGGTTTATCCAATGGAAGATATGATGGAACAAATCCGTGTTCAACAAATCGAAGTAGCTATTTTAACTATTCCAGCTCGCAAAGCGCAAGAAGTTGTGAACAAACTTGCCGAAGCAGGGGTTAAAGGAATTCTAAACTTTACGGCTGCGCGTTTAGTAGCGCCACCTGAAGTATTAATTCAAAATGTTGACTTAACCAACGAATTACAAACATTGATTTATTTCTTACATCATGACAACGAATTGATTGACGAAGAAGAATAAGCAAAAGAAAAGGGCCTAGTCGTTTAGACGAAGGCCCTTTTCTTATTGAATTGCACCATTATGCAAAAGTAGTTGAACAATAATCACAATCGTATTCATGCCGCAATGGGCGATAATTGAGGTCCAAATTTTTCCAGTTTGCTTGTACAAAAGAGCAAAGAAAAATCCCATAAAGAAATAAACAAAAAAGTGACCATCGGCATGTGCGAGTGAAAAAATCGCCGAACTAACAGTAGCCGCAATCCAGAAATTTGTAAAAGGCTGGATTAAATGGATAAATGCATAACGAAAGACGAATTCTTCCATAATCGGACCACCGATAGTAGTTGCCAAAATAAATAAAGGATTTGCCAAAATCACCGCTACAATAGCTTGTGTATTTTGAGAAGTAGCTTGTTCTCCTGTGATGGCTACTTCAATGGCGAAAGTAACGCCTTGAATCAGCATGGCAATGAAAATCCCACTAACACCTAGTAAAAAAATAAAAATAGGTGATTTCAAGGTTGCTGTTTCCTCTAAAGGAGAAGGTTCTGTTGTTTTTAAAAAGATGCCAATCATTACAAGGGCGCCAATAATGTAAAGAGCAGTTGTCACATTAATCGCTGCATTGGGGGAAATACCCGAAAAAAGTAACGGCCCGAAAAAAGCGATAATGTATGTGACTAAAATAAATAAACTTGATTTTCTTAAGGTCATGGTTAATCCTTTCTATAATTATTTTTTACGATTATTGCGATATCCTAATAAAAGAAAAACGAATAAGAAAAAGAAAAGAGATTCCCAAAGTGTCGAAACAATTCCTTCTGTGACACTGAAAACAAGATTTCCTAAATTCGCTATCACAAAATAAACGAAGGTTGCTATTAGTGCTGTAAGTAAACGTTGTTTCATTTTATTCGCCTCCAATCGTAGTCAATTTATTTTACCATGAATTAAAGGATTGGAAAAACATTCCATGAAAAAAGAATACGCAATAAAAAATGCGTATCTTATAATTGACAAGAAAAAGAGAGAAAAGACTTGCATTTTTAGAGTGAAATGAGTATTATAAATAGTGTGAGTTAGCACTCTTGTGTATCGAGTGCTAAAATAAGCGAAAACTTTTTATTTGGAGGGATTTATTGTGTTAAAACCATTAGGCGATCGCGTCGTAATTAGAGTCGCGAAAGAAGAAGAAAAAACTGTTGGAGGAATTGTTCTTGCATCCGTTGCAAAAGAAAAACCACAAACAGGTGAAGTTATCGCAGTAGGTGAAGGTCGTGTGCTTGAAAATGGCACAAAAGTTCCGATGGAAGTAAAAATTGGTGACACAGTAATGTTTGAAAAATATTCAGGAACAGAAGTGAAATACGAAGGCGTAGAATACTTAATTGTATCAGCCAAAGACATTATTGCCACTGTTGAATAATAAACAACTTTTACAGAATAATATAATAGAAGAAAAAAATTATGAGGTGAAGAAATCATGGCAAAAGAGATTAAATTTGCAGAAGATGCACGTGCAGCAATGCTACGCGGAGTAGATGTATTAGCAGATACAGTGAAAGTGACATTAGGCCCTAAAGGTCGTAACGTTGTTTTAGAAAAATCATTTGGTTCACCATTGATTACTAACGATGGGGTAACAATTGCTAAGGAAATTGAATTAGAAGATCATTTTGAAAACATGGGCGCAAAATTAGTTTCAGAAGTTGCTTCTAAAACGAATGATATTGCTGGTGACGGAACAACAACAGCGACTGTTTTGACACAAGCCATTGTTCGTGAAGGCTTAAAAAACGTAACTGCTGGAGCTAACCCATTAGGTATTCGCCGTGGGATTGAATTAGCAACAAAAACAGCAGTAGAAGAATTACACAATATTTCATCTGTAGTTGATTCAAAAGAAGCGATTGCACAAGTCGCTGCTGTTTCATCAGGTTCTGAAAAAGTCGGCCAATTAATTGCCGATGCAATGGAAAAAGTTGGTAACGACGGCGTAATTACCATTGAAGAATCAAAAGGGATTGAAACAGAATTAGATGTGGTTGAAGGAATGCAATTCGACCGCGGTTATTTATCTCAATACATGGTTACTGACAACGATAAAATGGAAGCTGTTTTAGAAAATCCATATATCTTAATTACCGACAAAAAAATCTCAAATATTCAAGATATCTTACCTTTATTAGAACAAATTCTACAACAAAGCCGTCCACTATTGATTATTGCGGATGATGTTGATGGGGAAGCTCTACCAACATTAGTATTGAACAAAATCCGTGGTACATTTAATGTTGTCGCAGTAAAAGCGCCAGGATTTGGTGACCGCCGCAAAGCGATGCTTGAAGATATTGCTATTTTAACAGGTGGTACAGTAATCACTGACGACTTAGGGTTAGAGTTAAAAGACACAACTATTGAAAACTTAGGAAATGCTAGCAAAGTAGTTGTCGACAAAGATAACACAACAATTGTCGAAGGTGCTGGTTCAAAAGAAGCCATTGATGCCCGCGTTCATTTAATTAAAAACCAAATCGGCGAAACAACGTCTGATTTTGATCGTGAAAAATTACAAGAACGTTTAGCTAAATTAGCTGGCGGGGTTGCTGTCGTTAAAGTCGGTGCTGCAACTGAAACAGAATTAAAAGAATTAAAATTACGAATTGAAGATGCATTAAACGCAACACGTGCCGCTGTAGAAGAAGGCATGGTTTCTGGTGGTGGTACCGCACTTGTCAATGTAATTGGTAAAGTCGCTGCGCTAGAAGCTGAAGGCGATGTGGCAACAGGGATCAAGATTGTCGTTCGTGCATTAGAAGAACCAATCCGTCAAATCGCTGAAAATGCTGGTTATGAAGGATCAGTGATTGTTGACAAACTAAAAAATGTTGACTTAGGTATCGGATTCAATGCAGCTAACGGTGAATGGGTAAACATGGTTGAAGCCGGTATTGTTGATCCAACAAAAGTAACTCGTTCTGCCTTACAAAATGCAGCTTCTGTGTCAGCTTTATTATTAACAACTGAAGCAGTTGTTGCAGACAAACCAGAACCAGCTGCACCAGCTCCTATGATGGATCCATCAATGGGCATGGGCGGTATGATGTAAAAATAAAAAAGTATTCTAAAAGCTTACGATTGAAAAATCGTAAGCTTTTTTTTACATAAAGAATAAATAATCTAAATAATATCTTTGCTTATGGTGTTTTCTCAAATATTTACTCAATTAACAAAAAAGATGATAATTTAAAGGCTTCGTTTTAGCTAGACAGCCTTGTTTTTATTCGATAAAATTTAGTAATAACAATCATTTTTTGAAAACTAGTAGTTGGTAATTTTTATTTATTAATAGAATATAAATAAAAATTATTATATTTTGAAGGGGAATATTAGGAAGATTGAGGTGGAAAAATGGAAAAATATACAATTGGTGTCGTTCCTTTGACAATTGAAACAAAAGAATACTGTCAAAATTGGTTTGTTAGTAATCAAGTAGAATGTCAGATTATCCAAGGAACAAATATACTTCTTCATTTGCACCATATTGATGGATTAGTGATTGAAGTTACTGACCACCAGCAAGTAAATACTTGTTGTGAGTTATTAATGACGATTCGCAAGCAGTCAGATTTACCGATTTGGTTATTTTCTCGGACAGAAGTAATTAGTAAAGTCAATCGAATTATTTATTTACAATTAGGTGCAGATGGCGTTTTTGATCATTCTTATGATCGTCAAGAATGCATGTTAAGCATGAGTAATTTATTGCAACGTGTAAAAAGACGTTTTTATCCTAAATTAGTTAGTGCAAACGAGGAACAAACCGTTACTAAGAATCTTTCTGAGAGATGGTATTTAATTGCGCCAAATTTGAGTGTTTGCTTGGGAAGTGGAGAAGAAATTCTTTTAACAAAATTGGAATTTTTCACAATAGAGTATTTATACAAACACGCAGGACAAACAATTACATATGAAGAACTCTACAAAAATGTCTGGAAAGATACTGCGAATGAACGAAAATATCGTGTCGCTAATGTGATTTTCCATTTGCGTAAAAAAATTGAACAAGATGTGAACAAACCACAATATATCAAAACAATTCGCTCAAAAGGCTATATGTTAACGGTGTAAAAGGTACGAAGGAGGAGAAACAAATGTGGCAATTTTTGACTAAAAACAATGAAGATGAGGAGTATGAGAAGATGCCGGATTTTGAAAATGAACAATCTGGGAAAGCACAACCAAAGGTAACAGAGGAAGCAATCTTTGATGCCGAGGTCGTTTATGCAAAAGAGCAAGCTGCAAAAGTTAAGCAGGTCAAGCAAGAAGTGCCGACTGAACTGTCGGAAGAATCGTTTTCTTTTGCTGAAAAACTAGAAGAAGAAAATCAACTATATCAGCAATCCATAAAAAAACTAACGGAGCAATTATTAATGCAAACCAATGAAGTGGAAGCATTACAAAAACAAGTAGTCGAAAAAGATGTTCAACTTAAAGATGTTAAAGAAACGTTAAGTGATAAAGAAGCAACTATCACTTCTTTACAGAAACAATTGTCTGAAGAAAAGATGCAACAGAGACAGACCAGTGAAGAGAATTTAGACACAGCCGTTACGCTTTCTCAAAAAGAAATTGGCGAAGTGTTATTAGAAGCCAAACGTCAAGCAAAAGAAACAATTGCCCAAGCTAACCAACAAGTTGCAACAGTTCATGAAGAAATGGAACAACGTTTAGCAACTTTAACACGCATGAAGCAAGTGGCAAGAGAGTACCAAGCTTATTGTGAACAAATGCTGACAATCAAGAATGAATCAACAGGAACGTACCAACAGATAGAGCAGTTATTAGCAGAAATAAAGAGGTAAATGAAGGAGAAATGCGATGAAAAAAAGAAAGGCAAGATATTTGAAGTTGGTATGTATTGGAATTTTAGGGATTTATGCGGGAGCCAGTTACTACAATTCGGAACCATTAATCGCTCAAGAAGAGACCGAAACGAGGGACGAAAGTCGACAGCTATCGCTGGAAGAAAAAAGAGCGGACCAAGCCAATCAAGATCAAGGAACCCTTACTTCTTCAACGCTGAACGAAACAATAATAAGTTCGTCTGAACAACAAGAAAGCTCAACACAAAATGACACCAGTGACCATCCAGAAAACAATGTGGAACCTTCAGAATCTGAAAATAGTTTACCGCCACAAGAAAAGCCAATTGCTAGTACTAAACCAACCGAATCGTTACAAAGTGAGCAACCAGTATCTGAAGATCGTAAAGCGCTCACTGAGAAGTCACCTCATAATCAGGAACCACAAAATTCTACATTAACTGAAAAGACCAAAGAGCCGTTGGTACATTCAGAGGTAGACAATAGTCAAGAAAAGGAAAAGCAAGCAGGAATTCAACAACAAGCCGAGGCAAATTTTGTTGTCCAAGAGAATGCTTCTACTTCTGAGTTTATTATAAAAATCGGTGAAGAAGCACGAGTTATTGGTCAGCGACATGATCTATACGCTTCTGTCATGATAGCTCAAGCTATTTTAGAAAGTGGCTCGGGCAATAGTGCGTTAGCGGCGCCGCCAAATTATAATTTGTTTGGCATTAAAGGCGCTTATCAAGGTCAAAGTGTCAGCTTTTCCACACAAGAAGATGATGGTAAAGGGAAGATGACCACCATTCATGCCGATTTTCGTCAGTATCCTTCCTATAAAGAGTCATTAACAGACTATAGTAAATTAATCATCAATGGGCTGGCGGGTAATCCAACGTTTTATCACGGCGTTTTGAAAGCAAACACGACGAATTATCAGCAGGCAACAAAATTTTTAACAGGTTGTTATGCAACGGATACATATTACGATAAAAAATTAAACGCGTTGATTGAAACCTATCAATTAACTGAATACGATCAAGAAAAGAAGAAACCAGTAGTGACTAATTTGGCAGAAGAAAAGAAACCTTCGTTTGATAAGGAAGCAGTCAAAGAACAGCTAAAAAAAGAAGCAGTCGTCTATGAAGTAAGCAAAGGAGATTCTCTCGCCACCATTAGCCAGACGTTTGGTGTGTCAGCAACAGCCATCTTAAAACAAAATTCAAAGACTCAAGAAATGTTTTATATTGGCCAAAAAATCACGATTCCTCAGCATACAGCGGCGACTTCTCTAGAACCGAAAGAACAAGCGTTACTTCAATCACTAATAATCAGTAAATCGGTGACTAATGCTTTGAAGACAGCAGAGCAATCAAATGGTAAAGCGAATGACTCAAAAACAGCGTCTACTGAGTATTATGAAGTAAAAAGAGGAGAGACACTCGCAAAGATTGCTAAAAAAACGGGCTATTCCTTAACCGCCCTCAAGCAGGCAAATGACTTAACGTATTCTGTATTAACCGAAGGACAAACGATAGCACTTCCTAAGCTAAAGGACTAATGCTGATTTAACTTATCGGTCGATGGAGTCAATATATTATTAGAGTAAGAGTAGAGGGTAAGTTCATTCATGGATGAACTTATCCTCTACTCTTATTATGTTTTTCATAAATACTTAATAAATAGTAAAATTAGCAAGAGAATTGTGTCTTTACACAAAATAGATAGGTTTTCTTGTCGAAGTTTGATAAAATGATTAGTTGAAAGGATGCGTGAAAATTGAAAGAATTATTTCGTAAATACCGAGAAGTACTGGCTTATTTATTTTTTGGTGGTGCAACGACTGTCGTCAACTTAGTTGTGTTTTTTGTTTGTCAAAATGTGTTAGGGCTGGATTACAAGATAAGTAACACAATTAGTTGGTTTTTATCTGTTCTATTTGCCTTTTTCACGAATAAATATTGGGTATTCGCAAGTAAGCATGAAAGCATAGCTGGTTTTTTTAAAGAAATGGGCTTATTTTATTGGTACCGAATTTTATCTTTTGTGGCTGATATGGGTTTAATGATTCTCCTAATTGATGGCATTCATTTTTCATCGTTTTGGGCGAAAATGATTACACAAGTTGTAGTAGTGATTTTAAATTATTTCTTCAGTAAATTTTTCATTTTTAAAGAAAAAGAGGTCTAAGCAGATTTTAGGCTAAAAAAAATTTTTTTGTTATAATATAAACAAGTTTTTAATACAAAGAATAGAGGTAGAAAACGATGGACTATACATATGCAGATGATAGTTTGACATTGCATACAGATATGTATCAAATCAATATGATGCAAACATACTGGGAATTAGGGAGAGCAGATTTACATGCTGTTTTTGAATGTTACTTTAGAGAGATGCCCTTTAATCATGGCTACGCAATTTTTGCAGGTTTAGAACGTTTAGTCAATTATCTCGAAAATTTAACGTTCACAGAATCTGATATTGCATATCTCCGAGAAGTTGAAGAATATCCAGAAGATTTCTTGACGTATTTAGCAAATTTTGAATTTAAATGTACTGTACGCTCTGCTTTAGAAGGGGATTTGGTTTTTAATAACGAACCGTTAATTCAAATTGAAGGTCCTTTGGCACAATGTCAATTGGTAGAAACTGCCTTGCTAAATATGGTGAATTTCCAAACATTAATTGCGACAAAAGCGGCTCGAATTAAATCCGTGATTGGCGATGATCCTTTATTGGAATTTGGAACACGCCGAGCACAAGAATTAGATGCTGCCATTTGGGGCACAAGAGCCGCCTATATTGGTGGGGCGGACGCGACAAGTAATGTTCGTGCTGGTAAAATTTTTGGTATTCCGGTTAGTGGGACCCATGCCCATTCATTGGTTCAGTCGTATGGAAATGATTATGAAGCATTCATGGCGTATGCCAAAACACATCGGGATTGCGTTTTCCTTGTTGATACGTATGATACTTTGAAAGCGGGAGTGCCAAGCGCAATTCGAGTAGCTCGAGAAATGGGTGATAAAATTAATTTCCTAGGCGTGCGGATTGATAGTGGCGATATGGCTTATATTTCTAAACGAGTTCGTGAACAACTGGACGAAGCAGGCTTTACTGAAGCAAAAATTTATGCATCGAACGATTTAGATGAAAATACGATTTTGAATCTAAAAATGCAAAAATCAAAAATTGATGTATGGGGCGTGGGTACCAAGCTGATTACCGCCTATGATCAACCGGCTTTAGGAGCGGTGTTTAAATTAGTTTCAATTGAAGGTGAAGATGGTCAAATGAAAGATACCATTAAACTATCTAGCAATGCTGAAAAAGTGACAACACCAGGAAAAAAACAAGTCTGGCGCATTACACGTAAATCTGATAAAAAGTCAGAAGGGGACTATGTGACACTTTGGAACGAAGATCCTCGCCAAGAAGAAGAAATTTATATGTTCCATCCCGTTCATACCTTTATTAATAAGTATGTCCGTGATTTTGAAGCACGGCCAGTACTCCAAGATATTTTCGTTGAAGGAAAACGTGTGTATGAATTACCAACTTTAGATGAAATTAAACAATATGCAAAAGAAAATTTAGATTCACTTTGGGAAGAATACAAGCGGGACTTGAATCCGCAGAAATATCCAGTGGACCTTTCAACAGATTGTTGGAACCACAAAATGAATTTATTGGAAAAAGTGCGTAAAGACGTTAAACATTTAACGGAAACGGTGAATAAGGAGGCCTAGAAATGACAACACTTCAAGAAAAAATCATTCAAGAGTTAGGTGTTTTACCGACAATTGACCCAAAAGAAGAAGTTCGTAAAAGTATTGATTTTCTGAAAGCTTATTTAACTAAACATCCTTTTTTAAAAACCTTTGTCTTGGGAATTAGTGGCGGACAAGATTCAACATTAGCTGGGCGCTTAGCACAATTAGCGATGACTGAAATGCGCGAAGAAACAGGAGATATGTCGTATCAATTTATTGCGATTCGCCTTCCATACGGTGAGCAAGCAGATGAAGCTGATGCACAAGCCGCGCTAGCCTTTATCCAGCCAGATGTTTCTTTACGAGTGGATATTAAACCAGCAGTGGATGCAATGGTTGGTTCGCTAGAAAACGCTGGCGTTCAAATTAGCGATTTTAATAAAGGGAACATGAAAGCACGTCAACGTATGATTACACAATATGCAGTAGCTGGCGAAAATGCTGGCGCAGTAATTGGCACAGACCACGCAGCCGAAAATGTCACAGCTTTCTTCACCAAATATGGCGATGGCGGAGCGGATATTTTACCGTTATTTCGTTTAAATAAGCGCCAAGGAAAAGCTTTGCTGAAAGAACTTGGGGCACCAGAAGCCTTGTATCTAAAAATACCAACAGCTGATCTAGAAGATGACAAACCGTTAGTTGCAGATGAAGTTGCCTTAGGTGTCACGTATGATGCCATTGATGACTATTTGGAAGGCAAAAAAGTCTCGGAAACAGATCAACAAACAATTGAAAACTGGTATAAAAAAGGACAACACAAACGGCATTTACCCATTACAATTTTTGATGATTTTTGGAAATAAAAACACAGACCATCGGCGAATGAACGATGGTCTGTGTTTTTTTACATAACTACTTTTCAGAAAGTAAACGTTGCTACAGCAACTATCCCATGATAATGAAAGTCGTTTTCATTTAGGCGTTTTCACTTTCTTTTTCAAAACAGAAAAGGTACGCTCAATAATGTAAAGTGAATGATGGGAGAGAAAAAGAGATGAAGCATGTAACAAAATTGGGGATTACAATTATAACAGGAGTTTTGGCATTATTATTTGAATTTATTTTACATCAGCCGAATTGGGCGTATGGCATTATTTTAATAACAGGTTCTGTAATGGCGTTAATGATGTTCTGGGAAATGATTCAAACCTTACGTGAAGGAAAATATGGTGTCGATATTTTAGCGATTACCGCTATCGTTGCAACCTTAGCTGTGGGAGAATACTGGACCAGTTTGATGATTTTAATTATGTTGACTGGTGGTGATTCATTAGAAGACTATGCCGCTGGAAAAGCTAACCAAGAGCTGAAGTCATTATTGGATAACTCGCCACAAAAAGCTCATCGCTTGAATGGCGAAAATTTAGAAGATGTTTCTGTTGAGGAAATCAATGTTGGCGATGAATTAGTAGTAAAACCAGGGGAACTAGTTCCAGTTGATGGCTTGGTAAAAACTGGGACATCAACAGTCGATGAATCTTCATTAACAGGAGAATCAAAACCAATTGAAAAAAATCCTGAGGATGAATTAATGTCGGGTTCCGTGAATGGTGATGGCTCTTTGAAAATGGTTGCTGAAAAAACTGTAGCCGACAGTCAATATCAAACGATTGTGAACTTAGTGAAAGAATCTGCGGCGCGTCCAGCTCATTTTGTACGTTTAGCAGACCGCTATGCGGTACCTTTTACACTAATTGCCTACTTAATTGCAGGTGTTGCTTGGTTTGTTTCAAAAAGTCCGACACGTTTTGCGGAAGTCTTAGTTGTTGCTTCGCCGTGTCCTTTAATTCTATCTGCCCCAATTGCTTTAGTGGCAGGGATGGGTCGTTCAAGTCGTCATGGGGTCGTTATTAAATCGGGAACGATGGTCGAAAAATTAGCTTCTGCAAAAACGATTGCGTTTGATAAAACAGGCACGATTACGCAAGGACAACTTTCTGTTGATCAAGTCCAACCAATCAATGCTGAAATAACTGCTGCTGAATTAGTGGGATTGGCAGCAAGCGTGGAACAAGAATCAAGTCATATTTTAGCTAGATCAATTGTTGCTTATGCCAGAAAGCAAGATGTCCCATTAAAAAATATTACAGATCTAGCAGAAGTTTCTGGTGCTGGCGTGAAGGCATTTGTGGATGGTGCTGAGATACGGGTAGGTAAAAAGAATTTTGTGACACAAGAGTCTCAAGCAACTGAAAAAATTGATAAAACGACTATTCATATTTCACGTAATGGCACATATTTAGGCCGAATTACTTTTACAGACACTGTACGCCCAGAAGCAAAAGAGACTATGGAAAAATTACACCAATTACATCTTCAACGAATTTTAATGCTGACGGGGGATCAAGAATCCGTCGCAGAAACGATTGCTGCAGAAGTAGGAATTACCGAAGTACATGGGGAATGTTTACCACAAGATAAGTTAACCATTTTAAAAGAATTGCCTAAAGAAAATCATCCAGTCATCATGGTAGGAGATGGTGTAAATGATGCACCTTCGCTTGCTGTTGCAGACGTAGGTATTGCTATGGGCGCTCATGGAGCTACTGCGGCTAGTGAAACTGCTGACGTTGTTATTTTAAAAGATGACTTAAGTAAAGTCAGCCAAGCGGTCGAAATTGCCCAAGATACCATGAAAATTGCCAAACAATCTGTATTAATCGGAATTTTTATCTGCGTTTTACTAATGCTAATTGCTAGTACCGGGATCATTCCGGCGCTAATCGGGGCTATGCTACAAGAAGTCGTGGACACTGTGTCAATCTTATCTGCTTTGCGTGCTCGTCGAATTGGCAAGTAAGGTGGAACAATTAATTGCCTGAATGTCCAGCTTAGTGGTAAAATAAAGGTACGTTTTTAATATTAATAAGTTACAGGGGAGAGATTGTGCAATGAAAGGAAACCAAATAGATGGGCAACCAGTCACGGAAGAACAACTATTAAAAGAAAGCTACCGTAAATATACGGGGGAAGGAATTGATATCTTTTATAATAAAGATATTTGTGAACATATTGGTAATTGTGTTCGCGGAAATCCAGAAGTCTTTGAAGTTGGTCGGAAACCATGGATTATTCCAGATAACGGAAGTGTTGAAAATGACATGATTGTGGTAGATTCATGTCCAAGTGGTGCTCTAAAATATATTCGGAAAGCAGGGAACGAATATGCAAATTAAAGAAGAAAACAATCGTTTTGCTCTATATAACGATGAAAACCAAGAAATTGGTGAAATGACTTGGTCAGATGCTGGCGAAAGCATGATGATTATTGATCATACGTTTGTTGATCCAACTTATCGTGGACAAAAATTAGCTGAAAAACTTGTTTTAGCCGGTGTTGAAAAAGCGAGAAAAGAGCATAAAAAAATTATTCCGCTATGTCCATTTGCCAAAAAAGAATTTGATACTAAACCTGAATACGGAGACGTATTGAGAAAATAAAAAAGAAGCTAGCAACAGCCGCAAGTAGAAATCTGATTCCTACTTGCGGCTGTTGCTATTAGAGACAAATAAGGAAAGACATTAAATTTCACTGGTGTTTACAGATAAAATATGCTACATTAAAGTAGATGAATTTCGCATATTTGTATAAAAAGGAGAATTAACGCATGTATAATCTAATCTTAACGTTGGTCATCATTTTATCTGTTTTAATCGTCATTACTGTTATGATGCAACCAAGCAAACAAAACAGTGCAGCAAGTGCCTTCACTGGCGGTGCAGATAAATTATTTGGGAAGCAAAAAGCGCGCGGTTTTGAAGCTGTTATGCAACGCTCAACAGCAGTTCTTGGCGCAATTTGGATGATTTTATTATTTGTTTTGGCGTTCTTATCTTCAAAATAAGTACGTAATCTTTTAAAATGACAAGTTTAGAACAGAGAGATGAGTGCGGACACTTATTTTTCTGTTCTTTTTCTTTCTGAAAAAGTCTTTGAAACTTATCATTTCGGAAGGTTTTCTTTTGAGAATATGATAGAATGAAGCTGAGGTGAGCGAAGTGGCAAAAAAAATCAATTTACCGAAGCCGTTATTTTCAGAAAAAGGAAAACGGGCGGTCCTTTTATTACACGCTTATTCTGGCAGCAGTAATGATGTACGGATGTTAAGCAGACGTTTAGAAAAAGAAAATTATACTGTCTATTCGCCTAATTTTTCAGGACATGGCACGCTAGTTCCTGAAGATATTTTAGATCAAACAACGGAACAATGGTGGCAAGATACACAAGAAGCAGTCGCTTTTTTGAGAGAAAGAGGCTATCAAGAAATTGCCATTTTTGGTTTATCAATGGGCGGGATTTTCAGTATGCATGCATTAACGGAACAATTAACAGGATTAATTGGTGGTGGATTTTTCTGTTCACCGATCTACCCTGTCGCAAATAAAGTCCCAGAAAATTTTGTATTATACGCAGAAAACGTGATGAAAATCGCAGAAGTTCCTGCAGAGGAACAACAAAGCCGGTTGCAATCGATTGAGCAACGAGTCAAACAACAATTAGGAGCGATTGAAACGATTGCTAGTCAGACGGCTGACAAACTAAACAAAATCCACGCACCTCTTTTCTTAGCGCAAGCTGGCAAAGATGAAATGATTGAGCCAATGGGCGTCTATCAAACGGCCCAAGCGCTAACACAAGCACGTGTGACCTTACAATGGTACCCAAACAGCGGACATGTCATTACGGTGAGTGGAGAACATAAACAATTAGAGCAAGATGTGGTGCAATTTTTAGCAACACTACCTTGGAATGAGGAGAAATAATGACAAAACAAACAATTAAAGAGCAAATTTTACATTTCATGGAAAGCCAAAAAAAGAAAAGCTTTTCAATGGAAGAAATTGCACAAGGCTTGAATTTAGAAAAAAGTTCAGATTTTAAAATTTTAGTGCAAACCATTGCACAAATGGAACGAGAAAAGTCAGTTAGTTTCAACAAAAAAGGCAAAGTCCTGTTACCGATGAAAGACTTATTAATAGAAGGAACGTTTCGTGCAAATGAACGAGGCTTTGGTTTCGTGACCATCGATCCTGAAGAACCAGATGTTTATATTCCGAAAGAGGCAACGAACTTTGCAATGGATGGGGACACGGTTTTAATCGATGTGATCCAACATGCGGATCCTTTTTCAGATCGCGGCGCAGAAGGTAAAGTCAAAGAAATTAAAGAGCGAGCAGTGAGCCAAGTTGTCGGAGAATTTGTGGCATATAGTGAAGAAGAAATGGCAGAAATGGGACTGTATGGCTACATGATTCCCAAAGATAAGAAATTGAATCAGTATACTGTATCAATTGCACCTGAAGGGATTAAGCCAGTAGATAGTAGCATTGTCATTGCTGAAATTACCTATTATCCAGATCAAGAATATCCAACGAGTATGGAAGGACTAGTCAAACAAGTGATTGGTCATAAAAATGATCCAGGAATGGATATTTTATCAATCGTGGTGGCTCATGGAATTCCCACAGCATTTCCTGATGAAGTTTTAGCTGAAGCGGACCAAGTACCAGAAACTATTGCAGAAAGCGATTTAGTCGGTCGTCGGGATTTACGTGATCAGTTGATTGTGACGATTGATGGAGAAGATACAAAAGATTTAGATGATGCGGTAACGGTACAAAAGTTAGCAAATGGCAATTTCTTTTTAGGGGTGCATATTGCAGATGTTTCTTATTATGTAACTGAAGGAAGCCAATTGGATATGGAAGCGTATGAACGTGGCACAAGTGTCTATTTGACAGACCGTGTTGTGCCAATGATTCCGCAGCGATTATCAAATGGGATTTGTTCGCTAAACCCACATGTTCCACGTTTAACCATGAGTTGTGAGATGGAAATTACACCAGAAGGAGAAGTTATTTCGCATGAAATTTTCCAAAGTGTAATCCAAACAACGGAACGAATGACCTATACAGCAGTCAATGAAATTTTAGAAGAGCAAAAACCTGAAACGTTAGAACGCTACAAAGAGCTAGTTCCCATGTTTAAAGAGATGGGCGAGCTGCACCATATATTAGAAGAGATGCGTATGCGCCGTGGTGCGATTTCTTTTGAAGATCGTGAAGCCAAAGTCCTAGTTGATGAAAATGGTCATCCCCAAGATATTCTTTTACGCACGCGTGGTGTGGGTGAACGATTAATTGAATCCTTTATGTTGGCAGCGAATGAAACTGTGGCGCGTCATTATCATGACTTAAAACTGCCATTCATTTATCGGATTCATGAACAACCAAAAGAAGAAAAAATGCAACGTTTCTTTGACTTTGCTGCAGTACTTGGCATTCTTGTTAAAGGAACAAAAGAAAACATTTCACCGAAAGATTTACAAAAAGTTTTAGAGCAAGTTGAAAATAAGCCGGAAGAAGTGGTTATCAATACGATGTTGCTAAGAAGTATGCAACAAGCGAAATACTCAGAAGACAACTACGGACACTATGGGTTGGCTGCTGAATATTATACGCATTTCACTTCACCAATACGTCGTTATCCAGATTTAATTGTGCATCGTTTGATTCGTAGCTATAGCCAAGATCAATCTGAAAAAAATCAAGAAAAATGGAACGAAGCATTACCAGAAATTGCCAATCATAGTTCAAGTATGGAACGTCGCGCAGTTGATGCAGAGCGTGAAGTGGACGCCATGAAGAAAGCCGAATTTATGGTAGATAAAGTGGGAGAAACGTATGACGGGATCATCAGCTCAGTCACAAAATTTGGTATCTTTGTGGAACTGCCTAATACAATAGAAGGCTTAATTCACGTGAACAACTTAAAACAAGATTATTTCCACTTTATTGAAAATCATATGGCGTTAGTTGGTGAACGGACGGGAATGACTTTGAAAATTGGTCAGAAAGTTCAAATCCGTGTTGAAAAAGCTGATCCAGAAACAAGAGAAGTTGATTTTGAATTGATTTCAGCTGAGGAAGTCGCACCAGTCGAAGGACCAAAAGGACGTAAAAAAGGTAAAGCCAATTCTTCAACTCGTTCAAATAATCAACGAAGAAATAAAAAAGATGAATCATTTGATGGTAAGAAAAAGAAAAATAAGAAAAAAGGCAAAGGCAAAAAACAACCTTTTTATAAAGAAGCAATGAAACAAAAAAATAAAAAAGGGAAAAAGAAGAAGTAGAGGAGGTCGCTTATGCCAAAAGGGGAAGGAAAATTAATCGCACAAAACCGCAAAGCTAGACATGATTATTCAATTATCGATACGGTTGAAGCAGGTCTTGTTTTACAAGGAACAGAAATCAAATCTATTCGAAATGGTCGTATCAATTTAAAAGATGGTTTTGCACGAATTCGAAACGGAGAAGCCTTTTTGTATAATGTTCATATTAGTCCATATGAACAAGGCAATATTTTTAATCATGACCCATTACGTACCAGAAAATTATTATTACACAAAAAACAAATTAATAAGTTAATCGGCGAAACCAAAAATACAGGTATCACATTAGTACCTTTAAAGGTCTATATTAAAGACGGCTATGCCAAAGTTTTGATTGGTTTAGCTAAAGGGAAAAAGCAGTACGACAAGCGTGAAGACTTGAAACGTAAGGAAGTTGACCGACAAATCAGCCGAACATTAAAAAATAACCGACGTTAAAAATGTAAATTTATTCTTTTTCGCATATTTGCTTGCCTTTCTTCGGATTAGGTGTAAAATCTGGTAAGTGTTGAGTAAATGAATGTAAATGATTCATTTTTTAATCGCTTCGGAAAGCAGTACCACCCTGCATTAGATTGGTTTATGGAAAAGGTTTTCCAACCAATTTTCAACACATGAAATTTTAAAAGTAAACTATTTGTAAATTATCAACAAGTGGTGGTACGATAGCTTTGCCAGGGATTATCACTCAGGAGTAGGATGAAACTTCTGAAAGATTGTTGGAAAAGAGGTGAATTGATTTGGAAGAGAAGAAATTACTCTTCAATATCGGACCAATTTGGTTTGATGGAACCATTGTTTTGATGGTGCTGTTGACGTGTATCATTGTTTTCGCCTTTGTCTATGCTTGTACGAGAAATATGAAGCTACGACCTAAAGGCAAACAAACGGTCATCGAATGGTTAGTGGATTTTATTCGTGGAATCATTACAGACAATTTACCTCGTAAAGAAGTGAGCAATTTTCATTTAATGGCGTTTACCCTCTTCATGTTTGTACTTGTTTCAAACATCTTGGGTCTCGTTACAAAAATCGTTGTGGGCGACGATCTCAGCGTTTGGAAAAGTCCAACCGCCGATCCAATCGTAACCTTAACGTTAGCGATGATGATGATTGTCTTAACACACTTCTTTGGTATGAAACGCTTTGGTTTTAAAGGCTATCTAGTTAATAGTTATTTAAGACCCGTTGGTTTCTTACTACCGGTAAAATTAATGGAAGAATTCACGAATCTATTAACATTAGGCTTGCGTTTGTACGGAAACATTTTTGCCGGCGAAGTTCTCTTGGGCTTGATTGCTGGAACCGTAGCAAGCGTCGGATTATGGGTTATCCCACTAGCAATTCCGCTAGAAATGATTTGGGTAGCATTCTCAATCTTTATTGGATGTATCCAAGCGTTTATCTTTGTGACACTTTCAATGGTTTATATGTCACACAAAATTGAAACAGAAGAATAATCAAGAAATACGAAGGACAAAAATTATCTTTTAGGAGGATTTTACACAATGGAAGGATTAAATTTTATCGCAGCAGCAATTGCAATTTTCGGTTCAGCTATCGGAGCCGCTATCGGTAACGGACAAGTTATTTCAAAAACAATCGAGTCAATGACTCGTCAACCAGAAATGTCTGGTCAATTAAGAACAACAATGTTTATCGGGGTCGCTTTAATCGAAGCTGTGCCAATTTTAGGTGTCGTTGTTTCTTTATTACTTTTATTCAGATAAGCAATAAAATGGAGGCAGGACGCTGATTATTATCGGGACCGTCACTGCTTTCTTCTATCTTTAGCCTTTTCAATAGCTGGTGATAAAGCAGTTGAAGAAGCTAAATCGATTTTTGCAAGAAAGGAAGTTGAGACTTCATGCTACTTACTATATTGGTAGTCGGTGAAACGGCTCCTAGTACCACACTAGGCACGATGATTGTTGTCAGTGGTGCATTTTTAATCTTGATGCTCTTATTAAAGAAATATGCATGGGGAGCAATCGTAGATATTTTGACACAACGTGAAGAAAAAATTGCCAACGATTTAGACTCTGCAGAACAATCTCGCGTAGCAGCAGCGAAAATGGAAAAAGAACGTCAACAACAATTACTTTCTTCCAGATCAGAAGCAGCTGAAATTATTAAAAACGCGAAAGAAAGTGGAGAACAGACTCGCCAAAAAACATTAAAAGAAACAACTGCGGAAGTTACTCGCTTACGCGAAAAAGCTCGGACAGATATTTCTCAAGAACGTGAAGAAGCATTGTCTTCAGTAAAAAATGAAGTGGCAGATCTTTCTCTTCAAATTGCAGCCAAAATTTTAAATAAAGAATTAACACCAGATGCACATGAAGCATTGATTGATTCTTATATTGAAAGTTTAGGTAAAGCAAATGAAACTAGATAAATATACAGTTGGTAAACGCTACGGCAAGGCTTTGTTTGAGTTGGCAGTTGAAAAGAACCAAGCTGAAGCAATTTATCAAGAATTATTGACGCTTCGCGAAGTCTATCACCAAGTACCTGGTATTGGCGATATTTTAAGTGATGATCGCTTAGAGCCTTATGAAAAAGACAGCATCATGGAAAAACTAGTAACAGGTTTTAGTGAAATGATGCAAAACTTTTTGCGAGTGGTTTACGAATATCGTCGCATGTACGATCTGCTCTTGATGATTGATGAATATGAACGACGTTATGATGAGCACCAAGGACTAATTTTGGGTTCAGTGACAACAGCCATTCCTTTATCAAAAGAACAACATCAAGCAATGGAAGAAAAAGCTGCCCAATTATTAGGGTATGAACAAGCGCATTTAGTCAATTTAATTGACCCGTCAATTGTCGGCGGAGTGGTTATTGAAGCAAACCATCAAGTAATCGATGGCAGCATCCGCAAACAATTAGAACATATGCAGCAGAAGTTATTAAAATAATCTTTAGGACTACAAAGAGGTGAATTGAATGGCTATCAAAGCAGAAGAAATCAGTGCCTTGATTAAAGAACAAATCGAAAACTATCAACAACAGCTTGCTGTTGAAGAAGTTGGAACAGTCACTTACGTCGGTGACGGAATTGCCCGCGCCCACGGTTTAGAAAATGCCATGAGTGGAGAACTTGTTGAGTTTTCAAACGGTTCATACGGAATGGCACAAAACTTAGAAACAAATGATGTAGGGATTATTATCCTTGGCGATTTTGAAACCATTCGTGAAGGAGATAAAGTACAACGCACAGGCAAAATCATGGAAGTACCCGTTGGGGAAGCTTTGATTGGCCGTGTTGTTAATCCATTAGGTCAACCATTAGATGGTTTAGGCGAAATTAAAACAGACAAAACACGTCCTGTGGAAGCAACAGCTCCCGGTGTTATGCAACGTCAATCTGTTGCTGAACCAATGCAAACTGGCTTAAAAGCCATTGATGCCCTCGTACCAATTGGTCGTGGACAACGGGAATTAGTTATTGGAGACCGTAAAACAGGGAAAACATCGATTGCAATTGATACAATTATTAACCAAAAAGGACAAGATGTAATTTGTATTTATGTAGCGATTGGTCAAAAAGAATCTACTGTTCGTAACCAAGTAGAAACACTTCGTAAATTTGGTGCCTTAGATTATACAATCGTTGTGACTGCAGGGGCTTCACAACCAGCACCATTACTTTACATTGCACCATATGCAGGAACTGCAATGGGTGAAGAATTCATGTATAACGGCAAACACGTCTTAATTATTTTTGATGACTTATCAAAACAAGCCGTGGCTTATCGTGAACTTTCTCTACTATTACGCCGTCCACCAGGTCGTGAAGCTTATCCAGGGGATGTCTTCTATTTACACTCACGTTTATTAGAACGTGCAGCTAAATTAAGTGATGAATTAGGTGGCGGCTCAATGACAGCCTTACCATTCGTTGAAACACAAGCAGGCGATATTTCTGCTTATATTCCAACAAACGTTATTTCAATCACTGATGGACAAATTTTCTTAGAAAGCGACTTGTTCTATGCAGGCACTCGTCCAGCCGTTGATGCTGGGTTATCTGTTTCTCGGGTTGGAGGATCAGCGCAAATCAAAGCAATGAAAAAAGTTGCCGGAACGCTTCGTTTAGACTTAGCTAGTTACCGTGAGTTAGAAGCCTTTACACAATTTGGCTCTGATTTAGATGCGGCAACACAAGCTAAATTAAACCGTGGTCGTCGTACGGTAGAAATTTTAAAACAAAAACTACATGCGCCACTGCCTGTAGAAAAACAAGTCTTAATTTTATATGCGTTAACACACGGCTTTTTAGATAGCGTGAGCGTAGATAAAATTTTACACTTTGAACAAGATTTATTCGATTATTTTGATGGCAAACATGCAGACTTATTGGAAACCATTCGTACAACGAAAGACTTACCAGATACTGATGCATTAGATGCAGCGATTACAGAGTTTTCTGAAATGTTTGCAGCGGCAAACAATAGCGGAGATTCAGCCAAAGAAGCTTTAGAAAAAATCGATAACGCATAAGAGAGGTGAGCGACATTGGGTGCTTCATTAAACGAAATCAAACAACGCATTGCATCAACAAAAAAGACAAGCCAAATTACCAAAGCGATGCAAATGGTTTCTGCAGCCAAATTGACCAAGTCAGAAGGCGCCTCTAAAAGCTTTCAAGAATATTCTTCAAAAATTCGTAGTGTCGTTACGCATTTAGTAGCTGCTCAGTTAAGTGAATTACGTGAAACAGAACAATCTTCTCTTAGTGAAGGGAACTATCATGTGATGTTAGCACAACGACCTGTCAAAAAAACAGGCTATATCGTTATCACTTCTGACAAAGGGTTAGTTGGTGGCTACAATAGCTCAATCTTAAAACAAACCATGAGTATGATTCAAGAAGACCATGATTCTAATAAAGAATATGCCTTAATCGCCATTGGTGGTACAGGGGCGGATTTCTTTAAAGCACGCGGAATCGATGTTTCCTATGAGCTAAGAGGCTTAACGGATCAACCAACGTTTGAAGAAGTCCGTAAGATTGTGACAACGGCAACGACTATGTACCAAAACGAAGTGTTTGATGAATTGTATGTTTGTTATAATCACCACGTTAACTCACTAACGAGTCAGTTTCGTGTGGAAAAAATGTTGCCAATTACTGATTTAGATCCATCAGAGGCGACCTCTTACGAACAAGAATATCTTTTAGAGCCTTCACCTGAAGCAATCTTGGATCAATTATTACCACAATATGCAGAAAGCTTAATCTATGGGGCGATCATTGATGCGAAAACAGCAGAACATGCTGCTGGGATGACCGCCATGAAAACAGCCACTGACAATGCGCAAAATATTATTAGCGATTTAACAATTTCTTATAACCGTGCTCGTCAAGGGGCGATTACCCAAGAAATTACAGAAATTGTTGCTGGTGCAGCTGCACTAGAATAATCTAGTCTTACGTTTGAACGTTTATAAAATTATAAAAACGTTCAAAGCGTGTGACTTTATGAAGACTGGAGGAAAGAAATTATGAGTTCAGGAAAGATTGTTCAAGTAATCGGTCCCGTTGTTGACGTGGAATTTTCATTAGATCAATCCTTACCCGATATTAACAACGCTTTAGTCGTTTATAAAAATGGCGAAGCAAAACAAAAAGTAGTACTTGAAGTCGCTTTAGAACTAGGTGATGGAGTGATTCGTTCTATCGCCATGGAATCGACAGATGGTTTACAACGTGGAATGGAAGTTATCGATACAGGAAAATCAATTTCAGTTCCTGTTGGTAAAGATACATTAGGTCGTGTGTTTAACGTTTTAGGAGACACAATTGACTTAGAAGCGCCATTCCCTGCAGATGCTGAACGTAGTGGGATTCATAAAAAAGCGCCAGCATTTGATGAATTAAGTACCAGTAATGAAATTTTAGAAACAGGGATTAAAGTTATTGACTTATTAGCACCTTATCTAAAAGGTGGTAAAGTCGGACTTTTCGGTGGTGCCGGTGTTGGTAAAACCGTCTTAATTCAAGAATTAATTCATAATATTGCCCAAGAACATGGAGGGATTTCCGTCTTTACTGGTGTTGGTGAACGGACACGTGAAGGGAACGATCTGTACTATGAAATGAAAGATTCAGGCGTTATTGAAAAAACAGCCATGGTTTTTGGTCAAATGAACGAACCGCCAGGTGCACGGATGCGTGTGGCCTTAACTGGGTTAACGATTGCTGAATATTTCCGTGATGTGGAAGGACAAGACGTGCTATTATTTATTGATAACATTTTCCGTTTCACCCAAGCCGGTTCAGAAGTTTCTGCCCTTTTAGGTCGGATGCCGTCAGCCGTTGGTTACCAACCAACCTTAGCGACTGAAATGGGACAATTACAAGAACGGATTACTTCAACGAAAAAAGGATCAATTACCTCTATTCAAGCAATCTATGTTCCAGCCGATGACTATACCGATCCAGCGCCAGCAACAGCGTTTGCCCATTTGGATGCAACAACTAACTTGGAACGTAAATTAACCGAACAAGGGATTTATCCAGCGGTAGATCCGTTAGCTTCATCTTCTAGTGCCTTGGCTCCTGAAATTGTTGGAGAAGAACACTACGAAGTGGCTACCGAAGTGCAACATATTTTACAACGTTACCGTGAATTACAAGATATCATCGCTATTTTAGGGATGGACGAATTATCAGATGACGAAAAAGTACTTGTTGGTCGCGCACGCCGTGTTCAATTCTTCTTATCTCAAAACTTTAACGTTGCTGAACAATTTACAGGTCAACCTGGTTCTTATGTACCAGTTGCGGAAACAGTTCGTGGCTTTAAAGAAATTCTTGAAGGTAAACATGATAATCTGCCAGAAGAAGCCTTCCGTAGTGTCGGTAAAATTGAAGATGCCATCGAAAAAGCGAAACAATTAAACTACTAGAAAGGCGGCAAACACAATGGATAGTCTTACTGTGAATGTAGTAACGCCTAATGGTCTAGTTTATGACCACCATGCAAAAATCGTTGTGGCGAAAACAACAGATGGTGAAATTGGTATTTTACCAAAACATGCGCCAATCATCGTTCCGCTAGCGATTGATGAAGTCCGCATCAAACGGACCGATTCAGATACACATGTTGACTGGGTAGCTGTAAATGGTGGTATCATGGAAGTCCGTGATAATGTCGTTTCTATTATTGCCGATAGTGCCGAACGTGAACGAGATATCGATGTACCTCGTGCTGAACGAGCAAAACAACGAGCAGAACGTTTAATTGAAGAAGCCAAAGCAAAAGATGACCGCGATCAACTACGTCGTGCGACTGTTGCTTTGCATCGTGCAATCAACCGGATCAACGTATCGAAACATGGGTAAAAAAGGCTGAAGGATTCAGTCACTTTTGTAGAGTTTAAGGCGCTTGCTATTGAGTCAGGTGCCTTAAACTCTATTTCTTCGTATTTTTTAATAAATAGTGTCAAATTTTGGCATTTCAAGTGGATTAATTATCGGTTTTTATTATTTTGTGATAAAATGTTCCTACGTTAGAAAAAAGGAGGCTCCTTATGCAATACTATGGAGTAGATGCTATTGTTCGAATCGTTAGTCATCTTATGTTCATTTACATAAGTTTTTGGGCGTTGCAATCATTGCGTATTGAGCAATTTTTCAAAACCCAATTTACACCGCAAATTAGAATGCTGATGGTATTTTTCGCCATCGCTATCGGATACACAGTTAGCTCGTTTGCTTTAGAATTGATTGCGCTTTGTCGAAATCTTTTCATTGTGTATTTTCCTTAAAAATTGAAAAATAAAAAAAGGTACAATTTTTAGTTGAATAATGGTATAATAGTAAAGATTTTGAATAGGAATACCTATTCTCATTTTTTTGGGGGGAACAAAATGGAACAAATTATTGTTCATGGTGGTAATACAAAATTAGAAGGAACTGTAAAAATTGAAGGCGCCAAAAACGCTGTTTTACCAATTTTAGCAGCTACTCTTTTAGCTGAAGAAGGCGTTACTACTTTAAAAAATGTACCAATTTTATCTGATGTATTTACAATGAATCAAGTAATTAAGCATTTGAATGTAGCCATTGATTTTGATGAAGACGCGAATGAAGTAACAATAGACGCAACACAACCTTTAGGGATCGAAGCAAACTATGAGTACGTTAGTAAAATGCGTGCTTCTATCGTTGTAATGGGACCTTTATTGGCTCGTAATGGTCATGCCAAAGTGGCAATGCCAGGTGGCTGTGCCATTGGCAAACGACCAATTGATTTACACTTAAAAGGCTTCCAAGCATTAGGTGCAAAAATCATCCAAAAAAATGGTTACATTGAAGCAATTGCGGATGAACTAATCGGTAACACTATTTACTTAGACTTCCCAAGTGTCGGCGCTACGCAAAACATTATGATGGCTGCTGTTCGTGCGAAAGGAACAACCATCATTGAAAACGTTGCTCGTGAACCTGAAATCGTTGACTTAGCAAACATTTTAAACAAAATGGGTGCCAATGTTATCGGTGCTGGAACAGAAACGATGCGTATCGAAGGCGTCGATAAATTACATGCCGTAGAGCATTCAATCGTTCAAGATCGAATTGAAGCAGGTACGTTCATGGTAGCTGCAGCAATGACTGAGGGCAATGTTTTAATTGAAGAAGCAATTTCTGAACATAATCGTCCGCTAATTTCTAAATTAACTGAAATGGGTGCAATCATTGAAGAAGAAGAAAACGGCATCCGTGTAATTGGACCAAAACATCTAAAACCAACAGATGTTAAGACAATGCCGCATCCTGGTTTCCCAACAGACATGCAAGCGCAAATGACAGCGATCCAAATGTTTGCTGAAGGAACAAGCATCGTGACAGAAACAGTCTTTGAAAATCGTTACCAACACTTAGAGGAAATGCGTCGAATGAACGCTGACTTAAAAATTGACGGCAACATTGCCGTTATTAATGGTGGCAACGAGTTACAAGGAGCAGCAGTGGAAGCCACTGATTTACGGGCAGCTGCCGCATTGATTTTAGTAGGGTTACGTGCAAATGGCATTACACGTGTCTCTAATTTGAAATATTTAGATCGTGGCTATTATGAGTTCCATAAAAAACTTCAAAAATTAGGCGCGAACGTTGAACGTGTCAATGATGAAAAAATTGAAGAAAAACAAGCAACGACAGTAATCTAAAGGAGTCAAACGTATGAGTTCATTTCGTTATATTTTAGTAACATTATTGAAAATTCTAGTGGTCATTTCGTTAGTCATTATCTTATTTGTTGTGGGAACAATGATTGGTTATGGTTTGATTGGAAATGGGAATCCAATGGATGTCTTTGATGAAAAAATTTGGACTCATATTATGAACTTCTTTAAATAAAAACTTATTTTAAGGCGGTGAACAAAAGTCAATTGACGATTGTTCACCGCCTTTTCTTTTTCCTGAATATCTATTTTATTCTATGCTATAATAATAGAAGTAAGATAATGAAGGAGTGGGATGGAAGATGCAAGCAACCGTAACAGAAATAGGCAAACATGCAATCGATGATTCAGAAAAAATGATTATTCTTTTTGGAGAAACTGCTACCGATACCTTGAAGCAACATGCAGTTATTCAATCATTCCCAGAAAAAGACCAAGTTACCTTGGCAGAAGGAGATCATCTGAAAATTGGCGATACAAACTATACAATCACAAAAGTGGGTTCTTTTGCCAATAGTAACTTGCAGAGTATCGCTCACAGCACTTTAATCTTTGCTGATGCACCAACCGATGAGGATGATGTTATCCGAAATGGTGTTTATTTAACGCCCCATCAGTTACCAAAGATAACTATTGGAACAACAATTGATTATTTAGTAAATGGAGCGTGAATCAATGGATAAAAAACAAACGACTGATAAACGCCTGTCTTGGTTTTGGCGTTGGTTTTTAAATAATCAAGTAGTAACAGCCTTACTGATTGTCTTATTGGTGCTGTTAATTATTCTAACTTTTACGAAAGTTTCTTATTTATTTAAGCCCGTCTGGCAGTTTTTCGGCGTTGTCGGCTTACCAGTAATTATGGCGGGGATTTTATATTATTTATTAAATCCAATTGTCGATTATTTAGAGAAAAAACAAATCTCACGTGTCTGGAGTATTATCGGCCTATTTATTTTAATTGTGGCACTACTCATTTGGGGTGGTATTGTAATCGTTCCTAAAATTCGTGAGCAATCTGTCAGCTTTGTGAATCATTTTCCTCAATATATTGATACAATTGATCAAAAATCGCAGGAAATATTAAGTGATCCACTTTTCGCGCAATTTAGAGAACAACTTGAAGCGGCAGGCGATAAAGTTGTCAGTTCGTTAGGTACCATCATTAAAAACGTCTCAACGTTCACAGTACAAGGAATTGGTAATTTCTTTGGGGCGGTGGCTACGATCTTTGTCGCCATCATTACGATGCCGTTTATTCTATTTTATTTACTGAAAGATGGCAAAAACTTAGCGCCATATTTAATGAAGTTTTTACCAGTGAAGATGCGTAAACCAACCTTAAAAGTTCTTGCAGAAGTCAATGATCAAGTCTCTTCTTATATTAGAGGACAGTTAACTGTCGCTTTCGCAGTGGCAATTATGTTTATGATTGGTTTTTCTGTCATTGGCTTAGATTATGCAGTCACTTTAGGTATTGCAGCAGGCTTTTTAAATTTAATCCCTTATTTAGGGTCATTTTTAGCCATGATTCCAGCAGTCTTTTTAGGAATTGTCAGTGGGCCAGCCTTGTTAATTAAAGTCTTGATTGTTTTTGCCATTGAGCAAACGGTCGAAGGTCGGTTTATTTCACCACTTGTCCTAGGCAGTCAGTTATCCATTCATCCAGTCACCATTTTGGTTGTTTTATTAACGTCTGGTAAACTATTTGGGATTGTCGGGGTGATTTTAGGAATTCCTGTTTATGCCGCAGCTAAGGTGATAATTACACACATTTTTGAGTGGTACCAAATCGTTTCCGGTTTGTATGATGAAGATAAGCCAGATCAACAAGAATCTACGTAACAAAAGAGACAAGCAGTGAATGAACTGCTTGTCTCTTTTTGATGTAAATCACTCGGAAAATTTAGAATGTTTTACCGTATTCAGTTGCTTTGGTCATGGCAGTATTTAAAAGTTCTTCCGCGCGATCAGGGAAATGATCGATTCCTTCGATGAATAATCCGTCGACTTGCTCAACACCAATAAAGTTTAGAATCGCTTTAATGTATTGAGAAGCAAAATCTTTTCCTTCGTAGAAGCCGCCATTTGATTGGATGTGTAAGGCTTTTTTACCACTTGTTAGAGGTTTTGGTCCTTCTGCAGTATATTGGAATGTTTTTCCAGCAACGTTGATTGTATCTACCCAAGCTTTTAAGCGTGTCGGTACGTTTAAGTTCCACATTGGATTAGCAATTACTACTTTGTCTGCAGATAAAAATTGATCAGTTAATTCATTAAAACGAGCCACTTTTTGTTGTTGGTTTTCGCTTAATGTTTCAAATGCTGCGCCAGCGCGAAGTGCACCCCAAGCAGATAATAATTCTTCATCGATTTCCGGCATGTTTGTTTCTGGGGCATAAACATCTAAAATTTCGATTTCGTCTGATGGATTTGTTTCACGGTATGAAGCTAAAAATGTTTCTAACGCACGAACTGAGCGTGATTCTTCTTTTGTTAATGGATGTGCTTTAACAACTAATAATTTTGACATTGTGTAATCTCCTTAAAATAAATAGTTTAAAAATTCAACATCTCTATTTTACTAATAAAAAGTAAGAGAAAGCAAGTCTTTTTTTTACTTTTAGTAAACTTTTTTTTAAAATGGATCAACAGAGTAAAAAATAAATAAAAATATTTTTTTGGAAAGGCTTGCATATTAAAAAAAAGCATGCTATTATTACTTTGTAAATAAGGATTGTTACTGCTTTGCAGGCAAAACCAGAGTCTTCCATTAACACAATCAGTGGAGGGATTCTGGGCTTTTTTTATAAAAAAGTGAGGTTGCATTCATCATGAGGATTGAAAAAGTTTTAAATAATAATGTCGTGCTTTCAAGAAATGAGCAAGGCGAAGAAATTGTTTATATGGGACGCGGCTTAGCCTTTCAAAAGAAGATTGGAGACACGATCAATCCAGATTATGTTGAAAAGGAATTCGTGTTAAAGGACTCCGCTATGGCAGGGCAATTCCAGCAGCTGTTTGAAGACGTCCCCACCAAAGAAGTAGAAGTCGTCAAACAAATCGTTGATTTAGCAGAAACAACGCTAGCGATTGAGCTTTCATCAAATATTTATTTAACTTTAACGGATCATATTCACTATGCGTTACTTCGAGCCAAAGAAGGAATTGATATTCCGAATCCTCTTGTATTCGAAACACGCAAATTTTATCCTAAAGAATTTGAAATCGCAAAGCAAGCATTAGCGATTATTGCTGAAAAGCTAGGGGTTCAATTTTCAGAAAATGAAGCGGGCTTCATTGCTTTTCATATTGTGAATGCTGAACAAGGAAATGGCAATATGGAAGTTACCATGGAAGCAACCAAGATGGTTCGTGATATTTTAACGATTATTAGTCGCTACTTTGGACAGGTGTTTGATGAAGATTCATTGAACTATCAACGAATTGTTACACATCTTCAATATTTTGCGCAACGTTATTTAAAACAAGAAGCGCATGATGAGGAGGACGAATTTCTTTTTGCTTTGGTCCAAGGAAAGTATCCTAAGGCGTTTCAAGCGGTCCAACGTATTAATGAGTATTTATTAAAAAGCTATGATCGACCAATTGATCAAGCGGAAATGATTTATTTAACCATTCATATCCAAAGAGTGGTCAATGATAAAAAAGCATAACAACCAATAATCGCGGATTGTTACTGATAATGCAGGCAAAACCTAGATTGAAAAAACCGATAACGATTTTCGCAGACTGCGCAGCTGTGAAGAGAAGGATCTGGCTCTTTTTCAATGTAGGTTTTTTTGATATTAAAAATTAATGGAAATGAGGATCTAGAGATGAGTAAAAATCAAGAAATTGCAGCACGTGTGTTAAAAGCTGTTGGGGGCGAAGGCAACGTTAATAGTGTTGTTCACTGTGCTACACGCTTACGTTTTAAATTAAAAGATGAAAATAAAGCAGATACTGCTGCATTGAATGCTGACCCAGATGTTATTCAGGTAGTTCAAAGTGCAGGACAATATCAAGTGGTTATTGGCAGTCACGTTAGTGATGTCTATAAGGATTTGATGGCCAACAGTGGACTAGGTAATGATTCTGATAATAGAGAAAAAGAAAGTGGCGGAAATATCTTTAACCGTTTAATTGATATTATTTCTTCTATTTTTACACCGTTTTTAGGTGCAATGGCCGGCGCTGGGGTTCTAAAAGGCTTCTTAACATTAGCTGTAACTATGGGCTGGTTAGCTGACACTTCAGGCGTATATCTTGTTCTCTTTTCGATTGCAGATGGCTTATTTACTTTCTTACCAATTATGTTAGCGTTTACGGCTGCTAAAAAATTCAATACTAATCCCTTTTTAGCGGTTGCTTTGGCGATGGCCTTAGTTCATCCCAGCATTACTGCTTTAGCAGGCAAAACAATTAGCTTTGCTGGTCTTCCAGTGATTATTGGGCCAAGTGGCTATACTTCTTCGGTTTTACCAATTATTTTGGCTGTTTTTGCACAAAGTTATGTGGAACGTTTCTTCAAAAAAGTAATTCCGAGTTTTCTACAAATTATCTGCGTTCCGTTAGCTGTGTTCCTTATTATGGCACCTGTTACCTTCTTAGCTATTGGTCCTATTGGGACGGTCATCGGCGATTGGTTGGGACAAGGATACAACGCAATTTACGCTTTTAGTCCAATTATCGCAGGGTTATTAATGGGTTCGTTGTGGCAAGTCTTGGTAATGTTTGGTATGCATTGGGGCTTTGTACCAATTATGATGTTAAACTTAACACAAGGTGGCGATACGATGGTACCAATGTTATTACCAGCCGTTATTGCACAAGGCGGGGCTGCTTTAGCTGTCTTTTTCCTAACAAAAAATGTGAAACTAAAAGGTTTGGCTTTGTCTTCAAGTATTACGACTATTTTTGGAATTACTGAACCAACTGTATATGGCGTGACTTTACCATTGAAAAAACCATTTATTGCAGCTTGTATTGGTGGCGGTATCGGTGGTGCATTTGTGGCTATGAATCACGTGAAAAACTTTACGTTTGGCTTGGTTAGTATGTTGAGCTTGCCTGGCTTTATTCCTGCAGAGACAAAAGATACTGCACCGATGATTACTGGTGCAATTGGTGCCGGAATTGCCTTTATCATTGCGTTTGTCTTAACGTTTGTCTTACGTTTTGAAGATCAACCTAATCCAGAAACAGCAACTGAAAAAACAGAAACTGATAAGATGGTGGCACCTGTAAAAACGAATCAAGAAGATAAAATTATTTTAGCAAGTCCACTTCAAGGTGAAATTTTACCGCTAGAAAAAGTACAAGACCCTGTTTTTGCTTCAGGTGCTTTAGGAAAAGGTGTTGCAATTGAGCCGACTGAAGGCAAACTGTATGCACCCGCAGATGGTGAAATCACCACATTATTTCCGACAGGACATGCTGTTGGCTTGACGACAACAGAGGGCGTTGAATTATTAATGCATATTGGCATGGATACGGTCGAATTAGATGGTAAAGGCTTTGAATTATCAGTGAAACAAGGTGATTCTGTTAAAAAAGGAGATTTGCTGGTTACTTTTGATATTGCTGCCATTAAAGAAGCTGGTTATCCAGTAGTTACACCGATTGTGGTAACGAATACGAATGATTATTTAGATGTTTTGGATATGAACCAAACAGACGTGTTACATGGTGAAGACTTTTTAGCCATTATTAAATAAAAGACAATTGGAGGAGGAACAAGTATGACAACAACGACAAAATTTCCAAAAGGATTTTTATGGGGCGGTGCGACCGCAGCCAATCAATTAGAAGGGGCTTACTTAGCCGATGGTAAAGGGTTATCTGTGGCAGATGCGATGCCGGGAGGAAAACAACGTTTCGCTATTTTAGGAGATGAAGCGTTTGATTGGACGATTGACGAAACGAAATATCGCTACCCTAATCATACAGGAATTGATCACTATGATCGCTTTAAAGAGGACATTGCGTTGTTTGCTAAAATGGGCTTCAAATGTTATCGATTTTCAATTGCGTGGTCGCGTATTTTTCCACAAGGAGATGAAACACAACCGAATGAAGCCGGCTTGAAATTTTATGATGCGGTTATCGATGAATGTTTAAGCTATAACATTGAACCAGTAATTACGATTTCTCATTATGAAATGCCACTGCATTTAGCGAAAGAATACGGCGGGTGGAAAAATCGTCAATTAGTTGACTTTTATGAACGTTTTGCGGAAACTGTTTTAACACGTTACCACCAAAAAGTTAACTATTGGATGACATTCAATGAAATTAATTCAGCTTTTCATTTCCCAGCACTTAGTCAAGGATTGGTGAAAAGCAATGGAGCCAATGATTATCAAAACATTTTCCAAGCCTGGCATAATCAATTTGTTGCAAGTAGTAAAGCTGTAAAAATTGGCCATGAATTAAATCCAGAATTACAAATTGGATGTATGATTATTTATGCAACAACGTATGGCATTGATTCGAATCCAGTCAATCAAGTTGCTACAATGATTGAAAACCAAGAGTTTAATTATTATTGTACAGATGTTCAAGTTCGTGGTGAATATCCAGCATACGCAGAACGCATGTATCAAAAATATGCTGTGAAAGACTTAGTTATTGAAGAAGGAGATTTAGAATTATTAAAAGAATACCCAGTGGATTACATTGGCTTTAGTTATTATATGTCGACTGCTGTCGATGTTACTGGTACTACCAACGATACAGCAAATGGGAATCTTTTAGGCGGCGTTAAAAATCCCTTCTTAGAAGCAAGTGAATGGGGTTGGCAAATTGATCCCGAAGGCTTACGAATCGCCCTAAATGAATTATATAATCGTTATCAAAAACCTTTATTTATTGTGGAAAACGGCTTAGGTGCAATTGATAAAGTAGACGAAAATTTCTATGTGGCAGACGACTATCGGATTGATTATTTACGTCGTCATATTGAAGCAATGGCAGAAGCAGTTGCAGACGGCGTCGATTTAATGGGCTATACGCCGTGGGGCTGTATTGATTTAGTCAGTGCTTCCACAGGTGAAATGAGTAAACGGTATGGGTTTATTTACGTTGATTTAGACGATGAAGGAAATGGTACTAAAAACCGTTATGAAAAAAAATCGTTTAATTGGTACAAACAAGTTATTGAAACTAATGGACAAAACTTAGACTAGTTATTGTAATTAAACAAAACAAGATAAAAGCGTAGTAGGTTGTTGCTTCTGTTCCCGCCGTTTATTAATTTTTAAGCTTGGACCAAAAATCTAAAGTGATTTTTGGCCCAAGCTCTTTTTGTCAATTTTTCAAAATAGTGCACAATACGTTATAATAGAAACAACTGAGAGGAGCGTTTCTAATGATTAAGCAATTACAACATCCATTTTTTGTTATTATGGGTCCGAGTGGTTCTGGCAAGACCGCAATTACAAGTAAGGTTTTTCCGAAAAACTATAAAGTTATCTCGCATACTACGAGGAAAAAACGATTGGATGAAGTGGATGGTGTGGATTACTATTTTGAAACAAAAGCAAGTTTTCAAACCTTGATTGAAACCAATCAGTTAGTGGAGTATGATTTTTACCATGGAAACTATTACGGTGTCGGTGTAGCTGCCATCGTTGAAACAACGAAAGAGCATCCAGCCTATAATGCGTTAACTTTTCCAGGCTTTCAAGCGGTCTTTGAGCGTTTCGGCGAGTCCGTCATTCCAGTTTTTTTTGACGTTTCAAAAGAAAATATTTATCAACGTTTAAAACAACGAGAATCTGATCCTAAAATTATTGAAGAACGTTTAAACCTTTATGATCAAGAAATTCTTATCAAAAACCAATTGGAACAATATCCTAATTATCAACGAATAGATGCCAATGGACCTATAAAAGAGGTCGCTGGCTTGTTACAAGAATGCATCAAACACTATTATTAATCAAGCAACTGGTGAGACAGAATCTAACATCAATTTTGTCTTGCTAGGTGCTTGATTTTTTTTGTAAAAAACTTGCATTCTGAATAGAGAGTGCTATAATGACATGGTGTCATATGACAATGTGTCATAAAAGGGAGGAACACAAATATGCCTACGAATACGTTTTTTCATTTGCCAGAAGAAAAGCAACAACGCTTATTAGATGCTGCGCAAATTGAATTTTCACGACATTCTTTACAAGAAGCGTCAATTGCAAATATTGTTAAATTAGCGGGAATTCCGCGCGGTAGCTTTTATCAATATTTTGAGAACAAAGAAGATTTGTATTTTTATTACTTTGCGACATTAAGAAAAAATAGTGAACGAGATTTAGAGAAACAAATTATTGCAGAAGATGGCGATTTAATCGAAGCCATGGATGTCTATTTCTCCAAGATGATTGTCGAAGTGCTAACTGGAGAGAATGCTTCTTTCTATCGGAATTTATTTGTCAACATGGACTATCGTGCTTCACGTCGGGTGACGGATAATTTAGCGATTGGGGAAGAGGAAAAAAATAGGAAACAGCACTGTCATAAGCATAGAGGAAGAAAAGGCCATGCTGCCTATGCAGAACATCTTTATCAAATAATTGATCGTTCGAAATTAACCATTGAAACGCCAAAAGAATTCACATGGTTCATGCAGACGGCGATGCATGCCGTTTTCTCAACAATTGTTGATGGGTATCGTCAACAAAGAGAAAATACCGCCTATGATTCAACTGAAGCAGTCAAACAATTAAAAATGAAATTAAATTGGTTGAAAAATGGCGCTTATAAGTAGCAAAAAGGAGGAGAAGTTAGTTGATTAAACTAGTCAAACGGATGTCATTATGGTCGGTCTTTGCAGCGGTTTTATTTATGATCGTGCAAATTATCGCAGATTTATATCTGCCCACATTAACATCTAATATCATTAATGACGGTGTTGCTAAAGGAGATATTAACTATATTTGGAGTACAGGAGTTGTCATGTTAGGCTTTTCTTTGATTAGCATTGTCGCTTCTATTGGAAATACCTTTTTTGCCACCAAAGAATCACAAAGTTTAGGTAAAAAATTACGGACTGATATTTATCGAAAAGTTGAAAATTTTTCTAATAATGAATTTGACAAATTTGGGACAGCTTCGCTAATTACACGAACAACCAATGATGTCAATCAGATTCAAATGGTTATGCAAATGTTTTTACGTTTAATGATTAACGCACCTTTAACGTTAATTGGTGCAAGTTTTATGGCGTATAACAAGGACCCACAATTAACGAAAATTTTTCTATATGTTTTACCAATTATGGCTGTTTTAGTGGGAGGTATCATGTTTTTAGCGGTTCCGTTATTTAAGAGCATGCAAAAGAAAACCGACCGTTTAAATTTAGTTTTTCGTGAAGGACTGACAGGAGTTCGTGTGATTCGGGCCTTTGGCAAAGCAAACTATGAAGAACAACGTTTTGATGAAGCCAATAAGGATTATACACAAACGGCGATTAAAGTGAATACGATTGTCGCTTTGATGATTCCTTTAATGACACTCATTATGAGTGGTACCAATATTGCAATCACTTGGTTTGGCGGTCATTATATTGCGGAAATGCAACTAGAAGTAGGGAACTTAATCGCCTTTATGACTTATGCCATGCAAATTCTGATGAGTTTCATGATGCTATCCATGATTTTTGTCATGGTACCGCGGGCGCAAGCTTCTGCTGATCGGATTAATGAGGTGCTAAATACTGATTCAGAAATCAAAGATGTACCCAATCCAGAACTACTCTCTCTAAAAGGCGACAAAGCAACATTGGCGTTTGAACATGTTAATTATCGTTACCAGCATGCTGAAAACTTAGCACTGGAAGATATAGATTTTTCAGCAAAATCTGGGGAGACGGTCGCAATTATTGGTGGGACAGGTTCTGGGAAAACAACGCTGGTTAATCTTTTACCACGCTTTTATGATGTTGAATCTGGCAAGATTTTGCTAAATGGTAAAAACATTAAAGATACGTCACAGCATAATTTACGAGAAATGATTGGCTTTGTACCGCAAAAGGCTGTTTTATTTACAGGAACGATTCGTGAAAATATGCAATACGGCGCCCCAAATGCGACCGATGAAGAAATTTGGCAAGCCTTAGAAATTGCGCAGGCGAAGGCGTTTGTTTCAGAATTGGCAGAAGGTTTGGATAGTCATGTCGAACAAGGCGGCGGTAATTTCTCTGGCGGACAACGCCAGCGGTTGGCTATTGCTCGTGCTTTAGTAAAACCAGCAGATGTCTATGTTTTTGATGATTCCTTTTCTGCATTGGATTTCAAAACAGATGCTAATTTAAGAAAAGCCTTAAAAGAGCAGATGACGGATGCAATTGTCGTTTTAGTAGCCCAACGTGTAAGTACGGTTATGGAAGCATCGACAATTTTAGTATTAGACGAAGGGAAATTAGTTGGTAAAGGAACGCATGAAGAGTTATTAGCGAATAACCAAACGTATCAAGAAATTGTACATTCTCAATTGAGAGAGGAGGACCTTGCATGAGTAGTCGACCAAAAGGCGGACCAATGGGCGGGGGACCAGGACGCAACATTGGCGCAAAAGGGCCAAAACCAAAAAATTTCTGGAAAACAGTGAAACGTTTATTTCGGTACATGTCTAAACGAATGCTGTCAATTATTGCTGTCTTAGTGTTAGCAATCGCAGCCGTCGTTTTCCAAATTCAAACACCAAAAGTATTAGGACAGGCAACAACTGAAATTTTTAAAGGCGTCATGAAAGGCGCTGCTGAAATGAAACAAGGCTTAAAAATAACATCTTTTCCAATTGATTTTGACAAAATCGGTCAAATTTTATTAATTGTTATTGCCATGTACCTTATTTCTGCTGTCTTTAATTTCTTGCAGCAAGTAATTATGACACGTGTTTCACAGCGAACAGTTTATGAATTACGTCAAGAATTAGAAGCGAAAATGAACAAAGTTCCAATTTCCTATTATGATACTCATAGTAATGGGGACATCATGTCGCGGGCAATTAACGACATGGATAATATTGCGAGTACTTTACAACAAAACTTAACCCAATTAATTACCAGTATCGTGACATTTGTGGGTGTACTTTGGATGATGCTGACCATTAGCTGGCAGTTAACACTAATTGCCTTAGCAACAGTGCCATTAAGTTTAATTGTTGTGATGGTTGTGGCGCCTCGCTCGCAAAAACATTTTGCGGCTCAACAAAAAAGCTTAGGATTATTGAATAACCAAGTCGAAGAAACCTACGGTGGTCACGTAGTAGTAAAAAGTTTCAACCACGAAGAAAGTGATCAAGAAGTATTTGAAAAAGAAAATGAAAAATTATACCATGCTGGTCGCAAAGCACAATTTATTTCAGCGATCATTATGCCTTTAATGAACTTTATCAAAAATCTAGGCTACGTGTTTGTTGCAGTCCTTGGTGGCGTAAAAGTAGCGAATGGTATGATGGATTTAGGGGATGTCCAAGCATTTCTTCAATATACCAATCAATTTTCACAACCGATTACTCAAATCGCTAATTTAATGAATACAATCCAAGCTACGGTGGCTTCGGCAGAACGTGTCTTTGAAGTATTAGATGAAGAAGAAATGGTGGATGAACCTTCTGGCATACCAGTGGAAACAGATAGTCCTTATCGTGTTTCTTTTGAACATGTTGCTTTTGGCTATTCACCAGAGAAATTATTAATGAAAGATTTCAATTTAAATGTTAAACCTGGGGAAATGGTCGCAATCGTGGGCCCAACAGGTGCTGGGAAAACAACCCTAATTAACTTATTGGAACGCTTCTATGATATTAGTAGCGGCAGCATCAAATATGATGGCGTAGATACGCGCGATTTATCTCGCGAAGAGTTGCGAGCACACTTTTCAATGGTTCTTCAAGATACTTGGTTGTTCACTGGAAGTATCTATGACAATATTCATTATGGTAATGACCAAGCGAGCGAAGAAGAAGTGATCCGTGCGGCGAAAGCAGCCCATGTGGATGATTTTGTCAGAAAATTACCAGAAGGCTATCAAACGATTCTAAATGAAGAAGCCAGCAATATTTCTCAAGGTCAACGACAATTAATTACAATTGCTCGAGCATTCTTAGCAAATCCAGACGTTTTAATTTTGGATGAAGCCACCTCAAGTGTGGACACTCGAACAGAAATACTGATTCAAGCAGCAATGAATCGTTTATTGGAAAATCGGACCAGCTTTGTAGTCGCTCATCGCTTGTCGACTATCCGTGATGCCGATACGATTATCGTTATGGCAGAAGGTTCAATTGTAGAAACAGGAACCCACGATGAATTAATGGCGAAAAACGGTTTTTATGCTGACTTATATAACAGTCAGTTTTCAGAAGAAGTAGCCTAAAAGGCGAAGCAAAAAAATAGTAATTCATGATGAGGCTTCAGGAACCATAGTCGTAAAGACTGGTTCCTGAAGCCTTATTTTTTTAACAAAAAGTTAGCGAAATTGAAAAATTTCTATTTTCTTTTGAGAAAAACAGGATATTACTTGATGAAATAGCAAGAGATGTATAAAATGGGAGAGAAGAAAATGGAGGTAACAGAAAAAATGACTGAATTTCAATTAGAAAAAGCTGCGACATTAAAAACAATTGCCATTCGTGCGAAAAAATTTGGCGAAATGGTCGACTTTTATAAAAAAGTAATGGGTTTTGTTTTAAAGTCAGAAGAAAATAACCTGTCTATCTGGGGTACACGTGAAGCAGGAACGCAATTATTAATTTTAGAAGAAACTAGAAAAGCCGAAGATTTTCATAATGAAGAAAAACAAATGGCTTATTTTTCAATTAAAGTTCCTACGGAAAAAGAATTTTTACAAATTGCTCAACGAGTGCTTGAACAAGACTACCCAATTGATGAAAGTTTCCAAATTGGCACACGTCAAAGCATGTTCATTACTGATCTTGAAGGCAATCAATTTGAGATTTTTCACGATGAAGCAACAGCAAATTCGACTTCTGAAAAGCAACCGATTGTGCTTAAAGATCTTATCAGTGAGGACTTAGAGCCGCATCAAGGGTTAGCCGCTGGGTCATATTTAGCGCATGTGCAATTAAAAACAAACAATCAAAAAGAAATAAAAGCATACTATGAGGAAGTTCTGGGTCTAAAACACAATGAAAAAGATCAATTTGTTTTAGAAGATGGCAAAGCAACTATTGGATTCCAAAAACCTGAAACAAGTGAAGTGGATCAATTACCTGATCCACACTTAGGTTTAGATTTCTTTACCATTAAGCTCTCTGATCAAGAACATATTTTAGCAATGGAGCAACAATTAACGGCAAAAAATCAAGAGTTCTTTATTGACCAGAAAAAAGCGATTGTCACTGTGTTTGATCCAATTGGCTTGGAATGGTGGTTTGTCTTAAAATAAACGCTTAGACAGACAAAATAAGCTTGTTTTAGTAAGTCTGGAATAAAGTCTGAATAAAAGTTTAACGCTGCTTTTGTTCGGGACTTATTCTAGACTTTTCCTTTAATATTAAAAATAGTAGGTGAAAAAATGTACGAAAAAACAAAGTGGAAAATTCAAAAAATGATGAAAAAAGGTGTTTTTTCGGGCGCTAGTTTTTGTTTCATTGAAGGTGAAAAAGAGGAGAGCAATTGTTGGGGACTCGCACAAATAAAACCCACTAAAGAACAATTAACCTCGGCCATGCTGTTTGATGTGGCTTCTTTAACCAAAGTAGTCGGCACCACCACCGTTATTTTGCAATTAGTGGAAGAAGGAAAAATTATTCTAGATCAATCATTACAAACTTATTATCCCTCTTTTCAAGATTCTAATATTACAATCCGGCATTTGTTGACACATACGGCAGATTTACAAGGCTATATTCCTAATCGTGATCAGCTGAATGCCCAAGAATTAAAAGACGCCTACAATCATTCATTTCACGCAGGCAAAGCAATAGGTAAAAAAGTCGTCTATACAGATGCAGGGACTATTTTATTAGGCTTTATGTTAGAAGAAATGTTCCAACAATCAATGATAGAAATTTTATCTGAGCGAGTATTGCTTCCTTTAGGGATGAACGAAAGTACGTTTCTACCAAAGAATCCTTTAAACTGTGTGCCAACAGAATTACATGAACAACGAGGGTTGATTCGAGGTGCAACCCATGATCCTAAGGCATTTGTTTTACGGGAACATGCAGGGAATGCTGGCTTGTTTAGCAATGTCTATGATTTAACAAAATTTGTTCGAATGTATTTAAATCGAGGCAGTTATCACAATCACCAATTCTTGAAAAAAGAGACAATTGATTTGTTACTAGTTAACCAAGTGCCAGCTGCAGATAAACCACGTTCTCTAGGCTGGGATTTTAAATATGATGTAGCTACGCAACGGCCATTATTATTCCATACAGGCTATACAGGCACTTTTTTGCTAATTGATGTGCAACGACAATCAGCGTTTATCTTTTTATCTAATCGAGTCCATCCAGAGGACCACCGGAACACTTATATCGAAGAAAGAGATCAGTTGTTGGCAACCTATTTAAAAGAGAAATCATCAGTTTCAGATGAAATGACTAGTTTTTAGTGATATAATGAGAGCGAATTCAATTTGGGAGGTCACAGTCAATGCAAGAACCATTATTTTTACAACCTGTTTTTCAAGAAAAAATTTGGGGCGGCAATCGTCTACACACGCTATTTGGTTTCGATTTACCGAGCGATAAAATTGGTGAAGATTGGGCAATCAGTGCACATCCACATGGCGTTAGTACTGTTTTAAATGGCGAATTTAAAGGAAAAAAATTAGATGAATTGTGGGCAGACCATCAAGAGTTATTCGGCCATGCAGGTGGCGCTGTCTTTCCATTATTAACGAAAATTTTAGATGCTGAAGATGATTTATCCGTGCAAGTTCATCCCGATGATGCATATGGCCAAAAACATGAAGGCGAGCTAGGCAAAACTGAATGTTGGTACATTATTGATGCAGAACCTGGCGCTGAAATCATTTATGGACATCACGCGAAAACAAAAGAAGAACTAGCTGAAATGATTGAAGAAGGTCGTTGGGACGATCTTTTAAGAAAAGTACCAGTGAAAAAAGGCGATTTTTATTATGTACCAAGTGGCACTATTCATGCCATCGGCTCGGGTATTTTAATTTTAGAAACGCAACAAAGCAGTGATACTACGTATCGGGTTTATGATTATGATCGAACAGATGATCAAGGAAAGACCCGGGAATTGCATATTCAACAATCCATTGATGTGACAACCGTTCCGGCAAAGGATCCTGACCTCTCTATTCAACAAGAAAATCAAGGACAATCAAGCATTGTTACTTATGTAAAAACAGATTTCTTTAATGTCTATGAGTGGCGTGTCAGTGGGATTCTAAAAGTCAAAAAACAAGCACCTTATACATTAGCAACAGTTATTGAAGGTGTGGGTCGATTGATTACAGAAGATGCTGCAAAAGCAGATGTGGCTACTTTTGATTTGAAAAAAGGCGATAGCTTTATCTTTCCAACAGATATTCCGAGCTGGCGTTTTGAAGGTGATTTAACGATTATAGCTTCAGAACCTGGCAGTCGCTAAAAAAATGAGGAGATCATCAACAGATGATTTCCTCATTTTTTGGCATTAAAACAGTTTATTTTGTTATAAAGGAACGTTTAGGTAAGGCAGCGATAACAGCTGTGACGATGATGACCGATAGCAGACGATCCCCGTAATCTGTTATCAATTGAACCAACAGGACGCTTGCTAGCTGATTTAAGCCTAAACCATATAAAAATTGGACAATTATGCTGGAGCCAGCAGAAGTAATTCCACCAAATAAACAAACTGTGATTAAGGAAGAAATCACTGTTCCTGGTATCGTTAACCACAACGTTTTAAATGGTAATTTGGTTACTTTTAACTGCTGATGAAGGAGCAAACCTGCTAAAATTCCTGTGCAGAGTTGGACAGGTGAATAATACAGAGAAAAGATATCCGTTGTCAATCCAGTTAGTAGACTTGTTAAAATACCTGTCAGTGCGCCAAAGAGTGGGCCTAATAACGCACCTGTAAAAATAGTTCCCACGCTATCAAGATAGATTGGTAAGCGAAGGAGCAACGCAACGGTACTGCCAAGGTAATTTAAAGCAACACTAAAAGCGATAATTGTAATGATTCGTGGTGTTATTTTTTTCATGGTTATCCCATCCTTAAATTTTTGAAATCTCTTTCGATCTCATCTATTTGTACATTTAAAAGAATGGATAGAAACTTCACGAAAAACTGTTGACTATCAACCGTAGTCAAGACATGACAATTAGCTGGTTGCTGCTGGAAATGATACTGATCGATCATTGATTGCCCCATAGCAATGCCGTCAGGAACAATTTGTCCGTAACTGGAAAAGCCTTGGCAGAGCGCAGGATCAATAAAATAAGCAACCGCTAAGGGATCGTTGATAACACACCCTAAAATACGTTCATATTTCCAATGAAAATCAAAATAAAATTGAGTAATCTCAGCGAGGTAATTCCCCATTTTTGGGTTGAGTCGTTGGCAATAATTGAGAATTGTTGGTGTAAAAACAATTTCTCGTGTGACATCTAAGCCGACCATCTCGATTTTTGCACCTAATTCCTCAAAAACCCAAGCTGCTGCATCAGGATCACACCAATAATTAAATTCTGCAACAGGAGAGCAATTGCCGTGGCTTTTAAAGGTACCACCCATTGAGACAAAACGTTGAAGATTTCGCCCAAGAAGAGGTTCTTTTTTTAAAGCCAAAGCAATATTTGTTAAAGGACCAAGGGCAATGATTGAGCAATCGGTAGCTTGTTGAAAGGTTTGTGCTAAATAGTCAGCAGCGGAAAGCGCTTGTGCTTGGATTTTGCTAGTTCTGGGGAAATAAGTTTCACCTAAACCATCCATGCCATGTGTATCTTGTGCACTAACAAATGGCCGTTTTAAAGGGCTAGCAGCCCCTTGGTAGACAGGAATATCTAAGCGATTAACTTTTTCTAAACATTTAAAAACATTTTCCACGCCAATCTCCACAGGGACATTTCCGCAAACAACTGTAATCGCTTGGACATCTAGCTCTGGTGAAGCAAGTGCGTACAAGAGAGCAAGCGTGTCATCAATTCCGGGATCACAATCAATAATTACTTTTTGCATTTTTTCCAATCCTCCTTTTTCGTTAACTGCAAATGATAACTCTTGTTAAAAAAGCTATGACTTGAGTTAGTATTGAGAGATACTTAGTTTTTTATTCTGGGAAGTTTCCGAACCAGTCCGAGAAATTCTCGATTTTAAATGCACCTCTTTATCTTACTATATTTTGTAAAGATGTAAATAGTTGTCGGAGAAATGAAAAAGAATCTAGTCCTATATGTAGGAACTAGATTCTTCTTTTATTTATAAAGCGTTTCAGGAATAGCGATCGGTTCACCATATTTTTTCTCTAAAGCGGTCCGAATTAACCGAATCCCTAGATTTTTGTTGCGTGCTAAGATTGGACCGTGGAAGTAGGAGCCAAACACATTTTTATAGACAACGCCTTCGCCATTATCTTGACCGTTATTGCCTTTGCCTTGTTTGACTGTTCCTAAAGGTCGTTCACCTTCGCCTAAAAAAGTCATGCCATTATGATTCTCAAAACCATAATACGTTTCATCGAATTCTTCATTATAAATTTCGATATCACCAATGAAACGATTGTTGTCTTGGCTCAAAGTGTAATGATCTAATGCACCGATTCCTTTAATTTTTTCGCCTTGTGCGCCGACATAGTAATGTCCTAGAAGTTGATAACCACCACAGATAGCTAACAAGACGCCGTCATTTTCAATATAAGAAGTCAAAGCTTCTTTTTTATTCTGAATGTCTTCTGAGATGATCAGTTGCTCAAAGTCTTGACCGCCACCAACAAAGACTAAATCATATTTTTCGGGATCAAACGGTTCGTAGATACTGATAATTTCTGATCGGAAGGTAACGCCCATTTTTTCGGTTAAATATTTAAGCATCAATAAATTTCCGTTATCTCCGTAAGTATTTAATAAGTTGCCATATAAATGACAAACGACTAATTCTTTAGACACCATTCATTCCCCCTTGAATATACCCTTGGGCTGTTAATGATTTTCTTAATTGCAAAACAGCAGTATAGGTTGCCAAAATATAGACATGATCTGTCGGCAACGTTTTAATTTCTGAAATTACTTGCTCTAAATCAGCAATTTCTAGTAATTTTTCTTCAGGAATACCCGCAACTTTTAAACGCAAGGCCATATCTTCATGGCGATCACCGCCAGCAATTACTTTTGGAATGTCCATATCAGCAAAGGCTTCATGATTACCATCCCAAATCCAACTGACATCAATTCCATCTGCATAATTGGCATTTAATAATGAAACCAGCGAGAAAGAGTAAGGGGCTAAGCCCATCATATCAATGACCTGATTTAAACCAACGGGATTTTTTACTAAAACTAACGTACATTCTTTATCGCCAACTTTAATGGTTTCTTGACGCCCGAAAACTTTTTCATCATAAGCTAAACCTGCTCGGATTTTATCTGGTGCCACCTGATAATATTCTGCTACCGCTGTGGCCGCTAGCGCATTATAAACATTATACATCCCACCAACAGCAATGCCGTATTCTTCGCCATCAATCACAAAATCAGCAGATGTATTATCCATCCGGACCATTTCCGTTAACTGCACATCCAATTCAGGGCGTTTGAAGCCACAATTTGGGCAATAGTAATCACCTAAATTAGCATACGTAATCATTTTATAATGAAGAATATGATTACATTTTGGACATAAAACCCCATCTGTATTGTAATGAGCCAATTGCTCTTTAGGTGGTAAATGATTAAATCCATAGTATTTGCGAGGATTTACAGTTTCTTTTGAATTAAAAATTGGCGAATCACCATTGCACAAAATAGTTGCTTCAGGAGCAACAGCGGCGCCTTCCATAATTAAGCGATACGTCGTATAAATTTCACCATAGCGATCCATTTGGTCGCGGAAAATATTCGTAAAAACAAATAATTTTGGTTGAATATATTTAGTGACACGGCTTAAACTTGCTTCATCAATTTCTAAAACCGCAAATTTCTTTTGTCCTTTTTTCGCCTTGGCATTTAAAAAAGTAGAGACAATTCCTTGCTCCATGTTAGCACCCGTTGGATTTGTTAATACCTCATCAAATTCTTGGCGTAAAATGTTAACAGTTAAAGCAGTTGTCAATGTTTTGCCGTTCGTTCCAGTGACTACGACAATTTCATAGTCTTTTGCCAATGTATCTAAAATTTTAGGATCGATTTTTAGGGCTAATTTCCCTGGGTAGCTACTGCCGCCTTTAAAAAATGTTTGTAAAACCCATTGCGAAGTTTTTCCTGCAGCAATTGCTAAATGACTTCGAATCCCCATTTGTTGTCCCCCAATTTCTATATCTTTAATTTTTCGTTATTTTAAATTAAACTCAATCTATCATACCATAACTAAAATAAAAAATTAATTCCTTTTACTTTTTCTTACTATTATTTAAAAAGTCTTTTAGAAAAAGTAGAATAGTGAAGGAAAAAAGAGAATAGACGACTTGTCTTAACAACAAATCGTCCATCGATTTCCATTTTTATTTCGCATCAATATAACTGTATAGCGTATATTTAGAAATATTGAAGAAGTTAGAAACTTTGTCTCCAGATTTAGTGACTAAGAAGGCGCCTTTATTGTTTAAAAATTGAATACACTTGATTTTATCGTCCTTCGTCATTAATGGGACCGGCTTGCCAACTAATTTGACTGATTCATGAATTAAATCGTCTAACAACTCATTAACATCCTGAGGAATGTAATCAGGGTCTTTATCTTCTTCAGGTTCTGCAGTGGAAATCAAAGATTTTAAGTTTGACTCTGCAGCAATCAATGTAGTGATGTCGTAGTTAATAGCAAAAATACCATCGAGTTGACCATTCTCATCTTTAAAATACATTGTACTAGATTTTAAAATACGACCATCATGGGTGCGGGTCAGATAGTTAATATGATCATTCAACTCACTAGGGTCTTTTTTTAAGGCTTCTAAGACTACTTGAGAAGGTCCATCGCCCAGATGACGAGAAGAGACATGACCATTTTCAATGGAAACAATAGAATTGTTAATATTGTCTTCATTGATTTGGTGGATAACGACTTCGCAGTTTTCCCCAAATTGACCAGCTAAACCTTTAGCAATTTGTGTTAAAAAAGTAAGTTTTTCGTCGGATAACATAAATAAGCTCCTTTCTAATGTGCCTGGCACAAACAGTTTTTATAAGATTGTGTCAAATTTAACATAATATTTTTAAATGGAATAGGCAGGGCTAAATCCTTTAATGTCGCGTACTACCTGTTCTGAAAAATAATGATAGCATGATAAAAATAATAATACAAGATAACGGCTGTCAAAATTCTAAAAAATATTTTTTAGGTAGCATTGTTTTTTTTAAGGTAAGGTGATATACTTTAATCAAGTTAATGAGTTCGTTAGTAAAAAATGCAAGCGCTTCAAATGCTTTTCGTAGGGATATAGATTAGCCAAGCTAGTCAAGCTATATTCGTGAATGATTGAGCGATAGATTTGTAAGCGTTTGCCGCTTGTGGGAAATAGGTTGAAAAATAGGAGGAGAATACATGTTATTAATTGGAAATGGGCGTTTAATCACTCGGGATGCGCAGAATCATTTTTTTGAAAATGGGTGTGTGGCGATTGATGGTCAAGTTGTGAAACAAGTCGGAACGACAGAAGATTTAAAACAAGCTTATCCAGAAGCGACATTTATTGATGCTAAAGGTGGAGTGATTATGCCAGGCTTTATTAACATGCACAATCATATTTATAGTACCTTTGCACGTGGGTTAAGTTTAACGAATTATCATCCTAAAAATTTCATGGATATTTTGGTAGATCAATGGTGGCGAATTGATCGTGCCTTGACATTAGAAGACACTTATCAAAGTGGTAAGGTTGCTTATTTAGATAGTATTCGCAACGGTGTTACAACTGTCTTTGATCATCATGCTAGTTACGGAGAAATTACAGGGAGTTTAACCCAATTATCTAATGCAGCGGACGAGTTAGGGATTCGGACCTGCCTTTGTTATGAAGTTTCTGATCGCGATGGTGAGCAGAAAATGCGGGAAGCAGTTCAAGAAAATGCCGCCTTTATTAAAGCCAGTTCCTTAAGAAATGATGATATGCAAAAAGCGATGATGGGGATGCATGCAGCATTTACTTTATCAGATGCTTCTTTAGAATTATGTGCAGCCAATACGCCAGATGGGATTGGTTATCATATTCATATTGCAGAGGATTTAGCCGATGTTCATGATTCTTTGAAAAAATATGGGAAGCCGATTGTGAACCGATTATTTGATTTAGGAATTTTAGGAAAACAGACAATGGCAGGCCATTGCATCCATATTGGCCCTCATGAGATGGAATTACTAAGAGAAACAGACACAATGGTGGTCACGAATCCAGAGTCGAATATGGGGAATGCGGTCGGCTGCCCACCTGCGATGCGTATGTTTAATGAGTATGGTATTTTGATGGGTCTTGGCACAGATGGTTATACGAATGATGTGACGGAATCTTATAAGGTAGGAAATGTTATCCACAAACATCATTTAGCTGATCCAAATGCGGCTTGGGCAGAAATTCCCACAATGCTGTTTGATAATAATCCGCAAATGGCTAATCGCTATTTTAAAACAAAGCTAGGCGTTTTAAAACCTAATGCAGCAGCAGACGTCATTATTGTTGATTATCATGGCCCGACACCAATGACAAAAGAGAATTATAACATGCACATTTTATTCGGCATGAATGGTGGGATGGTCACTGACACGGTGATTAATGGAGAAATTCGGATGCGTAATCGTGAAGTTCAAGGAATTGATGAAGAGAAAGTTTGGCATGATACGCAAACGCAAGCACAATCTTTCTGGAAACGAGTAAATCAATAGCTTTCATTATAAATAAAAGGAGTGACGTTAATGAGTGATATTATGCATCCCATCTCAATTGAGGCTTTATTAAATTGGATTTTTAGTGAGTATCAACAAGATGGCACAATTTTTGGCATTCGTAAATTTTATCATGCGGATCCTACAAAAACGATTTCGTTATTTGGAGAAAAAATGGAAACCCCTTGTGGTCCAGCAGCAGGTCCTCATACACAATTAGCACAAAATATTATTGCGGCCTATTTAACAGGTTCTCGTTTTTTTGAAGTTAAGACAGTCCAGATACTGGATGGAGAAGATTTACCAGTTAGTAAACCATGTATCGCAGCAGCGGATGAATGTTACAACGTTGAGTGGTCCACAGAATTGCGCGTCCCCCAAGCTTATGATGAATACGTCAAAGCATGGTTCGTTTTGAAGTTACTTAGTAAAGAGTTCGAGCTAGGTGACCCGAATGGTTTCATTTTTAATATGAGTGTTGGCTATGATTTGGCAGGGATTCAATCGCCAAAAATTGATCGTTATATTAACGAAATGCAGAACGCAGAAGGAACGCCGATTTGGGCGGAATGCCAAGTAGCTGCTAAAAAATATCTATCTTATTTAAAAAAAGTAGATGACTCATATATCGAAGCAATTAGTCCTAAAGTCTGTCATTCTATTACGCTGTCGACTTTACACGGCTGTCCATCAGATGAAATTGAACGAATTGCGGCCTATTTATTAAGTGAAAAAGGGCTCCATTCCTTTATTAAATGTAATCCAACCATGTTAGGTTATGAATATGCGCGTCAAACGATGGATGAGCTAGGGTTTGATTATATGGTTTTTGACGATCACCATTTTAAAGAAGATTTACAATTTGAAGAAGCAGTACCGATGTTACAACGTCTGCAATTATTAGCCAATAGTAAAAATCTAAGCTTCGGAGTTAAAATTACGAACACTTTCCCGGTAACGATTGCAGCAAATGAATTACCTGGTGATGAAATGTACATGTCAGGACGTTCGCTATTTCCTCTTAGTATTTCATTGGCACAAAAATTATCAGAAGCATTTGATGGGAAACTACAAATTTCTTATTCTGGCGGTGCAGATATTTTCAATAGTAAAGAAATATTTGATGCTGGTATTTGGCCAATCACTATGGCAACGACGCTGTTGAAACCCGGTGGCTATCAACGAATGAATCAAGTTGCTAATGTATTAAGCGCAGCAGAATATCCTCAGATGGTTCATGTCAACTTGGATAAATTAGCCCAAGTTGTTGAGAAAGCTAAAACACAAGCACGTTACCAAAAATCAATTAAATTACCAGAAAGTACCAAACTAAGAAAAACAGTTCCGTTAACAGATTGTTATATTGCTCCTTGTCGAAGTGACGGTGGTTGTCCAATCAATCAGGATATTCCTGCTTACCTTCGTTATGTCAGTGAAGGTAATTATTTAAAGGCCTTGCAAGTAATTGTCGATAAAAATCCGTTGCCTTTTATTACTGGAACCATTTGTGCACATCCTTGTATGACTAAATGTACACGTCAATTTTATGAAGAATCTATTCATATTCGGGAAGTGAAGTTAGAAGCAGCTGAACATGCTTATGATGAATTATTGACGACACTAGAAAAGCCACAGCCAAAAGAAAATGCACCTAAAACAGCTGTTGTGGGTGGAGGCCCTGCAGGGATCTCTGCTGGGTATTTATTAGCACGTGAAGGCATGCCTGTTACTGTATTTGAAAAATCCGAGACAATTGGGGGCGTTTGTAGCCAGATTGTACCAGAATTTCGAATTTCTATGGAATCTGTTCAAAAAGACGTTCAGTTAGCGGAATTTATGGGAGCCGAATTCCGTACAGGACAAGAGGCGCCATCATTGGCGGAATTGAAAAACCAAGGCTATACGAATGTTATTTATGCCATTGGTGCATGGAAACATGGGGTCCTTCGTTTAGAATCTGGTCGGGCATTGAACTCGTTAGAATTTTTAAAAGCAAATCGAGAAAATCCAACGATTAATCCTTACGGAGAACAGATTGTCGTCGTTGGTGGCGGAAATACAGCTATGGACTGTGCTCGTGCAGCCACAACATTGCCTGGTGTTAAAAAAGTCTCAGTGGTTTATCGTCGGAATAAACGCAATATGCCAGCAGATGAAGAAGAACTTTATTTAGCCTTAGAAGATGGCGTTGACTTTTTAGAATTACTTTCGCCAATTAAACATGAAAATCAACAATTAACTTGTGAAAAAATGGTCCTAGGTGAACGAGATGCTTCTGGACGCCGTCGTCCAATTGGTACAGGAGAAATGATTGATATTCCTGCTGATACAGTGATTGCCGCTGTTGGTGAAAAAGTAGATACAGAGTTTTACCAAGCATTAGGCATTCACACGGACAACTATGGGAAAGTCGTTTCAAATAAAGAAACATTGGAAACAAATATACCAGGCGTCTATGTCATTGGTGACGCTAATTTAGGACCAGCTACAATTGTTGAAGCAATCGCTGATGCAACCAAAGCGGCCAATAATATTTGTCTTGTCCACAATCATCACTATGAAAAAGATAATTTAAATAGTGATGTCGCATTTGTTAGAAACAAACGGGGTATCCTTGTGACAGACGAGATGTCTTGTAGTCAAGCTAGTCGTTGCTTAGAATGCTCCACAATTTGTGAATCTTGTATGGATGTCTGTCCAAACCGAGCAAATATTGTTGTGTACGTCGAAGGAAAACCACAAATTGTCCATGTTGATCGGATGTGTAACGAATGTGGTAACTGTGAAACATTTTGCCCTTATGCAAGTGCCCCTTACAAAGACAAATTTACCTTATTTAATAGTGAATCTGATTTTTATGACAGTACTAATTCAGGTTTCTATGTTCAAAATCCTGTGGATAAAATTTGTTTACTGCGTCTATGGGGAACGGTATCAACGATTCAATTAACAGATCAAGGATTAGATGTACCAGAAGATTTAATTGCATTAATGGTAACTATGATTGAAGAATATGCTTATTGTATGCAAGCATAAAAGGAAATTTACGACTGGGGGATAAATAAATGTCTATTCTGCTCAAAGGTGGAACCGTCGTATCTGCATATAATCGTCGTCAATTGGATATTCGAATTGACGGCGAGCAAATTGTAGAGATGGGGGCAAATTTACCAGTAGAAAATTCTCAGATTGAGGATGTTACGGGGTGTTATGTATTACCAGGCTTTATTGATGCGCATACGCATCTGGAATTAAATAATGGCAAAGGTTCGTTAAGTACGGCGGATAACTTTACCACTGGAAGCCAAGCGGCGGTGGCCAAAGGTACGACTACGGTTATTGATATGGCTACACCTAATAAAGGCGGCTCATTGAAAGACTGTTTAGCTACTTGGAATCAATTGGCTGAAGGCAAGAGTTCATGTGATTATACTTACCATATGTCCATGATTGAATGGAAACCAACGATAGCTGCTGAAATTCAGGAAATAATTGCTGCAGGTATTACTTCCTTCAAAATGTATATGGCTTATGATAACTTACGGACCACAGATGCGGAAATTTTTGAAGCGATGAAGGAAATAAAAAAGTTAATGGAATGTTAGGCGTTCATTGTGAAAATGGTGATTTAGTAGATGAATTAATCCAATCATATGTTTCTCAAGGAAAGTTAGCCCCGCACTACCATCCGTTATCAAGACCGGCGGCTGTTGAAGCAGAAGCGGTAGCAAGATATTTGATGATAGCGGAAATGGCTGATTTGCCGGTTAATATTGTGCATTTAAGCACAAAACGATCATTAGAAGCGGTGGAACGGGCTCGTCAAAGAGGACAATCAGTCTATGTAGAAACTTGCCCTCAATATCTTTTACTAGATGATCACTTGTATGATGCGCCTAATTTTGAAGCAGCAAAATATGTCTGCTCACCGCCACTACGCAAACGAGAGGATCAACAGGCTTTGTGGCAAGGGATTAAAGAGGGGGCAATCAATACAATATCGACAGATCACTGTAGTTTTAATTTTCACGGACAAAAAACAGTTGGCAAAGATGATTTTAGTAAAATTCCCAATGGGATGCCAGGTGTTGAAACGAGACCAGAATTAATTTACACGGAAGGCGTGGCGAAGGGCCGAATCACCTTGGAAAAAATGGTTGCTCTGCTTTCTGAAAATATTGCTAAACAATTCTCGATGTATCCACAAAAAGGTGTGGTGCAAGAAGGCAGTGATGCCGATTTAGTTGTTTGGGATCCTAGAACAACCGGCGTGATTGCTGCGAGAACGCAGTTACAAAATGTCGATTATACGCCGTATGAAGGATTTGAAACACAAGGACAGGCTCGAATGGTTTATTTAAGAGGTCAAAAAGTTGCTGAAGCTGGGCAAGTCATCTTGGCAAATCAAGGAAAATTTGTTTTTCGTAAAGCAACTTAAAAATAGAAGGAGGAGAAGTATTTTTGGAAAAAATTAAATGGACAGCAAATGAAATGCCGAAGACGGAGGATAAGTACTTACCTCTGATGTCTAAAGAAAAAATTGAGAAAGCTTTGGCTTTTCACAAAAGTTTTCCACAGTATTCAGAAACACCATTAGCAGAATTGAATCATATGGCCGCGTATCTGGGGTTAAATGATTTCTTTGTTAAAGATGAATCTTATCGCTTTGGTTTAAATGCTTTTAAAGTCTTAGGTGGTTCGTTTGCCATGGCTAACTATATTGCCGAAAAATTAAAGAAAGATGTTTCGGAACTAACATATGATGAATTAACTTCTGATCAATTACGATCAGCTTTTGGACAAGCTACGTTTTTTACAGCAACTGATGGCAACCATGGACGAGGAGTCGCTTGGGCTGCGAATAAATTAGGTCAAAAATCAGTTGTACTCATGCCGAAGGGTTCAACACAGACGAGAAAAGAAAATATTGAAAAAGAAGGCGCAATCGTCACAATTGAAGAAGTTAATTACGATGAATGTGTGCGAATGGCTAATAAAATGGCCGAAGAAACTGAAAACGGTGTCATGGTTCAAGACACCGCTTGGGACGGATATGAAAAAATTCCGACTTGGATTATGCAAGGATATGGAACGATGGCGTTAGAAGCCTCTCAACAATTAAGAAAATTTGGCTCTGAACGACCTAGTCATGTTTTTGTTCAAGCTGGTGTCGGCAGTTTAGCTGGGGCGGTGATTGGTTATTTTGCTAATGCTTTTCCAGAAAACCCACCGCTTATGGTCGTAGTTGAGGCACAGGCGGCTGACTGTTTATATCAATCAGCAATTAAAAAAGACGGAGAAATTCGCTTTGTCGATGGTGATTTACAGACAATTATGGCTGGCCTAGCATGTGGAGAACCTAATACGATTTCTTTTGATATTCTAAAAAATCATACATCCTTCTTTGTTTCAGCACCAGATTGGGTTTCTGAAAAAGGAATGCGTATGTTGGGCGCGCCATTAAAAGGGGATCCGCAAGTTGTATCAGGCGAATCTGGGGCAGTAGCAATGGGCTTAGTAGCTACAGTGATGCAAGATCCCGACTATCAAGAATTACGTGAGGCATTGCAACTGGATGAGACGTCAAACGTTTTAATGTTTTCTACCGAAGGGGACACTGATCCAGACAATTATAAAAAAATTTTATGGAGGTAAAAGGAATGGATTTTAATGCAGTAAATGCAGCAGCAGAAGGTTACAGAGAAGATATGGTCAAATTTTTAAGAGACCTTGTCAAAATTCCAGGAGAAAGTGCAGAAGAAGGCAACAAAATTGCGCGAGCAAAAGCCGAAATGGAAAAATTAGGTTTCGATAAAATTGACATTGATCCTCAAGGGAATTTACTTGGTTATATGGGGTCTGGTGAAAAATTAATTGCTTTTGATGGGCACATGGATACTGTCGGAATTGGTGAAATGAGTAACTGGAAATTTGATCCTTACGATGGCTATGAAACAGAAAATGAGATCGGTGGTCGCGGTACGTCTGACCAAGAGGGCGGGATTGTTTCGGCTATTTATGGCGCTAAAATCATGAAAGATTTAGGTCTATTATCAGAAAAATACACTGCTTTGGTAACAGTTACTGTCCAAGAAGAAGACTGTGACGGTTTATGCTGGCAGTACATTATCAAAGAAGACGGTATCCGTCCAGAATTTGTTGTTTCAACAGAGCCAACAGATGGGGGGATTTATCGTGGTCAACGAGGCCGAATGGAAATTAAAGTTGATGTCAAAGGCGTTTCGTGTCATGGCTCAGCTCCAGAACGTGGAGATAATGCCATTTACAAAATGGCGGATATCTTACAAGATGTTCGTGCCTTAAACAACAATGGAGATACAGAAAGCACAGCGATTCGTGGTTTAGTTCGTATGTTAGATCCTAAGTACAATCCAGAGTGGCAAGAAGCCCGTTTCTTAGGTCGTGGTACGGTGACTGTTTCGCAAATTTTCCATTCTTCACCAAGTCGGTGTGCTGTTGCGGATGGCTGTACCGTTTCACTAGACCGTCGAATGACTGCTGGAGAAACTTGGGAAAGTTGTTTGGAAGAAATTCGCAATTTACCAGCTGTTAAAAAATATGGAGATGATGTGACGGTTTCAATGTACAACTATGATCGTCCTTCTTATACTGATTTAACTTATGAAATTGAATGTTATTTCCCAACGTGGGTAATTCCAGAAAATCATGATGTAACAAAAGCCTTGATGGAAACGCATAAAAATCTCTATGGAGAAACACGGAAAGGCTCTGTAGAAACAGTGGAAATGCGTGAAGAACGCCCATTGTTAGATAAGTGGACCTTCTCAACAAATGGCGTTTCAATTATGGGACGTAATGGTATTCCTTGTATTGGTTTCGGGCCAGGGGCGGAAGCACAAGCACATGCACCAAATGAAAAAACTTGGAAAGATGATTTGGTTCGTTGTGCAGCCGTTTATGCGGCATTACCAACGGTCTATTGTGGTTAAGTAAAGGATTATTAGATAAGCAAAAAGGAGCAGATGGAATGGAAACGTTTAAAGAATATATTGAGAAATTAGATAAATTAGAATTTGAAAAAATGTACGAAAATGACTTTTTCCTAACTTGGGAAAAAACAAGAGATGAATTAGAAGCTGTTTTCACAGTTGCCGATACATTACGCTATTTAAGAGAAAATAATATTTCAACTAAAATCTTTGATAGTGGCTTGGGGATTTCTTTATTCCGCGACAACTCTACAAGAACACGTTTTAGTTTCGCTTCAGCGTGTAATCTTTTGGGCTTAGAAGTTCAAGATTTAGACGAAGGAAAAAGTCAAATTTCTCACGGAGAAACTGTTCGTGAGACAGCAAACATGATTTCTTTTATGGCTGATATCATTGGTATTCGTGATGACATGTACATTGGTAAAGGCAATGCTTACATGCACGAAGTATCAGAATCTGTCCAAGAAGGATATAAAGATGGGGTATTAGAACAACGCCCAACGTTAGTGAATTTACAATGTGATATTGACCATCCGACGCAAGCAATGGCGGATGCGTTGCATTTAATTCATGAATTTGGTGGCATTGAAAACCTGAAAGGGAAAAAAGTTGCCATGACTTGGGCGTATTCACCATCTTATGGAAAACCATTATCTGTTCCTCAAGGAATTGTTGGTCTAATGACCCGTTTAGGAATGGATGTCGTCTTAGCACATCCAGAAGGTTATGAAATTATGCCAGAAGTAGAAGAAGTTGCGAAGAAAAATGCGGCAGAATTTGGTGGAAACTTTACTAAAACGAATAGTATGGCAGAAGCATTCAAAGATGCGGATGTTGTTTATCCGAAAAGCTGGGCACCTTTTGCGGCAATGGAAAAGCGAACTGAATTATATGGCAATGGTGACCAAGCAGGAATTGATCAATTAGAACAAGAATTACTTTCTCAAAATAAAAAGCACAAAGATTGGGAATGTACAGAAGAATTGATGAAAACAACAAAAGACGGCAAAGCTTTGTATATGCATTGTCTACCAGCTGATATTACTGGCGTTAGTTGTGAAGAAGGCGAAGTGGAAGCTTCTGTTTTCGATCGTTATCGGGTCGAACTTTACAAAGAAGCTAGCTACAAACCGTATGTTATTGCGGCTATGATTTTCTTAAGTAAAGTAAAAAATCCGCAAAAAACCTTAACAGACTTAGCGGATAAAGCGACACCAAGAGAAGTAAAATAATGAATTTGGCATGAAGACAGATGCTTTTTCTTTACACAATGAATCATTAGAAGTTGCCTCTTCAACATGAACAAATAAGACCTTCCCAAGTCTATTCATGAATGTGTGATTGTCTCGAGTCAAGAACGCTTAGTCATGTGCGTTGACTTCATGCAACGACAACAGACAGTTAATACGAAAACTCGTTGTGAAAAAGAAAAAGCATCGTCCTTTTTATAAAACAGAAAATGAGGTGAAGCAATGGGCAAACGCGTCGTAGTAGCTTTAGGTGGCAATGCTTTAGGAAATAATTTGACGGAGCAGATGACTGCCGTAAAACAGACCTCCAAAGCGATTGCAGATTTGATTGAAGCAGGATATGAAGTTATTTTATCTCATGGCAATGGTCCTCAAGTGGGGATGATTCAATTAGCTATGGAAGAATTTTCCTTTAATAATCCACAATATCCAGTTGTTCCGTTATCCATGTGCGTAGCCATGAGTCAAAGTTACATTGGCTATGATTTAGAGAATGCGCTACAAGAAGAGTTGCGTCAACGAAATATAAGTAAAGCCGTCACCACCATAGTCACTCAAGTGGTCGTGGATGAAAATGATCCGGCGTTCAAAAAACCAACGAAACCAATTGGCCGCTTCATGACAAAAGAAGAAGCAGAACAATTAGTCAAAGAAAAAAATATACAAGTGATGGAAGATGCTGGCCGTGGTTATCGCCAAGTCGTCGCTTCTCCTAAACCAAAAAATATTGTCGAACTTCTCACGATTCAAACATTGGTTGATGCTGGCCAAACAGTCATTGCTGGCGGCGGTGGTGGCATCCCAGTCATTCAAGAAGGGAACCGACTAAAAGGTGTCAATGCAGTCATCGACAAAGATTTTTGTAGTGAACGACTGGCTGAACAAGTGGATGCTGATCTGCTCGTGATTTTAACAGCAGTTGAAAAAGTTTGTATTAATTTTGGTAAAGAAAATCAAGAAGCCTTAGGGAATGTTTCAACAGAAAAAATGAAACAATATGCGCAAGAAGGTCAGTTTGCTCCAGGTTCAATGTTACCAAAAGTTGAAGCAGCGATTAAGTTTGCTGAATCTAAGCCAGGTCGAAAAACATTGATTACGTTATTAGAAAAAGCCAAAGAAGGATTATCTGGAAAAACAGGGACTTTAATTGAAAATAAAGAATCATAGAATGGAGGAAAACGATGACAAACAAAATGATTAATTCTGCACAGGCACCAGCTGCTGTAGGGTCTTATTCACATTCTGTCTTAGCGGGAAATACGTTGTACATTTCTGGACAACTAGGATTAGATCCGCAATCGGGCGAAATGAAGACTACAGTGGAAGAACAAGCAAAACAAGCTTTTATCAATTTAGGTTCGATTTTAAAAGAGGTCGAGATGACCTATGATAATGTTGTGAAAACAACGGTGTTTTTACAACATATGTCTGATTTTAGCAAAATTAACGAAATCTATGGGAATTACTTTTCAGAAGTTTTGCCTGCACGTTCTTGTGTAGAAGTAGCCAAGTTGCCAAAAGATGGTTTATTTGAAATTGAAGCAGTTGCTGTCAAAGGATAATTTTTAAGATGTTTCTGAGGGAAAAAGGATTGCATTCTTTACTGATTAAGGGGAACAATCCTTTTAGAATAAAAAGAAGAAGGAAACGATCCTATGAATGAAAAAAAAGAGCAAGCATTATTTGAATATGATGCGAAACTATCAATTTCTGAAGCAATTCCGATGGGATTGCAACACGTTGTCGCAGCAGTAGTAGGGATTGTCACACCGGGAATCATGATTGCCAAAGTTTGCCAATTAAGTCCTAGTGATACGACTATTTTGATTCAAACATCATTGATTTTTTCAGCAGTTGCAACGTTAATTCAACTTTTCCCTATTTTTGGAAAAGTGGGTTCACGGTTACCAGTTATGATGGGGGCAAGTTTTGCGTATGTACCGATTTTGATGGCCATCGGAGCTGATTTTGGGATTGCAGCAATTTTTGGTTCCCAATTAGTTGGCAGTATTCTTGTTATTATTGTTGGTTTGTTCATTAAAAAAATCCGTGTGTTGTTTCCGCCTTTAGTAACAGGAACGGTTATTTTAAGCATTGGACTATCCTTGTTTCCTGTTGCGATTAAGTATATGGCAGGAGGAGCTGGTAGTGCTGATTTTGGTTCAGCCCGGAATTGGTTAGTTGCATTATTAACCTTTGCGATTGTCTTTTACTTCAATTATTTTGCAAAAGGATTTTTGAAGTTATCAGCAATTTTAAACGGAATGGTTATTGGCTATTTGATTTCTTTAGCTTTAGGGATGGTTAGTTTTGAGCCAGTTCAAAATGCTAAAATCGTTCAGGTAATTACCCCGTTTCACTTTGGACTGGATTTTCAATTGGTACCAATCTTTACGCTTGTGGTGATGTTTATTGTTGATGCTGTTCAAGCCATCGGTCAATTTACAGCAACAACGGTTGGGGCAATGGATCGGGATGCAACGGATGAAGAATTATCTGGCGGAATTATGGGGAGTGGTTTCACTAACTTTATTGGCAGTTTATTTGGATCAATCCCAGTGGCAACTTTTGGACAAAATGTTGGCCTGGTTACGGTAACAAAAGTGATTAATAAGTATGTTCTGGTTTTCGCTTCAGTTATATTATTAATTGCTGGTTTTGTTCCGAAAGTAGCTGCGTTATTAACTACGATTCCTTACGCGGTAATTGGTGGTGCAACGATTTCAGTTTTTGCTTCTATTTCTATGACAGGTATTCGGATGATTGCTTCGCAGGAAATGACTCCTCGAAATACTGGGGTTGTCGGAACAGCTCTAGCATTTGGAATTGGTGTCACATTGTCTACTGGAAGCTTAGCTGGTTTTCCAACTTGGGTAACAACGATTTTCGGTAATTCGGAAGTTATCTTAACCACTTTGGTAGCAGTCCTTTTAAATGTCATTTTAAAACCAAAAAAGCGTGTAGCACTTGAGTGAAGATTGCTTTTTTTGATACGAAAGTGAGTAAGCTTTCGTATCCTTTTTCCCTTACGTTATCTATAAAAAAATGAACGAATAAAGGAGGAGAAGATGTTTACGTATTCCCTAAACTTAAAATTAAAAACAGATCGGAACTTTTTTGGTCCTGGCGTTGTCGAAGTTTTACAAAAAATTCAGCAAACTGGTTCACTAAACTTAGCGGCAAAAGAGATGAAAATGTCTTATAATAAGGCATGGCGGATTGTGCGGGTAGCTGAAGAAGAGCTATCTTTTCCATTAATTATCAAAAGCGTTGGCGGTTGTAATGGTGGCGGGTCAATTGTTACGGATCAAGGAAAAGAGTTGATTGATCAATATCTTTTATTTGAGAAAAAAGTGTATCAACAGGTAGAGGCATGCTTTGAAGAAATATTTAAAGAACAGGATGTAGTATCGGAGGAACTGAAATGAGAGAAGTATTTCAGCGTTTGAAACAGGCAATATTGGAAAAGCAAGACACGATGTTATTAACGATTGGTACAAGTTCAGGATCCACACCACGAAGTCAAGGGGCTAGAATGCTGGTTTCCGCCGAAGGTAGAATAGCCGGAACTGTTGGTGGTGGGGCGGTTGAATTTCAGGCTGAACAAGTGGCAAAAAAGCTAGTTCTTGAGAAAGAAAATGCACAACGTCAATTTATTTTAGCCCCGAATAATATTGCTGATTTAGGTATGGTCTGTGGCGGGAATGTCACGATTTTTTTCCATTATCTTTCATGGGAAACGCCATTTTTAAAGGAGTTGTGTGAATCCATAGAAACGCATTTTCAAAATAACCAACAAGGTTGGTTAGTGACTGAACTAGATCAAAACAATTTAGGAAAAGTATCCTTTTATAGTGAAACAGGCGAATTGATTGGTTCCACTTCTTGGGAGGGGGAATTAAGTTTGCTACCTAAAGGTATCCATTGTGAGCAAAAAGAGGACATAATTTTTTTAACAGAAGCGATCCTCCAAGTAGGGAAAGTGTATATTTTTGGAAGTGGTCATGTTGCACGCGCATTGGTACCTATTTTAAACTATTTATCGTTTTATTGCGTTGTAGTGGACGATCGTCCAGAATTTTTGACGGCACAAGCTTTTCCACAAGCTGAAGAACTACGGGTGATTCCTTTAGAAAATTTAGCTGCGTTTATTGAAATAACGGCGGACGATTATGGTATAGTAATTACCAGAGGACACAATTTTGATTTCATCGTTGCCAAACAGTTATTGGAAACACCAGCCAAATATATTGGTGTGATGGGGAGCAAACACAAAATTGCTTCACAAGTTCGACGGTTAAAAGAGGTCGGTTATACAATGACTGAAATTGAAAGAATTTTCATGCCAATTGGCTTAGACATTGCAGCCGAAACACCAGAAGAGTTAGCGATTAGCATCGCGGGAGAATTAATTCAACAGCGCTATCAATAATGCGAACCTTTAAATTAAATAAAAAACTTTTTTTGCTAAAAAATAATTTTTAGAACGGAGATTTGTGGTATAATCTAGGTGATTGAACACTAAACTATATCAGAAATCGAGGTGCAAGAAATGTATTCAATTATTGTAAATGGTCAAAGTGAAACCTGTGAAACAAACAAAAAATTAATGGACTTTTTGCGGGAGGATCTGGGCCTAACTGGAACAAAAGATGGCTGTAACCAAGGCTCTTGCGGTGCATGTACGGTGTTAGTAAATGGAAAGGCTTCCAAAGCATGTTTGTTTACTCTAGAAAAATTAGCTGGTAAAGAAGTCACGACAATCGAAGGTTTAAGCCAACGGCAAAAAGATGTTTATGCCTATGCGTTTGCAAAAACGGGTGCAGTTCAGTGCGGGTATTGCATCCCTGGGATGGTTATTTCGGCACAAGGATTATTGAACAAGAAACCCGAACCCACAAAAGAAGACATTCAGAAAGCTATACGAGGAAACATTTGTCGTTGTACAGGATATGTGAAAATAATAGAAGCCATTCAGTTAGCTGCTAAAATGTTTTGTGAAGAAACGAGCATTCCAGAAGAACATTCAAATGGTAAATTAGGGGAAGACTTCCAACGGGTCGATTCAGTGGAGAAAACCTTAGGAACTGGGATTTATGTAGATGACATTGACATAGAAGGAATGCTTCATGCATCTGCTTTGCGGAGTGCCTATCCTCGCGCAAAAGTTCTATCAATCGATAGTACCCAAGCATTGGCGCATCCTGACTGTGTGGCTGTGTTCACAGCTAAAGACGTTCCAGGAAATAATAAAATTGGTCATTTAGAATTTATTTCCGATTGGGATGTAATGATTCCAGAAGGTGAAATAACACGGTATGTTGGGGATGCAGTGGCACTCGTTGTTTCAAAAAGAAAAGAAACCTTACCAGAGATAAAAAATTTAGTGGAAGTTGATTACGAAGAAATGATACCGCTTACTTCTTGTGAAGCTGCTTTAGCAGAAGGTGCACCAGCTATTCATGAAAAGGGCAATATCTTGTCTCATGAACACTTGGTACGTGGCAACACAGATGAAGTATTAGCAAATTCTGCGTTTGTAGTGACAGAACATTATTCCGTACCAATTAACGAACATGCCTTCATGGAACCCGAGTGTGCGATTGCACAGCCTGAAGGTGAGGGCATTTTACTCTTTAGTGCGGGTCAAAGTATCTATGATGAACAACGGGAAGTGGCTCGGATGTTAGGACTAGACAAGGAAAAAATTCATGTTCAATCAAAACTTGTTGGTGGTGGTTTTGGTGGAAAAGAAGACATGAGTGTTCAGCATCATGCATCCTTAGCCGCTTGGTTATTGAAGAAACCAGTAAAAGTACTGCTAAGCCGTGAAGAAAGTTTGATGGTTCATCCCAAACGCCATGGCATGGAAATGGACTTTACGACCGGCTGTGATGAAGAAGGCAATTTAACTGCAATGAAAGCAGTGATTTATGCGGATACTGGGGCCTATGCTTCTTTAGGAGGACCAGTATTGCAACGGGCTTGTACACATGCGGCAGGTCCCTACAAGTATCAAACGATTGATGTGGAAGGGTTTGCTGTATATACTAATAATCCGCCAGCAGGTGCATTTCGCGGATTTGGTGTTTGCCAAACGGCTTTTGCAATTGAAAGTAATTTAAACTTGTTAGCAGAAAAAGTCGGACTATCACCATGGGAAATACGCTTTAAAAATGCCGTCGCCCCAGGAGATACTTTACCGAATGGACAATTGGTCTCGAAAAATGCGGCGTTAAAAGAAGCCTTGTTAGCGGTTAAAGACGTCTATGAACAAGCGGAAGTTGCTGGAATTTCTAGTTTCTTTAAAAATAGTGGCGTGGGTGTGGGGCTACCTGATACAGGGCGTTGTATTATTTCTGTTGAAGAAGGAAAAATACATGTCCGCACAAGTGCTGCTTGTATCGGTCAAGGGATGGCAACCGTTACGACGCAAATTGCCTGTGAAACATTAAATTTACCACCAGAAATGATTGTTGCGGAAGCACCTGATACGAGAAGAACGCCGAATTCAGGAACAACAACGGCTTCGAGGCAGTCACTCTTCACAGGAGAAGCTACTAGAAGAGCGGCAATGCAATTACGGTATGAGCTTGATATGGGACGTGCTTTAAGTGATTTGGAAGGCGAAGAATTTTATGGGGAATATTCAGCGAAAACGGATCCATTAATCAATGATAAAAAAAGTCCAGTTAGTCATGCTGGTTATGGTTATGCTGCTGAAGTAGCTATTCTAGATGACAAAGGAAAAGTAGCTAAATTTGTGGCTGCGTATGATATGGGGCAAGTGGTGAATCCACGAGCTGCTGAAGGTCAAATTGAAGGTGGGATTGCGATGGGCATGGGGTATGCTTTAACTGAAAAATTTGCCTTAGAAGAAGGCTATGTTAAAGCAAAATATGCAACGCTAGGATTAGTGAACGCCACTCAAGTACCACCAATTGAAACAATTTTGGTTCATGCTGACAATCTTCACGAAGGTTTAGCTTATGGAATTAAAGGCGTAGGTGAGTTAGCAACGATCCCTACCGCACCAGCTTTAGCAGGCGCATATTTTGCCTTGGATGGTCAGCTCCGACCAAGTCTGCCTTTAGAAAATACCCCTTATCAAAAGAAAAAAAGATAAAAGGAGACAACTCATGTCACTCGTTAGTGTCATTATTCTAGCATCGGGCAATTCACAACGGATGGGCCAAAATAAATTGTTCTTAAAATATCAAGGAAAAACATTTTTAGAGCACACGTTAACCTTAGTGAATCAATTAGACGTATTAGAACGGATTTTAGTTGTTTCGCCTGAGAATCAGCCAGCGTTTCCTTTACCTAAGAACATTCAGTTGATTCTCAATCATCAATGGCAAGAAGGGCAAAGTAGCAGTATTCGTTTAGGAACTGAACAAGCTCGGGGAGCTGGCTATTTATACTTACCTAGTGATCAACCATTGTTAACACCTAAAATGCTACAACCCGTGTTAGATAAATGTCAGAGAAATAAAATTATAGTGCCATTACAAAAAGATGGTTGTCCTAGTAGTCCAGTATTATTCGGTAATCAATTTCGACAAGAACTATTAACATTGACTGGTGAAACAGGCGGACGCATGATTTATGAACGCTTTCCAGAAGCAGTTCAGATGTTGAGAATAGCGACTCCTGGCCGTTTAAAAGATATCGACACGCCAGAAGAGTACCAAAAATTAATTCAAGAAACCAATAGTTAGAGAGGAAAAACGTATGAAGGACTTGGTTTATTTAAATTATGCAGCGACTTCCTATAAAAAATTTCCAGCAACCATTGAGGCTTTGACTGCCTATTTAGCAGAAAATCAGTTCATGAATTACGGAAGAAATGCCCCTTTGCTTAGAGAGGGGCTTCCTCTTTTAGAGACACGTCAATTGTTAGCAGACTTTTTTCAGGCACCCAGTGCGGCTCAGTTTACGTTTACGAATAACGCAACAACTTCCTTAAATCTTGCATTAGCGGGGATTTTACAACCTGGCGACCATGTGATTACGACTATGTTAGAACATCATGCAGTAGCTAGACCTCTTCACTTGCTTGAGAAAGAACGAGGCATTTCAGTGACGTATGTTGCTTGTCAAAAAACTGGCCTGTTAGATGTAGAAGATATTCAGCGAGCCTGGCGCACGAATACAAAAGCCTTGGTGATGACACACGCATCCAATGTCTTAGGCACAATTTTACCCATTGAAGAATGTTTTCAATGGGCTCAACAGAAAGGCTTACTAACTGTTTTGGATGCGGCTCAAACGGCGGGATTTTTACCAATAAAAATGACCCAGATGGCCATTGATGTGTTAGCCTTTACTGGACATAAAAGCTTATATGGATTAGCAGGTATTGGTGGGTTAGCTTTTAGTGAGCGAGGGGCTGAAGCGGTTAAGCCACTGATAACGGGCGGCACTGGTAGCCATTCTAATTCCTTTGATCAACCCTCTTTTTTACCAGATAAATTTGAAGCTGGTACGTTAAACAGTTTAGGTATTTTAAGCTTAAATAGTTCTATTAAAGAGTTGAATAAAATTGGTTTAGCAGCGATTCAAAAGCACGAACGAACCTTAATGCAGAATTTTTTAGATGGTTTATCAGGGTTACCTGTCACAATTTTGGGAACCAAGGACGTGGCACAAACTGTCCCTGTTGTTTCTATCACACTGTGGAATCAGGAAGAAACAGTGGTGGCACAGCAACTAGCAGAACAATATGGCATTATGACGCGCGCAGGTTTGCATTGTGCACCATTAGCCCATGAAACAGCTGGGACTTTAGCAACTGGCACTTTACGTTTTAGCTTTGGTTGGCAGACAACGCCTGAAGAAATTACTTGGACAATTCACGCTTTACAAGAACTACTAATTTGAGAAGGAGCGGACAGCATGGATTTTTTATCACAATGTACATCAGGTGGCCGCGGGGCAAAAATTGAATCCCGTGTACTGAACCAATTGTTGCAACACTTACCCGAAACACCGGCAAATGAGCGGCTACTCGTCGGATTTGAACATGCCGACGACGCCGCGGTTTACCAAATAACGCCTGAAAAAGCTTTGATTTCAACGGTAGATTTTTTTTCACCAATGGTCAATGATCCGTTATCATTTGGAAAAATTGCGGTCGCTAATGCTTTAAGTGATGTTTATGCCATGGGCGGAACAGTCCTTTATGCGCTAAATCTTGTTTGTTTTCCACAAAAGATGTCAAAAGAATGGTTGGAACAAATGCTCTTGGGTGGCAGTTTAAAATTAAAGGAAGCGGGCGCTTTACTGGCGGGAGGTCATTCGATTTATGACCATGAACCCAAGTATGGCTTAGCGGTAACTGGAGAAGTTCATCCAGAAAATTTGTGGCATAATAATACGCCACAGGTGGGGGATGTCTTGATTTTAACTAAAGCATTAGGTGTAGGAATTATTCAAGCGGCTGTTCGGGGGCAATTGGCGAAGCAGACGGAACAAAAAATCGCACAAGATTCGATGGAACGTTTAAATAAATATGCCGCTGCGAATGCTCGATCTTACGCAGTACATGCTTGTACTGATGTGACTGGGTTTGGTCTATTAATTCATGCAAAAGAAATGGCTGATAATCAGGTAACATTACTGATTGATACAGAAGCGTTACCAACCATTACAGGAGCGTTGGCCTACGCCGGAGAATGTTTAGTCACTGCAGCTGGGCAAAGAAACCGCCAAACAATCGGAACGACAATCGATTATTCAAAAATTTCTATGGAAATGCAAGAACTTTTGTTTGATCCACAAACATCTGGCGGACTGTTAATTAGTGTCGCTGCTGATGAAGCGGCAGCCTGTTTAGCAGCTATTCAAAAAGAGGACCCTGTTGCCAAAATTATTGGCGAGGTTCTGCCAAAAGAACAACAAGCAGTAGTACTTTTATAGAGAGAAGGGCCAAATATGAAATTAGTAGATGCATTGGGGAAACCTTGCCCAATACCTGTGATTGAAACGAAAAAAGCTTTGGCGGAGTTAGGTTTAGCTGGAGGCACTATCGAGGTTTTAGTCGATAACGAAGTAGCTGTTGAAAATTTAAAAAAATTAGCTACTAAAAAACAGGCCACTTTGACTGCGAAGCAGATAGAAGCCACGGTTTTCTCTGTCAAAATTACGGTACCTGAAGAAGCGACTAAACAAACAAGTCAGTCAGCAACAGATTTAGTAATTACGATTGGTTCCGATCAATTAGGTACTGGAGACGAGCAGCTAGGACGACTATTAATGAAAAGTTATCTTCAATCATTATCAGAAGCAGAAACTGTTCCTACACAGCTATTATTCTTTAATCGAGGGGCGTTTTTAACGAATCAAGCAGCGAATACCTTAGCTGATTTGCAACAATTAGCGGAGAAGGGAACCACGATTCAAACGTGTGGGGCCTGTTTAGATTTTTATCATTTAACAGACACCTTAGCTATCGGCTCTATTACTAATATGTACGAAATTGTTGAAACAATGAATCAAGCGGCTAAAGTAATTACGCTTTAACAAAAAAAGAAGGTGAAAAGATGGAGTATTTGCTAACCTTTCCGAATACACATTATGCTGTTCAGGCAGAACAAGTACTGTTGACAAGAAAGGTGGCTGTTCGCGTCTTTACTTTGCCACCATCATTGACGGATGGCTGTGGGATCGGTTTACTCATTAATGAAGCGGAAATAACTCGCAGTGTATGTTTTTTAGAAGAAGCAAAAGTACGCGTAGCCTCTATTTTTTCTGTGAAAAATGACCTTGGGGAAAGGAGGTACCAACTGTGGAGTCCTTAAAAAAGTGTTTTGATTTACAAGGGAAGGAAATTGTGTCGATTGTTGGTAGTGGTGGGAAAACAAGCTTAATGTGGGCGCTAGCAAAAACATATCGAAAGGAAGCTGTTCTGGTTAGTACAACCACAAAAATTGGGTTTCCCCAACGTCAATTGTATGATTATTTTTATACAAACCATTTTGAAAAAATAACGCCGAATATCTGCGGAATCACTTTAGCAGGAACAGCTATCAACAACCAAACAAAACTAACAATGCCTGCAATGACCTCGTTTCAAACATTGTTTCAGCACTTCACGAAAGTTTTTTTAGAAGCGGATGGGTCCAAACAACGACCTTTGAAAGGCTGGTCCTCTTATGAACCCGTGATATTAAAAGAAACAACCACCACAATTGGTGTGCTTCCGATTTCTGTGATTGGTCAAAAGATAGATGAAACGACCATTCATCGGTTGCCGCTTTTTTTGGAATTAACCGATGCGCAACAACAAGAACCAATCACAGAAACATTGTTAGCTCAACTCATTGCTCATCCAAAAGGATTGTTTAAAGAGAGCCAAGGCAAACGAATTTTGTGTTTAAATCAAACCCATACGCGAAGAGAGTTCGTTCAAGCGATGAATGTCTGTCTTCAGTTACCCAAAAGCTGTTTTGAAAAATTAGACAAAATTATTGCTTGCAATATGGAATTAGAGAAAGGACTTATTTTATGGGAGAAATCAGTCAAAACATCCAAGAAAAATTAGTGATTGTTCGCGGAGGGGGCGATCTAGCGACAGGTGTTATCCAAAAATTATGGCACGTTGGCTTTAAAATACTAGTATTAGAAACAGAATGTCCTTTGGCCATTCGGCGGACTGTTTCAGTTTGTGATGCTATTTTCCAGAAAGAACAAAGAGTGGAAGATTTGGTTGCTGTTCGAATTACTTCATTAAAGGATTGCGCGAAATGTTGGCAGCAAAATAAGCTGCCTGTTTTTGTCGATCAAACAGCAAGTGCTATTCAACAATTGAAACCACTGATTGTTATCGATGCGATTTTGGCTAAGAAAAATTTAGGTATGCATCGAGGAATGGCACCGATTACGATTGCTTTAGGACCAGGCTTTTCAGCACCGCAAGATGTCGATGTTGTGATTGAGACAATGCGTGGACATAGGTTGGGACGTTTATACTTTGAAGGAACAGCTTTACCTAATACAGGTATTCCAGGTGAAATTGGCGGAAAAAGTGCGGAACGAGTTGTCCATGCCCCTGCTTCAGGACAAGTTACCCACCTTAAAAACATAGGGGATCTCGTGTTGAAAGGGGAAGCATTATTTTTAATCGATCAGGTTCCAGTTTATTCGCCTCTGACAGGGACTTTGAGAGGATTGATTTCAGAAAAGGTAACATGTTATCAAGGGTTGAAGTGTGCAGATGTAGATCCTCGACCAGTTGAGAAAGTCGATTGCTTGACGATCTCCGACAAAGCTCGTGCATTAGGGGGAGCGGTTTTAGAAGCAATTTTTATGATTGGAAGAAGGAAAAACGTTTTATAAAAAAGAACCTAAATAATATTTTTTTTACCTTAAAAATATTGTTAAAAAGGTTTGGAGTGTGGTATAGTAAAGACGTAGTAAAAAATACTCTATCTTTAAAGGAGAAGAGTACATACTTAGTTAGATTAGTTTGTGAATAAAATCATTTGTAAAAGTTATTTTTTTAAGAATTAATGTAAGGGGTTACAATTGCATTTGAATGCATTGAAATATTTAGGAAAAAGAAAGGAAATGAATGAAGATGGCACTAGTAAAAATTGTTTATGCAAGTATGACTGGAAACACAGAAGAAATTTCCGAGATTTTGGAAGAACAGTTTCAAGAAGCTGGAGTTGAAGTAGAACGTGAAGAATGTTCAGAAGTTGATGTAGACTTCTTTGATGATGCAGATGCTTGTATTATCGCAACGTATACTTATGGTGATGGGGAACTGCCTTTTGAATTTGAAGATTTCTTTGATGAATTAACTGAGAAGGATTTAGCAGGTAAGCCATTTGGTGTTGTTGGCTCCGGTGATCGTGAATATGGTGAATTTTTCTGTAAATCAGCGCATGATTTTGTAGGAGCTTTTGAAAAAGCTGGTGCTAAAAAAGTAGCTGAAACAGTTGAAATTGAAAACAATGCAGAAGAAGAAGACATCGAAATGCTAAAAACATTTGTTAAAAGTGTCGCCACAACTTTATCTGATAGCGTTGCCTAAGGGTTTAAGAAAGTAGGAGTCAGAATGAAAAGGAACGATGAAGGTAGGTATTTCAATGTTTAATATTCTTCAGTCGACTCAATTATCTAGTAATACATTTGATTTTTGGCTGGAAGCGCCAAGAATAGCGACACATGCTCAGGCTGGACAGTTTGTTATTTTAAGAATTGACGAAAAGGGAGAACGGATCCCCTTAACGATTGCGGAGACAAATCCACAAGCAGGCAGTATTCGAATTATTTTCCAAGTAATCGGTAAGACAACAGCTGCACTTTCCCAACTTAAAACTTCAGACTCTTTGTTGGATATCACTGGACCTTTAGGTATGCCCACAGAAGTGAAGCAATATGGAACGGTGATGGTTGTCGGTGGCGGGGTTGGTATCGCGGCTATTTATCCAATTATCAAGGCTTTAAAAGAAGCAGGCAACCGAGTGATTACGATTTTGGGAGCACGAACAGCTGAGTTAGTTCTGTTACAAGAAGAATGCCGTCGTTATTCAGATGAGCTAATCATTACAACGGATGATGGTTCATTAGGTAAAAAGGGCTTAGTAACAGAAGCGATGGAAGAAGTTATTGCACGTGAATCTGTAGCGTGCAGTTGGGCGATTGGGCCCAGCATCATGATGAAATTTTGTACCTTGACAGCTGAAAAACATCAATTACCAATTTATGTTTCCTTGAATCCTATTATGATTGACGGAACAGGCATGTGTGGCGGTTGTCGGGTCACTGTTGATGGCACCATGAAATTTGCCTGTGTTGATGGACCTGAGTTTAAAGGCAATGAAGTAAATTGGGATGAATTCATTAATCGAATGAAGCAATATCAGGAAGAAGAAGCAGTTTACTTTACAGATCGTTTGAAAGAGCAGGTGGAGAAAAATGGCTAGAAAAAGTCGTATAAAAACACCGATTGCGGAACAAGCACCTACTATCAGAAAGAATAATTTTGAAGAGGTTTGCTTAGGCTATACATTAGCAGAAGGGCAAGAAGAAGCGATTCGCTGTTTACAATGTAAAAATGCACCTTGTATTGCTAAATGCCCCGTGATGATTGATATTCCTGGATTTATTTTAGCTATTCGTGAAGGAAACATGGAACAAGCAGCCGATATTTTAAGTAAATATACGAATTTACCTGCTATTTGTGGACGCGTTTGTCCGCAAGAGAAACAATGTGAACAAGTTTGTAAATTAGGGAAAGCCAAAAACTTTGAACCAGTGGCAATTGGCAAATTAGAACGTTTAGTTGCCGATTGGGCATTAGAAAATCACAAGTTTCCTAAGAAAACAGCGGAACCAACAAAAGGAAAAATCGCAGTGGTCGGTTCTGGTCCTTCTGGGTTAACAGTTGCGGGGGATTTGGCAAAGCTAGGCTACGAAGTAATTATTTTTGAAGCGCTTCATGAAGCTGGCGGCGTATTAACCTATGGCATACCTGAATTTCGATTACCGAAAAAAATTGTTAAACAAGAAATTGCGAGTATTGAAGCCTTAGGTGTAACAATAGAAACCAATGTGGTAGTAGGTAAAACGATTACGATGGAAGAAATAATGTCAGAGTTTGATGCCTGTTATCTATCGGTTGGTGCAGGGGCACCAAATTTTATGGGAATTCCAGGAACTAGTTTAAATGGGGTTTATTCTTCTAGTGAATTTTTAACACGAATCAATTTAATGCATAGCTATGAGTTTCCAGAATATGATACACCGATTAAACGTGCTAAAAATGTTGTTGTGATTGGCGGCGGGAATGTTGCAATGGATGCCGCTCGTTCAGCCAAACGATTAGGCGCTGAAAATGTGAACATTGTGTATCGTCGTTCGTTAGAAGAATTACCAGCAAGAATTGAAGAATACCACCATTCCCTTGAAGAAGGAATTAACTATTATTGGTTAACGAATCCAATTGCTTATTTAGATGACCAACAAGGAAATCTAGCCGGTGTTGAATGTATCAAAATGGTTTTAGGTGAACCAGATGTGTCTGGAAGACGACGGCCAGAACCGGTTCCAGACAGCACGTTTACCATTCCTGCTGATGCAGTAATCGAGGCAATTGGCCAAGAGGCAAATCGAGTCTTGTTATCAACATATCCAGAAATAGAACTAAACCAATGGGGTTACATTCAAGCTGATCCTAAAACAGGAGCAACCTCAATACTTGGCGTTTTTGCTGGGGGCGATATAGTCACAGGTGCTGCCACCGTTATTTTAGCGATGGGCGCTGGGAAAATCGCAGCTAATGCAATTGATCAGTATGTCAAAACACAAAAAACAACAGTCACAAGCAATGTTTAGGAAAGATAAAAGGTGAAAAAATGAAAAAAACAATGGATGGAAACACCGCAGCGGCTTATATTTCATATGCGTTTACAGAAGTTGCCGCTATTTATCCTATCACACCAAGTTCAACAATGGCTGAGTTGGTAGATGAATGGGCGGAAAGTGGTTTAAAAAATATTTATGGTCAAAAAGTTCAAGTTATTGAAATGCAATCAGAAGCTGGGGCAGCGGGAGTAGTTCATGGTTCGTTAAAAACAGGTGCGTTAACCACTACTTATACTGCTTCACAAGGTTTACTGTTGATGATTCCCAATATGTATAAAATCGCAGGAGAATTGCTGCCTTCTGTGTTCCACGTGGCGGCTCGGGCAGTAACGACAAGTGCGTTGAGTATTTTTGGTGATCATGGCGATGTGATGGCTACCCGCCAAACAGGTTTTTGTATGTTAGCAGAATCGAGTGTTCAAGAAGTGATGGATTTGTCGGCAGTTGCTCATTTAGCTAGCTTAGAAGGTAGTTTACCTTTTGTAAACTTTTTTGATGGTTTTAGAACGAGCCATGAACTACAAAAAATCGAAGTGATTGATTATGATGACCTGAAAGAAATGGTGAATCAGGAAGCTGTAACTCGTTTTAGAATGGGAGGCATGAATCCTAATCATCCCACTGTTTCAGGGACCGCTCAAAATCCTGACATTCATTTTCAACAAAGAGAAACAGTCAATAAAAATTACGAAGAAATGCCAAAAATTGTTCAAAAATACATGAAAAAAATTAACAATCTTCGTGGAACAACGTATGATTTAACCGATTATTACGGGGTTGAAGATGCAACAGAAGTCATTATTTCAATGGGGTCGGCTTCGCCAGTAATCAAACAAACAGTCGACTATCTCAATCAACAAGGACGCAAAGTTGGTTTTATCAATATTCATTTATATCGTCCATTTCCTACCGAAAACCTTCTTGAAAAATTACCAGCTACAGTAGAAAAGGTTGCGGTTTTAGATCGAACAAAAGAATCAGGAGCCGAAGGGGAACCGTTATTGCTAGATGTTCAAAGCGCTCTCTATCAACATGAAAATCGTCCAATTGTGATTGGTGGACGTTATGGGTTAGGTTCTAAAGACGTAGCGCCTAATCAAATTAAAGCGATCTATGACCATTTGTTATTGCCATTTAAAGAATTAAAACAACGCTTTACGGTAGGGATCGTTGATGATGTAACCTATCAATCATTGCCAGAAGAACCTACTTTAGATTTAACGCCAGATACTACCTTCCAAGCAAAATTTTGGGGCTTTGGTTCTGACGGAACTGTGGGAGCAAACAAGCAAGCGATTAAAATTATCGGAGATCATACCGACCTTTATGCACAAGCTTACTTTAGTTATGATTCTAAAAAATCAGGCGGTTTAACCGTTTCGCATCTGCGTTTTGGTAAAGAGCCAATTACTTCCACGTATTTAATTGAACAAGCAGATTTCATCGCTTGTCATAATGCTTCCTATTTGCATAATTACGACCTGTTAAAAGGCTTAAAAGATGGCGGAACGTTTTTACTGAATACTATTTGGGATCAAGAAAAGGTTCACCGTTTATTACCGGCTAAGTTAAAAAAATATATTGGGGAGCACCAAATCAAATTTTACATTATCAATGCGGTTGAGTTAGCTCGCAAAGTAGGCTTAGGTCGTCGGATCAATACAGTGATGTCTACTGCCTTTTTTGAAGTAACAGATATTTTAACGAAAGAGCAATATTTACCGTTACTTAAAGAAGAAGTGAAAAAGACTTATGGAAAAAAATCAATGGAAATTGTTGAAAAAAATTACCAAGCGATTGATGCTACCTTTGAATCGCTGCAAGAAATTGTAGTTCCAGAAGATTGGGCAACCATTGTTTTAGAGCCAGAAAATAAAGAGTCGGAAGCTCCAGCTTTTGTGACAAATATTTTAGAACCGATCAATCGTCAAGAAGGGGATCAGCTGACCGTTTCAGATTTGATTGAAAACGGAATGAAGGGCGGTGCCATTCCTATGGGCACTGCGGCTTATGAAAAACGTGGCATTGCGTTAGAAGTACCTGAGTGGCAAATGGATAAGTGTACGATGTGTAATGAATGTGCCTTTGTTTGTCCACATGCGGCTATTCGACCGTTTTTAGCGGATGAAGAAGAACTGAAAGAAGCACCTGCAGGTTTTGCCATGCGCGAAATGCGTGGCACAGATGGGTTGATGTATCGTATCCAAGTTTCTTTAGAAGACTGTACAGGTTGTGGTCTTTGTGTTCAGGCATGTCCCGTGAAAGACAAGGCGATTTTAATGAAACCTTATGAAACTCAGAAAGAGCAAGCGATGAATTGGGCCTTTGCGATGACTCTTAAACAAAAAGCCAACCCAGTCAAAAAACTTTCTGTTAAAGGTTCCCAATTTAACCAGCCATTGATGGAATTTTCAGGTGCTTGTGAAGGCTGTGGCGAAACACCTTATATTAAGTTGTTGACGCAATTATTTGGTGATCGAATGATGATTGCTAACGCAACAGGCTGTTCATCAATTTGGGGTGGTTCGTCACCAGTGACACCTTATACAACGAACGAATGTGGCCAAGGACCAGCTTGGAGTAATTCGCTGTTTGAAGATAATGCTGAATATGGTTATGGTATGTATATTGCCAATCGAACGAAACGTCAACATTTAGCTAGTCTGGTTGAAGAAAGTCTTGCTAAAAATGTCGGATCAGATTCACTTCAAGCCTTGTTAAATGATTGGCTGGAACACATGGCTGAAGGGGAAGGAACACAACAGCGAGCAACCAAACTAGCGGCGGCATTAAGTGAAGAAGCCGATGAAGATCCACTTTTAACAAAAATTTACGAACAAAAAGATTTACTAGTGAAAACGAGTCAATGGATTGTCGGCGGCGATGGTTGGGCCTATGATATCGGGTTTAGCGGCATCGATCATGTTCTTGCCAGTGGGGAAGATGTTAATATTTTTGTTATGGATAACGAAGTGTATGCCAACACAGGTGGGCAAACATCTAAAGCTACACCAGCTTCAGCCATTGCCAAATTCTCAGCGGGTGGGAAACATACCTCTAAAAAAGATTTAGGGATGATGGCAATCACTTATGGGAATGTCTACGTTGCACAAGTAGCTTTAGGCGCAAACTCAATGCAAACGATTAAAGCAATTGACGAAGCGGAGCGGTACCCAGGCCCATCAATTATCATCGGTTATACTCCATGTATTAATCACGGGGTCAAAGGCGGAATGGTTCGGACGTTAGATCAAGCCAAAGAAGCCGTTGAATCTGGCTATTGGCCACTTTATCGCTATAATCCAGAGTTAGTTAAGAAAGGCAAAGATCCGATGGTCATTGACTACAAGAAAACAGATTTTGACAAAATGCGTGATTTCCTTGAAAAACAAACACGTTACTCTGCGTTGCATACAATTAAACAGAATCAAGAAGTAGTCGAACATTTACTTGATAAAACTAAAGAAGATGCAATTGAACGCTCTGAAAGTTATAACAAACTAGTCACACATATGAAAAAATAAAAAAACAAAGCCTCTTACTTGAGAGGCTTTGTTTTTTTATCCAATAATAATTTTTTCTGAAGGGTATTCGTAGCCTAAGTCACGTGTTTCTTTTGGTACAAAAATCATTAAGGTATAAAGCATACCAATACGTCCAATAAACATTAATAAGGCAATCATTAATTTACCTACTGTTGTTAAATCGTCTGTAATGCCCAAAGAAAGACCGGTTGTCCCAAAGGCAGAAGCGACTTCCACAATGATTGAAATCAAGGGCAGATTTTCAGTTGCTGACAAAAAGACGACAGCGAAAAAGCACATAATCAAAGACAACATGAAGACGACAATCGATTTTTTGACATCATCGTCATCTATTTTACGGCTAAAGACGCTAATATCATCTTCACTTTTTAAAAAGGCTAACAAATACAAGCCAATAATCGCAACAGTCGTTGTTCGAACACCACCACCAACAGAGCTAGGACTACAACCAATAAACATTAACACAGAGAAAATAATCAATGTTGTAATTTGGAAGTCCCCTAAATCATTAATTTGGAGGCCAGCGTTTCGTGTAGTCATCGAATAAAACATCGAACTTACCCAACGGCCACTTTCATTCATTGTCAAAAATAGGTGATCTTTTTCTAATAAGTAAATCAAAATAGTCCCACCAATAAACAGAACAATAAACGCTAGCAAAGCAATTTTACTAAACAATGAGAAGCGGAAAGGCAAGCCTCGTTTCTTCTTACGAAAGTTCTTTTTCTTAAAATGTAACCACTCATGAATTTCCAGTAAAACGGGAAATCCAATTCCGCCGATAAAAATTAAGAACATAATTGCCAGTAAAAAGAGATAATCATGAGCAAAAGGAATAATTGAATCACCTGAAATATCAAAGCCTGAATTAGTCACTGCAGAAATAGCTTGATAAAATCCATAAAATATCGCATCTCGCCAGTTTGTATAATAACCACTTATATAAAAATAAAGCGAAAAGAGCGAGCCGAAGATTACTTGGAACCAAATTAAAATCAAAAAAGTGGTGCGGATCAGTCGAACAATTCCGCTCAGTCGTGGCTGATTCATGTCAGTCATAATTAACTGACGTTGCTTTAATGTGATGCGCCGTTTTGATAAAATAAAAAAGACCGTTGAAATCATCATAATCCCTAAGCCACCAACTTGGAAAAGAACCTCCAATAAGACAATCCCACGATCATTAAAAACCGAATTAATATCGACTGTGGTGAGTCCAGTAACACTGACTGTACTGATTGCTAAGAAAAATAAATCAATAAAAGGAACATGCGAGTCAGGTTCTCTGAAAATAGGGAGGCAAAACAATAAATAAGAAATAACCGTCATTAATATGTAATAAGCGACGATGATTTGAATAGATGAAAAATTTTTGCGAATAAATCGATCGCTTTTTCGCTGTGCCAGCCACAGCAAACGTGTATGGTTCACTAGATAACCTCCCAATTCTAATTAAACTAAGTATACCAAAACTTTTCGCCTCAAACGAATAATTCTGCCAGAAAATCCTTGAAATGACAAATAAAAATAAGAAATTCGTTAGAAATAATTGGAAAACATCCACAAACAAGCGAGAACATGATATTTTATGAAAGAATAGAAAAATAGGTTGTTCCCCAAACAACTTATTAATAATTGGTCAGTTTGTCTAACGATACAACTTTAAAAAGTAGTGGTAGCTTTTTTATTTCGGTTGATATGTGAATGTGTTCACTTTATGTAACAAACTGTTATTTTTATTCAAATGAAAAATAAGAAATTGTGTTGGTAGAAATCAATAGTTTATAAGGTGGGAAAACAATGAAAAAAGTGTTAATGGGAGTTCTTTCCCTAGGGTTATTATTAGGTGCAGCAACAGGTTGTACAAGCGATCAAGAAAAAGCCGCTGGTAAAACAAAGGCGTCTTCTGAAAAAACAGAAGCAACATCTGGTGCCTCTGCTAATGGTTATACAGATCCAAGTGAACTAAAAGACAGTTATGATGTTGTTATTGTTGGTTCAGGTGGTGCGGGGATGACCGCTGCATTACAAGCCAAAGAAGCTGGTATGAATCCAGTTATTTTAGAAAAAATGCCTGTTGCAGGTGGGAATACAATTAAATCTTCTTCAGGAATGAATGCTTCACAAACAAAATTCCAAGAAAAAGAAGGCATTAAAGATAGCAACGATAAATTCTTTGAAGAAACACTAAAAGGCGGTAAAGGAACCAACGATCAAGAATTACTACGTTATTTTGTTGATCATTCAGCTGAAGCAATTGATTGGTTAGATACAAAAGGAATTACATTGAGCAATTTAACGATTACAGGTGGAATGAGCGAAAAACGCACACACCGTCCTGCTGACGGATCAGCAATTGGGGGCTATCTAGTTGACGGTTTAGTACGTAACGTTCGCGAAGAAAAAATTCCATTGTTTGTTGATGCTGACGTGACAGACTTAGTTGAAGAAAACGGTCAAATCGATGGCGTAAAAGTGAAAATGAAAGATGATAAAGAAAAAACAGTTAAAGCAAAAGCAGTCGTTGTCACAACAGGTGGTTTCGGTGCCAACGAAAAATTAATTACACAATACAAACCAGAATTGAAAAACTATGTTACAACGAACCAAGAAGGCACAACAGGTGACGGTATCCAAATGATTCAAAAAGTTGGCGGTGCGTTAGTGGATATGAAAGAAATTCAAATTCACCCAACTGTTCAACAAAGCGATGCTTTCTTAATTGGTGAAGCAGTTCGTGGAGAAGGCGCAATCTTGGCTTCTCAAAAAGGAGAACGTTTTGTTAATGAGTTAGATACACGTGACAAAGTTTCTGCAGCAATCAATGCCTTACCAGAAAAATCAGCTTATTTAGTCTTTGACCAAGGCGTTCGCGACCGTGCAAAAGCCATTGATTTCTATGATCAAAAAGGTTTCGTGGAAAAAGGTGAAACGATTGAAGAATTAGCTGAAAAAATTGGCATGCCTGCCGATACATTGAAAGCAACGATTGATACTTGGAACCAAGATGTTAATGCCAAAGATGACAAACAATTTGGCCGGACAACTGGCATGGAAGCTGACTTAAGCACAGCGCCTTACTACGCAATTAAAATTGCACCAGGGATTCACCACACAATGGGTGGCGTGAAAATCAACACGAAAACAGAAGTTTTACGTGAAGATGGCACACCAATTAAAGGTCTATATGCTGCTGGTGAATTAACAGGTGGCTTACATGGTCAAAACCGTATCGGAGGCAATGCCATCGCCGATATTATCATTTATGGTCGTCAAGCAGGTACGCAATCAGCAGAATTTGCCTCTGCTCAAAAATAACTAGCATTAAAAAGTCTGAAATTGTAGTCAAATAACTACAATTTCGGGCTTTTTTATTGCATACTAGCAGGATCATTAGTTGGAGTATAAACAGCCCTGCTAAAATGACTTTGGCGTAGATTCTGTTTTTTTCAGAAAAATGCACGACCATTTTAGCTAAAAATACTGCTTTTTTGCTGAAAATATAGTAAAATACGTAAGGAACTAACGGAAAGGTGTAGTGAACATGGCTCAATTATTTTTCAAGTATGGCGCAATGAACAGTGGTAAAACCATTGAAATCTTAAAAGTAGCACACAATTACGAAGAACAAGACAAACCAGTTGTTTTGATGACCAGTGGACTAGATACACGTGATGGTGTCGGGAAAGTATCCAGTCGCATCGGATTACGCAGAGATGCTATTCCAATTTTTGAAGAAACCAATGTCTTTGACTTGATTAATGATTTGTCTTACAAACCTTTTTGCGTATTAGTCGATGAATGTCAATTTTTAAACAAGCATCATGTCATTGAATTTGCACGAATTGTTGACGAATTAGATATTCCAGTAATGGCATTTGGGCTAAAGAATGATTTTAGAAATGAATTATTTGAAGGCTCAAAGTATTTACTTTTATATGCAGACAAATTAGAAGAATTAAAAACGATTTGCTGGTTCTGTCATAAAAAAGCAACTATGAACTTGCACTATATTGATGGCAAACCCGTTTATGAAGGGGATCAAGTCCAAATTGGTGGGAATGAAGCCTACTATCCTGTTTGTCGCAAACATTATTTTCATCCAAAAACAGTGAATGAAGAACAGTAAGGAGAGACACTATGTACGATCAATTACAATCTATTGAAGATCGCTATGAGGAATTGGGCGAATTATTAAGTGACCCAGCAGTCATTAGCGATACAAAACGTTTCATGGAATTATCGAAAGAAGAAGCTAATACACGTGAGACGGTTGAGGTTTATCGCCGATATAAACAAGTTGTTGAAGGGATTAGCGATGCCGAAGAACTTTTAAGTGAAAACTTAGATGCGGAAATGGCCGAAATGGCGAAAGAAGAACTTTCTGATTTGAAAAAAGAAAAAGAAGTGTTAGAAGACCGCATTAAAATTTTATTATTACCAAAAGACCCAAATGATGATAAAAATATCATCATGGAAATCCGTGGTGCAGCCGGTGGCGATGAAGCCGCACTTTTTGCTGGCGACTTATTTAATATGTACCAAAAATATGCAGAAGCACAAGGGTGGAAAGCGGAAGTTTTAGAAGCGAACGTCACTGGAATCGGTGGATATAAAGAAGTAATTATGATGATTTCAGGAGATAACGTCTTTTCAAAATTAAAATATGAAAGTGGCGCTCACCGCGTGCAACGAGTTCCTTCAACAGAATCACAAGGACGGATTCATACATCGACAGCAACCGTTGTAGTTATGCCGGAAGCGGAAGAAGTCGAAATCGAATTAGCTGATAAAGATATCCGTGTCGATATTTATCATGCAAGTGGCGCTGGTGGACAGCACGTCAATAAAACCGCTTCGGCTGTTCGATTAACCCATTTACCAACAGGAATCGTAGTCGCAATGCAAGATGAACGTTCACAGCTAAAAAACCGTGAAAAAGCAATGAAAGTTTTGCGTGCTCGTGTGTATGACCAAATTCAACAAGAAGCACAAAGTGAATATGATGCTAACCGTAAATCGGCGGTGGGGACCGGAGATCGTTCAGAACGAATCAGAACGTATAACTTCCCGCAAAATCGAGTAACGGATCATCGTATCGGTTTAACCATCCAAAAACTAGACCAGATTCTTGCTGGCAAATTAGATGAAATCATTGATGCATTAGTCTTATATGATCAAACATCGAAATTAGAAGAGATGCAAAATGGCTAAACGTTACTTTGAAGTCCTTAACTGGGCTTCTTCTTTTTTAGAGGCGCAAGGCAAAGAAGGCTACGCTATTCACTATGTTTTTTTAGAACGTAAAGGTTGGGATAAAACGCAGTGGCTCCTGCATATGCAAGAAGAAATGCCCAAAGAAGAAGAGGAACAATTAAAAACGGATTTAGCCCAATTATTGACAGATTACCCAGCACAATATTTACTAGGACAAGCTGAATTTTATGGACATTCCTTTATTGTTAATGAACATACTTTGATTCCTAGACCAGAAACAGAAGAATTAGTCGAGCGTTGCTTAAAAGCCAATCCAGATACTCCTTTGACGGTCGTGGATGTCGGAACAGGGACAGGTGCCATTGCGGTTAGCTTGAAACTGGCACGGCCCAACTGGCGAGTTATTGCCATTGATCTTTCAGAGGAAGCGTTGACTGTCGCTAAACAAAACGCGCAAGCATTAGGTGCTGGCATCGAATTTTATCATGGGAATGGCTTACAGCCAGTTGCTTCTGAAAAAATTGATCTGCTTATTTCTAATCCGCCCTATATTAGTGAACAAGAATGGTATTTAATGGATGCAAGTGTCCGAACGTATGAACCTAAAACCGCTTTATTCGCTGAAAATAACGGTTTGGCTTTATACCAACAATTAATTCATGAAAGTCAAACGATGCTTAAAGCAGACGGTAAAATTTATTTTGAAATAGGGTTTCAACAAGGCGCGGCCCTCCAAAAATTATTGAGCGCCGCCTATCCACAAAAAACAATTAAAATTGAAAAAGATTTATCTGGCAACGATCGCCTCGCGATAGCCGAGTAACTAAGGTTCTTCGTCGCCACTTTTCTAGAAGGAGCGATTTGCAATGGAAACAAAAAAATTAACCAAACAAGAAATAGCCCAAGCAGCAGCAGCCATTCAAGCAGGCGAGTTAGTGGCTTTTCCAACAGAAACTGTTTATGGCTTAGGTGCCGATGCCTTAAATGAAGCGGCAGTAAAAAAAGTTTACCAAGTAAAAGGCCGCCCCAGTGATAATCCATTGATTGTTCATGTGAACAACGTTGAGATGGTCAAAAAATACGTGGCGACCTTACCAGAAGTCGCTACAAAATTGGTGTCTGCCTTTTGGCCGGGACCATTAACTTTAATTTTTAATGTGCCTAGCGATACATTTTCTAAAACAGTAACAGGTGGTTTAGAGACAGTCGCTTTTCGTATGCCAGATAACCAAGCGACCTTAGCTTTGATTGAACAAGCCAATGTTCCGTTGGTCGGACCAAGTGCGAACACTTCTGGCAAGCCTAGTCCAACATCTGCAGAGCATGTTTATCATGATTTGCAGGGGAAAATTGCTGCCATATTAGATGATGGCCCAACGCAGATTGGGGTGGAGTCAACGGTCTTAGATTTAACGGCGGAAGATGGTGTGCCAGTTATTTTACGACCAGGAGCAATTACCAAAGAGCAGTTGGAAAGCATTATTCCCCAAGTGAAAATCGATACACATTTAATTAGCGAAAATGCAGCACCCAAAGCGCCAGGGATGAAATACAAACACTATTCTCCTGATGCGGAAGTTTGGATTATAAGCGGTCAAACAGCAGAATGGCAAGCGGCGATTCAGCAAGCAACAGAACAACAGGAAAAAATCGGCTTATTTTTAAGTGATGACCAGGCAGCACAACTAGATACAGAAAATGCGTTTGTTTATTCTTATGGTGCAGAAACGGTTGAAAATGCCACAAAAGAACTATTTGCAGGGTTAAGAGCGTTAGATGAGCAAGGAGCTACCACGATTTTTGCGCAAGGATTTGCAGAAACTGGTTTAGGCACTGCTTACATGAATCGCTTGAAAAAATCAGCCAATCAAAAATTTTTTGAAAAATAAGAGGTATTTGTAACGAAGCTGACACAGAAGTATGATACAATCAGACAAAAGAAAACAAAATGGAGTGTTGTTTGAATGGATTACAAAACGTATGACCCAGATTTATGGAATGCAATTGCAAGAGAAGAAGAGCGCCAAGAAAATAACTTGGAACTAATCGCATCTGAGAATGTTGTGTCAAAAGCAGTTATGGCTGCCCAAGGAAGTATTTTAACGAATAAATACGCAGAAGGTTACCCTGGCAAACGGTACTATGGTGGTTGTGAATTTATCGATATCGTAGAAAATTTAGCTATTGATCGTGCCAAAGAATTATTTGGTGCAAAATTCGCGAATGTACAAGCCCATTCAGGTTCTCAAGCCAATACAGCGGCATACCTTTCATTGGTTGAACCAGGTGATACCATTTTGGGGATGGATTTATCAGCTGGTGGTCACTTAACACATGGTTCGCCCGTTAACTTTAGTGGCAAAACCTATAATTTTGTCAGTTATGGAGTGGATCCTTCAACAGAAGTAATCGATTACGATGTCGTGCGAATTTTAGCAAGAGAACATCGTCCAAAACTAATCATTGCAGGCGCAAGTGCGTATTCACGAACGATTGACTTCAAACGTTTCCGTGAAATCGCTGATGAAGTAGATGCCAAGTTAATGGTTGATATGGCACATATTGCAGGCTTGGTAGCTTCAGGGTTGCACCCAAATCCAGTTCCGTATGCTGATATCGTAACAAGTACGACCCATAAAACATTGCGTGGTCCTCGTGGCGGTTTAATTTTGACAAATAGCGAAGAATTGGCGAAAAAAGTAAATAGTAGTATTTTCCCAGGCATTCAAGGTGGCCCATTGGAACATGTGATTGCCGGAAAAGCCGCAGCTTTTAAAGAAGCTTTGGATCCAAGTTTTGCTGAATATAGTCAGCAAGTGATTGCAAATGCACAAGCGATGACGAAAGTTTTCAATCAAGCGCCAGAAGCTCGTTTAATTAGTGGGGCAACAGACAACCACTTATTACTGATTGAAGTGACAGGTTTTGGTTTAAATGGAAAAGAAGCAGAAGCTATTTTAGATAGTGTAAATATTACTGTCAATAAAAATTCAATTCCGTTTGAACAATTAAGTCCATTTAAAACAAGTGGTATCCGTATTGGAACGCCTGCAATTACTTCACGTGGTTTTAAAGAAGAAGATGCGGTAGAAGTTGCTAAATTAATCGTTCAAGTCTTAAAAGATCCAGAAAATACAGCAGTTCATGATGAAGTTAAAGCAGCTGTAGCAGCGCTAACTAAAAAATATCCATTATATAACTAACATCAGGGATAGCTGAAGCGCGATTCTCTGTACAAATAAGAGTCGGAGCTTAGGATTTAAGGAATTCAACTTGTGTCCTAGGCTCTTTTGTTTTACAATAAGAAAGAATAAAATAATGAAGGAGAATAGATATGGGAAAATTTCAAGTAATTGATCATCCGCTAATTCAACACAAACTAACAATGATTCGCGAAAAGAACTGTGGGACAAAGGTTTTCCGCGAAGTTGTCAACGAAATTGCTATGTTAATGGCTTATGAAGTATCACGGGATATGCCTTTAGAGGATGTTGTCATCGAAACACCGATGGGTAAATCAACACAAAAAACACTTTCAGGGAAAAAAGTAGCAATTATTCCTATTTTACGTGCCGGCATTGGCATGGTTGATGGGATTTTAGAATTAATTCCAGCAGCGAAAGTTGGACACGTTGGACTTTACCGTGATGAAGAAACATTGCAACCGCATGAATACTTCGTGAAATTACCTGAAGACATTGCAAGTCGTCAATTATTTGTTGTTGACCCAATGCTAGCAACAGGTGGTTCCGCAATTATGGCCATCGATTCCTTAAAAGAACGTGGTGCTAGCAACATTAAATTTGTATGTCTAGTGGCCGTTCCAGAAGGTGTGAAAGCTTTACAAGAAGCGCACCCAGATGTAGATATTTATACAGCAGCTTTAGATGAGCGCTTAAACGAAGACGGCTATATCGTTCCTGGTTTAGGGGATGCTGGTGACCGTTTATTCGGAACAAAATAATAACAAAAAACCGTTAGGTAACCGATTATGGTTACTAACGGTTTTCTTTTGCTTAAAGAACTTTTCTAGGTGTATAATAAAAAATAAAAAAACAAAGGAGTAGCTATGAAAAAGAATAAAAAAGTCTTACACGCTATCGCTGTGATTGCTAGTGTGATGTCAGTTTTGATGTATGTTTCATATATTCCACAAATTTATGGAAATTTACATGGGGAAAAAGGCAATCCGACGCAACCATTAGTGGCAATGATTAATTGTATTTTTTGGACGATTCACGGGCTATATGGAGACGATGGAGAAACACGTGATAAGTCCATTATTTTTGCTAATGTTCCTGGAATTATTTTTGGTTTTTTTGCGTTTATTACAGCATTATAGTTTCCGACGAATTGGAAAGTATTCCAATTCTGTACATAAAAAAGAGCGGGGGAAATTTCCCACGCTTGAAGAATTAAATCTTTTTCAATTGTTTGTAATTAATAACAATCACACCATTGCTGTGCACCATTAAGTGATTGTTTTTTTGCGTTTCGTCAATTTCGACGACAGCGGCATTTTTTAATTGTTTCGTAACAACGCCTGTTTGTGGCTGTCCGTGAACAAGAAAAGTAACATGGGTGTCAACGGCGAAATCCTTACCAGCATCCGATGGAACAACAGGAGTAACCATACCATTAAAATTTGACATACAAAAAACCATCCTTTCTTGATATCTCTATTATACCACATTTTCAGAAAAAAGTTTGTAAAGTCGCTATTTGGCTTATTTTAAAGAGATTTTGCATAAATAAATAACAAACAGACTTTACAAATAAAGTAGAAAGTCCTATAATAGATTTGTTTCAGGCCAGCTTAGCTCAGTTGGTAGAGCAACGCACTCGTAACGCGTAGGTCACAGGTTCGATCCCTGCAGCTGGCACTACTTATAAAAGCAGTCATTACAAGGTTTTATCTTGTTTATGACTGCTTTTTGTTTTATATATTTTTGCTTTGTGGGCAGAAATGTTAAAAACATAAATATAAATAACAACTCATTTATTCAAGAAATCCGAAAAACGATCACTTGCTGTCCGTTTCGTTTCTTCTAAAGCATGTCCGTAGATATTCATGGTTGTTCTATAATCCTTGTGTCCAAGAAGTTCTTGAACCGTTTTTATTGGGATTGTAGGATCTGCTAGTAGAAAAGAAGCAGAAGTGTGTCTTAAATCGTGAAATCGTATTTGGCGAAGTCCTGCACGTTTTATAAATCTGTTCCAATTTCTGTAGAGTGAAGTAGGTAGTTCGAAGTTTCCGTCTGGTGAACCAAATACATATTTATGTTTAGGATCTATTCGTAGCTCTTTTCTTGCTGTTTGATTTATAGCCATAAAATCTTCCATTATTTCTAAATAGCTTTGTGGAACTGGAATAGTTTTTGATTCCGAAGCTTTTAAGCCATCTCTTCTTTGGTATTTTTTATTTTCATCTAAAACTATTCGTTGATGGAATTGAACTGTCATGGCTGTAAAGTCAAAATCAGATTCTTCTAGGGCAGCAATTTCTCCTTCGCGTGCGCCTGTGATAAAAGCAGTCATAACTAAAGCTTTAGTTTTTAAATTGGCATGTTCATCTAATGCATCTAACATTAATCTTACTTCTTCAATAGAGTAGGGTTGTGGTGTGTCTTTCTTTTTAACTGATTCCTTAGGTAATCTGACATCTGCAACCGGATTATGTGTGATTATTCTATATTGATCACGAGCGACACTGAAAACACTACTTAGAGCATTTAAAAATCTCTTTTTTGTTTTTCTTGATAAAGTTTCGCTTCTTTTAGAAAGCGGGGTAGCAGCCAGGACAATATCTTTAATTTGAAATGGTTTAATTTCTCGCATTTTTTTATTTTTTAGTGAAGGCAAAAAGCGTTTATCGATAATGTCGGAATATTCACGGATTGTTCTAGGCTCTAAAATGGTTTTCGCTTCTTTTTTCCACATATTATTATAAAAGTTCTCAAAAGTTATTGTGCTAATATCTTCGTAGCCGTGTTCTTCTAGCTCTTCGATCCAATCATCTAATTCAGCGTATGCTTTTCTTTGACTTTTTACTTCAACTGTTTTATTTATACGAATAGGATTTCCGTTTTCGTTATATCCGACAGTGACTCTTAGCCGATAATTTCCACTTTTTAAACGTTCTATTGTTCCTTTTTCTATTGGCATTGTTTTTTCCTCCTATTTTCTGGTAAAATAGGCACTGTAGATAAGCCTATGTTTGGTTTACTTTTACAGTTGCGTCATCTCAAACTTTGGTAGGGGGAGAGGGGACGCTTTTTTTATTGCAATAATTCACGTTTTTTTATTTCAAATTCTTCTTCTGTAATAATGCCATCATCTAACAAGGCTTTAAATTTTCTTATCTCGTCTGCAGAAGATAAAATAGTGTTATCTTTATTGTTTGAATTAGTTTGTAGTATTTGGTCCAATTTTGCAATTAATTCGTTGTATCTATCCATTAAACCTTTACCAATCATAGAATCAGTTTTTGTTTCAGTTGTAATTAACATATATTTTACTGTCTGATTATTAGGAAGATGTAACATAACTCCTAATTGCTTAATGGAAGTAAATTCTTTTCCACCTGTTCCAGCACCAACTAAAGCCCCAATAGGGCCAGCTAAAACACCGCCAACTACTGCACGAGTTATCCCGTGATGTTTTTTTATATTACCACCGACAAAAATGTCTGTGTAATTAATCAAATCATCATAGTTGATAACTTGTTGTTTTCTTGATTCAGAAATACTTTTTGGGATAAATATTTTTTTGTCTGAATCATTAAAATAAATGCCGCCTATTACAATATCATGATTATTTTTAAAATATTCTTTTATTTGCTTTTCTTCGGCTTTCTTTACCTTTTTTTCTTCTTTATTTCCAAATAAAAACATACTATATTCCCCCTTATTTCACTCGTAGGTACATATTAGGATAATATGTGGTATTTCCGTTGTTTAGTTCCTCTAGCTGTTCTACCGATAAACCATGACGTTCTGCAAATTGTTTTCCCGTTTCCCCATCTCGCAACTGATCATAAACTTCTTGTTCTTGATTATTTTCAGATTGAATTTGTGACTCTTGGCTGTTAGCTACAACCGATTGCTCATCCTGATCTTGTGTAGGGATGGAGGGTTGTTGACCTTGATTATTTCTTTCTATTAATTGTTCCATCGTAATATTGCCAAGATAACTATAGACCTGTCCTCCTGCAGTCAAAGTACCATCTGCATTTTTCACTAATGTTCCTGGAGTGTTATTCAAAACATATGACATTGTTTGATTACCATTTGCATCAACAGAAAAACTTAAATTTTGGAGCGGAACATTTGATTGAGTAGTGCTAGATAATGTTCCGTCAGCGTTTATAAAAAATAAATTATCACTTTGAGGGATACCCCAACCTCCGACAAAATCACTTAAACTTACTTGTGTTTGAGTTTCATCCTCAACAGACGTAGCGGAAATGTTAGATGTTTCAGTTGTTGAACTTGATTCTTTTTCTTTTGTCCTGCTAGATGAATCTTTTGTAGTAGATGTAACCGTTGCGGACGTTTCTTTTGTTTTTACTTCTTTTTTTGTTTCGTTAGAACAAGCTGCTAACATGATTAAAGATAGACTTAATAAAACAAGCTTTTTCATTTTTTTAATCACTCCTAATTTTTGTTATTATTTTTATCAACAAACCTCATAATGGGTTTTAAGTCAGTGTCCCTACACGAGATTTTTTACGCAAAATTAATTCTTTGTAGCTTATTAAACAAAAGAGTTCTTATGCACTCTTCATAACGTGCATCAATGTCAGCATCTTCGATGAAGCGCATATAGTTAACTTGTTCAACAGTCAAACCAGTCTTAGACATATAATCATCTAATAGGTTGTCTATCATGAACACATCAGCTTCATGCTCCATTTTAGAATGTAACGAAAAAGCTAAATTGTATAATTGGTAGTTATGTTGATGCTCGCTAGCGTGACCTAATTCATGAAGAAGGGTTTTTCTTTTATTCCATTCATCTAAAGAACCTTTTAAAACAATGGTATTTATCGATGCAATATAATGGCCGTCTGCATCTAAATCCTCTTTTTCTAGGATAATTACACCTAACTCTTTAACAATCATTTCAATTTGTTTCCTCAACAACAACACCTACTTATTTTTCTTCTCCAAATACGCTTCAATAATGCCTGACAAAATTTCTCTATCATTTTCAGTCAGCGGTTTTCCGTCACTACTCATAACAGATGATAAAGCTTCTTCGACTGTTAGTTGATTTTTGTCGACTGGATTGGGGTTTTCAGTTCTACCAAGTAAATAGTCTACAGATACATTAAAATAGTCAGCTAATTCTTTTAATTTTTCAGCCGATGGCTGTTTGCCACTTTTTAGACTATAGAAATAGTTTTCGCTATATCCTAAATCTAATGTTACTTGTTTCATAGTTTTTGATCGATTTTTTGCAAGTGTTTTGACACGTTCAAATACTGTCATATCAGCATTCTCCTTAAATTCTTACAAAAAACAATAAAAAAGTGTAGTTTTTCATTTACAAATACAACACTATAGTGTATATTGTTCTTGTAAGTTAATTGGATAGAAAAAAGCAAACTAAAAACACACCTTATAGCATTAAGTTTGGCGACCGAGTGCATAATAAAGGCTTTGTTATAGGCTTATTTCGTATGTCTATATACTACACTATAGTGTAGTGTTCAGTCAACAATTTTATACAATTCTATCTAATTAACTTACTAACTATTAAAAGGAGGGATAAACAATATGCCAGACACAACGACAGGAAGAACTAAAATTCGTGAATACTTTGATAAAAAAGGAATTTCTTTAGTTACTGTAGCAACATACTTCAATATTCCAAAACAAGACTTGAATGATTATCTTTCTGGGAAAAATCAAAGTAAAAAGGCTCATGAAACGCTAACGGCAATTATTGAATATTACAAAATTAGATAGGAGAAGGGAGTATGACAAATTTAGCATTATTAAACCTTGACGATTTAAGGCTGCTTTTAGCGGAAAAAAGTATTCCTAACGAGATTTGGAATTCTAAACAAGCAGCAATTTTTTTGACTACTAGCGTCCCTACGCTTTTGAAAGAAGTTGAGCTGGGCAATATTCCTGGTGTACGAATCGGAAAAGATTGGAAATTTAGTTCTTTAGCACTTTATGAATATGTTGCTAGAAAGGAAGGAAAACAAAATGAACAATTTAGTAATTATGAAAGACAAACAAGCGGTAACAAGTAGTCTGCAAGTTGCTGAAGTATTCGATAAGCAACACAAAGATGTATTAGAGGCAATTGATACGAAAATTCAATCGGCGGAAAATTCCGCTCATTACCAAATCATGTTTGCTGAGGGAGAATACAAAGATTCAAGAGGTAGAAAGCAAAGATTGTATTACATGAATCGTGATGGCTTTTCTTTTATTGCATTTGGATTCACAGGCAAAAAAGCAGATACATTCAAACTGAAATATATTGAAGCTTTTAATCTAATGGAAAAAGAAATTCAACAGCCTAAACTTCCAACCTCTCAAAGAGAATTGGCAATGCTTGCTTTATCAGCAAATGAAGAAACAAATGAGCGTGTAGATGTAATTGAAAAAGAAGTAGCCGACTTAAAAGACAATCAAAAAATCGGTGCAGATGATTATGGCTACTTATCACGTCGAGTTCATCAACGAGTAGCAGAAGTTGCAAAAGGATTTGGGAAAATCACAAAGGAGCAGCGTGGAAAGTTATACAAAGATATTAATTCAGGTATTAAGCAAATTACAGGCGTGGGTACCCGATCACAATTAAGAGAAAAACATTATCCAATGGTAATTGAATATATCAATGACTGGGAGCCGTCCACAGCCACAAAAACAGTTGTAAGACAAATGAGTTTAGACTTAAACGACATAGCGTAGGAGGAAAAAAATGAATCGAATTGAACTAAGAGGTAATGAATATTTTTTAAATGGAAAAAAATTAAAGTATTTGAAGTCAATTTCAATGAAAAAGACTTCTGAAAAAGAATCAGAAGTCACACTTGTTATTAAAGCTACTGTCCAGGGGAAAGATTTTGATTAATGAGATTAGTAATAACGTTAGCAGAAATATCAACTAGGGTACGTAAAGAAGTTGCACCAACGTTTTTTGCCACCTCTTTAGTTTTATTCCAATTTGTATCTTGACGAATATTATTAATAAACTCGTGTCCTTGAGGTGTTAAATCACCTACTGAACATAAGTTATCACTATAAAAATATTCGGGCTTAGTGATCAAATTAGATAAAAATGCTTGGCGTATGTGGTACATGATTTCGTCTGGAGAATACTTAGACAATGATTCTTGTGGCTCTTCGCCATCGTAGTTAAAAGGGGTATAAAAACTAGATTCGCTTTCTATTTCAAAAAGTATATCTCGAATACATTCAGGATTTAATCTCATAAGACAACCTCACTTTCATAATTAAATTATATCAAAAAAACATAATTAAAGGAGGAGTATCAATGCCAAAAGAAAATATCCAAGATAAATATCATGAATCTTTAAAGGAACGGAATATCACAGACATATACAAAGAACTAACTGAACGTCTCAACGGGGCCAAACAAAGTTAGGAGTGTCAATATGGCTTATACAACTGAACAAGAAAGCTGGATACTCAACCAAATCAAAAAAGAGCGGAAACAGCTACAAGACGACCGAGCAGCACTTAGACAGTCAGAACAACTAACAGAAGGAAAATCCTATCAAATTGAAAAAGAACTAGAATTTTTAAGATACTTAGAGATTCAAAATAGAATGCATATTTAAGGAGAAATGAAATGAGAAAAATTTATAACTTAAGAAGAATTGCAGTATTGCTAATCGTTTTCGGATTGGGGCTGATAGTAGGCGGAAATTTTAATCCGATTATCCAAAATATATATATCGGCTTATTCATCATTTGGACACTGTTTTATGATCTGGCACTTGAAGATAGAGAGGTTAAGAAATGACAAGAAAAGACAAATTAGAACAAACGAAAAAACTTGCTGATTTATGGTACCAGCAACAAAAAAATAAAATATACATTGCACAACAAAAAGAGCGCAGAGGTGTTGCATGACGACAAAAAAGCGACTTAAGCCGGCAAGCAATAAGTCGCATACAAAAATATACTAAGAAAATTATATCACAGAAACGAGGTCTTGTGAATGAATCGTAGTGAAGCAGATGCGCTAGATCAATTTTTAACAGAGCCGTCAGAAGAATTACAGAAAATCGAACCAGAATGGGAATATGACGAGGAGGAAGATAGCCGTGGCAACACTTTATGAACTTAGCAACGATTATTTAAAAGTTTTGTCATTAGCTGAAGAGCTTGATGATGGAACATTAAAAGATACGTTAGATAGTATTAGCGATTCAATCGATTTAAAAGTAGAAAACACAGCAAAAGTAGTTAAAGAACTTGAGAGCAACATATCTATTGTTGAAAAAGAAATCAAACGGCTACAGTCACGAAAAACAACGCTTTCTAACAATGTAAAGAACCTAAAAGGATATCTGCAAGATGAAATGGAAAAGGTCGGCAAAACGAAAATCAAGGGCGAATTATTCAATGTAGGAATTCAAAACAATCCAGTTTCTGTGAATATTATAGACGAAAAATTAATTCCTATTGGCTTTTTAATTCCTCAACCTCCCAAAGTTGATAAAACAGCTTTGAAAGAAGAACTGAAACATGGGGAAATCAAAGGTGCAGAATTAGTTCAAACTAAGAGTTTGAGAATTAGATAGGAGGTTTCAATATGGAAATAAAAAAGGCTAAACGCGAAAAAATAAAAGTTCCTATCATGATAACTGGAGCAAGTGGTAGTGGAAAAACAGTAAGTGCGTTGTTTATTGCTAAAGGAATTATTGAAAAAATGCATTCAGACTTATCAGAACAAGAACAATGGGAAAAAATAGGTGTCATTGACACTGAGCACAAACGATCGTTGTTATATGCTGATTCAACTATTGGGAATGTCGACATAGGGGAATTTTTGCATATTGATTTTGAAGCACCATTTACTGTACAGCGATATATACAGGCTTTTAATTTATTCAAACAAGCTGGGGTTGAGGTGGTGATAGTCGATTCTCTAACACATGCTTGGAGTGGTGAAGGTGGCATTTTAGAACAAGTAGAAAACCATCAGAGAGGCAACTCTAAAAATCAAATGTTGGCTTGGAACAAAGTAAAACCATTAGAGAAAGAATTTCTTAAGTTAGTAACAGGAAATTCAATGTATGTGATTGGAACGTCTAGAAGTAAGCAAGCCTACGACATGGAAAAAAATGAACAAGGTAAAACACAAGTAGTAAAACTAGGGTTGAAACCTGATCAAAAAGATAGTTTGGAATATGAATTTGCTATCGCTTTACGTATTGATCAGGACCACATAGCGGAAGCTACCAAAGATAACTCAAATATGTTTAATATGCCTTTTAAAATAACAAAAGAAGTAGGCGAAAAAATATATGAATGGAGTAGCGAAGGAATAGATTTAGAAAAATTAAAAGATGAATTAATTAGTAGTATTACAGAACTTGCTACACAATCTGAAAATCATGAAAATATGTTTAAAGAGTTGCACAGCAAGATTAACAACGTACCTTTAAAAAACGTAAAAACTAAAGTTCTTGAGCGTATGAAAGAAATGTTAGAAAAGATTGAAGTTCCTAATGTGGAACAACAAAGTGAAAACGAACTCGATGAAGAACAAACAGAATTATTTGATGAGGCAAACCCTCCGATTGCAAATGATTTTGAAAAGAAGTGATTGAATGATTGGGAAAATCATAAAACATAAAGGAAATATGTTGGCCATCGAATTTGAGGATGAAATAAATTCAAATTTTCTCGAACTTCTGGCTAATAACGATGATAATTTAGCGAAAGTTGAATTCTTAGATAATCGACAGATGTCTCAAAAACAGAATGCACTTTCTCACGTTCTAATAGCCGATGTGGCACGTTGGAGCTATGACGAACCTAAATGGATTGAAAGTGTCTTGAAATACTACTACGAAGCTAAGAGTGGTATTTATTTTGAACATAGTAGAGCTACCAAGAATGAAGCGACTGAGTGGATCGGTTTCTTGATTGAGTTCATTTTGAAAAACGATATACCACTGGAAAAAAGATACCAATACTTGCTTGAAAATAACAAATGGTTTTATTACTGCCTGAAATATCGTAAGTGCTGTATTTGTGGTAAACATGCTGATATTTGCCATATCGAAGTTGTCGGAATGGGTCGCAATCGTAAGAAAATCAGCCATGAAAATTTTACTTTTTATGCAGGTTGCCGTTTCCATCACCAAGAAGAACATCGTATTGGTACTAAGAACTTTTTGAATAAGTATCAAATAAAACCAGTCAAACTAAATATTGAAGAACGCAAGAAATTAAATATAGGAGGGTAACCAGTGAATGAACATAGAGGCTTTTATGCTATCATTCCAGCCATTGTCCGCTACGATAACCAATTAAATGGGAATGCAAAGCTATTATATGGAGAGCTGACAGCATTAGCAAATGAAAGAGGCTACTGTTGGGCAACAAATCAATACTTTGCCAGCCTATACAACGTTAGCAAACGGACAATCATATCATGGATGAAGCAATTAGAAAAACGAAAATATATAAAGATACAAGTCTTTTACAAACCAGATAGCAAAATTGTAGATCGTAGACATATTTATATATTGCCTTTTCCAACTGATACAGAATTCTACACCCCTAGTGAAGAAAATTTCATCACCTATGGAAAAAATCATCACGAGGGTGGTGAAGAAAATTTCACTACCCCTGGTGAAGAAAACTTCACAGAGAATAATACATTAATTAATAATACAAAGAATAATACATTGAATAAAAAGAATAGTGTTGAGCCAAGCTCAACCATGTCCGAATTATTCGAAAAAGTTTGGAAAACTTATCCAAAGAAAACCAACAAGAAAAAAGCTAGAGAACAATTTTTAAAGAAGTTCAAGACGGAAGAAGATTTAGAGTCGTTTAAAAAAGGATATAAAGACTATCTTGCGTATATTAAATTAAACGATTGGTACCATCCACAAGAATTGTTTCGTTGGATCCGTGATGATCGTTATAACGATGAATATGATTTATCTCAAACAAATAAACAGCCTGCGTATTCTAAGGCGCCAGTGAGACAAGAGCAGTTACCAAATTGGAATGGGATGCAAGAAGATGTACCTTTATCACCTGAAGAATTAGCTGAATTAGAACGACAAAAACAAGAATTATTAGGAGAGTGACAATATGATAAACCAAGTTGTGTTAGTTGGACGTTTAACGAAAGATATAGATTTACGCTACACCGCAAGTGGTTCTGCAGTTGGAAGCTTTACTCTTGCTGTGAACCGTAACTTTACAAACCAAAACGGCGAACGAGAAGCGGATTTTATCAACTGTGTAATTTGGCGTAAGCCTGCTGAAACAATGGCTAATTATGCTCGTAAAGGAACATTATTAGGAGTTGTTGGCAGAATTCAAACTCGTAATTATGACAACCAACAAGGCCAACGTGTCTATGTGACTGAAGTTATTTGCGAGAGTTTCCAATTATTAGAGTCAAAAAGCACCAACGAGAATAGAAATAGCATTCAGAGTTCGCAGAATAGCGTTACAGGCGTTCAAAATAATTTTGAGAGTAATTATGCCACAAATCAAAATAAAGGCTTAAATCAACAAAATAACAGCCAACAAATGTCGTTTGGTGGAGATGTAGATCCGTTCGCAGGCGCAGGTAATTCAATCGACATTAGCGATGATGATCTGCCTTTTTAGGAGGTTAAAAAATGAACAGTGTAATTTTTGAAGATATAGCACGTATTCAAGCTGAAAAAAAGCAAAAGCGAAAAGAAATGCTTAAGTTAATGAATGAAAACCCAGATTGGTATAGACATCCAAAAAGCATGGTCTATCGTCAAATTAAAATACTTGGTAAGGATATTGGTGAGCAAACAATGGATAAATCTAAACCAATCAGCTCAATTGATAAAGACAAGTTCACCATTCAAGAATATTTGTATTTGCAATGGATAGGATATTCAGTGAATGCAATCATAGAAGCGTTAGGAATGCCTAGAAACAAATTTTGGGAATATAAAGCTGAACATTTAAATTAGGTTTATGAAGTGAAAGCGAGTGTTCATGTTGCTGGAGATTTATTACACGCCAACATCCGCTATTATTGCGGATGCATTGGCTAGAAAATATGAGATCGTTTCTTTAGACAAAGCTAGAAATATTGCGAAGAAATTTAAGGCTAGTTTAAAGCAGAAAACGGACCTTTATGTGATTGAGGGAATTTTGATTGATGCTGGTTATAAAAACGAACCAGTGAATTTATAAGAAAGGAGCGGAGATTTGCGGCCGCATTAAAAAGCTTTTTCTCCTTTGAAATTATGAAAAGAATACTTGATGCTTGCTGTGGTAGCAGAATGTTTTGGTTTGCTAAGCAAAACGAACAAGTTTTGTTTATGGACAACAGAGAACATTACGAAAAATTAGACAGTGGACATGTTATCGATGTTAATCCTAATCTAGTTGCAGATTTTAGAAAGATGCCTTTTGAAGATAACTCGTTTTATCATGTTGTATTTGATCCTCCGCATTTATTGAGGTGTGGTAATAACAGCTGGTTGGCTAAAAAATATGGCAAGCTAAACGAGAAAACTTGGAAAGAAGATATACAAAAAGGTTTTCATGAGTGTATGAGGGTTTTGAAGCCCAATGGGACGTTAGTTTTTAAATGGAACGAGGAACAAATCAAGTTATCTGAAATATTAAGCACAATTGATTGTGAGCCATTGTACGGCAATAAAAGAGCAAAAACACATTGGTTAGTATTTATGAAAGCGAGTGAATAAGATGAATGAGCAAATAAATTTGCTTGAGTTAGATAATGATAAACTTTGGCAATTTTATGGGCATTATTGTAATGACGATTGGTCCGCTAAGACAGAGACCGTGAATGGTGATGCTGATATAGTGCTAGGTTTTAGAGTTAAACTATCGAAAAATGAGCTGAGAAAAATATGCAGAGATGCCATTGAAATAAGCAGAATTAAGTATGGATATTCTGTCAGGTTTTTAACAAATAATGTAAAGAAAGAGCTGTTCGTTCGTTTTGACAACTACACGACTAGTAAAAAAAGAGATGTCTTTGAACATATAAATTTATATTTTTAAGCGGAAAGAGAGTGAAGAAGATGATTCCAAAGTTTAGAGCGTTTATAAAAAAAGAAAATAAAATAAGAAATGTCACAACAATCGATTTCACGCTAAAAATTATTGAATGCTTGAATGGCGTTCTTGAATATGAGTTTGAATATGTTGTTTTGATGCAATCAACAGGGTTGAAAGACAAGAACGGCGTTGAAATTTTTGAGGGTGATGTATTATATTACATTCCTTTCGAATCGCATATAAATGATAGCATCGTTGTATTTGAAAAAGGTTCATTCTGCAAAAAAATGTTAAGAAATGGAAAATTAACATCTGTTAGATTCATTGACAGCGAAGAATATGAAGTTATCGGAAATGTCTACGAGAACCCAGAACTATTGGAGGGAACAGAATGAGTAAAAAGATGAGTACGTTATTCCACGAGTTTATTCATGATAATGACTTAAACGGTAACGATGAAATTATCAGAGAAACAAATACAGTTGTTGCAGAAGATGACATCGAAGTAGGCACGATGTTAGATGATCGAGTGGGTGAAAAATATTTTTACAAGTGCATGGAATTAGCAGAAAACGTCATCAAATCTTTTGAAGATGAACAACCAGAACTCAACGAAAATCAACATGTTGTGCTTGATTGGTTGAAAGAATCATGCAAATTAAACGGATTACGTGAAGTTATCGAAATTATGGGGTTTTTATCAACTACTGGTGGAAAAATGAAGTATAAGCAAGTAGCTTATGCATATGGTGATTTAAATGATGATGAATTGAAGCATGTCTTACAAGCGTTTAGCCGGTGGGCTATTGAACAGGAGGAAGGATAATGGGAGAAATTGCAGAAATGATGTTGGAAGGTGTCTTATGTGCAAGTTGTGGAGTATTCCTTGATGTAGACGGGAATGGGTATCCTGAATATTGTGAAGATTGCCAAGAACAAATAATCGAGGAGGACCATCGATGATTAAACAAGAATTGATTGGTATTTTAGAAGGTTTAGAAGGTGATTCATTCATCGAAAAGTACAACGAAGGATATGATCAAGCAGTTCGTGACTGTTTGATTGCAGTGAAACAACTAGACGAACCGAAAAAAGTCATATTTTCACATGAAGAGAAATTCGTGGCAGATTGGCTTGATGGTTTAAAGGGTAGAATTAGTGATAAAAAACTAAGCTCTGGTGCTGCATTTATGGTATTCGTTGGTCAACAGTTAGAATGCTTATATTATAACGAATATACATTGATAACTGACGATGTTGAGGGTTGGCTTTTACATCCAGAAAATAAAGTAAAACTATTGAATGCGATTGATAACGGCTACGAAGTCGAGAAAGAACAGTTGTATAAAGTAGTTATTGACCATAAATATTTAGTGCAACTTTTTAGTGGTAGAACTGATGCTAGACTTGTTGAGTATGAAGAACTAACAAATTGGCACGATTCAGCATATAAACTTACTGAATCAGTAATCAAATCAATTGACGAGCGTTACTGGCCGTTTGCTTTGAAAGTTGATGGTGAATAGATGAAATATAAAACTAGATATAGCAGCATTGTTCCGAAAGGACAAACAGGTGAGTGCATTGATAAAGTCGATGGTGAAATATTGGCTTTATTAATCAAGTTTGATAACGGCGAAGTGTTTTGGTTTATGAAAAGAGATTTAATTGAAGTGGAGGATAAGTGATGCTAAGTTATCCAGAAGTTTATATTTTAGGGCGACAAGTCAATGGCATTTATGTTGAATACATGAGAAGAATGTTTTACACATTATCAGATGCTAAACGTAATGCAGATTTTTATAACAAACACTATAATGGCGAATGGAAAATTTTAAAATACGGTAGACCAAATACAGTGGAGGCTTAAAGATGAATCATAGTAATTATACAGGCGTAGCAGAGAGCCTAACTCAAAGTTTTAAAAATTTAGCGGAATCAATCAGAAAAGGATTTGGGATTTTTAGTGAACAAGAGAACCGACGAATTCGCTATTTATGCAGTAGGGGTTTTTCTCTTGAAGATGCGAAGATTGTTACTAAATTGGAAAGCGGATATAACATTTCATATGAGGAATTGGATAGGTTTAGAAAACTAGTCAATCATTTAACAGGAGTTGATGATCAATGCTAACAATTATTTTAATTACAATTATCGTCTTGTTTGTGTTAGTGATTAATAACCAAGCGAAAGAGCTAAAGAACCTAAAGTATCAAAATGCAGGGTTGAAAAAAGTTCTTAGGGCTGTGAATGAAGGCCAAGAAGTTACAGACGTGTATATTTTAGATATTTCAGAAGTAAAAGACTAGCAGAATTTTAGGAGATGATGATTAGTTGCGGACGTCAACATTTAACTATATCAAAGATATTTTAGGAGACTATTATAAAACCGATGACTATATTCGGCAACGAGAGTTAGAACTACGACATCCATATAAAGAAACGGATATCAATGGCGATATTCAAGGCAAAGGGACTAATTCGGCTACGACTGAACGGTTAGCTATTACTATCGCTACAGATCGTCGATTGTGGAATTTAGAAAGGAACCGCAATATTATCCAAAGTTGCCTAGCAGAATCGGATGAACACACGCAGGTAATCATTGAAGAGCTTTACTTAAAAAACAGACCAACACTCACTTTATTAGGGGTAGCTCAACAGTTATTTATCAGTAAAAACACAGCCTATCGATTAAGAAATGCTTTTTTTGAAAGAGTCGCAGAAGAATTAGGATTGTAATGGGAATTTGTTGGGAATTTTAACTGTAGTCAATATGGTAAATTAGTAGTGTGAGAAGTGTAAGGAAATCAAAAATAAATATTATCTCGTTGCTAACACTGATCACACTATCACTCGCAAACTGATACGTTCTCTTAGAGGGGAGGTGAAGAGCCTTCTCTTTTTTTTATAGGTTTGCGAGTGCTGCTATTATAAAAACTAAACCTTTGGTATACTTAAATAAAAAATTATCAGGGGTGCTTTAGATGGAATGGTGGCAACTATGGGTTCCTTTTGGTGGAACTATAGCGGGAATATTTGCAAATGTATATATTAATTATACACAGACAAAGAAAAAAGAAGTACTTCAAAAGGAAATAACTCAAAAACAAATTGATGCCAATTTAAAAGCAAAGGCAAGAATAGAATGGATTGCTTTGGTAAGAGGTTTAGTGAGTGAATATATTTCAAACTATTATAAAATAACAGTAATTGTAGATAGAATTTCTAAGGAAGAAAAATCAATCCTAGGTAATACTAAAGCAAAAAATACAAAAACTACGGAAAGTTCCTACGAACAGCTAATAGAGAATAACAAGGATGAAATCATTAGATTAAAAAAAGAATTGAATGAATCGGTAAGTAATAGTATATCAATATCAGAACAAATTTTTTTACTTTTTGCTGATAGTGATGAACATAAACAAATTAGAGAATTATTCACAAGTTCAATTAGTTTTTTGAAAGAAATTAATGCTAGTGAATCATATGAAAAAGAAAATGAAGTTTTAAAAAAACTGGATGAAAACTCTGAAAATATTGTAGAAATTAGAAATTATATAAGTGTATATTTAAAAATAGAATGGGATAAAGCTAAAGAAGGAAAATAAAATTATCGTTGCTTATCATATGATTTATATTTTTAATGGCTAAACACCTCCCACAAAATCGAATTTAAATTGTATAATCATTAAATGTAGGAGGTGATAACCTTGGATAAGGTGCTATTAAAGAGAATTCAAAATGGAGAAAATACGTCAAAAGAAGTTTTGGGTATAGATACAGATAATTATTGTTCTATTATTTCTAAGTTATATTATGATGGATATATTACGGAACCTGTAAGAGCATCGGATGATTACATTAGCTTAGCAGGTTGTGCTTTAACAGAAAAAGGTTTGGAATATATAAATAAATCTTGAATTAAGACTTCGAAAGGAGTCTTTTTATTTTGTTTAGAAAGAAGGTGAATAACATGATAAAGAATCCAAAACATCAAGTTTTTGCTGATGAATGGCTAATTGATATGAATGGCACTAGAGCGTATAAAGTCGCATATCCAAACATAAAAAAAGACACCACAGCAAGAGTGAATGCAAGTAGACTGCTAACAGATGCTAACGTGAAGCGATATATTGATGAACAGCTAGAAAAGATGCAGAACGAAAGAGTTGCAGATGCACAAGAAGTCCTAGAGTATCTCACTAGCACCATGCGTGGTGAAAAAATGAAAGGTGTTTATAATACCGAAACAACTAATGATGAAGGGGAAATATTTACGCATCAGAAAAGCTATGAATATACTCCTAGCACGGAGGAGAGGACTAAAGCAGCGGAATTACTTGGTAAACGTCATGCGCTGTTCACAGACAAGCAACAAATAGAAGTTACTGAAATGCCAGTATTTGTTGATGATATCGGTGATGATGATGGTTAAGAAAAAACTATCAGAATTATTACCGAAAAAATTTCATTCGGTATGGAGAGCCACTCTTAACTCAGACATACTCAATATTGTTTGTAAGGGTGGACGTGGTTCTGGTAAATCATCAGATATCGCACATATTATTACTCAATTACTTATGAGGTATGCTGTCAATGCGGTTGGCATTCGATATGTTGATAATACATTAGAACAATCAATCTACGAGCAAATGAAGTGGGCGATTGAACAGCAAGGGGTAACGCATCTATTTAAATTTAATAAATCGCCGTTGAGAATCACATACATACCTCGTGGTAATTATATGATTTTCAGAGGTGCCCAAAATCCTGAAAGAATCAAGTCTTTAAAAGATAGTCGGTTCCCGTTTGCGATTGGCTGGATTGAGGAGTTAGGCGAGTTTAAAACTGAAGATGAAGTAACGACCATTACCAATTCACTTTTACGTGGTGAATTAGGAAATGGTCTTTTTTATAAATTCTTTTTCAGCTACAACCCGCCAAAACGTCGACAATCTTGGGTGAACAAAAAATATGAATCTAGTTTCCAACCTGAGAATACATTTGTTCATCACTCTACTTATAAAGATAATCCTTTTATTTCGAGAGAATTCTTGAAAGAAGTGGAGGCGGCAAGAGATAGAAATCCTTTGCGTGCTAGATGGGAATACGATGGTGAAGCAATCGGTTCTGGAGTTGTTCCATTCAGTAACTTAAAAGTGGAGAAAGGCTGTATAACTGATGAAATGGTTGCTAACTTTGATAATATCAGAAACGGTCTTGACTTCGGTTATGCTACTGATCCATTAGCATTCGTACGATGGCACTACGATAAGAAAAAGAATGGCATCTATGCTGTTGATGAAATCTATGGAGTGAAAATCAGTAATCGTGAGTTTGCCCAAAAGGCGAAAGCAAAAGGTTATCAGTCTGATCGTGTTGCATCGGATTCAGCAGAACCTAAATCCATAGCAGAATTGAACAATGAACACGGAATGAGCCACGTATTTGGGGTTAAAAAAGGCCCCGACTCTGTGCAGTATGGCGAGGAATGGTTGGATGATTTGGATTTTATTTGTATCGACCCACTAAGAACTCCAAATATAGCCAAAGAGTTTGAAAGTATTGATTATCAGACGGATAAAGATGGCAATCCTAAGCCAAGGCTTGAGGATAAAGATAACCATACAATCGATGCAACAAGATACGCTTTTAGCGAAGACATGGAGAAAAATAACGTAAGTTTCATTAAATTTTAGGAGGTGGAATGATTGTTTCAAAGTGATTTAACATTGAGTCGATATAAAAGATTACGAACGAAATATTCTACGCAAATAAACGAAGAGCTATTTGATCCAAATGACTTTATAACAGAGATGAAGCCATTTTTTGATGACAGAGAGCGTAAATACAAAGCTTATACAAGTGAAGAAAATGAGATTGATAGCAGACCAAAACCAAACACAAAAATTATAAAAGTGAATAATAAACTTCACGCTGGCTTATACAACACCATTGTTGATCAAGCAGCTGATCATTTCACAGGTATCCCAGTTAAATGGGATTATGATGTTACTGAACAACGGAAGTCCTTAATTCAAAAAACAAAGGATTTATTTTTAGGTAACGTCAGCGCGAAGATAAAAACACCTAAAGAATTCGATAGACTAGCAGAATTAGTTAAAGAAATGCGATTCGCAATGTTGGATTCGGACACGGCACGATATCAAGGCGCTTGTGGTGTTGCTTTTCGTTTGTTAGAACCCGTTGAAACTGAGGGAGAGTGGCAATTGTGGGCATGCAATGTTGAGCCATGGAGAGCCGAAAAATATGAAAATGCAGATATTTTCATTCGAGAGAAATATGACACACACCAAAAGAAATTTTTCGAAGAAATGAAAGTTGTTACTAAGAAAAAAATCTTAACGTATAACAGATACGTGGAAACTAATTTAATGAATGCGGCTGAAACATTTAAATTGACATCAGAAACTGACAATCCACTAGAAACATTCTACCTATCAGAATTTAAAAACAACACAAACCGTTATTGTGATTTTGAAGTAGCAGAGGACCTTTCTGATGCATTTGACAGAAGCCTGTCTGACCAACAAAACGAAGTTGAACAGTTTAAACTTGCTTACATGGCCATTAGTGGCTCGCGATTGGATGAAAAAGAAGCACGAAGAATGATGGAGCAATTAGGCATTATTAACTTGCCAGATCCACAAGCTAAGGTTGGCTACGTAACGAAAGATATTAACAAAGATTTCAACGAGTATCATCTTAATCAGTTGAAAAAGCTTTACTACACAGTCACTAAGTCAATCGACTTCAACGATGAAGTATTTAAATCTAATAGCTCTGGTGAAGCTCGCAAGTGGCAAATAATAGCACTAGAAGCCAAAACAAACACGAAAGAACAGTACTTTAAAGAAGGATTAAAAGAAGTTGCAGAGACGATGGCGGCTTTTATAAAATTTAACGATAAATTAGAAGTAGATGTTTCTAAAATTGTGTTTACGTTTAGTCGTAGTTTACCAACCGATATTGGATATCTTGCTGAGGCGTTACCTAAATTAGCACCTTATGTATCAAAACGTACTATCATTAATCAAATTCCATTCGTTAAAGATCCAGATTACGAGGCGGACATGATGAATTTAGAGCAATCTCAGAACTATCCAAGCAGCGACTATAATTTAGGCGGTGTGGACAATGCCAAAGAAACAGACGAGTAGCAGTTTAAAGTATTGGGAAAAACGCCGAGAATTAGAAGACAAAGCCCGTTTGAAACTAGAGAAGAAAACTCTTAGTGAGCTAGAATCTGTTTTTGAACGTGCTTTAGTTAAAATACAACGACAGCTATTGTCGCAAGCGGATTTACACGACATCACACAAAGCGAAATGCTAGAAGACTTTAGCAAACGAGACCAAGAAAAGTATCGTAAATATATTGACAAAAACTATGAAAAGTTAATGGAATCAGATGAAGCTTATAAGCAATTCATAGATGAGTATTTTCCATCTTACGACTATGCCAAGGTCAATCGCCTATTGCAATTACGAGCAGACATTTTTTCTACTCTTGCAAGTGAAGCGATATCCAGTGATGTCAACGGTAAATTTAATAACGACTTAGAAAACATTACAAAACGAATCTACAATTCTAATTCTAATGCGTTGATGCAATTATTAGGCGGCTCTGCTTCTGGTTTATCAAAAAAAGAGCTGGAAAACATTCTGAATTATCCATGGAGCGGCAAAACTTTTTCATCTCGCTTGTGGGGCAATATTTCAAGTTTAGAGCAACGTCTAAGTAATTCTATTATTAATTCTTTAGCAAGTGGCGAAGGTGTTTTAGAAGCTCTTAGAACGATGAAAAACGATGGTGTTATTAGCGGCATGTTTAAGTTAGAGCAGGGAAAGTTTAATCGATCGATTGAAAATCTTGTTAGAACGGAATATTCCCATTTTGCTGTAGAGGGCATTAGAGAATCATTTAGAGGGGCTAACGTTAAAGAATCAGAAAGTTGGTCTGCAGAAGATGAACGAGTTTGTTCCATTTGTGGCGGATTTCATGGCCAATTAATTAAGAATGAACATCCTCCCTACCACACGTTGTGCAGATGCACAGAAATACCAAGAATTCCAGAAATAAGCGATGATATTGACGCTTTGTATGAAGAAATGTTCGGTAATCTGTTAGACGAATTCGCAAGTGATCAGTGGGGTGTTAAGTTGAATCATCCGAAAGTGTCTATAAAAACTAGTATCTTTGATAAAACAAATATGGCAAAATCAATTGGTGAAGAGAACTATTTGAAGTTTATAGAAAGTTTAGATTCTACAGATAATACTCAAATTAAAGAACTGCTAAATTGTTTAGGGAATCGCTTCAATTTTAAAGACATTTCAGAATCAAAAAGCTTTGTTAATGGTAATGATATACAATTATCAAAAGAAGCGTTTGACGGCACTAAAAATAAAACTCAAATGCAAGTAGTATTTCATGAACTGGGTCATGCTATAGATAATATCGGTGTGGAAATGTTAGACAGTGATTTTGATCGCATATCTGTAATGCCAGAATATAAATTAAAAAATGCAATAAAAAAAGATTTATTAAACGTTTTCAATAATGATTTAAAAGAAGCAAATGGAGATAATTATCAACAAGTCAAAAATCTAAAAAAACTTTCTGTTTTTGATCAAAGTGCTATAGTTAGAAAATATAAGAAACTATCTGAAATATCTCCGAAAGCATACTCTGCATTGTCAGATATGATGGAATCCACAGGTGGTTTTATAGATCACCCGTTAGGATTTGGGCACGGAACTAAATACTGGAAAGCATATGGAATGCAAGAAACAGAATTTTTTGCTCATATGACTGAAACCGTTGTTAACAAAGAAGCTAAAAAAATGATGTACGAAGTATTTCCAACAGCATCGAAAATATGGGAAAATATGTTAGATGACATCTTAAAGGCGGTGAAATAAATGTTCAGTTGCGAAGATGGTGCATGGCCTATTATTGATGCTGCGATTAAAAAGTATGAACAACATTTTCATGATGAGTTTCCAATATATGAATATATCGATGTAACAAAGAGTGATGACTTCGATTTTTCTATTCAAGGTGCTAAAAAATTAGCGATACTCATTGATAAGCATATTAAAGAAAATAAATTGGTCCACGTCCCGTCAGATTACCATAGCAGACTTTACTAAGCACTTAAAGGATAACTTTGAGTGCTATTTTTATACCCTAAATTGGAGGTGAGATCATGAAAGGTTTGTTCGAAGCAGTATTAAATCTAGAAGTTACCAATGGTACAGAAAAAGCCTATAAAAAAGCTTTTGAAGAAGAAAACGAACGATATTTGACCAAGCACACTTTGAGAGACGGCAACGGTAATATCGTCAAAGATGAGCTTGAAACAGTTTGGGGTGGTAATTATTGTCACGTTGATATTTTATATTCGTTACCAGGTAAAAAAAGTAAATTAACTATTTCGATTGTGTCTAGGACTCTACAAAATGTAAAAGATGCTGTCACTGATTATCAAATGCTAGGCGCTGAACTGGTCCATAAGAATTGGGAGTGATTAGATGGATCCCTATGATTACTTAGATGCAGATTATGAAGAGCATTTACTAAGAGAAGAAGAGCAATTAAAGCCTAACAAAAGTTAGGCTTTTTATCTTGTCCGAAATGACGTTAAACTAGCGCAATGCTGGGCTTGATTGAATGGTGGGGCGCAATAAATAAATCTAAAGCAATGCGGGGCGTGCAAACGAATCGCGGGGCGAAAGGAGAAACAAAATGAAAACAAAAAAATTATTACCAATGAATTTGCAGATGTTTGCTGATGGTGGGGGAAATGAACCAGAGTTCACTATTGATGATTTTAAAGCATTTGTCGAATCGAATGAAGATGCACAGAAATTCATTCAATCTCAATCACAAAGTGCTGCAGACAAACAATTAGAAGCTTGGAAACAGAATAACCTTGATAAGCTAAAACAGGAAGCTGTGAAGCAATATGAAGAAGCTAAAAAGAACAAAACACCAGAACAGCTAGAACTTGAGAAATTAAAAGCTGAGTTTGAAGCAGAGAAAGCTAAGAGCCGTTCGAACGAAAATAAAGCTTTTGTTGCTGAACAAATCGCGGGGTTAGATTTGGATAAAGAATTGAAAGATTCAATTTCTCAATTCATGTTAAGCACTTTAGTTAGTTCAGATACAGAGTTCACACAAAAGGCTGTAGAGTCATTCACAGGTGTTTTAAGCACCATCAATGAAAAGCATGCTGAAGCAATTAAAAACATGGAAATGACAAAAGCATTCGGTAATAAGCAACAAACTAATGCGACTAATGGTAATCAGTCAACGCAAACAATTGAAAATCCTAAAGAAGCATTAGGTCAAAAATTACAAGCATTTAATTAGGAGGAATTTATAAATGAAAAAAACTACAGTAAATAATCTAGAATACTTAGATATTTCACAAGAGGTAAATGCATTACAACGTCCGTCGACACCGTTTCTAAGCTGGTTATTAGGAGCTGGTAAAACTAGCCCAGCAACTTCTACGGAGATCAAATGGCGTGAATCAGAACTTGATGGAGAAGATTCATCTGCGCAATTAGAAGGTGGAGAATACAAAGATGCAGATTCAGGGCGTAAATGGTTCAGTAACTACACCGAAATTTTCCGAAAATCTACTTCTGTTTCAGGAACATTAGATGCAATTAATGTTAATGGCGTAGGTAGTGAATTAGCTAACCAAGTCTCTCAACGTGCGCTAGAAATGAAGTTAGATTTGAACAAAAAGCTATTAATTGGTGTAAAAGCTAATGAAAATGGTGCTAAAGGGCGTCAAATGGCTGGTGTAATTAACTTAATCAACTCTGATAACTTAGTTAAAACGTCTGCAGCTGATGCAGTAACACGTAAAGATGTAGATAAAATGTTTAAAACTATGTTTGACAAAGGTTATGCAGGTGAAAAGCTATGTCTAGTTTCGACTGATATGGTTGATTTAATGACCGATGAAGTTGATAAAGCGGGCACTAAAGTGTTTAACTTTGGAGATCAAGTAGCTTTTGGATTGCAACTAGGGAAAATTGTTTCAAATTATGGATCTGGGACAGCTTTAATTGAGCCGTCACTGCCAAGTGGAACAATGATTGCATTAGATACAAACTATGTGGAGCTACGTCCGTTACGTGAATGGCGCGCAGAGGAATTAGCTAAAACAACTGATTCAAAACGTATTGGTTTAGTTGGTGAGTACACGATTGAATACAACGCTTCGAATTCAGGGGCAATCTTAAACCTTGCAACTGCAACACCAGGTGAATAATTAAAAAGTAAAGGAGAATAATTATGGTTAAAAAGTCAGAGGTCAAAGAAGAAGTAATCGAAGAGACAAAAGAAGTAACTGAAGAAGTGAAACCTGAAACAAAAACATTCAAAGTTTTAAAAAATAAAAATTTCGTTGGTTTTGTTCATCCTGAAACACGTAAATTTATTACAGCAGTTGACGGAAAAATCGAAGTGAGTGTTTCTGATAAAAAAGCTATTGCAATTTTAGAAGAAGCTGCAGATTTAACAGAAATTTAGGTGATTATATGACAGACGAACAAAAACGAAAAATAATTGAATTGATTCAAACGATGTTGCCAAACGTTGCAAAAGAACGTATTTCGTCTGTCTTAGACCTTGTTCTTTTAGAAATCAGTTCATATAACACGTGCAAGATTGAAATTGATTGGGCGTTATTCAATTCGTTAATCACAGAGATTTTGTATCAATCACTTAAAAGCGAAACAGAACAAGCTGTAACTAGTGTTAAACGCGGTGATACATCTATTACTTATGCAACCACGCAGAATAGCATAATAGCGTTGTTAGGTAATTACAGCGACACTATAAAACGTTTAATTGGCTGTGATAGTGGGGTGTTTTTCTATTGAATGAAGCGGATATTTTGGCAATGACCTATCTTGATACTTGTGTTATTGAAAGAATGGGTGATATCGAAAATCCTGAAACAGGTATTACGGAACAAGGTTATTCACCAATTCATGATGGGAAGTTAAAATGCGCACTGTCTCAAAGTGGACTGGGTAGCGCTGGAAGCTTACCAGTTGTTGAAAACAAAGGTACCTTTAATATCACTTACGAAGATCAAAAATTGTTTTTAATGCCTGATGTAGATGTGAAAAAGGCCGACAGAATCACGGTCATTCAAAGTACAGGTCAAAAGCATATTTTATTTGCAAAGAAACCCTTTAACTATCCAAGTCACATCGAAGTGACATTGACAGGAAGTGCAATCGATGAGTAAAAGTGATTTTAGAATGACTTCGAATGCTGACAAAGTTATTGCAAACTTGAAGAAAATGACACCAATTGCTGAAAAAGAAGGTATTGCGATGGTCAATGATTCGTTAGCGAAGATTTATCAGTTAATTGTACCTATTACGCCGATTAAAACAGGTGATTTAAGACGTGGATACAGAATCATTAAAGCTAGAAAAACATCAAGTGGTAGAATCGTTGGCGCCTTAATTAACAATGAAAAATATTTTAAATATGTAAACGATGGGCACCGAACTAAGAATGGTGGATTTGTAAAAGGGCGATTCATGTTGCAAAAGTCTTATAAATTAGCTCATGCAACTTATATTCCAAAACGATTTAAACAAATGGCGATTGTCATCGCGAAGAAAGGATAGGGTATGTACGATAAAATTTTAAAAATGCTTACTAGCAAAATAAAACAGTTCTCGGATGCCCCTATCTATCTTGATGATGTGATGCAATCGTCAGAACCGTTTTATTTTGTTTTAAGCATAGAGGAAAGTATGACTGATAACGTTGGTCAAAACGTTCAGAACAAAGCATATAACGTTGATATTGCGTTAGTTGATAGCAAGAAAAATAGACAATTAGTAACAAGCCTAACAGAAAACTGTGGGGCTTTTTTTAATGTCTTGAATTTAGATGGAAATGAACTATTTTCAGAAGATTATCAGACATTTAAAACAGATGGAATTCAACATGTTAATTTTAATGTTGCTTTTCCTCAATTAATCGAATGGAGTGAAGAATAGATGGCAGTTAAAAAAAATGTAAGTGTCATTTCTGTGGAGAAACCAACCTGGTTCCCACTAACAGATGACACAGGTACTTTCCCAATCTACGGAGAGCCAACAACAATCGGGACTGCAGTAAGTATTAAACCAGATGTTACAACAGAAACAACGCCTGACTATGGCGATAGTGTAGTTCAAGATCAGTACGTTGCATTTGGTGGTGCAGAAGTTACTTTGGAAACAAATGGATACCAGAATGAAGTTTTAGCTGAAATTACGGGTGGTGAAAAATTGAAAGGCGGTGTTTTACGATCCGCAGATGATATTGCACCAGATGGAGCATTTGCTTATCGCCGTCGTAAATCAAATGGTAAATATCGCTACACAATTTTTTACAAAGGAAAATTTGCATTGACTTCTGATGAATCATCAACTCTAGAAGGTAGTTCAGTATCTTACACTCATCCAGAGTGGACAGGTTCATTTGTTGATGTTCCTGGTGTCGGATACATGTATTCAGTCGATGAAGACGATGAAGGTGTTGACTTAGATATGATCAAAAATTGGTTTACTAAGGTTACTAATCCACGTGAAGAGTCTACAAATCCTGTCAGTGGTGTAACTTTAGATAAAACGGAATTAGTTCTAACGGTTGGTGAAACTGCAACTCTAACGCCAACAATCGCACCTGAAAACGCAACAAACAAAAACTATTCATTCAAATCAAATGATACTTCAATTGCAACAGTAACACCTATTCAAGGAAAAGTTACAGCAGTAGCAGCAGGAACCACAACTGTTGTTGTCACTACTGAAGATGGCAACCATACAGCAGAATGCAGCGTAACAGTTAATGCATAATAAAATTTAAGGACGGCCAAGTGTCGTCCTATTTATATGGAGGAATTAAAAAATGGCAAGCAAATTACAAACAACAATTAAACTTTACTTGAAAGATGAAGAAGGCAATTTCACCACTAAACAATTTAAATCTGCTGAAATGTTACCGGGATCTGTTATGGAAGATGCGACAGAATTACAAGTAGAACTAGAAGAAATCGTCAAAACAAACGACATGGAGGAAATTCGGCCTGTCTTGCGTAAGTGTTATGACTTTATCGCAAAAGTTATTTTTGAAGGTCAATTTACGGGCCAAGAATTTCTTGACGGAATGGATGCACGTGAAATCTTAAAAATTACGGGTCAACTATTAGGGTCTGTTTCTAGCGGTTATGATGCGGTTTATTCTGATCAGAAAAAAAAGTAACAGATCTCCTTTATCATCCTCATTTTAAATTTAGTCCACAGTACCGAGAAGCAGAATTAAAAATTGCGTTGCTTGAAAATGGGTGGACACTAAACGAAATTGAGAATACAGACTTGAACGAACTTATGAAGCTTTATGCGTTCAGAGATGCTGTTAAAGAATTTGAAGAACTTAAATTCCTTGATGAACACACAATGTTCTAAGAAGGGAGGGGGTACTTATTGAACAATGAAGACTTAGTCTTAAAAATGATACTAGATGAATCAGGATTCTCCCAAGGTCTAAATTCGGCAGTAAAAAAGTTGCAAGGTTTTGATGGAGAGGTTGACAGAACAGGACAAAAAGGCGGCCGCTCTCTTGGATCTATTTGGACGTCATTTGTTGGTAACTTTTTAGCCAGCGGAGCAACTAAAATCATCTCAAAAGGAATTGGGCTGATTACCAGTAATATTGATGGAGCTATCAATCGCGTAGATACGTTAAACAACGCAAACCGTGTATTTGAAAATATGGGCTTTTCAGCTAGTGAAACATCAAAGACAATGGATAGCTTAAAGAAGAGTATTCAAGGATTACCCACACCATTAGACAGCGCAATTAAAGGTGTTCAATTAATTGCTTCGTCTACAAATGACTTAGGAAAATCAGAACAGATTTTCGCAGCTTTAAATAATGGTATCCTCGGCTTTGGTGGGTCTGCAGAGATGGTAGACAATGCGATCATCCAGCTATCACAATCATTTTCAAATGGTAAAGTAGATGCGCAAACTTGGAACTCAATGATTAACAGTGGTTTGGGCCCAGCTCTAAACGCATTAGCGAAACAAATGGGGTTAACTGCTGGTCAGATGAAAGAAGGTCTCTCTGATGGTTCAATTTCAGTTGAAGAATTTCAAGACTCTCTAATTAAATTGAATAAAGAAGGCGGTGGAGGCCTTAAATCATTAGAGCAGATCGCTAAAGATTCTACCGCGGGTATTAAAACTGGCTTAGCTAACATGAAAACTGCGATCGTTCGTGGCGTGGCCAACGTTATAACTAAAATTGACGAAGGTTTAAAGGGTGCAGGTTTTGGAAGTATTAGTGAAATCATCGCTGATAAAGGGGCAAAGATGGAAGCGGCTTTATCTAAGTTTGCTGAAATGATACCGCCAATGATAAAGACAGTTAAAACATTGTATGATACGTTAAAGCCTTATGCACCGCTACTTGCGGGTTTAGCGGGTAGCATTGGGACGTTAATGCTTGCTAAAAAAGTAAGTGCAGCATTTACAGCTTGGCAAAAAGCAACGGAAGGACTATCAATTGCGCAAGCGATACTTAATTCAACAATGTTAGCAAATCCTTTTGTCGCTATTCTAGCTGCGGTTGTAGGGTTAGTCACAGGATTTATTTATCTTTGGAAAACTAATGAAGGCTTTAGAGATGCTGTTAAAAATATTTGGAAAAATATACAGGAGGTCATTTCAAGCGCTGCTGATGTAGTAGTAAAAGCTTGGGATTCGACAATGGAATTTTTCAGCAACATGTGGGATGGCACAAAAGAAGCTTTTTCAAATGCAGGTACATGGATGAAAGAAGCACCTGGAAACGCAGCCGATTGGGTTAAAAATAAATGGAATGGTACTAAAGAATTCTTTAGTGGACTTTGGGATTCAACAAAAGAAGGCTCAAAAAACACATGGGAAAACATCAAGCAGGGGGCTACCGATAGTGCAAAAAGTGTTGGAGAGAGTTTTAAAAACGGCTTTGATAATGCAAAAGATTGGTTTAAGGGTGTTGGAAAATCAATATCAGATGTTTTCACAAAAGCATTTGATTTTGTTTGGAAATACATGGGGCCATATATAACGGGAATCAAAAATGCGTTCAAGATGGTTGTTAACGCTATGAAAGCGAACATTGAAAATGTCAAAATGATCGCTGAAAATGTCGTTACCATTCTAAAGAATGTTCTGTTAGCTCCGATACTTTTCATTACATCAATGATTACAGGTGGATGGGAAGAGGCAAAAGAGAACATGATTGCCGTTTGGGATAATATTGCTGAAGCAACTCAAACAATATGGTTTGGTATTAAAAATATCTTTTATAATACGGTTACAGCTATTTCCTATTCAGTCACTTCTATTTTTAATGGATTGATGTTGACAATTAAAAAGATTTGGATTGATGTGAAGCTATTTTTCACTTTACTTTGGATTGACATCAAATATGGAGCAATCAACGTTTGGATTGAAATTAAATATTCTATCATCGAAACGTGGATAAATATTAAATTTGAAGCAATTAGAATATGGGAAAGTTTGAAAACTTGGTTCTTCGAAACAGTAGAAAACATTAAAAATGGTGTGATCGATGGCTGGAACAACCTAAAACAAGGAACCATTGATACATTTAATGCAACTGTTCAATGGTCAAAAGATACATGGTCCAATTTCAAACAGTGGATTGTTGATACGGCGGTTGGAATAAAAGATGGTGTTGTTCAAACCTGGTATAGAATTAGAAATGGCACAATAGAGACCTTCAACAACATGGTACAAGGGGCTAAAAACGCATGGAATAATCTCACAAGAAGTGTCAGTGATACAGTGTCGAATGTAAAACAAACTTTTGAAGATTTAAAACATGTTGATTTATTTGAAATTGGTAAAAACATTATTCAAGGTTTGGTCGATGGTATCGGGTCCATGATTGGTGCTGTTGGTAAAAAAATTAAAGAAGTTGCTGGGAATATTAAAGATGGGATTAAAGGAGCTTTGAAAATTCATTCTCCTTCACGTTGGATGCGTGACATGATTGGTAAAAACATTGTGTTGGGTGTCGTGGATGGTATTGACCAAGAAAAAGGAACTTTGGATAAATCGGTTAAAAATATGGCTGATTTACCAACAGAATTACCGAATTTTTCTGTCACAGGTAGATATGTTAATCAACAGGAATCTCAAACATCTGAGTCAGATAAGAACAACAGCAACGCTACAACTAAAGTTGGCGGCGATACCTTTAACATTAATTTGCAGGCTATGGGCGAATTAGATGATAAGCAATTAATGGGTATGGCTCAAAAATTAGTGAAATACATTCAAGTAGTTAAAACACGTGAAAATGATGCGACAGGAGGGGCTTTCAATGGAATTTAAAAGGGGACAATTTTATATTAACGGAAAACATAGTTCAGAATTTAATGTGTTCATGAGAGAACGTCCAGAACGCCTCACTGCTGCTCGCGTTGTTGAATTGCGTGAGCGTATGGGCAACGATTCTATTGCGGTTGATTTTGCCTATTATAAAAACGTAGAACGAACGATTTCGTGTTATGCGAAAGCTCGTGATTTAAAAGAAGTTGCTTTTTTAGAAGATGAAATCTCGTTCTGGCTTGACATGGGCAGCTATTCAGACTTTATTGTCTATTTTGATGAACATTACATCTATCAAGCGATTGTTACTAGTCCACCAAAATTTACAGGAACCAGAAAAAATGGCATTTTAATTCCGTTTGAATTTACGGTTAGCATTCGCCCGTTTAAAAAAAATCGTTCTGGAAAACAATGGATAAGCAATCCTAAAAAAATAATAAATGTAGAGAGATATCATTCTGAACCTATCATTCAAGTTTTAGGGCAAGGCGATATCTCTTTTTATGTAAATGACCAAAGATTTGATTTAAAAGGAATCAATGGTGATATCATCATTGATTCAGAAAAACAAGAATCATATAGAAAATCTGGCGGTGCTTTTGAATTGTTAAACCATAAAACAGTTTTTAAAGATTATCCAATTTTGATAAGTGGAGAAAACAATTTTAGATGGACAGGTAATGTAACGGAATTTAAGATTCGAACGAATTGGAGGAGAAAAGTGTGATTCCAGTTATTTTTAAACCAGGGGAAAAAGACTTTTCCACAAATGGATTGGGCCGATTAGTTGATGCAACTCGTTGTGAAGTTACAGAAGAAGCAAACGGGAAATACGAGTTAGAACTAGATTACCCAGCTATTAGCAAGTTTAGTGATTATTTTGTTAACGGTTATCAAATTAAAGCAAAACCAAACGATCTCGAAGACTACCATATTTTCGAAATTAAACAAACATATAAAGACACATTTACAAATAGTATTGTGGTTTATGCTCAATCTCGAACGTACAAATTAGGAAATCGTCAAGTAAGATTAGTAACTGTCGACAACAAAAATGGTTTAGAAGCCATGAGATTAATTGAAAGCAACATGGATGAACCCTGCGATATCAAACTATTTTCAGACATTAACACAGCTTCTAGTACGATATTCGAGGCTAGAAACGTGCTTAATTGTATTGCTGGCGAACAAGGTTCTCTACTTCAGTATTGGGGCGGAGAGATTAAGCGAGAGCCGTTCAAGCTGTCGTTATTAAAACGAAGAGGTCGTGACAAAGTCGGTACGGTCCGTTATGGGAAAGACCTAAGTGGGTTGACAATTAAATTCGATTGGCAATCCATTATCACTAAAGTTTTACCTTTTGCAGAATTGCAGAGTGGGGTGGATGGTACTTCTCAGCGGATTTATGGGAATGCGGTGAAAAGTGAGTACATTAAGAATTACCCAGATGTTTATGCACAGTATGTTCAATTTACGGAAGATCAAGGGGTTAAAGATTTATCCAGCTTAAATAAAGTAGCGAGTAAATACTTCACTGCTATTAATCCAGGTTGCGACAAACCGAAAGTTTCTATCGAGTTAGAAATTGAAAAATTAACAGATTCAGAAGAAGCGAAAGAATTTGCTAAGATGCGTAATTACAATTTATTTGATACGTTTAATGTTTACCATAAGCTTTATGATATTGACATTGATACGAAGGTTACAGGTATTGTGTACGATTCCTTAACTGAAAAAACTAAAAAAATAACAGCAGGGGATACTCAAATCGCTTTCTATAAACAGCAAAATCAGGATTTTCAAGAAGCGATTAAAACCTTAACTAAAAAAGATTACATGAGTAACTTTATTGATTACATCACCGATTTAATCAATGGAGTGAAAGGTGGTAGTATTCTTCAATATCCTAAAAACAGGCCGCATACGCTTTATTTCATGGATACAGATTCCACAGACACTGCAAAAAATGTTATTGCTATTAATAATCAGGGTATCGGCTTTTCAACTACAGGATGGAAAGGGCCATTTAGAAACGCTTGGACCATTGATGGAATTTTAAATGCTGACTTTATCAGAGCTGGTAAAATTAGATCTGATATTTTTGAGACATCATTCAATGCATATGGAGATATTTTGCGTTTAGTTAACGGCGCTCTGCAAGCTTGGAATGGGAAAACTAAAATAATGGAACTAACCCGAAAAGGCATGGGGTTTTGGGATGGTTCGAGCCATGTAGGCAACATGGGGACTAAAGGAAACCCATTTCCATTATTAAACGACGCGAATGGTAATCCCGTAGTAACAGATGGTAAATCGTTGTTACTTGTGGGTAACAGTCCCACTAACATCATCGGTCTTTCTAACGAAGAAAGTACAGGTTTGATCATTAGGGGAGCTACCCAGTGGAATCTTGCTAATAACTCTTATTTCATCGGAAAAGGCGGTAACAAATCAACTATTTATGTTGATAGATTGATTGTCGGAGGTAAAGAAGTAATACCTGGTGATGGATCAGGCGGCAATGATGGTGATGTACCACCAGAGCTAACAACCGAAAAAGAGAAAAATGCTTGGGCGGTTTGGCAGTTCTTGAAATCAAAAGGATACAGCGAACAAGCAACCGCTGGGATTTTAGGGAACATGGATCAAGAATCTGGAATCATGCCCGATATCGATGAAGGTGGCGGAGGTCCTGGTTATGGTCTAGTTCAATGGACGTCGCCAATCGCTGGTGAAAGTGGCCGTGCTTATGTGCAACGATTATTGGCTCAAGCTGGTATCAGTGGCGACTATCGAAATATTACCACGCAGCTGAAATTATTAGATTGGCATATGCATAATGGTCAATATATTCCTTCCGCGGCTTATCCATATTCCGTTGCAGAGTTCAAAGCACTAACAGATATTGGCACGGCAACGATGGCATTTGAAGCGAACTTTGAACGCCCAGCGGTCACACATCCAGAACGAATTCCGATGGCCCAATATTGGTATGATTTGCTCCACAATTTAAAACCAGGGACTAACAAGTGGGTCAATCCTGTACGTTCTAGCTACACTATCACTCAAGAATGGGATGAGATTGGCTGGGGAACAAATGTGATTCATGGTGGTATTGATATTGCATCGATGCCTGCTGGAAGTATGCCACCTGTTTATGTTGCTCGCTCAGGTACAGTAGAAACTGTTACTTATGACGGAACAGGTGGAAATTATGTAGTGATTAAGCACGATGATGGCTACTGGACCTATTACGGTCACTTAGATTCTGTTGATTTGTCAGTAGGCGACAAAGTAACAACTAATTCACGTGTCGGAATCATGGGAGCAACTGGATTAGCTTCTGGCGTTCACCTTCATTTTGAAGTGTGGAAAGGCGCACAGTGGCAACGAATCAATCCACGTGATGTAATTAATTTTTAGAAAGGAGTGCACAAATGGCTAAATGGCAAGCAACGCTAAGTACAACCGAACCATACAACTATGTCGGTATTATTAATGTACGTCAAGGGAATAAGAACACAGAAGTCTTAGAAGTAAATATTGTAGAAAATGCTTTGCCGTTAGACTTAAGTCTCTGCAAAGTTTTTTTAGAGTCAGTTATTAATAATAAATTCCCGATTCAACGTTTAGCAAAAATTATAGATGCTAAAAAAGGGATTATTCAGTATACCTTTGATGAATATTCTATGCAGTCGTTACACAGACAAGAAGCTTATTTTAGTATTTACAAAGGCGATAATTTAATTGGCTCAACGCAGAATTTCTCTTATTTTGTGGTGAATGCCGCTTCGAAAACAGAAGGGGAGATGGGTTCTTATTGGCAATCCGTCGAAGATTTAATCGCAGACATGACCGCCTTTATCAACGAAAATAAGGGCGATTTTACTGATTGGATGAATGCCAGAAAAGATGAGTTCGAAGCGTGGCGAGATGCGCAAAAAACAGATTTCACTTCATGGTTCGAATCAATCAAAGATATTTTAAAAACTGTTGATCCAGGAGGAACAATGCTAGCTGAATTAATGGATGCACGTGTAGACATACAAGGAGTGCGCCACAATTCAATTTCAGAGCGTTTATTGGCTGATATGGATTATTTGTATCAGAAATTAGAAAAACGTTTGTCTACGTTAGAATATGGCGAAATAAGTGACTTGGTTATTTTACAAGATGATGCTTTTTCGCTGAATCATGAAACAGAAATTGTTGGAACAGTTGATTATCCTGTGACTGATGGGGCGTTGGTCATCGCAACAATTGATGATACGAAACAGAATACTTATATGTTTGAAAAAGTGGGTGAAATAAGTGGTTAAAGTAAAACGAATGATGGAAACCGATGAAAATGGCGTGCAACGTCAGTTTCATCCTATTACACATGCATCCGCTGTTCGAGGATTAGAAAAAATTATTGCAGGTCAATCAAAAGTATTGTCTGTTAATGGAAAGACTGGGGCGGTAATTATCACACGCGCAGACTTAGATTTGCCTAGCGATGGTGTGATGATTTCACAACAAGAGTATGACAAAATACTAAAAATCCTAGCCGATTATGAAGCTGGAGAACTAGGTGGTTCTGGTGTTGAGTTTGAAAAAGTAAAAGGAGATGAAGAATTAAATGCCTGATTTATACGTAATGAAAAAAGATGGCGTAGCTATTGATGTACAGACTAGTACAGCTGGCGTTGTTGGATTGAATGAATTTGTTGATGGAAAGATTAGTGGTACTGGAGCAGGGACTGTTTCGTCTGTAAATGGTCATACAGGTGAAGTTGCTTTAACTGCTTCAGATGTAAAAGCGTTGCCTGACACAACCATCATTCCAACACTTCCTGGCAATGCTACTGCTGAAAAAGATGGTTTAATGTCTAAAATGGATAAGGAAAAACTGGATGCATTACCAGTTTTTACATTTGAAAAGGTAGGTGACGCATAATGGCGGATATCGTTCAGTTAAAAGAAAATGGTAATGCGAAATATATGAAAACACACGTTGATGGGTTGGATGGAATTGACGGAAAACTTGTTAAAGCGACTGGAAATGAAACAATTTTAGGAACAAAGAATTTTCAAGATGGTTTACAGTTTAAAGGGTTAACTGTCCAAGCTGGCATGATTGAGCGTGCAATAACAATGGCTGATAGAAATGATACAACAAATATCACAGATGTAAACGGAAAATTGACTCGAATTGGAAATATAGTTTTTTTAACCTTTAACTTTAAATGTGATAATTGGCCTACAGGAACTGAAACACGTTGGATCATTACTATTCCGAAAGGTTATAAACGTGATCAAGGGTATCCTGCACAGACAGCACTTTCGCTTGTTAGGAACGCAAATCAACCAGCCGATGCCCGTGCTTATATTGATCAATCAAGTGTTGTGCAAGTAAAGTCTGGTAACGGAAGTTCTTACGTGTCAGGAATGTGGATAACACCAGATGCGTGGCCAGTATAGTATAAGGAGGAAATTGCAAATGAAAGTAATATACAAAGTATTATATCCAATGGGGTTTGAAAAACACGAAGTGGAGGATAATTTTCCAACGTCTTTACCTTTTGTAGAGATTGAACCGCTTGGAGGTTTGGGCAATGAACAGTCACAATTCTTTAATTTTTCAGAACAAAAATGGGAAGAAGCAGTCACGCAAGATTATTCTAAAAAATTAAACTTATTAGAAAATCTTGCGAATAGCTTAGAAGTTTCAAATAGCGAGTTAAAACAAGCAAATGAAAAACTAACTGCTAAAGCAGAATCGCTTGCACAAATCAATTCTAAGACTATGCTTACGTCGCTTCAAAATACTAAAGAAATTGATGCGATTAAAGAGCAAATCGGAGGTGCAAAATAATGTATTCATATGATGACATTAAACTGATGTACGACTGGGGCTTTTTCACGCCTGAACAAGTATCAGAATTTGTACCTAGTTGTATTACAGAAGAGGAATTTACTAAAATGACAGGGAAACCGTTTAGCGAAAGCTAGACGGTTTTATTGTAAGTAGAAAGTAGGTGCAGGATGAACTTAACACTAGAACAATGGTTAGCGCTGATTACATTTTTAGGCGGAATTATCTTCGCATTAATGAAATTCTATCATGTCTTCTCTCAATTAGAAGATAGCATGAAAGAACTAAAACAGGCTGTTGACCGATTAAATAACCATGAAGTGCGTATTAGTCGATTGGAAGAACAAAATAAAACCCTCTTTCGAGGAATTGGAGGAAATAAAAATGATTGATTGGAAATCAAGAATAAAAAACAAACAATTCTGGTTGTCTCTTATTCCTGCAATTTTGCTACTTATTCAAGTAGTTGCAGTCCCTTTTGGGTATAAATTTCAAATTGATGTGATTAATCAGCAGCTGTTAGATGTTGTCAATGCAGTGTTTGTTGTATTAACTATTTTAGGAATTGTGACAGACCATACAACGCCTGGATTATCAGATAGAAAAGGAGACAAATAAATGAAAAAGAAAATTTTAGTTGGAGCGCTTGTCGCTCTATTTTTTATGCCTTTAAATGTATTTGCTGCAAAAGGTGACCAAGGCGTTGACTGGGCGATTTATCAAGGCGAACAAGGTCGTTTTGGCTATGCGCATGATAAATTCGCTATTGCCCAGATTGGTGGCTACAATGCTAGTGGTATTTACGAGCAGTATACCTATAAAACGCAAGTAGCAAGTGCTATTGCCCAAGGCAAACGTGCGCATACCTACATTTGGTATGACACTTGGGGAAACATGGATATTGCGAAAACAACAATGGATTACTTCTTGCCGCGTATTCAAACGCCTAAAAATTCCATCGTTGCATTAGACTTTGAACATGGAGCGTTGGCTAGTGTTCCAGATGGATATGGAGGATATGTAAGTTCAGATGCCGAAAAAGCAGCAAATACAGAGACAATTTTGTACGGTATGCGCAGAATCAAACAGGCTGGCTATACTCCAATGTATTACAGCTATAAGCCATTTACACTAAATCATGTAAACTATCAACAAATCATCAAAGAGTTTCCTAACTCTTTATGGATTGCTGCGTATCCTATTGATGGTGTGTCACCAAATCCATTGTATGCTTATTTCCCAAGCATGGATGGTATTGGCATTTGGCAATTCACATCCGCTTATATTGCAGGTGGTTTAGATGGTAACGTAGATTTAACAGGAATTACGGATAGTGGTTATACAGATACCAATAAACCAGAAACGGACACGCCAGCAACAGATGCAGGTGAAGAAATCGAAAAAACACCGAATTCTGATGTTAAAGTTGGTGATACCGTCAAAGTAAAATTTAATGTCGATGCTTGGGCAACTGGTGAAGCTATTCCGCAATGGGTAAAAGGAAACAGCTATAAAGTGCAAGAAGTAACTGGAAGCAGAGTATTGCTAGAAGGTATCTTGTCATGGATTAGTAAAGGCGATATTGAACTATTGCCAGATGCGGCAACTGTTCCTAATAAACAACCAGAAGCGACTCATGTGGTACGATACGGCGAAACATTATCAAGCATTGCTTATCAATACGGAACAAACTATCAAACGTTAACGGCATTAAATGGATTGACAAATCCAAATCTTATTTACCCTGGCCAAATTTTGAAAGTAAATGGATCAGTAATAAGCAACGTTTATACAGTTCAATACGGTGATAATTTATCAAGTATTGCAGCTAAGCTTGGTACGACTTATCAAATATTAGCTGTATTAAACGGACTAGCAAATCCTAACTTGATTTATCCTGGTCAAAATTTAAATTACTAAAAATAGCCCCTCTTAAATGAGGGGACGTACATAAATTACTCTTTATATATTATGAGCTTCTGATTCAAGCAGAGCGTGTATATGTTACAGTCGAGACAAATAATGGTAAATATGATAATATCTGGATAACTGGATATTAGAAGTAGTGAATTGAGCTCCTTTCATCAAGGGTTTTTCTTTTGTCGGAGATGTATTATTATTTAATTCATAACATAACTATTATTGACTTCTGAATCATTTTAAGAGATAATTTTTTTAACCGTTATTGAAAGGTTGTAGATGATGATTAAGTATATAGGTTTTCACGGGACCAATAAAAATTGTTTCATGAAAATAAAAAAGAATGGCTTTAAAACTAGAAAAAATTACAAAACGATCCCTTGTGACTTAGGTAACGGGGTATATTTTTTTGTAAAAAGAAGTGAGCTTGATGATCCTCGCGAAAATGCACTAAAGTATGTAAATAGATATAAAAAAGATTATGAAAATAGATTAGTTTTAAAAGCAGAAATAAATTTAGAAGACGAGAAACTTTTAGACTTAAACGATCCGGATAATGCAGAACTTTTTTCGGTATTTAAAGAAGAAAATTTCAAAAACATAGAAGAAGAATTGAATAAGTACGTCAAAAACAATTCATATAATAGAGGCAATTTTGATGGTATAGTAATAGAGTTGCTCTTAAAAACAATAAGTATAGAAGTAGATGCAATTTTGAAAGATACATATACTTCATTTGACCCTTTAAAAGAATATAAACGTTCTAACTTTCAAAATGGTAGAGAACTATGTGTACGTAATTGCGATTTAATAAAGATAAAAAATGTGTGCTAAAAATTGGTACTTATGTTAATATTATATTGAAGGAAGGGTGATTAGTATGAGTATTAAACTATCTAATTATTTATCAAAAGATAATCTAAAACTTTCTCGGAACGAAATTGATGAATTCTTGGCTGAGTATTTTTGTCAAGATGATAATTCCCATAAAAGCTTAGTGTCTATTTTAAGCGTTATGAAAGTCACTAACAAAAAAGACATTGGTTACGAAAAAAACAAACTATTTGAAGATACTCCCGAAACATACGACAACAACTATTATAAAGATTACGTAGGGTTAAAATTTGTTGGAGATGAATTCTATGTAAGTAAAGAGATAGCTATGGATGAGGTAGCATAATGGCAAAAATAGCTTTTAAAGAATATTATTTAGACAAAATAACCTATAAAGAAAATGAAAACTATAATCAAGAGAGTGAAAATCCTCTTAAAATCAGTACAAATTTTAACTCTGATATTCTTTTTTCAAAAGATAACGTTTTAGTATCGATAGAAGCAGAACTAGGCGATTTTGATGATGAGGACTGTCCATTTAAACTAGAGGTAAGTTTAAATGGTTACTTTAAATATACTGTAGATAAAGATGATTCTAAAGACGTTGAACAATTAAAACAATTAGTTACACAAAATGCTTTAGCGATTCTATATCCATATTTAAGAAATGTAGTATCTGATGTTACATTAAAATCAAATAGATTTCCAGCTTATATTTTGCCAGTAATGAATATAGCAGAGTTAATGAAACAAAATGACTCTATTAAAATATATGATATTGGAGATTTAAAAAGCAAAGATTAGAATAAGCCTACTTCTCAATTTTGAGAAGTAGGCTTATTCTTTATGGAATTTTATTTAGATTAATGAATGATATCATCATATTACAGTTGATGTATTTCTTAAATATATTTGCGTTTTAAGATTACTCCTTGATAAACAGAACAAACGTTCGTATAATATTTCTGATAGGAGAGTGTATCAGATGGTGAGACGAACTAAAAAAGAGTTTAAACCTTACAACGATTATGTTGACCGTCCTTTTGAATTAAAGTGGCCAACGGCGTTTCCGTTAGGCGAATTGACTGAAGCAATAAAGAATACTGATGAATATCACGCTCGAAATATTGAGAGGCTACCACAGCAATCACAGCGACAAATAGAATATTTTTTAGATCGCTCTATTAAGCAAAACAAAGTGCTAGAGATTCAATTGAATTCGTTAGATGAATATGACCGAGTGAAACCCCATGTTTTTGGTGTATTTCGTGGAATGGCAGAATTCGATGTTGTGTTGATTGGAGAAAATGAGGTCGATTTTTATGATATTAGAAACATTCAGATTCATAATTTCACCAAATGGAGTGAAGAACACATACCTGAAGAAAATCCATTTGAGGAAGAACCAGAACATTGCGAAACAATAGATGAATTTGTTGATGAATATTTTGATGATGAATGGATAGAATAAATAATAGTTCTATGCAAACATAAAATAACAATAAAATATCTTTGTTTGTGGGCAGAAATATGGGCAGAAACTAAAGAAAACTAAATTAACTAAATTAAACACACATGGTATAAATGTTTAGTTTAAACGAATTTATTTTAAAGTATATTGTTATTTAATAACTCGTAACGCGTAGGTCACAGGTTCGATCCCTGCAGCTGGCATCTAAAAAAACAGACAGGCACTACCATCTGGTAGTGCCTGTCTGTTTTTTAGATAAAATTTTGGATTAGTGCAAATGAAGCAATGCCTACCAGTACAATAAGCAATAAGTTTTTAGTAAGTATTGCGGCTAAAATGGTAGGAAATGAAGCGAATAAATAAGGAAGATTGAGGCTTGGTAAATGCCCTATTCTTTGTTCAAATAAGCTACTAAACCATAAGGCGGACATAATCACAATGGGAACAAAACTTAGATATTCTAATAATTTCTGTGGCAGACTGATTTTTTTTAAAAGTAAAAATGGCAGTATTCTTGAAAGCCAGGTTGCAACGGTACAGCCTAAAATTGTTAAAAAGAGATACTCAGAAGAAGGCATTTTTTATCATCACTCCTATTCCACAACCAATTAACGTGACAACTAAGACAATTAAATTACTGGGAATAAAAATTAGACCAATAGACATCAACCCAAAAGTAATCAGGACCATGATGAGTTGTAAAGCGATTTTCATGGGACGATCACTAATTATCTGCAGATAGAGTAAACCAATGAACATAGCCACGACCGCAAACTCAAGACCTAATGCTTGAGGGTTTGCAATAAAGCGCCCTAGATAGGCACCGATGATCGTCGAAAAAACCCAAGTCGCATAGGAAATCAAATTGGCAGCATTAAACCACTCAAAACTTAAACGTCCTTTGGTGTGGTTTAATTTATTCATTCCTAGTGCAAAACTTTCATCCGTCAGTAAGGTTCCCAACCAGAGATTTTTACCGAGAGATTCGGCTTTAAAGTAAGGCGCAATGGTCATTCCCATAAGAATCATACGCGCATTTACTAAGAAAGTCGCTAATACAATGGATAAAATAGGGCTGCCGCCAGTCAACATACTAACTGTTACAAACTGAGCAGATCCTGCAAAAATAAAAAACGACATCGCACTAACAATAAGAGGGGAAAAACCTGCTGCTTGTCCTACGATACCAAAAGCAATGCCAATACCAATATAGCCAAAAACCGTTGGCAAGGCTTCACGAATGCCAGTGCGTGCATCTAATTGGTGGTTCATTCTCTTTTTTTCCTTCTTTCTGTATAAAATTTAAACACGTGTGTATGAAAATCTAGACCTTCGATAATGAGACACAACGAGCGAATGAGCGTTTTCATTATTAACCACTCCTTTTGAACAACTAAGATATATATTGTATAATACAATAAAGAATACTTTTGTTCAATATATTAAACTTTTGGATGATAAAAAGAAACAGAAGGAGCAACTATTTTGGAGATTAATACAATTATTGGCAATAATTTAAAAAAAATTAGACAAGAAAAAAAACTTACGTTAGATGAACTAGCTGGGATAACCGGAGTGAGTAAAGGGATGCTTTCGCAGATTGAAAAAGGAACCACCAATCCTACCATAAATACAATTTGGAAAATAAGTAATGGACTCAATGTTCCATATACGTATTTATTAGAAGATGACTATGTTAAAGAAAATCCCGTGGTAAAAAAAACTGAGACGGTAACACAACATTCTGAAGATCACTCCTATCGAGTCTTTAATTACTACTCAGACAACCAGGAAAGAAACTTTGAACTCTTTCAGTTTGAATTAGATCCAGGGAAAAAGTATCAAGCTGTTGGGCATTCAAAACGTTCGACAGAATATGTCATGGTTATTCAAGGAGCATTAGCTCTTGAAGTGGGCGGTCAGAGATACCTTCTTCCAAAAGACGCCGCTATGTATTTTGATGCTAATCAAGTACACACGTATATAAATGACGGAACAGAGAAAGTCCAAGCAGTCGTCATTAACTATTATACGTAACACTGGAAAATAAACATTAGGAAATTGCTGCATCTGTTATTTTATGGACAAAAAAAGTAAACAATGCTACCCTAAAAATAATAGAAAATGAAAGATAAAAGAAGAGGTCAAAATGAATAAAAAAATTGAAAGTCTTGGTAATACAGCATTAAGTTTACTAAGTAATACGATTATTGTTGTGCCTTATTTACTTTACATTCAATTGAGTGATGGACACAACCTTCTAACAATTTTACCATTTGTCTTATTTTATACATTGCGTATGACAGGCATTTTTCTGGTTCGAGGAATTAATTTGTCTTTGACTAGTCTAGGTCTACTAAAGATTTCTCTATTGTTAGGCTTGGCAGGATCCTTAATTGGGATCGCCGGCGCTTTTTCTTTCCCGCTTTATAGTATTTCAGGAATGTTGTTAGGACTTAGTGGGGCGTTGTTGCCACCAAGTAATCAATCAATTCGCTTTTTCTTGAAAGAAGAAGGTCAAAAAATCAGTCACAGCAATCTTTTAACGACAGTCTTATTGACCGCTGTTTTATTTGGCGCTTTATTTTTTAAAGCGACTGAGATTGGACTGGCGTTATTGGTGTACGCGCTCTATTTTCTGCTTGCTTTAGTAGCAATCAAGAGCTATCCTGTTTCATTAAACGAGCTAGAAGAAGAATCAGCAGAAGTTTCACGAAAAGAATTAATTCTGTTTGTTATCTTTTTTGTGTTATTACTTTTATTAAGAAGTGGTCGCTTATTAACGAATGCGGTGGAATTTGATTATGCGATTGTTGGCGCCTGCTGTTTCTTTGTGGTGGCTGTCCTTTTCGTTAGTCATTATGGCAAACGCGGCGCATATAAAGTATCATTAGAAATGAATCTTGCGACCTTGATTAACGGGATTGTGGGGAACTATTTATTTTTATTTGGTTCCATTTATGTTGCAGGGGTTTATGGCAGAGCTCATATGGGCATCTATCTCTATTTACCTTATGTTTTAGGGATGATTTTTGCAATGATTGCAGCTAGTAAAACGAAACAATGGTCAAACAACATACCAATGATTGGTCTGGCGGGAAGTTTGGGAATATTACTTCTTACTTCGTGGACTATTTTAGGCCTGTTTCTCTTGAGTTTTTTCAAAAGCACATTGAACAGCTTTTTAGCTAGGCGATATTATCAAGAGACAGATTTGCCAAAAGATAGCCGAATCCTTATCAAATACACAACACAAACAAAAGGGAGTTTATTCCATCAATTTATTTTGATGGCGCTTATGTTAGTCACTGTAGTAGGCAAAGGTGGCACGACACAATTTTTATTAGAATTGACTGGCGGCAAAGGCATTTCAATGCAAACAAGTCAATTTTTAACTTTTATTAAAAATAGTAACTCGCTCTTAGTGTTATTGTTTATTGCAGTTTATTTCGTGGTCGTTTTTCGTCAAAAGAAACGATAATTTACAAATATTCATAAAAAAAATACTTGGAAAAACAGTGATTGTGGCTGATTTTCCAAGTATTTTTTTATGAAAAGCTGTTTTTTTTTTTCGAAGATTCAAAAAAAATTAATCAATTGTTTCATTTTTAACAAGCTATTATTAGGTTATATGAATTTTATTGAAAGGGGATTAGTATGAAGAAAAAAACTTTTTCTTTTGTGATGTTGAGTATACTTCTCGCACAAAATTTCGGGTTTGCCGCAAATGCCTATGCTGTAACAACGACAGAAGCACAAACAGAGACCACTGATACAGCAAAAAAAGAGGCAGAGTTATCGAACTCAACACCATCTTTACCTTTAGCAACAACGAATACTTCAGAAATGAATCAACCAACTGCAACAACTGAATCGCAAACCACAGAGGCGAGCACAACAGCTTCCAGTGATGCTGCTACACCATCTGAACAACAAACAACGGAGGACAAGGACACCTCACTTAATGAAAAAGCCCTACCAGATGTTCAAGCGCCAATTACAGATGAACTACTTGACAGTATGAGTCTTGCGCCGATTGGTGGAACAGAATACAGCCAAACAGAGGTTCACCGCGAATTAAATACAACACCGGTAACCGCTACGTTCCAATTTGCTGTTGGAAACACAGGTTATGCACCTGGATCAGTTTATACAGTTCAATTACCAGAACATTTAGGTTATTCAACTGTTAGCGGAGAAGTGACAGGCATTGGCGCAACTTGGGCAGTCGATGCGGCAACCAAAACATTAAGTATTACGTTTAATCAACGAGTTTCAGATACTTCCTTTAAAGTAGAACTAAAAAGTTATCTAACAACAGAGGCGGAACCATTAATCAAAATTGAAACTCCAGGAAAAAATAAAAAAACCTACTCGTTTGATTTATATGAACAAGTGGAACCAATTCAATATAAAGAACGAACCAGAACCACGGGGTTAGATGGCGAAATTTTTTATAATTTAGACCGGACGTTAACTGGCAATCAAACATTAGAATTATTAACAACAGAGACGCCAGGCGCTGTCTTTGGAAAACAAGATAACTTGGAACCTCAAGTTTTCAGTTACGATGTTGATATTAATGGTCAGATTTTACCAGAAACGCAAGCCCTGTTAACACCTGGCAAAGATTATACATTAAGCGATAATTCGCTAGGGCGGATTGCTGTAACCGTTCCAAACATGAATCAACAAAAAGCCTATTCCTTATCGATTAATCGGACAATTTATTTAGAGAGTGTTTCGGACTACAGTTATTCATTTTATCAGCAATATCCAACAACCAAGTTAGGTTCTCTTTCGTTAAAAAATACGACAGGAACGAATAAAACCACCGATTTTACTGCTAAGACGAGTCAAACAAGTAAAATAATTGCTGATCGTGAAATGCGTAGTATGTCCTATATCAGTTTTCAAAGCAAAGGGAAATATTATGTAACAATTTATGGCACATTAACAGAAACAAAAGTGGGTCAACAAATCGTATTAGAGAGTACAAACGGTCAAGAAATTAAGAATCCTAAATTTACGGCGTATGGTCCTTTATATGAAAATGTAAAATTGGAAGACTATTTTGATATTAAAACTGAAGGTGGCAAGCTTACCTTAACGGCCACAAAAGATAGCTATTTAAGAATAAATATTTCTGATTTAACAATGGATTTTGACAAGAAGGACATTAATCTATCATTAAGTACACCTGTAATTGGTCCCGATAAAGCCATTCAGTTACTATCCGATCAATACGTGGAGCCAATCGCTATGTTAAATCCTACGAATGCGGAAGCGACATGGGGAAATTATGATCGAAACGGTGCTTATATGAGTGATACCGAAATTGCTGTAGCAGGTAGTAAGGCCAACCCCATTGAAAATTTAGAGATTAAAATAAAACATCCGCAATATCTATCTGTTAGAGCCACAAAAGATATTTATTTTTCATATTATGTTTTAGGGAAAGATTATACAGTCACACCAACCTCAGATGGTTCGATCATTAAGTTCACTACGCCAATTACAAATGAGCTTGAAATTCCAATTGGCTTTAATTACGTGCCAGATAGTTTACCAAAAGATAAAAGTATTCCTTTTGATAAAATTCCTGTGACAATGAGTGCTGATGGCATTTCCCCTATCGGAAACAGAAGTAAATACCAATCGACACATTGGTTCTGAACGAACACTTCAAAGTAGTAAAAATCAATTCCTTGTCAATGCACGAAATGATTCTTTTGACTCACTAAGCGTCCGTACAAAAATTCCAGCTGGCGCCGATGTTCTTTTTGACATTTATGATGTTTCAAACGATCAGGTAGATTCAATTTATCCACAATACTGGGACCGCGGTCAATACTTTGATAAACCAATGACGCCAAACAGCCCTGGATATCCAACGATTACTTTTGACGAAAATACCAATAGTTACACGTTTGATTTTGGAAAAACCAACAAACGTTACATTATTGAGTATAAAAACGCCAATGGCTGGATCGACGTGCCAACTCTTTCTATAACAGGGACAGCTAAAGAACCACAATCGAATAATAATGAAGGGTCTGCTTCGGTTTCTGTTCAAAATGAAGCGTTAGACATTTTGAGTGCAACACAAGCGGCGAATCCAACATTAAAAAATGTAACAAAAACGACAGTAACAACAAAAAATGTTGATAATAAAACACATCGTGTGAAAAATCCAACGATTGAATTAACACCAAAAGGCACAACCAATGCTCAAATCGATTTGAATTCTATTACCGTGAAAGGCGTGCCAGAAGATGCTTATTCATTAGAGAAGACTACAAACGGTGCGAAAATTATTTTTAAAGACTATACATTGACAGAAAACATTACGATTGAATACAATACGGTCTCTGCAAACGCTGGCCAAATCTATACAGAAACAACAATCGACTCTGAAACATTGGACCAGATGTCTGCTAGCAAGAAAAAAGTCACCACTGCGCCAATCACATTGAAATTCTCAGAAGGTGATGCGGAAGGCATTGTTTATTTAGCAACTGCCACATTCTATACGCATAACATAGAGGATGAAAACCAAGCAATTGCGAAGGTTTCTTTTGAACTAATTGATAATGTCACGCATACAGCAACCGAATTTACAACAGATGAAAAAGGTCAATACTCCTTTGATGCCATCATGACAGGTGATTATACTTTGCGAGTAACGAATGTACCGCAGGAATATTCCGTGGATGAAGAGTATTTGACAGGAAAAGCCATTAAGCTGGTCAAAGGAGACAATCAACTAAAAATTCCATTAACTAAAACAATTGATCACAGTCGTTTACAAGTCAAAGATACAACGATTTATGTCGGCGATTCATGGAAACCAGAAGAGAACTTTGTTTCAGCGACAGATAAAACAGGTCAAGACGTTCCCTTCGAAAAAATCACTGTTTCAGGTCAAGTTGATACTAGCAAAGCAGGCGTTTATCCAATCGTATACAGTTACGAAGGTAAAGAAGAAACAGCCCATGTGACCGTCAAACCCGACCAATCTAAGTTAGAGGTCAAAGATACAACGATTTATGTCGGCGATAAATGGAAACCTGAAGATAATTTCGTTTCAGCAACAGACAAAACAGGTCAAGATGTCCTGTTTGAAAAAATTGACGTTCAGGGAACAGTGAATGTCGATAAAATAGGCGATTATGAAATTGTCTATAAAAATGGCACAAAAGAAGCGAAAGCAATCGTTCATGTTCGTGATGACAGTCGCTTACAAGTCAAAGATACAACGATTTATGTCGGCGATTCATGGAAACCAGAAGAGAACTTTGTTTCAGCGACAGATAAAACAGGTCAAGACGTTCCCTTCGAAAAAATCACTGTTTCAGGTCAAGTTGATACTAGCAAAGCAGGCGTTTATCCAATCGTATACAGTTACGAAGGTAAAGAAGAAACAGCCCATGTGACCGTCAAACCCGACCAATCTAAGTTAGAGGTCAAAGATACAACGATTTATGTCGGCGATAAATGGAAACCTGAAGATAATTTCGTTTCAGCAACAGACAAAACAGGTCAAGATGTCCTGTTTGAAAAAATTGACGTTCAGGGAACAGTGAATGTCGATAAAATAGGCGATTATGAAATTGTCTATAAAAATGGCACAAAAGAAGCGAAAGCAATCGTTCATGTCCGTGATGACAGTCAGTTAGAGGTCAAAGATACAACAATTTATGTGGGTGATAAATGGGAAGCAGAAGATAACTTCGTTTCAGCAACAGATAAAACAGGTCAAGATGTCCCATTCGAAAAAATCACTGTTTCAGGTCAAGTTGATACTAGCAAAGCAGGCGTTTATCCAATCGTATACAGTTACGAAGGTAAAGAAGAAACAGCCCATGTGACCGTCAAACCCGACCAATCTAAGTTAGAGGTTAAAGATACAACGATTTATGTTGGTGATTCGTGGAAACCAGAAGATAATTTCGTTTCAGCGACAGATCGTGACGGTCATGCTATATCCTTTGATAAGGTTCAAGTAAAAGGGGAAGTTGATACAAAGAAAACAGGAGAGTACCAGATTTCCTATACCACTGAGCCAGTTAATGAAACCAAACCAGCTGTGCAGTCACGACTTTTCTCAATGTTTTCAAACGAAACACCTCGTCAATTGACGACAGTAGCAACTGTTCATGTGATTGATCGTAATCCTACACCACTACCAGATAAAAATGAGAACAACCAGACTAGTTCCTCAACGAATCAAACCACGATAAAACGTAGTCAGTATGTCACACATATTGTGAAACCTGACAAGCAAGGACGTTATCCAAAAACGGGAGAACAAACTAATGGTCTATATCGTGTGCTAGGACTTGTTGTGTTACTTATTGTGATTATTAGTGGTATAGTCATCAAGAAGAAACGAAAATAATTAAATGAGCGTGGGGCAAAAGTTTAAAGTAACTTTTGTTCCACGCTTAAAAGATGAATAAGTGCATGAATGAGGGTAGCTGTTTCCTTGGAAAATAGGAAGTTTTACAAGTGACTTTTATTTTAAGAACACCTATTAGCAGGTTTTTCTGTTAAGATAGTTATTTTTATGAAATAGTTTGGAGGAATAATAAACGAGATGAACCAGCGAACTATTTATTATGGTAGTATCGGCACAGCCTTATTTCTTTCTTCAGGAATGTTGATTGCTTCAGTGAATAGCTATGCAAACGAAGCGACAACACCAGGCAAATACACCGTGACTTATGAAGTGGATGGCAAAATTGAAACAGCAACCATTACGGTCAAAGAAAATCAAACGGAACTTAAATTAAAAGACACGTTTTTAGGAGTTAATCAAGCATGGTCACCCTTAGACAATGTCGTTTTTCTAAAAGATAAAGAGGGTCGCCCTTTAAATTTAGAAAATGTAATTATAGAAAATAATGTAAATACTCAAAAAGTAGGCCTTTATTTTGTAACCTTCCGTTACGAGTCATACCTTTCTATTGCGAAGGTGTATGTCAACCCTACTAATTTTGCTGCAGAGGGGAATATGCTTGCAGAGCTTCCTTATAGTCAAGCAATGATTGGCCCAGAAAGACCAATTATTGCCTCGAGACAGGACAAGGAGCAACAAACAAAACAGGAGAAAAAGAAAAATAAAATTGAACAGGAACGAGTAAATAAAAAGGTGCTGTTAAATGATGAGTTGTTGAAAAAAATAGATACGATAGCCCCAGTGGAAATTACTGGAGGAGCGGCAAGTGGGTCCTCTCAATTTGGCACCACTTTAAGCTTCCTGTCAGGCTCACTTTTGTATGGAACAAGGAGAGTTTAAATGGAATTCTTGTTATTAGATGATCGGGAAAATTTAAAATTAGCGATTATTAGAAAGTTAGAGCAACAATATTCATTTTCTGAACGAAAAGATCGTTTATGTAAGCAATTAGCTATTTCTCCTTATTTGCTAGAACGGAACATAACAGAAATCAATGCAGATTTGCAACGCTTTGGTCTGATTAATGAGATGGAAATCAGTGAAAAAAATAATGAAATTTTGTTATCTCAAAGCCTTCGTATTTCTTCAAGTATTATTGAAGAATATTATTTAAAAGACTCGTTAGAATTTAATCTATTAAAAACGATTTTCTTTCATCAGTTTACCTCAATCAAAAAATACGGTGAAAAGCACGGGATGAGTCGAACGGTTGTATACAAAATTGTTGACCATATCCGGAAAGAATTAGGTCAATACGGTATTAAGTTATCCAAAAATTTACAACTTAGCGGCAATGAAATGGCGATTAGACAATATTTTACTATGCTCTATTACCGAATTTACAAAGATTCTGAAGAATTATATAATCAAACAGATCTTCGCGCAGTGAACCAATTATTGGCTCAATTGAAAGGCTCTTATGAAAATATCACTAATTTTCATTTATTTAAACATTATGTATTGGTGGCGTTAGAACGAACGCAAAGAAAAGCTAATTATTTTTTATCCCAAGAAGAAAATCCATTCGCTTTTGATGAAGAAAGTTCGATTTATCAAGAAATTCAAAGTTGGATCAACGAAGTGATGAAGGCGACTCATGCAGAGAAAAACGCAGAAATTCAAGGAATTATCGGCAATTTATCGGTCTATCAAAGTGAACTTATTTCGGAACATTTGCTAAGTTCTCACAATGAGGCAATTACGGCTACGAAAACATTATTCTTTTCTTATATGCCGTTTACAATTTCGGACGAAGAATTTTATCAAGAAATTGTTCCGATTATTTATCAACATCGTTTTATTACGCCGTTCATCGATATCACCTTACGAATTATGGATTTAGAATTTTTTCAGGAACGCTACCCAATTGTTTTTAATAGCTGTCGTCAGTTTTTATTTGCGTTGGATTGCTCGGCGTTTGAGTTTAGTAAGCTTTCTTTATTTTTTGATTTGCTATTAGTGTTATCCCGTCTTTATGACCAAAGGAATGAAAAAAGCACGATCAATCTTTATGTGAATTTTACGCAAGGAGAAAAATATACTCAGTTTATCAAAGAACAAATCAAAATATTCGAATCTTTCAGCATTCACTTTCATTCAGCGATTCGACCAGATACTGATTTAGTAGTTTCGGATTATTTACCAAAAACGTTATTTTCAGTAAAATGTTTAATTTGGTTAGCGCCCCCGCGAGCCAGTGACTGGCAAAATTTTGGCAACGAAATTGTCCGAATTAATAAAGAGCTACAACAAACGAAACAAAGAAAAAGCGAATAAAAACAGTCGCAACGTGTTTTAGTTGCGACTGTTTTTTGTTACTGAATGTTTATAGTAAACTTTCTCATTATCACTGATGTAAAAAATTTTAAATAAAAGCCAAATAGGATTGAAGAAAAAGAAAAAATTGCTAGTGAAGGACCAATTCTCTAAAGTTTTTCTCAAATATAGTAGAATTCCTTTCTTTTCTTCTGTGAGAAAGATATAATAAAAAACGTATGAACAAAGGAAAAGGGATGACGAATGAATAGAAAAGAGAAAACAAATTTAGATAGTCGAATTGATTACGGCGTGATATTACCAGTTTTTCTTTTATCACTAATTGGTATGCTATCGCTTTACGTAGCGCTTTACAATGATCCAAGCAAACCTAAAATTGGTAGCTTGTTAATGAAACAAGGACTGTGGTATTTAGTCGGAGGATTAAGTATTGTCATTATTATGCATTTTAGCTCAAAATTACTCTGGCGGTTAACGCCCGTTTTTTATGCACTTGGATTAGTATTAATGGGATTACTACTGAAATTCTATGACCCCGTGCTAGCAGAGCAAACAGGTTCTAAAAACTGGATTCGCTTTGGTGGCACCACATTCCAACCATCGGAATTGATGAAGATTGCGTTTATTTTGATGTTGGCCTATATAGTGACCATGCATAATGTTAAATATGTGGACCGAACACTCAAAAGCGACTTTTGGCTAATCGCTAAAATGCTATTAGTCGCGATTCCGGTAATTGTTTTAGTACTTTTACAAAAAGACTTCGGGACGATGTTAGTTTTCTTAGCCATTTTTGGGGGAGTTTTCTTAATGTCTGGCATTACTTGGAAAATTATTGTGCCAGTTTTTATTTTAGCTGCTCTAGTGGGGGCAGGAACTATTTACTTGATTACAACAGAAACAGGTAGAGATTTATTGTCTAAGTTAGGGGTCGAAGCCTATAAATTTGATCGGATTGATTTATGGCTAAATCCTTTCCATACAGATCCAGATCGCTCATTCCAACCAGCGCTAGCATTAACAGCAATTGGTTCTGGGGGCCTTTTCGGAAAAGGCTTTAATGTGAGTGATGTGTATGTCCCTGTTCGTGAGTCAGATATGATTTTTACAGTTGTTGGTGAAAACTTTGGCTTTATTGGTGGCTGTTTCATTATTTTGTTGTATTTTATTTTAATCTACCGCATGATTCGCGTTTGTTTTGATACAAATAATGAATTCTATGCCTACATTGCCACAGGAATTATCATGATGATTTTGTTCCATGTTTTTGAAAACATTGGAGCGAATATTGGTTTACTACCATTAACTGGGATTCCATTACCGTTTATTAGTCAAGGTGGTTCTTCCATTTTAGGTAACATGATTGGGGTGGGCTTAATTATGTCCATGCGTTACCAACAAGAAACGGTTCGTACCAGAAGTGGTCGTTAAAGAAAGAAGAAAGAAGGGGTAGAAATGTACACACTTTATGAATATCCTAAATGCTCAACTTGTAAAAAAGCGAAAGCGTGGTTAGATCAACAAGACGTTAAATACCAAGCAATTGATATTAAAGCGACACCGCCTAGTAGTGAACAACTAGCAAAATGGATGAAAGAAACCGGCTTGCCTGTTCGTCGTTTTTTTAACACAAGTGGGGTTTTATATAGAGAACAAGGCTTAAAAGATCTTGTTGACAGTTTTTCTATTGAAGAAGCAAGTCAGCGTTTAGCTGCGGATGGCATGTTGATTAAGCGTCCAATTCTCTTAAAAGACAATACATTTCTAACGAATGGTTTTAAAGAAGCAGATTACGAAGGAGTGCTTGGAAAATGAGTGAAATGAAACAAATTGATCAATTATGGATCTTACCAACAGAAGCAGGTTATAAAATTGGTTTAACCGCCGAAGCCCAAGAGGATTTAGGAAAGATTACTTTTGCAACGTTTCCAAAAGTCGGACAAACATTAGCTAAAGGTGACTCTTTAATTGAATTAGAAGCAGAAAAAGCAGTCAGTGAATTCAGTAGTCCATTATCTGGTAAAGTAGTCGCGATTAATGAAGCGGCTGATCAAGAGCCAAGTGCGTTAGATGAAGAAAATGCCTGGATTGCTGTTTTAGCAGATGTTGAACCAACAGAATTTGAAAATCTTTAGTCTTACGTTGACAAAGCCAATGTTTATTGCTATAATTTTCTCAATCTAATCAAAAGAAAGCTTTGAAAAGAAGAGTACATGTTAAGGACGTTTGAAGAGAGCCCTGTTTGCTGAGAATGGGTAACAGATTTAAGATGGAAGATGGTCTTTGAGCAGAGTAAGTGAGCGAAGCAGTGAACTTACTACGGGGCGCCCGTTACAGCCAACGGTATGCGAAGAATCAAGTACCGTATGAGGTTATTATTGAGAAATAATAGCGAATTAAGGTGGTATCACGAAATGACAAACTTTCGTCCTTTTTGCTGTAATAGCAAAAGGATGGAAGTTTTTTTGTTTTTATTAAGCAAATTCGTTTCATAAAAAGTGCGAAACCTTCAAAATAAGAAAGTAGAACAGAAAGAAGAGGAGAACAAAATGGCATTAATTGAATTACGTCATGTAAAAAAAGAGTTTTCCGGTAAAGCGGGTAAAGTCACGGCTTTAAAAGATATTGATTTAACGGTTGAATCTGGTGATATTTATGGCATTATTGGCTATTCAGGTGCAGGAAAAAGTACGTTGGTTCGCTTATTGAATGGACTTGAAACACCTACAGAAGGTGAAGTAGAAATTCAAGGACAAGATATTGCATTGTTGCCAAATAAAGAACTACGAAACTTCCGTAAAAAAATTGGGATGATCTTTCAACATTTTAATTTATTATGGTCACGGACGGTCCTAGAAAATATCATGCTCCCATTGGAAATTGCTGGTGTTCCAAAACAAAATCGGAAAAGCCGCGCAGAAGAGTTAATCAAGTTGGTTGGTTTAGAAGGACGGGAAACCGCCTACCCAAGTCAACTCTCTGGTGGGCAAAAGCAACGAGTGGGGATTGCCCGTGCCTTAGCTAACAATCCTGACATTTTGCTTTGTGATGAAGCAACGAGTGCTTTGGATCCGCAGACAACTGATGAGGTGCTAGAATTACTACTAAAAATCAACCAAGAATTAAATTTAACGGTTGTATTAATTACCCATGAAATGCACGTGATTCGTAAAATTTGTAATCGCGTAGCCGTGATGGAATATGGTGAAATTGTTGAAGAAGGTAAAGTAATCGATATTTTCAAAAAGCCTCAAACAGAAATTGCGAAACGCTTTATCCAACAAGAAGCGGATAAAAACATTGAAGAAACGGAACTGGTTGTTGAAGAAATGTTGGAACAATATCCGAATGGGAAAATTGTTCGCTTGCTTTTCCACGGTGAACAAGCGAAATTGCCAATTATCTCGCATATTGTCCAAGAATATCAAGTAGAAGTTAGTATTATTCAAGGGAACATTCAGCAAACAAAGCAGGGTGCAGTGGGTTCTCTTTATATTCAATTATTAGGCGAAGAGCAAAATATTCTAGCAGCCATTGAAGGATTACGTAAACTTCGTGTAGAAACAGAGGTGATTGGAAATGAATAATCGTGGCTTAGCAAGTTTCTTTGATTTTTCCCAAATTGATATAAGTAAACTACAAGAAAAAACGATTGAAACACTCTATATGACAGGGATTTCAATCATAGTGGTCGCCATTTTAGGGCTGATTTTAGGACTACTACTTTTTGAAACGTCAGGCAGAAAAGGGATTTTGAGCCGATTACTGTATTGGCTAGTGGCCATTTTTGTAAATATTTTCCGTTCGATTCCGTTTATTATCTTAATCGTTCTGTTAATTCCTTTTACAAAAATTATTTTAGGGAGTATGTCTGGTGTCAAAGGCTCCTTACCAGCATTGATTATTTCCGCAGCACCTTTTTATGCTCGCATGGTCGAAATCGCTTTTCGTGAAGTCGATAAAGGCGTGATTGAAGCAGCCAAAGCAATGGGGGCCAACCGTTTCCAAATTATTTGGAAAGTTCTATTACCAGAAAGTCTGCCAGCGCTTGTTTCTGGCTTAACCGTTACAACCATTTCTTTAGTGGGCTACACTGCAATGGCAGCTGCTATTGGAGCGGGCGGTTTAGGAAGTTTGGCGTATCAAGATGGCTTCCAACGTGGTCAAAATACAGTTACCTTAGTAGCAACGATTTGTATCTTAATTATTGTCTTTGCGATTCAATGGATTGGGGATACAGTCGCTAAAAAAATAGATAAACGATAAATGGAGGGAATAAGATGAAAAAACGTACATTATGGTCAGTAATTACTGTAGCAGTAGCTGTCTTAGTTTTAGGGGCTTGCGGCAATAAAAAGAGTGATGACTCGGTCTTGAAAGTTGGAGCTTCACCAGTTCCACATGCAGAGATTTTAGAACATGTAAAACCTTTATTAGAAAAAGAAGGCGTAAAATTAGAAGTGACGACTTATACAGATTACGTGCTACCTAACAAGGCGTTGGAAAGTGGCGATATCGATGCCAACTATTTCCAACATGTGCCGTTCTTTAATGAAGCGGTTAAAGAAAATGATTATGACTTTGTGAATGCAGGTGCGATTCATTTAGAACCAGTTGGGCTTTACTCGAAAAAATACAAATCGTTACAAGAAATTCCTGATGGTTCAACGATTTACGTTAGCTCTTCCGTTTCAGATTGGCCACGTGTTTTAACGATTTTAGAAGATGCTGGTTTAATCACGCTGAAAGAAGGGGTAGACCGGACAACTGCTACTTTCGATGATATTGATAAAAATACTAAAAAGTTGAAATTCAATCATGAAAGTGATCCAGCAATCATGACCACTCTTTATGACAATGAAGAAGGGGCTGCGGTTTTAATTAACTCAAACTTTGCCGTGGATCAAGGATTAAATCCGAAAAAAGATGCGATTGCCTTAGAAAAAGAAAGTTCACCTTATGCCAATATTATTGCGGTTCGTAAAGAAGACGAAAACAACGAAAATGTAAAAAAATTAGTCAAAGTGTTACGTAGCAAAGAAGTCCAAGATTGGATTACGAAAAAATGGAACGGTGCCATTGTTCCAGTCAATGAATAAAAAGAAAAAGACAATAGAATAAAAACTTGAGGTCGGGACAGGCATGTTAAGCTTCAAGAAATAAGAAGAAAGTTCTGAAAGATGCTTTTTGTCTCTCAAGGACGTTCAGCTTATTTCCGAAGAAGCTGCTCCTGTCCCGTTGTTTATTTAAAATTTTAGAGCTAGGCAGATACATCATGTTGATTTACTTGCCAAGTCTAAGTTTTTTTCTTTTAAAAAAGGACTATAAATGATAAAGTTACAAGGAATTTCTTAATTATCAGGAAAATTCAGGGACTATGCATAGGCATTTGCATTAGTTATTGTTATAATAATTAAGATAGATTTTTTGGAATGGAGGGAAAAAGATGCTACGTTTTTTTCCGCAAAAAAATAAATATGTAGAAGAAGCAAGCCAGTACGCCTTTGATAAAGAAGGCCAAATTCCGCAGCACATTGCCATTATTATGGACGGAAATGGCCGGTGGGCACAGAATCGAAGACTGCCGAGAATTGCTGGACATAAAGAAGGCATGGATACGGTCAAAAAAATAACGAAGCATGCTAGTCATTTAGGCGTTAAAGTTTTAACACTTTATGCATTTTCAACGGAAAATTGGAAGAGACCAACAGATGAAGTCAATTTCTTAATGCAATTGCCTGTTGATTTTTTTGATACATTCGTGCCTGAATTAATTAAGGAAAATGTTAAAGTCAATGTAATGGGCTACCAAGAGTTTCTACCAAGCCATACGCAAGATGCTGTTAAGCGGGCCATTGAGCAAACCAAGGACAATACGGGCATGGTTTTGAACTTTGCTTTGAATTATGGGGCGCGTGCGGAGCTACTAACTGCCATGAAACAGATTGCTGCAGAGGTTTCAGAAAAAGCATATACGGCAGATGAGATTACAGAAGAAACGATCGCAGATCACTTAATGACTGGCTTTTTACCCACGGAACTTCGTGATCCAGAATTGTTGATTCGAACAAGTGGGGAAGAGAGAATTAGTAATTTCTTGCTATGGCAAATTGCTTATAGCGAGTTGTTTTTTACAAAAGCATTATGGCCTGATTTTTCAGGGGACACTTTAGAAACCGCGATTGCTTCTTTCCAAAATCGTAATCGTCGTTTTGGAGGTCTAAAAGAAACTACAGAAACAGAAGGGAGCGATCCGCAGTGAGACAACGTGTCATCACAGCTATCGTCGCATTAATCATCTTTATTCCAATTATCTGGTATGGTGGTTTTGCAATTGAGATTGCCGCTGTTGCTTTGGCAGTAGTCGGCGTGTACGAGTTATTCCGTATGAAAGGATTAACGTTATTAAGTTTTGAAGGTGTTTTATCAGCATTAGGGGCCGTTTTTTTAGTTATCCCAACAATTAAATGGTTAAACTTTTTGCCGGAAATGCAAACAAATTTCATTTTATTTTATGTCACTGTAATGTTGTTGTTAGGTGCTTCGGTAATTTCTAAAAATACATATACGATTGAAGAAGCTGGCTTTCCAGTTATTGTCAGTTTATATGTAGGGATGGGGTTCCAGAACTTTATTAGTGCCCGTTCCGCAGGTTTTGAAGTCTTGTTATTTGCTTTATTCATTGTCTGGGCAACGGATATTGGTGCATATCTATTTGGACGCCGATTTGGTCGTCATAAATTGATGCCAGATGTTTCACCCAACAAGACAATAGAAGGTGCACTTGGTGGTATTTTATCAGCCGTCGTTGTAGCAGCGTTGTTTTTAGTTTTCACAGCTAATAAAGGGCTATTTCCTTATCCGATGCCGGTGATGCTCGTATTGACGGTTCTATTTTCTATAGTAGGGCAATTCGGTGATTTGGTTGAATCTTCTATCAAACGTCATTATGGCGTGAAAGACTCTGGTAACATCTTGCCAGGACATGGTGGTATTTTAGATCGTTTTGATAGTTTATTATTTGTTTTCCCAATTATGCACTTATGTGGATTATTTTAAATTGATTAACAAAATTTAAAAAAGTATCGTCAAATAAGCAAAAATCCAGAAGAGAGACTCTTCTGGATTTTTGCTGTTTATTGGGTTAGTTTAGGTACCTTGTGAGTTATTTAATTTATAAGAGTAATTGTATAAAGATGGCTAAAGTTTCTAAAAAATTAAATAGGTGATCGGATGTTAAATATCTGAACATTCCAGTGTTATTCGATTGTTAAAAATTAAATTATAACAATCGAATAACACTGGAATGTTTATTTCAATAAAGCCATTGACGTTTAGCATAGATAAATTTATACTTAAAAGAAGAAAAGCAAAATAATGTATTTTACATGCTTGTTCAATCGTGGTGAGAGTTATTCATAAATTTAAGCAAGTAAAGAGAAGATAATTTAGAGATTTGTGAACGCGTTCTTCATACAAAATTATAGATTAGGATTATATTTTTGATAATCTAATGTAAAGGATTAATTCAATGAAAAAATTTTTAGAGAATAGTATACATCAAGCCATAAAAGCTTGTTTTTTCTTTTTAGGTAAACTACCTAAAAAGAAGTTATTTATTTTTGAAAGTTTTCATGGAAAACAGTATAGTGATAATCCGCGTGCAATTTTTGAGTACATAAGAGATAACTGTCCTGAATATCAATGTATTTGGGCAGTCAAAAAAGGATATGAGATGCCTTTTGTGGAAGAGAATGTTCCTTTCGTCAAACGATTAAGTTGGAGATGGCTATGGTTGATGCCAAGAGCTCAGTATTGGGTTTTTAACACACGGATGCCAGCCTGGATGTATAAGAATCAAACAACAATCTATATACAGACGTGGCATGGAACCCCTCTAAAGAAACTGGGCTTAGATATTGAAACAGTCAAAATGCCAGAGCATGAAACAGAGAGCTATAAACTAGAAGTCATTCAAGAAGCAAAGCGTTGGGATTATCTCATCTCACCTAATGCATACAGTACAAGAGTGTTTCGACAAGCCTTTCATTATGAAGGGGAAATATTAGAAATAGGTTATCCAAGAAATGATTTGTTAGTTTGTGAAAATAAGGACAAAATAGCTTTTTCTGTTCGCAATCAGCTAGGTCTTGCAGCTAACAAAAAAATTATTCTTTATGCGCCAACATGGCGCGATGATGAGTCTATCCGAAAAGGAGCCTATCGTTTTACCAATCATTTGCCAGTTGAACAACTTTTAGAAATTGATTCTTCTATTGTAATACTTACACGATTACATTATTTAATTGCAGAAAGTTTTGATATAAGTGCATTTGGTTCACGTGTAATCGATGTTTCTTCTTATCCAGATATCAATCAACTTTATTTAATCGCTGACTTATTAATTACAGATTATTCATCGGTTATGTTTGATTTTGCATTAACAAAAAAACCGATGCTATTTTTTATGTATGATAAGGAAAAGTATCAAAATAGTACAAGGGGATTCTATTTTGACCCAACAGCAATTTTGCCTGGGAAAATTGTGACAGATACGGATAGCCTAGTAACGTCTGTAAAAAACGTATTGTTTTCTAAAACGGAACAGGAACAACGTTTATATGTGCAGTTTTTTCGTGAATTTTGCCTTGAAAATCAGGATGCCACTAGACAGCTGATTTCAGAAATTTTAAAGAGATAAAAAGCCGGAGGGTGTAGGTTGGAAAAACAAAAAGAAGTCCAAAAAGAATATGAAGAGTATCAATATATGTTAGATACTGAAACGTGGAAAAAGGAGTTAAGTCAATTTAAGCTGTCCTCTTCAGAAAAAATATCAAAAAATCCTAAAGTCTCAATCATTATTGCTAATTACAATAATGCACCATATCTTAAAAAGATGATGGATTCTCTTGTTCAACAAACCATTGGGATTGAGCAATTGCAAGTGATGTTTATTGATGATTGTTCCACAGATCATTCGTTAAAAGTAATAGAGCCATATCTTGAAAGATATCCGAATATTGAAATTTATCAGCTACTTGAAAACACTGGAGGCGCTCACGGCCCAAGAAACGTAGGGATTGTAAATGCACGTGGTGAGTATAGTGTCTTCTTAGATGCAGATGATTGGTATGATTTAAATGCATTGAAATATTTATCAGACCTACTAGATGACTCTCACGATGATTTTGCTGTTTCTGGTCTAATACAGAGTACGGATGGCCACTTAATGTTAAAAAGTAAGCCATATTATGTGGATGGGTCATTTAAAAATCGGTCTATCCAAGAATTGCCAGCTGAATTTTATGGTTGGTTGGGACCGCAAGCTATCATGTTAAGAACTTCACTGATACACAATAATAATTTACACTTTGTTAATCAACGGGTGGCTGATGATGTGCTGTTCTTTTATGAAGCCATGCGATTTTCAAAAACCATTACACAAGGGGAAAGGTTAACGACTTATTTAAATCGAGATGCAGATAATGAAAGTTTAAGCAAATCAATTAATCGGACATTTATGATTTCTTGGTTGCGTGCGTTAAGTTATATTAATCAACAGTTTCCAGATGATTTGTCTAAAGAACGGATGTTAGCACGCCGTTTAGAATGGCTAATTTATGACTTTTGTATTCGGAGGGATACTGGATATCCATTCAGTAAAAAGCGATTACAAGACTTTAAAGTACAGATGGATCAGTATTTAGGTGAATTAAATTTTGATCCTAGTCCGTATTTTAGAAGTGATGTGCGTCAAATCATTTGGACATTTTTACAAACTAACGATATTGATGGTTTGTATTGGTTTATTCAATGTCAGTCCATTCGTTGGGTGTTAGTCAATCGCTTTGGTTATGTTTCAAAAACAGAGAAAAGTTATTATTATCCAAGATTATTGAAACGATTCCCAGCAGTTCGCATGAATGCTTATGCAGAAGCAACGCAACGTGATGGCAATACGCTTTCTTTAAATGTGTATACACACCAAAAAATTACAGAATTTGAAATAAAAGAGCTGAAAAATCCTTTTGAAACAAGACAGAGGCTGGCGTTTAAAAAAATTAGTGAAACTAGTTATCAGGTAGAGTTGCCAGAAAAATTTTCAAATAAAGAAAGTAGATTTACGATAGTTTTTGATAATTATTTAGAAATTGGGGTTAAAGATTTTAGTAAGTTTTTTGCTTAAATTTTGTCCGTTTAAATCAGGATATTTTGAGTATACAACTATAAATGATAAGTGAGGGAAATTTGTTTTATGGAAAATGTGAAAGTGTCAGTCATTGTACCCGTCTATAACGTAGAAACCTATTTAGAAGAGGCATTAATGAGTTTGAAAAACCAAACATTGAAAGAAATTGAATTCTTAATTATTAATGATGGCTCTACTGATAATAGTCAAAAAATTATTGAAGAAATTACACAAGATGATCCACGTTTTCGCGTTTTCAATGTTAAAAATGGGGGAATTGGAAAAGCCTTTAACTTGGGTGTTTCAGAAGCAAAAGGTGAGTATATTGCTGAATTTGAAAGTGACGATTATGTAGCATTGCATTCCTATGAGCGTTTATACAATACGGCTAAAAGTCATCATGCAGATGTTGTCCGTTGTAATTGGGTTGAATTTTCTTCTGAAGAAGAGGTTGAGCGAGATATATTATGGCAATATCCCGATAAATACAATCAATTGATTGACTTAAAAACGACGGATTTAATTGTACAAGTTTATCCATGGAATGCCATTTATAAAAAAAGTATGATTGAGAAAGAAAACGTAACTTGGGATGAGGAAATTAAAAGTTATGGGGACACTGGTCTATTTTGGAAAATCAATTCAGCATCTCAGAATGTTATTTTTATTAAAGATTGTTTGTATTTTTATAGACAAGACAACCCAAATTCGACAGTAAATAATGTGGCAACAAAGGTTCCTTTCTTGTTTCAACAATTTAAACTAATTCGTTCAAACTTAATTGAACAAAATAAATTTGAACGCTACAAAGGTTATTTTTATAAACAAATGTTCGAAAAATACTTTTGGGCGATTGAAAAACTAACACATTTACGTGACGAGTCGGTTTATGAAGTGATTCAAAAGGTAGCTGTAGATTTTAAACAAGCTATAGAAATAGACCAGCTGAATGATATCGATTTTGAATACATCAAACAATTTTATCAAATTGCAAATGATCCAGCAGCTTATTATGAGGACTACTTGAAAAATCTGTATAAAGTTAGTGTTGTCATGCCGATTCACAATGCTTCAAAATATTTAAGACAAACATTAGAAACTGTTTGTGAGCAGTCTTTACGTGAGATTGAAATCATTTTAGTAGAGAATGGCTCTACAGATAATACCATGGATATTATTAACGAATTTGCAGTAAAAGATCCGAGAATTACGGGGATTTCTATTGGCAAAAGTAATCCTGGACACGCAAGAAATGTAGGCATTTCGATGGCACGAGGACGGTATTTGCAATTTCTGGATGCAGATGATCATTTTGAAGCGAATTTATTACAAGACGCTTATTATCGTGCATATGATAGTGCAACAGATATTCTGTTATTTGGCATGAAAGAAAAGTTACCAAATGGAGAAGTGCACGTTGTTCACAATCCATTACTAACTAATGGCGGACGTATGTCTGGTGAAGAAATTTCATTGGATGAAGTAACTCCTTATTTATATGACAAATTATTTTTATTAGAATACATCAAAGAAAATAACTTGGTAAACTTAGAACAATTTGTTGGCGAGGATGCTTATTTCACTTATACAGCATTATTAGGTACCGAAAAAATTGTTGCACTAAACAAATATTTGCTGACACGAATCGTTAGACAAGATGGCTTGATGTCTACGTATGGAATGAATTATCGTGATGAGTTCAATTTACATGACAAAATGTTGGAGTACTTAAAACAACATGCTCCAAATCGAATTGAAGCATATCGGTTAAAAATTATTAATACATTAAACTGGTTTATTTTTGACATGAATCGTGTTGATCAAGCATTTAAAGAACGTTTCTATCAAGAATTAAAAGAGAAATACATCCAACAACTAGGGCTAGACTTAGTGAAAAAAGAAAAATATTCTAATGATCCAGAACAAGTAGAGCGTATCACACGAATCCAAAATATTTTACAATACAATCTAGAAATATATCAAAATATTTATAAAGATTTTGGGATGAAAAAAACCTTTATTATTCCGAATGTTCATATTCAAGAGCGTGGAGGTAAAGTAATTTTTGGACAAGAGAAGACCCAGGGGAATGGGACGGCAATTGAAATGTTTTCAATTATTATTGCAGATAACGATACAAGCAATGCCAGCGGAGTGATTGATTTCGTTTATATGGGTGACAATACAAAAATAATTCATGATAGTTTATTAGTATCTTTATTAATTAAAAAAGAAGGTACTACTTTAAAATCGATTGTTTTACAAGCCGAGTGGGAAAAAGGCTATACCTTACTACAAGAAAATATGTATTATACTTTCGTAGACAATGTTTTTACAATTTGGGCGGGCTATACTCAAAAATATGCAGCATTTGATTACAATGTTCGAATTTTGACTTCTCGAGAAGGGGAAACACATTTTAGTGTCGTTCGACAAAACCAAGGCTATATCCAAGATACAATGACAAGTATTGGTAACGAATTAACACCTATCAATAAAATTGAAGGAAATGAACCTACAACAATTAAAAAAGCTGTATCAAAAAGTCTTAAAAAAGCAAAAGGGTTGTTGAAATAACATGTAAAAAAGATTCTTAATCATGAATGAATAATTAAGTAAGTAACAGAGAAAGTAGGAGCGGAAAAATGAAAAAAGCAGCAATTATGGGCTGGTGGTATAACCAAAATTATGGATCAATCTTAACATACTATGCTCTAAACAAATATGTACAGAATAAAGGGTACGAGACGGTTATGATTGATGGACCACTAGGTTATAAAAACAGAAGTAACTTTCGAGCATGGATGCCTTTAGCGTATAATTTTTTTAAGAAAAATAATATGCCCTATACTGAGCAATTAACAAAAGAAACGTTACCGACATTGAACGATTTAGAAAATCTAGATACCTTTATTTTAGGCTCTGATCAAATGTGGAATCCGTGGAATGGTTGGGTAGACGACGATGATTTCTTAGATTTTGTTTATCCTCGTAATAAAACAATTGCTTATTCTGTTTCATTAGGAAAAGCAGATACAAGTAAATATGATCCCAAATGGGTTGCAAACCGCAAAAAAGATATTACACAGTTTAATCATGTTTCTATGAGAGAAGATTTTTCTGTACAAATTATGAAAGATATTTTTCAAGAAGAAGTTATTCAGGCTTTGGATCCAACCTATCTTGTTGAAAGAAGTGAATATGATTCTTTAGCTGATCAAGCTACGTTTAAACGACAAGAATCAGGAGATTATATGGCTGTCTTTTTCTTGGATATTAACAAGGAAAAAGTTCGTGTAGCACTAGCGATCGCAGAAAAATTAGGACTGAAATTAGTGGTCCTGCCTAATCCTTTAAAAGGACGTGAACTAGCGAAAAAAACGTTTCCTAATACAGTAGAATATGTTTCTGAAGATACACCAGAAAATTTCTTATCTGTTTATCGAGAAGCAAAATATATTATTACTGATTCATTTCATGGCACTGTTTTTGCGACTATTTTCCAAAAACCGTTTTCAATTTTTTATAATGAACAACGTGGAATTGACCGCTTTAATAGCTTGATGAACCTGTTTGAGCTTGGCGAAACTAGACGTGTCTATGAGCAAAACACAAAACAAGAAATTGAAGAAAATAAAAATATTAGTTTAGCACTTGACTATCAAAAAACCGCTGGAAAGATTGCTAGAGAAAAAGAGATTTCAGATAAGTGGTTAACCGATGCGTTGACAAGTAAATTTAGCCCAGATGAAGACGAAGTATATGATGAATTTAGACGATATATTATCAATAAACCTTTGGATTTTTATCGAGCTAAAACAACTGTTCCGATTTCCGCAGCAATTGTTTTATCGCCAAATGGTACGATAAAAAATTCCAATCCTAATGAAAGCTTTTGGAAGCTAACAGATAAAGAATTAATTTTTATGAATAATCATCGTGAAGTCACTACAAGATTTAATCGTGAAAAGTTTAAGGGAAAGGAAACGTTCAGTCCTTTTAGAATCGTCGGTAAATATGTGAAAGATGAAAAAATCGAACATGTTATGTATTTGCATCCGATACAAAAACCTAAGCCTAAACCGAAACAAGGCACAGAAAAAAAAGCATTAGCAATTCCCGAGAATCTTTTAACAAGAAAACAATTAATTATGAAAATTGTGCAAAATGAGAGAATTCGTTCGTGGAAACAAGATCTTTTAGAAGAATTACCAGATTTAGAGTTATTTGTAGGTCGTGAATTAAAAGAATATGCTTCGAATTTTGTTGGTGGTCCAGCAGACCTTTTAATTTTTCCAAAAACGATAGAAGAAGTTGCTTTAATTGTAAAATATGCTAAAAATAATCAGATTCCTTTAACTGTTATCGGTAAAGGTTCAAATATTTTAGTCCGTGATGGTGGTATCCGTGGGATTACTTTAAATATGACTGCCTTGAATTATCGTAAAATTACGGGGAATGTTTTAACAGTTTCGGCAGGTGCAAGCTTAATTGAAACATCTTATTATCTACTAGAACACTTGAAATGCGGTTTAGAATGGGCAGATAATATTCCAGGAACCATTGGTGGCGCAGTTTATATGAATGCTGGGACAGTTAAGGATATTAATAGTATGTTTCTTGAAGCTACGATCGTAGATGAAAATGGAGAAATTAAAGTTTTAAATAAAGAAGATGTTCAATTTAGTCATCGCTATAGTTCATTTATGGATCATCCTGAGTGGATTATTCTAGAAACTAAATTACAGATTTCAGAAGGTAATTTAGAAAACATGGTAAATGACATGGTAGGAACTGTCGAAATTAGAGAAAGGATGCACCCACTAACACATCCAAATCATGGGTCAACTTTTACTTGGGGACGGGCGCCTCGATTAATTCAACAAGCTGGCTTAGTTGGTACTAGAATTGGCGGAGTAAAAGTATCTGAAAAACATCCAGGTTTCTTTATCAATGTTGAACAAGCCTCTGCTCAAGACTATGAAGCATTAATTTATTTAATTATTGCAAAAGTTTATGAATTTTCTGGATTTTTATTAAAACCAGAAGTGAGAATTTTAGGTGCAAATATGTGGGAAGCAAGTTTAACTTTTAAATAAACGGAGGAGTGTGTGACATGAAAAAAATAATCACGATAATTGTGTCTTTAGCAATTGGTGTCGGTTGTGGTTTTTGGTCAGGATATTACATCAGTAAAAAATATTCAGAAAACCAAGAGACAACTATTTCCAAAAGTACTAACTCAGAACAACCTTTGATTGCAAATGGAGAGTATCAAGTAACAGCTAATTGGGATTGGAAAACATTAGTTGTTAAAGATAATGTGTGGACACTGGATGGCAAACGTATTTATGATGTTTCCACTACAAATGATAATATTGTGATTTTAAAGGGAAAAATTTGAAATCACTTGTAGTTTATAAAATAGAAAAAGATAACGAAAAAATCAACTTATATTCTTACACAAAAGAAGGCGTTGGTAAAAAGGTACTGGCTACTTTAGTGAAAAAATAAATAATGCATTTAGTGTTTGAAATAAATTGAAAGTAACTTTGTTAGGAGAAGTTAGTTAATGAAATACAATACGAAAAATTATGACTATTTAATTGTTGGTTCAGGACCTTTTGGGGCAACGTTTGCATGTGAAGCAGCTAAACGAGGAAAAAAGTATTAGTTATTGAGAAACGTGCTCATATTGGTGGCAATATGTATACACATAAAGAAAATGGCATTAATGTCCATGACTATGGTGCTCATATTTTTCATACTGACAATAAAGAAGTATGGTCTTATGTCAATCAATTGACGGAATTCAATGGCTACATCAATCAAGTAGTTGCTAATTACAAAGGAGAACTCTACAACCTGCCATTCAATATGAACACGTTCTACCAAATGTGGGGGGTAAAAACGCCAGCTGAAGCACAAGCAAAAATTTCAGAGCAACGGGAGGCAGCTGGGATTAAAGGGGCTCCAAAAAATTTAGAAGAACAAGCGATTCGTTTGATAGGAACGGATATCTATGAAAAATTAATTAAAGGCTATACAGAAAAACAGTGGGGACGTAAGGCTACGGAATTACCAAGTTTTATTATTCGCCGTTTGCCAACTCGTTTTACTTTTGATAATAATTACTTTAACCATCGCTATCAAGGCGTACCTGTCGACGGTTATACAGCTATGTTTGATAAATTGTTAGAGAGTGAATTAATTGATATTCAATTGAATAAAGACTTTTTGGCAGAGAAAGAAACTTACTTATCAGAGTTTCCAAAAATTGTTTATACAGGGATGATTGATGCATTCTTTGATTATTCTTATGGCGAATTAGAATATCGTTCAGTACGTTTTGAAAATGAAACAGTAGATTCAAACAATGCACAAGGTAATGCCGTAATTAATTATACAGATGCGGAAACTCCCTATACACGGATAATGGAATGGCGACATTTTGATCAAAAGGCCGATGAAAACAAAACAATTTTGACGAAAGAATACCCACAAGATTGGGATCGTTCAAAAGAAGCGTATTATCCTGTTAATGATGAGAAAAATTCGCTTTTGTTTAGAAAATACAAAGAAAAAGCAAACGCTCAAGAAAAAGTTATTTTTGGTGGACGTTTAGCCAATTATCAATACTATGATATGGACCAAGTTTTCGGAGCAGCTTTGAAAGCAGTCGCTAAAGAATTTGGTGAAATGGCCAACTAGTGAACGGTTAGACTCGGAGGAACAAATGGAAAAAGAACTGAAAGTTAGAACAAAATTACTTACCAAAGAATACAGTTTAGCGCAAACACGTATTGACAAATTGAAGACACTTTTTAGTGTTTTTCAAAACAAAGTTCCCACATTTTGGGCGTTAAAAGGTGTTAGCCTCGACGTATATTCTGGAGAAACAATTGGTATTATTGGTTTAAATGGTTCAGGCAAATCCACTTTATCAAATATTATTTCAGGCATCACCCCTCAAACGTCAGGAGAACTTGAAATAAATGGTGAAGTTTCAATTATTTCGATTGGTGCAGGACTAAATAATAATTTAACAGGACGAGAAAATATTCGAATGAAATGTTTAATGTTGGGGGAAAAGAATAAAGAAATTGATGCCAAAATCGATGATATTATTGAATTCTCAGAATTAGGCGTTTTTATCGACCAGCCTGTTAAAACTTATTCTAGCGGTATGCGTGCTAAGCTTGGTTTTTCAATTGCGGTTCATCAAAATCCAGATATTTTAGTGATCGATGAAGCGTTATCTGTAGGAGATCAAACCTTCTATAATAAAGGCTTAAAAAAAATGCTTGCATTTAAAGAGCAAGGCAAAACTATCTTTTTTGTCTCTCATTCTATTCAACAAGTAGAGCAAATTTGTGATCGTGTCGCTTGGATGCATTATGGTGACCTACGTGCATTTGGTGAAACTAAGCATATTTTAAAGGAATATCGTGCTTTCTTGCACCGTTATAATCATTTCACTGAACCGCAAAAAGAATCGTATCAGAGAGATGGCAAGGCCAAACAGAGAAATTTTTCTTTGGAACAACTTCAAGAAACAATTCTTGAAAAAGCCAATCAACAAGTAGGCAGTCGCCGGACGACTAAAGAAGTCATAAAATTTACTACTAAAAATAAAATTGGAGATAAAATGACTCTTGGTACGAAGAGCTTGTTAATTTTGCTACTTTGTATGATTTTTTATGTAAGTCTTACCTTTGTAAAAGGTATTTCATTAACAACAGCTTTCATTCATCCAGCGGAAACAATTCAACGTATATTTGTTCCTGAGAAAGTAGCAGGGAAGGATACAAACGCTGTGAAAACAACTAAAGCTAAACCAGCTTCAACAAAAGAATCTAGCCAGCAGGAAGAAGTTCAGTCTAGCTCAACGAACGCATCAGAAAATAATAATGGTGAACAAGCTGTGTCAACGTATACTGTGGAAGTTGGAGATTCAGTCAGTTTGATTGCTGAAAATCACGGACTCACTATAGAACAACTTCAAACTTTGAACCCAGAAATCATTGAGGTACCTATTTATCCTGGACAAGTGTTGAAATTGAAAGAGGTGACTGAATAATGCGCGAGGTAAAATTAATTTTAGCTGAACAGTTTTCATACTTAGGCGTTGCACAACGAATTGCTAAATACAGTAATAAAGCATTATATCAAAGCCACATCTTAGGAAATTTATGGCAAATTTTAAGTCCTTTAATTCAGTTAGGTGTCTATTATTTTGCTTTTGGGATTGCCCTTGGTGGTGCTCGAACCGTAAAAGGAGGAGTATCCTATATTGCTTGGTTGATGGTAGGATTAAGTACATGGATTTTTTTAAGTACAGTAACAAAACAAGCTTCTAGTTCTGTTTATATGCAAGTTGGCATGGTCTCTAGAATGAAGTTTCCAATAAGTATTTTGCCAATGGTTAAAATATTTTCTGAGTTACCAAGTTATTTTGCATTCACTACGTTAGCAGCGATTGTGTCAATCTCGACAGGTGAAAAGATTTCTATTTATTGGATTCAGCTACCTTACTATATTGTAGCGATGATTATCTTTTTATATAGTTTTAGTCTAATTAATTCAACGATTGCTGCATTAATTAGGGATTATCAAATTTTCTTGAATTCTATTATCCAAGTATTAATGTATATGTCAGGGGTCTTTTGGGATTTGAGTACAAAGAATTTACCGTCTTGGTTATCAAAAATTCTTATGTTGAATCCTTACGCATATATTATTAATGGATTTCGAGATACATTTTTCTATAAAAGATGGTTTTTTGAAGATAAGCCCCAGCTTGTTGTTTTTTGGCTAACAACATTAGTAATATTTATCGTAGGAGCTCATTTACATGTTAAGTTCAGAAGTAAATTTGTTGATTATATGTAACATGTGAAGAAGTAAAACCACCGTATACTGACAAGAATACGGTGGTTTTACTCTTTAATTGACAATAGCCTTCTCTTTAAAGAGAAGGCTATCTAACGAATCAATATTATTATTTTAAAGTTGGATCAGACTATTTCTAGTATTCAAGTATTTTTCATTTAAGCGATGTATTCCCTACCTCTAATACATCCTTGTATCTCTCTAGACACGCCAGTTTTGAATAAAATCATCAAAACAATTGAATGGTTCGTTTAAAAATATTTTTCGTGTTCTAATTATTATAACATAAAACTCGTCAACTGACCACTAGCTGACGAGTTCATAATTTTTCCAGATAAATAGACAGCCGTTTTCCGCCGACTGTCTAAGATTAAGATAGATTTGTAAAGAAGTGAATAAATGCTTCCTACTATCTCTTTATAACATGAGGAAAAGAAAACTGCAAAAGATAGCTGTGTTTTTTGAAAAAAAGATCAGCTGGTTTCCGCCAGCTGATCATCCGTTGAAAAGAGATATAAAGAAGTGAATAAAGCTTGCTTTACCTCTATTTTATACCATGTTTTGATTCAAATAACTATTCAGTATTAGTTATACTTAAATAATAAATATGTATACGGATGTATTGTTTTGAGGTATAGTCATAGAGAAAAGAGGGAACGTTTATGAAAAAATTTTGTTTAAGTTATAGCTCTGGTAAAGATTGTTTATTGGCGATGGATCGATTGGTACAAGCAGGAAATCAGCCAGTTGCGTTAGTGACAACATTAAGTGATGAAATTAATCGTTCTTGGTTTCACGGGATACCAATCTCCGTCTTAGAAGCAGCAGCCGAAGCGTTAGATTTACCACTTGTTATATCACATAACAATGAAACAAATTACACAGAAAAAGTGGTTGAGGCACTGCAGGAAACCAAAAAATTAGGTGCAGAAACGGTTTGTTTTGGCGATATAGATATTGAACAAAATGGTGCTTGGGATCGCCAAGTTGCATTAAGTGCTGGGCTTGAGCCACAATTACCTCTTTGGCAGGAGAATCGCGAAGCACTTGTGAAAGAATTCTTGGCAAAAGGGTACACAGCAATTATCAAAACGGTCAGCAAAGAGGCAGGTATTCCAATAAAATTTTTAGGAGAACCGTTAGATGAAACATTTATCACGTACCTTAAAGAGCATCAATTAGATATTTGCGGAGAAAACGGGGAGTACCATACGTTGGTAATTGACGGCCCGCTATTTAAAAAGAGGCTCAATTATTATGCTTCAGGAATTTATGAAAGTCCTTATGCTTATTCCTTGATTATTGATGCTTAAATGAAAGTAAAAGGACACAAGCTGCCACTTTTTCTAGGGATATGCTATAATTGACTTAAGAAAAGTAGAGAAAGTGAGTGGTTAATTATGGAAGAAACTGTCTTTTTTAATTTAGGAAATGCCCTTGCTTCAAAAAGAGATCAAAAAGAATTAATTAAAGAAGCCCAAATTGCGAAAGATACTCGAAAGATTCCAGGAAAACTGATTATCGTTGAAGATGAAGAAAATGGTACCCATATTTTATTTGAATTAGCTGATCAAACAGAACCATCTGCTGAAACAAAAGAATTCAAAGTGAAAAAAGTGATTGATTAATAAAAAAGCAACGAATTTTTCTAAATTCGTTGCTTTTTTATATTTTTTTACACAAATGATACAAAAAGAATATCAAAATCAAATAAATGATTAGTATACTTGAAGAAACAAATAGGAAGCAAAGCAAACGTTTTGAGGTGTTCTTTCATGGAAAATCGAGGAATTTTATTTGATAAAGATGGTACGTGTATTCGTTTTGACACTCTTTGGCAAGCAGGTTTGCAAGCTTGTTTTGAAACACTAAGTATGTTAGCCCCTCATCATTCAGCAGAAATAAAAAAGATATTAGCTATTCAGGAGCAACGTTTTTTGCAAAAACATTTACTTGATGAAGTCCTTTATCAGGAACTTTATCAGGAATTGGCGCAATTTGAGGAATTAGTCGAACAGGGAATCAGCAGTCGATGGCTGGAGCAATTTTTTTATGATTATTTACGAAAAAATCTGAAAAAGATCGAACCAATTGGTGATTTAAAACAGTTATTTCTTGAGCTAAAACGGAAGAACTATAAAATTGGATTAGCAACTTCAGATACTTTGCCAGCGACTATGTTGATTATGGAATATCTTGGTTTAACAGAAATGTTTGATTTTATTGCGACAGGAGATCGTTACTTACCGAAACCAGATGCGGACATGCTCCAAGCCTTTTGTCAGTCATGTCAATTGAAGGCGACAGAAGTAATTATGGTAGGTGATTCGCTCGTGGATGTTTTTATGGGAACGTGTCATGGCAAAGCAGGAATTGGTGTTTTAACAGGCAACTGCCAGTCAACTGATTTTGAAAATTTTGAAGTAGCTTATTTTCGTGATATCCATGAAATACCTTATCAAGAATTATGGGAAAATACCAAGAAGAAAAAAATATATTATTTTTGATATATGTATTGTGAAAAACGTTTCTTTTATTCGAGTATCTAAGCAAGCATACTAGTGTATTTCAATAAAATACCATGATGTTCATAGGTTTTATAATTTCAGCTCACAGATTTTTGTTCAATAAGAAAAAAATTACAACTAAAATAGAAAACGAGCGTGGGGCAAAAATCACTTTGGATTTTTGTCCCACGCTCAAAAACTGATAAACGGCGGGAATAGAAGCAACACTTTCGGAAATAAGCCGAAAGTGACTTTCTCACACAAGTGTTCGGGATATCTTAATCCTTACCTACGTGGTTCTCGGAGTTAAACACTTCTGGCCCGACTTCGTTGTTAACATTTTACAATGACAAGTTTTTCTTATTTTAATCCTGAACTTGATTTAGAAATTGCATTTCCATTAGAAAAAGAAACAGTAACAGTAGCACCTAAATCACCATCTAAGTTTTTCATCCAGATTAAAGTATCATTTTTTTCACCATTGATATTTGTAGAAGTAATCCCTGTTGGATCCCCTAAATCTTTTCTAGCTTGTTCTTCAGAATATGAACCATCAGTAGCAATGTTATTTACTTGGTCTGCAGTAACTTTATCATGTTTTGCAACCTTCAAGCCACTTACAGATTTGCTCGCTGCTTTGCCATCAGAGAATGAAACAGTAATAGATGCAAGAAGATCACCACCCTTGACATTTGTCCAAGATAGAGTAGTGGTAGAGATGCCTTGGATATCTGTTGTAGAAGAAGAGGCTGGTTCACCTAAAATTGCTTTTACTTCATCTTCTGTAGAACCGCCTTCGCTGCTGTTCATAATATCACCGACATTAATTTTATCGTAAGTTGCTTTTAAATCAGAGTTATCTTTCGATTTATCTTCTGATTTCTTTTCAGAGCTTTCTTTTTTTGTATCATTTTTTGAACTATTCGTAGCTTTTGAAGAAGAGGCTTCTGTTTTCACTTCTTTGGTATCATTGCTTACTTTTTTATCCTCTTTTCCAAGACCACTACCAGCAATCCCCAGTACAATAACTACTACAACCCAAAACCAAATTTTCTTATAAAATGGTTTTTTACTTTTCCTTCATTTGAATCATTTTTTTTCATTTTCACTTTCCCTCCCATAGTTTAGTTAATGATTTGTAGCGCTTACTAAATAGTTGAAAACAATCCCCAATTAAATAACTTTGGACTACAAATCACTTAGTTTAAATGAAAATAAGTATACCGCCATGTGTAAAAATAACACATCACAGTATACTTATTTTATCATTATTTCATAAAAATAACACCATTATTTTTATGAAATAATTAAAAAAGATAAAAAATCTAAAAACTTCGACCGCCGCCACCGAATGTGCCGCCGCCAGTTGAGTGGGTGGTGCTACCACCACCGCCCATTCCGCCACTGCCGCCATTGTTTTTAGGAATACGACGCGTAGTGATGAAAGAGTTGGTTAACTGATCTGTGCGGGAGGTTAAGTTTAAAGTTGTTTTTTCCCTAAAGGGATATTGATAACTTGAAAATTTTAATTGATATTTAGAAATATTAATGCCTAAGAAGACCAAACTGAGTATCAGAGCAGCAGCAAAAGCAATTACCATTTCCAGCGGGGTAATGACTTTATAACGAGTGATTTTACCTGTTGCGCTGTCCACACGATAGTGCCCCCCAGGAACCCCTTTATTAACAAATGCTTGAGTTTCCTGAACAAAGGTTTGAGCAGCCGCGAAATAATTTCCTTGACTCATCCCATCCATTACTTTATCTAAGGTGTCATTAATTCGTGCATCCGTCATATAATCAATCATGTTTCCAGAAGTAGAGATGTAGACTTTCCGTAAGTCCATATCAATGAGAAAAAGAATCGCATTTTGGTCCTTGCCAACTTTATTTAAAAGATAATGATCTGCATATTCTTGTTCATCACCATAGGTATTATTATTTGTGGTCACAATAAAGACAGAGGCTTTTGTTTTTTCTTCTAAAGGTTGTATCTCTTGCTTTAGTTGGTTGATTTGATCAGGTGTCAGTAATTGTGCGCCATCATCAATTGAATTTTCAGCCGCCGAAACGGGTAGGGCAAGGCCAAAGGTAAGAAGTATTAGGAAAAAAATAGGTAAAAGTCGTTTTTTCATAGGAAATAACCTCCTAATAAAAAGAGTGCTAAGAGTCCAGCGAAAATGCCTAACGTTGCTAGCCCTAAACGAGTGTAACTAATTGGAAGTACACCGCTTGCTTTACCTGTTTGTCCATTCATGGCATAATAATAAATTTTTTTTGATTGTTCCTGACTGCGATAGGTGACTAACCAAATTGGCAAAAGCATATAGTGATTATTTTCTTGGTTTAGAGAAATATCCGTGCGAACATTTGTCAACGTAGTATAACCAGAAGCAGAGTCCCGTAACAATGATTCCGAATAATCTTGTAATTCTTGTTGGACGTGTTTTTTGATTGCTTCATATTCAATATCGCGTTTTTCTGCTTGGAAACCTGCTAGGTATTGGCTTTTGAAAGGCACTGCTTGATCAATTAAAAATGGTTGAACGCCTTCCACCATTTTTTGTTGGACGTTTTTTGACAAGGCATTTTTAACTAATTCTTTAAACGATAATTTTCCTGAACGTCCCACATTGAAACGTTTTGTTTCGGTGTATTCAATATCACCTACGCGCCAAATGCGAATACTTGTGCCAGTAGCTTGCAGTTGTCCGTCGACTTCTGCATCAACGACCCAATAGGGGAAGTAAACCCCAGTTAATTTATCGATTTGATTTTTGCTGAAAAAATCTCGAGGAATGAACCATTTTTTCTTGGTCCAAGCGAGAAATTTTTCAATCGCTTCGTCTTTTTCAATTGTAAAGGGTAAGACATTTTCTGGTAAAAATTCGCCACTTAATCGACCAGCCAAGACAACTGGATTATGGCAATAATAACAGTATGTGGCAGCCGTTGTTGCATCGGTGACAATTTGAGCGCCACAGCTTGGACAATTAAAAATTTCCATTGTGCCTGCAGCTGCTTCATTCTCAGTGGTCTCTGTTTGTTGCGTAGCGGAGGCTTCTTCTTCCGCCGTGAAAGTCAAATTTTCCTCGGCAGTCGTTGTTGAGAGATTCTCTAAATGCGCCTCATGTTGCTGTTGCTCATAACGAGTCACTTCTTCTTCCGTGTAAATATTTAAACAATATTCACAATGAAATTTTTGATCTTTGGGATTAAATAAGAGCGGGCCGCCACAGTTGGGGCATTTATGGGTAAATGTTGTTTCCATTGCAACCGTCCTTTCTAATAGAGTGAGTAAATAACAGGAATCTGATTCAAAGAAAAAGGGTAGACTTGTGCCTGACCCTTTTCTTTAATTGTTCACTACTTGCTTATAAAGGAACCCCTTGGAATGGTTTACCACAATGTGGACAGAACTTAGGAATACCATTACTTAAGTCAACAATTTCGCTACATTCACTACATTTCATTTCTAATTTTGGTTTCTCGTTTGTTGGTTTTGGTGTACCACAGTTTGAACAAAACTTCCCAGTGTTTTCAGTCCCACATTGTGGGCAAGTCCAAGTGTCTGTAGCCCCTTGTGCATTTTGCTGGTTTTGTTTTTCTTGCATTTGTTGTTGGTTTGTTTGAGATGCTTGCGCAAAGTAGTTGCCATTCGCATTCATGCCCATACCAACGCCCATAAAGCCGCTCATTGCGCCACCTTCATTTTTACCAGCAGCCTCCATACCACGAGCCAAGGAACCTTGAACATAGCCTTCGCGAACACCTGGATCGCTGAGCATAGCACCTTCATTTCGCATGTTGATTAATTTTGTTGAATCATCTGTATAAGAAATGCTCGCAACTGCTACAGAAACAATTTCCATGCCGCGATTGGTGCGCCAATCCTCGTCAAGCGCAGTTTGCATATATTTGCTTAATTCAACACTTTTTGAGGGAACATAAGAAATACGCTGCCCATCAGCAGACATTTGATTGATTGCTGCTTGCAATGCTGTAATGAACTCTGCCAAATATTGTTCATTAATATCATTAATATCTACTTGCGTTTGGTTTTTAGGAATCGCATTAGTATAAAATAGCAAAGGATCTGTAATTTTAATTGAGTAATTTCCGTGTGCACGTAAGAAAAGTTCGGCATTATAAAAATTATCAAAATAGTTTAATGGCGCAGGTGTTCCAAATTTAATGCCTTTAATTTCTTGCAAATTAATATAAAAAACTTGTTGTTTTTGTGGAGTTACGCCACCAAATTTGAAACGACTGAAGGTCTCTGCAATCGCATCTTTTAAAGAACCGTTAAACATTGAAGGCGCAGAATCATTTTTGACTGTATAATAGCCTTCTTCAGCAGTGTAATCGATGATTTTTCCCCCATCGACAAGAAGCATCATCATGTTGGGATAGACATGTACAACAGAACTATCTGTTAAAACATCGTCCGTTCCTTTACGATTAGAACCACGTTTATCATCTTTCCGCACAAAAACACCTTTTGTCATGACGGTTGTGTCCCCCATATTATCAGGTTCAATAACCTCTAGCCATTGATCGGCCAAGCCGCCGCCAACTGAACTTGTTGCTGCTTTAATAAGTCCCATGTTCATTCCTCCTAATAAAAAACTAATTGTTAAAGCTAGTATACCACACAATGAATGCAGAGAAATCCAACGAAAGCCTGATGAAATGGAAAAAATTGATCAAACTTTATTAAGAAATTAAAAAAAGTATAGGTGAAACACAAGCATTTTAAAAAAAGTTACGTATAATAGAAGAAAAGACATATTATATAGTTAGGGGATTATTGAATGGAACGAAGCAATCGTAATAAAAAGTCTTCAAAAAAACCACTTATTCTTGGTGTTTCTGCCTTGGTTCTAATCGCTGCTGCCGGTGGCGGGTATTATGCTTATAGTCAATGGCAAGCCAAACAAGAATTAGCCGAAGCGAAGAAAACAGCTACTACATTTTTAAACGTATTGTCAAAACAGGAATTTGATAAGTTACCGTCCGTTGTTCAAGAAGCTAGCTTAAAGAAAAATGGCTATGATACTAAATCTGTTGTTGAAAAATACCAAGCAATTTATTCAGGGATTCAAGCAGAAGGAGTCAAAGCTAGTGATGTTCAAGTCAAAAAGGCGAAAGACAATCAATACACATTTACCTATAAATTATCGATGAGTACCCCTTTAGGCGAAATGAAAGATTTGTCTTATCAATCAAGTATCGCCAAAAAAGGCGATACCTACCAAATCGCTTGGAAGCCGTCTTTAATTTTTCCAGATATGTCAGGAAATGATAAAATTTCGATTCAAGTAGATAATGCCAAACGTGGAGAAATTGTCGATCGTAATGGTAGTGGGCTAGCAATTAACAAAGTGTTTGACGAAGTGGGCGTAGTGCCTGGCAAACTCGGTTCTGGCGCAGAAAAAACAGCCAATATCAAAGCTTTTAGTGATAAATTCGGCGTTTCTGTTGATGAAATCAATCAAAAGTTAAGCCAAGGATGGGTCCAAGCAGACTCCTTTGTACCAATCACAGTCGCTTCTGAACCAGTGACAGAATTACCAACAGGGGCTGCGACAAAAGATACAGAGTCACGTTATTATCCGCTGGGGGAAGCAGCTGCGCAATTAATCGGGTATACGGGCACCATTACTGCAGAAGATATTGAAAAAAATCCAGAGTTAAGTAGTACGGGCGTAATTGGTAAAACTGGCTTAGAACGAGCGTTTGATAAAGAATTAAGAGGGCAAGATGGTGGCTCACTAGTTATTTTAGATGACAAAGAGAATGTCAAAAAAGCTTTACAAACCAAAGAGAAAAAAGATGGTCAAACGATTAAATTAACGATTGACAGTGGCGTACAACAACAAGCTTTTGCTATATTTGACAAACGCCCTGGTAGTGCGGTCATTACCGATCCTCAAAAAGGCGATTTATTAGCAACGGTTAGTTCACCTTCGTATGATCCTAATAAAATGGCCAATGGCATTTCTCAAAAAGAATATGATGCTTACAATAACAACAAAGATTTACCATTCACAGCACGTTTTGCGACAGGCTATGCACCAGGCTCTACCTTTAAAACAATTACCGGTGCCATTGGTTTAGATGCAGGGACATTGAAGCCAGATGAAGAGCTAGAAATTAATGGTTTGAAATGGCAAAAAGATAAATCTTGGGGCGGCTATTTTGCGACACGTGTAAAAGAAGCAAGTCCAGTCAATCTGCGTACCGCTTTAGTTAATTCAGATAATATTTATTTTGCCCAACAAACATTACGTATGGGGGAAGACAAATTTAGAGCGGGTCTTAATAAATTCATTTTCGGTGAGGAACTAGATTTACCAATTGCCATGACGCCTGCTCAAATTTCAAATGAAGATAAATTTAATTCTGAAATTCTTTTAGCAGATACGGGCTACGGTCAAGGCCAATTGTTAATTTCGCCAATCCAGCAAGCTACCATGTATAGTGTTTTCCAAAATAATGGAACATTGGTCTATCCAAAATTAGTTTTAGACAAAGAAACGAAGAAAAAAGACAATGTAATCAGCGCCAACGCAGCGAATACAATTGCCACAGATCTTTTAGGTAGTGTGGAAGATCCTTCAGGTTATGTTTATAATATGTACAATCCGAACTTCTCATTGGCTGCTAAAACAGGAACAGCTGAAATAAAAGATAAACAAGATACAGATGGCAAAGAAAACAGTTTCCTTCTAACGTTAGATCGTAGTAACAATAAATTCTTAACAATGATTATGGTTGAAAATTCAGGAGAAAATGGTTCTGCAACAGATATCAGTAAACCATTAATTGATTACTTAGAAGCAACCATTAAATAAAAAGAGAAAATGAACGAAACGAGGTTTCTGTAAAAAGAAACCTCGTTTTCCCTTTTTAGAAAAAGGAAAGTGTGCTACAATGAAGCGACTAAATTGTAGAAGGAAAGGGATTCGTGTGCGAATTTTAGCAATAGATACATCTAACCAAACATTGAGTATTGCTGTGTGTGAAAATCAAAAAATTCTGGGAAGTTATACAGCAACGGTTAAAAGAAATCATAGCTTAACATTAATGCCGGCAATTGACTATTTGATGAGTCAATTGAACTTGGCGCCAACGGCAATTGATCGTTTTGTTGTAGCAGAAGGACCTGGATCATACACTGGCTTACGTTTAGGCGTGACGACTGCCAAAACATTGGCCTATACTTTAAAGAAAGAGCTAGTAGGCATTTCCAGTCTACAAACGTTAGCTGCCAATTGTGTTGGACAAACCGGTTTAGTTGTGCCTCTTTTTGATGCGCGTCGTAAAAACGTCTATGCTGGTGCTTATCGGTTTGTCGATGGCGTGTGGCAAAATGAGTTACCGGACCAACATATTTCCCTGCGGGAGTTATTAGAACAACTAAAAAATGAACCAAATCTTTTTTTTGTTGGTGAAGATGTTGAAAAATTCACTGAAGAAATAGCTCAAATCATTCCTCATGGGGAAATTTGTGATGTCCCGCAATGGCAAATTCCTAATGCCGCAGTTTTGGCTGCGTTAGGTAGTGTGGCTGAACCTGTTGAAAATGTTCATGGGTTCTTACCTGCGTATTTGAAAAAAGTAGAAGCGGAAGAAAATTGGTTGAAGACACACACGCCTAATGGAGAAAGCTATGTGGAAAAACTTTAATTTTGTGACAAAATACTTTACAAAAAGACGGCAACGGTATATAACTAAAACCATTGCAATGAACCAGCAAGAATTTCAATTGCGTGAAATCACCTACCAAGATATTAAGGATTTACTAGCAATTGAACGTGAAGTTTATGCTGGGGAACTTCCTTGGACGATGTCTGCTTTCATGGCAGAACTTGGCTCAAAAGCGCCGCATCTCTATTTGTTAGCGGCAATTAACGGAAAAACAGTTGGCTTTATTGGTTGTCGGATTCAAGGAACGGATGCACACATTACGAATGTCGCTGTCCATACAGCATACCAAGGCTTAGGTTTAGGTCGTTCTTTAATAGAAGAAACGCGAATTTTTGCCAAGAAAAATCGGTGTGAAACCTTATCGCTAGAAGTACGAATGAGTAATGTTAAAGCCCAACGTTTATATCGAAAAATTGGCTTTGTCTCACAGACGGTGAAAAAAGGCTATTATGACGAAAATAATGAAGACGCACTAGAAATGATAATTGATTTAAAAGAAGAGTGAAGAAAAAATGTTAGTAACAAAAAAAGAAATATCTGTAGCAAATATTGGTGAAGAATTATGGCGTTTTAGTAATTCTTCTTATACAACTGGCTCCCCTTGGACAGAAACACAATTCGCGGAAGATTTTGCTCAGGAAAATAGCGAATATCTTTTTTTAGTTGAAAATGGCCAGTGGTTAGGCTATATTGCCTATCATTTTATTTTAGATGAAGCAGAAATTAGTCACGTTGTTGTGAATGGTCAGAAACAACACCAAGGAATTGGTTGTCAATTAATGAAAGCTTTTAAAGAATATGTTAAAAGTCGTAACATTACACAAATTTTCTTAGAGGTCAGAGAATCGAATACATTAGCTCAAAAACTTTATGAGAAAACAGGATTTCGGAAAGTAGCTGTTCGAAAAAATTATTATAAAGAACCTCAAGAAAATGCCTTTGTAATGTGTGCGAAATTAAGGAAGGAAGCCCAATGACAATTTTTACAAAAGAACGTAAATTATTATTAGCTGTGGAAAGTAGCTGTGATGAAACAAGTGTGGCTGTCATTGAAGATGGCGACAAAATTCTTTCCAATATCGTAGCTTCGCAAATTAAGAGCCATCAACGTTTTGGCGGAGTCGTTCCAGAAGTTGCGAGTCGTCATCATGTCGAACAAGTGACAATCTGTATTGAAGAAGCATTAACAGAAGCAAAAGTCACACCAGAAGAGCTTAGTGGCGTTGCTGTGACCTATGGGCCTGGGTTAGTCGGTGCTTTATTAATAGGACTTTCTGCAGCAAAAGCATTTGCTTGGGCGCACCAATTACCACTTATTCCAGTCAATCATATGGCTGGGCACATTTATGCTGCCCGTTTTGTAGCACCGCTCGAATTTCCATTGATGGCCTTACTCGTTAGTGGAGGACATACGGAATTGGTCTACATGAAAGAAGATGGCTCTTTCGAAATTGTTGGTGAAACACGTGATGATGCAGCTGGTGAAGCGTATGATAAAGTCGGACGGGTGTTAGGGTTGCCTTATCCTAGTGGCAAAGAGATTGATGCTTTGGCCCATGAAGGCACAGATACCTACCAATTTCCACGGGCGATGCTAAAAGAGGATAACTATGACTTTAGCTTTAGTGGTTTGAAAAGTGCGTTTATTAACACGGTTCATAATGCAGAGCAACGTGGTGAAGTACTGTCTACAAAGGATTTAGCCGCAAGTTTTCAGGCGAGTGTGGTGGAAGTATTAGTGGCTAAAACCATTCGTGCTTGTCAAGAATATCCTGTTAAGCAATTGCTAATCGCTGGGGGCGTTGCTGCGAATCAAGGATTACGAGAAGCAATGAGACATGCAATCAGTGAACAATTACCAGCAGTAACATTACTTATTCCGCCATTAAAACTTTGTGGGGATAACGCGGCGATGATTGGCGCTGCCGCCTTTATCGAAGCTGAAAAGAATCACTTTGCTTCGTATAACTTAAATGCAGAACCTGGCGTTAGTTTTATGACAATTAGTGAAGAAGGCTAGCCAGCTAGACAAAAATTTGCTATAATGAAGCCAGTTTAACAATGACATTCGATGATAAAGAGAGTACTTATTTCAACGTCAGCTTAGCGATCTTGGGAAGGTGGGAGCCAAGAGTGATCGGAATGAGGAAGCGCACTTTTAGAATTCTGCTGAAAGCAGACGGCAATCACCGTTATCGATGAAGCAGGTCTATCCAAGTAGTATAGACAATTAGAGTGGTACCGCGGGTAAATTCTCGTCTCTGACAAAACAAATTATTTTGTTTTGTCAGAGACGTTTTTGTTTTTTATACTTACAAATTAATCAGGAGGGTTCTTATGAACAACAAAGAAATCGTAGCAAAAGCGTTACATGATGTTTTAAATGAAGAATTAACGATGGATCAAATCGAACAATTATTGGAAAATCCTAAATCTGTTGATCATGGAGATGTGGCTTTTCCAGCCTTTTCATTAGCTAAAATTTATCGTAAAGCACCACAACAGATTGCAGCAGAATTAGCAGAAAAAATTGATGGCACAAATTTTGAAAAAATTGAAGTGGTGGGACCTTATTTAAACTTCTTCATGAATAAAGAAGCAGTCAGTCAAGCTGTTATTGGCGCAGTAGTCAAAGAAAAAAACAACTACGGAAACAGTACCTTTGGCAATAATGGCAATGTTCCTATTGATATGTCTTCACCAAACATTGCTAAACCAATTTCTATGGGGCACTTACGTTCTACGGTAATCGGGAATTCAATTGCCTTTATTTTAGAAAAAATTGGGTATCAGCCAATTCGGATTAACCACTTAGGTGACTGGGGTACACAGTTTGGTAAGTTAATTGTAGCTTATAAAAAATGGGGTTCTGAAGAAGCAGTCCGCCAACAACCAATTAATGAATTATTGCGCTTATATGTGCAATTTCATGAAGAAGCAGAAGAAAAACCAGAATTAGAAGACGAAGCACGTGCATGGTTTAAAAAATTAGAAGAAGGAGACCAAGAAGCTAATGAATTATGGAAATGGTTCCGTAGCGAGTCTCTAAAAGAATTTGATAAAATCTATTCCATGTTAGAAGTTGAATTTGATTCTTATAATGGCGAAGCCTTTTATAATGATAAAATGGATGAAATTGTTACTTTATTAGAAGAAAAACATTTATTAACAGAAAATCAAGGTGCAGAAATTGTTGATTTGACAGAATATAATTTAAATCCAGCACTTATTCGTAAATCAGATGGTGCGACGTTATATATCACACGGGATTTAGCTGCTGCGCTTTACCGTAAACGGACGTATGATTTTGCCAAATCACTTTATGTAGTCGGCAACGAACAAAGCAATCACTTCAAACAATTAAAAGCAGTCTTGAAAGAACTAGGATTTGAATGGTCAGATGATATGGAACACATTCCGTTTGGTTTAATTACTCAAGGCGGTAAAAAATTATCCACACGTAAAGGGAAAATCGTTTTATTAGAAGAAGTATTGAATGAAGCTGTTACTTTAGCAGGAAATCAAATTAACGAGAAAAACCCAGACTTAGCAAATCGTGAAGAAGTGGCGAAACAAGTAGGTGTAGGTGCAGTTATTTTCCATGACCTTAAAAATGATCGTCTAAATAATTTCGATTTTGTATTAGATGAAGTTGTTCGTTTTGAAGGCGAAACTGGGCCATATGTTCAATATACACATGCTCGTGCGATGAGTATTTTACGTAAAGCAAACTTTACACCAGACGCTACACAACGTTATGCACTAAATGACAAGGATAGCTGGGAAGTCGTGAAGTTGTTACAAAAATTCCCTGAAACTGTGATGCAAGCTGCTGAAAAATATGAACCATCTGTTATTGCGAAACATAGCATTCATTTAGCACAAGCGTTCAATAAATATTATGCCCATGTTCGGATTTTGGATGAAGATGCTCAAAAAGAGGCACGCTTAGCGTTAGTTTATGCAGTTGCTACTGTTTTAAAAGAAGATTTACGTTTACTAGGGTTACATGCACCAGAAGAAATGTAGAAGTTTTTGTGAAAATTTTACTGCGTTGAACGCTAAACTTATTAAGCAAATATTAAAGTTAAGTTACAGATTGAGAAATTCATAGTAATTAAATAGCTGGGGTGCTATACTCGAGTCAAGTTATAAAAGGATTAGAAAAGGTGGCACCCAATTATATGACAGAAAAATGGCGTGAAGACGAAGAATATCTTTCTTATGTAGAAGATTTATTAGCAACCGAAGAAGTCCAAAAATTAGCAGAATACACACAACATATGCATTCAACTCGTTTAGAACATTCAATTAGTGTTTCCTATCATAGCTATAAATTAGCAAAGCGTTGGAACGGCAATGCTCGTGCAACAGCTCGTGCTGGTTTATTACATGATTTGTTTTACTATGATTGGCGCACAACAAAGTTTGACGAAGGCTCTCATGCCTATGTTCATCCACGAATTGCAGCCAAAAATGCTGAAAAAATTACAGAGTTGTCTGATTTAGAACGAGACATTATTATTAAACATATGTGGGGCGCAACTATTGCACCACCAAAATACAAAGAAAGTTACATTGTAACCTTTGTTGACAAATATTGTGCTGTAAAAGAAGCAGCGTTGCCGATGACGACAGCCATGAAAACCAAATGGCGTCAGTATTTTGGCCAACAGTCAATCTAATAAAAAGCTTATCCGTAAGGATAAGCTTTTTTTGTTTGACGTTGACTAAAAAGTCTAGCATTCATCTATTTAAAATAAATATTAAAAGTAATTTTGTTCTGTTAATTTCTTTTGAGCGTATCGAAAGACTGCTTCTTGATTTTCAGTTGTTAACTGTTTGTAAATGTTCATAATATTGGTTGGGACAACAAATGACGTTTCTTCCGTTTCAGGAATACCTAAGATTTCAAGAGGTGATACATCTAAAATTTTAGATAAGGCGACAATTTTATCCCTCCCCATATTTTCAATCATTCCAGTTTCCCATTTCCTGACGGTACTTTTTCCAACACCAACAAAATTTCCAACTTGTTCTAATGTAAGATTTTTCTCCATCCTTTTTTGCTTCAAAAAATTTTCTTTCAAAAAAACCACCTCCGTAAAAACATTCTAGCACAAAAAGTGTCGCAAAAGAAACATGTTTTTTTCAAAATGAAAGTAACGAATATAATAGAAAAATCAGCGTTTTTTAATGATATTGACGTTTTTTTCACAAAATGATATAATTTTCAGTGTCTTATTAGACACTGAAAAGGGGGAGAGTAAAATGGAATCAAATTTAATTCACTCAAAATTGAAAATGAAAGGAAAAAATGTTGAGTGGTTGGCAAATGAAATGACTGCATACGGGCAACCAATATCCGCTTCAACGATTTACAAAAAATTAAAAGGAGAAGTTGTTTTCAAAGCATCGGATATTAAATTGATTTCACAATTGTTGGATTTTAATAATGAAGAAATTATGACTATTTTTTTTAGTGAGCTAGTGTCTAAAAAGACACATATTAGTGTTGAAAGGATTGTGATGAATGAAAAAAAGTATTAATAAGTTATTTTCGATTTGTTTAATTATCTTTACTATTATAGGATCTAATACAAGTATTATTTCTTATGCAATGGATAATGAAAGTGGCACACAAATCCGGTCTATAGCTGTTGAATATCCGGGGGAAAAAACGGAAATTGTTGCTACAAAAGATTGGGCGACAGTTTCTTTGTCATTAGGAATCTCTGAATTAGCAAGCGGAGAGACGATGACATTAAGGATGGCTAGCGAAAAATATTCCTATTCAATGACACCTTTTGAAATTGGAGACGCACTTCAAGTGATTCCAAACGATGATGGTACTTGGACGATTAAAGCCTTACAAACGCTTACAGATTACTCAGCAGATTTGCAACTGAAGCTACGATATAATCAAAATTTATCAGAAGATTTTGAAGATCAAGTCGTTTTTACTTTTGGTGATTAACAAAAAATTGTCAAAATTAATATCGGGCAATACGTGGAGAAAGTTCCGCCAACTGAACTGGTTCGAAAAGTCCCGTTAGGATTTACCTCAGAGGGAAGAATTGCCTGGGTCATTTATTTTAACTATAATCAAGCAGGTCTTTCAGGTTCAGAAAAAACAACCTTTAAATTTTTAGATAATGTAGGTCCAAACCAAACATTAGCTATTGACAGTATTGCTGCATATCTCACCAAGCAGCATATTTTAGAAACAAATGGTGAAATGATTCGGAATTTGGAACATGACGAATATAGCTATGATGCCAGTCAATTTTTCCAAAAAAATGCCTCTGAATCTGGATTTAATTATGAAGCAGAAAAATTTGAAGGAATACCAACGACCACGGGCAGTTATCTTTCCAATAAAAATGCCTATTATATTTATTTAGAAACGATTCCAAATGAAAATATTCCAAGTGATGCCGTGCTATCAAATTACACGTATATGCGTATTTCTAGTGAGGGATTCGATGCTTGGGAAGATGATGATATTGCCTACATCACAGCAGACGAGAGTAGTGATGGAACAGGTCGAGGGGGTGTCGTTTTAGAAAAAATTGATGCAGTAACTGCTAAAGTTTTAGAAGGTGCTGTTTTCAAAGTCGTGAACACAAAAACACAACAAGTTGTTCAAGAAACCTTAACCACCAATCAAGCAGGTCAAATTCGTTTAGCTGGTTTGGAAGCTGGTCAGTATGCATTCATTTAAACAAAAGCACCAACTGGTTACAAGTTAGATGCAACACCAGTTCCATTTGAAATTAAGTTAGAACAAACACAGACGATTCGCTTGAAAAAAGAAAATACGCGTTTAGAAAACCAGTTAAAAGTAGAAAAAGTAGATGAAAATAATGAGGCGAAACATTTAGCAGGTGCTGAATTTTCGTTGTATGACCAAAAAAATAATCTAATAGAAAAAGGTGTCACGAATGAAAATGGCGAGCTGTTATTTTCAAATTTATCACCTGATGGAGAATATTATTTAGTTGAAACGAAGGCGCCTAATGGCTATGAATTAGACGAAACTAAACATCCTATTTCATTTGCTGGAAAAGCCGACTACACTTTAACATATCGGGTGAAGAATAAGCAGCAAGTACAAATTGGGTCCATCAAAATTGTTAAACAAGATAAAGAAAGCAAAAAACGTTTAACAGGCGCAGAATTTAAATTCCGAGATACAACCAATAATTATACTGCAACGTTTACAGCGAATAGGAACGGTGAAGTACTGATTCCTGGATTAGCCGGTGATCGTGTTTATGAGGTCACAGAAATAAAAGCGCCAAATGGCTATATCATAGATAGACGTGTTCATAAAGTTGATTTACGTGGACAAGGTGGTAAAACCTATACATTAGTCTTAAATAATCAAGCACAAAAAGGTGCCATCAAAATTATTAAGCAAGATGGATATACGAAACAACGTTTAACAGGCGCAGAATTTCAGTGGAAAGATACGGTGACAGGAAAAACAGGAACAGTGACAGTTGGAACCGATGGAACCATCACAATTCCCAACTTATCCGTCAATCGTACGTATGAAATCCCAGAAACAAAAGCACCCGTAGGTTATGTACTAGACAAAACCGTGCATAAAGTCACTTTAACAAGTGCACAAGCCAATAAAGTAGTGACTGTAACCATTGGTAATGTAGCGCAATTCGGCTCTATTCAAATTATTAAGACAGATAGGCAAACAGGCAAACGTTTGGCTGGTGCTGTCTTTGAATGGAAAGATACAACCAATGGCTATACTAGTCGCATAGTCACAGATAAAAATGGAATTGCAAAAGTATCGGGCTTGTCTGTCAATCGTACGTATGAATTAAAAGAAGTGATAGCTCCAAGCGGTTATCATTTAGATTCAACAGTTAAGAAAGTTGAATTGACAACTGCCTATGCGAATAGAACATTATCTGTAAACATGTATGACCTTGCTAAACGTGGTAATTTAAAATTGGTTAAACAAGACAAAGATTCAAGAAAACGCCTTGCAGGTGCGCAATTTAGGTGGCGAGATACAGCGAACGGGAATACAGGGGTAGTAACTGCTAATGCTAATGGTGAAGCAACTTTGTATAATTTTTCCGTCAACCGGATTTATGAAATTACAGAAATAAAAGCACCAAATGGTTATATACTTGACAAAACGGTGCATAGAGTTCTTTTACCTGCGAATTATGCTGGCAAAACCTACACGTTTACCAAAAATAATCAAGCACAAAAAGGCGCCATCAAAATTATTAAGCAAGATGGATATACGAAACAACGTTTAGCAGGCGCACAATTTAAATTCCGAGATACCATCAACAATCACACAGCGACATTTACAGCGAATAGAAACGGTGAAGTGCTGATTCCTGGATTAGCTGGTGATCGTGTTTATGAAATCACAGAAATCAAAGCGCCGGATGGCTATATCATAGATAGACGTGCTCACAAAGTTGATCTACGTGGACAAGGTGGTAAAACCTATACATTAGTCTTAAATAATCAAGCACAAAAAGGCGCCATCAAAATTATTAAGCAAGATGTTGAAACAAAAGCACGTTTAGCAGGCGCAGAATTTAAATTCCGAGATACCATCAACAATCACACAGCGACGTTTACAGCAAATAGAAACGGTGAAGTACTGATTCCCGGATTAGCCGGTGATCGTGTCTATGAAATCACAGAAATCAAAGCGCCGGATGGCTATATCATAGATAGACGTGCTCACAAAGTTGATCTACGTGGACAAGGTGGTAAAACCTATACATTAGTCTTAAATAATCAAGCACAAAAAGGCGCCATCAAAATTATTAAGCAAGATGTTGAAACAAAAGCACGTTTAGCAGGCGCAGAATTTAAATTCCGAGATACCATCAACAATCACACAGCGACGTTTACAGCAAATAGAAACGGTGAAGTACTGATTCCCGGATTAGCCGGTGATCGTGTCTATGAAATCACAGAAATCAAAGCGCCGGATGGCTATATCATAGATAGACGTGCTCACAAAGTTGATCTACGTGGACAAGGTGGTAAAACCTATACATTAGTCTTAAATAATCAAGCACAAAAAGGCGCCATCAAAATTATTAAGCAAGATGTTGAATCAAAAGAACCTTTAGCAGGCGCTGTTTTTGAATGGAAAGATACAACTAATGACTATACACAAAGAGTAACAACAGGTTGGGATGGTACAGTCACTATTAGTGGGCTATCTGTCAACCGGGTATATGAAATTAGAGAAGTTCAAGCGCCGGCTGGTTATTCACGAAATACTACGCCAACACGCGTCAGTCTGACGCAAAATCATGCGGGTCAAACAATTGCAATTGTTCGAGAAAACCGAAAAATACCGGTTTATAATCCGCCACCACCAACATATTGGCCAGGATATATTCCGCCAGTTACGTACTATAATCCACCTGTGTACTATAATCCTCCAAAGTATTATTATAGGTGGTGTGTGATGGTCATCGTGGTGGTGTGTTGGTAAAAAACAAATAGAGAGAAAGGGGTATTTAATGAGCCAATCAGCTTTACCGAAACTTGGGGTAATTTCAACAGGCGCCTTTTTTGTGGTTGATTTAATTGGCGTTATTCTAGTTTCGATTGTCACTGCCTACATTCTATACCGTTATTTTTTTAAAAGAGGTCAAATTACATGATTTATTTGTATCAGTTATACAAAGTAATTATGTTCATCTTCTTAACCTATTTATTTACAAGTTTATTTCTCAGTTTTCGAACAAGAAAAAAACAAGAAGAGAAGTCGAAGTAGCAGAAGAATTTTTCTGCTACTTTCTTGTACCGTGTGTAAACGAGGAGAAAGTCATCGGAGAAACATTAAAAAAACTGGTTGCTTTACCAATTAAGAAAAAAATAATTGCGATTGATGATGGATCAACGGACCAAACCAAAGCAATGATGGACAGTATTGCTGGTCCAATCCAAGTTCTGTCTCGTCAATTTCCCAATGCGCAACAAGGCAAAGGAGCCGCTTTGAACCACGCTTTCCAAATTGTATTAACAGATGCAGAAAAAGGACACTATTCTTGGGATCAAGTTTTAGTGGGTGTGGTAGATGCAGATGGTTTTTTTAGTGAAAATATTGTCAATGAGCTAACTGCTGTTTTCACAGATAAAACAGTCTGTGCTGCGCAAACAAGAATCAAAATGAAAGATGTCACAAATTTTATGTTTATTGCACAAGATGTTGAGTTTTTTACGATTAATAATTTTATTCAAAAGGCGCGTCGAGCAACAAAAACCATCGGACTTGGTGGCAATGGTCAGTTTTTTCGGTTATCAATGATTACCGAACACTTAGGCTATCAGCCTTGGGGAAATGCTTTGTTGGATGACTATGAGTTAACCATTAAATTAATGCTGAAAGAATTATCGATTGCTTATATTGACGAGGCCTTTATGGCTCAAGAAGCACTGAGAGATGTGAAACGTTTTATTCGTCAACGAAGTCGTTGGGTTCAAGGAAATTTAGATTGCCTAGCGTATTTACCCAGGGTGATTAAATCAAAGTCATTAACGTTAAGGCAGAAGTGTGGAATCTATTATTTTTTAGCGCAACCCTTTATTAATCTCGTAGCGGGGATGCTCGTTTTTGTCTTAACTGGGCTCCAACTGCAACACTTGTATAGGTTAGGCTTTTCGTTATCGCTTGTCATTAGTTTTGTTTTGGCCGTCAGTATTTCGTTAGTTTTCGGCATTTTTTTTACAATCAACTATTATCGCGAGTTGAAAAATTTTCAACTAAAAGTACCTGCAAAACTGGGGCTGATTATTTTGCCTTTTACTATTTCCTACATGTACTTAATTTTATTCGTTAGTGTGGTGATGGCTTATTATCGGTTTATCAAAGGTAATAGCACGTGGATAAAAACGGAACGCAATTGATTTTTTATTGCACTTTCCAGAGTTGCGTGGTATTATTTTTAATAGTTTAATAGCAACATGGTGATGGTGTTCACCACGAACTATTTATTGGACGAATAAATTAATGACGCCTACCAAACGGGAGAAGTGTACCCTTTGGTAGGCTTTTTCTGTACGCTAGGATTGGCGATAAGAAAATTGTAAAGGAGCATGTAAAGTGAAAAAAGAAACAAAGCAACTACTATCAATCGGCGGTTATATGGCAAAATGGTTGCTCATTACCGCAATTATTGGTTTATTTATGGGGGCGTTATCCGCCTTTTTCTTAAAGAGTCTCACCTATGTAACAGATGTTCGTTTAGCAAATCCTTGGTTACTCTTTATCCTCCCCATTAGCGGTGTCGTTTTTACGTATTTCTATACGCGTTTTGGGAAAAATGCTAGCCGAGGAAATAACTTAGTGATTGAACAAGGCAATGGCGGGGAAGAAGATATTCCCTTGCGCTTAATTCCTTTAACATTGTTTGGCACGATTACTACGCACTTATTTGGTGGTTCTGTTGGTCGTGAAGGGACGGCGGTGCAAATGGGGGGCGCAATCGCAAATGCTGTAGGAAAAGTCTTTAAACTGTCCGCTTTGGAACGACAAGTAATTATTATTAGCGGAATTAGTGCAGGTTTTAGTTCTGTTTTTGGCACACCATTAGCGGGAACGGTTTTCGGATTAGAAGTTTTGGCGATTGGAAAAGTTCGTGCAGAGGCACTTTTCCCAAGTTTTTTTGCAGGCTTATTTGCTAATTTTGTGACTGAAAGTTTTGGTGTAACACATACGCATTATCCGATGGGCAAAATTCCGACTTGGTCGGTTGATCTATTCGTAAAATTATTTTTGGCATCGATTTGTTTTGGTTTGGCAGGTTGGGTTTTTAGTCGTTCCATTGTCTTTTTAAAAAAGACCTACGCAAATTGGTTTGCTAATGTCTACCTTCGTGCGTTTCTTGGGGCGTCCATTGTCGTTCTGTTTGTGCTCGTCTTAAAGAACCAGCGTTATTTAGGCTTGAGTTTACCTTTATTAGAAGATGCTTTTGCAGGCAATGCGCAGCCTTTTGATTTTGTTGGGAAATTATTCTTTACGGTGTTATCCTTGGGTGCCGGATTCCAAGGAGGAGAAGTGACGCCATTGTTTGAAATTGGGGCTACGTTAGGGAGTTCTTTGGCCCCTTTGTTACATCTGTCAATTCCTTTTTTAGCAGGTTTAGGATTTATTGGTGTTTTTTCTGGCGCCACGAATACGCCGATTGCTTGTTTCATTATGGGCATTGAACTATTTGGTAGTGAAGCGGCGGTCTATTTTTTCATGGTCTGCTTAATCAGTTTTATGTGCTCAGGAAATAGCGGTATTTATGCTTCGCAACAAAGTTTGTATCGTAAAGGAACAGCAGAATATCCTCTCTTTAACGCATTAAAAAATCGACGTAAATAAGATGTTTTTTTATGAAAATATGCTAAACTAGAGAAGATGAGGTGAAGACATGAAAGACTATCAATATCCATTAGATTTAGATTGGACGACAGAGGAAATGGTGATTGTCACTAATATGTGGACAGCAGTTGAGCAAGCCAACGAAACAGGCTTACCTGTTGACAAATTTTTAACAACTTATCAACAATTTAAAACGGTCGTTAAAAGTATCGGCGAAGAAAAACGCTTAGGTCGTGAATTTGAAAATGCTTCAGGATATTCGTTATATCGTACGCTTCAACAAGCTAAAAAACAGGGAAGCGGCAAATTAAAGCTGGGGGATGATTAGATGACTGAAACGCAAAAATTTGTTCAAACAATTCAAAGTTGGCTTTTTGAAGCAGCCGATGTGATTCGAATGAACTTGGAATCAGAGTTAACCGTTCAACAGAAAAATGGCCGCACCGATTTAGTGACAAATATGGATGAACAAACCCAAGAATTTTTAATGAATAAAATTCAAACAAATTTTCCCGAAGATCAAATTTTAGGGGAAGAAAAAGGCTACAATACTTTAAAATGTTTTGCTGGTCGCGTGTGGATCATCGATCCAATTGATGGCACAATGAATTTCGTGATGGAAAGAGAAAATTTTTGTATTATGTTAGCTGTTTATGAAGACGGCATTGGTAAATTAGGTTTTATCTATGATGTGATGCGAGAAGAACTTTATTGGGGCGGCAAAGGGCTTGGCGTTTATCGAAATAATCAATTATTAAAAGCGCCTACTATGAAAGCCTTGGCAGATGGATTATGGGGCATGAATGCTTACATGCATGGAAAAAATATTCATCACGCAACGGAAATCGGACAAGCAAGTATGGGCGTGCGTATTAGCGGTTGTGCAGGTTTGGAAATTATTGCCATGTTAAAAGGCAACCATCATGGCTATTTATCTAATCTAAGTCCTTGGGATTATGCAGCAGGCTTAGTACTTTTGGAAGAATTTGGGTTTAAATACTCTGGTATTACAGGAAAACCATTAACTTTTGATGGCCGTGAATACTTTATTGCAGCAACTCCTGAAACCTATGATGAAGTATTTACCCGATATTTAAATGAATCGGAATAATCCAAGAAGAGCGTTGCTGAAAGGTAAGGCTCTTCCTCTTTTAAAAGAGAAAAATTTGTAAAAAAATGTCCTTGTTTTCAGAAAAAGCCGAATAATTTCTAAAACTTTCATTATTTTTGCAGGCGAAAGCCTTTTTTTAATGAAAAAAGTTTGCTATAATAAGCAGTCGGCTTTTATGGACTTAAGTAACATAAGCGTATATAGATAAGGAGCAATTAAATTGAAATACAGAGATGATATTCGTAACGTGGCAATTATCGCCCACGTTGACCATGGTAAAACAACCTTAGTAGATGAACTTTTAAAACAATCTGACACTTTAGATGGACACACACAATTACAAGAACGTGCAATGGATTCCAATGCACTTGAAAGTGAACGTGGAATTACTATCTTAGCAAAAAATACAGCCGTAGATTATAACGGTACACGTATCAACATTCTAGATACACCAGGACACGCGGACTTCGGTGGTGAAGTAGAACGTATCATGAAAATGGTAGATGGTGTTGTTTTAGTTGTCGATGCGTATGAAGGAACAATGCCTCAAACACGTTTCGTATTGAAAAAAGCATTAGAACAAAAAGTAACACCAATCGTGGTTGTTAACAAAATTGACAAACCTTCTGCTCGTCCTGAACACGTAGTAGATGAAGTTTTAGAGTTATTCATCGAATTAGGCGCAGACGACGATCAATTAGATTTCCCAGTTGTTTATGCTTCTGCTTTAAACGGAACTTCAAGTGAATCAGATGATCCAGCAGATCAAGAGCCAACAATGGCCCCAATTTTTGATAAAATTATTGAACATGTGCCAGCTCCAGTTGACAATTCAGACGAACCACTTCAATTCCAAGTCTCATTACTAGACTACAACGATTACGTTGGACGTATTGGGATTGGCCGTGTGTTCCGTGGCACAATGAAAGTCGGCGACCAAGTTGCGTTGATGAAATTAGATGGCAGCGTGAAAAATTTCCGTGTAACGAAAATTTTAGGTTTCTTTGGCTTACAACGTGTGGAAATTGATGAAGCAAAAGCGGGCGATTTAATTGCCGTTTCCGGAATGGAAGACATTTTCGTTGGGGAAACAGTTGTAGATGTTCACAATCAAGAAGCATTACCAATTCTGCACATTGATGAGCCAACCTTACAAATGACTTTCTTAGTTAACAATTCTCCATTTGCGGGACGTGAAGGAAAATACATCACCGCTCGTAAAATCGAAGAACGTTTAATGGCTGAATTACAAACAGACGTATCTTTACGTGTTGATCCAATTGGCCCAGATTCTTGGACTGTATCAGGCCGCGGCGAATTGCATTTATCAATTTTAATTGAAAACATGCGTCGAGAAGGTTATGAATTACAAGTTTCTCGTCCAGAAGTTATTGAACGTGAAATTGATGGGGTTAAATGTGAACCATTTGAACGTGTTCAAATTGACACACCTGAAGAATACATGGGTAGCGTGATTGAATCACTAAGTTTACGTAAAGGCGAAATGCAAGATATGATTAATGCCGGTAACGGACAAATGCGTTTAATCTTCTTAGCACCAGCTCGTGGCTTAATTGGTTATTCAACAGAATTCTTATCAATGACTCGTGGTTATGGTATTATGAACCACACCTTCGATCAATACTTACCAATGATTCAAGGAACGATTGGTGGCCGTCATCAAGGTGCACTAGTTTCAATCGATACTGGTAAAGCAACGACTTACTCAATCATGAGTATTGAAGAACGTGGTACAGTTTTCGTTGAACCAACGACAGAAGTTTACGAAGGAATGATTGTTGGGGAAAACAACCGCGACAACGATTTAACTGTGAACATCACAAAAGCTAAACAAATGACTAACGTTCGTTCGGCAACGAAAGACCAAACATCAGTCATCAAAAAACCGAAAAAATTAACGTTAGAAGAATCATTAGAATTCTTGAATGAAGATGAATACTGTGAAGTAACACCAGAAAGCATCCGTTTAAGAAAACAAATTCTTAACAAAAACGAACGCGAAAAAGCAAGCAAGAAAAAGAAAAAAGCTGAATAATTTTTCGATAAATAAACATTTAAACCAACTATGCTCGTTTTACTACGAAAATAGTTGGTTTTTTTTATGAAAAAAACGGATTAATGCGTATTTTTAAGATAAGGATATTTTTTATGTGTGGATAACTACTCGTTATCCACAACAAGCAAATGTCGTTATTTTTGAAAGCTTTTGATAGCAAGCTTTCACAATTTTTCATTCTTTTTGATGTTTCACGTTAACTGGTGTTTCACGATTGTGTCTTGTTTTAACACACCTTGTTCCTGTTAGATTAGCGTGTTAAAATGACTTGTAGAACAAAGATTGGAGCGCAATAAATGAGTGCATTACAAGAATTATTAAAAGATACATTTGGCTATGATGATTTTCGGCCAGGACAAGAAACGATTATTCGTCATGTATTGCGACAAGAAAATGTCTTAGGCATTATGCCAACAGGTGGAGGCAAATCGATTTGTTATCAGTTGCCAGCCTTACTTCTGGATAATTTAACATTGGTGATTTCACCATTAATTTCTTTAATGAAAGATCAAGTAGATGCCCTGAATTTAATGGGGATTCCAGCTACATATATCAATAGTACCATTTCCTATCAAGAAATGAATCAACGTATTCAATTAGCGGTTAACAAAGAAGTCAAGCTATTGTATGTTGCGCCAGAGCGATTAGAATCTTATGATTTTCAACAGATGCTGACACATGTACCGATTGATTTATTGGCAGTAGATGAGGCACACTGTATTTCACAATGGGGGCATGATTTTCGTCCAAGCTATTTGCGTTTAGCAGAGATTATCGATCAATTTCAACAGCAACCAACTGTGATTGCACTAACAGCAACAGCAACGCCACAAGTAGCGGAGGATATTGTCAAGCAATTAAGAATTCCATCAGAAAATGAAATCAAAACAGGATTCGCTCGAGAAAATTTATCTTTTCAAGTCGTGAAGGATCAAAACAGAGACGTTTTTCTTTTGGAATATTTAAAGATGAATACTGGGCAATCAGGTATTATCTATGCAAGCACGCGGAAGGAAGTTGAACGAATTTATCATTTATTAGAAAGTAAAAAAATTGCAGCTGGGATGTATCATGGGGGCATGAGTGAACAGTTACGTAGTGAAAATCAAGAAGCATTCTTGTATGATCAAGTGCAAGTGATGGTAGCAACAAATGCCTTTGGTATGGGGATTAATAAGAGTAATGTTCGTTTTGTCATTCACGCACAAGTACCAGGGAATATTGAATCTTATTACCAAGAAGCCGGCCGAGCTGGTCGTGACGGTCTGCCTAGTGATGCTGTGTTAATGTTTGCTCCACAAGACTTGCAAATTCAACAATACTTTATTGAACAATCTGAAATGACCATTGATTATAAGCAGAAAGAGTACTTGAAATTACGGGAAATGTCACAATATGCGAATGCACAAATGTGTTTACAAAAATATATTTTACGCTATTTTGGTGAAGAAGGGACGGACTGCGGTCGCTGCTCGAATTGTCTGGATAATCGAGAATTAGTCGATATTACGGTCGATGCCCAAAAAGTCTTGTCTTGTGTAAAACGTATGGGAGAACGTTTCGGTAAGGGCTTAGTTGGTAAAGTCCTGACTGGCTCAAAAGATCAAAAAATTGATCAATGGCATTTTGATCGTTTGTCAACATACGGACTAATGAAAGGTCGCACGCAAAAAGAAGTCACACAGCTGATTGATTATTTGACAGCAGAACGTTATTTAATTCCTTCTGATGGGCAATTTCCGTTGTTATCAGTCTCGACAGAAGGTGTTCAGGTGCTTTTAGGGGAACGGAAAGTCTTCCGAAAAGAAGACCAAAAAGTTCGAAAAGTAGCAGTGGATGATGCCTTGTTTGAACGATTACGCGAATTACGTATGGACATGGCTCAAGAGGCAGGCGTGCCGCCATATGTAGTCTTTTCCGATAGTACACTTAAAGAAATGTGTGAAAAATTACCGCAAACAACGATTCAATTATTGCAAATAAAAGGGGTCGGCCAAAATAAATTAGATAAATATGGCACCGCCTTTTTAGAAGTAATTAAAGAATATCAAGAGACAAAAAAATGATATAGTTTGTTATTTTATTTAAAATTAAAAGCAGAAAATAAGGAAAAAGTCTTTTAATGTATTTGTTGTTGTATTGATAAAATAAGCTTGTTATATAAAGAGATTTCTTACTTAATATATCGCTTGGTTTTAGAAAATTTCTTAAAGGAAATTTTCTGAAATCATCATGTATCTAACTGAGAATTATGTTATAATTATTTAATTAAGATAGGGAGGTTCTGTACAAATGGACGAAGGAATTTCAAAGAAATTTGCCATTCAATTATTAGAAGACGATGCAGAACGCATTAAAATGCTTATTCGTAATCAAAAAAACAGTTTGTGCATTTCTCAATGTAAAGCATTTGAAGAAGTGGTGGATACACAAATGTATGGTTTTTCAAGACAAGTGACCTATGCGACCCGTTTGGGGATTTTAACTAATGATGAAGGACATCGCTTACTAAGTGATTTAGAACGCGAATTGAATCAATTATATACAGATGTTTATGAAGAAACACAAGAAAAAAACGAGATTGGCAAGGAGGGTTAAGCTTTGCCAAACAAAGTAAAGAAACGGCATTTGCTAGACTATAGTATTTTTATTCCATATTTAATTTTAAGCATCGTGGGATTGATTATGGTATATAGTTCCACATCCGCATTACAAGTAATGAAAGGTTTTTCACCTACGTCATTCGTTATTAACCAGGTTGCCTTTTGGGTAGTAGGGTTAGTTGCAATGTTTTTTATTTATAAGATGAAAACATCCGTTTTTCAGAATCGAAGTTTTATCATGTTTGCCATTGCAGTAATTACGGTTATGGTTTTAGCCGTTCGGATTCCTGGTATCGGGAAAGAAATTAACGGCGCACGTGGTTGGATTGAGATTGGTGGATTTTCGATGCAACCAGCTGAGTATTTAAAAATTATGGTTGTCTGGTATCTGTCTTATATTTTAGCACGGCGACAAAAGACAATTAATGGAGGCATGGATCAATTTAAACAAGCTGCCGGGCGCCCGTTGATGCTCGTTTTTGTATTAATTGCTCTAGTTGCAATCCAGCCTGACTTCGGGAATGCGGCCATTCTAACATTAATTACCATCGTGATGGTTTTAGCAAGTGGGATTAATTATATGTATACCTACTTGGTTGGTGGCTTGGGCATTTTAGGTAGTATCACGGCTATTCAGTTATTAATTATGTCGAAAGGAAAAATTTTCCCAGCGCGTTACCAATATATTTATAATCGTTTTGCTGTTTTTAAAAATCCATTTTTAGATGAACGGAACTTAGGCCATCAGTTAGCTAATTCTTATTATGCAATCAGTAATGGCGGCTGGTTTGGCAAAGGTCTAGGGAATAGTGTTCAGAAAAAAGGCTTTTTACCAGAAGCACATACGGACTTTATCTTTGCGATTACTTTAGAAGAGTTAGGCATTATCGGCGGTCTAGCGATTTTAGGATTGTTGATGTTTATGATTGCGCGAATTATTTTAGTCGGTGTACGCTCGAAGAAACCTTTTAATTCACTAATGTGTATTGGAATTGGTACAATGTTATTAATTCAAGTCTTTATTAATGTTGGTGGGATTACTGGGATTATTCCATTAACAGGAATTACTTTCCCGTTCTTGAGTCAAGGTGGGAATAGTTTGCTGATTATTTCGATTGCTGTGGCCTTTGTCCTGAATATCAGTGCAGATGAAACACGTCAGAAATTAGAAAATGAGTACTATTTATCTTTAGAACAGAACCAATAAATTTGAAGGAAATTGATGGTAGGAGTGACGTTATGAAAAAGGTATTAGTTGCCAATCGTGGCGAAATTGCGATTCGAATTTTTAGAGCTTGTACAGAATTAGATATCCGTACAGTAGCGATTTATGCTGCAGAAGATGAGTATTCTGTTCATCGTTTCAAAGCAGATGAAGCGTATTTAGTTGGTAAGGAGAAAAAACCAATTGAAGCCTATTTAGACATTGAAAATATTATCCAAATTGCCAAAAAATCGGGAGCAGATGCCATTCATCCTGGTTATGGCTTTTTATCAGAGAACTTACGCTTCGCCGAACGTTGTGAAGAAGAAGGAATCATTTTTGTCGGACCTAAAACACATCATTTAGATATTTTTGGCGATAAAATTAAAGCGAAAGAAGCAGCTGTAGCTGCGGGGATTGCTTCGATTCCAGGCTCAGACGGGCCAGTAGCAACGGTGGAAGAGGTCGTAGCTTTTGGTGAAACGCATGGCTTTCCTATCATGATTAAAGCTGCTTTAGGTGGCGGCGGTCGCGGGATGCGCGTTGCCCACGATGCCAAAGAAGCACGAGAAGGTTACGAGAGAGCCAAAAGTGAAGCGAAAGCAGCCTTTGGTTCTGACGAGGTTTATGTTGAAAAGTATATTTCTAATCCTAAACATATCGAAGTACAAATTTTAGGCGATCATCATGGGAATGTCTTGCATTTATTTGAACGTGATTGTTCCGTTCAACGACGCCACCAAAAAGTGGTAGAAGTCGCACCATGTGTATCAATGAATGAAGAACAACGAGCAGCCATTTGTTCGGCTGCTGTGCAGTTAATGGCGCATGTCGGCTACGTGAATGCGGGAACGGTTGAGTTTTTAGTAGAAGGGGATCAGTTTTATTTTATTGAAGTGAATCCTCGTGTTCAGGTAGAACATACTATCACAGAAATGATTACAGATATTGATATTGTGATCTCTCAATTACAAATTGCACAAGGGCTTGATTTGCATAAAGATATGCATTTGCCAAAACAAAACGAATTGACATTAAAAGGCGCGGCTATTCAATGTCGGATTACGACTGAAGATCCCCTGAACCAGTTTATGCCAGATACAGGGAAAATCGATACGTATCGTTCACCAGGTGGGTTTGGTGTGCGTTTAGATGTAGGAAATGCTTATTCTGGCTACGCTGTGACGCCTTACTTTGATTCTTTATTGGTTAAAGTCTGTACGCATGGTTTCTCTTTTGAACAGGCAATCAGTAAAATGCAACGCTGCTTAAAAGAATTTCGGATTCGTGGCGTGAAAACAAATATTCCGTTTTTACAAAATGTTGTGAGCTATCCAGCGTTTCAATCTGGCGAAGCCAAAACAACCTTTATTGATAATACACCTGAATTATTTGAATTTCCTCGTATGCGCGATCGTGGCAATAAAACGATGAAATACATTGGAGAAGTAACGGTCAATGGGTTCCCTGGCATTGAACGAACGGAGAAAAAATATTTTGAAGCCCCGCGCGTGCCGACAGATATTGAAGTTCCAGAAAAAGTGATCACAGCTAAAAATATTCTAGACGCTCAAGGAGCAACCGCCGTCATCGATTGGGTTAAGAATCAAGAAAGTGTGTTAATGACAGATACCACGTTCCGTGATGCGCACCAAAGTTTATTAGCTACTCGTGTGAGAACACAAGATTTTAAAGCAATTGCTGGACTAACTGATGTAGCCCTGCCTGAGCTGTTTTCTAGTGAAATGTGGGGTGGCGCTACGTTCGATGTTGCCTATCGCTTCTTAACCGAAGACCCATGGCAACGTTTAAGAAAAATTCGTCAGTTGATGCCAAACATACTTTTACAAATGCTGTTCAGAGGATCTAATGCGGTAGGCTATCAAAATTACCCTGATAATGTTATTGAAGAATTCATTAAAGAATCTGCTCGCCAAGGAGTCGATGTTTTCCGAATTTTTGATAGCTTAAACTGGATTCCTCAAATGGAAAAAAGTATTCAAGTCGTTCGGGATACCGGAAAAATTGCGGAAGCAGCAATTTGTTATACTGGGGACATCAATGATCCAGCCCGAGCAAAATATAATGTTCAATATTACCTTGATATGGCTAAAGAATTGGAAAATTTAGGGGCACAAATCATTGCGATTAAAGATATGGCTGGCTTATTGAAACCACAAGCTGCTTATCGTTTAATTAGTGAATTAAAGGCAGCCACGGATTTACCAATTCATCTCCATACTCACGATACTAGTGGCAATGGGATCATCACTTATTCAGCAGCTACTAAAGCAGGCGTTGATATTGTTGACGTCGCAATGAGTGCGATGAGTGGCGCAACTAGCCAGCCAAGTATGAACAGTCTATATTATGCTTTAGTCAATGGTGAACGGACGCCAACTATTAACATTGATAATGCACAGAAAATCAATCATTATTGGGAAGATGTGCGCATGTATTATCAACCATTTGAAAATGGGTTAAATGCACCGCAAACAGAAGTCTATATGCATGAAATGCCTGGTGGTCAATACTCTAATCTACAGCAGCAAGCAAAAGCGGTAGGCTTAGGGCACCGTTGGGATGAAATCAAAAAAATGTATCACACAGTGAATTTGATGTTTGGTGATATTGTAAAAGTGACGCCATCTTCAAAAGTCGTGGGAGACATGGCACTCTTCATGGTTCAAAATCATCTGACAGAACAAGATGTTTATGCGCGTGGTGAAGAACTAAGTTTTCCTGAATCAGTTGTGACTTTTTTCCAAGGTGATTTAGGTCAACCAGTTGGTGGGTTCCCGAAAGAGCTCCAACGAATTATTCTAAAAGGTCGACCAGCCTTCACAGAGCGGCCAGGTGACTTAGCAGCACCTGTTGATTTTGCGAAAGTACAAGAAGAATTAGCCGAAAAAATTGGGTATCAACCTAAATTGGAAGAAGTTTTAAGTTATTTAATGTATCCACAAGTATTTTTAGAGTATCGTCAAAAATACGAAACCTTTGGAGATATAACCTTATTAGATACGCCAACATTCTTTAATGGTATTCGTCAAGGAGAGACATTGGAAGTTCAAATTGAACGAGGAAAAACGTTAATTATTCGTTTAGATGAAATTGGCGAACCTGATATTGACGGAAACCGTGTCTTGTTCTTCAATTTGAATGGGCAACGTCGTGAGGTTTTAGTTAAAGATGCCTCCATTAAGTCTGCTGTTCAAGTAAAACAAAAGGCGGAACCAACTAATAAAGAACAAATCGGCGCAACGATGTCTGGTTCTGTTCTACAAGTATTGGTCAAACGTGGCGATAAAGTAGAAAAAGGTCAGCCGTTGCTGATTACAGAAGCCATGAAAATGGAAACGACTATCGAAGCACGTTTTGCGGGCACGGTTGATCACATTTATGTTGAAGAAGGCGAAGCAATCAGCTCAGGTGATTTGTTATTAGAAGTGAAAGAAAAATAAGATGAGAGGGGAAAAAATGAAGCGATTTTGGGCCTTTACTGCTGTTTTTTTAACAGTTCTACTCATTGGATATTTAGAGCCAGTTTTTTTCCCTGCTGAAAAACCAACCGAAACAGCTCAAAGTGGGCGCTTATCCAGCGCTCACACCGCTGTTCCTCATGAAGAATTGCCAGCTTCTGGCTACGCAGCATACATAGGGAAAGATGTGGAAACCTTTATCCGCCAGTTTGGCAATCCTAAAGAAAAAATTAAAACAGGTCGTACGTATGAATTATGGACGTTCGGTTTGACGATGAATGATTACTTAGAAGTCAACGTTCGAGAAAATAAAGTCATCGCAATTAAGGTCTTTAACAATGACAAAATGATAGAACCGTTTAAGATAGATATGAAGCTTGCAGACTTGTCTGATTTAATGACGATTTATTCGAATTTTGCATTTAATTTTCATCATGAAGCTTACGATGTCGAGCTGATGGAAGAAGATATGAACTATCGACCACTGGTTGCTTTTGATAATGGCAGTTTTGCAGTGTTATTTTTTAATCAGCGGACAGGCGGTTTAATGGCAGTCAATTATGTCAATAAAGAAACGTTGCTCACGGAAATGCCGTATCAATTAAATGAAGGTTCTCCTTTGCCAGTTGATATAACGCAGTCAATGACCTTCGATCCTGTTCAAAGTAACCAAGCGATTTATGTCATGAATCTGGTTAAACAGCAAGAAAATCAAGCTGCTTTTTCAGTTTCTACACAAAGCCAAAAAGATGCCCAAACATTGTATCAAACGCTGGCTAACCATACACCAACAATTTTGTCGGCAAATCGACAAGCAGAATTGTTACAAACGAGAGAGGAACATACAGCCATTCATCCCTTTCATTTGACTAAGGACGAATTTTCTTTATTAGTTAAAACGAGCAAACTTTCGTTGAGAGAACCAGCAGGTATTTTCCAAGAACCTGTTTATGATAGTACCTTTACTATTTTGTCATGGTTTTCGGACCCGCAATATGATAGCTATTTTGCTGAGTCAGAAACGACAGAATTGGCCGTTGCCTTTTCCAATGAAGGTGTGTTAGTCTTATTAGAGAAACGACCAGAAAATAGGCAAATCACGGAGAGTAGTGAAAAGTTATGATTGTAACAGAACATTTATTTGCAATTGAAGATCAAACAGAATGTTTAATTTCAGCACTTTTAGAAAGTGATGCTGTTCAAAACTATAAAGAAACAAAAAAAGCTATGTATGCTTCGGCGGAAGTTGCTCAGTTACAAAAAGCATTTTTAGAAGCTAAGTCAGCTTTTGAACGAGTAGAAGCTTATGGAATTCATGCACCCGATTTTCGGGAGAAGCAACGAGCCCTACGTAAAGCGAAGCGGGCGCTTGATTTAAATGAAATCGTTGCAAATTATCGTTTTGCTGAGACAAACGTTCAAACGTTGCTAGATACAATTGGTTTAAAGATTGCGCAACTAATTTCTGAAGATATTAAAGTAGATGCTGGAAATCCTTTCTTTGAACGAGGAAAGAAACATTCAGGTTGTGGAGGAAGCTGCCATGCAAGCTAAAGAAGAAAAAGAATTTACGCTTCAAGAGCGTCGTTGCCTAATTGTTTGGGTATACACATTAAAACCGTTAAAACAGTTACGCCGATATGGACTGATTCACTATGTTTCACGAAAAATGAAATATGTGGTGATTTACATGAATGAAGAAAATATTGAAAGTAACATGGAAAAAATTAATCAGTTACATTTTGTTCGTAGTGTCGATAAATCGTATCGACCAGATGTCGAAATGAATTTTGCTGAAAAAATTGGTACCAAAGCGGCTTATCAAGAACAAGAAGACGACGGCTATGTAGTAGAGGAATTATCTACAGAGATTCGCTTAGCAGAGAATGTCTAATGCAAAAGAGTGAGAAATGTTATGAGAAATTTCAAACATTTTTCACTCTTTTTGTTATAATGAATTATAAAAGAATGATTGATAAAGGAGTCGAAACAATGCGTGTTATTTCTGGAGAATATGGTGGCCGGCGCCTGAAAGCGTTAGATGGCGACAATACTAGGCCCACAACAGATAAAGTAAAAGAATCTATTTTTAATATGATTGGTCCATATTTCGATGGTGGAATGGCACTGGATTTATATTCAGGAAGTGGCGGGTTAGCGATTGAAGCTGTCTCTCGTGGAATGGATAAAAGTATTTGTATTGAAAAGAATTTTGCTGCACTAAAAGTAATTAAAGAGAATATTGCGATCACAAAAGAACCAGAAAAATTTGAAGTTAGAAAAATGGATGCTAATCGTGCCTTAGAACAGTTTTATGAAGAGAAGCTACAATTTGATTTGGTCTTATTGGATCCGCCCTATGCCAAACAAGAAATTGTTTCACAATTAGAAAAGATGTTAGAACGGAAGTTATTAACAAACGAAGCCGTTATCGTTTGTGAAACAGATAAAACTGTCAAATTACCGGAAACGATTGGTACACTAGAAAAAACAAGAGAAACCGTTTACGGAATCACTCAAGTAACGATTTATCGTCAGGAGGCGTAGGATGCGTAAAATTGCTCTATTTCCCGGAAGTTTTGATCCGATGACAAATGGTCATTTAAATTTGATTGAACGCAGTGCGAAGTTATTTGACGAAGTCATCATTGGCGTTTTTATAAATACAAGTAAGCAAACATTATTTACGCCTGAAGAGAAAAAATATTTAATTGAAGAAGCAACTAAAGAAATGCCAAATGTGCGTGTTATCATGCAAGAAACCCAGTTAACTGTGGAAAGTGCAAAATCATTAGGGGCTAATTTTTTGATTCGTGGCATTAGAAACGTCAAAGACTACGAGTACGAGAAAGACATTGCTAAAATGAATCAACATCTGGCGCCAGAAATTGAAACGGTTTTTCTATTAGCAGAAGAACCATATGCACATGTAAGCTCCAGTTTACTAAAAGAAGTTTTACGTTTTGGGGGCGATGTGTCTGACTATCTTCCTCCCAATATTTATCATGCGTTAAAACAAAAGAAGAATGACTGGAGCTAAAATAATGAATAAAAAAACAGAAAAATTTTCGTTTAAATCACTCATTCCAATGGTATTGGCATTGCTGCTAATTGGTTTGTTTATCGTCCCAATTCCTTATTATATTGAAGGACCAGGAACGACAGAAAATTTAAAAGAGTTTGTAACTGTTAATGGAAAAAAAGATACGCAGTCAGGTGCTTTTTATTTAACAACGGTGGGCATTCGTTCGGCCACTATTTTTTCTGCCATAAAAGCAAACTTTTCGGATTTTCAAGAAGTCATGTCCAAAAAAGAATTAATGGGAGATAGTAGTAATAGCGAATATAATCGAATTCAACAATACTATATGGATTCCTCAAAAAACGCCGCAATTGAGCAAGCCTTAAAATTAGCGAAGGTTCCATATGAGATGAAATTTAAAGGCGTCTATGTGTTAGCGATGGAAGACAACTCAAGTTTTAAAGGAAAAATTGAAGTTGGCGATACCGTGACAGGCGTGGATGGCAAATCTTTTAAAAGCAGTGAAGAATTAATGAATTACATTAAAGCACAAAAAGTGAATCAAAAAGTCACTGTTCAATTTATTCAAGATGGCAAAGCAAAAGAAGCGACCGGCAAATTAATTGAATTGCCAACAGATAAAAAAGCGGGGATTGGTATTGGTTTGACCGATCATACAGAAATTGATTCTTCTATCCCAGTATCTATTGAAGCGGGTGATATTGGTGGGCCATCGGCTGGGTTAATGTTTACTTTGCAGACCTATGAACAATTAAGTCATAAAGATTTACGTAAAGGTCATGAAATTGCTGGAACAGGTACGATGAACAGTCAAGGAATCGTTGGTAGAATCGGTGGTATTGACAAAAAAGTTGTAACAGCCAGTGAGAACAGTGCAGAAATTTTCTTTGCACCCGATGATGAAATAACTTCAGAAATGAAAAAAGTTGAACCGAAAATCAAATCGAATTATCAAGAAGCACAAGAAGCTGCGAAAAAAATTGGGACAAAAATGAAAATTGTCCCAGTAAAAACGGTTCAAGATGCCTTGAACTATCTAGAAAAATTAAAATAAAAGTGTGCCTGGGCCAAAAATTACTAGTGATTTTTGGTCCAGGCGCATTTTTTTGTTAAAAAATGCGTAATTATATTTTGAAGGGAGGACAAACGATGGATTGGTTGAAACAGTTACCTAAAAAGTGGCTATTGCTAGGTAGTGGCGCGTCTATAGTTATTTTGATAACTCTATTAGTGGGCATTTATTTGATGGTTAATAAGGAGCCACGAGTAGACACCACAATGTGGCAGGAGACAAGTCTGACCACTACGGCAGAGGTTGCCACAGATGCCACAAAAGAAAGGGCAGAAACAATGATCTATGTTGATATTAAAGGCGCAGTGAAAGTACCAGGAATCTATCAACTAAAAAATCAGCAGCGGATTTGGGATGCTTTAGCTTTAGCTGGAGGTGTGAGCGAGGAAGCTGATACTACCCAGGTCAATTACGCTCAAAAAGTAAAAGATCAAATGATTATTTACGTGCCCAAAAAAGGAGAACCAGTGCCACAGTCATTAGAAACGCTGCAGGAATCAGCACTTGCTCAGCAAAATCAGGAGGGAAAAATCAACCTCAATACGGCAACAGAAGCAGAGCTACAAACGATTTCAGGAATCGGTGCGAAAAAAGCACAAGAGATTATTCGCTTTCGTGACGAACAAGGACCGTTTAAAACCGTCGAGGAACTGAAAAATGTTTCAGGTATTGGAGAGAAAACAGTAGAACGTTTAAAAGACATGTTGACAGTGACTGGCTAACTTTTAACAGAAAATTCCTGAGAATTCTTGACTATGGGATGCGGATAACATACTATTTGTAATAAGATTAAATGATTTGGCAAATCGAACACAGGAGTCATTAAAAATAAAGGAGGTTTATTATGGAACGAATTCCATGGGACCAATATTTTATGGGACAAAGCGTCTTATTATCATTAAGAAGTACTTGCACACGGTTAACTGTCGGAGCAACCATTGTTCGCGACAAACGAATTATTGCAGGAGGTTACAATGGTTCAGTCAGTGGCGGAACGCATTGTATTGATGAAGGATGCTATGTTGTTGATAATCATTGCGTTCGAACAATCCACGCAGAAATGAATGCAATTTTACAATGTGCGAAGTTTGGCGTCCCTACAGAAGGGGCAGAAATTTATGTGACACATTTCCCTTGCCTGCAATGTACAAAGATGATTTTACAAGCAGGGATTAAAAAGATTTATTATTTAAAGGATTACCGTAATGATGCGTACGCCCTAAATTTAATTGAACAAGTAGGAGCCACGGTTGAAAAAGTGACTTTAGTACCAAAATATTTTGCCGAATTACAATGGGGAGAAGAATTTGCCACACTTGAGGACAATCTTTCCTCAGCTGAGGAATAATTGGTTCTTCATAGCTCTGCTGACTAGTTGTGGGCTGTGGTGTTTTTTCGCACCTAGTCTATTAGGAGCTCTTCTTCTTTCTATCACTGTTATCCGTATTGTCTGTACAAAAAGTTTTCCTGTTATATTGGGAGGTTTTTTGTGCAGTTTTTTAATAGTAGGGGGCATATTGATTTTCCAGTGGTTAAAGCCAGTCTCTTTGTTGCCTAAAGAAGTTCGCTTGTCAGGACAGCTAACGATATTACCAGATGAAATACAAGTCGATGGTGATCAAGTAAAATTTCCTGCCAATTGGATCGTAAAAGGCAAAAGGCAGAAAGTGATGGCATTTTATCAATTAAAAAGTGTGAAAGAAAAACAGCAATGGCAACAACTAACCACAACCATTCAGGCAACCGCTGTAGGTATTTTAGACTCGCCCCAAGGTCAAACCAACAAAAATGGCTTCAATTATCAACTATTTTTGAAGAATCAAGGAATCGAAGCTATTTTATTCATTGAGGAGATAGGACAACCACGTTCCTTTTTTTCTTGGCGGTTTAAAGAAATCATTAGCGGCTGGCGGAAGTGGGCGATGGTACATATTCAGAAAAATTTTGCTGAGACTAGTGCAATGTATATGAATGCGTTGCTCTTAGGTTTTCGTAATGAAGAATTTGCTGAAATAAGCGATAAATTTTCAGCATTAGGCATTTTGCATCTTTTTAGTTTGTCAGGGATGCATGTTTCTTTTTTCCTTCGTTTATTTCGCTTACTAATGCTAAGAATTGCTCGCCGAACGCAAGAAAGTTATTTTTTGTGGCAATGCGGTTTTTCACTGATATATGCTGGTTTAACAGGATTCTCAGTCAGTGTCATGCGGGCGCTTTTACAAACAAACCTCAATACGTTCAATCGACGGTTTAATTGGCAGGTTCCGGCCCTCGATTGTTGGAGTTTAACTCTCTTAGTGCACTTGATTGTTCAGCCAACCCTCTTTTTTTCAGTCGGCGGTCAATTTAGTTACTTACTTTCCTTTGTTCTGCTGTTTTTAGAGCAAACATTGGTTGGTTATTCTTCGCCTTTCATTAAAAATTGTTTAGGCTCTTTCCTATTGGCTGTGGCTTCCTTACCTATTTTAGTCCAATCATTTTATGAATGGCCCTTGTTAGGAAGTTTCTTAACATTTCTCTTGTTACCAATTTTTGAACGGTTCTTGTTACCGCTTTTGACGTTGAGCTTTTTTCTAGTGATTATTATGCCAGCACGTTATTTAGCAGCCTTGCTCGAACCACTATTTTTAACAATGAATGGCTTATTTGAGTGGGTGCTAGTTCACTTAAATCCGAAGCTGACCATCGGCTATTTAAATGCTTGGATACAAATTAGTTTGTTATTACTAATCGGACTTTCAATGATTTATTTAGCAGACAAGTCTAAAAAAATTTTTTTCTCAATCGGACTACTAATTGTTTTGATAAATAGTAAATACCTTTCGCCAATTGGCATTGTTGCAATGATCGATGTAGGCCAAGGGGATAGTTTGTTTATCCAAGCGCCTTTTCACAGAAAAAATACACTAATCGATACAGGTGGTCGGTTGTCTTTTGACAAAGAAGCTTGGCGGCAACGGAAAAATAGTCGATCAGGAGCGGAATATTCAGTGATTCCTTTTCTCAAAAGTCAAGGGGTCAAACGTTTAGATGAAGTGATCATCACACACGCACATGAAGACCATTTTGGCGATTTATTAGCCATTGCGCAGAAGGTTCCAATTTCTGTTCTTTATTTTCCTAAAGGAGCAGCTGAAGCCAATTTTTCGTTTCGCCAAGTCTTGAAACAACTCCAAAAAAGCGGGACAGACTGTCGGCCAATTTTAGCGCCCAAGCGAATTAATGGGCCCGTTTCTTTTCAAATTTTATCACCAAATAAGAGCAGTATTGGGGGCAATAATGACTCGATAGTGTTTTCCACACAATTAGGCGGACGGCATTTTTTATTTACTGGTGACTTGGAAGCCGAAGGAGAAGAACAAGTGTTGGCTCGCTATCCCCAGTTGAAAATCGACATCTTGAAAGTCGGTCATCATGGTAGTAAAACGTCGTCTACTAAAAGATTTATCAAACAGCTTAATCCGCGAGAAGCATTGATTTCAGCTGGACTGAATAATCGTTTTAAACATCCTCATCAGGAGACATTAGCGACGCTGGAGGAGCAAAAAATAAATTATTATCGGACCGATCTTCAAGGAATGATTTATTATCAATGGTTACCTTGGCAAGGGCTTTCTAAAGCCAAATTTGTTAAAGAACAAGACTAGTATTTCCAGAAGTAACATGATAGGATAAACAAGAGAAACGAGAAAAGGAGCGAGCCAATGGAGTTACAAAAAGCTTTGAAAGAAGTGCGAGAGCAAAAAATCGCTCCAGTGTATTTATTAATAGGAACAGAACTTTATTTAACTGAATTATTTAAAACAACATTGATGAAAGAATTGTTGACGGAAGAGGATGATCAATTTAACTTTTTCTCATTTGATATGGAGGAAACACCTTTAAGTGCAGCGATTGCTGAAGCGGAAACAATTCCGTTTTTTGGTGATTATCGCCTTGTCTTTGTGGAAAATCCTTACTTTTTAACTGCCGAAAGAAAAACAAACGGTGTGGAACATGATGTCAATCTTTTATTGAATTATTTGGAAAGTCCATCACCAACAACTGTTCTTGTTTTTATGGCCTCTTATGAAAAATTAGATGAACGAAAAAAAATTACCAAAGCATTGAAAAAAAATGCCACAGTAGTTGATGTCAATCCAATGGATGAAAAGGCTATTCGTCAGTACATTTCTCAAACGATTGAGAGCGAAGGGTACACTATTCGCTCCGATGCTTTTGATTTATTACTTCAATTGACAGACTTGAACTTATCAAAAATTATGGGAGAATTACAGAAGCTGTATTTATATGCCCTTGAGACGAAGACAATTACACGAGGTGCGGTTCAAGAATTAGTCCCTAAGTCTTTGGAACATAATGTTTTTGATTTAACCAACGAAGTACTTTCTGGAAACAGTGAAAAAGCTGTTCAATTGTATGAAGATTTACTTTTACAAGGAGAAGAAACCATTAAGTTAAATGCAATCTTATTGAATCAGATTCGCCTTTTTCTGCAAACAAAAATTTTGGCTAAGATGGGCTATCAACAAGCGAATATTGCTGATACATTAAAGGTTCATCCTTATCGAGTCAAGTTAGCGTTACAACAAGTCCGACGATTTGAATTGTCTCGATTAGAAAGACTTTATGATGAATTAGTTGAAAATGATTACCGCATGAAAACGGGCCAAATGGATAAAGAATTACTATTCCAATTATTTATTTTAAAATTGACTGCACAAGCAAAATAAGAAAATGCCAGAGGCAATCGTCATACAACGATTGTCTCTGGCACTTTCTTATTATTTAGCTCCTAATAGTTCTTCTTTTCCGTGAACAAGCTGTGTCAACATGGCACAGAAAGGTGTTGCTACGTTGTATTTTTGTCCTTTGCGCCAAACAGCACCATTAATGTAATCAATTTCTGTGAGACGATGATTTTTAATTAAATCTTGATACATAGACGGATAGTGCAAGCCAATACCGTTTGGATCATAAGTTTGAGCAATATGTGTATAGACTTCTGCTTGATCTAAATGAATGGCTTCTTTTTCTGCGACTGCTGCAAATTCACTGATTAATGTTTTAACAAGGGATTCACTAACAGGTAGTGCACCAAATTCGGCAATATTACAATCAAGGATTGTACACAAACCATTTAGCGTGCCATTGACACAGGCTTTCCGCCAAATAGAGTAGCGAACATTGCTACTATAGCTTGGATTTAAACCAGCTTTTTGGAAGACATCAACGACTTCTAAAGCAAATTTTTTACCAGAAGGATCAATATTTTCTAATTCAATTTCGCCATCACCTAAAAGTTTAACACGTCCCGGTCCTTCTAAACCAGCTGTCCACATGGTAATGCCAACCAAGATGTTTTCTTTTGGTACATATTTTTCTAGTACATCTTCATGACCTAAGCCATTTAATAAACATAGTACATACGTTTTTTCAGTAATCATTGGTTGAATCGCTTTAAACATTGCATCTAATTGTTGTGCTTTAGTTAAAGCGATAATTAAATCTACTTGTTCATTTTGATGGTAAATTTCTTCTGGTGAGAAGATTGGTAGGTTCGCGACAACTTCTTCTCCGTTAAAATCAGCGATTAAACCATTTTTACGAATAGCTTCAATGTGCGCGGGCCATTGATCGATTAAAGTTACATCATTTCCGCCTTGATGCAACATAATTCCTAAACGGCTGCCCATAGCGCCGGCACCAGCAATTGCAATTTTCATGTGTATCCATCTCCTTAAAAGTTCTTTAACCGTTATTATTATACAGCAACTTTCCTAAAAATGAATAAATGGGACTTGCAAATTTGTTATTTTTTAAATGTTTCCTAAAAAGTAAGGATTGCATCAAATGGTAAAGTAAGCTAAAGTAAAGCGTGGAAAAGTTTATAAATGAAAGTAGAGGAATCGTTAATGACGAAAGAAAAATTTTGTCGAGAATCACGAGTGATTCAAACACATCGTGTATTTCCCTTTGATTTAAATCCCTTTGGTGCACTATTTGGTGGGAAATTAATGTCTTTAATTGATGACGCCGCATCCATTTCCGTTTCACGACATTGTCGGAGAGGGGCAGTTACAGCATCTTTAGATAACTTGAATTTTTTAAAACCTTTAAAAGAAAATCACTCAGTGTGTGTTGAAACGTTTGTTTCTGGCGTGCATCATAAATCGATGGAAGTATTTGTTAAAGTTGTAGGAGAAGATTTAACAACTGGAGAGCGTTATTTAGCGGCGACTTGTTTTACAACTTTTGTAGCCATTCCGTCTCATATGAATCCCGAAAGTGACTTCCAATTAGCGGCAGTCGTCCCAGAAACTGCAGAAGAAAAGTTGATTTGTTCCAATTATGAAACGAGACGACAACAACGTTTAGCTTTGCGAGAAGAGACTAAATTATTTAGTCAACATCTCACAACGGATTTACCGTGGATTGATTCACCTTTATAAAAAAATGTCCGAGTCTTTGTGAAAACAGACTTGGACATTTTTTGATGAAAAAAGAAGCTAACATGAATGCTAACTTCTATCTCACATTATTTAGCTAATTTGCTTAAACGAATTTTATCGCGGTTAGCTTTGTTTTTATGGATTAAACCTTTAGTTGCAGCCATATCAACAGCTTTAACAGCTTCGTTGTATAAAGCATCGACGTTATCAGCTCCAGCAGCTACAGCTTCTTCAAATTTCTTGATTGCTGTACGCATTGCGTTTGTTTGAGATGAATTTTTCGCATTCGCGTTAGCACTTGTACGTACGCGTTTGATTGCAGATTCGATATTTGGCATTTGTTTCACCTCCGATGATTTAGGTTTTACACTGGTCAGCCAATGTAATTCAACAGTAATCATTATACCTAATCCATTGTTCCATTGCAATAAAAGACGACAAGTTTTTTTCCTTAACAGACAATTTCAAGAAAAAAATAAGAAAATTTGCCAGAGCCTTAAGAAAAAAGCATACATTTTTTTTAAAACATGCTATGATAAAATAGATAAATGAAAAATGGTGGTGTCTTTGTGAGTATTGCATTATTGGTAACGATTACTTTGGTAATGGGTGTAATTTTTGTTAACGGTTGGACGGATGCGCCGAACGCAATTGCAACCGCTGTCTCGACTCGGGTGTTAAAGCCGAATGTCGCAATTTGGATGGCTGTTGTGATGAACTTTTTAGGTGCATTAGTCATGACCTTTTTTAATGCCCAAGTAGCTGAAACGATTAGTAACATTGTTAGTTTTGACGCAAATGGAAACGCTTCACAGGTGGCTTTGGCTGCTTCGCTTTTTTCAATTGTGGTTTGGGCAGTTGCTGCGTGGTATTTTGGTATTCCCACAAGTGAAAGCCATGCGTTAATTGCCGGCTTGACTGGTTCGGCAATGGCATTAGGTGGTTTGGGTGCAGTCAATGGCTCGGAATGGATCAAAGTGCTTGTTGGTCTAGTTGTTTCTACCGTTATGGGCTTTGGCGGCGGTTATTTGATTGCCAAACTTGTTGTGAAAGCTTTCTCGGCTGTGCCTAGAAGAAAAGCCAACAAATTTTTTACAGTTGGACAAGCCTTTGGTGCAGGAGCTAATGCTTTTTTACATGGTGCGCAAGATGGGCAAAAATTTATGGGCGTGTTCATGTTAGTGCTTTTTTATAATAATTTAGTCGAAAAAACAGGTGGCGGTTTTGTGATTCCGTTATGGGTTATGGTTCTGTGTTCCATTACAATGGGCATTGGAACTTCTGTGGGCGGCATGAGAATCATTAAATCAGTCGGGATGGATATGGTAAAACTCGAACGCTATCAAGGCTTCACTGCAGATTTAAGCACGGCTATTTGTTTATTTTTAGCATCGGCTTTTGGGATTCCAGTTTCAACTACTCATACAAAAACGACAGCGATTATGGGAGTAGGTGCTTCTAAGCGAATCTCAAGTGTTGACTGGCGTATCGTGAAAGAAATGCTGATAGCATGGATTTTAACTTTCCCAGGATGTGGGCTGATCGCTTATGTGATGTCAAAATTATTTATTGCAATTTTTTAAGGAGAGAAAAACATGGCACGTAAAAAACAATTTGATTATTTTGGAGAATTAAACCAGTTAGCAACAAATGCTTATGAAGCGGCAAAGGTTTTGCAAGAAATTGTAGACAATTATTCATTAGAAAACTTAGTAAAAAAATCAGAAGCGATTCATCAATTGGAAAAAGAGAATGATGAAATTGTTCGCAAAATTTTAAATGAACTCTATATTTCCTTTATTACGCCAATTGATCGAGAAGATATTGTCGATATTACGGATCACTTAGATAACATTATCGATAGCATTAATAGTTTGTCTTATTTACTTGATCATTTAGTTGTCGAAGAAATGATTGTGCCCGCGCTAGAATTAACTGCTTATATTGTTAAAGCGACAGAAGGCGTTAAATCAGCAACGAAGGAATTTGCAAAATTTAAGAATTCCAAAACGTTAGTTTCATTGATTGATGAAGTGAATACGATTGAATCTCAAGGCGATAAATTATACAGTAGCGCCATGAAAGATTTGATGACTAACGAAAAAGATTTATTAAAAGTTATCAAGTGGAAAGATGTTTATGATCAGCTTGAGCGCACGATTAATGATTGTGAATCAGCTGTTAATATTATTGTCGGAATTGTCATCAAAAATACGTAAAGAAAAGAGGGGGAGCTGTTGGTTAAAGTAATTGTTGATGCTGATGATTTTGGGATGTCAGAAGCGATTAATCATGGCATTATCAAAAGTTATGTCGATGGTTTAACGACGTCGACACTTTTGATGCCCAATTTACCAACAGCAGAACATGCCGTTGCGTTAGCAAAAAATTATCCAGGCTTATTTGTAGGTCAGCATACGAATTTTTTATTAGGGAAACCTTGTGCGGACCCATGTATGATTCCTTCACTGGTAGATGAACAAGGCAATTTTCATCGCTCTTCTTATTATCATCAACAAAAACAAGTAACCTTCGTATATGAAGAAGTACGACTTGAAACGATTGCACAATTGACGCGCTTTAAGGAACTAACTGGACATTATCCTGAACATTTTGATTGCCATTCGATTGGTGATGAAGTGGTTGATCAAGTATTTTTAGAATTAGCAGAAGAGTACGGACTTCATACAACCCTGAAATATAGTGGGGAAAAAGAATATCCACCGCAACAAGGTTATTTCCAGGTGACACATTTGTTAGAGTCTGGGGCGTTATCTTATATTCACGAAGGCGTATCAGTGGAGAATTTTTTAGAAGATGACTTTGGTTTATTACGGATGCCGGAATCGGCAATTGCTGAGATGCATTTTGATGTTGGATATTTGGATCAATTTGTGTTAGACAATTCTTCTTATACCACTTTACGCTGTAAAGAATTAGCAACGATTTGTGATCCTCGTGTTCGTCAGTGGTTTGAAGAACAGGGGATTGAGCGAATAACGTTTGGCGATTTAAAAAAATAAAACCGTTGCTTTCACTGTTGAAAGCAACGGTTTTATTTTTATGAGAATAACCAGTAGCCAATTAAAATCGCACCTAAAATTACACGATACCAACCGAAAACTGTAAAATCGTTTTTCTTCAAGTAATTCAATAAGAATTTAATCGCAATGATGGAAACAACGAAGGCAACAATAGAGCCAGTTAATAAAATAATGATTTCTTCTGATCCAAACGTATTTCCTTTGGCCAAGAATTTAAAGATTTTTAAAAAACTTGCTCCAAACATTACTGGAATTCCTAAGAAAAATGAAAACTCTGTTGCAACGAAACGTGAGGCCCCAATTAAGATTGCCCCTAAAATGGTCGCTCCTGAACGTGAAGTTCCTGGAATTAATGCCAGTACTTGGAAAGCACCAACGATTAAAGCGGCTTTATAAGTGAAGTCTTTTAGATTAGTACACTTCGGTGCAACATTTTTATTTCGTTTTTCAATGATAATAAAAGCAATCCCATAAACAATTAACATAATCGATACTGTTAAAAAGTTATAAAAATGTGCATCTAAATAATCATCAAATTTTAGACCAATAACTGCCGCTGGTAAACAAGCGACTAAGACTTTAGACCAAAGAATCCAAGTATCTTTTTTCTCTTCGCCATTTTTCTTTGGTGAGAAAGGATTCAATTTGTGGAAGTATAAAATAACAACCGCCATAATTGCTCCCAATTGGATAACGACGTTGAACATTTCCATAAAATCTTTACTTAGATCGAGTTTAATAAACTCATCCACTAAAATTAAATGTCCGGTACTACTAATTGGAAGCCACTCGGTAATTCCTTCGATAATACCAAGAATAATTGCTTTCCATAGGTTAGCAAAAAGCATGTCACCATTCCTTTCTGAAATAAATGCAAAATACATCAAGTATAAGTATACCCGCTGACAAAGTAAATGCCAATGCAAATTCTTATTTTAAAATAAATTTTAGAATTATACAAAGGTGCCACTTGTAATTCATGAAACTTTTTTCTATACTAGTGATACTTTAAAAAATGGGGGAAGAGAAATGTTTGGATTTTTGAAGAAAAAGAATGAAGTTGTCGAAAATAATACAATGTATGCCGTTGCCAATGGAACCGTTATCCCAATTAGTGAAGTGAATGATCCTGTTTTTTCACAAAAAATGATGGGAGATGGCTATGCAGTAGTTCCAGAAAATGGTGAAATTTATGCACCTATTGAAGGAGAAGTTTTAAGCGTTTTCCAAACAAAACATGCCATTGGTTTAAAAATGACAAACGGTCTTGAAATTTTATTACACATGGGTATCGATACGGTAGAGTTAAACGGGGCACCGTTCACTATTAAAGTGAAAGAAGGCGACCAAGTGACTGCAGATACGGTGGTCGCAATTGCTGATTTAGAAGCAATTAAAGCAGCTGGTAAAGGAACTGAAATGGTTGTCATTATTACCAACATGGATAAAGTAACACAATTTTCGTTAGAGAAAACTGGCGTGGTTACAGCTGGTACACCAGTTGGCTCTGCCACAGCCAATTAATGCATTAGACAGATATTTCTATAAAGGAATATCTGTTTTTTTGAACAGAAATAAAATTTTATTTTGGAATTAAAAAATATTTAGAAAAATAGTTGAAATTTTATTTCAAATAAGTTATAATGAAAGCGTATTAGAGAGGAGCTAAAAAGATGTATGGTATTTCAGTTTTTCTTGGTGAAGAGATTACAAACGATACAATTATTTATATCAAAAAGATGAAAGCGCTTGGATTTGATGGTATTTTCACTTCTTTACACATTCCAGAAGATGATACTTCCCTTTACCGCCAACGCTTGACTGATTTAGGGGCAATTGCTAAGGCAGAAAAAATGAAAATTATGGTAGATATTTCAGGTGAAGCGTTAAAAAGAGCGGGTTTTTCTTTCGATGAATTAGAGCCTTTAATCGAGTTGGGCGTAACTGGCCTTCGGATGGACTATGGCATTACGATAGAACAAATGGCTCATGCTTCACATAAGATTGATATAGGATTGAATGCTAGTACCATTACACTGGAAGAAGTGGCTGAGTTAAAGGCTCACCAAGCGGACTTTTCTCGCTTAGAAGCTTGGCATAATTATTATCCAAGACCTGAAACCGGCATTGGAACAACATTTTTTAATGAAAAGAACCGCTGGCTTAAAGAATTAGGCTTACAAGTTTTTACTTTTGTGCCAGGAGATGGGCAAACAAGAGGCCCAATTTTTGCTGGTTTACCAACATTAGAAAAACATCGGGGGCAAAATCCTTTCGCCGCTGCCGTTGGTTTGATGGCTGATCCTTATGTCGATGCTGTTTATATTGGTGACCCCACAATTAGTGAGCGAACCATGGCTCAATTTGGTTATTATTACCAAACCAATCAATTTCTGTTAGAAGTAGCACCTAACAAGAGCCGCTATTTGAAGCGAATACTTGGGACTCATACCAATCGTTTAGATGCTGCAAGAGATGTTTTGCGAAGTGAATTATCAAGAACGAGTGAAATGTTCAGAAAAGATGAAATTGCAACGATTGAGTCAGAGCAGACTGAAGCACGTCCAGTGGGAACCGTAACGATTGATAATGAAAAATATGGTCGCTATATGGGAGAAATTCAAGTCACACTTGTGGACTTGCCGAAAGATGAAAAAGTCAATACGATTACACGAATTATTGAAAAAGATCAAACGATATTGCCGTTAATCAAGGCAGGAAATCAATTTACGCTAGTCACGGAAGGAACGATAGAGAATGAATTTAGAAAACTTAACAACTGAACGTAGAAATGAAAATACAATGGGTTTAGATGAGATGAGTGTCAAAGAAGCTTTACAAAAAATGAATCAAGAAGACCAAAAAGTTGCAATGGCAGTGGGTCAAGAATTAGCAGCCATTGAACCAGTGGTAGAAGCCATCATCAAAAGCTTCAATCAAGGCGGCCGCTTGATCTACATGGGTGCTGGTACGAGTGGTCGGTTAGGTGTCTTAGATGCAGCCGAATGCGTACCAACTTTTGGCGTCGAGCCAGAGATGGTTCAAGGCCTCATCGCTGGTGGTCAAAAAGCAATGACTGTCGCAGTAGAGGGTGCCGAAGATTCAAAAGAACTAGGTCGTCAAGATTTAGTTGATCTAAAATTATCAGCAAATGACATTGTTGTTGGGATTGCAGCCAGTGGTCGGACGCCTTATGTAATTGGCGGTTTAGAATATGCTACAACGGTGGGAGCAGCTACCGCAACTGTGGCATGTAATAAAGATGCCGAAATTAGTAAGTATGCACAAATGCCGATTGAAGTAGATGCAGGACCTGAATTTTTAACAGGTTCGACTCGCTTGAAATCTGGAACAGCTCAAAAATTAATTTTAAATATGTTATCAACTATTTCCATGATTGGTATTGGGAAAGTCTACAATAACTTAATGGTTGATGTAAAACCAACCAATGAAAAATTAGTGGAGCGTTCCAAACGGATTATTATGGAAGCAACGGGTTGTAGTTATGAAGTTGCCGAACTAAAATTTGTAGAAGCAGAAGAAAATGTGAAGTTAGCAATTGTAATGATTTTAACTGATAGTACTAAAGAAGAAGCAACACAAAAATTAATTGACGGGAATCAATTTATCAAGAATACATTAAATTAAGGAATTAGGAGGGTGTTTTAACATGGCAGAAGAAAGAATTAAACGCATTGCTGATGGGATTTATAAAGAAGTTGGTGGTCAAGAAAACGTGGACAAAGTCATTCATTGTATGACTCGTGTTCGTATGGATATCCGCGATTATGACAAAGTAGATATTGAAGGATTGAAAAAAATTGATGGCGTTATGGGCGTCGTAGAAGATGATACGTTACAAGTAGTTGTTGGTCCAGGGACTGTTAACAAGGTTGCACAAGAAATGGTAGATCAAGCAGGTGTCAAATTGGGAGAACCATTTAATCATGGCACCACAACTGATGCTTCAGCAGGCAAATCTGGAAAAGATTTAGTAGAAGAAAAAGCCGCTCAAATGAAAGCACAACAAAAAGCGAAACAAAATAACACTTCACCATTTAAAAAAGTGTTAAAAGCCATTTCTAGTATCTTTGTTCCGATGATTCCTGCCTTTGTTGGGGCTGGTATTATTGGCGGGATTGCAGCTGTTATGTCTAACTTAGTTGTTGCTGGTGATATTTCAGCTTCATGGCAACAATATATTGATGTCTTAAATATCATTAAAAATGGGATTTTTGCTTATTTAGCTCTTTACACTGGGATTAACAGTGCCAGCGTTTTTGGTGCAACGCCAGCGTTGGGTGGTGTTATTGGGGCAGTCACAATGTTGACAGGAATGAATCCAGATGCTCCAATCAGTAATATTTTCACTGGGGGAACATTATCTGCAGGACAAGGCGGAATTATCGGTGTTATTTTTGCCGTATGGTTATTATCATTGTTAGAAAAACAATTGCATAAAATTGTCCCAGAATCAATTGATATTATCGTAACGCCAACCATTTCACTTTTAGTGATTGGCTTAGCAACTATTTTCTTAATCATGCCTGTAGCCGGAGCTATTTCTAATGGCTTAGTTGGTATTATCAATGTTGTCTTAGAAAAAGGTGGCATGGTTGCTGGCTTTACTCTTGGTTTAACCTTCTTGCCAATGGTAATGTTTGGTTTACATCAAATTTTGACGCCAATCCACATTGAAATGATTAATCAAACAGGGATGACTTTGTTATTACCAATTCTGGCCATGGCTGGTGCGGGACAAGTCGGTGCAGCTTTAGCATTATGGATTCGTTGTAAATCAGATAAAAAATTAGTTGAAATGATTAAAGGTGCCTTGCCAGTTGGGATTTTAGGTATTGGTGAACCATTAATCTACGGAGTTACTTTACCATTAGGACGTCCATTCATTACTGCTTGTATCGGCGGTGGTATTGGTGGTGCGGTGATTGGGGCCTTCGGTAATGTTGGTGCAATTGCTATTGGACCAAGTGGGGTGGCTTTAATTCCATTAATTGCCAACAACCAATGGCTTGCATATGTATTAGGTTTATTGGCTGCTTACGCAGGTGGTTTTGTAGCAACGTTATTCTTTGGGATTCCTAAAGATATGCAAACAACTAAATAATAAATAGAAAAAAGGAGAACTTGGCTTCTCCCTTTTTCTTTGTTAAAATTTAATTGCGTAGGAAATGGTGTATCAGGAGGGGTGTTTATGCAACAAAATATTGTCTTATCTATCCAAGATCGTCTACAACAATTACCAAAATCAGAACGAAAAATTGCAGAATATATTTTAAAAAATACAGAAACAGTTATTTCAATGAATGCGCAAGAGCTAGCGAAACAAGCAGGATCAAGTCCAGCGGCAATTATTCGTTTTTGTCATTCTATGGATGTGAATGGCTTTACAGAGTTGAAACTTTTATTATCTGCAAATCTTGGCCAAATGAAGCAGCAAATGTACACTGAAGTTACTAAAGGGGAATCAACAGCTGATATTAAACAAAAGTTACAGGCGCGCTTTGTTCATGTGGTTGAGCGAAGCGGTCAGACATTAGAGGATGTCGCAGTGAATGAAGCCGTTGATTTGTTGGAAAAAACAGAAGTAATTTTTGTCTATGGGTTGGGCGCCTCTTCGTTGGTTGCTCAAGATATTTATCAAAAGTTTACGCGATTAGGCCGAACGGTATTTACAACATTGGATCATCATTTATTTGCTTCCATGTTAGGCTCAACAGAAAAGCCTAGTGTTTTTATTGTTATTTCTAATTCTGGAACGAATAAAGAAGCAAGTACTTTAGCTGATTTAGCGAAGCAGCAAGGGATTCCTATTATTAGTATCACACAAGATGAAAAATCAGTGATTGGTGAAAAAAGTGATATCGTCCTCCAAACCTCTAGTGGGGAAGACGTGCCATTGAGAAGTGCGGCTACTGTTTCCTTGGTGGCACAATTGTATGTAGTTGATGTTTTATTTTTTGCTTATGCAGCAAAAAACTATAAGGAAACCTTAGAAAAAATTCAAATCTCAAGAAAAAATGTAGAACGTTTAAAAGAATAAATAAAAAGAGAAGGGTATCTGTCATTTTGACAGATACCCTTCTCTTTTTTTACAATAAACGGCGCTTTTCAGCGATCTTTTTTCCCTTTTCAATATAAGAAATATCATTAATTCCTTGAATGGTAAATGTTCCTTTTTCGTAAGTTAAGGTCGTCACGCTACCATTCTCCAGCGCCATCTGCATAGGCAAACTTGCATCAATTAAGGAAAGTAAAAAGGAAATTGTTAGTCCATGGGAAACCACCATGACTTTGCCGCCACCATTTTTTTCTCGATGATGAGCGATATCTTCGAAACCAGACCAAACACGATCACGGATAACTTCATAAGGCTCCGCCCAGTCAGCCGTATCGGCTTCAATAATAGCATTTGCTAGCTCACGATAGGTAATCTTTGTGGTCATCATGTCCTCATAACTTTTAAAAGCTAAAATGCGTGGCACCACACCCCAAAGTTCACCATCATAGCCACCATCTAAAGAACCAAAACACCACTCACGAATCCGTTTATCGGTTAGGTAAGGAATCTTTTGGTGGTTTTGATGTTCTTGTAAAATAATCTGAGCGGTTTGCATGGCACGACCACTATCACTACTATAGGCTTCCTTAAAGTCTATGTCCCTAAGACCTAAGCCTAAATGATAAATGCCTTCTTCTCCTTGTTTGGTTAAGGGGGTATCTGACCAGCCTTGGGTACGGCCAATCGTATTAAACATCGTTTTTCCGTGACGAATAATATAAAGTGTCGTTGCTTCAGTCATTGCTACTCCTCCTAAGTTTCTTTAAATAGTGAATAAATCTCTAATTAAAAAATGGGTTTGTGGCTTTTTCATGTTGAATGGTCGTGGCATCACCATGGCCTGGATAAACAGGAAATTCTTCTGGTAAAGTGAATAGATAGGTCGTAATGCTGTGTAATAATTGTTGCATATCACCAGTGTGTAAATCGGTACGACCAATACTACCTTTAAACAATGCATCCCCAACAACAACAAAATCATCAAAGACAAAGCTGACGCTACCAATTGAATGACCAGGTGTTGGGACTACGGAAAATTTCATGCCGCCAATTTCATAATCGGTTAGTTTAAATTCATGTTCGGCGGGTTGAACAATAATATTTGCTATATCATCATGTCTGCCTAATCCTGAAAGATTCAAAATAGGATTGGAAAGCCACGCTTGTTCTAATGGACTAACATAAACAGGGATTTGATAATGATGGCGCAATTCTTCTACCGCACCAATATGATCATAGTGAGTATGTGTTAATAAAATAGCGGCTGGTTTCTTCCCTAAACGGGTAATTTCTTGAATTAGTTTTGCTCCTTCTGCACCTGGATCAATAATTAATAATGCTTCTTCATTATAAACAAGATAACAGTTTTCTTGAATAACACCTGTTCTAATTTGTTCGATCTGTATCATCTCAGGACCTCCTAAAGTTCTAACGATTCTCTTCAAGTATACCGAAGAATCTTAAGAATAGAAAGTTTTCTTGTTTATCCAAAGAAAAAATAAATCAATCTTAGAATGTTCGGTTTTTACTTGTTTTAACACAGATTTTTTAAAAAAAATCACATTTTTATAGTTATTAAGCGAAAGTTTATGTATAATATTCATGTGATAGTAAGGAGGAGTATTAAATGTTTCATTTTGTAATAAAAGGAACAGGTTTTTCTAGTAAAAATTTGCAAGAGATTAAAGTTTATGAAGAAACACTTTTTTGTATAGATGAGGCCGGAGTAATTCAGGAAATAATTGAACCAGATGCTGAAGCGTATGAAACTGTGCTAGCAGAACAAAAAGAGGCGCAACGTTTTCAAGAATTGCCCCAAGATTCTTATCTTTTACCTGGCTTTGTTGATTTACATGTCCATGCACCTCAGTGGGCACAATCTGGGACCGCCTTGGATATTCCATTGTATGAATGGCTGAATACGTACACGTTTCCTTTGGAGTCCAAATTTGCAGATTTAACATTTGCCCAACAAGTCTATGATGAATTGGTAACCCAATTGTTAGCTAATGGGACAACAACAGCCCTTTATTTTGCAACCATTCATTATGAAGCTAGCCGTCGTTTGGCAGAGATTTGTGCGGAAAAAGGGCAGCGTGGCTTAATTGGTAAAGTTGTAATGGATGATCTTAATGAGAATCCAGAATACTATCGTGATCAAACAACGCAACAAGCATTAGAAGAAACGGAACGGTTTATTCAAGAAATTCAAACATTAGCGCAGCAAACAAAACAAGGCGTGTATCCCGTTGTAACTCCGCGTTTCATTCCAAGTTGTACAGAGGAAGCACTTAAAGGATTAGGAGAATTAGCAGCGAAATATCAAGTCCATGTTCAAAGTCATTGTAGTGAGAGTGATTGGGAACATCAATTTGTTCAAGAACGTTTTGGAAAAAATGATACTCAAGCATTGAATGATTTTGGTTTATTGACAGAAAAAGCAGTGATGGCACATGCAGGCTTTTTAGAAGAAGCAGATATGAATTTATTCCATGAAACAGGGACGGCTGTGGCGCACTGCCCAATCTCTAATGCTTATTTTGGTAATGCAGTAACACCGATTGCAAAATTAGTACATCAACATCAAGTAGAAGTTGGTTTAGGTAGTGATCTTTCAGGTGGTTTTTCACCAAGTCTTTTTGACAATTTAAAGCAAGCGGTTATTTCTTCTAGAATGTTAGAAGATGGCGTCGATGCTACAAAAAAACCAGAAGTACGAGGTGTTAAAACAGCACGGATTACAGTAAATGAAGCGTTTTATTTAGCTACTGCTGGTGGTGGTCAAGCGCTAAGTTTGCCAATTGGAAAATTAGAAAAAGGGTATGCTTGGGATGTTCAAATTATTAATACAAGCTTGTCACAAGCACGAATCCCTAAAAATCCAGGGGAATCATTGCTTGATATTTTCCAAAAAATCTTATATTTAGCACGACCAGAAAATATTCGAGAAGTCTGGGTACAAGGTGAAAAAGTACATGATAAAAATTTAATGTCAGCAACTAAAGGAGTATAAAAAATGAGTGAAAAGAAACAAAATAATCTTCATTTAACAGTGGGGCCAGAAGATTCAGTATCTTTTGGGCAGGCCACTATGTTAGGGATTCAGCATGTCTTAGCAATGGACGTGTACGTCGTACCTGTAATCATTGCTTCGATTATTGGTATTAGCACAGCACAAACGTCTTCTTTAATTCAAGCAACATTCATAGCAGCAGGACTTGCCACGATTATTCAATCTCATTTTTGTATGAGATTACCAGTTGCGCAAGGCCCTTCATTTATTCCAATCGGGGCAATTGCGGGAATTTATTTTGCCAATAACCAACAAGGAAATGGCTGGGGCGCAGTTTTAGGTGCTAGTTTAGTGGGGGCAATTGTTGTTATTATATTAGGATTTACTGGTATCTTTAATCGTTTAATCACTAAATTTGTTCCACCAATTGTGGGAGGAACAATTATTTTTGTGGTGGGGCTTTCGTTAATGCCAGTCGCTTTATCGGATAATATTTACCACGCAAAAGGGGAATTAGGACAAAATATTTTATTAGCATTTATAGCAGCGGGTACGTTGATCTTCTTTGCGCTCTTAGGTTCTGCTTTGAAAAAAGGGCGGATTTTCCGCGTTTCTTCTGTCATTTTGGCATTATTATTTGGGAGCATCGCGGCACAATTATTAGGGGTACTTGATTTATCAGCCGTTAGTGAAGCGGCTTGGTTTAGTTTGCCTCAGTTACCATTAGTTAACTTTTCTTTCCAATTTGATTGGTCAGCTATTGCCACGATGTTAGTTATTTATCTGGTTTTAATGGCGGAAACAACAGGCACTTGGTTTGCTGTGAGTCATGTTGTCGCTGAACCTTTGACCGAAGAAAAAATTAATCGCGGCGTAATTGGTGAAGGCTTAGGTTGCTTAGTTTCTTCATTCATTGGCGGCACGCCAGTAACTAGTTACTCTACAAATGCTGGGATTATTTCAATCACTGGAGTTGCTAGTCGCAAGGTTTTTGTGGCTGCAGGTGCGTGGTTTGTCTTATTTGGCTTATCTGGAAAACTTTCCACCTTGATTTCGGCCATTCCGGCACCAGTTATCGGCGGTGTTTTTGTGGTCGTTTGTGGCATCATTTCTGTAAGTGGAATGAAAGTCATGAGTGATGTAACAATTCATGAAAAAGAGATGTATGTAATTGCCGTTCCGATTATTATGACGTTAGCGTTGACATTGTTACCAAAAGAGTTTTTGGAAACTCTACCACAATTTTTACAATATTTATTTAGTTCACCCGTGGCAACTGCCTCAATTGTTGCTATTTTATTGCAGGCCATTTTACCAAACGTTCAAGAAGGGTAAAAAGATTAATTTTCGTTAAAACGCCTTTGACAAGTGGCGGTAAATAGTGTAAATTAACAATGGTGTTTGTAAACACGAACGTTAAATGACCGAATGTTCGGTTTTTACGTTATTTTTGTAAATAACTAGGAGGCAGTAAGTATGAAAGTTTTTGATTATGAAGACGTCCAATTAATTCCCAATAAATGTATCGTGAATAGTCGTTCTGAATGTGATACTACAGTAACTTTAGGAAAACATTCGTTTAAAATGCCTGTCGTTCCAGCGAACATGCAAACAATTATTGATGAAACGATTGCGGAAACCCTTGCTGAAAATGGTTATTTTTATATCATGCATCGGTTTGATGAAGAGGCGCGAGTGCCATTTATTAAAAAAATGCAACAAAAGGGCTTAATCACGTCAATTAGTGTGGGTGTGAAAGAAGGGGAATACGCTTTTGTTGAAACGTTAGCCCGAGAAGGTTTAGTTCCTGACTACGTGACAATTGATATCGCCCATGGTCATTCAAATGCGGTGATTAATATGATTCAACACTTGAAAAAATTTTTACCAGAAACGTTCGTTATTGCGGGCAATGTTGGAACGCCAGAAGCCGTTCGCGAATTAGAAAACGCTGGAGCCGATGCCACCAAAGTGGGGATTGGACCAGGAAAAGTATGTATTACTAAAATTAAGACTGGCTTTGGGACAGGTGGCTGGCAGTTAGCGGCTTTACGTTGGTGTGCCAAAGCTGCTCGGAAACCAATTATTGCAGATGGTGGAATTCGGACCCATGGAGACATTGCAAAATCTGTGCGTTTTGGGGCAACTATGGTCATGATTGGTTCATTATTTGCTGGACATGAAGAATCACCAGGTGAAACAAAAGTGGAAGATGGCGTTGTTTACAAAGAATACTTTGGTAGCGCCTCTGAATTCCAAAAAGGCGAAAAGAAAAACGTTGAAGGCAAAAAAATCTGGTTACGCCATAAAGGGAAGTTGGCAGATACTTTAGTCGAAATGCAACAAGATTTACAATCTTCCATTTCATACGCGGGAGGTCGCGATTTAGAAGCGATTCGTAAAGTTGATTATGTGATTGTAAAAAATTCTATTTTTAATGGTGATACCATTTAACATTCAACTATAGACTGAAAAGAAGACAGCACGTAGTGCAGAAATTAAAATGATTTCTGCATTACGTGCTTTTTTTACTTTACCTATCGTAGTAATCGTGTTAAGATAATTACAACGACAGACGTAGTACGATAGTTGAAGTACTTGAGGGAGGAATTTATGTGATTGGTAGTGATGCAATTCGAGGATACAACGATACCTTTATTCTCTCAATCTTACAATCCGGCGCTTCATATGGTTATGCGATTTCTAAACGCATTCGTGAAATTTCTAATGAACAATATTCGATTAAAGAAACGACACTTTATTCTGCTTTTACACGTTTAGAGAAAAATGGCTACATTGAATCATTTCCAGGAGAAGTAACGCATGGCAAAAAGCGGACCTATTATCAAATAACCCATGCAGGAGAGCGTTATTTAGAGGAAAAGTTACTAGAATGGGAAGTAACAAAAGACGTCGTCGAAGCATTTGTAAAGGAGATGGGAAAATGAAAATTATAGAAGAATTTATTGATAGCTTATTTTCAGGCGTTGTTGAAACATCTGAAACAAAACAATTAAAGGCGGACTTATTAGCAAATGCTGAGGATCGTTATGAAGATTTGCTCAGCCAAGGAAAATCGGAAAATGAAGCAATTGGTACAATTATTTCTGAATTTGGTACTATTGATGAATTAATGGAAGAATTGAATTTAGAAAATAAACAAGTGGATGAAACAAACGATTCAATGAACGGTTTGCCAGAAATTTCAGTGGAGGAAGGACTTGACTATTTAGCTGTCCAACGTAAAGGTGCTATTCAAATTGGTCTTGGTGTTGTTGCAATCATGGTGGGTGTTGGCTTGCTGGTTGGTATTCGTGGTGTTCTTTCTAACGGTCTTGGTTTAGTTTGTCTTTTCATAGGTGTGGCAATCGGCGTTCCATTATTTATTGTTGCTGGTAATCGGTTTGTTGCAATGGACAAACAACTGGGGCAACGATTGATTCCGATTAAGTTAAAAAAAGAAGTTGCACAAAGAGAACAAAGTTTTCAACGATCATTTATTTTTTGTATGGCAGCGGGCGTCGTTTTTTGTATTTTGGGTTTAATCCCAGTTGTTGTCTTTAGTAGTGGCCTTCATCTGATGATGCGCCGTTCCATGCATCAAATGATGGGCGGACAATATTATAATGGAACGATGGGGATTAGTTGGCTCTTCTTTTTAGTATCGGTTGGCGTCTTCTTGTTTATATTTGGTGGAGTAATTAAAGGAAGTTTTAATAAATTGTTGAATGAAACTTATTTTTATTCAGAACATGTTGGTCATCCTGATTTTGCCCCTCAACAAACAAAAACAGAGGAAGGACCTGTGGGAAATCCTGTCGGTGCAATTATTGCATCCGTTTATTGGCCTTTAGTTGTTGCACTCTATCTATTTATTAGTTTTGTTTTAGGGGATTGGCGGTTTAGTTGGTTAATCTTTATGTTCGCAGGAATCTTTTATAACACCATCCAAGCATTTTTACACAAACATTGAGACAAACCTGTTAATAGTAAAACAGAAAAGTGGGACATTCGTCAAAACGGCTGTCTCACTTTTCTTGTATTTTCGATTGACAAAAGCATTAAACTGGATTACTTTTAACTCATCCAATTGTTGAGGTGATTGCTATGTGGCAACTTAAAAAAGAACAAAATGTTCCCATTTATCGCAGTATTATGGAAATGATTGTTCAAAAGATTCAAACAGGCGAATTATTACCAGGCGAAAAAATCCCTTCGGAACGTAAACTGGCAGAATACTTGTCTGTCAATCGTTCAACCGTTGTTCATGCATTAGATGAACTGGTGGACTTAGGCTGGATTGTGCGAAAAAGAGGGAGTGGAACGATTGTCAACGAAGGGAAATGGGGGGTAATGATGACGCCACGAACGGATTGGCATCGTTATTTAGAACAAAATGTGTTCAAACAAGTTCATCCCTTGGTGACAGAGATTGAGTTACGTGCTAAACAAAATTTGCCGACTGACTTAGATATGTATACAGGTGAGTTACCGTTAGACTTAATTCCCAGTTTCGATTTTCCAGCATTAAATTGGAAACAATTTTTAAAAGAGGAAGCACAAGATGAATTAGGTTATTTGCCGTTAAGAAAAGAAATCCAAGCCATTACAGCAACGGAATATCAGCTTCATTTACCAAGTGAAAGTTTATTGCTTACTTCAGGTGCGCAACAAGCACTTTTTTTAGTTTTGCAAGTTTTATTGAGACAAGGAGATAGTGTTGCCGTAGAAGATCCATCTTTCTTCTATGCCTTACCAATTTTCCAAGCTGCTGGTGTGCGCTTATTTGGTGTGCCCATGACAGAGGAAGGGATTGATCTTGAAGCGCTAGAACAAACAATCCGACAACATCGCATCAAAATGGTTATGGTTAATCCTTCCTTTCAAAATCCGACTGGGACAGTGATGCCTTTAAGAAAAAGAGAACAGCTCGTGAAAGTTTGTCAAACGTATCAAGTTCCTATTTTAGAAGATGATGTTTTTGGGCAGCTAAGTTTTATCCCGAAAACAGAAATTCCTCCTTTAAAAAAATTAGATCCAGATAATGTCTTGTATATCGGTTCGTTGTCAAAAATTTTAGGTTCGACCACGAAAATTGGTTGGTTAAGTGCGCCCGCCTCCGTGACGAAACAAATTGCAGAAGCCAGAAAAATGATGGATGTTTCGTTGAGTATTTTTCCGCAGATGCTCGCTAAAATGGCGATTGAAGATCCTTCTTTTTCTGAAAAAATTACGTTATTAAATAAACAAGTGGAACAACGAGCAACAGCTGTATATCAAGTATTTAAATCGTTGCCAGAATGGGAAGTTTCGCCAGTAAAAGGCGGCTTTTATTTATGGGCACATTGGCGTCAAGGGGCACTTAAGCCAGAAGATTGGCAAGTGTTTTTACGAGAAGGTGTTTTGGTAGCACCAAGTGTAGCTTTTAGTGAAAAACGTGGAAGTATTCGCTTGAACTGTTCCCGAATTTCACCAGAAGAAATGCCTCTTTTTTGTGAGCGAATGGTACGGATTACACGACAGCTTTCTGAAAATAGACAAACAAAAATAGAACAGTAAGTAAGATTTTTCTTATAAAAATCATTTGCTGAGAGAAAACGCTACAACTTCCCTTTTCTAAACGAATATCCAATGCTATACTTAAAAAGTAAAAACAAAAAAACAAATGAGGTGTTTTCCATGTCTTGGGAACAAGTTTACCAACAATGGTTAAATGAAGAAAATATTCCAGAAAATTTAAAAAATGAATTAAAGGACTTAAATACAGACCCTGAAAAATGTGAAGATGCATTTTACGCACCATTAGAATTTGGGACTGCCGGGATGCGCGGGATTTTAGGCGCCGGTATTAATCGGATGAATATCTTTACGGTTCGTCAAGCAACAGAAGGACTTGCACGTTTTATGGATACGCAAGATCCTGAAACAAAACGTCGCGGTGTAGCTATTGCCTATGATTCACGTCATATGTCTCCAGAATTTGCAATGGAAGCAGCTAAAACATTAGCTAAACATGATATTCCTTCTTTTGTGTTTGAAAGCTTACGACCAACACCAGAATTATCTTTTGCGGTCCGCTACTTTAAAGCTTTTGCGGGAATCATGATTACGGCTTCTCACAATCCAGCTGCCTATAATGGCTACAAAGTCTATGGTGAAGACGGTGGTCAAATGCCGCCAGCTGATGCAGATGCATTAACTAAATATGTTCGTAGTATCGAAAATCCTTTGAAAATTGATGTCTTATCAGATGAAGAAGTTGCCCACAGCGGTTTAATTAACATTGTTGGTGAAGAAGTCGATAACGCGTATTTGAAAGAAATTAAAACAGTTACGATTAATCAAGAATTAATTAACGAAATGGGTAAAGAATTAAAATTAGTTTACACTCCCTTACATGGAACTGGGAAAATGTTAGGAGAAAAGGCATTAAAACAAGCCGGTTTTGAAAAATTTGTTTTAGTACCTGAGCAAGCCGTTGCTGATCCTGACTTTACTACAGTTAAGTCACCAAACCCTGAAGAACATTCAGCTTTTGAATACGCGATTCGTTTAGGGGAAAAAGAAGGCGCTGATTTATTGATTGCAACAGATCCAGATGCTGATCGTTTAGGTGCCGCTGTGCGGATGCCAAACGGAGACTACCAAGTATTAACAGGAAATCAATTAGGTTCAATTATGATTCATTATATTTTAGAAGCCCATCAACAAGCAGGCACGTTGCCTCAAAATGCTGCGGTTCTAAAATCAATCGTTTCTAGTGAACTTGCTACAGCGATTGCTGAGAAATATAATACGAAGATGTTTAATGTTTTAACAGGTTTCAAATTTATTGCTGAAAAAATTCAACAATACGAAGAAGACCACAGTCAAACGTTTATGTTTGGTTTTGAAGAAAGTTATGGTTACTTAGTGAAACCTTTTGTTCGTGATAAAGATGCAATTCAAGCGTTAGTTTTATTAGCAGAAGTAGCGGCTTTCTATAAAAAACAAGGAAAAACATTATACGATGGCTTACAAGATATCTTTGAAGAATTTGGTTACTTTGAAGAAAAAACTATTTCCGTAACAATGAGCGGAATTGAAGGCAGCGGTAAAATCAAAGCTTTAATGGCAAAATGTCGTGAACAAGCGCCAACTGAGTTTGCCGGGATTCAAGTTGCTCAAACGGAAGATTTTAAAGAATTAACACGCACTTTTGCAGATGGTCAAACAGAACAATTACAAACGCCTCCTTCTGATGTGTTGAAATATCATTTAGAAGATGGCAGTTGGATTGCTATCCGACCATCAGGAACAGAACCAAAAATTAAATTCTATCTAGCGACAAAAGCAACAAGTAGTTCAGAAGCTTCTGAAAAAATTGCTGCTTTTGAAGCAGTCGTTAATGAATTAACAAAATAAAATAAACGAAACAGGCTGTACGAAACAAGTACGACTGTTAGTGTTTGTGTCAAAAGTCAATTAGCTTTTGACACAAACACTTTATTTAACTAAGGAGGGAATGCTATGAAAATTGGCTTTATCGGTGCTGGCAGTATGGGCGGTGCTATGATTAAAGGATTACTGAAAGCTGAGGCAGTCAAGAAGGAACATTTATATGTGAAGGGCGGCTCAAGTGGAACCGCAGAAGCACTTCAAAAAGAGTGGGGCTTTCAACTTGTCACAGATTATGCACTTTTCCAAGAATGTAAGGTTATTTTTATTGCGACAGGAGCAAAGGTCGTGTTACCTGTCCTTCAGGAGTTAGCCCCTCATTTTTCCAACGAAAGTCTATTGATTTCTGTTGCAACAGGTCATACCATACAAGAAGCACAAATGGCTCTTGGCAATAAAGAAGCCAAAGTTGTTCATGCCATTCCTAATACACCAGTTAGCGTGAATCAAGGCGTGATTGGCGTAGCCTTGGCACCAACAATTGAAGGCCAAACGAAGGACCTGGTAATGGAACTTCTTGCTACTTTAGGGTTAGTCAAAGAAATTCGTGAAGCGCAACTGGAAACTTTTGGTACTGTGGCTGGTTGCAGTCCAGCTTTTGTTGATATCTTTATGGAAGCATTGGGAGATGCAGCAGTCTTAGAAGGGTTACCAAGAGACTTATCTTATGAAATTGTCGCTCAAATGATAAAAGGAACGGCGACCTTAGCCTTAGACACGAAAAAACACCCAGGAGCATTGAAAGATGAAGTGACTTCTCCAGGAGGAAGTACGATTCGCGGTGTCGTAGCTCTAGAAAAAAATGGCTTCCGTTATGCCGTGATGGATGCAGTTCAGAAAGCCAACCACGAATAGATGAAGAAAGTTGGAAAATCGACAAGTTTGTCATTTTTCCAACTTTCTTTGTGCCATATTTTTCGTAGGAAAGAACAATCGCAGTTCTTATTTTAAAAAACTCTGTGTTATAATGAGTGCAAAGTGAGGCGACTATAATGAAACAAATGGAAGAAATCAAACAAGTAAGTCAATTATATAAAGTATTAAGTGATCCAACACGTTTAAGAATTTTGCTACTTTTAAAAGAAGGCGAGCATAACGTAACGGCGATTAGTGAACAATTGGGAATGGAACAGTCCGCCGTTTCTCATCAACTAAAATTATTAAGAGATAGCCGGGTTGTCAAGGCACGTCGCGAAGGAAAAACGATTTTTTATACATTGGATGATCATCATGTAATAGATATTTTAAATCAGACCTTTGAGCATATTGAACATCGATAAAAAGTAGGAAAAAATAGCGTAACTAGAATAGCGCTGTTGATGGAGGTAAAAATGAAGGATACCTTAAAGATCGGGTTACTAGGATTAGGGACTGTAGGCACTGGCGTTTTAACTCTCTTGAAAGAACATCAAGAGAAAATTTCACAAGTGACAGGAATGAATGTAGTCATTGAAAAAGCATTTGTCCGAAATCTTGAAACGAAACAAGCGCAAGCGGAAGAATACGGTCTTTCTTTAACAACTTCAATTGATGATATTTTAGAAGATAAAGAGATTCAAATCGTTGTGGAATTAATGGGAACCATTGAACCAGCCAAAACGTATATCATGAAAGCTTTAGAAAAGGGTAAACATATTGTGACTGCTAATAAAGATTTACTGGCGCAACATGGGAGTGAATTAGTAGCGTTAGCCCAAAAACATCATTGTGATTTATATTATGAAGCAAGTGTTGCTGGCGGGATTCCAATTTTAAGAACAATTGCTAATAGCTTAGCGGCAGACAATATTCAACAAGTTTTAGGGATTGTGAATGGTACGACGAATTATATGCTTACGCAAATGGTTTCTGCTGATAAAAGTTATGAAGAAGCTTTAGCAGAAGCGCAAGCGTTGGGATTTGCTGAAGCGGATCCGACAAATGATGTCGATGGAATTGACGCAGCCTATAAAATGGTTATTTTAAGTCAATTTGCTTTTGGGATGAATGTTTCATTACCACAAGTTGATATTCGTGGAATTCGCGGATTGTCTTTAGATGATGTCGCTATGGCTAAACAACTGGGGTATGAAATCAAATTGATTGGCTCTGCTGAACAAAATGAGAATAGTATCTCGGTAGAAGTGGCGCCTATGCTAGTCAATCAAAAGCACCCTATTGCATCTGTTCGGAATGAGTACAATGCAGTATTTATTAAAAGTGCAGGCGTGGGCGAATCAATGTATTACGGTCCAGGAGCTGGCGCTAAACCGACAGCAACCAGTGTTGTCAGTGATTTAATTACGATTGCTAAAAACATTCGCTTGGCAACGACTGGCCATATGTTCAATTCGTATCAACATAAAACCCAATTGACGAGTTCCGAAAATGTATTTGGGCAGTACTATTTTTCATTAGATGTTCCAGATACACCAGGACAATTTTTGCAGTTGACGCAATTAATGACTAAAGCAGAAGTCAGCTTTGATCAATTAGTTCAACAGAAATCAGATGGACAGCGAGCAAGAATTGTTGCCATTACACACCAGATATCAAAAGCACAAATGCAACAAGTTGTGACAGCTATTCAAAATACGGAAGCCTTTCAGTTATTGAATGTAATGAAGGTTATAGGAGATGAGTAAACATGTATGAAGGTTTGTTAAAACAGTATCAAGCGTATTTGCCCGTAACAGAAAAAACACCAATGATTTCTTTAGCCGAAGGAAATACGCCACTGATTCCTTTACCTAATTTATCCAAAGAATTAGGTATTCAATTATATGGAAAATACGAAGGCTTAAATCCCACTGGCTCATTCAAAGATCGCGGGATGGTGATGGCTGTAGCAAAAGCGGTAGAAGAAGGTGCCAAAGCGATTGTTTGTGCTTCTACAGGAAATACTAGTGCCGCCGCTGCTGCGTATGCCACAAGAGCAGGCATTAAAGCGTATGTAGTGATTCCAGAAGGGAAAATCGCACTGGGAAAATTGGCGCAAGCTATTATGTATGGGGCGGACATTATTTCAATTCCAGGTAACTTTGATGAAGCATTAAAAGCGGTGCGAGAGATTGCGAAAACTGAGGCAGTTGCGCTAGTTAATTCAGTGAATCCTTATCGCTTAGAAGGGCAAAAGACAGCAGCTTTTGAAGTTTGTGAACAATTAGGTCAAGCGCCCGATGTTTTAGCGATTCCAGTTGGAAATGCCGGCAATATTTCCGCTTACTGGAAAGGCTTTAAAGAATGGCATGAAAAACAAGGAACAACTTTACCAAGAATGCATGGTTTTGAAGCAGAAGGTGCCGCAGCGATCGTGAAAGGCCAAGTGATTGAGCAACCTGAAACCGTGGCAACAGCGATCCGGATTGGAAATCCTGCTAGTTGGCAATTAGCAGAACAGGCACGCGATGAATCCGGTGGTTTCATTGATGCCGTGACAGATCAAGAAATTTTAACGGCTTACCGAAAAATTGCTGCTCAAGATGGGGTTTTCATTGAACCTGGTTCGGCTGCTTCATTAGCTGGAGTTATTCAACATGTTAAAAGCGGTAAAATTAAAACAGGTGAAACCGTCGTGGCAGTCTTTACTGGTAACGGATTGAAAGATCCTGATACAGCAATGGAGACAGAAGTAGCTATTTCAAAAATGAGTGACGTGGAAGAAATGCGTCTGCACTTACGAAAAGGAGTCGCAACACTATGAAAATAAGAGTACCTGCCACTAGTGCCAACTTAGGACCTGGCTTTGATTCATGTGGCATTGCATTATCCGCTTATTTAACAATCAACGTTTTAGGTGAAAGTGAATTTTGGGAAATTCAACATACTTTGGGAGAAGAGATTCCTACTAATGAAGAGAATTTATTAATTCAAACGGCATTGAAAATTGCACCAGAATTAACACCAAAAGTTATTCGGATGGTTTCTGACATTCCACTTGCAAGAGGACTAGGCAGTAGCTCAAGTGTGATTGTAGCAGGCATTGAATTAGCTAACCGACTAGCACATTTAAATTTGTCCCCTAAAGAAAAAGTCCGTTTGGCGACAGAGATGGAAGGACATCCGGATAATGTTGCCCCAGCTATTTTAGGAGATTTCGTGGTGGCTAGCCATGTAGAAAACCAAGTCTACCATGTCAAACATCACTTTCCAATGTGTGATGTCATTGCATTTATTCCAGAGGAACCGTTATTTACCGAAAAAAGTCGCGCTGTTTTGCCCGAAAAATTGACTTATAAAGAAGCGGTCGCGGCCAGCTCAATTGCCAATGTTATGATTGCCGCAATTTTAAACGGGGATTTACCTTTAGCAGGCAAAATGATGGAACAAGATAAATGGCATGAAACGTATCGTCGTTCATTGGTTCCTCACTTAAAAGAAATTCGTCGTTTAACTCAGCAAAAAGGTGCTTATGGCTCTTTCTTAAGCGGTGCTGGTCCAACTGTGCTAATCTTGTCGCCAGAAGAACGAACCAACGAAATTGTTCAAAGCTTGGAGAAATTATCTACCAAAGCGAGCATCCAAATTTTCAATATTGATCAAGAAGGCGTTCAAGTCTTTTAAAAAAAACGAGAAAAAATCACTAGTGATTTTTTCTCGTTTTTTTTTTAATCCTCGGCTGTTTCCGTGGAATAATAACTATGATCTTCTAAGTTCAAAGCATTAAGAATCATTGAGGCAGTTTCTTCAATTGAAAGAGAAGCGACATCAATAACGATACAACCTAATTTTTTATAAAGATCATTAGCAAAAGCCAGTTCTCGCCGAATTTTTTCAATATCTGAATAAGAAGTATTTTCAGGCAATCCATATGCGCGCATTCGTTCTTTACGAATCCCGTTTAAAACATTGGGATCATTGGTTAAGCCAACAATTTTTTTAGGGTCCATTTCGAATAATTGTTTCGGTAAATGTGCTTCAGGAATCAGTGGCAAATTAGCAACTTTTAAGTTCTTGTTGGCTAAAAAGAGACTTAGCGGTGTTTTAGAAGTTCGGGAAACGCCAAGAAGTAACACATCCGCTTCTAAAAAGCCTCGTGGGTCCTTGCCATCGTCATATTTGACAGCAAATTCCATTGCTTCAATTCGTTTAAAATAATTTTCATTCAGATGATGTAAGGCACCTGGTTCCCGCATGGGCGCGACACCTGTTAATCGTTCGATTTCCGCAACTGGTGGTGTCAAAATGTCAAAATGGAACAATTGATGCTCATTGAAAAATTGATTAGCAATCGCCACGAGATGATCATTAATAATAGTATGCAGTACCATGGCTTCTGCTTTTTTGGCATCTTCTAACGCTTGCACCAGTTTATCTTCGTCTTTAACGAATGTTCGTCTAATCAAAGTAAAATCAACAGTGGGGTACTGGGCCATTGAAGCAGCCGCCAATTTTGAAGCGGTCTCGCCAGCAGAATCTGAGATGACAAAAATCGTCACACATTTTTTTTCTTCAGAAATAGTCATAGAGGGTAAGTCCTTTCTTGCATTTTTAATAATTTTATTATACCATAAGTCCAGAATCTATTTCGTAATGATTCTGATTTAGGTTGGTGAGGGAGGAAATGGCGATGGCACCAGTAAAAACCAATATTGAACAAGCCTTAGAAACCATGAAAGCCAGTGGATTAAAATATACTAAAAAACGAGAATTACTGATGAGCTATTTGATTAAGCGAAATCGGTATGTTTCTGCACGTGAAGTGTATGAATTTATGAATGAAACCTTTAAAGGAGTCAGTTATGATACGGTTTATCGTAACTTGCATGACTTTGAGCGCTTAGAATTGCTGGAAAAAACAGAATTAAATGGCGAACAAAAGTTTCGCTTCCGTTGTTGCCAAGAGGTGGAACATCATCATCACTTTATTTGTACGGTTTGTGGCAAAACGGAAGAAATTCACATGTGTCCGATGAATTTTTTTGAAGAACAGTTAAAAGGTTGTTCAATTGAAGGACATCGCTTTGAAATACTTGGTCGTTGTGCCGATTGTAGCGAAAAATAGCGAATAAGACGAAAAATCAAACAAAAATTTCGTATTTTATCAGTAGAGTGGTTGACGGTTATTTATGCTTTAGCTATAATATAACAAGGACAGTATTTTAATTTGTGGGTTTTTCCCACAAATAAGAAAAACGGTTACTTTTTAAGCTCGGAGGGAGGGAATAACATGTCAAAAACAGTCGTTCGTAAAAACGAATCTCTTGATGATGCTCTTCGTCGCTTCAAACGTTCCGTTTCAAAAGCGGGTACTTTACAAGAATCACGTAAACGTGAATTCTACGAAAAACCAAGTGTAAAGCGTAAGAAAAAATCTGAAGCAGCTAGAAAACGTAAAAAATTCTAGTTTTGAATGAATTGGAGTTGGTGGTATGTCATTGCTAACCACATTGAATGACGACATTAAAACAGCGATGAAAGCTAAAGACAAAGAAACTTTAGCCGTACTTCGTATGTTAAAGACTGCCATTCAAAATGATCAGATTAAAGCGGGCCGTGAATTGAACGGAGAAGAAGAACTCACTGTATTGTCTCGTGAGATGAAACAGAGAAAAGATTCTTTATCAGAGTTTGAAAAGGCGGGACGCGACGATCTTGTTGAAAAAGTAAAAGTTGAAATAGCAATTGTTGAAAAATATATGCCTCAACAACTAACAGAGGAAGAAATTCGTCAACTAGTTCAAGAGGTAATGACGCAAACTGGCGCCACTTCACCAAAAGATTTTGGTAAAGTGATGGGCGCTATGATGCCGAAAGTCAAAGGCAAAGCCGATGGCAACCAAGTTAACGCAATTGTGAAAGAATTATTACAAGAAAACTAAGAGCGTTATCGAAACTAGGACAGTATACTGTCCTAGTTTTTTTATGTAAAGAGAAAACCGGTAGCTTTTTACGGTTTTCTCTTTTTTGACTTTCAAAGTCAAATCAGGTACGACTTCTTTTTAAACAGATAAGAATGTGGTATCATTGTAAAGGACTATATAATAAAGGAGATGGACGTTTTTTGACAGATAATCAGTCAAAATCTTTGGAATTAATACTTACTGATTCTGATGATGCACACATGCTTTTAGGAACACATGATAAACATATCAAATTTTTAGAAGAGAATACTCACGTAACGATTAATAGTCGTGGCGAAGTTATTCAGTTAATTGGCGAATCATCAGAGGTAGAGTTAGTCGCTTCCGTGTTAAGAGCGCTACAAACATTAATTCAACGAGGCATCAAAGTGCATACGCCAGATGTCGTTTCTGCTTTAAAAATGGCCAAAGCTGGAAATTTAGAGGCGTTTATTGCCATGTATGAAGAAGAAATTATGAAGGACCATCATGGTCGGGCCATCCGAATTAAGAATGTTGGTCAAAAAAAATATATCGATGCAGTTAAAACTCATGACGTCATTTTCGGGGTGGGACCTGCGGGGACAGGAAAAACCTTTTTAGCCGTGGTGATGGCAGTAGCAGCCTTAAAAAAAGGCGAAGTACAAAAAATTATTTTAACTCGTCCAGCCGTTGAAGCTGGCGAAAGCTTGGGCTTTTTACCAGGTGACTTAAAAGAAAAAGTCGATCCTTATTTACGTCCAGTTTACGATGCCTTGTATCAAATTTTTGGTATGGATCATACAAATCGTTTAATGGAACGCGGCGTTATTGAAATTGCCCCGCTTGCTTATATGCGTGGTCGTACATTGGATGATGCTTTTGTCATTCTAGATGAAGCACAAAATACCACGGTTGCCCAAATGAAAATGTTTTTAACTCGTTTAGGGTTTAGTTCAAAAATGATTGTTAATGGAGATACTAGTCAGATTGACTTGCCACGTGGTGTAACAAGTGGTTTAGTTAACGCCGAGCGTACGTTAAAAGACATTGAAAAAATTGCCTTTGTAAATTTTGAAGCCAGTGACGTTGTGCGTCATCCGGTTGTAGCACAAATTATTCAAGCCTATGAAAAGGAACAACAAAAGCATTCCTAAGCAGTTAGGGAAGGAGTGAAAGTACCTTTTGAAAAAAGTACTTACAAAGTTAGGGGATCGTTTAGGTAAAGCCTATTTACCTATTTTATTAGCCGTTTTTTCTCTTCTTTTATTTATGATTATGTTTGGCAGTGTCCATCAGAAAAGAGTAGAAATTAAAGAAGGTCAACTGGCCGAGAAAACCATTCGTGCAAATAAAAATATCGAGAATACCTACGAAACAGAACAAAGAAAAAAATTGGCAGCAGAAGCTGTCACACCCGAATATATTTATCAAGAAGATACGGCATCTGTCCAACATAATCGTATTGATAAATTATTTAAATTGATTGATTCTGCGAATGAAAAAGTAGACAAAGAGTACAGCAATAAGCAAGCGAAGGCCAAAAAGGAAGAAACGATTCCTGCGCCGACCGTAGAAGAACGAGTAGCTAGCTTAAAATCATTGTTTGAATCTTTACCGCAAGATGAAGTTACGTTTTATCAAAGTTTTCCTAATGTTTTTTATCAAACAATCTTTACATTAACCTCTGAGCAATTGGATAAGGTTCGTTCAGAAAGTTTGATGTTGGTGGATGATGCGATGCAAAATCACGTTCGAGAATCTGATTTGGATAAAATTCGCCAAGAAGCTAACGGTAAAATTCAATACTTAGATATTACGAGTACCATGCAACAAGTCATTCGTTACATTGTTAACCAAGGGATTGTGGTAAACGATATTGCCAATGAAAAACGAACAGAAGAGCTACGCCAAAAAGCGATGAATGCTGTTCAACCCGCAATGATTTATCAAGGCGAAATTATTGTTCGTGAAGGTACTCAAATTGATGCAAAAGCGGTCGAAAAACTTGAGTTACTAGGAATGACTAGTCAAAATACCTCTATTTTTCCGATGGTGGCATTAGCATTAGCTATTTTACTTCAAGTTGAAGTGTTGATTTTCTTTACAAAACAAGTGACTGAGCCTTCGCGACAACGCTCGTTTATTATCTTTTACACGGGTGCTATGCTAATCAGTGTTATTTTAATGAAATTCTTCCAGATTTTCCAAACAGAGCAGTTGATGTATATTCCCTTGTTCTATCCAGCAGCCTTTGCGCCGCTGATTCTAAATCATTTTGTGAATCGTCGTTCAGGGATAATCGCTGCCATTTTCCAAGTCGTTTTTGCGTTATTTATCTTTTATAATTCTATCGGCACAAACTCGTTGACGGTTATTCTGATTATGTACTTATTCTCAGGATTTCTAGCAACAGTTGTTAAACGGAAACGGATGAGTGAGCAAGTTTTCCCAGCTTTAATGTGGGTAGTGGTCTTTCCTGTTTTCATGGCGGTTGTCTTAATGATTTATCAAGGGATGAGTTTAACAGATGGTAAAACGTGGACAGCTTTAATTTGTGCAAGTGCAGGAACGGTACTTTCATTTTTAGCAACAATGGGCTTGCATCCATATATCGAATTATTAGTGACCGATGATAGTATGATTGTCTTGAATGAATTAAGTAATCCGAACCATCCGTTGTTAAAACAACTGTTAGAAGAAGCGCCAGGTACCTATCATCATAGCATGATGGTGGCTAGTTTGAGCGCTAACGCTGTTGCTGAGATTGGCGGGCGGTCGCTATTAACACGAGTTGCTTGTTATTACCATGACATTGGCAAAATTAAACACGCCAATTTCTTTGTGGAAAACTTACCTGCTGGTGCAGAAAATCCACATAACTTTTTATTACCAGAAGATAGTAAACAAATTATTTTTGGCCACGTAATTGATGGCGCCAAAATTTTAGAAGAGTACAATATGCCGCAAATGGTGATTGACATTTGTCGTCAACATCATGGCACAACATTGATGAAATTTTTCTATGTGAAAGCAAAAGAACGCAATCCTGAAATTAAAGAATCCGACTTCCGTTATCCTGGACCACGTCCACAAACACGAGAAGCAGGGATTGTGAGTATTGCTGATACTTGTGAGGCTGCTGTGCGGGCGATGGATCATCCCACCAACGAAAAAATTCAAGCCTTTGTGCATAATGTGATTCAAGACAGAATTTCAGATGGCCAATTAGATGAATGTGGGTTAACGATGAAAGAGATTCGCATCATTGAAAAATCATTAATTAATGGATTATGCAGTACCTTCCATTCACGGATTAAGTATCCAAAAATGAAAGCTGAAGCAGAAGAAATGAAAGATGAACAAGAAAAGAGAGATGACTAATGGATATTACTTTCATTGATGAAACCGAGAAAGTACCAACAGAAGAAATCAAAGAAATCGAAAACTTGCTGCAATTTGCAGCGGGTTTTCTAGAAATTGCCGAAGATACGGAGATGTCGGTGACTTTTACAGATAACGCAGGTATCCAAGTGATTAATCGTGACTATCGGGGCAAAGATATGCCTACAGATGTCATCAGTTTTGCTTTAGAGGATGAAGGGGAAGACGAATTGCCAATTATTTTTGATGATGAAGAGTTGGCAGAGCTACCACGTAATCTAGGTGATTTAATTATTTCAACAGAGCGAGCAGCAGAACAAGCAGTTGAATATGGGCACACATTGGAACGAGAAATGGGCTTTTTGGCAGTACATGGCTTTTTACATTTGAATGGGTACGATCATATGGAACCTGAAGATGAAAAAGAAATGTTTGGTTTACAGAAAGAGATTTTAGATGCGTATGGCCTTAAAAGATGAGCAAACAGGAAAAAATAAACATTTTATTAATTCATTAGAATTTGCCTGGCAAGGAATCAAAACAGTTTTTCGAGAAGAACGTAATATGCGCAAACATGTGGCGTTTGGTGTCACGGCCATTGTGTTTGGTTTCTTGTTTTCCTTAACACTTGCTGAATGGCTGTGGTTGTTATTGGCTGTTTTTCTTGTCTGGTTGGCAGAAATTATCAACACAATTTTTGAAAATGTCGTAGATATGTTTACGGATTTTCACTTTCATCCAATCGGAAAAAAAGTTAAAGACATGGCCGCAGGAGCTGTTTTATTAACAGCCGGTTTCGCAGTGCTAGTAGGACTAATTCTATTTGTACCAAAAATTTTACAAATCATTCAAATGTGGAAATAAGAGGAGAAATACAATGACAACTGAACATAAATCTGGTTTCGTAGCCATTGTCGGCAGACCAAATGTTGGAAAATCAACATTGTTAAATCGAATTGTCGGCCAAAAAATTGCAATTATGAGTGACAAAGCACAAACAACTCGTAATAAGATTCAAGGAATTTATACAATTCCTGAAGCACAAATTGTTTTTATCGATACTCCAGGGATTCACAAACCTAAACACCGCTTAGGCGATTTCATGGTGGAAAGTGCCTATAATGCGATGCGTGAAGTAGATGCTACTTTATTTATGGTAAGTGCTGATCAAAAACGCGGGAAAGGTGACGACTTTATTATTGAACGATTGAAAAATAATAATAGTCCAGTCTACTTGATTATTAATAAAATTGACAAAGTCCATCCAGATGATTTATTGAGTATCATTGAAGACTATTCGAAACAAATGGACTTTAAAGAAATTATTCCCATTTCTGCCACTGAAGGAAATAATTTTGAGCATTTGATGGATGTTCTCGTTGAGCAAATGCCAGAAGGACCACAGTATTTCCCTGATGACCAAATTACGGATCATCCAGAATATTTTATCGTTTCCGAATTAATTCGTGAAAAAGTGTTACTTTTAACAAGAGATGAGATTCCTCATTCTGTCGCTGTCGTTGTGGACTCAATGAAACGGGATGAAAACGATAAAGTCCATGTCCAAGCAACCATTATTGTGGAACGGGACAGTCAAAAAGGTATCATTATTGGCAAAGGCGGAAAAATGCTGAAACAAATTGGTACCAAGGCGCGTCAAGATATTGAATATTTATTAGATGACAAAGTGTATTTGGAGCTGTGGGTAAAAGTCCAAAAAGACTGGCGTGACAAAAAAATCTATTTACAAGATTTTGGTTATCGCAAAGAAGAATATTAAGAAAGTAGTGTTTGGGAAGCGAGTGTATAAACGAACTTTCCAAACACTACACTAATTTACATAAGAAATGGAAGTGAATTGAATGGCATTAGGGGAGACCAAAGGCATTATTTTATTTACGAAGGATTTTAAAGAGAAGGATAAACTCGTCAAAATTTTTACAGAATCCTATGGAAAATTGATGTTTTTTGTGAAAGGCGCGCATCGAAAAAATAATCCTCTTTTGCCAGCGATTCTGCCATTTACAGAAGCCGTCTACATCGGAAATTTTAGAGAAGAAGGCTTATCTTTTCTCAATAGCAGCAAAGAAGTTCAACCTTTTCGAAACATTCAACAAGACATATTTATTAACGCATATGGAACATATATTTTAAACTTAGTCGATGCAGCAATTGAAGATCAGCACTATGACCCTAATTTATTTCAATTTACCCACATGGCATTATCCGCTTTAAATGAGCAAAAAGATCCGGAAATCATTACAAATATTTTTGAAATTCAATTGTTAGAACGGTTTGGTGTACGACCAGAATGGCATCATTGTGTGGCTTGTGGCGAAACACAAGGGAAATTTGATTATTCCTCAAAATATAGCGGTGTGCTTTGTGAAAAACATTGGCATTTAGATGAACAGCGCTACCATGCAGATCCTAGAGCAATTCATTTTATTCGCTTATTTTCGCAAGTCTCCTATGAAAAAGTCCAAAACATTCAAGTAAAAGAAGAAACTAAGAAGAGTATTCGAGAAACGATTGATATGTTATACGATGAATATGTTGGTTTGCACTTAAAAAGTAAAAAATTTATTGATCAAATGAAAACGTGGGAAAATACGTTAAAAATTCCGCCACGAAAGAAGGAAGAATGATGTTTTGAGTAAGCTGTTTTTAAAGGAGTTGACTAGTTTGTATGGTTAGTATTTTGTATGTTTTAATTGTGTTGGTATGTTTTGTTGCTCCGATTACTTTGACTCTTTATAATGTTTATTTCTTATTTAAGAGAAGTCACGAGTCCAGATTTGAACCAGCGATTGAACGTTGGACGTGGAGTTTAGGAATCATTCTTTCGTTAGTTTTTGTTCGTTTTATGTACATGTTCAAAGGAGATTGGCAAGAAGTGCTAATTAATGGTGCTACCCATAATCCAATTGCTAGTGAAGAACAACCCGTTATTTTATGGCTCATTGTGATTGGATTGACTGGTTATTTTTTGTTGAAATTTAGTAAGGAAAAAAGGTTGCCGCCATTAGTGATGGTTTTTGCAATCGCAGGAACGTACATTGGTATTTTTGTTGCAGCCATTTGGATTGTGCAACTATCGAACCATATCCTAGTCGTTATTTTTCTTGGTTTACCTGCTTTTAATTTTATTTTATTGGCGTTGAGAACAATCAAAGAACAAATCGTTGCTTGGCAAGGAGATCATACCCGTGTCGAAAAAACAGGTATCTTAGCAAAAGTATTAATGAACAGTTTAAATTGGTGGTGGCTGGCGTTTATTTTCATGTTACCTATTCTAGGGATTTTTTTAGCAGTACTTATTTTATTCGGACAACGACCAGATGCAATGGTTCGAGCTTGGACAGAAACTAGTGATTGGGCATTATCTCAAAAAATCTCACCGCCAAATGTTCAAGTGGATGAACATTATTTATGTACGGTTGCTGCCTGTGGACACCGAAACTTTGTGAAACCACAGCGAATGGGCATTCGTCATAATCATCAAGTGGTTGTGAACCGACAACTTTGTGTTGCAAATGCTTTTGAACAAATTTTAGAGGAAAAAGTCCCGAAAACTCATCGGTTTATCCGTAAAAATTATGACACTTACGGTTTTCCGATAGCTAAAAAAATCCATTCTCCCTATGTGGCAGATTTGGTTTATCTGATGATGAAACCAGCAGAATATTTCTTTTTACTAGTGCTTTATTTGGTGGATATCAAACCAGAAAACAGAATTGCTTTGCAATATATCACAAAGCCCAAAAATTTCTGAAACAGTTCAACGTTTTTCTAAAAAAAATTTGACAACTTCCCTCAGACACCGTATTATGATAGAGAAGTTAAATACGTACGAAGAAAAAGAGAAGTAAAAAGAACCCTCTGTTAAGCGAATCTGGGAGAGTGGGAGCCAGAAACACGGAACTTTTGAAAGGCACTTTAGAGTACGACAAACGAAGCTGCCGATGAACACATCGGAAGTAGGGTGGAACCGCGATAATTATTCGTCCCTATGTCTATTAATAGGCATAGGGACTTTTTGCTGTGAATCACTACGATTGGCGCAAAAGCGACAGAGTAGATGATGAACAGTACAAGGTGACCAAAGGGAACGTTGTCTCCTCTATGTTAAAACAAACTGCTTAGCCAAAAACATGGAGCAGATGTGGAACGTTGTAACCGAATAAAAATTATCCCATTCTACAAAATTGTTTTTCTGTAGCCCTTTTTAAATTTACATTCCCGAAGCAAAGTCAATCCCTATGTCTATAAAAAATATTCCAAGGAGGAAAACAATGAAAAACAAGTTAACCGTACAAGAAATGATTTTAACCTTGCAAAAATTTTGGTCATCTAATGGCTGTATGTTAATGCAAGCCTATGATACAGAAAAGGGAGCCGGCACCATGAGTCCTTACACGTTTTTACGTGCCATTGGACCTGAACCATGGAATGCTGCCTACGTAGAACCTTCTCGTCGTCCAGCTGATGGACGCTATGGTGAAAATCCAAACCGTCTATACCAACATCATCAATTCCAAGTTGTAATGAAGCCTTCTCCTGAAAATATCCAAGAACTTTATCTAGAAAGTTTGAAATTATTAGGAATTGATCCATTAGAACATGACATTCGTTTTGTAGAAGATAACTGGGAAAATCCCTCAATGGGTTGTGCTGGTTTAGGTTGGGAAGTTTGGTTAGATGGCATGGAAATTACCCAATTTACGTATTTCCAACAAGTCGGGGGCTTACAATGTCATCCTGTCACTTCTGAAATTACTTACGGGTTAGAACGCTTGGCATCATATATCCAAGAAGTCGAAAGTGTCTATGATTTAGAATGGACACAAGGCGTTAAATATGGTGAAATTTTTGTTCAACCTGAATATGAACATTCAAAATATTCCTTTGAAATTAGTAACCAAGAAATGCTTTTAGAAAACTTTGACAAATTTGAAAAAGAAGCTAAACGCTGTATTGAAGAAAGCTTAGTTCATCCAGCCTATGATTATATTTTAAAATGTAGCCATACATTCAATTTATTAGATGCTCGCGGCGCTGTCTCTGTAACGGAACGTGCAGGATATTTAGCCCGCATTCGGAATATGGCTCGTTCCGTAGCGAAAATTTTTGTGGCTGAACGTGAAAAATTAGGGTTCCCATTATTAAATAAAGACCAACACGTATCCAAGGAGGCAGAATAACATGGCAAAAGATTTATTATTAGAAATTGGCTTAGAAGAAATGCCCGCACATGTTGTCACACCAAGCCGTATCCAACTTGAAGAAAAAGTAATCAAATTTTTAGATGAACATCATTTAGACTATGAAACAGTGCAATCCTTTGCCACACCTCGTCGTTTAGCCGTGAAAGTAACTGCGATTCCTGAAAAACAAGCGGATGTTGAAGAAGAAGTAAAAGGTCCAGCGAAAAAAATTGCTTTAGATGCTGAAGGAAATTGGTCAAAAGCTGCACAAGGTTTTGTACGCGGCCAAGGAGTTACAACTGAGGACATTGTTTTCAAAGAATTAAATGGTGTCGAATATGTCTATGTGACGAAGTTTACCAAAGGCCAAAGTGCCAAAGAGGTATTAACAAAATTAAATGACGTGATTACAAGTCTAACTTTCCCGGTAACAATGCACTGGGCAAACTATGATTTCGAATATATTCGTCCAATTCATTGGATTGTGGCACTACTTGATGATGAAGTAATTCCTTTCAACGTGTTAGACGTGACGACAGGGCAAACTTCTCGTGGCCACCGTTTCTTGGGAGACGATGTGACGTTCCAACACGCTAATGAATATGAAACAAAATTAAAAGAACAATTTGTAGTGGTTCAACCGAATGAACGGAAACAAATGATTGTTGATCAAGCGAACGCTCTCGCTGCAGAAAAAAATTGGCAGTTAGCTTTAGATGAAGAGTTATTGGAAGAAGTTACGAATTTAGTGGAATATCCAACTGCATTTGTAGGCAGTTTTGATGAAAAATATTTATCTGTTCCAGATGAAGTATTAGTGACTTCTATGAAAGAACACCAACGTTACTTTGAAGTTCGTAACGACCAAGGCTTATTAATGCCGCATTTTATCGCTGTTCGCAATGGGGATAATGTTCACCTTGAAAACGTGATTAAAGGAAATGAAAAAGTGTTAATTGCTCGTTTAGAAGATGCAGAATTCTTTTACAATGAAGATAAAAAATTAACGATTGAAGCATGTGTTGAAAAACTAAAAAATGTGACTTTCCATGAAAAGATTGGCTCAATTTATGAAAAAATGCAACGGGTTGCTTTAATTGCACAAATCATTGGTCGAAAAGTTGGCTTATCTGAGGATGAATTGGAAGATTTAAAACGTGCCTCTGAAATTTATAAATTTGACTTAGTAACAAATATGGTTGGTGAATTCCCAGAATTACAAGGAATTATGGGAGAAAAATATGCCTTATTACAAGGCGAAAAACCAGCCGTAGCAACGGCGATTCGAGAACATTATCTACCAACTTCCAGTGAAGGTGAATTGCCAGAAACAGCAATCGGGGCTGTTTTAGCCTTAGCCGATAAGCTTGACAGCGTCTTTTCATTCTTCTCAGTTGGTATGATTCCAACAGGTTCTAACGATCCTTATGCACTTCGTCGTCAAACCTATGGCGTTATCCGAATTATTGAAGATAAAGGCTGGACCTTCCCATTAGTTCAATTACAAACAGAAGTTGATGAAGCAGTGAATCAAGATGTTGAGAAATATGGCGTTTTACTAAACGAAGGACAAGCAGAAGTCGTTGAATTTGTGAAAGCTCGCTTACGTCAATTATTAATGACGAAAAATGTTCGCCATGACATTATCGATGCAGTGGTGTCTGCTGAGCAAGCCGATTTATCGAAATTATTTGCTTCAGCGAATATTTTAAAAAGCCGTTTTGAAGATCAAGATTTTAAACCATCAATGGAAGCCTTAACGCGTGTTATTAATTTAGCGAAAAAAGGTCAAGAACTTTTAGGTGATACTGAAGAAGGGATTGATCCAAGTCTGTTTGAAAATAAGGCAGAAAAAGAACTGTATCAAGCAGTTAACGATTTATCTGAAGCATTTGCGACACGCACGATTGCAGAAAACTATGAAGCACTAGTAAATCTACGTCCGTTAATTGATGCGTACTTCAATGAAACGATGGTTATGGTTGAGGATGAAAAAGTCAAACAAAACCGATTAAAACAATTAATGCAAATTGCTAAAATGGCGTTATCAATTGCTAGCCTAGATTTATTAATTGTAAAATAAAAAGTGCTGCTTTTCGACCGCTAAGGAGGAACTGACAGCATGCTAGAAACAACATTTGAACAAATTTTAACACAATTATCAAAGCCAGCTGTTCGTGCGCTAACGAATGAAAAAATCGACAGTGTGGATGAACTCTACGCACGAGGCCGAAAAGCGTTACTTTCGTTGCATGGCTTTGGTCCAAAGTCTATTCGAACTATTGAAGAGATGACTGGGAAAGAATTGAAGTAAAAAAAGGATCGCCGTTTAGAGGCGATCCTTTTTTTACTTACGTTTTTGTTTTCCAGCATTGCGACCTTTATTGCCGTTTGCTTTTGGTTGGTTCGTTTTTTGCGCTACTTTGTTTGTTTCTTTTGGTGTCACATCCTTAATAGGAGTAACCACTTGTTTTGGTGGGTTATTTTTCAATTCTTCTTGTACTTGTTTTTTAATTCTTGGACGTAAGAGGATATTTGTGATGGCAGATTGAATACATGTGAAAATACCACCAACTACCCAGTAAAGCGCTACGCCTGCAGGTGAGCTAAAGGACATGAAAACAATCATTAATGGTGAAACAATCAGCATTGATTTCATTGTTTTCTTTTGTTCTTCAGGAATACCAATCATTGAAATATAACCTTGAGCTAAATAGGCTAAACCAGCTAATGCCACTAAAATCATATTTGGTTGCCCTAAATTCATTCCTAAGAAGCTTGCCGTGGCAATACCTTTTGTATAACGAGCAGCAAAGAACAGAGAAGAGAAAATAGGCATTTGAATTAATAAAGGCAAACAACCAATTCCGCCAACCATACTCACATTGTTTTCTTTATAAATCTTTTGTAGTTCTGCTTGTGCGGCCATTTGTTCTTCACGCGTACTTGCTTGTTTCATTTTTGCTTGTGCAACATCCACTTGGGGTTTGATTGCTTGCATTTTTTCCGTTTGGATAAAGCTTTTTTTCGATTGATGTAAGCCTAACGGTAAAATAATGATCCGTACAATAATGGTGATAAAAATAATCGCCCAACCATAGTTCCAATTAAAGTTATCGACAAGATAAGTAATTGCATTACTCATCGGTAAAACAAGGAAGTTATAGACAAAACCTTCACCAGTTGGTTGTCCATCTGCTCCTGTTTTCACACAGCCTGATAAAAACATTACTAAAAATAGTAAGCCAGAGCCGTAAAGCCATCGGTTTAATTTACGCATGTAATTCGGTCCTTTTCTAAAAAATTTTTACATGGTTAACTATACTTGAAACAGCGATCTTTTTCAATCAAAATCGAAAAGAAGCTCTTACAAAAATCAATAAAAAGCAGGAACTACTTGCTGTTCAAGGCTTCTTCCCAAAGAAATCAATCGTTAGAAAGTAAGTTTATTGAATCACTTTAAATTGTTCCGTTTCTTCTAACAAAGGGTCTTCTTGAATATCAACATACGTTACACGTCCCGCTGGACTGGGGGAATCTTTGATTTTTTTGATAAATGTTTCCATTATGTCTTCAGGTGCAATTGCTGTGATTGAAACGGACCCGTCGTCTTCGTTCTTCACCGAACCAGTGACACCTAATTGATCTGCCACCATTTTTGTCATGTAGCGGAAGCCAACACCTTGGACACGTCCTTGTACATTCATTCTTAGTTTTTCCATGAGAGACACTTCCTTTGCTTTTTTCTTTATGATAGCGATTTTTCTTGGTTCTAGCAAGTATCCAAGCAAGCTAGAAGCATGCTATAATACAAAGGCGAGGTGACTTATGAAAGAAATTACATCAACGAAAAATAACCAATTAAAAGAATGGAAAAAATTATACAAAAAGAAGTACCGAGAAGAACTGAACCAATATATAATAGAAGGATTTCATTTAGTTGAAGAAGCTGTGAAGGCCAATGCCGATGTCCAGTGGATTTTGTTTAACCAAAGAGGTCAACAAGAATGGGGAACTTGGTTAGCTGAACAAGAAACAGAAAAATTAATTTTTGTTAGTGATGAGGTTTTAAATAGCTTGTCGGAGCTGCCAACTTCACAAGGAATTTTGGCAATTGTCACCTTGGAAACGCAACAAGAGCAGTCGCTTTCTTTTAAAGGTGGTTGGTTACTTTTAGATAATATCCAAGACCCTGGTAATGTTGGTACGATGATTCGCACAGCTGATGCAGCGGGTTTAGCAGGCGTGATTTTAGGTAAGGGCACAGCAGATATTTACAATACAAAAGTGTTGCGCTCAATGCAGGGAAGCCACTATCATTTACCAGTTCTCCAACGAGAGTTGACTGAAGTGGTTCAGGCATTCAAGAAGCAAGGTCTACCAGTTTTCGGTACAGAACTAAATGAAGCTGCGATTGCTTATTATGAACAAGAGGCAGTGGAAAATTATGCGTTGATTTTAGGCAATGAAGGTAGCGGGGTTTCGCCAGAATTGTTAGCAGAAACCACGAAAAATCTTTATATTCCAATGAAAGGTCAAGCAGAATCATTGAATGTCGCTATCGCAGCGGGCGTGTTAATGTTTTACTTTGAAAATAATCAATAACAGAAACGAGTGTCAAAAAATGCTGACTATCAAAAAGACAACCCAGTTAACAGAAAAAGAATTAGAAACCATTATGGCTATTTGGCTGCAAACGAATCTAGAAGCTCATCCATTTGTCGCACCAACTTATTGGCAAGAAAATAAGGCATTTGTCCGCGCTGCGTTACCAAAAGCAACACTGATCTTAGCAGAAGAAGAGGATCAGATAATTGGGTTTTTAGGCTTAATGGATAACTATATCGCAGGAATTTTTATAAAAAAAGCGTTTCAAGGGAAGGGCATCGGTCAGAAATTACTGCAAGTAGCAAAAGAAGAACAGGACCTCTTATCTTTGGCTGTTTACAGGAAAAATCAAGCAGCTTATGCCTTTTATCAAAAACAAGGCTTTGTCCAACAAAAGCGAACCATCGGTGAAACGGGAAACGAAGAATGTCATCTTGTTTGGCAAGCGCAGTAGGAGCGACATTTCTAGTTTTAAGGCTTGCTATTTTTCTTAAAATATCTTATACTGTTAAAGGTGTGATTTTCACACACGAAATCCACATTCTTTTCCATCTGCGAAGTGGTGCTACTACGGTAGTTCTTCAAGGAGTTGACGAAAAGAAGAGGAAAATAAAAACCAAACTGGAGGAAACACAACATGGCAGTAATTTCTATGAAACAATTACTAGAAGCCGGCGTACACTTTGGTCACCAAACTCGTCGCTGGAACCCAAAAATGAAGAAATATATCTTCACAGAAAGAAACGGTATCTACATCATTGACTTACAAAAAACAGTGAAATTAGTAGATGCAGCTTACGATTACATGAAAAACGTTGCAGAAGAAGGCGGCGTTGCTTTATTCGTAGGAACTAAAAAACAAGCACAAGAAGCAATCAAAGATGAAGCAATCCGCGCTGGTCAATACTATGTAAACCATCGTTGGTTAGGTGGTACGTTAACTAACTGGGATACAATCCAAAAACGTATTGCTCGCTTGAAAAAAATCAATGCAATGGAAGAAGACGGCACTTTCGAAGTTTTACCTAAGAAAGAAGTTGCTGGCTTAAACAAAGAACGTGAACGTTTAGAAAAATTCTTAGGTGGTATCGCTGATATGCCAAGAATTCCAGATGTAATGTACATCGTTGACCCACGTAAAGAACGCATTGCTGTTCAAGAAGCACACAAATTAAACATTCCAATCGTTGCAATGGTTGATACAAACTGTGATCCTGATGAGATCGATGTTGTAATCCCTTCAAATGATGATGCAATCCGCGCTGTGAAATTAATCACTGCTAAAATGGCTGACGCTTTCATCGAAGGTAACCAAGGGGAAGACCAAGCAACTGAAGAGTTATTCGTTGAAGAAACACCAGAAGCAACTTCAATCGAAGAAATCGTTGATGTTGTTGAAGGAAATAACGAATCAGCTGAATAATAATGATTACGGAGCTGTCTCAAAGGCTAGGCGACAAAAAGCCTGATTCTCCTTTGAGATAGCTTTTTTAAAAAGAATTGATAATATCCGAGGAGGACACAAATAATGGCAGACGTTACAGCTAAAATGGTAAAAGAATTACGCGATATGACTGGCGTTGGAATGATGGACGCTAAAAAAGCATTAGTAAAAGTAGAAGGCGACATGGAAAAAGCCGTAGACTTTTTACGTGAAAATGGTATGGCTAAAGCAGCGAAGAAAAATGACCGCATTGCGGCTGAAGGCTTAGCAAACGTAGCAACTGTGGGTAACGTTGCAGCAATCGTTGAAGTAAACTCAGAAACTGACTTCGTTTCTAAAAACGAAATGTTCCAAGATTTAGTTAAAGACATTGCGACTAAAGTTGCTGAAAACAAACCAGCTACGATGGAAGAAGCAATGGCTATTAAAACTGAAAAAGGCACAATCGAATCTGATTTAATCGAAGCAACAACTGTTATCGGTGAAAAAATCAGCTTCCGTCGTTTTGAAGTTGTCGAAAAAGCTGACAATGCTGCATTTGGCGCTTACTTACACATGGGTGGCCGTATTGCTGTATTAACAGTTATCGATGGCACAACTGACGAAGAAGTAGCGAAAGATGTTGCTATGCACATCGCGGCAATCAACCCTCGCTATGTCAACGAATCTCAAATTCCTCAAGAAGAATTAGAACACGAAAAAGCTGTGTTAACTGAACAAGCATTAAACGAAGGTAAACCAGCAAATATCGTTGAAAAAATGGTTGTTGGTCGTCTACAAAAATTCAAAGCAGAAATCGCTTTGGTTGACCAACCATTTGTTAAAGATCCAGATATGACTGTCGAAAAATTTGTTGCTTCTAAAGGCGGCGAAGTGAAATCATTCGTACGTTTTGAAGTTGGCGAAGGTATCGAAAAACGTGAAGATAACTTTGCGGATGAAGTAATGAGCCAAATGAAAAACTAAGAGCATCAAACGCTCGGTTGAAAAGCCGTGAATCATAAGTATCTAAACAGACAGCGATCCCCAAAGGAAGCTGCATAAATTGATTACTGCTTGATTCAAGGCAGTCTTTCAGCCATTTGGGAACGCATAACTTTGATATGCGCTCCCTTTTTTTAGGCAAAACCAGTGGATCGCACTGCTTGGTCTAAAAAATCATTTTGGTGAAAAGTCATCTAAATGAGGAATTGAATGATTTTTAGAGAATCTTGGAGGGAATTATGATGGTTAAACCTAAGTATCAACGTGTCGTATTAAAGTTAAGTGGAGAAGCGCTAGCCGGAGAAGACGGTTTTGGCATTAAACCACCAGTCATTAAAGAAATCGTCCAAGAAATTAAAGAGGTCCATGAATTAGGTATCGAAATGGCCATCGTGGTTGGCGGCGGAAACATCTGGCGTGGACAAATTGGTGCTCAAATGGGCATGGAACGTGCCCAAGCTGATTATATGGGCATGTTAGCTACTGTGATGAATGCCTTAGCATTGCAAGATACATTAGAAAATCTTGGTGTGCCTACACGTGTTCAAACATCAATTGAAATGCGTCAAATTGCAGAACCATACATTCGTCGTCGTGCAGAACGTCATTTAGAAAAAGGCCGCGTTGTTATTTTTGCCGGAGGAACAGGAAATCCTTACTTCTCGACAGATACAACGGCTGCGTTACGAGCTGCAGAAGTAGATGCGGACGTCATCTTAATGGCGAAGAACAATGTTGATGGTGTTTATTCTGCGGATCCACGTGTGGATGAAACAGCGACAAAATTTGAAGAACTAACACATTTAGATGTTATTTCTAAAGGGCTGCAAGTAATGGATTCAACAGCAAGCTCATTAAGTATGGATAACGATATTCCTTTAGTTGTCTTTAACCTAAATGAAGCAGGAAATATCCGTCGTGCCATCCTTGGTGAAAATATCGGAACAACTGTAAGGGGGAAATAAAGAATGTCTAAAGAAGTTTTAGCAACAGCCAAAGAAAAAATGACAAAAGCGGAAGAAAGCTTACGCCGTGAATTAGGTCAAATTCGTGCTGGTCGTGCGAACGCAAGCCTATTAGACCGTATTCAAGTAGAATATTATGGTGCACCAACACCAGTTAACCAATTAGCAAGTATCAATATCCCAGAAGCACGGGTATTAATGATTACACCGTTTGACAAAAATTCTATCGCTGACATTGAAAAAGCTATTCAAATGAGTGATATCGGCATTAGCCCAACCAATGATGGAAATGTCATCCGTTTAGTGATTCCACAATTAACGGAAGAACGTCGGAAAGAATTAGCCAAAGACGTGAAAAAAGAAGCGGAAAACTCAAAAGTTGCTGTCCGTAACGTTCGTCGTGATGCAATGGATGAGTTGAAAAAAGCTCAAAAAAATGGCGACATCACTGAAGATGAATTACGTTCATTTGAAAAAGATGTTCAAAAATTAACAGATGATAGCATCAAAAATATCGATGCGATTACTGCTGAAAAAGAACAAGAACTTTTAGAAGTATAAAACCAATCACTAATAAAAATTATTGAATCCAGAGAAGCAAATGCTCTGGATTTTTTTGTATAGATGATGAAGGCGTATCTCAACGCTCTCTTTGCGAAAGTCATTCTAAAGTAATTATCCAAGAAAACGCTTTCTTGAATAAATTTTTTTATTCTACCAGAATTTTTTTCTTTGTGTAGGGAGGATCACTTAAAAATATAGAGAAACTTTGAAATATCAGCCTTTTAAAATTTTCCTTCACAAATTGAATCCTAAAATTTGATGATAAGAGTTGTTATTTTTAGCAATTGTAATTTGCGATTCATTCTCAATTAGGCTAAAATGAGTGAGAACGGAAAAACGATTAAAACAAGTTGGAGGGAATTGTACATGTCTGTGTTAGAAATCAAAAATTTACACGTATCAATTGAAGATAAAAAGATTCTAAAAGGAGTCGATTTAACAATTAATACTGGAGAAATCCATGCAATTATGGGACCTAATGGAACTGGTAAATCTACTTTATCAGCAGCAATTATGGGAAATCCTAACTACGAAGTCACAGAAGGAGAAATTCTGTTTGACGGCGTCAACGTTTTAGATTTAGAAGTAGACGAACGCGCTCGCTTAGGCTTATTCTTAGCAATGCAATACCCAAGTGAAATTCCAGGGATTACCAACGCTGAATTCATGCGTGCAGCAATCAATGCAAAACGTGACGAAGACAACAAAATGTCAGTCATGCAGTTCTTAAAAAAATTAGATAGCAAAATGGAATTATTAAATATGCCTGAAGAAATGGCTGAGCGTTACTTAAACGAAGGGTTTTCTGGCGGCGAGAAAAAACGAAATGAAATTTTACAATTATTGATGTTAGAGCCAACGTTTGCCATTTTAGATGAAATTGATTCAGGCTTAGATATCGATGCGTTAAAAGTAGTTTCTAAAGGGGTTAATGAAATGCGCGGCGAGAACTTTGGTGCGTTAATTATTACCCATTATCAACGCTTATTGAACTATATCACGCCAGATGTTGTTCATATCATGATGGAAGGCCGCGTTGTGAAAACCGGTGGGGCTGATTTGGCAAAACGTTTAGAAACAGAAGGCTATGCTGGTATCAGCCAAGAATTAGGTATTGATTACAAAGAAGAAGCGTAAGGAGGACAAGATAAATGAAAAAAGTAAATCTAATGGATTATCTTGACGAAGTCACCGCTTTTTCACTAGAACATGAAGAACCAGCTTGGATGACTGAATTGCGAACAACGGCTTTAAGAAACGCTGACGAAAGTGAGTTACCACATATTGATCGTGTGAAATTTCATCGTTGGCCTTTATTAAATGTTCACATGGAAAGTTATGTGCCTTCTGAAGGAAATGTCGCAAGTTTTGATCAAATGAAAGACAATCCTTTAATTGTTCAACAAGGATCTTTTCATGCTTTTGAGCAATTGCCAGCCTCATTAGCGGAACAAGGGGTAATTTTTACAGACATTTTTACTGCTTTACAAGAGCACCCAGAATTAGTTAAAGAATACTATATGACTAAAGCCGTATTACCAGAAGAGGATAAGCTGACAGCAGCTCATGCAGCTTTCATGAATAGTGGCGTTTTCTTATACGTTCCTAAAAACGTAGTGATTGAAGAGCCCATTGAATCTTTGTTTATTCAGGATTCAGATAGCAACCAACCTTTCTTTAAACATGTTTTAATCGTTGCAGATAATCATAGTGAATTCAGTTATTTAGAACGTTTTCAATCAACTGGTCATCACGCAGAGAAAGCTTCTGGAAATATCGTTGTGGAAGTGATTGCGAAAGATGGCGCAAAAGTTAAATACTCAGCCGTAGATCAATTAGGGCAAACTGTAACGACTTATATGAATCGTCGTGGCTATATTATGCGGGATGCCTCTGTTGATTGGGCTCTAGGCGTCATGAATGATGGCGATGTTGTTGCTGATTTTGATTCTGATTTAGTTGGCGAAGGCGCTCATTCAGAAGTTAAAGTTGTTGCAATTAGTGCAGGTAAACAAACACAAGGCATCGACACACGAGTGACAAATAAAGCGCCATATTCAATTGGTCATATTTTACAACATGGAGTTATTCGTGAACGTGGTACTTTAACGTTTAACGGAATTGGCCACATTTTAAAAGGAGCAAAAGGAGCCGACGCACAGCAAGAAAGTCGTGTTTTAATGCTGTCTGATAAAGCTCGTGGTGATGCCAATCCAATTCTTTTAATTGATGAAAATGAAGTGACTGCCGGACATGCAGCCAGCGTTGGTCGAGTAGATCCAGAAGAAATGTATTATTTAATGAGCCGCGGCTTGCGTAAAGAAGAAGCGGAACGTTTGGTGATTCGTGGCTTCCTAGGTTCTGTCATTACAGCAATTCCAGTCAAAGAAGTACAAAATGAATTTGTAGAAGTAATCGAAGGGAAGTTAAACGCATGATGGATGCAGCAACCATTCGTCAATCGTTTCCTATTTTATTTCAAGAAGTTAATGATGAACCGCTAGTTTATTTAGACAATGCTGCGACAACCCAAAAACCAACGGCGGTGTTAGATGTTTTACGACATTATTATGAAACCGATAATGCCAATGTTCATCGTGGGGTGCACACGTTAGCCGAACGAGCAACGAAAGACTATGAGGCCTCCCGCGAAAAGGTTCGCCAATTTATCCATGCCAAAGAAACAGCGGAAGTTTTATTTACACGAGGAACAACAACCAGTTTGAATTGGATTGCCAAAAGTTATGGTGACTTGGCAGTTACAGATGGGGATGAAATCGTCATATCTTACATGGAACATCATTCAAACATTATTCCCTGGCAACAATTAGCCCAACGTACAGGAGCCATTTTGAAGTATATAGACATCACTGAAGACGGCTTTTTAGACATGGCAAGTGCACGTCAACAAATTACAGAAAAAACGAAAATTGTTTCGATTGCTCATGTTTCAAATGTGTTAGGGGTCATTAATCCAATCGAAGAATTAACACAATTAGCTCATCAAAATGGCGCTGTGATGGTGGTAGACGGCGCGCAAGCAGTTCCTCATATGCCTGTGGACGTTCAAGCCATCGATGCTGATTTTTATGCATTTAGTGGTCACAAAATGTGTGGACCAACTGGAATTGGTGTCCTTTATGGCAAACGTCATTTATTGGAACAAATGGAACCTGTGGAATTTGGTGGCGAAATGATTGACTTTGTTCATCTTCAAGAAAGTACTTGGAAAGAGCTTCCATGGAAATTTGAAGCTGGCACACCTAATATTGCTGGGGCAATTGCCTTAGGTGCCGCCATTGATTATTTAACAGAAATTTGTTTAGAGGCCATTCATCAACATGAAGCAGCCCTTGTTCACTATGTTTTGCCGAAGTTGCAAGCTATCGAGGGCTTGACGATTTATGGTCCACAGAATCCAAAAGACCACACAGGTGTGATTGCTTTTAATATTGACGGTTTACATCCACATGATGTGGCTACGGCGTTAGATATGGAAGGGGTCGCTGTCAGAGCGGGTCACCATTGCGCGCAACCGCTATTAAACTATTTGAGCGTGCCAGCAACCGCACGGGCAAGTTTTTATTTATACAATACCAAAGAAGACGCAGATCGCTTAGTTGAAGCGATTAAAGCGACAAAGGAGTTTTTCCAGCATGGCACTTTCTAAATTAGATAACTTATATCGCCAAGTCATTTTGGACCATTCTAGCCACCCACATCACCACGGAACGCTAGATGCGTCTAGCCAAACAATTGAACTGAATAATCCTACTTGTGGAGATGTGATTGAACTGGATGTGGCCATTGAAGACGGTGTGATTAAAGATATCGCCTTTCAAGGAAGTGGCTGTTCCATCAGTACCGCAAGTGCTAGTATGATGACTGATGCAGTCTTAGGAAAAACAATCGCCGAAGCAACGGCCTTAGCAGAGGATTTCTCTCAACTTGTTCAAGGAAATGAAGTGGCCGAAGATGAAAAATTAGGCGATGCAGCAATGTTAAGCGGCGTAGCTAAATTTCCAGCTCGGATTAAATGTGCAACCTTGGCTTGGAAAGCCTTAGAGCAGGCTGTTGCTAATAACGGCCAAGGCGAAGCCGGTCATTTACATTGTGAAAAATAAAGAAAGGGTGACGACGAATTGAGTACAGTACCTGAATTAGAAGAATATAAATTTGGCTTTCACGACGATGTGGAACCAGTCTTTAGTACCGGAGACGGCCTAACAGAAGACGTCGTTCGCGAAATTTCTCGCGTGAAAGGCGAACCAGAATGGATGCTTGACTTCCGTTTAAAATCGTTAGAACAATTCAATAAAATGCCCATGCAAGAATGGGGTCCAGACCTGTCAGATATTGACTTTAGTAAAATTAAATATTACCAAAAACCGAGTGACAAACCCGCACGCGATTGGGATGATGTACCTGATAAAATCAAAGAAACCTTTGAAAAAATTGGGATTCCCGAAGCTGAGCGTGCTTATCTAGCTGGGGCTTCTGCTCAATATGAATCAGAAGTTGTTTACCACAATATGAAAGAAGAATTTGAAAAATTAGGCATCATTTTTACAGATACTGACTCTGCGTTAAAAGAATATCCTGACTTATTCAAAGAGTATTTTTCAAAACTTGTGCCACCAACAGATAATAAACTGGCCGCTTTAAACTCAGCTGTTTGGTCAGGTGGAACCTTTATTTATGTACCAAAAGGCGTTCGAGTTGATGTACCATTACAAACATATTTCCGAATCAACGCTGAAAATACCGGCCAATTTGAACGGACCTTGATTATTGTCGATGAAGGAGCCAGCGTTCACTATGTTGAAGGCTGTACGGCACCCACGTATTCAAGTAACAGCTTGCATGCGGCCATCGTAGAAATTTTCACAAGAAAAGATGCTTATTGTCGTTATACCACTATTCAAAACTGGTCAGATAACGTCTACAACTTAGTAACCAAACGTGCTAAAGCTTACGAAGGTGCCACTGTCGAATGGATTGATGGGAACCTAGGAGCTAAAACAACCATGAAATACCCAAGCGTTTACTTAGATGGCAAAGGTGCCCGTGGCACGATGTTATCGATTGCCTTTGCTGGCGCTAACCAAATCCAAGATACTGGGGCCAAAATGATTCACAATGCGCCGAATACCTCTAGCTCAATTGTTTCAAAATCAATTGCTAAAGACGGCGGCGAAGTTAACTACCGTGGCCAAGTGACTTTTGGAAAAGACAGCGCAGGCTCGATTTCCCACATCGAATGCGACACGATTATCATGGACGAAAAATCAAAATCAGATACGATTCCGTTTAACGAAATCCATAACAGCCAAGTCTCCTTAGAACACGAAGCCAAAGTTTCAAAAATTTCTGAAGAACAATTATATTATCTAATGAGTCGCGGCTTATCTGAAGCCGAAGCGACAGAAATGATTGTTATGGGCTTTGTTGAACCATTTACGAAAGAATTACCGATGGAATATGCGGTTGAGTTGAATCGGTTGATTAGTTATGAGATGGAAGGCAGTGTTGGGTAAACCTGTTATAGGAGCTAGAACCCTTGATATATAAGGGTTCTAGCTTTTTTGTTTTGCCTGTATACTAGAAATGACCAGATTTTGACCAGCTCTTTTACTGATGAGCCATCATATCAGCAAAGTCTTGACCTGTTTTCTTAGGTGCATTATTTGTAATATGTGCATAGATGTCTAATGTCACTTTACTATTTTCATGCCCTAATCGTTGTTGAACTACCTTGACAGATTCTCCTGCTTCTAATAATAAACTAGCATGTGTATGTCTAAACCCATGAGGTGTAATACGAGGCAAGTTATATTTTTTCAAAATATATCTTAACCAATCATTAACAGTGTTTGGAATGTATAGAGTGTTTTTAACTGTTGTAAAAACATGTTGCTCTTTAGAGCTAGTATTGTATCCAAGTTTTAAATACTCTTCTTTTTGCTGTAATTTCCAGTTGTTGAGGATAGAAAGAGTCTCAGTATCTAAAGAGATAACTCGTCTAGAAGCTCTTGTTTTCGGAGATTGAATTATAACTTTACCAAATTCATCTACAGCAAGAGTTTTATTGACATGTAGTTCTTTATTAAACGTGTCTATGTCTTTCCACTGTAAAGCGAGTACTTCACTCTTTCTCATACCTGTGTATGCCAATAATCTGAAGAAGGCGTATTGTTTCATGTTACCAAAATCTTTAAAAGCATCCAGTAAATTATTAAGCTCCTCTTTTGAGTAAAATTTACGATTTTTCTCATACTCTTTTTTTCGTGGAAGAAGTGTTTTTTCCATAGGATTATTGTCAATATATTGCATTGCAACCCCGTAGCGTAAAATTTGTGCAGTCTGTTTTCTCATATAATCGTAACTTTCATATTTACTGTGCCATTCATCTACCACTTTTTGACAATATGGGACAGAGATATTCGATAGTTTAAGCTTACCAAATGCTGGAAGTACTTGATTATTTGCGTATCTTACTGAGATTGCGATTGTTGAAGCTTTAACACTGGTACGCTGATGAGTTATCCATTCATTATACAGGTCTTCAAATGTCATATCAGGTGCTTTCTTTTTAACACCGTATAATATTTGATGTCTGTACTCGTCATAATCTTTTTGAGCTTCTTGTTTGCTACTAAAACCTCTTCTCGTAGTATTTATTTTTTCACCAGTTCGTGGATCGGTGGCAATGTGTCCTTTATACATCCACGCCACTTGACCGTTTTTCTTTTTGTACTTTGATATTTTTGCCATGAAATCATCTCCTCTTAGTTTACAAGGAGTACTTACCACTAGATGGTATCACCTCCCTTCATTTTTTTCTTAGTGTATTTTTTCCCAATTGATGAAATCGTTTGTTCTAGCTTGTTTATATTATCAGTAATTTCTCTCACAGCTTCTTCGGGATAAGACATGTCTTTCAATTGAATAGGTAGCCATTCATCTACCATTCTTTCTAGTAGTTCTTCTATACTGCTAGTGAGGAAAAGAATGTTATTGTCAAATTCTTCTACAATAGCATTGATGAATAATTCTTCTATTTTTAAGATATTGAAAAGACTAATTTTTTCATTTTTAACTTTATTACAAGTCTTGTTAGCAATAAATTCTTGCATCTCTGGTTCTAATTTGAAATATCTATCCAGCCATGTATCTAAATCAGAGTGTACTGGTGGGAACTGTTGACGAAGATGCTGGAACAGGTTTTTATCTGGAAATGTTATACCATCTAGTACAATGCTATCTCTATAAAGAATAATTCCCAAAATATATTCTTCTACATTGCCACAAACTAACTCCTCTATACTCATATTTCCCAAATCAGCAATTCGGGATAATCGCTCTGGTATTGGTAAATAGGTTCCCTTCTCCCATTCGTAGATAGTTTTTTTGTCAATTAATTGACCGTTGTTAATCATAAGACCAAATGCTGGTTGTGTTAATTTTTTACTCTTTCTTATAGCTTTTATTTTTGTTCCGAGTATCTTTTTTCGTTCTAAATAATTTATTGGTGGACGTTTTATCATATTGACCACACCTCCTAAAATTAGTATACCTCAAAAAAGGGGTGTTGTAAATAAATTTTACAAAACTATTGACACCCCTTTTTTATCGAGGTATTATGTGTATGTCGATGAACTGGTAATCATTTTTTGTTTGATTAATCGGTTAATAACAAAATACTTTTATTTTGAGCAAAAAGTACGAAGATAATTCTTAGAAAATTTGTTCAAGCAATCACGAAAGGAGGGGGAAATATGTCTCTACAAATCATTGATAGCATTGTTTCTATACAAGTTGAACAACAAGTGAAAGAGATAATTACAGTGCTAAAGCCTATGCTAGAAGACATTATTTCTGGAGTCACTCTAGAGTATATGGACTATCAGCAGGCAAGTGAATATCTAGGTGTATCAGTAGGAACGATTAGAAAATATGTTTCTCAATACGGGTTACCTGTTATAAAAATTGATACGGTCATTAGATTTAAAAAATCTGATATTGATAGTTTCATGGAACGGTATAAAGGTTGAGTAAACAAATAAGACTAAAACATATAGTAATAAAGAGTTTGTTTTTATTATCTGTATGTTTTAGTCTTTAACAGAATTTTATAAGGAGGAAACACAAATGGAAACATCAATGATTAATATTCCAATTTATGTAGATAAAGAAAAATTATTAGAGAAGCCAGTTACAAAAAAAGAAAAAACTGATGTAAGAGATAGGTGTTTAGATAACTATAGAGAAGTTACAAGAGATGAGTTTGTAGAGATACTAAATTCATCACAATCATTTATTCCAAGCAAGACAAAGAATAAAGGCAATGACAAGGAGAGTTTTGTGGAAACCAGAGTAATTATTCTGGATGTCGATAACACTGTTAAAGATGAGAAGGGGAAGGTAGTAGATTTGAGTAAAGATGATAGTAGATACTTAAGCATAGAAAAGGTTTTATCTATCAATTTAGTTCATAATTCTGCGTTTGCGATACAAAAAAGTATTCGGTACTCTGAAAATCTAGAAAAATACAAGATTGTCTTTCTATTAAAAGAAGCAATTACTGACTATGGTAAAATGGTTGCTGTTTACGAATACTTGAAAAAGAACATCCCCGGGTGTGATGACAATGTAAATGCTTCGAATAGAATGTTTTTTGGAGGATATAAGTCAGATGCAGTGATAATAATTAATGAAGACAACATGTTAGATATTACTGAGCTTCCGATTGATTTTACCATGACATGTTCTAAAAATTGTCAAAGTGATTCAGGGAGAGAGTATGAACTAGTCAATGAAACCTATTTTGTTAAGTTGATAAAAAATGACGACAAAGAAGAAATGAAACAGTGGTTTAAAGACTGCCTGTTTGATTCCTCCGACATGTCTTTTAATGAGATTTATGAAAGATTGTTAACCATTGATATGAATAAATTACTTAAGTCAAGTAAAAACTTAAGATGTCTGTTTCACAACGATCATAATCCCTCTGCTAGTATTTTTACCAGTAAAACTGGGCATTCCATTTTTTATTGTCATTCCAGTAATTGTGATATCAGTGAAAATTTTATTGGAGTTGTGATGCTAATTTTAAAGAAAGACAGTCGGGTAGAAACATTTAATTGGCTATTAGAGAACCTAGACTTGTATCCTACACATTTTCGAAAATTGAAAGAGGAATCAAAAGTACTTTTTGACACTCTTGAATCAATGAAAGACAAACTTTTCAGGACAATAAGGAATTATCTAGAGGAAATGCGACGTGTCTATGATGTCTTGCTTTCTGATGTTAATTTTTTTGATGATAGTAAGGAAAGTGTGACTTGTATTTTGTCGGGGGAACAATTAGCTAAAAAAATGAGTTCTTACTATGGTAAAACTTATGACATAGATAAATGTAATAAGTTACTATCACTTATGACTTTTATAGGATTGATAAAAAAATTAGATGATGAAGATGTTCCTTTGAAGATGCTCGAATACCTAAATAGGTTAAAGGAAGAGAAAGCGTTAGGAAACTTTAATCATAAGAGAAGCAATGTCTATCGATTAGACGTTTTTAATACAACTTCTGTGATTCAAAAATTGAATGAAGATATCCTTCCACTTCTGGAAAAATTTCATTTTACATATCAATATTTTTCTTATGAATGGGTTAAGATATGTTTTAACGAAAAAGAGGCTAAAAGAGTATTTCCTCAAAATTCCCGATCAGAACTTAGCAAGGAAAAACAATTGATTTTAGATGAAGCACATGAAGTTTTACAGGGCTTATCGTGGCAAGGGACATATCTAATGACAGAGAAAGAACTTATTAACACTGTTTGTGAACGCCTACGAAATGTCAGGGATAACAGCGTGAAAAATGCTTTAATAGAAAACAGAGGCTACTTTGTTAAACAAGGATTCACTCTTGAACGAGCTTCTAAGGATATTAAGAAACTATACAATGTGAAAGCAAGCAGTAGTTTTTTAGTATATCTAGCGAAAGGGGCAGGGATAGATGAAGTAATAAAAGAATTGATATTATCAGGAGTTGAATTAGTTCCTATTTATCAATTTACAAGTGTAACAAGAGATGATGGACGGAGAGTAAGGAATAGAAGAGACCCAATTATATTAAACTAGACAGGTTATCCATAGCTCTTAATCTTATTTCATCTCAATACACCCACCGTTAAAGTTCGGTGGGTTATTTATTTTTCAATCTTTCAATAGCTGATTGCGTTCATTTTCTTGTCTTTTTAATAGCTTCATATAGTTAATTGTCCGACTTGCATCGTCAGCGCTAAGAGAGCGATAGAGCGTCAAAAACTCTTCCTCAGAATCAATTGCAACCTCCTCTAAAAAATGGCTTACAGGGGTTCCTAGGGCTCTAGAAAGAGCTGTTAAGCTATCGAGGTTAGGTTCTGTTACAGAATTTTCCCATCTTGCTACTGCCTGTTGTGTAGAGAAGATTTTTTTAGCTAATTCTTTTTGTGTCCACCCGAGTGCTTTTCGCTTTTCTCTAATGACCTTTGCATATTGCTTCTGTTTCATTAATACACCCCCCTTCTCAGTAGAGTACAACAAGTTGTTGTATTTGTAATGACATTTGAAGTATTTATATATTTTATGAGTTGAAATACATCATATTGTTGTATATAATAAAACAGGAGGGGAGAATCATGAAAAAAGTAAGTAATCTCAGCCGATACAGAAAAGAAAAAGGACTTTCCCAAACTGAGTTAGCCAAAAAAATGAATGTTACACAGCAATGTGTAAGTTCGTGGCAAACAGGGAGAACGATTCCTAAACCCTATCAAATGAAAATGCTTTCTGAGATATTAAGTGTACCAATAAATGAGCTGTTTTCTGATGTATTTAATAAAGTAAACAGTTAGCTAATAAGCAATTGAATGATTTTAGGAGGAGAAGACATGTATTGTAGAAAATGTGGTAAAGAAATAACAAATGAAAGTAAGTATTGCCAGTTTTGCGGAGCATTACAAGAAACAGATGAGACAACCGGAACAGACACAGTAAAGAAAAGTACTGAGCAGACAATTAATGAAATGAAGGAACAAATCGTACATGGACAAGAGACAGGGAAGCTGTATTTGATTATTGGTTGGATTTCTATGGTAGTATCATTAGCATTTATTCCTGTGGTATTTGGTGCTGTTGCTGTTATTATGGGTTACTTATATCGAGAGAAAGATGAACAAATGGGTACGATTTTGATGATAGCAGGGGTAGCTGGAGCCATCTTTGGTGTACTATTGGGGATGTCAATGAGTTACTGATGAGAGAAAATCATTTTGGAGATAGGAGATAAAAAGTTGAATAAAGTAAATATGAATAAGAAGTTTGTCATTATAGGTATCGTTGTATTGGCTATTATAGGTATAATTTTTTCAAGAATGACGGGTTCATCTGGACTAGAGAAGTCATCTGTACCATTGGTAACTCAGATTTTACAAGAACAGTATAACTTAAATCGGACATGTGATGATGTGACGATCACTCATGATAATGGTGATAACACGTACCGGGCTAAAGCTACGTTAGACAATGGAAGTGCTATCAATATAAATGTCGAGTACTATCCAAAAAAAGACCGTGTATATGTAGAGATACCATATACTGAGGTGTTAATGTTAAATTGATTTAAATGTATTATGCATACCGTTCAAACAGGAACTCCTAAAGGTGTAAGCTTACTAAGGAGTTTTTTTGATTCCCTGTAAATAATAGTCTGATGATTGCTGGGAAAATCTTTACATTAGTCACTGTTATAACAGCAGTGTATAGGAGGAAAAATGAAAAAGAAAAAATTATTATGGATTTGTTTGGCAATTTTATTGATAATTGGAGGAATTGAGATATTTACCACATATAGATTAAAAACGAATCAGCCTAAACAATATGTATCAGACATGTTAAATATTATTGAAGAAATAGACTCAGAAATGAAAGCTTTCTCAAAAACTTCTATGGATTTGGGAGAAAGATATGATTTTAAGGGGTTTATGGAAGATAAAATGGACGAGGTATCAAGTAGGGAAATTCCAGAAGGCACACCTAAAGCTGTTAGGGACACCAAAGATACTCTTCTTGAAGCGATTGATAACGTGAACACAGCTTTACTAACTAATGATGTAAAATTATTAGAACAAGGCCAGCTTTGTTTTAGTATAGCTCAAGCCATATATACAGAGTTTTTAGATGGAAATATAAAAGAGAAGTCACTTAATGAAAAACTTAATTCATTTGTAGAAACATACACAGCTATACCACCTACTTGGAAACTTGTAAATGAAGATAAAGGAATCACGATAAATACTGATACAGAGATTTCTACAGATGCTCAATCTTTATCAGATTTATTAGCTAATCTAACAGGTATCAGTAATGCAGTGACAGAGCAAGTTGGTAAAGATATTCCACTTCGGTTACTTGAAAATGGGAAAAAAGATTATTCTGTGGTATTTAAGAACGGACAGGTAACTGATTACAACGAAGTATTTAAAAAAGTTATTGAATAATGATTCTTCCATCTTTTTCATTTATTTACCCTACCCCGTTGTTATATGACCGTACTTATACATCTCCAGTAGCTTAGGATAAGCTACTGGGGGTATTTTTTTTCGGATTTGGAGCCCGACTATATTTATTTGTATCTGAAATGAAACGGAGATAGTTTCATTAAACGTTGATATATAAGTGTTTTAGACTGTTTCAGGTAGTGATTTTAGTGAAAAAATTTTTAAGAAATTTGTATATTTTATACTACTAGACAGTACTGTTTTTTTATGAAAAAATCATATGTAATTGTTTCATATGTATCTGAAATGGTTCTAAAGATAACTATGTAGAAATATAAAAAATAAGTTAACGATCAGTCTAAGTTATATCAAACAACGTTAGACTCCTTTCGCGTAGTTTATTAGCAAGAATAAGTTTCTTTCTTTTTTTTTTGCTTTTTCTAAAAGGGAGTATGCTAAAATAAGAGGGTATATAGCAACTTTAAATAAGAGATAGGAGTGTATCTTTTTGGGTGCAGAATTAAATCAAAAATTATTTAGTGCGGCAGATAATCTCCGTAGCAAAATGGATGCGTCAGAATATAAAAATTATTTATTGGGACTGATTTTCTATAAATATTTATCCGACCGTTTGTTGGAACAAGTGGTTCTTTTAGCAGATGAATCCTTAGAGGAATATGATACGGTAAGCAAACAAACGATGTTGTATCGCGAATTACTTTCAGATGAAGAATCAAAAGAAGATCTGATTGCAACAATCGTTGATATTTTGGGGTATGTGATTTCGCCAGAGTATCTTTTCAACGTCTTAGCGGATCAAGCAAAACAAGCAACGTTCCAATTGAATGATCTAAACAAAGCCTTTGTGCAATTGGCATCTACCTACAATCAATTTAATGGGTTATTTGATGATGTGGATCTCCAATCAAAAAAACTAGGAACAGATGAGCAACAACGAAATGTGACGATTACCGAAGTCATTAAGAAATTGAATGACGTGGAAGTTTTAGGTCACGATGGGGACGTGATCGGGGATGCTTATGAATTTCTGATCAGTCAATTTGCTTCAGAAGCAGGGAAGAAAGCCGGAGAATTTTACACGCCTCATATGGTTTCTGATATGATGGCACAAATCGTGACGTTGGATCAAAAAGAACGACGATTCTTTAGTGTTTTTGATCCAACCATGGGTTCAGGTTCATTGATGTTAAATGTGCGTAACTACTTAACTCACCCAGATAACGTTAAATATCATGGGCAAGAATTAAATACAACGACATACAATCTAGCAAAAATGAACTTGATTTTACATGGGGTAGATGCCGAAGAAATGAATCTCCGCAATGGGGATACGTTGAATAAGGATTGGCCAACAGATGAACCTTACACATTTGATGCAGTAGTAATGAACCCACCTTATTCGGCTAATTGGTCAGCAGATACGACCTTCTTAGACGATTCTCGGTTTAATCGTTATGGAAAATTAGCGCCAAAATCCAAAGCAGATTTTGCGTTTCTTCTTCATGGTTTCTATCATTTGAAGGAAACAGGGACTATGGCCATCGTCTTGCCACACGGAGTTTTATTCCGTGGCGCTGCAGAAGGAGTCATTCGTCAAAAATTATTAGAAGATGGCAGTATTTACGCCGTGATTGGTATGCCTGCGAACTTGTTCTTTGGTACGTCGATTCCAACGACGGTGATTGTATTGAAAAAGAACCGCCAAAATCGAGATGTATTATTCATTGACGCTAGTCGAGAATTTGTCAAAGGAAAAAATCAGAATAAATTATCGGAAGAAAACATTCAAAAAATCCTCGAAAACTACGCTGAAAGAAAAGATGTCGAGAAATACGCTCATTTGGCAACCTTTGATGAAATCAAAGAAAATGACTATAACTTAAATATCCCACGCTATGTAGATACGTTTGAAGAAGAAGAACCAATTGATATGGTTCATGTCGGAAATGACATCAAGAAGATACGACAAGAACAGCAAGTGCTAGAAAAAGAACTTTTAGAAGCTATCTCTTCCCTGCAAACAACACCTGAAAATGAAGCGTGGTTACAAGGTGCGCTGGAGGTGTTTAAGCATGAGTAATGATACACGACCAGAAATCCGTTTCCCAGGATTTACAGAGGATTGGGAAGAGCGGAAGTTGGGGGAATTGACTGAATCATTCGACGGGAAACGTGTTCCTATCGATTCAGATCTTCGTATTTCAGGTAAATACCCTTATTATGGTGCTACGGGAATTATCGATTATGTCGATGATTATATATTCAATGGTGGTTCTGTTGCAAAGTTTTAAATAAAGAATAAAATCCCTTACGGTATCTATGATT